>ERZ840517.46-NODE-46-length-189447-cov-9.216482_pt1 | contig 189447 bp, 144 predicted proteins | sample MGYA00519876_ERZ840517 | MGnify/ENA primary metagenome ERZ840517 (study PRJEB31850, sample SAMEA3708882) | human gut metagenome | biome: human gut; feature: human-associated habitat; material: faeces | place: China | collected 2014 ... | reverse complement strand
CGACCGCATCGTCCACATCTAAAAGTTCATTTAGACTTTTCCTGTCCTTTCTGGCGCCCGAAATTTTCTCTTGAATGATTTTGATTAGATGATAATTTCGGTCATTACAATAGGCCGTAATAAGTTCAATTTGGCGGGTAATGTCTTGTGCCTCCGTCGAAACACGGGCGTAACCGACCACTCTTTTCGATTTTTCCATAACGCTGTCAATCAATCTTTAGCGCAAATTTAACGTTTTTTTGTTAATCTGCGACAAAATTGATTACTATATGTATAAAGACGCGCTTGAAGCCAATTCGCCGCTCGTCCGCGCCAACTGCTGGGAGTGGTACACCTCCGTCGTGCGGACCCGCATGCACAACGCCTCGCGCGAACTGGTGGTCTTCACCCGCTGGCACGAGGAGGACCTGATCGGCGCCCTCGCGGCCCGCGAGCCGGTCGAGGAGCTGCGCGCGTGGTCGCAGCTCGACACGTTGCCTGCCGACCGGTGGCTGCACCTCAATTTCGAGGCCCTGAAAACCGCGCCGCCCACGGAGGTCGACCCCCGCCAGCCGGGCGAGGCGTTGTGGGAGCGACAGCACGGCGCTGCGCTGCTGGAGGCCAAGCGGCGGCTGGACCCGCTGCAATTCGAGGCGATGTATCAGGGGCGTCCGTCGGCCCGCGAGGGGCTGTTGTACGGGCTGAATTTCGCCGAGTACGACTGTCTGCCACACGAGATCGTCCGTCGCGCCAATTACACCGACACCGCCGACACGGGAGACGACTACCTCTGTTCACTCTCCTATGCGGTCGATGCCGACGGGGTGATTTACATTACCGACGCGGTCTACTCGCGCGAGCCGATGGAGGCGACCGAGCCGCTGGTGGGGGAGATGCTCGTGCGCTCGGACACGCGGCAGGCCGCCATCGAGAGCAACAACGGCGGCCGCGGTTTCGCCCGGGCCGTGCAGGCGCTTGCGCCGGGCGTGCGCGTCGAGTGGTTCCACCAGAGCGGCAACAAGGAGGCGCGCATCCTCTCCAATTCGGCCACGGCGCTCCACCTCGTGCGCTTTCCCCGCGGCTGGAACCTCCGCTGGCCCGAACTCTACGCCCACCTGACGACCTACCGTCGGAAGTTCCGCGCCAACCGATGGCACGACGCGGCGGATGTCGTGACGGGCATCGTCGAGCGCGAGGCCGCCGGCCGGGGGCAGAAACGGGTCCGCGGCATCCGGTTTTTGTGAGCGGACAATGTGAAGTCTGCGTTAAATATGTTCCCGCGCGGAACCAAACGCTCCGATTTTCCGTATCTTATACCCCGTTACGTCACTTATTCTTTTAAGTAAACAGCATGAAATCATTGAAAATCGGAAATTTATGCGCCTCCATGCCCATCGTTCAGGGCGGTATGGGCGTAGGCGTCTCCCTTGCGGGCCTGGCATCGGCCGTGGCCAATCAGGGCGGTGTCGGCGTCATCTCGTCGGCCGGTCTCGGGGCGATCTATAACAACTATTCGAAGGACTATCGCACCGCCTCGATCTGGGGGCTGAAGGAGGAGCTTCGCAAGGCCCGCGAAGCGACGAAGGGCATCATCGGCGTCAACGTCATGGTCGCCATGTCCAACTTCGCCGACATGGTGAAGACCGCCATCGCCGAGAAGGCCGACATCATCTTCTCGGGTGCGGGGCTTCCGTTGAACCTGCCGTCGTTCCTCACGGAAGACGCCAAGACCAAACTGGCTCCGATCGTTTCGTCGGCGCGCGCCGCGAAGGTACTGTGCCAGAAATGGTTCTCGGAATATAAGTACATCCCCGACGCCATCGTGGTCGAGGGTCCCAAGGCGGGCGGCCACCTGGGTTACAAGGCCGACCAGATCGCCGACGAGCACTATTCGCTCGAAGCCATCGTTCCGCAGATCGTGGCCGAGGTCCGTGCCTTCGAGGCCGAGCACAACTGCCGCATTCCGGTGATCGCCGGCGGCGGCATCTATACGGGCGAGGACATCTACCGCATCATGGCGCTGGGCGCCGACGGCGTGCAGATGGGGACGCGCTTCGTCACCACCGACGAGTGCGACGCCGATCCGGCTTTCAAGCAGAGCTACATCGAGGCGCACGAGGAGGACATCGAGATCATCCAAAGCCCTGTCGGCATGCCGGGCCGGGCCATCCGCAACTCGTTCCTCGACCGCGTGAAGGAGGGCCTGAAGGTCCCCAAGGCGTGCCCGTTCGACTGCATCAAGACGTGCGACGTGACGCACAGCCCCTACTGCATCATGCTGGCCCTCTATAACGCTTTCAAGGGCAAGCTCCGCAACGGCTACGCCTTCTGCGGCTCGAACGCCTGGCGTGCCGAGAAGATTCAGTCGGTCCGGGAGCTGATGACATCGCTCCGCACCGAGTACGACAGCTTCGCCGCGAAATGCGAAGGCTTCTCGCTCCGGGAAAAACTCTTCGGCGCGAAGTGATCCGCCGCCTCCCAATAAAGACAAACCCCTCCCGGCCATTTGGCCGGGAGGGGTTTGTCTTTGCCGGATGTCGTGCGTCATTTCGCCGCGGCGTAGACGAGTTTGAGTTTGGCGAGCTGCGCGTTTTTCTTGTTGGTGATCTCGATGCGGTAACGCAGGTTCTCCCGGGCGTCGATCAGTGTGTAGGACCATGTGCCGTCGTCGCCGTAATCGAGCGTATACTGCGGTTCCGAATCGTCGGCGCCGAACAGGTCGAGGCTGACGTCGTTCTGCTGGCTCGTGGGCAGGTAGTGAACCTCCGAAAGAACTTTGCCGGCGATGGCCGGGAATTCGACGTATGCGCCTAATTTGCTGAAAAACAGTCCTTGGGCCGGATCCGGAATGGAGGGGCTGAACTGTTTGTTGTCGAGCCAGTAGAATTTGCCGCCCTCGTCCGGATCGACGAAAATGGCAAATGTGTAGCCGCCGATCGTGTACTCATGGCGCCCGGTCGTGAAGTTATCCGTCGAATAGGGCGGCAGCTCGGGGGTGGCGACCGAAGCTCCCAGCGTAAAATCGGCCACCAGGGTTACCTCGGACGGCAGCACCGGGGTGATTTCGTCCTGGCTGACGCTGACGGTTTTCACTCCGTCGACGTTCGTGGCCGCGATCTCGATGCTGCCCAGCTGCTTCACATAGCCGTCCCAGTTGCCCGCGGCGGCGGTTACGCGGACGGTAGCGTCACCCGTGCCCTCGGTCTTGTCGAGCGTGAAGCCTTCGCCCGAGGGGACGGCCTTCCACGCGGCGGTCGTAGTGATGGTGAAGGTTTCGGACTCCCCGGCCTCGCCGCCCAGTACGAGGGCGTCTGTGCTGACGGTCAGCGTCGCGGTGTTCTTGTCGTTGTCGTCGTTGCAGGCGGTTGGGCCGGTGACGGCGAAAACTGACAGCAGCAGCCCCGAAAGGACCCGCATGAATCTGGATGTTTGCATAAATTATTTTTTTTGTGAGTGAGTAGCTTACAACTCCTCGAGCCGCGCCACGGGCGAGACGTCGAGCGACGAGAAGTCGCCCCGCAGGTAGCGGTAGTAGCCCGCCATGGCGATCATCGCCGCGTTGTCGGTCGTGAACTTGAACTCCGGAAGGAACGTTCGCCAGCCGCGCCGGCGGCCCGCTTCGGCGATGCCGTCGCGCAGGCCCGAGTTGGCCGAGACGCCGCCCGCGATGGCGATGTCGCGGATGCCCGTCTCCTTCGAGGCGCGGATGAGTTTGTCGAGCAGAATCTCGACGATGGTCCCTTGCAGCGAGGCGCAGAGGTCGGCCTTGTGCGTCTCGATGAAGTCGGGGTCTGCGGCCACGGCGTCGCGCAGCGTGTAGAGGAACGAGGTTTTCAGGCCCGAGAACGAATAGTCGTAGCCCTCGACGCGGGGATGCGCGAAGCGGAATGCCTTCGGATCGCCCTCCTTGGCCAGACGGTCGATCACCGGACCGCCCGGGTAGGGCAGCCCCATCACCTTGGCGCACTTGTCGAAGGCCTCGCCCGCGGCGTCGTCGATCGTCGTGCCGATGATCTCCATTTCGAGCGGGGAGTCCACGCGCACGATCTGCGTGTGGCCGCCGCTCACCAGAAGACACAGGAACGGAAAGTCCGGATGGGGCAGCGTGCGGTCCCGAAGGTCGATGAAGTGTGAGAGGATGTGCCCCTGAAGGTGGTTGACCTCGACCATCGGGATGTTGCGGGCGATTGAAAGCCCCTTGGTGAACGACACGCCCACGAGCAGCGATCCGACCAGCCCCGGGCCGCGCGTGAAGGCGATGGCGTCGATCCGGTCGGCGGCGACGCCCGCCTCCTTGAGCGCCGTGTCCACGACGGGGATGATGTTCTGCTGGTGGGCCCGCGAGGCCAGTTCGGGGATCACGCCGCCGTATTTGACGTGAACCGCCTGCGAGGCGATGACGTTCGACAGCAGGACGTTGTTGCGGAGCACGGCGGCAGAGGTGTCGTCACACGAGGATTCGATGCCGAGAATTGTAATATCCATCCGGAATTATAATTGTTTTTTAACTATTTTCGCTAAATTTGCAGGTTATATAGGAGTCCTGATGCGCAAAGGTATAAAAATATTGGGAAAGGTGTTCTCGGCGGCGGTTTTGTTGCTGATAATTGTTCCCGTGGCGCTCTCGCTGCTGCTCGACATTCCCGCCGTGCAGAACTACGCGGTGCACAGGGCCGCGCGCTTCGTCTCGCGCAAGCTGGAGACCACCGTGTCGATCGACCGCGTGGACATCGGCATCTTCTCGAAGGTCAGGGTCAAGGGCTTCTATGTCGAGGACTACCAGCGCGACACGCTGCTTTACGTCGGGAAGCTCGACGCCTTCATCACGAGTTTCGGCATCTTCGGCGGCGGGCTGGAGCTGAGCCGCGGCGAGATCGCCGACGCGAGGCTTTACCTGCGGCAGACGCCCGGCGGGGAGATGAACATCAAACAGATCGTCGACCGCATTTCCGACCCCGACAAACCCAAGAAGGGCAATTTCCGCCTCTCGCTGAAGAAGGCCTCGATCGAGAACATGGACCTCTGCCTCGAACGGCTCGACCATCGCGATCCGGAGCACGGCATCGACTTCTCGCACATGCACCTCTACGGCATTACGGCCCGCGTGGACGATTTCACGATCGACGGGCAGGCCATTTACACCTCCATTGCGGCCTTTTCGGCCCGCGAACGCAGCGGCTTCGTGCTGAACCACCTGGCCGGGCGGTTCTACATGACGCAGGGCTGTCTGGGCTTCGAGAACGCCTCGATCATCACGCCGCGCTCGAACGTCAACTTTCCGTTCGTCTCGCTGGCGGGCGACTCGTGGGCGCAGTACAAGGATTTCATCGGCGAGGTGCGCATCGACGCCTCGATGCGCAATACGACCGTTTCGACCGACGACATCGCCTTTTTCGCCCCGAAGCTGCGCGACTGGCATGTGGATTTCACCGACGTAAACGTCGAGGTCGCCGGCGTGGTGTCCGATTTCACGGGCCGGATCAGGAGCATGCAGATCGGCGAGGGGACGACGCTCGTGGCCGACGCCTCGGTGAAGGGGCTTCCCGACATCCGGAAGACCCGTTTCGACCTGTCGGTTCCCCGCCTGCGCTCCACGGCCCGGGCCGTGGACGAGCTGGCCCTCGGCATCGCGGGCCGCAAACTCTCGGACAAGCTGGTCGGCGTGCTGGGCAATTCCGGGCAGATCGACCTCAATGCCCGTTTCCGGGGACTGCTCTCGTCGTTCGACATGCAGCTGGGCGCCGCGACGGGCGTGGGCAACGTCTCCTGCAACCTGAAAATGGCCCCGGTCAAAGGGGGGCTGAGCAGCGTGCGGGGCGATGTCGAGACGCGCAACCTGCGTCTGGGCGAGCTGCTCGACCGCCGCGATCTGCTGGGCAACGCCACCCTCACGGCCTATGTCGACGGCGTGATCGGCAGGGGCGTGGCCGACGCCAACGTCGTGGGCAACGTCACGCAGCTGGGATTCAACGGCTATGTCTACGACTCGCTGCGGCTCGACGGCCGCCTGCGCAACCGCGAGTTCGACGGACGCATCACGGCCCGCGATCCCAACCTCGACTTCGACTTCTTCGGCACGGTCGACCTGAACGACTCCGTGCCGCGCTACGACTTCACGATGGACCTGCGGCACGCCGATCTGGCCCGGCTGCACGTCAACCGCCGCGACTCGGTGTCGCAGCTCTCGGGCCGCATCGTCGCTGCCGCCGGAGGGCGTTCGCTCGACGATCTGAACGGCCGCATTCAGGTGACCGACGCCCGCTACCGCTACAACGACAAGGAGATCGCGGCCGCCAGCATGACCGTCACGGGCGAGAACTCCGAGCGGAGCAAGTTCGTGGAACTGCGCTCGGACTTCGCCGACGTCACGTTCCGGTCGAAAACCAGCTACCGCACCGTCTTCGAATACCTGCGCCGGAGCGCGTGGAAATACCTGCCGATGCTGGGCGGCGAAAAGTGGGAGGAGACGCCTTCGGAACGCAAGGCCGCCGTGGCCAACGACTTCTCGCTGCTGTCGGTCAACATCCGCAATTTCAACCCCGTGGCCGACGCCGTGTCGACGGGACTTCAGATCGCCGACGGCTCGTCGCTGCAACTGTTGTTCAATCCGGCCAGCGACCAGTTGTCACTCAAGGCAGCGTCGGAATACATCGAGCGCCGGCGCATGCTTGCCACGCGCCTTTCGGTCAACGCCTCGAACCGCGGCGACTCGCTGGCGGTCTACGCCTCGGCCGAGGATCTCTATGCAGGGGTGCTGCACCTTCCGCGCCTCTCGCTGACGGGCGGCGCGCGGCAGAACCGCGTGCAGCTCTCGGCAGGCTTCGACGACACCCTGCGCCGCGTCTCGGGGCTCGTCGGGTTCCGCGCCGCGGTGGCCGACGAGCACGGACCCAACGGCCGCGTCGTCGATTTGCGGATTCTTCCCTCGCACATCACCCGCGGCGACAAGACGTGGCAGATTTTCGCCCGCAAAATCCTGCTCGACACCGCGCAGGTCGTGATCGACAAGTTCTACGTGATGAACCGCGAGCAGGAGCTGCTGCTCGACGGCGTCGCCTCGCGCAGCCGCGAGGATTCGGTGACGCTCTCGCTGCACAATTTCGACCTGGCGCCCTTCGCGCAGGTCGCCGAGCGCATGGGCTATTACATCGAGGGGCGCACGAACGGTTCGGCGGCGATGAAGTCGGTGCTGCGCGGCGGCGAGATCACGGCCGACATCCTGCTCGACAGCGTGGAGGTCAACGACATTCCCGCGCCGCCGATGCGCTTCGCCTCGCGCTGGGACTTCGCCCGCAGCCGCGCCGGAGTGACGGTCTCCGACCGTATCAGGCGCGACACGCTGATCCGCGGTTTCTACGCCCCCGACCGCAACCGCTATTTCGCCCGGCTGGACGTCGACAGTCTCGACATGGCGCTGCTGGACCCGATCCTCGCGGGTGTCGTCTCCTCGACCGAGGGCATGGCCTCGGCCGGCCTCACGTTGCAGGGCCAGGGCCGCAAGGCCGATCTCGAAGGCGAAATCCGGGTCGCGGGGCTGAAAACCACGGTCGATTTCACGCAGGTGACCTACTCGATGCCCGAGGCCGTGCTGAACGTGAAGAACAACCGGTTCCGGGCTTCGAACGTTCCGATTTTCGACCCCCGGGGCAACCGGGGGCGGTTCGATTTCGACATGAGCCTCCAGCACCTTTCGAATATCTCCTACGACGTGCGCGTGGCCCCGCAGCAGATGCTGGTGCTCGACACCGACTCCGACGACAACGACATGTTCTACGGCAGGGTCTTCGCCACGGGCGCGGCCCGCATCTTGGGCGACAAGGGGGCGGTGAACATGGATATAACGGCCTCGACCGACGGCAACTCCTCGTTCGTGATGCCGCTGTCGAGCAAGTCGAACATTTCGAACGCCGATTTCGTGGTCTTCGAGCAGCCCGAGCAGGCCGATACGCTCGACGACGTGGCGCGCAAGAAACTCTCCTTCGAGCGCAAGCACCGCCAGAAATCCGACGCCGGGAGCCAGATGAAGATCACCCTCGCGCTCGACGTGCGGCCCGACGCCGAAGTCGAACTCGAAGTGGCGGGCAACACGGTCAAGGGGCGCGGCGCGGGCGCGCTGAACCTCCAGATCAACCCCAAGGCCAATATTTTCGAGATCTACGGCGACTATACGATCGCGGAGGGCAGTTTCATGCTGTCGCTCCAGCAGATCATCAACAAACGCTTCACCATCGAGAGCGGTTCGTCGATCCAGTGGACCGGGTCGCCGATGAACGCGATGCTCGACATCGACGCCGTGTACAAGGTCAAGGCGTCGCTGCAACCCCTCCTGCAGGGCACGGCCGACCTCGGGGGCGACCGTTCGGTTCCCGTGGAGTGCGTCATTCACCTCGGCGAGCGGCTTTCGAACCCCACGATCACCTTCGACGTGCGGGTTCCCGGCTCCGATCCCGAGACGCAGAGCCTGATCGCCAATGCTCTCTCGACCCCCGAGACGGTCGACACGCAGTTCCTCTACCTGCTGCTGTTCAACAGCTTCATGTCCGAGAACTCGTCGCAGGCCTCGTCGAACATCGGCAGCTCGGTGTCGGCGGCCACGGGACTGGAGTTCGTGTCGAACATGGTCAGCAACTGGCTTTCGTCGTCCGACTACAACGTGGTGATCCGCTACCGGCCCAAGTCGGAACTGACGAGCGACGAGGTCGATTTCGGGCTGTCGAAGAGCCTGATCAACAACCGGCTGTTCGTCGAGGTCGAGGGCAACTACCTGATCGACAACAAGCAGGCCGTGAACAGTTCGATGTCCAACTTCATGGGCGAGGCCTACATCACCTACCTGATCGACCGGGCCGGGACGCTCAAGCTGAAAGCCTTCACGCAGACCATCGACCGCTTCGACGAGAACCAGGGTTTGCAGGAGACCGGCATCGGCGTCTACTTCAAGGAGGATTTCGACAACCTGCGCGACCTGCGGCAGCGGATCAAGGAGCGTTTTACGAACAAGAAGCGCAAGGCGCGGCGCATCGCCCGCCGTACGGCCCGCGCGGCCGAAAAGGCGGCCGAAGATGCGGACCGGAGCCGTCTGCGCGAACCGGCGGATACGCTTTCGCCGTTCGGATACGTTAAAGAGGAAGAGGATGAATAGAAGGTGAACTTTGCGGTTAAGCGAGAGCAGAGACTGCTTGAAAAGTGAAAGATGTCCCTGCGGTGATTGAATCCGACCTGATGCCGGAGCCGTGAAACAACGACCCGACTAAAAGCGCGGGCGGAGGGGCCGGGGCGCGTGCGCCCCCGCGGGCGCAGACTGCAAAACCGGCGCTCGGAAACGAAATTGGAAGGATAAAATTTGTAAACTTAAATATTTCTAAACCATTATGACAACATTTTTGCAGGCTGCCGAGGCGGTGGCCGTAAGTGAGGAGACCCGTATGGGCTTGTGGACCCTGTTTACCAAAGGCGGCTGGCTGATGTGGCCGCTGCTGGCGCTGGGGGGCGTGACGATCTTTATCTTCGTGGAGCGTTTCATGGCTATCCGCAAGGCTTCGGTGCTGGACATGAACTTTATGAACCGCATCCGCGACTACATCTCCGACGGCAAGATCTCGACGGCCGTGAACCTCTGCAAGAAGACCGACACGCCCATCGCACGCATGATTGAGAAGGGCATCGAGCGCATCGGACGCCCGATGAGCGACGTGCAGACCGCCATCGAGAACGTCGCCAACCTCGAAGTCTCGAAACTCGAAAACGGCCTTCCGTTCCTGGCCACGATCGCCGGCGGCGCGCCGATGATCGGTTTCCTCGGCACGGTGTTAGGTATGGTGCAGACCTTCATGGACATGTCCGCCGCGGGCGGCACGGTCGACCTGGGGCTGCTGTCGAGCGGCATGTACGTGGCGATGGTGACCACCGTGATGGGTCTGATCGTCGGCATTCCGGCCTACTTCGGCTACAACTACCTCGTGGCGCGCATCGAGAAGCTGGTGTTCCAGATGGAGGCCAACTCGATCGCGTTTATGGACATTCTGAATCAACCCGTTCAAAAATAGCGCGTTATGGCAATCAAACACGGATCGAAAGTCGATAAATCGTTCTCGGCCTCGTCGATGACCGACCTGATGTTCCTGCTGCTGCTGTTCCTCTTGATCGCCACGACGCTGATCAACCCCAACGCCCTGAAACTGATGCTTCCGAAGAGTTCGAACCAGTTGAAGGACAAGGCGATGACCACGGTGTCGGTTCAGGATGCGGGTCACGGCAAGTATCGTTACTATGTCGAATTGCAGGACGTGGGTTCGATCGGCGGCGTGGAGCGGGCGCTCAAGGCGCGGCTCGACGGGCAGAAGGACGCTACCGTCTCGCTCCACTGCGACAAGACCGTTGCGGTGGATGAGGTGGTGAAGGTTATGAACATCGCCAAGGACAATAATTATAAACTTATTTTGGCGACTTCGCCGAAATAAGTTCAATGAAAAATGAAAAATTAAGAATTAAAAATGAAATCCGTGCCACCCTGGCGCAGGGGCAATTTTTAATTTTTCATTCTTAATTTTTAATTGGGAAACCAATGTATTACTACGATCCCGATAATAAATCCCCGCGACGGTGGGCGATGATCGCGACGGCAGTCTACGGCGTGCTGCTGGCCGGCTCGTTCGCGCTGGTGTCGTTCGATTTCTCGCCGGTGACGGACAAGCCGGGCGACACGATTCTCGTCGACTTCACCGAGCCGCCCGTTCCCGAGCCGCCCAGACCGCCCGTGAAGGTGGCCAACGAGCCGCGCGTGCACGATGTCGCGGCACCCGTGGAGCAGACGGCGCAGGTTGCGGGCAAGGACCCTGTGACGCAGACGCCCAACCCCAAGGCGTTGTTCAAGATGAACAAGGGCGGGGCCGACGAACCCGACAATGCGGGCAATCCCCGCGCTCCCGAGGGCGAGGACAAGGCCAGCGGCACGGGTCCGGGACTGAACCCCGACGGACTGGACCAGCTGGATCAGGGGCTGAAAGGGCGCGGACTGGTGGGCGACCTGCCCAAGCCGTCGTATCCCGGCGAGAAGGGCGGCAAGGTCGTGATCCGCGTGACGGTCGACGCTTCGGGTAAGGTCACGGGGGCTTCGTTCGAACCCAAAGGCTCGACGACGGACGCCGCCGAGCTGATCGAGGCGGCGAAAGCGGCAGCCCGCAAGGCGCGATTCACAGAGAGCCGCGCCGCGGTGCAGGGCGGCACGATCACCTATATTTTCCGCATGGAGTAACGGGTGTGTTTGAGAAACCCGCGTCGGGTCGGCCGGGTCGGCGCCCGTTTTTTACCCGGTTTCCCGCCGCCCGCTGGTATGATATTGGATAAATACAAATTTTGGCTATGCGACATATCCTGTTAACCCTCTCGGCCTGCCTGGCGTTCGCTGCGGGCTATGCCGAAAAACCCGTAAAGGGGGCGCACCTCCGGCTGGAGAACGCGACCTATAATTTCGGCGACGTGCCCCGTAAGGGCGGCGACCTGGTCCGCGAATTCCGGTTCGTCAACGACGGTACGGCCCCGCTGGTGCTGGTGCGGGTCATCACTTCGTGTTCGTGCCTCAAGGCGTCGTTCTCGAAGCGTCCCGTGGAGCCGGCCGATTCGGGGGTGATCCGCATCACCTACGAACCCCACAAGAGCGAGCCGGGAGCCTTCAACAAGGTGATCCAGGTCTATTCCAATTCGGTCGACGGCCGCGACGTGATCACCGTGCAGGGCAACTCGATCGAGGGGCAGCCCCGCGGAAAGGTCAAGACCGAAAAGGTGAAAGTGAAGTATAAGTAAGAATATGAACGAGTCATCGGCATCCCGCAGTGCTGTCGACTGCCGCTTTCGCCGCCTTTGGCGTCGTTGGCAAGTCTGACCCACCCCCAAACCCCCGCCTCGGCGGGGGCTTATGGCAGGGCGCTGCCCGGGACCGAATGACATAATGAACCGAAATATGGCAATTCTTTTTTCAAACGCGATGGTGCTGCCGATGACGGCCGCCGGGAACGCCCCCCGCACCTTTGCGGGCTGGGTGGGCGTCGACGGCAACCGCATCGCGCTGGTCACGGAGTCGGAAACGGCCGCCGCGGGGTTTCGCGCGGCGCACCCCGGGCTTCGGGAGTTCGACTGCCGGGGCAAACTCGTGATGCCGGGGCTGGTGAACACCCACTGCCATGCGGCCATGACCCTGCAACGCAGCCTTGCCGACGACATCGCCCTGATGGAGTGGCTCCACGACTATATCTGGCCCTTCGAGGCGCGTCAGACGGCCGACGATGTGGCGCTGGGCATGACGCTCGGCGTGGTCGAGATGCTGCTGGGCGGCGTGACGTCGTTCGTCGACATGTACTATTTCGAAAACCGCTGCGTGGAGACGGTCGAACGGCTGGGCATCCGCGCCATGCTGGGCTGCAACTACTTCGATTCGAATGTCGACGAGGTGATGCCCCAGGTGGAGGAGGCCGTGCGGCTGGCCGCCGGATGCGACCGGGTGCAGATCGCCCTGGCGCCCCATTCGCCCTATACCGTGTCGCCCGAGAACCTCCTGCGCGGCAAGCGGCTGGCGGATAAATACGGCCTGCATCTGATGACCCATATCTCGGAGACGCAGGACGAGGTGCGCATCGTGCGCGAAAAGTACGGGAAAACCTCGGTCGAACACCTCGACGGGTTGGGACTGCTGGGGCCGAAGACCATCGGCGCGCACTGCATCCACGTGACCGACAGCGACATCGAGACACTCGCCGCGCGGGGCGTCGCCGTGTCGCACAACCCGCAGAGCAACATGAAAATATCGAGCGGCGTGGCGCCCGTCGAGCGGATGCGCGCCGCGGGTGCGCTGGTGACGGTCGGCACGGACGGAACCTGCTCGAACAACGATCTTGACATGTTCGAGGAGGTGCGCACGGCGGCCTTCCTGCAAAAATCCGCGACGGGCGATCCCGTGGCCCTTCCGGCCTGGGAGGCGCTGCGGCTGGCGACGGTGAACGGCGCGCGGGCGATGGGCTATGCCGAAGGCGAACTGGGCGTCGTCCGCGAGGGCGCGCTGGCCGACCTGATCGTCGTGGACCTTCAGAAACCCCATTTGCAGCCCGTCAACGACGTGGTGTCGAATCTGGTCTACTGCGGCAAGGCCTCGGATGTCGATACGGTGGTCGTCGACGGACGGATCGTCGTCGAGAACCGCTGCGTGGCGGGCGTCGACCTGCCGGCGCTCTATGCCGGGGTTGCGGCGGCCGTCGCGCGAATTAAAGCCGGCCGATGACCAGATGCGGAGGGGCGCGGTGCGGGGCGTCCCGTCCCGCAGATCCGGCTCGCAGCCGGGTGGCATCGGAATTGCGTTGAACCACCTGATTATAAAAACTATCGAATTATGGATCACAAGGTAACTTTCGGCGGCAAGCCCGTGACGCTTGTCGGCAATCGCTGCAAAGTGGGGGAGACGGCCCCCGTATTTACGGTCACCGATGCGGGTCTGCAACCCGTGTCGTCGGACGTTTTCCACGGCAAGGTGCGCATTTACAGCGTCTTTCCGTCGGTCGACACCCCGGTCTGCTCGTTGCAGAACATCCGCTTCAACCGCGAGGCGTCGAAACTGGGCGACGACGTGGTCGTCGTGTCGCTGTCGGTCGACCTGCCCTTTGCGCAGAAACGCTTCTGCGCCGCCGAGGGCATCGACCGCGTGCATGTCTTCTCGGATTACAGGGAGCTGGATTTCGGCATGAAGTACGGCTTCGTGATCGACTCCCTGCGCCTGCTGGCGCGCGGCGTGGTGGTCGTGGACCGCGACGACGTGGTGCGCTACGTGGAGTACGTGCCCGAGGTCACCCACGAGCCCGACTACGAAAAGGCGCTGGCCGTGGCGCGCGAACTGGCGAAGTAAGCCGCCGGGACGGCCGAAAAAAAGCGGACCCTTTCTCGGGTCCGCTTTTGTCATTTCCGGAAATCCGGGGTCAGGGCTTCACCAGCGACCGGCTCCGGCCCCACATGTTGCGAGCCGCCGTGACGAGAACGGCGAGGAACGAGGCGGGGATGAGCGCGAGGATCAGCGGCTGCCAGCAGAGGGCAGGGCCTTCGGCGTAAAGGATGACACTGGCGGCATAGTGGATGAGTCCGACGGTCAGCCAGGCCGTCAGCGTCACCGACCCGATCGTGATGTTGAGCCGCGAGGGGGAGTAGCGGCCCGCCTTCTTCGAAAAGAGGTTGCCGTTCATCTCCCAGGGGCGGCACAAGGCTCCCAGCCGATAGCGCTCCGGAATTTTCAGTCCTTCGGCTTCCTCCTGTTCGATCTCGAATATGTAGCGTTCGTAGACCTCGTACCAGGCTTTCGACCCCTTGGCCATCATGATCCAGATCAGGGCGAACGACGTTCCGAGCAGCGCCACCGCGCAGGCGGCTTCGTTCAGCGCCAGGAAATTGGCCGCTCCGGGTCCGGCGGTCAGGATTTCGGACGCCAGCGCTCCGTAGACGGCGAAACAAAAGACCAGAAAAATGGAAAGAAGGAACGATCTCCGCCACAGGTTCGTGGCTTCGAACCGCCGGCATTGGTAGAATCCTTCTCTCAACTCCTTTAAAGAAATATGGTAAATCTGTTTTGGTGAATAAAAAGGAAAATATAGTCGTTGCGTAACTACTTTTTTCGCAGGTAGACCGTCGCCGTGCGCGAGGTGTTGTAGATGCGGATATGGGGCTGCCGCTGTCCGTCGCCCTTTTCGGCGTCGAACGAGAAGTGTTCGGCCGCCATCGACTGCCGCTCCTGTCCGCCGAAGCGGTTTTCGTCGGTCGAGAGCACCGGGACGTACTTGCCCGGGGCCTGCACCGGAAGTTCGTAGTCGGGGATCGAGGCCGAAGGATGCCAGTTGAAGACGAACAGCAGGTCGCTGTGCGAGAAGGCCATCGTCTTGTTGCGCTCGTCCATCAGCAGATTCCACGGGTAACCGTCGGCAAGAACCTTGTATTTTTTCACCAGCCGGATCATCGCACGGTCGAAATCGCCCAGCCACGCATAGCGCAGGAATCCGTTTTTTGCGAGCGACCACTGTCGCCGGGCGTGGGCGTAGCTCCAGCCGTTGCCCTCGCGCGGGAAGTCGATCCACTCGGGATGCCCGAACTCGTTGCCCATGAAGTTGAGGTAGGCCTGACCGCCCGTGGAGATGGTCATCAGGCGGATCATCTTGTGCAGGGCCATGCCGCGGTCGATGACGATGTTCTCCGAAGCGCGGTCCATGTGGAAATACATCTCCTTGTCCATCAGCCGGAAGGCGATGGTCTTGTCGCCGACGAGCGCCTGGTCGTGCGACTCGGCGTAGGCCACGGTCTTGACTTCGGGCAGGCGGTCGGTCATCACCGACCACATCTCCCGGATGTCCCACTGCTCGTCGGGCACCTCCTTCAGCTGCTTGATCCAGAAGTCGGGGATGGCCATGCCCAGGCGGTAGTCGAATCCGATGCCGCCGTCGGCGATCGGGATGCACATCCCCGGCATGCCGCTCACGTCCTCGGCGATGGTCACGGCCGAAGGCCGGAAATCGTGCGCGAGGCGGTTGGCCAGGGTGAGGTAGGTGAGAGCGTCCCCGTTGACCCCCTCGTCGAAGAAACGGTCGCGCGAATCGAACGTGACGTAGCCGTGGTGGCGGTAGATCATCGACGTCACGCCGTCGAAGCGGTAGCCGTCGAAATGGAACTCGTCGAGCCAGTATTTGACGTTCGACAGCAGGAAGTGCTGCACCTCCTCCTTGCCGTAGTCGAAGAGTTTCGAATCCCAGTACTGCTGGTAGCCCGCGTCGCCCGGCGGCGAGTAGAGATGGTCGGTGCCGTCGAGGGAGTTGATCCCCTCGTTGAGGTTCTTGACGTAGTGGGCGTGCACGAGGTCCATGATCACCGCCAGCCCCAGTTCATGGGCGCGGCGGATCAGCTCCTTCAGCTCCTCGGGCGTGCCGCAGCGCGACGAGGGGGCGAAGAAACTCGACACGTGGTAACCGAACGACCCGTAGTAGGGGTGCTCGGCCACGGCCATCAGCTGCACGGCGTTGTAGCCGTCCTTTTTGATGATCGGGAGTATCTTTTCGGTGAATTCGCGGTAGGTTCCCACGCCCTCGCGCTCCTGGGCCATGCCCACATGGGCTTCGTAGATCAGCAGGCTGCCGATCTTCGAGGCGTCGAACGCGTCGTCCCGCCAGTCGAACGGTTCTGCGGGGTTCCAGAACTGCGCCGTGTAGTTTTTGGTCTCGTCGTCCTGCACGACGCGCCGGGCGTAGGCCGGAATGCGGTCCAGCCAGCCGTTGTCGCCGTGGACGTGGATCTTGTAGAGCGAGCCGTGCCGCAGCCGGTCGCGGTACATCGCCGCGGGGAAAAAGGCGCTCCAGACCCCCGCGGCATCCTTGTGCATGCGGATTTCGGTGCGCTGCCAGTTGTTGAAGTCGCCGAAGACGTAGACGTCGTGCGCCCCCGGCAGCCACTCGCGCAGCCACCAGCCGTCCAGCACATCGTCCCACTGCCAGCCGAAATAGCGGTAGCCGTTGGCGTAGTCGACGAGCGATCCCGCCGAGCGTCCGATGTCGGCCATTTTCCGCTCGTAACGCTCGTGGCGCAGGTTCATCTGCGCCTCGACGGGCTGTAACCATTCGTCGCGTTCGACGATCGGAAGTCTTCGGGTCGTTTTTTCCATAGGGGAGTCGATTTTCTACAAAGGTAATAAAAAGTCGGATGGGAGCAAAACCGAATCGCACCCGGGTCCGGTTATGCGTTCCGACTGATAAAAGTGCCGTTGCGACACTAAATATATGAAAAATTTTTCTATCTTTGTCCACGAACAAAAAAACGTATCCATTACTAATACCCAATTCTACTATGCTCAAGCAACCTAAAGGTTTGATTGCCGCGGCTCTCGCCAATACGGGCGAACGTTTCGGTTTCTACACCATGATGGCCATTCTGACGCTGTTCCTGATGTCGAAATTCGGTATCGACGGCGAGCAGGCCGGGAAAATCTATTCGTTTTTTTATACCTCGATCTACATCCTGGCGCTCGTCGGCGGCCTGATCGCCGACCGGCTGCGCAACTATAAGGGGACGATCATCGCGGGTATTCTGGTGATGACGGCGGGGTATGCCGCGCTGATGGTTCCCACCGTTACGTCGAAGACCGTGGTGATCGGCGCACTGATGGTGATCGCCTTCGGCAACGGTCTGTTCAAAGGCAACCTCCAGGCGCTCGTGGGGCAGCTTTACGACAACGAACAGTATGCCAAACTGCGCGACACGGGCTTCCAGATTTTCTACATGTTCATCAACATCGGCGCGATGTTCGCACCGTTCGCCGCCGTGGGCGTGCGCAACTGGTGGCTCCGCACGCAGGGATTCCTCTACAATTCCGACCTTTCGGCCCTCTGCCACCAGTATATCGGCGGCACGATGAGTCCCGAAGTGGCCCAGGGCCGTTTCAGCGAGCTGGCTGCCGAAGTGAGCCTCGGCGGCGTCCCGGCGGACATGGGCGTTTTCGCGCAGAGCTATCTCAACGCCTTCAACACCGGATTCCACTATGCGTTCGGCGTGGCTATCGTGGCGCTGGTCTTCTCGCTGGTGGTTTTCCTGGCCAACAAGAAGAAGCTGCCCGATCCCAAGGTTGCGGCCGCTTCCAGGACGACGCCTTCGAAGGCCGAAATCCAGCAGGATGCGCGTGAGATCAAACAGCGTCTCTATGCGCTGTTCGCCGTGTTCGCCATCGTGATCTTCTTCTGGTTCTCGTTCCATCAGAACGGTCTGACGCTGACGCTCTTCGCGCAGGATTACACCCGTCTCGAAATTTTCGGCATGCCCATCACGGCCGAGATTTTCCAGTCGGCCAACCCCTTCTGCGTGGTGTTCCTCACGCCGGTCATCATCGCCGTGTTCGCCTGGCTGCGCAACCGCGGCAAGGAGCCTTCGACTCCGATGAAGATCGCGATCGGAATGGGCATTGCCGCATTCGCCTACGTGCTGATGGTCTTCGGGTCGCTGGGCCTTCCCAAACTCGCCGAAGTGCAGGCGCAGGGCGGTCTCTCGTTCGCCGAGCGCGTCACGCCGTGGCTGCTGGTGGCCACCTACCTGATCCTGACCATCGCCGAACTGTTCATCTCGCCGCTGGGCCTGTCGTTCGTGTCGAAGGTCGCTCCGCAGAAACTCCAGGGCCTGATGCAGGGCTGCTGGCTGGGCGCCACGGCGCTGGGCAACGGCCTGCTGTTCATCGGCCCGATCCTCTACAAGCGCATCTCGATCTCCGCGACGTGGAGCATCTTCGTCATCGTCTGCGCCATTTCGATGTTCGCCATGCTGGCCATGGTCAAATGGCTCGAACGGGTCACGAAATAGACGGGGCGTTCCCGTTTTGGACAAAGCCGCCGCAGAATTTCTGCGGCGGCTTTTTTGCTCCGGTCTGCGCTGGCATGCTCGTTATGCGGACGGCCGCCGCATGATCCCCGAAGCGCCGTGCGGTCTGCCCGCCGAAGGGCGATTTCCCGCGTCCGGTTTTGCATGAAGGAGTCCTGATAGGCTCCTTTTTTGTTGTTTTCGTCAGAAAACCGGGAAAAACAGAAAACTTTTTTTGTTTTATAAGTTTTGGCACGTATATTTGCATCCGTATCAATCGGATTGGATCATGGATCAGAAGGAACGAATCATAGAACAGGCGATGCACATGTTCGTCTCGCAGGGCATCAAGTCGGTGCGCATGGACGACATCGCGCAGCAGCTGGGGGTATCGAAACGGACGCTCTACGAATTGTTCGGCGACAAGGAGGGGCTGCTCTACCTGGCGATGGACCGCTATTTCGAAAAGAAACGCATCGAGCGCGCCGCGGTGTGCGCCCATGCGCGCAACGTGCTCGAAGCGATGTTCATGGTGCTGGGCGGCGTGATGGACAACGCCGAAGTCATCCAGCGGCTGCTGAACAACCTGCGCAAGTTTTACCCGGCGGTGCACGACAAGATGACGCGCGAAGGCACCGCCAAGAGCCGCCGCGACCTGCAGGAGATGCTGGAAAAGGGGATTGCCGACGGGCTGTTCGTCGACACGATCAATCTCGATCTGGCCATTTCGGTGCTTTACTACACGGCTTCGGCCATCACCGTGCGCAAGGACCTCATTCTGCCCGCGGGCATGACCGAGCGCGAGGCGTTCGTGCAGATCATCAGCAATTTTTTCCGCGGCATCTCCACGACCAAGGGGCTGCTGCTCGTCGACGACTACCTGAAACGCTACGAGCCTGCCAAAACCGTTCACCGGATGCAATAGCCGGCGCGAAGGGGCGGGGACTGAAATATCCGTCCGTTCCGTTCGTCCGCATAAATGATAATGACAACATAATTTTACCGAATAATGATGAAACGACTTTTTTTGATCATCGCCTTTTGGGCGGCGGGCGTCGCCGGCGCTTCGGCGCAGATGCGGCTGACGCTTCCCCAGGCGCTGGATCTCGCCTTGAGCGAAAACCCGACCGTCAAGGTCGCGGAGATGGAGGTGCAGCGTTACGACTACGTGAAGCGCCAGACGTGGGGCAACCTGCTGCCGCAGATTTCGGCGTCGGGCAGCTACACCCGTTCGATCGTGAAGTCCGAGATGCGCGGCGGCATTTCGTTCGGAGCCGATAACACCTTCGCCGTGCAGGGCGACCTGTCACTGCCGCTCTTCGCGCCGTCGGTCTACCGCACGCTGAAGATGAACGACGCGCAGATGGCCACGGCCGTGGAGGCCGCACGCGCCTCGCGCATCGACCTGACGGCCGAGGTGAAGAAGGCCTTTTACAACATCCTGCTCGCCGAGCAGTCGCTCGCGGTGCTCCGCGAGTCGGAGGCCACGGTGCAGCGCACGGTCGACGATACGCAGGTGCAGTACAAGCACGGGCTGGCCTCGGAATACGACCTGCTGACCGCGCAGGTGCAGTTGAGCAACCTCAAGCCCACGATCCTCCAGACCGAGAATTCGATCAAGCTGGCCAAGCTGATGCTCAAGATGTACCTCTCGATTCCCGAGGACGTGGAGATCGAGGTGGTGGGCGAGCTGGACGCCCTGCGCGACGACGTGCTGGCCGGGACGGACGGGCTGACCACCGACGTGACGGACAACTCCGACCTGCGCTCGCTCGAATTGCAGGAGGAGGTTCTCCGGCGTTCGCTCAAGGCGGCCAATGCGGGACGCATGCCGACGCTCGCAGCCTTCGGGTCGGCCTCCTATACGGGTAACGACATGGAGCCTTTCAATTTCGGCGGCGCCGCCGCGACGGACGATTCCCGGTATTTCTGGACCCATCCGATTTCGGTCGGCCTGCAACTGTCGGTCCCCATCTTTTCGGGCCTGACGAAGATGAACAGGTCGCGCGAGCTGAAAAACCAGATTTCGCAGCTGTCGCTCCAGCGCAGCTACGCCCGGCAGCAGATCGACGTGCAGGTGCGCTCGGCGCTGAACGACCTGCTGACCGCCCGCGAGACGATGTACGCCCAGGAGCTGACCGTCGAGCAGGCCCGCAAGGCCTACAAGATCTCCGACACCCGTTACCGGGCGGGCGCGGGGACGATCCTCGAACTCAACAGCGCGCAGCTCTCGCAGACGCAGGCGCAGCTGAACTTCTCGCAGGCGATCTACGATTACCTTTCGGCCAAGGCCGAGTACGACCGCATCGTCGGCCGCGAACACGGAAATAAATAAAAAACAGGATAAAGAACGTATGAAAAAAATCGTGATTTTGTGCATCGCCGCCGTCTCTTTCGCCGGCTGCACGGGTAAGAAAGGCGTGACCGCCGTTGCGGAAGACAAAGGCGTGCTGACCAAAAGCGCCGTTGCCGAAGAGGCTTCGGTGCAGCTTACGGAGGTCTTCACCTCCGAGATCGAGCCTTACAAGGAGAACGACATCACTCCGGCGGCTTCGGGCGTGCACATCGACAGGATTTACGTCGAGGTGGGCGATCCGGTGCGCGAGGGGCAGCTCGTCGTGACGCTCGATCCCACGCAGTACACCCAGCAGCTGGTGCAGCTGAAGACCGTCGAGGACGACTACAACCGCCTGCTGCCGGTCTACGAGGCCGGAGGCATTTCGACCCAGCAGATCGAGCAGGCCAAGGCCCAGCTGGACGTGCAGCGCGAGGTGGTCGCCAACCTCAAGAAGAACATCGAGGTGCGTTCGCCCATTTCGGGCGTCGTCACGGCCCGCAACTACGAGTCCGGCGACCTGTTCGCCCAGCAGCCGATCCTGCACATCATGCAGATCGACCCGCTGAAGGTCATCGCCAACATTTCGGAGCAGTACTTCCCCAACGTGAAGGTGGGCATGCCGGTGAAGCTGGCCGTTGACATCTTCCCCGACGAGGAGTTCACGGGCACGGTGTCGCTGATCTATCCGGCGCTCGACCCCACGACCCGCACCTTCAAGGTCGAGGTCAAGGTCCCCAACGCCAAACGCACGCTGCGCCCGGGCATGTACGCCCGAACGACCTTCGACATGGGCAGCAAGGAGGGCGTGATGGTTCCCGACGTGGCCGTGCAGAAGCAGGTCGGCTCGGCCGAGCGTTACCTCTACGTCATCGTCGGCGACTCGGTTGCCGAGCGCCGCTCGGTCAAGGAGGGACGCCAGGTCGGCGACCGCGTGGACATCCTCTCGGGGATCGAAGCGGGCGAGCCGGTGGCCGTCACGGCGTTGTCGAAACTTTTCGACGGGGCCAAAGTGGATATTAAAAAAGACTAAAACAGCCCCTTTCCAATGAAAATTTACGAAAGCGCGGTCCGCAAACCGATCTCAACGATCCTGCTGTTCGTCGGCGTGATGGTCTTCGGACTCTTCTCGCTGATGAACCTGGCCGTAGACCAGTATCCCGAGATCGAGATACCCCAGATCTCGGTGATCACGATGTATCCGGGCGCCAACGCCGCCGACATCGAGACCAACATCACCCGTGTGCTGGAGGACAATCTCAACACGGTGAGCAACCTCAAGAAACTGACCTCCAAGTCGCAGGACAACGTCTCGATGATCACCGTCGAGTTCGAATACGGCTCCGACCTGAACGAAGGGGCCAACGAAATCCGCGACGTGGTGTCGCGCGTGCAGTCGCAGCTGCCCGACGACATCGACTATCCGACGATCTTCAAGTTCTCGACCTCGATGATCCCCGTGATGATGCTTGCCGTCACGGCCGAGGAGAGCTATCCGGCGCTGAACAAGATTCTCGACGACAAGTTGGTCAACGTGCTCAACCGCGTCGACGGCGTGGGCGCCGTGTCGATCATCGGCGCACCCGAACGCGAGGTGCAGGTCAACGTCGACCCCGCCAAACTGGAGGCCTACAACCTCACGGTCGAGCAGCTGGGGCAGATCATCGCCGCCGAGAACGTCAACATCCCCAGCGGCACGATCGACGTGGGCAACAACACCTTCAACATCAAGGCCGACGGCGAGTTCAAACTCTCGGACGAGATGCGCAAGGTCGTGGTGTCGAACGCCGGGGGCCGCACGGTGAGACTTTCGGACGTGGCCCAGATCCGCGATACGCTCGAAAAAGCCACGATGGACGAACGCGTCAACGGCCAGCGGGGCGTGCGCGTGATGTTCCAGAAACAGTCGGGCGCCAACACCGTGAATATCGTCCACGAAATCCAGTCGCGCCTGCCGGAGATTCAGAAAACCCTCCCGAAGGATGTCAAGATGGAGCTGATTTTCGAAGGCTCGCAGGAGATCACCGACGCCATCGGGTCGCTCTCGGAAACCATTCTCTACGCCTTCATCTTCGTCGTGCTGGTGGTGATGGCCTTCCTCGGACGCTGGCGCGCGACGCTGATCATCTGTATGACGATCCCCGTGTCGCTGATCTGTTCGTTCATCTACCTCTTCGCCACCGGCTCCACGCTGAACATCATCTCGCTCTCGTCGCTCTCCATCGCCATCGGTATGGTGGTCGACGACGCCATCGTGGTTCTGGAGAACATTACGACGCATATCGAGCGCGGCTCGAACCCGAAGGAGGCCGCCATCTACGCCACCAACGAGGTGTGGCTGTCGGTCATCGCCACGACATTGGTGGTCGTCGCGGTGTTCCTGCCGCTGACGATGGTCCCGGGCATGGCGGGCATCCTGTTCCGCGAGCTGGGCTGGATCGTGACGATCGTGGTCTGCGTTTCGACTACGGCGGCCATTTCGCTGACCCCGATGATGTCGGCTTACCTCTTGAAACTCGAAGGCGGCCAGCACGACTACAAGGGCCTCGGCGTGATCTACAAGCCGATCGACCGGGCGCTCGAATGGCTCGATGACGCCTACGCCCGTTCGCTCGACTGGGTCGTACGCCACCGCCGGATCACCTTCTTCTCGATGATGTCGGTCTTCGTCGTGTCGCTGGGGCTGCTGACGCGGGTTCCCACCGAGTTCTTCCCGCCCTCGGACAACGGCCGCATTTCGGCCATGGTCGAGCTGGAGCAGAACGTCGGCGTCGACTACACGGCGCGCATCGCCCGGCAGATCGACAGCATCATCTATGCGAAATACCCCGAGATCGTGCTCGTCTCGGCGTCGGCCGGCGCCAACTCGTCGGACAACGCCTTCGCGGCGATGCAGACCACCGGTTCGCACATCATCAACTACAACGTGCGCCTGACCGGCGTGGAGGAGCGCGATCGGTCGATCTACGTCATCTCCGACCTGCTGCGCGGTGATCTCGACCGGATTCCCGAGATCCGCCAGTACACGGTCACTCCCGGCGGACAGTCGGGCAGCATGAGCGGTTCGGCGACGGTCAACGTCAAGGTCTTCGGTTATGACATGGACGTGACGAACGCCGTTGCCAACGACCTGAAGGAGAAGATGCGCCGTCTGGAGGGCGTTCGCGACGTGAAACTTTCGCGCGACGACCTGCGTCCCGAGTACAACGTGGTCTTCGACCGCGACCGGCTGTCGTACTACGGCATCAGCAGCGCCACGGCGTCGCAGGCCGTGCGCAACCGCATCGACGGCCTCGTGGCCTCGAAATACCGCGAGGACGGCGACGAGTACGACATCATCGTGCGTTATGCCGAGCCGTTCCGCAACCGCATCGAGGATGTCGAGAACATCACGCTCTACAACGCGCAGGGCCGCCCCGTGAAGCTCAAGGAGGTGGGAACCGTCGAGGAGGAGTACGCCGCGCCGATGATCGAGCGCGAGAACCGCCAGCGCGTCATTTCGGTCCAGTCGACCCTCGGGGCCGGCGTCGCGCTGGGCGACGTGGTGGCCGAGGTCGAAAAGCTCCTCGCCGACTATCCCGCGCCCGACGGCGTGGACCTCGAAGTGGGCGGTACGGTCGAGGATCAGGGCGACGCCTTCGGCGACCTGGGAACGCTGCTCATCCTGATCGTCATTCTGGTGTATATCGTGATGGCCACGCAGTTCGAGTCGCTCAAGTTCCCGTTCATCATCATGTTCACCATTCCGTTCGCCTTCACGGGCGTGTTCCTCGCGCTGTGGATGACCTCCACGCCGCTGTCGCTGATCGCCCTGATCGGCGCCATCATGCTGGTGGGCATCGTGACGAAGAACGGTATCGTGATGGTCGACTACATGAACCTCCTGATCGAGCGCGGCTCGGGCGTCTTCGACGCGGTGATCGCCGGCGGCAAGAGCCGTCTGCGTCCGGTGCTGATGACCTCGTTCACGACCATTCTGGGCATGCTGCCGCTGGCGATCGGCACGGGAGCGGGTTCGGAGACGTGGCAGCCGATGGGCATTGCCGTGATCGGCGGTCTGACGTTCTCGACCATTCTCACGCTGTTCATCGTTCCGGTGCTCTACTCGATCCTCGTGAACCGTTCGCAGCGCAAGGAGCGTGAGAAACTGGCGCGCCTCTCGGCCGAACACCAGGCAAGCAAGCATTGAAAGTGAAAAGCTGAATTAAAATTGATCGATACTATGAAAGCAGTATTTTTGTCATACAACCAGGCGCTGACCGACCGGGTGAACGCCATCCTCGACAAGCAGGGTATCCGCGGCTTCACCAAATGGGCCTTGACCGAGGGCCGCGGCTCGGTCGACGGCGAACCCCACTACGGCACGCATGCGTGGCCTTCGATGAACGCCTCGATCCTGGCCATCGTCGACGACGAGAAGGTGGCTCCGCTGATGGACGCCTTCCGCGAAATGGACGCTGCGACCAGGATGCAGGGGTCCCGGGCGTTTGTCTGGAATATCGAAAGCGGATTCTGATTCCGCTGCTTGCGGTGCACCTGCCGCACATCCCTCCGGCGGGGCGAACGGATCGTACTCGGGTACGATCCGTTCGCCCCGTTTTTCACGACGCCCGGCATCTGCCCCGCACGGACCGGAATCCCGGTTCCGTCGGTTCCGCGATATTCGGAGACCGGAAGCCGTATTTGAAACGTATGCGGCAATGCGGTGCGAAAAATGAAGCAATGCATCACAAAGTGCCGGGAATTGCGCTATTTTTTCTACATTTGCATCCATGAAACTCACCTTTCTGGGAACCGGTACTTCGCAGGGCGTACCCGTCATCGGCTGCCGCTGCAAGGTATGCACGTCGGCGGACCGGCGCGACAACCGTCTGCGCACCTCGGCGATGGTCGAGACGCGGGGCGTGCGCATCGTCATCGACGCCGGACCCGATTTCCGCTACCAGATGCTCCGCACGGGCGTGCGGCATCTCGACGCCATTCTGCTGACTCACGAGCACAAGGACCATATCGGCGGTCTGGACGACGTGCGGGCTTTCAATTTCGTCGATTACCCGCCGACCGTCCACAAGGTCCATATCTGGGCCGCCCCGCGGGCGCTGGAGTGCGTGCGCAAGGATTTCGACTATGCCTTCGCGCAGGACAAATACCGCGGCGTGCCGGAGATCGAACTGCACGAAATCGACACCGCAAAGCCGTTCCGTGTCGGCGATGTGGAGATCGTGCCCGTGTCGGGCCACCATTCCGAACGCTTCGAGGTCACGGGCTTCCGCATCGGGCCGCTGGCCTACCTGACGGACTTCAAGACCATCGAGGACGCCGAGGCCGAAAAACTGCGCGGTACGGAGGTGCTGGCGGTCAATGCGCTGCGTTTCGCCCCGCATCCGTCGCATTTCAACCTCGCGGAGGCGCTGGCGCTGATCCGTCGCGTCGGGCCGCGCGAGGCCTATATCACACATATGTCCCACGAAATAGGCCTGCATGCCGAGACGGAGGCGACGCTCCCGCCGGGCGTGCACCTGGCTTACGACGGGTTGGAGGTGGAAATTTAGGCTCGCATTCCGGCCGCATGCGGTAAGCTTCCGTCAAGGCGGGGGCGGGGCCGGACTTGTAGATGCGGCGGAACGCCGCGAAAACGGCGGGCGGAGATGCAAAACATGAATAAAAAAGATATGAAGACATTGGCAAATAAGGTAATCGTCATTACGGGCGCATCGTCGGGTATCGGCGAGGCGATGGCGAAAGTATACGCCGCGCAGGGCGCAAAAGTGGTGCTCGGAGCGCGCAACGTGCAGAAATTGCAGCTTCTTGCGGGCGACATCCGCGCCCGGGGCGGGCAGGTGGCCTACTGCGGGGTGGACGTGACGAAACCCGAGGAGTGCCGGGAGCTGATCGAAACCGCCGTGCGGGAGTTCGGCGGCATAGACGTGCTGATCTGCAATGCGGGTATTTCGATGCGCGCCATTTTCGACGACGTGGACCTCGGGGTGCTGCACCGGCTGATGGACGTCAACTTCTGGGGTACGGTCAACTGCTGCAAGTTCGCATTGCCGTATCTTCAGGCGTCGAAAGGCTCCGTCGTGGGCATTTCCTCCGTCGCCGGGCTGCACGGACTGCCGGGCCGCACGGGCTATTCGGCTTCGAAATACGCCATGACGGGATTCCTCGAAACGCTGCGTATTGAGAACCTCAAAAAGGGATTGCACGTGATGATCGCCTGTCCGGGTTTCACCGCATCGAACGTCCGCTTCTCGGCTCTCACGGCCGACGGGAAGCAGCAGGGCGCCACGCCGCGCAACGAGTCGAAGATGATGACCCCCGAGGAGGTGGCCCGCATCGTGGCGAAGGGCATCCTCCGGCGCAAACGCCTCTGCCTGATGGAGAGCGAGGGGCGCGCCACGCACTTCGTCAAGAAGTTCGCCCCGGCGTTCCTCGACCGGATGTTCTATCTGGTGATGTCCCGCGAGCCGGATTCGCCTTTCAAGTAGCCTGCGGCGGCATACTGCACGGGGGTTCCTTTCGGGAACTCCCGTTTTTTGTGCCTTTTCCGGCCCGGAAACGGCACTCGGAACCTTCGGTTTCACCCTGTCCGAAAACCCCTTTCGAGGCTGTTTTTGGACAAATTCCGTATCCGGTTGCACAAAATTGAAGTTAATTTGAGCGGTTTTGAAAATCAATTCTTCAATTCTCGGGGTGCGTGCGGGGGCTTATCGGTAATTTTGCTTACCGAAACAAGTAAAACCTAAACCAAAAACCAGAACCTCTCATGAGAAGAAATTTTCTCCCCATTCTGGGTCTCCTCTCGCTGTTTGTGCTGGGTTCGTGCTCTGCGGAACGCGACCCCAAAATCGCATCCCTGAAACATGCCATCGGGGTGGCCGACAGCCAATTGCTGGACGCCGCCGCCGAACTCGACACGACGAACTGCTTTCCCCGTTCGCTGATGCCCAGGTTCCGGGCCGTCGATGCCAAAGACTGGACGAGCGGATTTTTTCCCGGGTCGCTTTGGCAGTGCTACCGCTTCACGGGCGACGAAAAACTCCTTGCCGAAGCGGAGAAATACACCGGCCGGCTGGAGGGTATACAATATTATAAGGGGACGCACGACCTGGGTTTCATGGTCTTCTGCAGCTTCGGCCAGCAGATGCAGACGCTGCATGACCGGCATTCGGAAGCGGTGATCGTCGAGGCCGCCAAGAGCCTCGTTTCGCGTTGCGACCCCCGTATCGGCCTGATCCGTTCGTGGGATTTCGGCGAGTGGAACTACCCGGTCATCATCGACAACATGATGAACCTCGAGATGCTCTTCTGGGCCTCGAAACACACGGGCGATCCCGTCTACCGCGACGTGGCGGTCCGCCATGCCGACATCACGATGAAGAACCATTTCCGCGACGACGCCAGTTCGTTCCATGTCGTGAGCTACAACGACGACGGCACGGTCGAGAGCCGGGGCACGTTCCAGGGTTATTCCGACTCTTCGGCGTGGGCCCGCGGACAGGCGTGGGGACTCTACGGCTATACGATGTGCTACCGCGAGACGGGCGATGCGAAATACCTGAAGCACGCCGAACGGATCGCCGATTTCATCATGCACCATCCCAATACCCCTGCTGACCGCATTCCCTACTGGGACTACAACGCTCCGGACATTCCCGACGCTCCGCGCGACGCTTCGGCCGCGGCGGTCGTTTCGTCTGCTCTGTTCGAGCTTTCGACGCTGGTTCCCGAAGCCGACGGCAAAAGGTATTTCGATTATGCCGAGACGCTGCTGATGAATCTTTCGTCGGACGCTTATCTGGCCAGGAAGGGTGCCAACGGCGGTTTCATTCTGATGCACAGCGTCGGCCACCTGCCCGCCGACAGCGAGATCGACACTCCGCTCAATTATGCGGACTACTACTACCTCGAAGCCATCGGGCGTTATCTGTCGCTGCGGGGCCTCGACCCGCGGCGGATCTGACTCCGGCACTGAAAAAACTAACATAACCTATAACCTATGAAACGCATTTTTACTGAAATTTCGGCGTTCGCTTTCATCGTGGCGGTCCTGTTCTCGGCGGGCTGCCTGTCGGATGATCTGGGACGATCGGACAATGGCAGCGGAACCGGTTCCACGGAGCCGACGATTCCCGACAACAGTGTGATCGACGCGGGTATGTTCAGCGCCCTGAACCTCGATTACCCCGGTCTTGCCGCCGTGAAAGCCTACTACGATTCCGACCAGTATTATCTGGCGGCGCAGGCTTTGCTGGAGTACTACCGCGGACGGACCGATGTGATCAACGGCAATGTCAATCTGATTGCACCCTCGATCTCCGCACAGGAGCAGGAGTGGGCCGATTACGCCCTTGTCAAGAACGAATACCGTTTCTACAACGGCACGTACATGGACGGCGACAAACCCTATTCCTACCTGACGTCCAACAAAATCGACTGGGCGAAACGTGTTTCGGGCGATCTGGAAGAGCGTTACAGTCTGCATCGCCATCAGTGGATGGTTCCGCAGGGCAAGGCCTACCGTACGTCGCTTGACGAGACCTATACTACCGGGTGGGTGACGGTCTACGAGGACTGGCTGACGAATTTCCCCCGCCCGACGGGCGATGTGGACTACGAGGCCGATCCCTCGACGCAGCCCGAGGAGTCGCGCGAGGCGCTCTACGCCTGGCGTCCGATCGACGTGGCCTACCGCGTCGAGAACCAGTGCGACCTGCTTTATTATTTCATGCAATCGACCTCCTTCACGCCGCAGCTGCTTTCGAAGTTCCTGGCCAATCTCACCGAGCAGGCCGAGCATATCAAGGCGCACTATTCGGAGGATGCCGATACGAAGGCCACGGAGGCCCATGCCGTGTTCCGTGCCGGCACGATCTTCCCCGAGATGAAGAAGGCCGAAGAGTGGGTCGAGAGCGGCTCGGGGTCGATGAACGAGGGCATCGACGCCAGCGTGTTCGAAGTGCTGAATCTCGATTACAGCGGCCTGACGAAGGTGAAGCGCGCCTACGACATCGGCGACTACTATATGGCGCTGGAAGAGTTGATGAACTACTACCGTTCGCGCACCCACGGGCTGAATCCCAATGTCGACCTTTCGAGTGTGACGCCCACGGCCAACGAGCTGCGTTGGGCCGATTACGCGCTCCGTGAGAACGACTATCGTTTCTATGTCAACAATTACTATGATGCCGCAGCCGGTGAAAATGTGCCTTATTCGTATAAGAGCAAGAGCGGCGACGGCATCGACTGGACGATCTGGCCTACCGGCGAGCAGGAGCAGCGTTACCAGCTCCACCGTCACCAGTGGATGGTTCCGCAGGCCAAGACCTACTATTCGTCGCAGGACGAGAAATACGCCCTGAACTGGATCGAGGTCTACGGCGACTGGATCAAGCAGAATCCCAAGCCCGAGCAGGGCACCGACGTGACCAACCACGCTTCGTGGCGTCCGCTCGACGTGGCAGCCCGCCTGATCGACCAGTGCGCCCTGCTGGAGTACTACCAGCAGTCGGAGTCCGTCACGATCGAATGGCTGACCGAGGTGCTGAAGCATCTCGACGAGCATGCCAACCACATTATGAACAACTATTCGGCCGACTCCAACCACCGCATTACCCAGGCGCAGGCCGTGACCTTTGCCGGCATGCTGTTCCCCGAGTTGAAGAACGCTGCGGCGTGGAAGACGAGCGGCACGGGCGTCCTTGGCGACGCGGTGACCTCGGAGTACTTCCCCGACGGCTGGCTGAAGGACGGAGACCTGCATTACCACATCTCGGGTATCGAGGATTTCCGGGTGTCGCTGGACGTGGCGCAGCGCAACGGCGAGGAGAGTCGTTTTTCGTCGGGTTACGTCGAGTCGATGCGCAAGATGACCGACGTGGTGATGAACATGATCTATCCCGACTACACGGTGCCCAACATGGCCGACACGCGCCGCGCCACGTGGACCGCACGGGTGCTTCAGCGCAACCTGACCAACTACTACAACCTCTTCCCCGACAACGAGCAGATGCGCTGGATGGCGACAGCCGGTGCTGAGGGGACGATTCCCGAAACGAAGGTCAAGACCTTCCCCGACGGCGGTTACTACGTGATGCGCACGGGCTGGACCGTGGCCGACATGATGATGGTGTTGCAGAACACGCCCGACGGACCTTCCGAGCAGTGGCACCGCCAGTACGACAACAACACGTTCGAACTGTGGGTCAAGGGCCGCAATTTCTTCCCCGACTCGGGCTGCTTCTCCTACGGGGGCACCTCTTCGTCGAATGCCGACCGGCGCAAGTATGCCGCTTCGACGGCCCACAACACCGTCACGCTCGACAATAAGAACGTTTCGAGCGACGGCAAGATGCTCAAGCAGTTCTCCAAGTCGGGCTCGGGCCACTCGTACCAGGCGCTGGTGCTGGAGAATCCCTCCTACGAAGGGCTGACGCACCGCCGCACGATCTTTATGGTAGATGACAAATTCTATGTGATCCTCGACGAGGCTTACGGCTCGGCTGCGGGCACCGTCAATCTGAATTTCAACATCACCGAAGGAACCGATGCGCAGGTGGTGTACGATACCTCCGAGGGCGGTTTCCACACGGCATTCGCCGACGGCAACAACCTGCTGGTGCGCACCCGGGCGAGCAAGTCGGGCGCTTACGTTCAGAAGACGGGTTTCGTCTCCTACAACATCAACCAGACTGCGGAGCGCAAGGCCTACCAGCTGAACCTCGAAAAGACGGCCGACGAACCGGTCGTGCGTTATGCCACGGTGCTGCTGCCGACGTCCGACGCTTCGGCCGAAGAGGTCTCCATCACGCTGGGCGACTGGTCGGAGACCGGCGGTTCGGTCCGTGTGCAGGTCGGGGGTGTTTCCTATCCTGCGTTGTCCTATACCCTGTAACCTTAAAACCGCAATAACCTATGAAATCCCTGTTTCGAAACGTATGTTTCGCAGCGCTGACCGCTCTTTGCGCGGTCGTGCTCGCGGCCTGCGAAGACGACGATACCAAGAGCGGCGACCTGCAGCTCTTCTATCCGACGGTCGTGGACATCGGTCCTTCGATGAATTTCGTGTCGGGCACCCCGACCTACTACGGCCCCGCGCCGTCCAACTTCTCGATTGCGGGCATCACGCTCGACGACAAGGCCTTCACGTCCGAGTGCTTCTCGATCGGTGCCGATACCGGCATGGTCAGCATCTCGAATACGGATGCCCTCGATCCCGGTACCTACAAACTGACGATCGCGTGTCAGGCCGGCGGCGGCGCCTACCGCTTCGAGAATATCTTCGTGGTGCGGATGGTTTCCGCCACGCCCGAGGCGATCGAGGTGAGCGAGCCGACGCTCGTGATTCCCTATGCCGAACTGGAGACCACCGAAGCTTCGGTCACGGTGGCGCCGGTGGGCGAGTCGGTGTCGATTCTGAACTATTCGCTCGTTCAGGCGGAGGGTTTCGAATACTTTACCATCTCCAAAGACGGCGTTGTGACATATAACGCTGAATTCACGGGCGAGGTGATGCCGGGCAGTTATCCGCTGCCTGTCAAGATCGAAACCTATGCGGGTTCGGCGACCTATGAGAATCTGCTGACGGCACGCATCACCAGCGAGCCGTTGGAGGTGCGCTATCCTTCGGCTTCGGGGCGTATGGAATACAACATGGCTTTCCAGGGTTCGACGCCTTCGCTGAAGGGTTCGCCCGACGAGGTCGTGTGGGCTATCAAACAGGTGATTCCGGCCGAGGGAACCGATCCGACCGACAAAATCAAGATTGATCCGGCTACGGGTGTCGTCTCGGTCGATGCCGGCAGCGAACTGCCCATCGATGCCTCCTATACGCTCGACCTCACGGTGAAGAACAGTTTCGGCTCGACCGATTTCGACGGCGCCTATACGTTGAGCGTGATCGAGTTCATAGCTCCTATCGAATCCGATAAGTTTGGCTATGAGGATGCTGTGGCGATTCAGGGCGGAGAGTTCAAGGTTTCCAAGAAGGCCGGTTTCGTCGGCGACGAGGTGACCTTCTCGCTGGGCGACGTTCCCGCCGGGGTCCAGGGCCAGATTTCGATCGATCCGGTGACGGGCGATGTTTCGGCCGCCAAGGGACATTCGATCCCGATGGGGGTGTATGACATTCCCGTCAAGGCTTCCAACCTGAAAGGCGAGGCGGAAACCACCCTCAAACTGACCGTCAACGAGAATCCTTACTATTTCACGACGATTACTTACGGCAATAACCTCGGCCTCACTCCGGTTGAAAACTATGCCAACCAGTTCTATTTCGCGGCCGCCGCGGATTTCACGGAACTGACGCCGACGACCGACGCCAAACCGGGCACGAAACTTTCGTGGTCGATCAAGATCAAGCACCAGTGTTCGGGTACGCTGATTGATTCGGAGACGGGCGCCATCACGCCGAAGGGATTCAAGTCCGGCAACGGCGGTCTGGTCCTGGTGACGGCTACCGCCGGTGAAGGCGAGGTCGGCGAGACGTCGATCACGGTTCCCGTTTTCTTCTCGTTCCACGTTGCCGTGTCCGGCGTGACGGTTCGTTACAAACCGTTCGTCATGCAGGTCAATCCGCGCCGGGGAGGAACCTCGGTTGTTCCGGAAATCACCGGTGTGCCCAATCTTTCGTCGTTCCTGCTGGATTACCGCCGCACGTTCAACTACTACAATATCGGCGGTCCCGCGTCGCACAAGGACGGCACTCCGGCCGCAAGTACCGACACGTTCCTGTATCAGATGTGGAAGGCGTACTACAACAGCATCGGTTCGGCAACGGTGGGCACCGGTTCGAAAGACCCGATTTCCTATTACGTGAATACGGCGCGTCTGGGCTCGGCGCTGGCCTATGTGGAACCTGCCACCAAATCGGTCGTCGTGAATGCCAACAAATGGATCGACTCGAACAACGTGGCAGCCAACGGTGCGTTCATCGCCCAGATGACTTTCGTCACGGACGGCAATTCGGGCGGTATCAACTCCGGCTCGCAGATCTTCCCCATCTGGATTTGGTTCGACGAGAAATTTTAAACCTAACTGAACATGAAACCTATGAAATACATGATAAACCGGGCTTTCGGGCTGAGAGGGGTGCTGACCCTTCTCGCCCTGATGCTGGCCTTCGCGGCGTCGGCCCAGAACAAGATAACGGGTAAGGTCGTCGATGAGAACGACCAGCCGGCTATCGGAGCCAACGTCGTGGTCAAGGGCACGACGCAGGGCGTTTCGACCGACCTGAAAGGTATGTTCGCGATTCCGGTCAAGACGGGCGACGTGCTGGTTTTCTCCTACCTGGGTTATAAGTCCCAGGAGGTGAAGATCGCCGCCCAGACCCGGCTGGACATTAAACTCGTTCCCGAAGCGAACATCATGGACGAAGTGGTGGTCGTGGGTTACGGCGCCGTGAAGCGCGGCGACCTGACGGGTTCGGTCGCTTCGGTCTCCTCGAAGGATGTCGAAGGCTTCAAGACCGGTTCGGTGATGGAGGCCCTCGGAGGCCAGATCGCCGGTGTGCAGATCACCGCTACGGACGGTACTCCGGGTGCCGGTTTCGATATCAAGGTGCGCGGTGTGGGGTCGGTCAACGGTGACACTTCGCCGCTCTACATCGTCGACGGGTTCCAGGTCGACAACATCGACTACCTCTCCAACTCGGACATCGAGTCGATCGAGGTGCTCAAGGATGCCTCTTCGTCGGCCATCTACGGTTCGCGTGCGGCCAACGGTGTGGTGATGGTGACGACCAAATCCGGTAAGGTGGGGCGTCCCGTCGTGACTTACAACGGTTCGGCCAGCTACCGCCAGATTTCCGGGACCCTCGATCTGCTTTCGCCCTATGAATTCGTGAAACTGCAGACCGAGGCGTGGCCCGACAAGTTCGGTTCGACCTACTACAAGGCCGGGAACGACGACAACGGCATTCCCTACCGGTATCAGTCGATCGAAGACTATCGCAACGTGAAGGGCGTCGACTGGCAGAACGAAACGTTCCGTCCCACCTGGTCGCAGGACCACAACGTCTCGGTTTCGGGCGGCAACGACAAGACCAAGTACGCCTTTTCGTTCGCCGACTTCCTCGAGAACGGTATCTTTAAGAACAGCGCCTTCAACAAGATCACGGCCAAGGTGCGCGTGAGCCATAAAATTTCGAAAGCCGTGACGATCGAAACCACGGTCAACTACGCCAACACCGACAAGCGCGGTGTGGGCACCTCGGGCGACAACGGGCGTTTCAACATGCTGGCGCAGATTCTGCGTGCACGTCCCACGGCCGGCCTCAAGATGACCGACGAGGAGCTGCTGGCGTCGTCGATCGACCCGCTGGAGCTCGAATCCTCGGAGTCGCTGTCGCAGGTGAACCCCATCAAGCAGGCCGAGTCGGTGATCAACACCACGAAGACCGAAATGTGGTCGGGCAACCTGGCGCTGAACATCGATTTCGGCAAGGGCTGGACCTTCCGCACCGCCGGAACGTACAACACCTCCAACGCCCGCAACTACATCTTCTATCAGGACGGATCGAAGGAGGCCTACCGCAACGGCCAGACTCCCTACGGTTCGACCCGTATGACGCGCAATGTCCGCTGGACGAATTTCAACTACCTGACTTATAAATATAAGCGTAAGCGGGGTCATGCCTTCGACGTGATGCTCGGCCAGGAAACCGCATTCCAGGGATCGGAGTACCTGCTGGCCGGAGCCACCGATTTCCCGTTCGACAACATCGCCAACGACAACCTCGGGCTGGGCGCTACGCCGACCACAGCGAATTCGAACCGTTCGGACAAGCTGCTCGTCTCGTTCTTCGCCCGCGCGAACTACAATTTCCGGGACCGTTACCTCTTTACGGCGACGATTCGTGCCGACGGTTCGACGGTGTTCAGCAAGAACAATAAGTGGGGTTATTTCCCGTCGTTCTCGGCGGCATGGCGCATCTCGGAGGAGAATTTCATGAAGAAACAGGATGTCGTCTCCAACCTGAAGCTGCGTGCCGGCTGGGGTGTCGTGGGCAACGACCGCATCACCAACTACCTCTCGCTGGAACTCTATTCGCAGGGCAAGTACGGCTACGGCAACAACGTCATCACGGTCCTGTCGCCCAAGCAGCTGCCGGAGAGCATCAAGTGGGAGGCCTCGCAGAGCACCAACATCGGTATCGACCTGGGCCTGTTCCGCAACCGCCTGAACGTCACGACGGATTTCTTCCTCAAGGATACGAAGGACCTGCTGATGGCCGCCAACCGCGCCTATGTCTCGGGTTTCGCGTCGCAGTGGATGAATGTGGGTAAGATTCGCAACAAGGGTGTCGAGATTGCGATCAACTCGACGAACATCGCCTCGAAGAGCGGCTTCCGCTGGACGACCGATTTCAACATTTCGTTCATCCGCAACGAACTGCGTGCGCTGGCCGGCGGAGCGAAGGAGATGATGACCACGGCGAGCTGGAACAGCGATTACACGGGTTACGACTACACGGCCCGCATCGGTCAGTCGCTGGGCCTGATCTACGGCTATGTTTTCGACGGCGTCTACCAGACTTCGGATTTCAACGTCAATGCCGCCACGGGCGAGTATGTCCTCAAGGAGGGCGTTACGGACATCACAGACCACGCCGGAGTGGCCGTGAAGCCGGGTATGGTCAAATACAAGGACACCGACGGTGACGGCGTGATCACGACGGCCGACCGCACGGTGATCGGAAACGGCACGCCCAAATGGTACGGCGGTATCACCAATACCCTGTCGTACAAGGGCGTGGACTTGAGTTTCATGTTCCAGTTCAACTACGGCAACGACGTCTACAACGCCACCCGCCTCTACGCTTCGCAGACGCAGGACCAGCGTTCCAACCTGATGGCCGAGGTGGCCGACCGCTGGACGGCGACCAACGCTTCGAACAAGGTGCCGGCCTGGGACGGTTATATCAAGAACGAGATTTACTCGCGCTTCATCGAGGACGGTTCGTTCCTGCGTCTGAAGAACCTGACCGTCGGTTATACGTTCCCGCAGCAGTGGACGCGCAAGTTCTATGTTTCGAAACTGCGCCTTTACTTCACGGCCCAGAACCTCTTCGTGGTGACGGGTTATTCGGGCTACGACCCCGAGGTGAGTATGCGTGCGTCGAATCCCATGACCCCTTCGCTCGACTGGGGAGCCTATCCGAAGAGCAAAGTCTATACGTTCGGTATCGATCTGACCTTCTAATACGATAAAAACCATGAAAAAGATACTTTTATACTGCCTGCCGCTCTGCCTGCTGTTCGCCTCGTGCTCCGATCTGCTCGACGAAGAGTCCTATTCGGAGACCGGCAAGGACAACTACCTGAACAATGCCAAGGAGGCGGAGACCGTCCTCCAGGGCGTTTACAAGAACCTGGCGAACGAGTATACCTATTCGTATCACCTGTCGCTGCTGTTCACGATCTCGACCGACATTGCCCAGTGCGAGGGCAGTTCGACGACTTCGTTCCGCGAGATTCCGACCAATTCCCACAACGCCTCGACGTCGCAGATCTCCCGCACGTGGCAGAAGCTCTACTCGGCGATTTACGATGCCAATGACTTCATCGAGACCGTTTCGGGTCGTATGGACAACTGGGGCTCTTCGGACCGCGAACTGGCCACTATTTACCTGGGCGAGGCCCGTGCGCTGCGTGCGTTGTTCTATTTCGAGCTGGTGCGCTGGTACGGCAACGTGGTGCTGATGACCTCGACGGCCGATTCGCGCAGGAAGGACGAGACCTTCGAGCAGACCGCTGCCAAGGATGTCTACGCCTATATCGAGGAGGACCTGAAATATGCCGCCGAGGTGCTTCCGTGGGCCGTCGACGACACCCGGCGCACGACCAACGCCTATCGTTTCTCGAAGGGGGCCGCGCTGGGCCTGCTGGCCAAGGTCTACTGCACGTGGGCCGGTTATCCCGTGCGCGACGAGTCGAAATGGGCCGAGGCCGAGAAGGCCGCCCGCCGCGTCGTGGAGTCGGGCAAGCACCGTCTGATCTCCGACTACGAAACCGTCTGGAAGAACACCTGCAACGGTATCTGGGATGCGGGCGAAAGCCTGATCGAAGTGTCGTTCTACTCGCCGACGGGCCTCGACAGCGACAACACGGCCGGACGTATCGGCAAATGGAACGGTGTGTCGGCTACCACGGTCGAGGGCGAGCGCGGACGCAATGCCGCCAACTGGAAAGTGACCTATAACTTTACCCGCGAGTGGGAGGCGCAGAACGATCCCCGCATGGCGCTTTCGATCGCCGACTACAAATACGATCATACGCTGGGTAGCGGCCCGATCACCTATTTCTCGACCATTTCGGGCGCGACTCCCTCCGAGGAGCAGAAGAACCGCCAGCGTCAGTTGTTCACGCCGGGCAAGTGGGACACCGAGAAGTATGTCGAAGCGGCGAACTACATCGTCAACAACGACAAGTCGAACGTCAACTGGTACATTCTGCGCTATTCGGACGTGCTGCTGCTCTTCGCCGAGGCGCTCAACGAGTCGGGCGGCTCGGTCGTCGATGCCGTGGACGCCGTGAACGCTGTGCGCCGCCGCGGTTTCGGCGACACGAAGCACGACCTTTCCTATGGTCTTTCGCGCGAGGACCTGCGCGAGGCGATCCGCAAGGAGCGTGCCTACGAGCTCTGCTTCGAAGGCCACCGCAAGCAGGACCTGATCCGCTGGGGCATCTACTATGACCGCGTTATGGAGACCGCCCAGGAGCTGGTCGACTGGTATTCCAATGCCAACTATGCCGTCTCGCGGTACATCATCAAAGGCCGCCACGAACTGCTGCCCATTCCGCAGCGCGATCTCGACATGATGCCCAAATGCAAGCAGAACCCTGGCTGGGGCCAGTAATCCGGAAATACCCCGACATGGCGGGCCCGGTATGGCAATCGCGCATGAACGAAAAGAGGCGGGACCGAAATCCCGCCTCTTTCTGTTGTTTTTGCCCCGGATCAGCGCTGCCGCTGGGCATATCCGGCGAGGTTGTAACTCACGGGCTCGGTGCTGTCGCCCACGCGGTAGATGCCGAATTTGAAGTAGTAGCCGTCCTCGTCGTTGCGGCCTATGAGTATCTGCTCGTTGTCTACCAGATGGTTCGTCCGGCTGTCATGGGCCATCCATACGTCGAGGCGTCCCGGACGCACGATCGTCTCGGCTTCGCCGCCGTACTGCGTCCAGTCGATCTCCACGGTGAAGGTGACCCAGCGGTCCTTCGGGAACTCGCTGAAGGGCATCCGCGCGGCGATCGTCGAGGCTTTGAACTCCGAGGTGACGGGAACCATCACCTTGGCCTTGGCTGCATTGGCGTTGCAGCGGTCGGTTTTGTCGGTGAACCAGCGGCGGTCGGAGTTGGCCTTGATGTAGAAATACCCGTTCGAGAACCCGAACGCCAGCGGAGGATAGCCGCCCTGTTCGACTTTCCAGCCTGTCGGCTTGCCGACTTTCCAGACTTTGTTGCCCTTCGTATCCACGGTTTCCACGCGTTCGTAGACGATGTCTTTCTTGATGATGACGGTGTCCTGCATGGCGAGGAACTCCTCCGCCGGGAGCTTCATCACACGGCCGTCGGGAGCCGTCACCAGCGTCCGGTCGGGCATGCCGTGCCACTGGGCGAAGATCGTCGACACCTCGGGACTCAACTCCGCGGGAATCCGGACCGCGAACGTGTAGCTCCACGACGTGCCCTGCGGGCAGATGCCCTTGCCGTGGTGGTAGACGGTCTTCATCCGCTGGGCGTCGGAGTAGGCCTTGTCGGGAAGACCCGCGAAATCGGCTGCCGTGGCATAACACCAGGCAAGTTCCGAACGGCCTTTGGTCTCGCCCGGGGCGTAGCCTTCGAGCGTGTTGTCGTCGCGTCCGAGGGTGAAGCGGTAGGAGGGCTTTCCGCCGTACATGCGGGAATGATCGAGGCCGAGTGCTTCGTCCTTGCGGATGCCCACGGCGACCCACTCGTTGTCGATCACCTGACTCATCCGGGCCGAGTCGGCCTGGATGTTCACCCGCTCGGGCAGCGCTGTAAACCCGTTCGGGGCCTCTTTTTCCCGGGCAACGTCCGGCGTGCAGGCCAGCAGCAGCAGGACTGGATACATGATTGTCATCGGAGCCTTATTTGAGTTCATACCCTAAATCGTATGTTTTGGCGCCCACGCGCACCGCGAAGCGGAACGTGTCGCCCATGGGGGCCTTTTGCGGAACGATGGCGATCGAACCCTGGAAAGGCGCCTCGTCGGGGGCGATCACCGTGATGAACAGCAGTTCGCCGCCGGCGGTCTTCGGCGCCTCGACGGCGTAGGCCGGACGCTCCTCCTTCTTGCGATAGGCGGTTGAAACCCATCCCTCCTCCTCGCGGATCTGCACGGGGACCGTCGCCGAGGTCTTGATGCGGATGTTGTTGCCGTCGGCGAACAGCGTGCGCACGGTGCCGTCCCTGGCGTATTCGATCCGGCCCGGGCAGAGGTTGAAATGCACCCCGACATTCCCGGCGGCCGGGCCCGAAACCTGGTCGGCGATCACCAGCAGGCCCTCCCCTGTGAAGAACATCGCCCGGCGGTGGGTTAGGCCCTCGTAGGAGGGGTTTTCGGTCACCAGCATCGTCAGCTCGGGCGTCGCGTCCCAGAGCAGGAGTTTCGAATCGGTCTTTTCGAGGTCGCGGTCGTCGAGCGTCACGGTGTTGTGCACGCGGGTCTGGCGGAACCAGTTGCGTTGGGCCAGCACGGCGCTGTCGCCGCCGTAGACGTAGCTGCCCGAGTCGGGGAAGAAGTTGCGCCCCCGGCGCCAGTACTCGAACGTGCCGTTGTCGGGCTGGTTGTGCCAGAACGCCGGGGGACCGGCCTTCACGACCGTCACGGTGGCGTTCTTGTCCCATCCCGTGCGCAGGACGTAGAATCCCGATTCCGGGAACTGCTGCGAAGTGTAGTCGGGAAGGGCGCCCTTGCGGCCCTCCGTGGCGAACCATTGCAGCTGTTTGTCGCCGGGGAACACCTTGCTCCAGCTGCGGAACTGCCGCTGGAGGGAGTTTTTGTCGTGGCTCTTGGTGTCGCCGAACATCGGGTTGGACCAGTCGGGGAAGAGCAGGTTCCAGGTGACGGCGGTCATCTTCCCGACCGTCTCGATGTAGCTGGCCGGGAATTCGCCCTCATAACCGTTGGCGCGGGCCATGCCGAGGGCCTTGAGGAAGATGTCGATGGCGGCGATGTGGTATCCGAAATCCAGCTCGAACTGCATCCCGTCGGGATAGACCTGCACGCCGATCTCGCGGTTGAGAATCTCGATGCCGCTGCGACGCCACTCCTGCGCTTCGCGGAACTCCGGGAAATAGATGCCCGCGAACAGCATCCGCTGGGCTTCGAACAGCAGGTGGTTGCCCTGCTTGGAGTAGTTGTGCAGGATGTGGTCGGCGTGCTGGCGGTAGGTGCGCAGGAAGAGGTTGAGGAACCGGGGCGTGAAGCGCGGCGAATGAATCGTCAGCGCGAACTCCGTCAGCAGGTCCTGCAGACGGCGTCCGGCCTCCATCGGACGCCATGCGAAGCGGATGTTCTCCTTTTCGGCGGCGATTTCGGCCGCGGAAGCTCCCGCAGCCTTCAGCCGTTCGACGCCGTCCAGCGGGTTTTTCTTCACCCAGTCGGTGTACTGGTCCATCCAGGCGTCGATGTATTTCGCGTCGCCCGTGGTGTAGTAACACTTGGCCAGCGGGATGAACCAGTAGTGGCGGTGCAGCTGCCAGCGCAGTTCGTTGTCCTTCACGGGCCAGTAGCGCCAGTCGATGTCGTCGCCGTAGAAATACGAGGGTTGGTAGCCCTTGTGGGCGTAGAATTTGTGCTCCAGGGCTTCGTCGGCCTGCTTCTGCTCGAGCTTGTTCACCTTGACGTTCTCCAGGTCGAGGCCGAAGAGTTCGACGGGCTTGCGCGTGCGGAAATATTTCAGCAGTTCCTTGTCCGCGGCGGCGACGTTGCCTTTGGCGACGGCTTTCTTCACGGCCTCCATGCCCGGACGTTCGAGGTCCAGCAGGTCGTAGAGCGACTTTTCGTCGCCCAGAGCCGGGGTGGTTCCGGCGGCCGATGCCGCGCCGAGCGTCAGTGCGGCGCAGAGGGTCATCAGGATTCGTTTCATGGCTGTTATTTTAGGTTGTATTTTGTTCCGTTGATTTTGACTTGCAGTCGATTCCCGCGCCAGACGGCTTCGACGCGCTGCCCCGCGGCATCCTCCGCCGGAAGCAGCACCGTCACCAGCCGCACGGGCTTCCCGGCCCGCTTCCGCACCGTGAAGGCGTAGGCCGGACGTTCCGTGCGCTGACGGTAGGTGCGCGACACCCAGCCTTCGCGGCGTTCCATCCGCTCCGCTCCGAAAACTTTCAGCAGCAGGTTGTTGCCGTCGCTGAAGCGGGTCGCTGCGGAGCACGCGGCGAAATCCTCCGCCGGGTCGCACTCCACGAGGTTGTAGTGCAGGCCGACCTCTCCTTCGGCCGTTCCGGACGCCTCGTCGGCGATGACGAAGAACTGCCGGTCGACGAACCACACCGTGCGGCGGTGGGTGAGGCCCTCGTAGGAGGGATTCCCGACCGTCACGATGTGCGTCGCGTCGTCCGTCTCCCAGCGCAGGCATTTCGAATCGGTGTGTTCGAGGTTCCGGCCGTCGAGCGTCAGGGTGTTGTGCACCTGCGTCTGGCGGAACCAGTTGCGCTGGTCGGTCACCTCCTTGTCGCCCGCATAGACGTAACAGCCCGAGTCGGGGAAGAAATTGCGGCCCCGGTGCCAGAGTTCGAACGTGCCGTTGTCGGGTTGGCAGTGCCAGAATCCCTGCGGCCCGGCCTTGAGGACCATCACCGTGGCGTCGGCGTCCCAGCCGCTGCGCAGGACGTAGAATCCCGAGGTGCGCAACGCCCGCGAAAGGTGCTCCGGGGCGGTTCCCTCGCGGCCTTCGGTCGCCATCCACCGGATTGCGGCGTTGGCGGGGAAGACCTCGGCCCACGCGCGGTAGTAGGGCATCAGTTCCTCCCTCTCCCGGAACCGGTTGTCGCTGAACAGCGGCGTCGTGTAGTCCGGGAACGAGCAGTCGATATAGGCGTCGATCATCCGTTCGACCGTGGCGAGGTACGCGGCCGGGAATTCGCCCCGGTGGCCGTTGGCGTCCATCATCCGCAGGGCCTTGAAGAAGATGTCGATCGATTCGTGGTGGTAGTGCAGGTCCAGTTCGTACTGCATGCCGTCGTCGTAGACCTGCTCGCCGATCTCGCGGTTGAGTATCCCGACGCCCGTCGCCCGCCAGCGGGCCGCGTCGCGGAATTCGGGAAAGAAGACCCCCGCGAAGATGAGCCGCTGGGCCTGGAACAGCAGGTGGTTGCCCTTGGCCGAGAAATGGCGCGTGATATGCTCTGCGTGACGGTGGTAGTTGTCCAGGAAATGCAGGAGGAAATTCCCGCTGAACGCCTCGGCGGGCAGGAAATAGAGAAACTGGTGAATCTGGAACTCCAGCCGGTCGCTCACCTCCAGGGGGCGCCACGCGAAATAGACGTTTTCGGCCTGCGTCCAGTTCCCGGCCTTTCCCTCGTCATACGCCGTGAGGGGATTCTTGCGCATCCAGTCGAGGTATTCGGCGCACCACTCCGCGGCGTAACGTTCGTCGCCCGAGAGGCGGTAGGCCTTGCCCATCGGCACCCACCATTTCATGCGGTGCAGCTGCCATCGCAGTTCGTTGTCCTTCACGGGCCAGTACTCCCAGTCGATGTCGTCGCCGTAGAAATAGGAGGGCTGGTAGCCTTTGTGGACGAAGAAGCGGTGGTGCATCGCCTCGTCGGCCCAGCGCTGTTCGTCGGGGGTGATCGTGATGTCGGCGAGGTTCGCCTCGGGGCAGACGACGCCCGTGCGGCGGCGGTAGTAGTCGAGCAGGGCTTCGGCGGCGGCCGTGTCGTCGCCCGCGGCGTGCAGTGCGGCGACGCGCTCCAGTCCGGGACGGGCGAGGTCCAGCAGTGAGAAGACCGTGGTGTCGGTCTGCGCCCGCAGCGGGGAGGGCCCGGCGGCGAGCAAAAGCGCGATAAGCAGTTTTATAGGTTTCATCGTTACAAAGGTACGACAAAGCGCGGGGACCTTTTATTAATAATGACCAATCCTTTCCGGAATTTCTGCAAAGGGGTTTCAGTTTTGTGTAGTCCGATGCCGGATTTGTCGAATGACGGCTTCCGAAGGGTCTTCCGGCGGGGTTTTAGGACAAATTTGGGGTCCGATTCTACAAAATCGAAAGGCTTTTGCACACGATTTGCGTTTTTGGGGACAATCTCCGGGGCTTTCGCTGTAGGTTTGTGGTAATTTTGTATGACCGAAAAACTACACCTATGACCTGTCTCAATCACGCTTCGCTGGCCGCGTCGCTCGCCGCCCTGACCGTGACCGCCGATGCCGCCGCCGCTTCGAAACCCAAATCCCCCGCCGGGAAACGTCCCGACGTCATCGTCATTATGACCGACCAGCAGACCGCCGGAGCCATGTCCTGCGCCGGCAATCCGTGGGTCCGGACCCCTGCGATGGATGCGTTGGCCGCCGACGGCGTGCGCTTTACGCGCGCCTACTGCCCCTATCCGCTGAGCGGTCCCTGCCGCGCCGCGCTCGTCACGGGCCGCATGCCCTTCGAGGTCGGGGCCTTCGACAACGCCATACGCCCCGCCGACGCCGATATGCAGGCCGGTATCGGCCTCCGCCTCGCCGAGGCGGGTTACGAGTGCCTCTACGCCGGGAAATGGCACGTCCCGGAGGTCAATCTGCCCGATTCGGGCACGGGTTTCCGCCGCATCTCGAAGATGAACGACCCGGCGCTGGCCGACGCCTGCGACGCGGCGCTGAAGGAGTACGACGGACAGAAGCCGCTTTTTCTGGTGGCTTCGCTGCTCAATCCCCACGAAATCTGCGAATACGGACGCCACGAGACGCTCCAATACGGCGAACTGGCGCCCTTTTCCACTGAAGAGTGTCCCAACCTTCCGGCCAACTTCATGCCTTCGACCTATGCCGCCGAGGCCCTGACGCTCGAACACGCCTCTTCGCCCCGCTACCACGACACCTACACCTATACGCAGGACGACTGGCGGCGTTATCTCTATGCCTATTACCGTCTGGTGGAGCGTGCCGACCGCGAGGTGGGCCGTATCGTCGGGGTGCTGAAGGCGCACGGGCTTTACGACGACGCGGCGATCGTCTTCCTCTCGGACCACGGCGACGGTACGGCCGCCCACGGCTGGAACCAGAAATGGAATCTGCAGGAGGAGGTCATCAACGTGCCGCTGATCGTCAAGCCGCCCAAGGGCGCCGGCCTGCGGGGCGTGCGCAACGACGAGGCGCTGTCGAACGTCGGCCTGGACCTCTACGCCACGGTCTGCGACTATGCGGGCGTCACGCCCGACCCCGAGCGTTACCGTGGCCGGAGCCTTCGCCCGGTGGCCGAAGGGCGTCAGGCGACGCTTCACGACAAGGTGTTCGTCGAGACGCTCCTCCCGGGTCCCGGCATGCGCGGCTGGAGCGTCGTCGGCCCGCGTTACAAATACGTCCTCTACCAGTGGGGCCGTAACCGCGAGGCGTTGTACGACCTGCAGGACGATCCCGGCGAGATGGTCAACCTGGTCGTCGATCGCCGTTACGAAGCCGAGCTGAACCGTCTGCGCCGGGCGATGTACGACTGGGGCGTGCGCATCGGCGATCCGAAGCTCGTGCGCAACCTGCGGCCCTTTGCCGAAACCCGAAACTGAAAACCGATCTGAATATATGAAAAACTTCGATTCCATGCGTTGTAGGGTGCGTTATGCCGCCGTGCCGCTGACGCTGGCAGCCCTCGCGGGGTGCAGCGAGGGGCACACCAGACGCCCCAACATCATCGTTATGATGACCGACGACCACACCGCGCAGGCCATGAGCTGTTACGGCAGCCTGCTGGTTGAAACCCCCAACCTCGACCGTCTGGCGCGTGAGGGCATGCTCTTCGAGAGCTGCTACGTCTCCAACGCCATCTCGGGTCCCTCGCGGGCCTGCATCCTCACGGGCAAGTACAGCCATGTGAACGGCTTCACGGACAATTCGCGCACCTTCGACGGCGACCAGCAGACCTTCCCCAAACTGCTGCACGACGCCGGTTACCAGACGGCGATGATCGGCAAGTGGCACCTCAATTCCGATCCGCAGGGATTCGATTTCTGGAGCATCCTCGTGGGGCAGGGCGAGTACTATTCGCCGCTGTTCATCGAAAACGGCGAGGAGCGTATCGAGCCGGGCTACGTCACGGATGTCATCACCGACAAGGCCATCGGGTTTCTCGAACGGCGCGACAAGTCGCGTCCCTTCGCCATGCTCTACTACCACAAGGCCCCGCACCGCAACTGGATGCCGGCGCAGCGTCACCTGGGCATCAACGACGATCGGGTCTTCCCCGAGCCTTTCAACCTGCTGGACGACTATTCGGGCCGCGGCAGCGCCGCCCGCGGGCAGGCGATGGAGATAGGCCGCGACATGTGGCCCGAGTGGGACCTCAAGCTGATGACCCCCGAACAGCTGGCGCAGTCCTACGTGCTCGAAACCTCGGGCGACGCCAACAAGGACGACGTGTCGCGTGCCAACGACTGGCGCAGCAGCGTCATGCAGTACCAGGCGGCCTACAACCGCATGACCCCCGAAGAGCGGGCGAACTGGGACCGGGCCTATGCCCCGCGCATCGCCGAGTACGAACGCATGAAGGGCCGCGTGTCGCAGGAGGAGCTGACGCGCTGGAAATACCAGCAGTACATGAAGGACTACTGCGCCGTCATCAAGGGCGTCGACGAGAATGTCGGGCGTCTGCTGGATTATCTGGAAGAGATCGGCGAACTGGACAACACGATCATCGTCTACACCTCCGACCAGGGCTTTTTCTTGGGCGAGCACGGGTGGTTCGACAAGCGTTTCATGTACGAGGAGTGCCAGCGCACGCCGTTGCTGGTGCGCTATCCGAAAGCCGTTGCGGCGGGCGTCCGCACGAAGGCGCTGGCCATGAACATCGACCTGGCCCCGACGTTCGTCGATATGGCCGGGCTGGAGGTTCCCGCCGACATGCAGGGACGTTCGCTGAAGGGCGTGCTCACCTCGGGCGGCAAGATCCCCGAAGCCTGGCGCACGGGGGTCTACTACCACTATTACGAATACCCCTCGTGGCACTCCGTGAAGCGTCATTACGGCGTCCGGACCAACGATTACAAGCTCATTCATTTCTACAACGACGTGGACGAATGGGAGTTGTACGACCTGAAGAAGGACCCGCACGAGATGTGCAACGTCTACAACGACCCCGGTTACGCTCCGGTGCGCAGCGACATGCACGCGCGTCTGGAAAAGCTCCAGCAGGAGTGCGGCGACACGGACCCCTGCGAACGGGAGTACGAATTTTTCCGCGGCGCGGACCGATTATGAAATTAATAATTAACAATTGATAATTATATGGATCGGAGAAATTTTCTGAAGGCTTCGGGCTGGACCCTGCTCGGCCTGGCGGCTGCGGAGACGATTCCCGGATGTGCGAAACTGGGTGACAGGGATTCGCTGCCCGGCGATCTGAAAAAGGGATTCCCTTCGCTCAAGGACCTCAAGGTCTTCTGGGGCGACGTGCACAACCACTGCAACGTGACCTACGGACACGGCGACCTCTCGGACGCCCTTGCCGCGGCCGAACAGCAGCTGGATTTCGTCTCGGTGACGCCCCACGCCTTGTGGCCCGACATTCCGGGCGAGAACGACCCGCGCCTGAACTGGGTCATCGGCTACCACACCGAGGCGTTCAGGCGCCTGCGTGCCGGGGGCTATGACAAATACCTGGCGGCCGTCAGGGCGGCCAACCGCCCGGGCGAATTCCTGACCTTCCCCTCCTACGAATGTCACAGCATGGAGCACGGTGATCACGTGGCGTTGTTCCACGGTTTCGACGCCCCGCTGGTCGAGTGCACCTCGGTTCCCGACCTCAAGGAGAGGCTCAAAGAGTACGACTGCTACATTACGCCCCACCACATGGGCTATATGACCGGATTTCGCGGTTACAACTGGGCGGCTTTCAGTCAGGACCGGCAGACGCCGTTCGTCGAGATGTTCTCGCGTCACGGACTGGCCGAGAGCGACACGGGCGACTACGACTACCTCCACGACATGGGGCCGCGCATCTGGGAGGGCTCGATCCAGTACGGTCTGGAGCAGGGCCACAAATTCGGCCTGATGTGTTCCACCGACCAGCATGCCGGTTATCCGGGCAGCTACGGCGACGGTCGTATCGGCGTCTACGCCCCGGCTTTGGACCGCGACGCCATCTGGGAGAACATGGGCAAACGCCATGTCTGCGGCGTCACGGGCGACAAGATCAAAATCGACTTCCGCATCAACGGCGGCGTTTCGGGCGATGTCATCCGGGCCGGACGGCGCGAAATCTACCTCAATGTCGAGGGGCAGAACGCCATCGACTATGTGGACCTCATCAAGAACGGGGAGTGCATTGCGCGGCTGAACGGTCCGCACCGCGCCGCGGCGCCTTCGGACGACGTGATCCGCACGAAGATCAAGGTCAATTTCGGCTGGAACCGCGAGGAGGAATACGTGCATTGGCAGGGGCAGCTGCGGCTTACGGACGGCACGATCGACGACATGCAGACTTGCTTCCGTGGTGCGGCCTTCACCTCGCCGCAGCCCGGCGAGACGGAGTTCCACACGCGTGTCAACCGCGTCGTCGGGCGTGACGCACGCCACGTGGAGCTCGACATGTACTCGTCGAAGAATCCCAACGTGATGACCCCTGCCATGCAGGGCGTCGTCCTCGACGTGACGGCTTCCCGCACGGCGAAGCTCGTCGCCGAGTTCAACGGCCACACCTACGAACACCCGATCGCCGAACTGCTGGAGGGTGCCCGGGCGCATTTTCTGCGCGGATGGCTCTCCGAGGCCGTGCAGTTCGAACGCGCACAGCCCGAGGCGGCTTTCTGCGTCGGGCACTGCATGGTCGACGACAAGGCCCAGCGCGATACCGATTATTACTATGTGCGCGTGCGCCAGCGTGACGGACAGTGGGGCTGGAGTTCGCCGATCTGGGTGGAAAGGGTTTAGGATATGGAACGTTATGCAATCGGAATAGACCTCGGCGGCACTTCGGTGAAGTACGCCGTGGTCGCCTCTTCGGGGAAGATGCCTTTCAGCGGTCAGCTCCCTGCTTTTGCGCAGGAGAGCGCCGAAGCGGTGCTCGGACAGGTTCTGAAAGGCGTTGAAGCCTGCCGGGAATACGCCGTTAGCGAGGGCCTGATGCTGGCCGGGGTCGGTGTCGGCACCCCGGGAGTCGTCTCGGCCGACGGACGCACGGTGCTGGGCGGTGCGGAGAATATCGCGGGGTGGGAGAATATTCCCCTCGCCGGCCGCGTCGAGGAGGCCGAGGGGCTGAAGACCCTCGCCGGCAACGACGCCAATATGATGGCGCTGGGCGAGACGCTGTTCGGCGCCGCGAAAGGGGCTACGGACGTGGTTTTCGTCACCGTCGGCACCGGCATCGGCTGCGGTGCGCTGATCGACGGACGCCTCTACCGGGGCTACCGCAACCGCGGCATGGAGATGGGCCACATCACCGTCAAATGCGACGGCGAGGGGTGCGCCTGCGGCGGGGTGGGGTGCTTGGAGCACTACGCCTCGACCTCGGCGCTCGTCCGGAGGTTCTGCGAGTTGAACGGCAGCGCCCGGGATGCCGAAGTGGACGGCAAGGACGTGGTTCTCTTTTACAAGGAGGGCAATCCGGCTGCCGTGCAGGCCATGGAGGAGCATTGGAACTACCTCGCACACGGCATCGCTTCGATGATCAACCTCTTCGCTCCGCAGCGCGTGGTGGTCGGGGGCGGCATCTCCGAAGCCGGGGATTTCTACCTCGAAAAATTGCGCGAAGGGGTCCGGCGGCAGATGATGTCGGTCTGCGGCGAAGAGACCGAACTCGTGGCCGCCCGGCTGGGCAACCGCGCCGGGTGCATGGGCGCCGCGGGACTGGTGCTGGATAAAATGGGATGACGATGAAAAGAATCTTGTTTGCAGCCGCGCTTTTCGCGGCCCTCGACGCCGCGGCGCAGCTCCCGGCCGAAATCCGGATCGACAAACGCTCGCTGCGGCCCCGCTACCGCGAATGGGCGCAACCTGCGGGCGGCACGGCTGTGACGCAGAACCCGCCCGCGCTGCTCTGGCCCGCCGCGGGCGATTCGAAACGCGCGGTTTACCGCGTGCGGCTGTCGCAGGACAGCACCTTTGCCGGAGTTACGCCCTCGGAGCCTTTCGAATGGGCGGCTTATGCCTGCCACGAGCCGCTGGCCGAAGGCCGCTGGTACTGGCAGTGGTCCGTCACGGAACCCGGCGGTGCGGAGCGCTGGTCGGCGGTCAATGCCTTCACGGTCGATGCTTCGTGCAGGAGGTTCGCCACTCCGACGGGAGAGGAACTGGTGCGCAGGGTCACTGCCATGCCGCACCACCGGCTCTATGTCTCCCGCGACGGGGCCGATGCCTTTCGCACCCGGGCGCAGCGGAACCCCGAGGCGCAGGAACTGGTGCGCAAGGCCCGCAGGAACCTGAATATGGACCTCGTGCCCGTCGCACCCACGCGGCCCCGCGACACCACGGGGATGACTCCTTTCCAGAAAAAGTCGCTCGTCAATTTCATGTACCACAAATTCGGCGAGGTGGTCACGCAGCCCGTCGTCGATTTCTCGATGGCCTACCTGCTGACGGGCGAGGAGCCGTTCCGCGACGAGGCGGTGCGCCACGCCCTGCACGCCGCGTCGCTGCCCGTCGATAGCGACGCTACGTCGGAGGATTTCAACCGCTCGGCCATCATGTACGGACTGGCCGTGGGGTACGACACGGCCTGCGACCGCATGACCCCCGCCGAGCGGGCCGCGGTGCTCGAAGCCATCCGTGTCCGCGGGGAGCATTTCTACAAACACTATGTCAAGGATTTCGAGACCCACTCGATGGACAACCACGTCTGGCAGCACACCTTCCGCAACTTTCTCTTCACGTCGGTCGCCACGCTGGGCGATCTGCCCGAAGCCGAAAAATGGTTCCGCTACTGCTATGAAATCTGGTGTGCACGCTTCCCGATCCTGGGCGGCGACGACGGCGGCTGGCACGACGGCAGCAGCTACATGCAGGCCAATCTCGTGACGTTCGTCTATGTGCCGTTCGTCCTCTCGCGCCTGACGGGTACGGATTTCTTCGACCTGCCGTGGTACCGCAACCTGCCGTCGTTCCTCGTCTACTCCTTTCCGAAAGGCTCCTATGCCACGGGCTTCGGCGACGATTACGAAAAGATGACCTCCCCGTCGCAGCTCTACATGGGCTTCGCCGACGCGCTGGCCCGCGAGCTCCCGAGTCCCGAGGCGCGGTGGTATGCCGACCAGCTGATCGGCAGCGACCCGACGAACCTCTACCGTTCGAAGGGTTTCTCGCTTTACCGCATCCTGACCGACAAGCCTGCCGACCGAGTGGCTCCGAAAGCCCCTGCCCGCAACACCTCGCGGTTCTATCCCGACGCGGGGTTCTCGCTGATGCACACCGATCCGGCCGACGCTTCGGACGACCTGATGGCGGCCTTCTTCGCCCTGCCGTTCGGCTCGACGGGACACGCCCACGCCGCGCACAACGGTTTCTCGATCAACTACGGCGGCCGCCAGTTGTTCGGCGGCACGGGTTACTATTCGAATTTCAACGACAAGCATACGCTGATGCACTACCGTTCGCGGGGACATAACACGATCCTCGCCGACGGACTGGCGCAGGTCATCGGCGAGAACGGCTACGGCTGGCTGGCGCGTTTCGCCGACAACGAGGCGCTGACCTATACGCTGGGCGACGCCTCGCACGCCTACGATTCGATCCGCACGCCGTTCTGGATTGACCGCATGGAGAAGTCGGAGGTGGCCTACACGCCCGAAAACGGCCTCGGCGATCCGGGCGTCACGCGCTTCCGCCGTCATTTTCTCTTCCTGAAACCCGACGTGATCGTCGTTTACGACGAACTCGAAGCCCGTAAACCCGTCGTGTGGACGTGGCTGCTGCACAGTCACAACCGCATGACGCCGGCCGGGAGAAATGCCGTCGCAGCCTCCAACGGGCTGGCCGATGGGCGGATGGACCTCTTCACCTCAAGTGATTTGGAGCTGAACCTGACCGACCGGTTCTTCTCCCCGGCGATCAACTGGAAGAAACGCACGGGGCCAGACGGCCGGGTGCAGGAGTATGTGAACCAGTGGCATGCCGAATTCACGACCCCGGCGAAGAGCCGTGCGCAGCGTTTCCTGGCCGTCTTCCGCATCACGCCCGACGGGCGGAAGCCGCTGGCGCTGAAGCGCGATGCGAAGGGTCGCGTGACGGTCGGCGGATGGACCGTCTCGGCGGAGCTCGACGTCTCGAAGCCCGCGTCGCTCTCCGTCACGGATCGCCGCGGCAATGCCGTGCTCTACAACACCCCGGCATCGGAAACCGGGGGCAGCACCGTCGTGCGCCGCAAGGGCGAGCCTGCCCACGAACTGGTAGATACGGTGCCGGCCTCGGTGCGTTGACGCCGCATGCAGACCTGCCGCCGGACGTGTTTCACGCCCGGCGGCGCTTTTCCCGGGACCGAAAAAACGTCCCGAAGCTGCGGATTTTCCGAAAAAATGACATATATTTATACATTAAGTCGTTGTACTATGCTGAAACTCAAACCTACGCTTTTTCTGCTTGCCGTCCTTTCCCTGTTTTCCAACCGGGTTTCCGCCGCCATCGAATTCCGCACGCTGTCGGTCAATGAAGGCTTGTCGCAGAGCACCGTGCTGGCCATCGCGCAGGACGGGATGGGACGTATCTGGATGGGTACGCAGGACGGGCTGAACTGCTACGACGGCTATTCGTTCACGGTGTTCCGCCATGTCGAGGGCGATGCGCAGAGCTTGGGCGACAACTCGGTCAATGCGCTCTTCGCCGACGGGGGTCTGCTCTGGATCGGCACCGCGTCGGGACTGTCGTGTTACGATGCGGCGACGCAGTCGTTCGAAAATTTCCGCCTCGAGGGGCGCAACATGCAGGTCGCCGACATCGCCGCCACGGCCGGCGGCGACCTGATTCTCGCCACCGATCTCGGCATCGTGCTCTTCGACCGCGCGAGCCGCGAACTCGAAATCCGGACCTACCTCACGGGTATCAGCGTACACGCCGTCTGCCCTTCGCGCGATGGCTTTCTGGTCGGGACCTCCAACGGTGTCTACACCTACTCCTCCACCTACGGCAATGCCGTGCGCATCCTGCCGCAGATGGCCCGTTACGACATCGCCAGCATCGTCGCCGACGGCGACGGATATTGGGTCGCCACCCACGGTAACGGCCTCTACCGGCTCGACGGGGCGCTGCAGGTCACCGCCCGCTATGATGCCGCGTCGAATCCCGGGCTGGTCTCGAACTACATCCGCGTGCTGAAAACCGACTCTGCGGGACACCTCTGGATCGGCACCTTCGACGGACTCTCGATCCGCGATCCCCGGAGCGGACGCTTCGAACGCTATGTGCACACCTCCGAGCCGGGGTCGTTGAGCCACAACTCGATCCGCTCCATTTTCATCGACGCCCAGCGCGGCGTCTGGCTCGGGACCTACTACGGCGGGGTGAGCTACTACCATCCGCTGGCCCGCCGTTTCGGGGCGCTGCGCCACGACCCGACGCGCAATTCGCTGGGCGACAACACGGTGAGCTGTATCGTCGAGGACCCCGAGTCGGGGAGCCTCTGGATCGGCACCAACGACGACGGCGTGAACCTCTACGACCGTCGCACGGGGCGATTCTCGGAGTTCAACACCGCCAGCGGTTCCCTGCTGTCGAACAACGTCAAATGCGTGCTTCCCGACGGCCGCGGTCGCGTATGGATCGGCACCCACGCCGGGGGATTGAGCTCGATGGACGCCGCCACGCGGCGCGTGCGCCACTATCCGGTCAACGCCTCGATCCCGATCAACAACAGTTGCTACGCCCTGCTCGACGGCGGCGACGGTACGTTGTGGGTCGGCACGCTCAACGGACTGTTGTCGTTCGACACCGCCGCGGGACGGTTCTCGCGCCACCTCTGCGCCGATTACGAGCCCCGGCTGGGGTCGCTGCAGATCACGACGCTCTTCCGCGATTCGAAAAACCGCGTGTGGATCGGTACAGGGGCCGGGCTCTACCTCTGGCAGCCCGACGTGCGGCAGGTGATGACCTGCGAACTGACGCCGGTGAAGGACGAAACTTCCCCCCCCCGCCGGGATATCACCGTGATGTGCGTCACGGAGGACTCACACCGTAATATCTGGGTCGGCACCCGCCACGGACTGTTCCGCTACAACGCTTCGGACAATTCGTTCACACGCTTCACGGTGGCCGACGGACTGCCCAACGATTTCGTCTACGGCATCCTCGAGGACGAGTTGGCGCGGCTGTGGATTTCGACCAACAACGGTATGGCGTGCTTCGATACACGAAAAAACTCCTTCCGCCGCTACACCCTGCGCGACGGAATCGCCAACAACCAGTTCAACCTCTACTCCTACTGCCGGAGCCGCGACGGCATCTTCTGGTTCGGCGGCATAGGCGGCATCACGTGGTTCCGGCCCCACGACCTGGTGGACAACCCCTTTGCGCCCGAACCGCAGATCACGGGCGTCGATGTGGCCGATGCCGACGGCGACCGCTGCGTGCGCATCGAGCGCGATTCGGCGGGTCGGGTCACGGCGGCGGCGTTCCCCTCGGTGCGCAACATCTTCACGGTGCGCTTCGTGGCGGTCAATCCGCTGGCCGGGGGCTGCAACACCTTCGCCTACAAGCTCGAAGGATTCAACACCCGCTGGTACGAGACCTCGCACCTCGAGGTCAACTACTCGAACCTCAAGCCCGGGCACTATGTCTTCAAGGTCCGCGCGGCAAACAACGACGGACGCTGGAACGACGAGCCTGCGACGGTCGAAATCCGCGTGCTGCCGATGTGGTGGCAGACCCTCGCGGCGAAGATTCTGTGGGCGCTGCTGGCGCTGGGATTCGTCGGGGGCGTCGTGGCGGCGCTGCTGGGCCGCATGAAGATGAAGATGCAGCTGCGGCTGGAGCGCATGGAGAAGGAGGCGATCGGCCAGCTCAGCCAGGAGAAAATCCGTTTCTACATCAACCTCTCGCACGAACTGCGCACGCCGCTGACGCTGATTCTTTCGCCCCTGCAGGAGATTCGTGAACACGGTACGGCCGACAAATACGTCTCCTCGCGCCTGAATTACATCTACCGCAACAGCCTCAAGCTGCTGCACATCATCAACCAGCTGCTCGACTACCGCAAAGCCGAGCTGGAGATGTTCAAAATGAAGGTCGCCGTGCAGGATGTCGACGCCATCGTCGCCGAGGTCTTCTCGATGTTCGAGGAGGTGGCCCAGAACCGCGACATGGACTATATCCTCAACTCCGAACTGCACGGCGAGGCGCTGCCCGTCGACAGGATGTTCCTCGAAATGATGCTCACGAACCTGCTGTCGAACGCCTTCAAGTTCACGCCCGACGGCGGCATCATTCGCGTTGCCCTGCAGCGCGGCGAAGGGTGTTTTCGCCTTTCGGTCCGCGATTCCGGCATCGGTATTCCGCAGGACCAGCAGGAGCGCATCTTCGAACGGTTCTACCAGGTCAACGAATCGCATGCCGGTTCGGGCATCGGACTGTCGATCGTCCGTCGCATCGTCGAACTGCACGAGGGTTCGATCACGCTGCGGAGCGAGCCGGGGCATTTTTCGGAATTCACCATCACGCTGCCCGACGACATCGAGGCCTATCCGGCCGGGAAGCGCGCCGGGGAGCACGACGTGCGGGCCTCGATCATCCGCGACGCCGAGAAATTCCTGCCCGAGGAGTGGTCGGGCGCGGGCGGCGATTTCGCGCCTGCCGAGGAGGCGCCGGAGCAGACGCGCGGGACGATTCTCCTGGCCGAGTCCAATGCCGAGGTGGCACGTTATGTCGCCGACCATTTCAAGGCCCATTATAACGTGGAGACGGTTTCCGACGGCAACGAGGTCCTCGAAAGACTCAAAACGCTGGAACCCGACATCATCATCGCCGACCGTATGCTGTCGGGGCTCGACGGGCTGAAACTCTGCCAGGCGGTGAAGCAGAATATTCGCACCTGTCATATTCCGGTGGTGATTCTCGCCGCGGAGGGCAGCGTCGAGGAGCAAATCACGGGCATCGAGGCCGGGGCCGACAGTTACTTGCCTATGCCGCTGTCGATCTCGCTGCTCGCGGCCAACGTCCAGAACCTGCTGAAAGCCCGCTACCGGATGCGTCACTACTATTCGGACGATGCGGAAATAGATCCCGACAAGATCACCTCCAACTCGATGGATGGGGAGTTCCTCAAAAAGGCGATCCGCATCGTCGAGGAGAACATGGACAACGAGGAGTTTTCGTCGAACGATTTTAGCAAGGCGCTCTGCATGAGCCGTTCGAACCTCCACCTGAAGATGAAGTCCATCACGGGCGAGTCGGCCACGAAGTTCATCCGCAAGATTCGCTTCAACCATGCCTGCAAGCTGCTCCTGGACCGCAAATACTCGATTTCGGAGATCAGTTCGATGGTGGGCTTCAACTCCCCGTCGTATTTCGCCACGAGCTTCAAGAAGCACGTCGGCTGCCTGCCCACGGAGTATGTCCGCAGCCGCACCAAGGGCGGAGAGAAGGCGGGGTAGTCCTTCTTCCGTGAACGGAAAATTCCCCGGAACCTTTGCGGAAAGGTTCTGGGGAATTTTTGGGTGGAAGCCGGTTCTCCTATTTGGAGAAGATCGACGAGATTTCCTTGTAGTTGTGCACGCGCTCGATGACGTCGGCGAAGAGGTCGGCGACCGACAGGACGGTGAATTTGTGCAGGTCCTTGTTGGGGTTGAGCGGAATGGTGTCCGTCACGATCACCTCCTCCAGCGCGCTTTCGTTGATGCGCTCGTAGGCCGGGCCGGAGAGCACCGGGTGGGTGATGGCCGCGCGGACGCTCTTTGCGCCGCGCGACATGAGCATGTCGGCGGCCATGCAGATCGTACCGGCCGTGTCGATCATGTCGTCGACGATCAGCACGTTACGGCCTTCGACGTCGCCGATGGCCGTCATCTTGCCCACGACGTTGGCCTTGGCGCGCTCCTTGTGCGAAATGATGATCGGCGTGCCGAGCAGTTTCGAATAGGTGTTTGCCCGCTTGGCGCCGCCCATGTCGGGCGCTGCGATCGAGAGGTCTTCGATGTTGAGGCTCTTGATGTAGGGCACGAAGATGCCGCTGGCGTAGAGGGCGTCGACCGGAACGTCGAAAAATCCCTGGATCTGGTCGGCGTGCAGGTCCATCGTCATCACACGGTCGACACCTGCGGCCATCAGCATGTTGGCTACCAGCTTGGCGCCGATCGGCACGCGGGGACGGTCCTTGCGGTCCTGACGCGCCCAGCCGAAGTAGGGCATCACGGCCACGACCTGATGGGCCGAGGCGCGGCGTGCGGCGTCGATCATCATCAGCAGTTCCATCAGGTTGTCCGAGGGCGGGAAGGTCGATTGGATGATAAAGACCGTACAGCCGCGGATCGACTCGTTGTAGCAGGGCTGGAATTCGCCGTCGCTGAAGCGCAGGACTTCCGACTGTCCGAGCGTCGTGCCGAAGCTCGCGGCGATCTTTTTGGCCAGATACTCCGAATCGCGACCGGTGAAAATTTTGATTTTGTGGATAGCCATAGATTTCGAGGATTTTTTTGACGTTGCAAATATAGAACAATACGATGAAAAAACACGCCCGCCCGGGCGTGTTTTTTCAACATTCGGTTAAACTTTTCCGCTGCGGCCCGGTTTTCATTCCGTAGCCCCGGGACGTTTCTTCCCGTTGCGTGACGGCAGGGGTCAGTTCTGTCGCAGACATTCGCCGATGAAGTCGAGGATCTCTTCGCGCCCCACGGCCTTTTCCGACGAGGAGACGAACATTGGCGGCAGTTCCTCCCACTGCTGGGCGAGTGCGGTCCGGAACCGTTCCACGCTCTTTTCGCGCTGGGTTTTCGAGAGCTTGTCGGCCTTGGTGAAGATGATGCCGAAGGGGATGCCGTTTTCGCCCAGCATCTCGATGAACCGCAGGTCGATCTTCTGGGGTTCGAGGCGGATGTCCGCCAGCACGAACAGGAAGTGCATCTTCTCGCACTTGATGACGTAGTCGGTGATCAGTTTCGAAAACTCGCTGCGCTGTGTTTTCGACGTGCGGGCGTAGCCGTAGCCGGGCAGGTCGACCAGATACCAGGCATCGTTGATGCGGAAGTGGTTGATGAGACGTGTCTTTCCGGGCGTCCCCGACACCTTGGCCAGCCCTGTGCGGGCGGTGAGCATGTTGATGAGCGACGACTTTCCGACGTTGCTGCGCCCGATGAAGGCGATGTCTTTCAGGTCGTCCTTCGGGACCTGCGAAATGCGCTCGGACGAGCATTTGAATTCGGCTTTGGTGATCTGCATCGGTATCTGGTTTTATACAAAGGTACGAAAAAGCCGGATGGCTGCAAAACCGGATTGCGTGCGGCTCCGTGAAACCTTCCGACTGCTAAAAGGGTCGTTACGACCCCAAAGGTACGAAAAAGCCGGATGGCTGCAAACCTGGGTTGCGTGCGGCTCCGTGAAACCTTCCGGCTGATAAAAGGGGCGTTACCTCCTTAAGGCCGCGGAAAAGTCCGGATTGCGCCTGCGATTTGCGTAACGCAGGGGGCGGCTACTTTTTCCACGCGAGCGACACCCACAGCGGACAGTGGTCCGAGGCGACGGTCGAGGTGTCCACCTGCCGCTCGGTGACGACGGCCGATTCGGGCAGTCCGCGGCCGAGGATGTAGTCGATGCGGATGGAGGGCTTGTCGGACGGGAAGGTCATCTGCGTGGTGTCCGAAAGGGGCCGGAATGTGCCGCCCAGCCCGTCGAGGACGGTTTTGGCGACCTTCATGTTGAAGTCCCCGGCCAGCAGCACCGGTTTGCGGCAGGTGTCGGTGACCGTGCGGATGATCGGCAGCGACGCGCGCTGGTCCTCGGGCGTAAGCGAGAGGTGGGTGACGCAGACCACGTAGTCGGGAAACTCGGCGACGAACAGTACGCGGGACTCTTCGCGTCCCGGAAGCGGGATGCGGCGCACGGCGAGCGGTTCGTCGCGCGACAGCAGGCCGACGCCGTAGGCGCCGCCGTCGTAGTCGATGGCGCGGCAGAAACGGGCGTGCATGCCCGTCATTTCACCCAGCTCCCCGGGGATGAAGCGTCCGGCCATGCGTCCGGTCACGCTGTCCAGTTCCTGAAGGGCCACGATGTCGGGGGCCGTGCGGTTGATGATCTCCGCCACGCGGCCGAGATCCTGAACATTGTCGATGCCGCGGCCGTTGCGGATGTTGTAACTCATAAATTTCAGGGTCGTCTGCCGCTGCGTGCAGGCGCCCAGCAGCAGGCCGCACACGGCGGCCGGCAGGAGAATGCGCAGAAAGGGTTTCATGTCGGGAAAGTCAATTTTCCACAAAGATAAGGCAACCTGCGCGAAAGATCAAATTTATTTCCTCCGGAAATGCGGGTTTAGCATCCGATTTGAAGCGGACGACGTGTGATTCCAAAATTTTCGCAGTCTATGAAAACACCTTTCCTGACGATGCTGTGCGCCGCTGCGCTGGCCGTCTTCCCTCCGCAGGCCGAAGCCTGCACCCGCGCCGTTTACCTCGGACCCGACGGCATGACCGTCACGGGCCGGACGATGGACTGGCGCGAAGATCCGCTCACCAACCTCTACATCTTCCCGCGGGGCGTCGTGCGTCGCGGTGCGAACACGGACAAGACCGTCTTCTGGACCTCGAAATACGGGTCGCTCTCGGCCGCCGGTTACGACATCGGCATCACCGACGGCATGAACGAAGCTGGGCTGGTCGCCAACCTGCTGTTCCTGCCCGAGTCGGTCTACGAACGTCCCGGCGACACGCGCCCCGTCATGGGGTTGAGCGTCTGGACGCAGTATGTGCTCGACAATTTCGCCACCGTGGACGAGGCCGTGGCCGAACTTTCGAAGGAGAAGTTCCGCATCGACGCTCCCGACCTGCCCAACGGCGTGCAATCGCGGCTCCACCTGGCGATTTCCGATCCTTCGGGCGACAGCGCGATCTTCGAGTATCGCGACGGCAAACTGGAAATCCACCACGGACGGCAGTGTCAGGTGATGACCAATTCGCCCTTTTACGACGACCAGCTGGCGATTCTCGGCTACTGGCGGCAGATCGGCGGCCTGACGATGCTGCCGGGGACCAACCGCGCTTCGGACCGCTTCGTGCGTGCGTCGTTCTACATCGACGCCGTCGTGCAGACCTCCGACCCGAAGATCGCCGTGCCGGCCGTGATGTCGGTCATGCGCAACGTCTCGGTTCCCTACGGCATCTCCACGCCCGACAAGCCGCACATCGCCTCGACGCGCTGGCGCACGGTCTGCGACCAGAAGAACCGGGTCTACTATTTCGAACCGACGCTGGCCATGGAGCCCTTTTGGGTCGACCTGGCGGCGATCGACTTTTCGGAGGGCAGCGGCGAGCGCACCCTCACGCTTGCCGGCGGGCAGACCTATGCGGGCGACGCCACGGCGAAATTCCGGAAATCGGCCAAGCCCTTCGTCTTTCTTTTCGGAGTTTAGGGGGAACGTAAAATGCGCAATTTCGGCTTCGCTGAAACAATTGCACGATATTTACGTCAGCAAACTAAATAATTGTGAATTGTTCAGCGGTGCCGCGGGTATTTGTTGTTGAACCGGTATCCGACGCCCAGCATCAGGAAGTTGGGCATGTGGAAATCGCGGAGACTGTAACCGATGTGGACGTAGGAACTGCGCGTCACGGCCACCTTCAGGGTAAGCATCTGGTAGAAGGCCTTCAGGTCGCCGCCCTTGTGCAGGAAGTTGGTTCCCAGACCGACCCCGATGTTGAAATAGGGCATCACGAACTCGGCACGGGCCGAGACGCCGAGCGCCAGCTGCCTGTCGACGCCGGGTTTCTCCACCGTCAGGTCGGCGCTGCTGCCCATCTCCACGATCTGGTCGGCGATGGCTACGTTGGCGCTGCTGTCGTACACGCCGTCGAGCGACACGCCTGCACGGAACTTGTAGCCGAAGTTATACATCGAGGCGAAGTTGAATCCCAGAACCGTGTAGGCATCCGGCGCGGCATACTGCTTGTCGCCCACTTCGATGCCTTTGCGCCGCCACGAGCCGAAGAACGTGAGGTCGTAGCTGAAATGGCGCGGGAATGCGGGGCAGACCGTCCGCGGGGCCATTTCGGACGACTTCCGTCCGAAATTGTAGGTCAGGCCCGCGCGCAGTCCAACGGCGTTGAGTCCCGCGTTGGGGAATTTGGTGTTGCCGTTGGAGAAGTGCGTGAGGCTCAGGCCCGCCGTGAAGTCCACCTCGCGCGTGACGCGCCAGTTGAGGAAGAAATCGGCGTTGAGATAGGCGTTCATCTTCGAACCCATCATCTTGTTGAGGGGGTTCACGGCGTCGTCGTAGGGTTTCCATCCGAACGAGAGGCCGAAATTCCATTCGTAGTTGAACGACAGCCGCGGGCTGATCCGTGCGATGCGCGCGCCCTGGAACAGGTAGACGGCGATCGGGTTTCCGAGTTCGTCGGGGTTTCCGAAGTCGTAGTAAGCGGCCCCGATGCCCTGATAGGCGCCGCCGTAAATTTGGTCGGGGATTGATCCGGGACGGAACTGGAACGAGTAGCGGAGGTGTCCCGAGAGGGAGAGGTCGATGGGCTGTCCGGCGCGGTTCTCGCCTTCGACGAAGGGGTTGGTCGGGAAGATGTATTCGGGGCGGAACTCCGCGCCGATGCGGTGCATGAAACGACGCCCGGAAGCGGTCGTGTCGCGGGTCTGGACGATTGATCCGTCGGCGTAGCGGGTGGCTGACGCCCGCCCGGAACTGTGGGGTTGCGTCGCTGTCCGCCGCCCATGGAGGTATCCGGCTCGGTATCCCGCCTCGTATCCGGCTTTGTAGCTTGCGCGGCAGTCGTTGTCCCAGCCTTTGGGGATCGCTGCGCTGTCCGCCGCAATCACTTCGGCCGCCGTTTTTTCCATTCGCTTCGAACGCGGTTCCGAAGCCTGTGCCGGGCTGTTCAGAAACAACATGCCGAAGAGCGTATATTTCAGAATCGGGGCCCGCAAGGCAAATTTCATAGCAGGGTAGAAGTTCGAAAGTTTCGGCGAATATACAAATTTTCCCCGGAATCGAGACCGTTTCGGCCGGAATTGTCGCGAAGTTTTTTATCTATTATGTGAAATAACGGATTGTTTTTAGTTGAAATGTGTAATTGAATATTTATATTTGTATAAGCGCCTGTACAGGTTTTGATGATCCAACTGGAGACCGGGAGGGAGACGGCGAGCCTGACATCCCGCTAACAGTTATTCTTACAGAAGATAAATATGCTGTATGTATCGGCGTGGGTGTCGCTTCATACAGTGCAAAATATCGGGAAGCAAGATGAAAGAGACGGATACTATGCAGTCGTATAAATACCTGCAAGCCATTTTTGGGGACAAGTGGGTCGATTGGGGCGTGAGCGTCGGGTTTCTCCTGCTCATCGCGAGTTGGTTCGTTCTGCGGAATACGGCGGATTTCTTGGTTGATTTCATCGTTACGGGACTCATGCTGGTTGTGGCGATCCGGATCGGCTGTGTGATCGTCCGTGTCCGCCGGGGTGATGAATTGTCGCGGGAGTCCGCCCGGTCGGTTCGTTCCCGGGAGGTGATAGGCAATATCGTCTTTCTCTCGTTTTTCGTCATTGCATTACTGCTGATTGCCTGGCGTTATTTGCGGTAGCGATCCGGCCGAATGCCACTAAAAAATCCACCTTGGGAGAGGTGGATTTTTTAGGTGGCGGAATATGCGGCTTAATACCCGAGTATGCGCAGCATCGAGCGGCAGGATTGCTCCCTGGCGCACAGGTCGCCCGAAGTGTAAGTCCCCCTTCTCAAAGGGGGATTTAGGGGGATTGTCTGTGCGGTGTATTGCACGCGCCCGTCGGGGCGTTCGGATTTAGTATCCGAGTATTCGGAGCATCGAGCGGTAGGATTGCTCCCTGGCGAACAGGTCGCCCGAAGCAAGTCCCCCTTCTCAAAGGGGGATTTAGGGGGATTGTCTGTGCGGTGTATTGCACGCGCCCGTCGGGGCGTTCGGATTTAGTATCCGAGTATTCGGAGCATCGAGCGGTAGGATTGCTCCTTGGCGAACAGGCGCGTGTAATACTCGTTGTCCGACTTGTCGCGGTCGATGATCACGTGCTTGGGTGCGGGGATCAGGCAGTGCTGGATGCCGCCGAAGCCGCCGAGCGACTCCTGGTAGGCTCCCGTGTGGAAAAATCCGATGTACTGCGTGTTGCCCGCTTCGAGTTTGGGCAGGAAGATGGCGCTGGTGTGGCACTCCGAGTTGTAGAAGTCCTCGCTGTCGCAGGTCAGCCCGCCGAGCAGCACGCGCTGGTATTCCTTGTCCCAGTTGTTCACGGCCAGCATGATGTAACGCTGGTTGATGCCCCACGTGTCGGGCAGGGTGGTGATGAACGACGAGTCGATCATGTACCAGTTCTCGCGGTCGTTCTGCTGTTTCTGGTTGACGATCGAGTAGAGCACCGCGCCGCTTTCGCCCACGGTGAACGAGCCGAATTCGGTGAAGATGTTGGGTTCCTCGACGCCGTTGCGTTGGCAGATGTTCTTGATCTGCGCCACGATCTCCTCGGTGAGGTACTCGTAGTCGTATTCGAAGTTGAGCGAGTTCTTGATCGGGAAACCGCCGCCGATGTTGAGGCTGTCCAGCTCGGGACAGATGGCCTTCAGCTCGCAGTAGACGTTCATGCACTTCGACAGCTCGTTCCAGTAGTAGGCCGTGTCCTTGATGCCGGTGTTGATGAAGAAATGCAGCATCTTGAGCTGGAATTTCTTGCTGTTGCGGAGTTTTGCCTTGTAGAAATCGACGATGTCGTTGTAGCGGATTCCCAGCCGCGAGGTGTAGAAGTCGAACTTGGGTTCCTCCTCGCAGGCGATGCGGATGCCGACCTTGCACTTCTTGGTGAACGAGTCCTCGAACAGCTCCAGCTCCTCCTTGTTGTCCAGCACGGGGATCGTGTTCGAGAAACCGTCGTTGACGAGCTGGGCGATATTCTCGACGTACTGCGGGCGTTTGAAACCGTTGCAGATGATGTAGCGGTCCTTGTCGATGATGCCGCCGTCGTAGAGGGCGTTGATGATGTGGATGTCGTAGGCCGACGAGGTTTCCAGATGGATGTCGTTCTTCATGGCCTCTTCCAGCACGAACGAGAAGTGGCTCGACTTGGTGCAGTAGCAATAGTTGTACGAACCCTTGTAGTCGACCTTCGCCATCGCCACGTTGAACATGCGCTTGGCGCGGTTGATCTGCTGGGAGATCTTCGGCAGGTAGGTGATTTTGAGCGGAGTTCCGTACTGTTTGATCAGTTCCATCAGCGGAATGTCGTGGAAATTCAGCTCGTTGTCCTCGACGGAGAACTCATCCTGCGGGAAATCGAACGATTGTTCGATCAGGTCGATGTACTTGTCTTTCATGGCTCGTTCGGTAAAGTTTTTGCAATCCGGCCCGGTTACTTTGCAATTTTCGGGCGAAAGTAGCTCGCCCGGATTTTGGAAAAAATCGGGATGCAAAATAGGCGAATATTTTTCGGATAACCAACACTTTGCCCGATTATTTTGAAAAAGCCCTCCGGAATATTGCTTTTTCCGCTGAAAAAGGGTAATTTTGAACCCGGATTTAAAGGATTTTCAACCGTGCTGATTCATACCCTGATACAATATCTGGAGTCGCACAGGCGGCTCGTCGTACCCCAACTCGGAACGTTCATCGTCAAGGAGCCGGGCCGGAGCGTCGTCTTTTCGGAACTGCTCAAGCGCGACGACGGCGTGCTGCGGGGGCTTCTCCGCGCCGAGGGGATGGGCGAACTGGAGGCCGCGGGCGAGATCGACCGCTTCGTTTTCGAGATCCGCCACGCCGTGGAGCATGGCTCGGAGTACCGCCTGGAGGGCTTCGGGGTGATGAAACCCGGTCCCAATGCGACCATCGCCTTCGTCTACGAGCCGCAACCCGCGTCGGAATCCCCCGCGCAAGAACCGGCTGCCGGGAAACGTCAGCCGCTGCAACCCGAGAAGGTGGCCGAGGCCGTCAAGACGGCTTTCACGGAGCCGCGCGTGTCGACTTCGGCGAAGATGAATCCCGATCCTTCGGTGCGGGGGCTGCGCTATGGCAAGCCGCCGAAGAACACCGATGCCTACCGCTACGTCGACCGCGTGCCGCGCCGCCGCGCCGACCGGTTCATCTGGATCGCCGTGATCGCCGCCCTGCTGGCCGTGGCGGCCATCGCCTTCGGACTTTGGCGCGACGCCCGGGAGAAGCAGGCCGAAAACGAATACATCGAACTTCCGCAGGCGGCGGAACTCCCGTCCGCCGCGTCCCAACCCGAACAACTCAAATAAATGACAGAGATCACCACCGTAAAACAACGCTTCGGCATCATCGGCAACTCCCCGCTTCTGGACAGGGCGCTGGAGGTGGCCCTGCGTGTGGCCCCTACCGACCTGACGGTGCTCGTTACGGGCGAGAGCGGTGTGGGCAAGGAGTTTTTCCCGCAGGTTATCCACGCCTATTCCGCGCGCAAGCACAGCAAATACATCGCCGTCAACTGCGCGGCGATTCCCGAGGGTACGATCGACTCCGAACTGTTCGGCCACGAGAAAGGCTCCTTTACCGGCGCCGTGGAGGCCCGCAAGGGGTATTTCGAGGAGGCTGACGGCGGCACGATCTTCCTGGACGAGGTGGCCGAACTGCCGCATCCGACGCAGGCGCGCCTGCTGCGCGTGCTTCAGACGGGCGAGTATATCCGCGTCGGTTCGTCGAAGGTGCAGAAGACCAACGTCCGCGTGGTCGCCGCCACGAACATGAACCTCCAGGAGGCCATCGCCCAGGGGCGTTTCCGCGAGGACCTTTACTACCGTCTGGGGACGGTCCCCATCACGGTTCCCTCGCTGCGCGAACGCCCGGAGGACATTCCGCTGCTGTTCCGCAAGTTCGCCGCCGACGTGGCCGTGCAGTACCGCATGCCCGCCGTGACGCTCGACGATGCGGCGCGCGAGATGCTGAAGAACTACTACTGGCGGGGCAACATCCGCCAGCTGAAGAACGTCGCCGAGCAGATTTCGGCCATCGAGCAGACCCGGGTGATCACCTCCGAGGTGCTGGCGAAATACCTGCCCCCGCAGGGCGGGGGCGCGCCGATGGCCGCCGGGACGATGCGCATGGACGACACGATGTCGACCGAGCGCGAACTGCTCTACAAGGTGCTGTTCGACATGCGCGCCGACATCAACGACCTCAAGCGGATGATCTCCGAACTGATGAAGGGCGGCGTGCCGTGCCCCGAGCCGGTCCGTGACGTCAAGGCCCTGCTGCCGACCACGGCGCAGAGCAGCTACGTTCCGGCCGTCGCTTCCTATCCCCAGCCTCCGGTCTATGCCGAGAGCGAGGAGGTGACCGACGAGCCGCCCCGCGAGATGACCAAGGCCGACATGCAGCGCGAGCAGATCATCCGCGCCCTGCGCCGCAACAACGGCCGCCGCCGCGAGGCCGCTGCCGAACTTTTCATGTCGGAGCGCACACTATACCGCAAGATAAAGGAGTTAGGAATTGAAGACAATTCCTGACTCCAATTAAAAATTAAGAATTAAAAGAATGCGCAGATTCCGAGATAATTTTTCATTTTTCATTTTCCGTTTTTCATTGCTGGCTATCGCCGCGGTGATGACCGGCTGCGGCGTGTCCATCAAATACTCGCTGTCGGGCGCCTCGATTCCGCCCGACGCCAAGACCTTTTCGGTGGCCTACTTCCCCAACAACGCCACGATGGTGTCGCCGATTTTGAGTTCCACGCTCACCGAGGCGCTGGTCGACATGTTCACGCGCCGCACGCGCCTGATGCAGGTCGACGAGGGCGGCGACTTCGCCTTCGAGGGCGAGATCGTCAACTATACCTCGACGACGGCTTCGGTTTCGAGCGACGACTACGCCCTGCTCAACCGCCTGACGATCACCGTCAAGGTGCGCTTCACCAACGCCCTCGACGAGAAGATGTCGTTCAACCGCACCTTCCAGGCCTACGAGGACTACGACTCCACGAAACTGCTTACGGAGGTCGAAGGCGAGCTGATCCCCCAGATCGTCGACAAGATCGTGACCGACATTTTCCAGGCCGCGGCCTCCAACTGGTAATTCCGACGCGCGATGTCCGACCTGAAAACATACTTTGCGGCGCCCGGCCGGGCGGAGACGCCTTCCGCTGCCGAAGCCGGGGACCTTGCGGTGCGCTTCCCGTGGTTCCTTCCGGGGCGTATCCTGCGCGAGACGCTTACGGGCGAATCCGATCCGCGGGTGGCGCTGACGGCCCCGTGGCGGGCCGAGAGTTCGTTGCGCAGGGCCGCCGTCGACGCCTCGGCGCTCACGCAGCTCTCCTCGGAGGAGATCATCGACCGTTTCCTGCAGGAAGAGGACCTGCGCATCGTCGCCGGCGAGGGCGAACCCGAGGAGGAGGTCGTTCTGCAGCCCGAACTGGACGACGACGACGAGGTGGTCACCGAGGAGCTGGCCGAAATCTATCTCGCTCAAGGCCTTCGGGACAAGTCCGTGGCGATTTATCGCAAATTAAGTTTGCGAAATCCCGAAAAAAGTGTTTACTTTGCCGAACTTATTGGCAAAATAGAAAACAATATTAAAATTTAAGGTAATATGTTATACACGATTTGCATTGCCCTGATACTCGTTGCGAGCGTACTGGTGATCCTGGCGGTATTGGTGCAGAACCCCAAGAGCGGCATGGCCGCCAATTTCGGCGCGTCGAACCAGGTGATGGGTGTGCGCGAGACTACGAACTTCCTGGAGAAATTCACCTGGTCGATGGCTATTGCCATCGTGGTTTTGAGCCTTGCGGCTACGCTGGCCATGGACCGCGGTCTGGTCGCCGACAGCAATTTGGAGATTTCGAAGGACGCCAAGGCGCTTCAGGAGCGAGTCATCGAATCCGAGGCCGCCGCTACGATGCCGCAGGCCGAGATTCCCTCTGCCGGACAGACCGAGCAGCAGGCCGAGTAGCCTCCGCGCTCCGTCCGGAACGCCGGAGGGGGGGGGAGACCTCGCCGTTATAGAAGACCGTGGATTCTTTCCGCGGTCTTTTTTTCGCCCGTCCGGAAGCGGTCCCGCATGGGACGATTCATCGGGGGCCGGAACGGTCCCGCAACAGAGACCCCGGAGGGCCGCCTTGCAATATCCGAGGTTGTTTGCCTCCCGGAACGGGACGGTGAATTCCCGCCCGTGTTTTGCGTACGGCCGGAACCTCTCCGATTCATGTATTGGAAAAGCCCGCGGGATGCTCCGCGGGCTTTTTTGTGCCGCTTCGAATCGCTCCGGGAGGAGGCCCCCCCCCTGGGCGAAAACGGTCAGAGATGCTGCGGACTGAAAGCCCCGATGGTCTTGATCCGCTCCTCGAAATCGTCGCGCGAGACGAGCGTGTGCCCCTTGATCTTCGACCGGTAGTTGTAGATCGTGCTCACGGAGTAACGCAGCAGCGCGGCGATTTTCGACGAGTCGTTGATGCCCAGCCGGATCAGCGCGAAGATGCGCAGCTCGGTCGTCAGCAGCTCGCCCTTTTTCGGCTCGATGCGCGCCTCCTTGTCCAGCAGGGAGTTGAAATCCTCGATGAACGTGGGGTAGAGTTGCAGGAACGTCGTGTCGAAGTTGCGGTAAAACTCCTCCAGTTCGCGGCTGTCGCCGTCGGTCGGGGAGTACTCCTTCCGCAGTTCGTCGACGCGGCCGTCGCGCAGCAGGCGGCGTACGTGGCGGCGCGAGTCGATGATCTTGTCGATGTACTCCGAGCACATCGTCAGGAAGATGCCGATATACTCCTCCTTCACTTCGTTGGCCTCTGAAATCTGGCTGTTCAGTCCTGCCAGTCGCTTGTTGATGTGCTGGAGGTCTTTGTTCGAGATGTTGAGCCGGTTGTTGGCCTGCTGCAATTCGAGCCGCGCGAGGTTCAGCTTGCGGTTCTGCCGCAGGACGAAGACCACGCCCCCGAGGGCCAGCAGCATGAAGCAGCCGATCGACACGACGAAGATGTTGTACATGGCGTCCATCCGCTGCCGCCGGACCCGGTAGGCCTCTTCGATGACGTGCAGCGCCAGTGCGTCCTGCCACGGGCGGAGCCGCGAGTTGAAGAACCGTGCGTCGTCCATCACGATCCGCATGTAACGCATGGCGCGCTGGATGTTGTCGTCGTCGAGCAGCGTGTTGGCGAGGCTTTTCAGTGCGGCGTTGTCGCGGATCGCCAGCTGGATGTCGGTCATCGCCGAGCGTGCGAACCACACCTGCGCCGTGGGCGTGTCGTCCATCAGGTCCGCCACGAGGGCGCGCATGTACGACGCCTCGGCATATTCGCGCGAAAGGGGTTGCAGGGCGCTGCACAGCCGTTCGGAAATCTCCACGGCCTGCGGGTAGTCGCGGGCGCCGATCGCCTGGCGGAGCCGGAAGTTGAGGTGCGTGACCGACTCCGGTTCGGTGTTCTCCACGATCAGCTGGGCGTAGATCACCGTAAGCCGCCACGATTCGTGTCCCTGCGCCGAGTCGTGGGAGTAGAGCTGGAGTTCGTCGTTGAGTTTGTGGCGGGCGATGTAGTAGTCGACCAGCTGCCTGCGGTCCAGCGCCGTGGTATCGACCAGTTTCAGCATGTTCGCCGCTTCGAGGTAGATACCCGCCGAACTGTACAGGTATGCCAGCTGGATACGGCTCTCGTTGAGGTGTCCCGCGTCGTTCATGCGCGTCGCCAGGGCGATGTTGCGGTAGAGGTAGTCGATGGTCGAATCGGCCTGGTAGGGGGTGTATTCGTCGATCAGCTGCTGGTTGAGGATGTAGCGCTGGGCGTCCGAGAAATCCGATTTCCGGAGGATGTTTTTCAGCGATTCGATCCGCTGTTCGCGTCCGGCGATGTAGGAGTCCCGGTGCGAAAGGGTGGCGTCGAGCTGTGAAAGCACGCTTTTCAGGTCGTTTTGTGCCGAGGCGGCGAGCGTTGCGGCGAGCAGCAGTACGGTTGACAGAAGGTTTCTCATGTGCGGACGGTTCACGGTTTGTTCCTGACAAAGATCGGAAAAAGGACGGATGGTTCCAAGACCGAATCGGGTACGGTGCGGTACTTTCCGGCTGATAAAAGTGTCGTTACGGCACCAAAGATAGGAATAATCCCGGGAAAATCAATGCCGGGCGGCGCGCTTTCCGCCGGTCGGACCGTCCGTCCGTTTTTCCCGGCAGGACGGGCGGCCGGCCCGGCGAACGGAACGTGCTCCGGGAGCCGGATTTATTTAAAATATTTTGTTATATGCCGTTTCCGGGGTTCCGAGGCGGTTGTGAAAATTCCGATCAATCTACTTTTTTTTGCAATCGTCAAATAATTAATATATTGAATATCAAGTAGGTGTATTTTTATAAACGGGTTTTGAGTTTACAATTTGCTGTTTAAATTTTTTTCATGTCGCGGAGGATAGTTACTTTTATTTAAGCGGAAATAAGGCGATGAAGTGTCGATTTTTTAAGAACTGCGCCTTACCTATTTATAATATTAACTTAAAACTTAAAAACCTTAAATTCCTATGGCACATTTTTGCAAGAAACTGCAAGCGGACTGCCGGAGAGGGTGGATGCTGGCACTGACGGCGATGCTGATCGTCTTTGCGCCGGCGGCCTTCGCCCAGTCGGCGCCGACAGTGACGGGAACGGTCACCGACCAGTCGGGACAGCCCGTTATCGGAGCCACGATCATCGAGCAGGGAACTACGAACGGCGCTACGACGGGCGTGGACGGCTCTTATTCCCTCAAACTGCGAGGGGGGGGGAATTCTGCTAACCTGATTTTCCAGTCGCTCGGATTCGTTTCGCAGACGGTCGCCGTGAACGGCCGCACGAAGATCGACGTGAAACTCGCCGAAGACGCCGTGGCCCTCGACGCCGTGGTGGCGATCGGTTACGGCACGGTCAAGCAGAAGGACCTCACGACGGCCGTTTCGGTCGTCAAGACCGACGACCTGGCCCGCCGCCCGATCACCTCGGCCTCGGGCGCCCTTCAGGGCAAAGCCGCCGGCGTGCAGGTCATCCAGCCCAACGGCTCGCCCGGACAGGGCATGGTGGTCCGCGTCCGCGGCGCTTCGTCCATCTCGTCGAGCAACGACCCGCTCTATGTGGTCGACGGCGTTCCCGTGGGCGAAGGAAACTACGCCATCGCTTACCTCTCTCCCAACGAAATCGAGTCGATGCAGGTGCTGAAGGACGCCTCGTCGGCCGCCATCTACGGTTCGCGCGCCGCCAACGGCGTGGTGCTCATCACCACCAAGCAGGGCAGCCGGAAACGGGGCCCCGAGATTTCGTTCTCGACCTTCGTCGGCATTTCGAAGGTGACCAAGAGCTACGACGTGCTCAATGCCCGGCAGTACCGCGACCTGATGGAGGAGAACGGCGCCGTGTCGGGGCTTCCGGCCGATCTGACCGACCGGACCGACTGGTTCGACGAAACCTACTCGACGGGCGTCAACCAGAACTACCAGTTCTCGGTCTCCAACGGCGATGAAAACTCGTCCTATTACCTCGGCGGCGGCTACACCAACGAAAAGGGCATCATCAACACCACCTCTTCGGACCGTTACAACGTGAAGGCCAGCTTCGACAAGAAGATTTTCAAATGGGTTTCGGCCAACGCCTCGACGACTTTCTCGCACTACACCACCAAGGGCACGATCATCTCGGGTCAGGGCGCCAACCGCGCCGGCGTGGTGGTGTCGGCCATCACGACCCCGACCTACGCTCCGATCTGGGACCCCGAGAATCCCCAGCAGTTCTACAATAATTTTTACGGCGCCAACCTCACCTCGCCGCGTGAGAACATGGCCCGCACGGATTACAACCAGGATGTCACCGACCGCCTGCTGCTCTCCGGCGGCCTGACGTTCTACCTGGCCAAGGATCTGACCTTCAAGTCGACGGTTTCGATGGACCGCCGCTGGGTCCACTCGTCGTCGTTCCTCGACCCGATCCGCACCTCCTACGGACGGACGCAGCACGGAACCGCCTCGGACACCCGTTCCGACGATATGCGCATGATTTACGACAACATCCTGACCTGGAACAAATCGTTCGACCGCCACGGCCTCGAAGTGATGGCCGGCACGTCGGCCACGACCTCCGTGTGGGAGCAGTTGAGCGGCTCGCGCTCCTATTTCTCCTCGACCAACAACAACGCCATTCCCAACCTGAACGGCGGTAACAACGGCGGCGTCCGCGGCCAGAGCTACGGCAAATCGGAGTGGTCGATCATGTCCTATCTGGCGCGCGTGTCGTACAACTACGACAGCAAGTACCTCGTGACGGCCAATTTCCGCGCCGACGGTTCCTCGAAGCTGGCTCCCGGCCACCGCTGGGGTTACTTCCCCTCGTTCTCGGCCGCGTGGCGTATCTCGGGAGAGAAGTTCCTGCGCGACGTGTCGTGGATCAACGACCTGAAACTGCGCGCCGGCTGGGGACAGACCGGTAACCAGGCGGGTCTGGCGGAGTACGGCTGGATGCAGCAGTACAGCACCAACTACTACGACTGGACGCTGACCGAGAACGCGCAGGCCGTGCCGACGGTCGGCGGTCGCAGCAACATCAAGAACGAGGACCTTACGTGGGAGACCTCTTCGCAGACCAACGTCGGACTCGATTTCGCGCTGCTGAACAACCGTTTGAGCCTCTCGCTCGACTATTACTACAAGTACACCAAGGACATGCTGATGAGCGTGCCTCTGCCCTCGCCCTATCCCAACATCACGCGCAACGACGGCGAGATGTCGAACCAGGGCTTCGAGATCACCCTTTCGTCGGTCAACATCGCCCGGAAGGATTTCAACTGGTCGACCGACCTGAACGTTTCGCTCAACCGCAACAAGGTCGAAAAACTCAACCTGAAGCAGGTATACTACTACGCCACGACCTCCGACGCGACCAACGACAACGTCGTGCGCATGACTCCGGGCCACCCGCTTTCGATGTTCTGGGGCTATGTCTCCAAGGGGGTCGATCCCGAGACGGGCGACCTGGTTTACGAGGACCGCAACGGCGACGGCGAGATCACGCCGCTGGACAAGACCTGGATCGGCAACGCCAATCCCAAGTTCACCTTCGGCATGACCAACAACTTCTCGTGGAAGGGGCTTAACCTGAACATTCTGATCACGGGCTCCTACGGCAACGACATCTTCAACGCCTCGCGCATCGAGACCGAGGGCATGGCTTCGGCCAACAACCAGACCACCACGGTCCTGCGGCGCTGGCGCATTCCGGGCCAGCAGACCGACGTGTTCCGCTCGGACAACCCCGCCTGGAACGTGAAGAATTCGTCCTACTGGGTCGAGGACGGCTCCTACCTCAAGGTGAAGAACATCACCCTGTCGTACGACATCACCTCGCCGAAGCTCAAGCGCATCAACATCACGCGCATCCAGCCTTACATTTCGCTCCAGAACTTCATCACCTGGACCGGCTATTCGGGCTACGATCCCGAGGTGAGCCAGTCGGAAAGCGCCACGCAAATGGGCATCGACTGGGGAACCTATCCCAACGTGCGCACGGTCGTCGTGGGTCTGAATCTTACTTTCTAACCGCTGAAAAAAGAACCGATTATGAAAAAGATATTATTAATTGCCGCGGGTCTCTCGCTGGGGGTTGCCACCACGTCGTGCAGCCTTGAGAAATTCCCCGAGACGATGTATGCCGAGAACAACACCTCCGGCACGGGCGACAGCGAGACGGCCATCAACACCCGCGAACTGCTCGAAGGCCAGCTTACGGCCATGTACAACTACATGAAGGGCGATCTCCAGACCTACTGGTATCAGCTGACCACGCTCGCCGAGGCGCGCGCCGACAATGCCTACGGCGGCAACATGGCCGAGACGAAGGTCGTCAGCGTCGAGTCGAACCACATCGACAGCGACAACGAATTCGCCTCGAACCTGTGGAACTACTCGATGAACGCCGTGGACTATGCCAACCAGGTCATCTGCAACATCGATCTGGTGAAGGAGAACGATCCGTCGCTCACCGACAAGGAGTACCAGGAGTGGCTCTCCGAAGCGCTCTGCTGGCGCGCCTATATCTGGATGAACATGATGCAGCTTTTCGGAGAAATCCCGATGCTGACCGAAATCCCGCCCGCCATCAACGCCGGGAACGTCGAGGAGGTCTATCCGCTCTATTTCCCGGCCCGCGTGTCGAAGCAGACCGTCGGCGAGCAGATCGTCAAGGACATCGAGGAGTATGCCTGCAAATACGCCCCCGACATGGACGCTTCGAACAAATTCCGCATCACCAAGGGCTTCGCCTACGGCCTGATGGCCCGTTTCTACTCCATGCGCGAGTTCCGCGACTGGTCGAAGGTCGTCTCGGCCTGCGAAGCGGTCGAAGGGATGGGGTACAGCCTTTGCGACAAGTACGGCGACCTGTGGGCCTACACCACCGGCGATACGGGCATGGCTGCGATGAACACCCGCGAGTCGATTTTCGAGGTGCAGTGGACCAGCCAGACCTCGGGTTCGTGGATGTGGATGATGTTCCACCGCAACGCCTATGTCCCGGGCGACAGTTTCTCGTGGGCCAAGTGGTGCACGCCGTCGCGTAACCTGACGAAGGCTTACGACGCCGAGGGCGACACCGAGCGCAAGAATGCGTCGGTCGTCTACGACGAATGCGGCTGGTCGTATCACTATCCGAGCGACGAATACGCTTTCATGCACAAGTTTCCGACCAACGTGACGCCGGTTTACCTGATGCGTCTGGCCGAGATCCGGCTCCTGCATGCCGAAGCGCTGGCCAATACGGACGATCCGGGAGGCGCCGCCGACATCGTGGACGAGATCCGCGGCCGCGCCGGCATTGGCAAGCTGACTGCGGCGCAGCGCGCGTCGGCCGACCTGATGCGTGAAGCCGTGCTCCACGAACGCCGTCTGGAACTGGCCATGGAGGGCTTCCGCTGGTTCGACCTGATGCGTTACGGCGACGACTATTCGAAACTGTTCGAAATCTGCGACGGCGTCAACATCAAAGGCTCGGCGTCCTACGACTCCTACTTCCAGACCCGCCGCGCGATGAACGACAACCGCGTGCTGATGCCGGTGCCGACTTCAGTGCTGGAGGATAACACCAACATCGAACAAAACCTGGGCTATTAACCTTAAAATTGCGATTCTGCCATGAAATTTACGATCAATAACAACCTGCGCCTGCTGACCTGCCCGCTGCTGCTCGCCGGAGCCGTATGCTGTTCCAGCGGGAACGACGGCGACACGCCGGCTCCCGGTCCTGGCCCCGATCCCTCGCCCGTGACGGGCGATGTTCTCGCCTACGTCACCTCGGCCGACGGCAACCGCCTGTTCACGGAGGAGGGACTCGACTACTCGAAGGTCTCGATGTCGCCCTACCGGGTCACGATCGACCCCTCGACGACCTACCAGACCGTCGACGGTTTCGGCCCGGCCATCACCGGCGCCACGTGCTACAACCTGCTGCAAATGTCGCAGGCCGACCGCACGGCGATCCTCCGGAAGTGCTTCGACCCCGAGACCGGAGCCGGTTTCAGCTTTATCCGCGTGCATATCGGCGGCTCGGACTTCTCGATGGACGAATACACCTGCTGCGACCGGGAGGGCATCGAATTCTTCGCCATTCCCGCCGTGGAGAAGGATGGCATCTTTCCGGTGCTGAAAGAGATTCTGGAGATCAATCCCGAAATCAAGATCATGGGTTCGCCGTGGTCGTGCCCCAAATGGATGAAGGGCACGGTCGCCGACCCCTCGAAACCCTACGATTCGTGGACCAGCGGTCGTCTCAATCCCGCCTATTACGACGATTACGCCGAGTATTTCGTGCAGTGGGTGACCGAGATGGAGGAGAACGGATTCCCGATCTACGCCATCACGATGCAGAACGAGCCGCTGAACAAGGGCAATTCGATGTCGCTCTACATGCCGTGGGAGGACCAGCTGGCCTTCGTCAAGAAGCTCGGCCCGGCATTCCGCAAGGCGGGCATCGACACCAAGATCCTCTGCTACGACCACAACTACAACTACGACAACGTCGCCGGCCAGCAGAACTACCCGCTCAACATTTACGCCGACGCCGATGCTGCGCAGTGGGTCGATGGCTCGGCCTGGCACAACTACGGGGGCAGCGTGAGCGAGCTGGACAACATCCGCGCCGCCGCGCCCGACAAGACGATCTACTTCACCGAGGCTTCGATCGGCACGTGGAACTACAATTTCGAGAGCTGCGTGATCGACGACTTCGAGTCGATCTTCCTGGGGACGCTGAGCCGCTACGGCAAAGGGGTTCTGCTGTGGAACCTGATGCTCGACGACAAGGGCGCTCCGAACCGTCCCGGAGGCTGTACGACCTGCTACGGGGCCATCGAGATCAGTTCGTCGGATTACAAGACGCTCAAGTACAACAGCCACTATTACGACCTGGCCCAGTGCGCCAAGGTCATCCGTCCGGGTGCCGTGCGCATCGGCGCGTCGGGTTACACGGCGTCGGGGCTGACCTACCTGGCCTTCCGGAATCCCGACGGATCGAAAGCCTTCGTGGCGCTCAACAGGAGCGCCGGCGAACAGACCGTCGCCGTGTATGAAAACGCCGACCGTTCGTTCAAATACACCATCCCGGCCAAGTCGATCGCCTCGTTCCGCTGGGGCGCCGGAGCCGAAAACTAACCTTTAAAATTCGCAGAACATGAAAACGCTGAAATACATCGCACTGTCGCTGCTCGTCGCTGCCTCGACGACGGCGTGCAAGGACGATCCCGAACTGCTCACCACCGACGTCGGTCCCGAGATGACCGTCGTTTCGGCCGATGCGTCGGGCGTCTACGGCGGCAAGGTCGACTTCGAGGTGACGATGACCGACCGCTATGCGCTCTCGACGCTCAAGGCGCAGGTATTCTTCGACGACGAGATGGTCGCCGAGGAGGTGATCCGCACCAAAAGCGACGGAACCTACACGGGGGCTGTGACGCTTCCCTTCTACAAGAACATTCCCGACGGCGAGGCCACGCTGCGCTTCGTGGGGCAGAACGTGCGCTTCGGAACGACGACCGTCGACCGGCCGCTCGCCGTATCGCGTCCCAAGCCCGCCTACCTGACGTTCTTTCTCGATGACGCGGAGTACCGCATGGAGCCTACGGGTAACGACTACGAATACGCCGTGACGGACGAGTTCCCGCAGAAGCCGCAGGGCTACATCGCGACGCCCGAACTCGACGCCGCTGGCTCGGTGGTGACCTTCGGCTACGACTCCGGGGCCGGCGGCATCGTCTCCGATTCCACCGACGCCATTCCCTTCGCCAATTCGAATGCCGGGGAGTTCACGATCACCTTCAACCTGCTGACCTTCGAGGGTTCTCCTTTCATCAAACTGCTCTTCGGCGAGACGGAGATGACGATGGTCGACAATGACAATTACAGCATCGTCACCACGCTGACCGAGGGCCGGACCTACACGCTGACGGGCGTTTCGGACTTCGCCGACTGGGACATCGACCGCGACTTCTTCGAACGGGCCGACGCTTCGAATCCCGAGGCCCTGACCTTCCTGCCGATGTCGGGCATGTACAAGGTGACGGCCAATTTCAAACACAGCTACCTGCGTATCGAGGCCATGAAGTCGGCCACGGAGTATGCGTCGCTCGCCGCCGACGGTTCGGGCAATGCGATCTGGACGGTCGGAGCCGGTATCGGCAAACCCGTCATCAAGAACGGCGACGGTTGGGATATGGGCTCCACGGGCTTGTGTCTGGCTCGCGTTGCGGACAAGAAATTCCAGATCTCGCTGGTGGCCGGCGTTTCGATCAACGCTTCGAACTTCGACTTCAAGTTCTTCTGGCCGAAGGACTGGGACAAGGGCGAATTCCTGGGTAAGACGGATGCCTCGTTTGCCAATCCCTACGGGGTCCTGACCACTACCAGCGATTTGATCGAGATTTCCGACGGTGGCAACCTGGGGCTTGCCGAGGGCAAGACGCTCGACTTGGGCGGTATCTACCGCTTCACGATCGACGTTTCAGGCGGCACGATGGCCGCGGTGCTGACCGTCGAGAAAGTGGGCGAGCAGGAGCTTCCGCCCGCCGACATCACCGTCAACGGAACGCCGATGGCCCAGCTCGACGTGGACAACTACCAGCTGGACCTCGACCTGACGCAGGGCCAGACGCTGACGCTGGGCGGCGCCGACGCCTTCACGCCGGCGTGGATCAATCCCGACTTCTTCGAGGCGGCCTCCGCGACGAGCGTCAAGCTGCTCCCCGTCACGGGCAAATACCGCATCACGGCCAACCTGGCGACCCGGGTGATTGATGCGCTGGTGCTCAACGCCGACGGTTCGGGGCTTGCCACGTTGAGCGACGACGGCCACGGGGCGGTCTATTTCATCGGCTACGGCATCGGTTCGCCCGCGGCCGTGAACGAACCGGGCTGGACCACCGAAAAGGGCGTCTGCGTGCCCGAATCCGCTCCCGGCATCTACACGATGACGGCCCAGGCGGGTCTGGAAGGCAGCACGACCCTTGGACAGCGTTTCCGTGTGAGCGGCTGGAGCGGCAAGTTCTTCCGGAACCGCGGCTGGGACGGTCTGGGAGCCTTCACGCTGGCGCCGGGCGCCGAGGCGTTCTTCTCGATCGCCGGGGACGGCAACATCGAGATCGCCTCGGGAGTCACCCTTGAGGAGGGCGCAACCTATCGTCTGACACTCGACGTGACGGCGGGAAAAGACAACCCCGTTTTGTCGCTGGTTAAGAAATAATCGTTAATTTTGCAAACGGAGTGCGCGGCCTCTCGACTGTGCACTCCGTTTGTGAATATGCACTAATCCATTCCAGACATGAAAAATAAAATTCTGTTGAAGAGTCTCGCCGGGCTGTGCGCCCTGGCGGCGGTCGCCTGCGGAGGCGGGCCGGGGCCGCAGGGCAGCGTCGCCGTCTACCTCGACGAGTCGCAGCCGATCGAAAAGCGGGTCGAAGACGCCCTTTCGCGCATGACCCTCGAAGAGAAGGTCGCCATCCTGCATGCGCAGTCGAAATTCTCGTCGGCGGGCGTTCCGCGCCTGGGCATTCCCGAGGTGTGGTGCACCGACGGCCCTCACGGCATCCGCCCCGAGGTCCTGTGGGACGAATGGGACCAGGCCGGCTGGACGAACGACTCCTGCACGGCTTTCCCGGCGCTGACGTGCCTTGCCGCGACGTGGAATCCCGAAATGTCGGCGCTGTATGGCAAATCCATCGGCGAGGAGGCGCGCTACCGCGAGAAGGACATCCTGCTGGGACCCGGCGTGAACATCTACCGCACGCCGCTCAACGGCCGCAATTTCGAGTACATGGGCGAGGACCCCTACCTCTCTTCGCGGATGGTCGTTCCCTACATCGAGGAGGTGCAGAAGAACGGCGTTGCCGCCTGCGTGAAACATTTCGCACTCAATAATCAGGAGGCCCACCGTCACGGCATCGACGTCGAGGTCGACGACCGTGCGTTGAACGAGATCTACCTCCCGGCGTTTAAAGCCGCCGTTCAGGAGGGCGGCGCATGGGCCGTCATGGGCGCCTACAATAAATACAAGGGAGAACATTGCTGCCACAACCGCTACCTGCTGAACGACATTCTGAAACGCGACTGGGCCTTCGACGGCGTGGTCGTCTCCGACTGGGGCGGCACGCACGACACGAAGCAGGCCGCCGAGAACGGTCTCGACATGGAGTTCGGTTCGTGGACCGACGGTTTGAGCTGGGGTGCCAGCAACGCCTACGACAACTATTACCTCGCCGCCCCCTACCTCGATATGCTCCGCAAGGGCGAGGCTTCGACGGCGACGCTCGACGACAAGGCGCGCCGGGTGCTGCGGCTGATTTTCCGCACGGCGATGAACACCCGCAAACCGTTCGGGTCGCTCAATTCGCCCGAACATCTGGCCGCTGCACGCCGTATCGCCGGCGAGGGCATGGTGCTGCTGAAAAACGAGGGCGGGGTGCTGCCCATCGACCTCGGGCGTGCGAAGACCATCGCCGTCGTGGGCGAGAATGCGATCAAGATGATGACCGTGGGCGGCGGTTCCTCGTCGCTCAAGGTGCGGCACGAATATACGCCGCTCGAAGGCATCCGCGCCGCTGCGGCCGGCAAAGCCGAGGTGATCTACGAACGCGGCTACGTCGGCGACGTGACGGGCGACTACAACGGGGTGAAGACCGGGCAGGATTTGAGCGAGAGCCGTTCCGAGGCGCAGCTGATCGCCGATGCCGCGGCCGCGGCCCGCAAGGCCGACGCGGTGATCTTCGTCGGGGGGCTGAACAAGAGCAACCACCAGGACTGCGAAGGCGACGACCGCCTGCAATACGGCCTGCCGTATGCGCAGGACAAAGTGATCGGGGCGCTGGCCGAAGCCAATCCCAATCTGGCGGTGGTGATCGTCTCGGGCAACGCTGTGGCGATGCCGTGGATCGACCGTGTTCCGGCGGTGCTGGAGGCGTGGTTCTCGGGTTCCGAGGCGGGCAATGCGCTTGCCGACGTGGTGTTCGGTGCGGTGAACCCTTCGGGCAAGCTGCCCTTCACGTTCCCCGTGCGGCTGGAGGACAACGGCGCGCATGCGCTGGGCGAATACCCGGGCGCGGACAAGGTGAAGTATAACGAGAGCATCTTCGTCGGTTACCGCTGGCACGACAAGGAGCAGCTCAAGCCGCTGTTCGCCTTCGGCCACGGGTTGAGCTACACCGCCTTCGCCGTCGGCAACGTGAAGGCCGACCGTACGACGCTCGCCCCGAACGGCAGCATCCGTATTTCGGCCGACGTGACCAACACGGGCGACCGTGCGGGCGCCGAGGTCGTGCAGCTTTACATCGGCGACGAGCAGTCGTCGCTGCCGCGTCCCGTGAAGGAGCTGAAAGGTTTTCAGAAAGTTTCGCTGAATCCCGGGCAGACGCAGACCGTGACTTTCGAGATCACCCCCGGGATGTTGCAGTACTACGACGACGCAAAGGGTGCGTGGGTGGCCGAGCCGGGCGCGTTCACGGCCTATGTGGGCGCCGCGTCGGACGATATTCGCGGCACGGTGGAATTCGAGTTGAAATGATTCCGCAGCCGGAAAGGAGAAGTCCGCGACCTCTGACAGGTCGCGGACTTTTTCATTGTTCGGTCCGGATGCGATAGAGGGCGTGCCTGCGCAGGGGATGCCCCTCGGGCAGGGCGGGGTGGTCGAACTCTCCGACGCACGTCATGCCGAGCTTCTGCATCACGCGCCGGGAACGCCCGTTTCCGACGAACGTGAAGGCGACCAGTTCCGGAATGCCGAGTTTCGCGGCGTGTGCGATGCATGCCCGGGCCGCCTCAGTGGCGTAACCCTGGCCCCAGGCGTCGTGCCGCAGCCGCCAGAGTATCTCGACCTGGCCCTCCAGCCCGCCGGAGAACGTCACGCGGTGCAGTCCGGTGAATCCCAGCAGCTCTCCGTCCGAAAGACGTTCGACGGCATACGGACCGAATCCTTCGGTCGAAAACTCGTCGCGGATGCGGTCGAGCAGGTCGGCCGACTCTTCGGCGGTGAGCGTCGCGGGGAAATACTCCATGACCCGCTCGTCGGCGTTCATGGCGGCGAAAGCCGGCCGGTCTTCCTCCCGCCATGCGCGCAGTGCGAGGCGGGCCGTTCGGGACGGGTAAAGCATACTTGCTTGTTTTGGGTGTTCGGGGAGTGTCGCGGAAGCGCGGAACGGAATGGCCGGTCCGGAAACCTCCCGCCGCCCCTGAATCCGGCGTCTTGCGCCGGCGCCGCTTATTCGGCGACCTCCTTTTTCGAGCGTTTGCGCGTGTTGATCGTCAGGTAGCGTTGCAGGGTCTGCTGCAACCGCACGGGGTCGATGTTCAGGCGGATTTCGCCGCCCTGTGCGATCGAGATGTCGCCCGTCTCCTCCGAGACGACGACGATGATGGCGTCCGAAATCTCGCTCATGCCGATCGCCGCGCGGTGCCGCGTGCCGAACGACTTGGGCACGTCGCTCTGCGTCACCGGGAGGATGCACTTGGCCGCCACGATCCGGTCGCCCTCGATCAGCGCCGCGCCGTCGTGCAGCGGGGCGTTCTTGAAGAAGATGTTCTTGATCAGCGACGTCGACACCTTGGCGTCGAGGGCGATGCCGCCTTCGGCGATCAGCCGCAGGTCACTCTGCTGACCGATGACGATGAGCGCCCCGGTCTTCGTCTCGGACATCTCGCGGCAGGCCGTGACGATCGGCACGACGTTGGTCTGCACGGTGTCCTCGCCCGTCGAGAAGATGCGGGTGATGAAGTTGAAATGTTTCTGGCGCATGCCGATCATCTGCAGGAAGCGCCGCAGTTCGGGCTGGAAGACGATGATCAGCGCGATGGCTCCCACCGAGATCAGCTGTCCGAGGATCGTCGACAGCAGCTCCATGTTCAGCGCCCGGACGACCACCCACAGCAGGTAGACGGCAATGATTCCCGAGAGAATGTACGGCGCATTGGTTCCCTTGGTCATGCGGTAAATCCAGTACATGATCACGGCCACCAGAATGATGTCTATCAGGTCGACGAATGTGAACGGAACGAATCCCATCGTGTATCAGAAAATTTATCAGGTTTCAGTTATCGCACAAAGATACGAAAAAGTTGGGCCGCTGCAAAACCGGACCGCATGCGATTCGGCAAAACGCCGCGACTTTCCGACAGTGTCGTTACGACGCCCAAGATATAAAAAATACCGACTTCCGCCGTGCGGGGAAGCCGGTTTTTTTGTTTTTCGCGGGCGGGGCTACTTCTTCTCGGCCTTTTTGTCGGCGGCATACAGCTCGTTGACCTTCGCCAGCACGGCGGGGGTGATGTTGAGCGTCGTGTCCGCGTCGATCAGCGCCGAGGCGTTGAGGATCAGTTTGTACTTCTTGCCGCTGTTGATCTCCTGCACGGCGCGGTGCAGCAGGTCCTGGGCGCGGTTGGTGAACACGTAGTTCTCCTCGTCGAGCGTCTGGGCCTCCTTCTGGGCGTTGCTCTGGTAGGAGGCCACCTTCTTCTGGATGCTCTCCTGCTGTGCCTGCGCGTCGCGCGAGGTGATCAGTCCCTTTTCGTACTTCTGCTGCAACTGGGCGGCTTCGGCCTGGAGGTTCTGTTCGCGCTGCGCCCAGCTCTTCTGCGCCTTCTCGGTCTTCTCCTGAAGCGCTACGCCTTCGTTCTTGTAGAGGTCGCACTGGGCCAGCACGGCTTCGACCTGAACGTATGCGATGTCGCTCGAAACAACCTGCTGCGCCGCCGCCTCGGCCGCAACTTCGGCCTGCCCGGTGGTCTTCGTGCCGCAGGCCGCGAGGACGAGAGCCGCAGCCAGCGCCGGAAAGAGAGTTTTTTTCATATCGTTTTTTGGTTTGTTTAGTTAATTATTCAGCATTTGAGACACAAAGGTAAAAAAAAATCTTTACTTTTGCCCAACCCGCAGCAAAATTTGAAACACATGTACGAATACATCAAGGGCACAGTCGCCGAAGTGGCTCCCGCTTACGCAGTTATCGACGTCGGCGGGGTGGGCTACTACCTCCATATTTCGCTCGAAACCTACTCCGCGATCGAACACGAGACCGAGACCCGGCTCTACGTCCATTACGTCGTGCGCGAGGATGCGCAGCTGCTCTACGGCTTCTCGACCAAAGCCGAGCGCGAGTTGTTCCGCCTGCTGATCAGCGTTTCGGGCGTGGGCGGCAACACGGCGCGGATGATCCTTTCGACTTATTCGCCGCGTGAGTTGCAGGGAATCATCACGGCGGGCAACGCCGTGCTGCTGAAAAACGTCAAGGGGCTGGGCCTCAAGACGGCGCAGAAGATCATCGTCGAGTTGAGCGGCAAGCTCATGGCGCCGGGCGCCGACGACGGAGGGGCGCAGCCCGGGGCGGGCGGGAGCTTCGACGAGGCCCTTGCGGCGCTGTCCATGCTGGGCTTCGCCCGCGCCCCGGCCGAGAAGGTTCTGCGGGGCGTTCTGCGCGAATCTCCCGCGGCTCCGGTCGAGGAGCTGATCCGAATGGCGTTGAAAAAACTCTGAATCCGCCATTCCGGAAGTGCGGATATGCCGCATGTGTGGTCGGAAACCGTAAACTTTTGGAAAATAGGTCTGAAAGTCTCCCGGCATTTTGTTTTGGATCTATTTTGTCTTATATTTGCGTCGCCTAACAAAACGCCTCATTTTAATTCGCCTCTATGGAAGACATTCCGCTTGGATTCATTTTGATTCTGTTCGGCTTCTTTGTCGCGGCTATTGTGCTGACAGCCATCGTTATCGTGTGGAAGCAGCGCAGGTTGCAGCGGCTCAAGGACCCGCACAAGGACTATTACCGGAAAAAGGGATAGCCGGTTTTTCTGATCTTTTCAAGTACGCCCGCATGCAAAGCGGGCGATTTTTTACGTTTCTTGTTCGTAAATCGGATTGTTTTTGTAAATTTGCACGATTATATGCCGATGAAACGAATATTCGCCACATTGATTTTCGCCCTGCCCCTGCTGTTCTGCGGTTGCTCGGAGGAGGAGGACATCCTTCCCGAACAGCGCCAGAAGATCGTCTCGTATCTTGAGAGGACGCACTCTCCGGCGCTGATCCCGGAGTCGCAGGTCGAGGCTGGGAGTCAGCAGCGGTTCTACTCCATGTCGGGCAGTACGGTTTACCGGTATATCGACAATTTCTACCGGGACGGGCGGAACGAGCTTCCGGAGATCACCGCCGCCGCGAAAGCGACCATCACCTTCCGGGCCTACGTCTTCGCCTTCTCGAACATCACCGATTCGACCTTTCCGTTCTACTCGAACGATCCCGCCTTGCAGCAGGCCTACGAGGACATGGGGCTGACGCCCGGAGCGTGGTCGTTCGAACCGCTGACGCTCGATATGCGCGGCGACATACTAAACGGGCTGCGGCATGCGTTACTTGGTTGTCGCGAAGGCGACGTCGTCGAAGCCTACATGACCTACAATATGGCTTACGGGGACAAATATGTGAGCACGATTCCGAGAGAAAGCCCCGTCGCGTGGTTTTTCACGGTCGAAAGCGTGGAGTACGACGAATAGACAGAACACCGAATTTATAGAATTGTATAACAAGATATGAAGTTGATCACCCGTTTTCTCTACCTCTCGGCAGCCGGCATCATGCTGCTGACATCCTGCGCCAAGGAGCAGACCGAGTCGTATGACAAATTCGAGAACCAGGCCCTTGAGGCGTGGATGACGCAGAACCGCCGGGAGCTGCTGAAAAATTACCAGCCCGAAGGCGGCTATTACGTCGAAATCCTCGCTGCTGGGAATCCCGACGCCAAGCCGGTGAACGACACTGCCTGCTGGGTGAAGTTCGACTTCTCGGGCCGCGATTTGAGCGGCAACATCGTGCTTACGCGCCGTGCCAATGAAGCCCGCCAGCTCGGCACGTTCACCAAATACACCCACTACGTTCCCTTCTACCGCTACTGCGGCACGGAGAATACGAGCCTGATGGAGGGCACTTTCCTGGCCATGCGCAATACGCTGCACCTCGATCCGGACTATGCCGCCGGCAAGGGAGTCGATCCCGAGTTCCTGCTGCGCGAAGGCTCCAGGGTGCGGCTCTACCTTCCCTCGCGCATCGTCGGCAACGGCGTGGAGGGCGACGGCGGCTACGAGGGGCAGTTCGACTTGAGCGCCAAGCGTCCGCTCATCGTCGATATGGAGATCTGCGATACGGTGAAGAACCCGCTGGAGGCCGAAGGCTCCTTGGTGGACGCCTTCTGCGAGGCCAACGGCGGAATGGTGATGTTCACCAAGGACGGCGAGGACGATTCGGAGAAACGCCCGACCGATCCCGAGGATGCGAAACATCCCTACAACCGTGCCGAGCGGTGGGTGAGCGCCTGCGATACCGTGGCGCAGCTCTATGTCGACGTGCGCTACGACCCGGCCAAGGAACTTGCCGGCGACAGGTTCACCTTCTCGTTCCCCGTCGGCAGCGAACGCAACGAGCCGTATAACGTCGGGTTCGAACCCTACAACGGCTCCGATCTGGAGAAGAAGATCGCCGAGGCGCTCGTGAAGCGTTTCCACGGCGAGGGCGACGACTACGAAGCCTACAAGGGCGTTGCGGACCTCGATGCCGATTCGGTCGGCATGGAAGGCACGGCCAAGATCTGGTATATCGGCCGTTTCCTCGACGGGTTCATCTTCGACACGAACATCGACGAGGTGAAGCAGATCATCTACGGCGAGGTGCGCAAAACCGGTTCGGCGCACTCGTACGACGTGCAGAATCCCGATCTGATAACCGCGTTCTATTACATCGTCCCGCATCTGAAATACGGGCAGTGGGCGACGCTGGTCACCACGTCGACCAATGCCTACGGCACGACGGGCAAGAGCGGCGGTTCGAGTACGTCGACCTCCTCGAACGGCTACACGTCGAGCTATTACGATTACCTGAACTACCTGAACTATTCGCAGATGTATTACGGCAATAACGGCTATTACGGCGGTTATTACAACGATTACTACGGCTACGGCGGTCTGGGCAACTACGGCTATTACGGCGGTTATTACGGGGGCTACGGCGGCAATTACGATTCGGGCGAGACGACGACCACGACCAAGGTCTATACCGACATTCCGTCCTTCTCGCCGCTGATTTTCCAGATCTACATCGAGCCTGACGGCAAATGATCCGCTTTTCCGGCGGTGTGGAATGCACCGTGAAATCTGAAAAGTCCCCGCTTCGGCGGGGGCTTTTGTTTTGGAACAGGGGACTTTCGCTTCTTTTCTTTCGCGTTGCATTTTTATTACACTTTTTCAGGCAGAAATTTTGCAGTTCCGTAAAATTGTATTAATTTAGTTGTGTAGAACCATCAACCAAAAATTCAACGGATATGATTATCACATTTAACGAGTTGCGCCGTATCAAGGACCGGTTGCCCAGCGGCAGCTCGCAGCGCATTGCAGATGAGTTAGGAATCGACGTAGACACTGTCCGCAATTACTTTGGCGGCAAGCACGAATCGAAGGAGTGCGTCGGCGTGCACTTCGAACCGGGACCGGACGGGGGTGTCGTTACGTTGGACGATACGACGATTCTCGATGTTGCAATGCGCATCTTGAGCGAGCAGTAACGGAGTTATAGCGATTTGTCCGGCATCCGCCGGAAGAAGGGCCTGCGTTTTGCAGGCCTTTTTGTTTGTGCTTTTGTCACCGAGAGTACATGAAACATTCCGCGGTCCTCGCCCGCGAGGTATCGCTGCCTTTTGGTGGCAAAGATCTTCGCAGTCCGGCGACGGCGGGTCCTTTTAGTCTTTTCGTTCGCCCCAGCCCTTGGGAGCGTCCGCTTGAGCGGCGGGGTTTGAGCGGCGCGGGTTGTTTGCAGCCCGGCAACCTGCGGGTCTTTTGCTGCCGTTTCGTTCGCCTCAGCCCCCCCCCTTGGGGTCGATCGTAGGCTTCTGTGCTTTCTGCTTGTCCCGGACGCATCCTTCCCGCCGCGTTTCGCGGCGAACGACTCCGGCCCGATGCCGGAGCCGTGAAACGAAGGCCCGGCTAAAAGTGGCAAGAAACGGGGCGGGTTTGCGAGCAAACCGGCCCCGTTTTTTACGCTCCGCCTTCGCGCCGTTCTTATTCCGCTGCAAGCGATAATGCGGAAGTTGCACCTCCTGCACGTTGCCGCTGGCCGCGAACGATTCCGGCCCGATGCCGGAGCCGTCAAACGAAGTCCCGGCTAAAAGCGCGAGCGCCGGCGTAAGACGCCTGTTTTATGAATGTTTGCGCAGCCCCCTAAAACCCGCCTTTTAGGCGGGCGCCTGGAGCCAGCGTTAAGACGGCACGTCGGATGCGGAGGCATCTGCCGGGGAGTTTTTGGGTACCTTTTTGCGGAAAAAAGGTACAAAACACCCGCGACATCGTCGCGGCTTTCTCTGTACTTTTGATGTCAACCGACGCACGCAGCACGAGCAGAGACCGCTTGCGGGTTATGCCGTGCCAGAAGGAGGAAAACGAGCGTAGCGAAGTTAAAAGTACCAAAACCATCCGCATGTCGCTTTTCGCGGGAACAACCTCCGGCCCGCGTTGAGCGGGCGCAGCAAGAACAAGACTTTACGGCGCAAAAACACGCGCCGTTTAGGCTGTGGCGGCTCGGCAAACAGCACGCTGTCTGCCCTCGCCTGCGGACGCCTTTGCCAGCCTCCCGCTCCGGGCACGCGGGCTGTCGGTTGTTCTCGTTCCGCTGCAAGCGAGAATGCGGCGGTTTAAAACCGCTTCCAGGGGCGATCGTAGGCTTCTGTGCTTTCTGCTTGTCCCGGACGCATCCTTCCCGCCGCGTTTCGCGGCGAACGACTCCGGCCCGATGCCGGAGCCGTGAAACGAAGGCCCGGCTAAAAGTGGCAAGAAACGGGGCCGGTTTGCTTGCAAACCCGCGAATAGGCGCCCGTTTCGAACGTTAGACGGGACGAAGTAGGCGGAGGCATCTGCCGGGGAGTTTTTGGTACTTTTTGCGGTCAAAAAGTACATAAGTTTCCGCGGGCGGAGACCGCGGTTAGCAGTTTTTTGCGGCCCAAAAGGACAAAAAACTCTGCGGGCCGAGACCGCGGTTAACCGCTGACCAAAAAGCGGCAAAAAACGCAAGTCGCCGGACTGCGAACACCCCCGAGTGCGCCGCGCCCCTCAAAAACCGCTTTTCAGGCGGGTGACAAAATGCCGTGCGCCATGACGTTGCACGGCATTTTTCTGCCATCGAGCTGACAATTTGGCAGGGATTGCCGATCGGCACGACCTTTGTTCGGTTCGTGGGCGTAACCGGCGGCCGGAGTCGGAAAAAGCCCGGACCGGCGGATACGAAACCGAAAAAATAAACAATTAAAACATATTACTATTATGGCAAAGATTATCGGTATTGATTTAGGAACCACGAACTCCTGCGTGGCAGTGATGGAGGGCAACGAGCCTGTTGTAATCCCCAACTCCGAGGGACACCGCACGACCCCTTCGGTCGTGGCTTTCACGGCCGACGGCGAGCGTAAGGTCGGCGACCCCGCGAAGCGTCAGGCGATCACCAACCCCAAGCGCACGGTCTTCTCGATCAAGCGTTTCATGGGTGAGACCTACGACAAGGTTTCGGCCGACATCGCGCGCGCTCCCTATGCCATCGTCAAGGGCGACAACAACACCCCGCGCGTGGACATCGACGGACGTCAGTACACCCCGCAGGAGATTTCGGCCATCATCCTCCAGAAGATGAAGAAGACGGCCGAGGATTACCTGGGCCAGGAGGTTTCGGAGGCCGTGATCACGGTTCCGGCCTACTTCTCCGACTCGCAGCGTCAGGCTACGAAGGAGGCGGGCGAGATCGCCGGTCTGAAGGTCCGCCGCATCATCAACGAGCCGACGGCCGCCGCATTGGCCTACGGTCTCGACAAGAAGTCCAGCGACCAGAAGATCGCCGTGTACGACCTGGGCGGCGGAACGTTCGATATTTCGATTCTCGAACTGGGCGACGGCGTTTTCGAGGTGAAGTCCACCAACGGCGATACGCACCTCGGAGGCGATGACTTCGACCACGTGCTGATCGACTACATGGCCGAGTCGTTCAAGGCCGAGCACCAGATCGACCTGCGTCAGGACCCGATGGCCTTGCAGCGTCTGAAGGAGGCCGCCGAGAAGGCGAAGATCGAACTGTCGTCCTCGACCACCACGGAGATCAACCTGCCGTATATCATGCCCGTCAACGGCATTCCGCAGCACCTGGTGATGACGCTCACGCGCGCCAAGTTCGAGCAGTTGTGCGACCACCTGATCCGCAAGACCATCGAGCCTTGCAAGCTGGCGCTTCGTGACGCGGGTCTGGACGCCTCGCAGATCAGCGAGGTGATCCTCGTGGGCGGTTCGACGCGTATTCCCGCGATCCAGAAGATCGTCGAGGAGTTCTTCGGCAAGACCCCGAACCGTTCGGTCAACCCCGACGAGGTCGTGGCCATCGGCGCCGCCATTCAGGGCGGTGTGCTCACGGGCGAGGTGAAGGACGTGCTGCTGCTCGACGTTACGCCGCTGTCGCTGGGTATCGAGACCCTGGGCGGTGTGATGACCAAACTCATCGACGCCAACACGACGATCCCGACGCGCAAGTCGGAGACCTTCTCGACGGCTGCCGACAACCAGCCTTCGGTGGAGATCAACGTCTGCCAGGGCGAGCGTCCGCTGGCCCGCGACAACAAGTCGATCGGCCGCTTCCACCTCGACGGCATTCCCGCCGCACCGCGCGGCGTTCCGCAGATCGAGGTTACGTTCGACATCGACGCCAACGGCATCCTGAACGTTTCGGCCAAGGACAAGGGCACGGGCAAGGAGCAGAAGATCCGCATCGAGGCCTCCTCGGGCCTTACCGAGCAGGAGATCCAGCGCATGCGCGACGAGGCCAAGGCCAACGAGGAGAAGGACAAGGCCGAGAAGGAGCGCATCGACAAGATCAACGCCGCCGACTCGAACATCTTCACCACCGAGAAGCAGCTCAAGGAGTACGGCGAGAAACTTCCCGCCGACAAGAAGGCCGCCATCGAGACGGCGCTCGGCAAGCTGAAGGAGGCGCACAAGAACGCCGACGTGGCCGCCATCGACACGGCGATGGCCGAGCTTAATGCCGCATGGCAGGCCGCTTCGCAGGACATCTACGCGCAGCAGCAGGCACAGCAGGGCGCACAGCCCGGAGCCGATGCCGGTCAGCAGTCGCAGTCGAACGCCGGCGGCCAGCAGGGCGGCGGCGACGGGCAGCCCGAGGATGTGGAGTTCGAAGAGGTGAAGTAGGGCTTCGCCAATTAAAAATTAAGAATTAATTCGACGCGAAAGAGCGCGATTCCTGCGGGAGTCGCGCTCTTTATTTTGCCCGGGATGTAAAATTTGCTATCTTCGTCCGTAAAAATCGTTTCCGATGGCTTGGCTGTATCTGATTCTGGCAGGACTTTTCGAGATGGGGTGGCCGCTGGGGTTCAAACTTGCTAACCTCTGCCCGCGTTACCATTTTCTTTTTCTGGCCCTTTCGGTCGTGTCTATGGGCGTGAGCGGCTGGCTGCTCTACGTGGCCCAGAGGACGATCCCGATGGGTACGGCCTACATGATCTGGACCGGTATCGGGGGCGTGGGAACCGTGGTCCTCGGCATCGTTTTCTTCCACGACGCCGTGACCTTCTGGCGGATGTTCTTCCTGTCGCTGGTCTTCGTCGGCATCGTCGGCCTGAAGATGGTGCATTAGGCCCGCTCCGCCCGCCACATCCCGTAGAGGATCAGTGCCGCTCCGGCCAAAGCGGCGAGGGTGATCCGCTCGCCGATGCAGAGCGTCGCCGCGACGATCGTCACCAGCGGGTTGAAATAGATGTAGTTGGTTGTCCTGACGGCTCCCAGACGGTGCATCGCGGCGTTCCAGAGCACGTAGCAGAGCATCGAGGCCACGACGCCCAGAAAGAGCAGGTTGCCCCATACGACGGGCCGCGACAGCACCTCCCAGTCCGCGCCGAAAGGCCGGAACGCAAAGACCGGGAGGATCGTCACGAGTCCGTAGAAAAAGACTTTCCGGGTGATGAAGATAGCGGGGTAGCGGCCTCCGAGGCGTTTGATCACCAGCGAATAAACCATCCATAGCATCGCCGCCGAGAGCGCCAGCATGTCGCCCCGCGGCGAGAGGCGGAGCACGAAATGCCCGTTGAGCACCACGAGCACCATCCCCGCGAATGCCAGCGCCGAGCCTGCGATCTGCCGCCGCGACATCCGCTCGCCGCGATAGAAGAGGCTCATCACCACGGCGGTCCACACGGGCGCCGTGCAGACGATCAGCGAAACGTTCGAGGCCGGGGCGTACTCCAGAGCCATGTTTTCGGTAAGGAAATAGAGCGACCCTCCGCTCAGCCCCGCGGCCGCCAGCAGCAGTTCGTCGCGCAGGTTCGCGGCCCACATGCGTCCGCGGGCGAAGGGCAGGATGCAGACGTATGCCATAGCGAACCGGAGCAGGAAAATTTCCGCCGGAGTCAGCGAGTTGGCGATCAGGACCTTCGTCGAAACGAACGTCGCGCCCCATACGGTCACCGTGAACAACGCCGCGAGGTGGTATTTGTATTCCGTATATTTTATCATACGGCTCCAAAAATACGGATTTTTTTGCGCCGGCGCACTACTTTTCACCTTTCACCTTTCACTTTTCACTTTATTTTTCTATCTTTGCGTGCTATTGTGCGTAATGACAATAATTACAACAAATAACAATAACTATTTTTCACTCAAATGCAAAGTAAAGGTTTTATTAAACTCATTGCGGTCCTGCTGGCTCTCGCGTGTGTTTATCAGCTCTCGTTTACGTTCAAGACGCGTGGCGTAGAGAAGCAGGCGGCCGCTTATGCCGCGCAGTTCCCCCTCGACCAGCAGGGCGAGGCCGAACAGCATTACCTCGATTCGGTGCAGAACCTGCCGGTTTACAACCTGGGCTTCCGCAAGTTCACCTACAAGGAGTGTAAGGAGAAGGAGCTGAACCTGGGCCTGGACCTCAAGGGCGGTATGAACGTCATGCTGGAGGTGCAGGTCGAGGATGTCGTGAAGGCTTTGGCCGGCGACAGCCAGAACGATCCGGCTTTCATCGAGGCGATCGGCGTGGCCAACGAGGCGATGAAGCAAGGCTCTTCGACCGACTATATCTCCGACTTCGTGAAGGCGTATTCGCGCCTTTCGAACGGCCGTCCCATCGCCGAGCTTTTCGTAAGCCCCGACCGCAAGGACATCACGCTCGAAAGCTCGGACGCCGACGTCGAGAAGATCCTCAAGAAGGAGACCGAGGCTGCCATCGGCGCATCGTTCAACGTGCTGCGCAGCCGTATCGACCACTTCGGCGTTACGCAGCCCAACATCCTGCGCCTCCCGAACTCGCACCGCATTCTGGTCGAGCTTCCGGGCGTGAAGGAGCCGCAGCGCGTCCGCGACCTGTTGCAGGGAACCGCTTCGCTGGAGTTCTGGACCACCTACGACGCCAATGAGATTTTCCCCGCGCTTTCCGCTGCCGACAAGCTCATCAAGGCCGAACTGGCGCAGGCTCCCGCCGCTGCGCCCGAGACCGCTGCCGCCGGGACTCCCGCCGCCGAGGCCGAGGGCCTGATCGCCGAAGTCGGCGCCGCCGATTCGACCGCCACGGCCGAGACCGCCGTTCAGGAAGGCAACTTCGACCACTCGCAGAACCCGCTCTTTGCAGTCCTCAATCCCCGCTTCGCAGGCGGCGCCTCCATCGGAGCCGCTTACAAGGCCGACATGGCAGCCGTCAACGAGTACCTCGCCCAGCCGGCCGTCCGCGAGCTGTTCCCCGCCGACATCATGTTCAAGTGGGGCGTCAAGGGCGACGACAAGATCGACGGTCGTTTCTACCTCTACGCCATCAAGGTTTCTACGCCCGACGGCAAGGCTCCGCTCGATGGTTCGGTCGTTACGGAAGCCACCGAGCAGTACGCCCAGCGCGGCGCCACGGCCGAGGTTTCGATGACCATGAACGCCGAAGGTACGCAGGAGTGGTCGCGCATGACGGGCGAAAATATCGGCAAGTGCATCGCCATCGTTCTCGACGGCTACGTCTATTCGGCTCCCCGCGTCAACTCGAAGATCGACAAGGGACAGTCGCAGATCACCGGCGATTTCACCATCCAGGAGGCCAAGGACCTGGCCAACGTGCTCAATTCGGGTAAGGTTCCCGCTCCGGCCAAGATCATCCAGGATACGGTCGTAGGTCCTTCGCTGGGCCAGGAGTCGATCAACGCCGGTATGATCTCGTTCGTGATCGCCTTCATCCTCGTGCTGCTCTACATGGGTCTGTTCTACAAGACGGCGGGCTGGATGTCCGACGTCGCGCTGCTCACGAACGTCTTCCTGCTGATGGGCGTTTTGGTGTCGTTCGGCGCCGTGCTGACCCTTCCGGGTATCGCGGGTATCGTGCTGACGATGGGTATGGCCGTCGATGCGAACGTGATCATCTACGAACGTATCAAGGAGGAGCTTCGCGGCGGCAAGGGTCTTTCGCTGGCCATCAAGGACGGTTTCTCGAAGGCCTATTCGGCCATCATCGACGGTAACCTGACGACGATCATCACGGGTATCGTGCTGTTCATCTTCGGCAACGGTCCGGTTCAGGGCTTCGCCACGACGCTGATCATCGGTATCATCACCTCGTTCTTCTGCGCCATCTTCATCACGCGCCTGCTGATCGAGTGGATCGTCGGCAAATGGGGTCACATCACCTTCTCGCGCCGCTGGTCGGAGAACTTCCTCAATAACACGCGCGTCGACTTCATCGCCAAGCGCAAACTGGCTTACGGCATCGCCGTTGCCCTGATGGTTCTGTCGTGCGTTTCGTTCTTCGCCCGCGGTCTGAACCTCGGCGCCGAGTTCACGGGCGGCCGCGCTTACGTGATCCGTTTCGACAAGCCCGTTTCGGCCGAAGAGGTTCGTCAGAATGTGGAGAAGGCTTTCTCGCAGTTCGCCGATGCCGACGCTTCGTCGATCAGTTCCGAGGTGAAGCAGTACGGCAAGGAGAACCAGATGCGCATCGTGACCCAGTATCGCTACGACGACACGTCGGACGAGGCTACCTCGGAGGTCGAGCAGATCATCTACGACGCTCTGAAACCGCTCTACTCGTATGACATCACCTTCGAGCAGTTCCGCAATACGCAGACCGACGCCAACGGTATCCTGACGGCCGACAAGATCGGTCCCTCGATCGCCAAGGACATGACGTGGAACGCCATCTATTCGGTGCTCTTCTCGCTCATCGCCATCGGTCTCTATATTACGTTCCGCTTCAAGCGCTGGCAGTGGGCTTCGGGCGCCACGGCGGCCCTGGCCTTCAACGCCCTGCTGATCATCGGCATCTTCTCGATGTTCTACGGTCTGCTGCCCTTCAACCTCGAGGTCAACCAGGCGTTCATCGCCGCGATCCTGACGATCATCGGCTATGCCATCAACGACACGGTGGTCGTCTTCGACCGAATCCGCGAGTACCTGGGTCTCTACCCGAAGCGCAACCTGAAGGAGACCGTGAACAACGCCATCAACTCGACGCTGTCGCGTACGATCAACACCTCGGGCACGACGCTCGTGACGCTGCTGGCCATCTTCTTCTTCGGCGGCGAGACGATCCGCGGCTTCATCTTCGCGCTGATCATCGGCGTGGTCGTAGGTACGGCCGCCACGATCTTCCTCGCGACGCCGATCGCTTACGATCTGATGACGAAGCGCGCCAAGACCGACGTGGAGAAGTAATGGATAGACTCCCGATCCGACAAAAACGGACCGCACCTTCGGGTGCGGTCCGTTTTTTCAAATAAATTTGGCATTGCGGCCGGCTTGCACTATCTTTGCGGGCAAGCAGACGCCCGCTTGGGCAGGCTGCGGCTCGGCAATGTGCAAAATAAATTTGATATTGCCCCGCCTTGCACTATCTTTGTCATACGGATATTATAGGTTCCCATGATGGAAAATTGGTTGAAATGGATGCACCGCTACGTGTCGCCGGTTTTTCTGGCGCTGCTCGTCGCGTCGTTCATCCTTTGGTATATCGCGAAATTGAGCTATACGTACACCACCGAGCAGACCGTGAGGGTGAGTGTCGACGGACAGCCTTTCGAGGTTACCTGCGTGGTCGAGGGCGTCGGTACGAACCTTTTCGGCTACCGGGTCTACATGAACAAGACGCTGCGCATTCCGCTTGCGGAACTCAAGACGAAGCGTTCGTATGAGGAGGGGCACGAGGGTAAACTCATCATCGACCCCCAGTCGCTGCAAAACGCCCTTGCGCCGCGGTTCAGCGACATCAAGATCATTTCCATCGGGGACATTCCCGAAATCGACGTTCCCCGTAACCCATGATGAAGGTCGGAATCACAGGCGGCATCGGCAGCGGCAAAAGCACCGTTTGCCGTCTTTTCGCGCGTTTGGGCGTCGCGGTCTATGACTCCGATGCCGGGGCCAAACGGCTGATGACGGAGGATGCGGAGCTGCGCCAGCGCATCACGGACCGTTTCGGGGCCGAAGCCTATGCGGACGGGACCTTGAACCGTACCTACCTTGCCGGGCGGGTCTTCTCCGAGGCGCAGGCCCTCGCCGACCTGAACGCCATCGTCCACCCGGCCGTCTGGGCCGATTTCGCGGCGTGGGCCGAACAGCAGGAGGGCGACTACGTGATCCTCGAAAGCGCCCTTCTTTTCGATGCGGGGTTCGATGCCTGCGTCGACCGCACGGTTGCCGTCCTCGCCCCCGAGGCGCTGCGCATCGAACGCACCTGCCGCCGCGACGGGCGCACACCCGGGGAGGTCCGCCTCCGTATCGCCGCCCAGACGGACGACGATACGTTGAGCGCGAAGGCCGACTACACCCTTGTCAACATCCTCGAATCCGACCTTGAACCCGCTGTCGCGGAGTTGCACCGAATTTTCAGCCATGAAGCCCATGAACATTGATTTTTCCTCGCCGCAGGTGATGGCGATTCTTAACGTCACCCCCGATTCTTTCTATGCCGGCAGCCGCACTCCGGAGGCCGAATCCGTCGAGCGCCGCGTCCGCGAAGCCGTGTCCGAAGGGGCGCAGCTGATCGACGTCGGGGGCTACTCCTCGCGTCCCGGGGCCGACGAAGTCCCCGCCGACGAGGAGTGGCGTCGCGTCCGGCTGGGCGTCGGGACCGTGCGTCGGCTGGCGCCCGGCATGACCGTCTCGGTCGACACGTTCCGCAGCGAAGTCGCGGCGAAGGCTGTCGAAACGTTCGGGCCGCTCGTCGTCAACGACATTTCGGCCGGGGAACTCGACCCTGCGATGCTCTCCGTCGTTGCGGACTGCGGCGTACCCTACATCGCCATGCACATGAAGGGCGATCCGAAAACCATGCAGTCGCAGACCGACTACCGGCGCGACATCGTCACCGAGGTCGTCGGCTATTTCCGCCGCCGCACCGACGAGATGCTCGCCGCGGGCATCCGGCGTGAAAACATCATCCTCGACCCCGGCTTCGGCTTCGCCAAGACCACGGAGCAGAACTACGAATTGCTCGCGGGTCTGCACCGCCTCTGCGCGCTGGGTTACCCGGTGCTGGCGGGGCTTTCGCGCAAGTCGATGATCTATAAGGTCCTCGACGCCACTCCCGCCGAATCGCTCGCCGGAACCGTTGCCCTGGGCTGGGAGTGCCTGTGCCAGGGTGCGGCGATACTCCGCGTCCACGACGTGCGGGAAGCTGTGGACACGGTCAAACTGTTCAATATGTTCCGCCAATGATACGGGTTACCGACATACACAAGAGTTTCGGCACGCTGGAGGTGCTGAAAGGCGTTTCGCTCGACGTGGCGCAGGGTGAGGTGGTCTCCATCGTGGGGGCCAGCGGCGCTGGCAAGACCACGCTTTTGCAGATCATCGGCACGCTGTCGCGTCCCGACGGCGGGCGCGTGGAGATCGACGGCCGCGATGTCTCGGCCTTGGGCGATCGGGCCTTGTCGCAGTTCCGCAACGAGCGCATCGGCTTCGTGTTCCAGTTCCACCACCTGCTTGCGGAGTTCACGGCTTTCGAGAACGTCTGCATTCCGGGGCTGATCGGCCGGCGTCCGCGCGCCGATGTCGAACGCCGTGCTGCCGAACTGCTCGACATGATGGGCCTCGCGGCGCGGCGCGACCACAAGCCCGGACAGCTTTCGGGCGGCGAGCAGCAGCGCGTGGCCATCGCCCGTGCGCTGGTCAATTCGCCCGCCGTGCTGCTGGCCGACGAACCCTCGGGCAACCTCGACTCGCACAACCGCGACGAGATCCACCGCCTGTTCTTCGACCTGCGCGAACGGCTCGGCCAGACCGTCGTGATCGTCACCCACGACGAAAACCTCGCCGCAATGGCCGACCGGAAGATCACCATGTCCGACGGTCTGATCCTCGGCTGCGAAACGGTCCGGTAACATGAAAAAACTGCTTTGGCTGCTTCTTCCGGCTCTTGCCGCCTATGGTGCGTGGGACCTCGTGCGCGAGGTGCGCGGGGCGTGGACCTCGGACTACTCCCGGACCTATTCGCGCGCCGTGGGGCAGACGATGTCCCGGGCGTTCGATTCGCTGAACCTCTCCGGACGGGGCGTCCGCATCGGGGTGCTGGACGCGGGTTTCGGGGGCTTCCGCACCGACCGCTGGACGCGGGGGCTGCACGTCGCCGCCTGGCGCGATTTCACGGGCGGCGACGAGACGGCATTCTTCGACGACGCCACAGACCACGGCACGAGGGTCTGCACCAACCTCGGAGGCCGTTCGGGCGATACGATCCGCGGGCTGGCATGGGGCGCGGAGTATTATCTTGCGAAAACCGACCGCGCCGAAGTGGAGCCTCGCGCCGAGGAGCGGCAGCTGATCCGCGGCATCGAGTGGCTCCTGGCGCATGACGTCGACGTGATCTCCTCGTCGTTGGGCTATACGACATTCGACGATTTCAGCGGCTATACGCCCGCGATGCTCGACGGCCGCACCTCGACGCTCTCGCGCTACCTCGACAGCCTGCTCACGGCGCGCCCCGGACTCGTTTTCGTGCAGAGCGCCGGCAACGAGGGCGACAAGGCGTGGCGCAATGTCTCCTTTCCGGCCGATGTCTGGCAGGTCATCACGGTCGGTTCGTGCGATTCCGACGGTGTTTCCCGCTCCCGCTCCAGTGGTGTCGGACGCGAAGATGCCGGCTATGTGAAGCCCGATTTCGTCGCCGGAGCCTCGTCGTTGGGAACTTCGTTTTCGACGCCGGTTATCGCGGGGCTTTGCGCCTGCCTGCTCGAATACCGTCCTATGGAACGCGGCGAACTCATCGGACTGCTGCACGCTTCCGGCACGCGGGCCGCAGCTCCCGGCTGCGAACTGGGTTACGGCATCCCGCAAACCGATGTCTTGCTCCGAATGCTCCGCACGCCATGACGAACACCGATCTGAAGGAGCTGCTCGACGCGCTCCACGACAAATACAACAGCCCCGACTTCATCGCCGACGATCCGATTTCGGTACCGCACCGCTATACGGACCGCGCCGACCGCGAGATCGCGGGATTTTTCTCCGCGACCATCGCCTGGGGCAACCGTAAGGCCATTGTCCGCAGCGGCCACCGCATGATGCACTTCATGGACGACGCTCCGGCGGATTTCGTGCGCAACGCCTCGCAGCGCGAACTGGCGCTGCTTTCGTCCTACGTCCACCGCACGTTCAACGGCGGGGACCTGCGCGATTTCGTGCTGGCCCTGCGGCGTATGGAGGAGCGTCACGGCGGCATCGGGAATTTCTTCGAGACGCGCTATGAGGCCGCGCAGAGCATGCCCGCCGTGCTGGCCGACTTCCGGCGCGAGTTTTTCGCCGGGGAGCACGCTCCGCGCTGCGAGAAGCATGTTTCGTCCGTCGAGCGCGGCGCGGCCTGCAAGCGGCTGTGCATGTATCTGCGGTGGATGGTGCGCCGCGACGACCGGGGTGTCGATTTCGGTCTGTGGCGGCGTATCCCGATGTCGGCCCTCTACCTGCCGCTGGACGTCCATGTCGGCGAGACGGCGCGTGCGCTGGGACTGCTTGGCCGCCGCCAGAACGACTGGCGGGCCGTCGAGGAGCTGACGGACGCCCTGCGCGCATTCGATGCGGAGGATCCTGCGCGGTACGATTTCTCGCTGTTCGGCGCAGGCATGGACGGCTATTTGAATGAACAATGAATAATACTCATAAATCCCGCTTCTTAAGCGGGTTTCGGTTTAAACAATTCACGGTCCGTCAGGACCGCTGCCCGATGAAGGTCGGGACCGACGGCGTTCTGCTGGGTGCATGGGCCGCGGTTCGGCCGCAGGACCGGCGGATGCTCGACATCGGCACGGGCACGGGGCTGATCGCCCTGATGCTGGCCCAGCGCGCCCCGGAGGCGCATGTCACGGGCGTCGACATCGACGATGTCGGGCAGGCCCGCGAGAACGCCGCCGCTTCGCCCTGGAGCGGAAGGGTGGCGTTCGCTCAATGCCCCGTGCAGGAGTTCGAGACCCCGGAGCCGTTCGATCTGATCGTCTCCAACCCGCCGTTTTTCGTCGACTCGCTCACCTGCCCCGATCGGGGGCGCACCGCGGCCCGCCATGCCGTGCACCTGCCGTTCGGCGACCTGCGCGACGCCGTCCTCCGCCTGCTGGCTCCCGGAGGCCGGTTTGCCGTCATCCTTCCCACGGCCGAAGCGGAGCGTTTCCTCGCGGTCTGTGCCGGACGACTGGCCCTCGTGCGCCGCACCGACGTGCGCACCACGCCCCGCCGCCCGGCCAAACGGGCGCTGATGGAGTTCGTCCGCGCCGCTTCTCCCGCCGACCGCCCCGCCGACCCTCCCGCCGATTGTTCCGCCGACCGCCCCGCCGATTGTTCTGCCGACCGCCCCGCCGATTGTTCTGCCGATTGTTCCGCCGCCGTGCCCGAGGTCTCGGAACTGGTCGTCGGCACGGGAGAGCACGAATGCTACACGCCCGAATACCGCGCCCTGACCCGTGATTTTTACCTGAAATTTTGACGGCACGCGAAAATAAGCTACATTTGTGAAACCGCAATAAAATTTTCGGACCATGAAATTCAGACTTTTGGCATTTGCCCTGCTGCTTTCGGGCGGCGTCTCGGCCCAGAACCCATACATCTCCCTTCAGGGCGCGAACGAAACCGCCGGCGGCCTTACCGTCGCCCAGCCGCGCACGATCCTCGCCGTCGACGTCACCGTCGAACACGACGTCACCTTGAGCGGACCCTATGCGCGTTATGCGCAGAAATACCTCGGGGTGCGCGCTCCGCTCACCGACAAGACCGTGTGGAGCGTCACCGGGGCGCAGATCGCCCTGCTCGACGGCGACACCTACCTCAATGCCGTGGCTCCGGCTCCGGCCTCGACCCGCGTGCTGTCGCACACCGCCTCCGAAAACAAGTTCGCGCGCTTGCAGCCGGACAAGACCGACATGACGACGCCCGCGCTGGAGGACGCCGCGCGCACCGCCGCCGCGCAAATCTTCTCGCTGCGCCGCCACCGCATCGAGCTGGTCACGGGCGAAGCGGGCGAGAACGTCTTCGGCGAGGGCCTGAAGGCCGCGCTGGAGGAGATCGACCGTCTGGAGCAGAGCTATCTGGAGCTGTTCCTCGGCAAGCGGATCGTCTCGACCGAGACCCGCCGCTACGTGGTCTGCCCGCAGGCCGACAAGAAACAGTATATCGTCTGCCGCTTCAGCCCTGCGGCCGGACTGCTTCCCGACACGGACCTTTCGGGCGACATCGTGCTGTTGCAGATCGAACCTTCGGGCGCTGCGAAGAGCGACCTCGAGGCCGGTCCGAAGGAGACGCAGGTCGTGGCGTGCCGCGTGGCCGATCCCTCGACCTGCATCGTCGTCTCGGGAGGCCGCGAGTATGCCCGCGCCGTGCTTCCTGTTTTCGAATTCGGTCGTACGATCAACGTCGCCCTGCCGCGCCGCAAATAACCTTCCGATGGATTTCACCTCCCGCATGGCGGCGCTGCTCGGGGCATTCCGCCGCGAGCGCAACGGCGCCGTTGCCGATTCGATGCGCTTCTACGGCGCACCCTGCGGCCTGAACTACGGCGTGAGCCTGCCGACGCTCCGCACGCTGGCGCGTGCCGAGGCCGCCGATCACGATTTCGCCAAATACCTCTGGCGGCAGGATGTCCGCTGCCTGCGCCTTGCCGCGCTGCACATCGCCGATCCGGCGCGCCTTACGCCCGGGGAGTTCGCCTTCTGGGGCGACGGGCTTCTCAATTCTGAAATCGCCGCGGAGGCCGCCTTCGCGCTGTTGAGCCGCATCGGGGCGTTCCCCGAACTGTTCGCGGCGTGGATTGCGCCCGATGCCGGGTGGCTGCGGCAGTATGCGGCCCTGATGGCCGCGGCCCGCGTTCCGCATCCTTCTCCGGCGTGGGCCGTTCCGGCTGCGGCCGTCGTGCACGGGGCCGCTGCGGCCAGCATCCCGGAAGCGCACCTGCTGGCTCATGGCGCCGTGGCGCTGTTCACGGCCCTCGGGACGCGAAACGAAGAGAACCGGCAGGCGGTTCTCCGTGCGGCCGGCTCTCTGGGTCAGCTCCCTGCCGAAGACTGCGTCCACGAGGAGCTGGCCTGGCGACTGGAGGTTTAGGGCTGCATCACCTGTTCGCGCTTTTCGAGTTCGTTCAGCACGTTGATCAGGTGTTCGTACCCCACGCGGCCGCTCTCGCGCCACAATACCTCTCCGCGGCAGAAAAACATCAGCGTCGGGACCGACATGATGTTGTAGCGCCGTATGATTTCACGCATCGAGGGGTCGTCGATGTCCGCTTTGTAGACGTCGACGCGGCCGTTCATCCGCTCCCGAAACTTGTCTATGGCCGGCATCATCATCCGGCACGGCCCGCACCAGGTGGCGAAGAAGTCTACGAACGTCAGCGCGTCCCGCCAGATGATCTTGTCAAAGTCCGTCATGGTCATATCTTCCGATCAGTTTATTTCCACCCACGATATTCCCGCATAGTTCTTCTCCGCAAGTTCCTTTTCGACGTAGCTGATCGTGCGCCGCAGGCCTTCGATGAGCGGTGTGCGGGGCGCCCAGTCCAGTTCGCGCCGTGTCGCCGAGATGTCGGGCGTGCGGCGGCGTATGTCGTCGATGCGCGCTTCGGCGTGGACGATGTGCGAGCTGCTGCCCGTCAGGGCGATGATCTTCTCGGCCAGCGAGCGGATCGTCACCTCGTGACTGCTGCCGAAATTGGCCGTGCGCGTCGTCTCGGCCGGCGGGGCCTCCATCAGCCGCACCAGTCCGTCGACCACGTCTTCCACCCAGCAGAAGGTCCGCAGCTGCTCGCCGCTGCCGTTGATCGGAATGTCGCGGTTCTGCAACGCCGCCACGATCATCTTCATCACCACGCGCTGGTCCATCAGGTCGGCGCCGCTGCCGTAGGTGTTGAAGATGCGCGCGATGCGTGCGTCGACCCCGAATTCATACTGGTAGGCGCGGTGCAGGGCCTCTCCGGCCCGTTTGCCTTCGGCGAGGGTGCGGTGTGTCGGACAACCGTCCGCCGCCTCGACCGAGGTGTCGCGGTATCCCGTGCCGTAGATGTCTCCGGTGGATGCGTAGAGGATGCGTGCGTGCTCCGAACGGGCCGTGTCGAGGGCGTTTATCGACCCCAGTATGCTGACCTTGAGCGACTCGACGGGCAGGGCCTTGTTGTAGCGCACGCGCGAGGGCGCCGCGAGGTTGTAAATCTCGTCGCAGCGGATGCCGAATGCGTTGACGATGTTGTGGCGGACGTACCGGAATTCCGGGTGCGGCGGCATGTCGCGCAGCAGCGGCGAATCGGCGGTGTCGCGTATGTCCACGCAGAAGACTTCGTGCCCGTCGTTCAACAGACGCAGGCACAGGTGGGAGCCGATGAATCCCACGCCGCCCAGTACGACTATTCTCTTTTGCATTTTCTTCCCTTTTACCGGGGAAAAAGCAAAATCCATTCCATACCGGCGGCAATCCGGCCGGAAGCCCACGCGAGGTCGGAAGATTCGCTCTCCGGAACTTCTGTCGCGTTTTCAGGCGGCAGCTTGCGGTGGTCCGCTCGAAGGGCAGTTACGAGCAGGCCTCCGCAGGGCGGAGCTGCGGCCTGCCGATTCGCCCGAGGCGAATCGAAAATCTTCCGGCCGCGGCTGCCAGAAGCCGCTCCTTTCCTTATCTGTTGTTTTTGATGTCGGCCTATTCTGTGAAAAGCGCCTTCGGGAGCTGGTCGACGCTGTTTATCGGGACTACCTCGATGCCTTTGGGACGCTTGCCGCCTTTGGCCAGATAGCCCGACACGATGATGCGCCTGAATCCGAGCCTTGCGGCCTCGCTGATGCGCTGTTCGGTGCGGGGCGCGGGGCGCACTTCGCCCGACAGGCCTATTTCGCCGGCGCAGCAGACCCCCTCGGCCACGGGACGGTCGTAGTAGGACGAGATCACCGCCGCCACGACCGCGAGGTCCAGCCCCGGGTCCGCGACCTTGAATCCGCCCGCGAAATTCAGGAAAACGTCTTTCTGGAACATCTTCATCCCCACGCGCTTCTCCAGCACGGCCAGCAGCATGTTCATGCGCCGTGCGTCGTATCCGGTCGTCGAACGCTGGGGCGTGCCGTACGCCGCACCGCTCACCAGCGCCTGCACCTCGATCAGGTAGGGCCTCACGCCGTCGGCCGACGCCCCCACGGCGATGCCGCTCAACGGCTCCTCATAGTGCGTCAGCAGGATTTCCGACGGATTGTCAACCCCCCGCAGTCCGGCGTCGAGCATCTCGAAGACCCCGATTTCGAACGTCGCTCCGAACCGGTTCTTGATGCCCCGCAGGATGCGGTAGATGTTGTTGCTGTCGCCCTCGAACTGCAACACCACGTCGACGATGTGTTCGAGTATCTTGGGACCGGCTATCGAGCCGTCCTTGGTGATGTGGCCGATGATGAAGATCGACGTTCCGGTCGATTTGGCGTATTTCAGAAGCGTCGCCGCGCATTCGCGGATCTGCGACACGCTTCCCGCCGACGAGTCCAGGAGGTCGGTGTAAATCGTCTGTATCGAGTCGATCACCACCAGGTCGGGACGGTGCTCGGCGATCTGCGCCACGATGTTTTCCAGCAGCGTTTCGGGATAGATCAGGCACTCGTCGTTGCCGATGCCGATGCGCGCGGCGCGCATCTTGATCTGCTCGGCCGACTCCTCGCCCGAGACGTAGAGGGTTTTCAGTCCGTTCGCCGCCAGCGCGATTTGCAGCGAGAGGGTCGATTTGCCGATTCCCGGCTCGCCGCCCACGAGGACCAGCGACCCCGGGACCATCCCGCCGCCCAACACGCGGTTTACCTCGGCGTTTCCCAGATCGAGGCGGACGTGCTCGCTTTCGCGGATGTCCCTCACGCGCTGAGGCTTCGCCGCGGGCAGGGGACCCGCCGCGACCGCCGGGACCGAACCGCTCTCGCGGGCGATGATCTCCTCGGCGAACGTGTTCCATTCGCCGCACGAGGGGCAGCGTCCCAGCCATTTCGGGGCTTCGAACCCGCAGTTTTTGCAGAAAAATGCCTTTTTGACCTTTGCCATACGTCCTCCTATTTTGCGTTTGCCGAGGTGTACTCCCGGCGCACGGCCTTCGTGATTCCGGCCTCGGGGTAGAGAGCTTGGTACTCTTCGGTCAGGTCGACCGTCAGGAGGGTCTTGCTCGTGCCGTCCTCGGCCTTGTAGGCCGAGACGACGCAGGTGTACTTCATCGCCGGTTCCGGACAGTAGACGAGGATGTCGGTTGCGCCCGGGTCCTTGAAGAAGACGCCCCGCACCCGGTCCGCCTCCGCCGTCTGTCTGATCCGGAGGCGCCCGCCGTTGTATTTGGTGAATTCCAGCACGTAGCTTCCGCCCGCCTTCACGGGAGCCGCCGCTTCGATCTCCTCCCTGATCCGTTCGACCACGGGGTCCGTTTCGTTTTCCCCTGCCTTCGTCTCCGGTTCCGTGGGATCGGTGGGGTTCGTGGGATCTGTTGGATCGGTGGGGTCGGTGGGGCCCGGTTCGGGGTCCGGGAGGGTGATTTCGGCCTCGACGCGCACGACGGGATAAACCGCCGTGTAAAATGCGTCGGAATCGTCTCCGCAGGCGGCTGCCAGCAACAGCAGGCAGGCCGTGCCGTATTTCAGTTGTTTCATCATAATCCGGAATCTTCGTCGATCAGTATTACCAACACCCGTTTGTCGGGCCAGCATCGCAGCATTTCCATCCGGGTGTTGCAGATGCGGTCCTGCGAGTTGCAGTCCGCGCAGACGCCCGTTTTGGCGCAAGGGGTGCGGAATCCGGGGTGTCGCGCTACGTTCTGCGGGGCGGCGATCCGGCGGATGCGCTCCTCGGCCTCGTCGCGGTCGGCCACGATCTTGTTGCGTCCGGCCACGATGATCACCTTTCGGGGACCGAATGCCACCGGTGCGATGCGGTTGCCCACCTTGTCCAGCCAGTGCAGTGTTCCCTGCTCCGTCACGGCGTTCACGCCCGTGATGAAAAGGTCCGACAACAGCGCGCGGCGGCGGATTTCCAGCCGCTCCTCGTAGGGCTTCGAGGCGTCGAACCCGTCGAGCAGCGTCAGCCGCCCGTTGCTCCGCAGCCACTCGACGATGCCCGTTCCGCGCATCGTCATGGAGTCGCCGAACGACACGAGTTGCGGGTTTTCGGCCTCCACGACGGCCTTCATCAGGGCGAAGGCCGCTTCGGCGTCCTTCACCACCTCGGCCTCGAAACGGTGTCTCCGCAGCGCCGCGGCGCAGGCTTCCGTTTTTTCCGCAGTTCGGTTTGCCATCGGCTCCGCATTTATTTGATAAAGAACCGGTAAATGTCGTTGCCGTTGGCGTAGAGCAGCAGGAACAGAATGATGATCAGTCCGACATACTGCGCCGCTTCGAGCACCTTGTCGCTCACCTTGCGGCCCGAGATCATCTCCCAGAAAGTGAAGATCGCGTGCCCGCCGTCGAGTCCCGGGATCGGCAGAATGTTCATCACCGCGAGGATGATCGACAGGAAGGCGGTCTTCATCCAGAAGTCCTGCCAGTCCCACGTGGAGGGGAAGATGCTGCCGATGGAGATGAATCCGCCCAGCTCCTCGTACATCTTGGTTTTGGGCTGCACGATCATCTTCAGCTGGTCCCAGTAGGAGGAGATCACCTTGCCCGTCCTTTGAATACCGGCCGGAATCGCCTCCAGAAACGTATATTTCTGCGTGCGCAGCGCGAGGCCCTTGCGGATGACTCCGAGCGTGCCGTTCTCCGAGACGGGCGCTTTGAATTCAAAGAGCATGTCCCCTTCCCGCAGGACTGTCAGCAGCACCGAATCTCCGGCGTGCGCCTTCAGGTATCGGCCGTAGCCCGCAAAGTCGAGACCCGAAACGTTGTCGATGGCTACGATCTCGTCTCCCTTCCGCAACTGTGCGACGGTCGGGTTTACGACGCTGTCGATCAGAAAGGGGATGCGGGGCAGGAGGAAATTTTCGTATCCCTTCTGCTGGCGCATCGAGATCAGCTCGTCGAGCGGGAGGATCAGTTCCACCTGCCGTCCGTTGCGTTCGACCACGACGCTGCGGTCGCTTTCGGTGATGATCAGCGAGTTTACGACCTTGTTGATGTCGTCCGCCTCTTCGCCGTCGATGCTCACCAGCCGGTCTCCGTCGTGGAATCCGAGTTTGTGCCCGGCCTCGTTGAAGTTGTAGCCCCACTTGGCGTCGGCGTTCGAGAAATAGGTGTCGCCCCACGTGTAGCAGATGCCGATGTAGATGGCCACGGCCAGCACGACGTTCATCACCACGCCGGCGATCATCACCAGAAAACGCTGCCAGGCGGGTTTGGCGCGGAACTCGTCCTGTTTGACGGGCTGTTTCATCTGTTCCGTGTCCATCGACTCGTCGATCATGCCGGCGATCTTGACATATCCGCCCAGCGGCAGCCATCCCAGACCGTACTCGGTGTTTCCGCGTTTGAATTTGAACAGCGAGAACCACGGGTCGAAGAAGATGTAGAATTTCTCGACGCGGATTTTGAACACCCGCGCCATGATGAAGTGACCCATCTCGTGAATGCCTATCAGGATGGTGAAACAGAGGAAGAACTGAATGATTTTTACAAGAATGTCCACAAGCTTTAATTTTTAATTTTTTAATTGTAGGAACTCCGCCGCCAGCGCGCGGGCTTCGGCGTTCGCCTCGGCGTAATCGGCCAGGGTGGGCGAGGGGACGAATGCGGCGTGCTCCAGCGCGTAGCGGATGGCGCGCACGATGTCGAGCCATGCGCATTTGCGGGCGAGGAACGCCGCCACGGCCACCTCGTTTGCGCCGTTCATCGTGCAGGCCGCCGTGCCGCCGCGCCGCAGACAGTCGTAGGCGATGTCGAGCGCCGGGTATTTCGCGCGGTCCACTTCGGCGAAGGTCAGCTGCGGATGGTTCAGGAAGTTGAACCGCTCGCCGGGACGGTTCGCCCGGTCGGGGTACAGCAGCGCGAAGCTGATCGGCAGGCGCATGTCGGGCGTTCCGAGCTGGGCCTTGATCGCGCCGTCCTCGAATTCGACCATCGAATGGATGATCGACTGCGGGTGGAGCAACACCGAAATCCGTTCCGCCGGGGTCCCGAACAGCCAGTGGGCCTCGATCACCTCGAACCCCTTGTTCACGAGCGTCGACGAGTCGATCGTGATCTTCGCGCCCATGTCCCACTGGGGGTGGCGCAGGGCCTGCTCCACCGTGACGTTCGCCAGCTCTTCGGCCCGGAAGTCGCGGAATGCGCCGCCGCTGCACGTGACGATCAGCCTTCTGACCGGGGCGCGCTCGCCCACGAGACACTGGAAGATGGCCGAATGTTCCGAGTCGATCGGAATCACCGGGGCTTTCCGCTCCCGGGCCAGCGGCATCACGCAGGCGCCGCCCACCACGAGCGACTCCTTGTTGGCCAGCGCGAGCTTCTTGCCTGCCTCGATGGCCGCCACCGTGGGAGCGAGTCCGGCGTAGCCCACCAGGGCGTTCACCACCACGTCCGTGCCGCCTCCGGCCGCGACCTGCGCCACGGCCTCCTCTCCGGCATATACTTTGGTGTCGGTTCCCGCGAGTGCGTCGCGCAGCTGCGCGTAGTGCTGTTTGTCGGCGATCACCGCCGCGTCGGCGTCGAATTCCCGGGCCTGTCGGGCCAGTCGTTCCCAGTTGCGGTTGGCCGTGAGGACGCGGACCTCGAAGCGGCCGGGGTTTTCGCGGGCGATGTCGAGCGTCTGCACGCCGATCGAGCCGGTCGAACCCAGTATTGCGAGTCTTTGTTTCATGCGTTTGTCAGAAGACGATGTACCCCTCGGGGTCCACGGGTTTGCCGTTGTTCCAGAGTTCGAATTCGAAGAGCCGGACCTCTCCGTCCTGCACTTCGGCGTTGTAGCCGATCAGTTCGCCCGAACGGATGGTCTGGCCGGTCGTTACGAGCGACTGCGAGAGGTTCTTGTAGACCGAGATCAGGTTCCCGGCGTGTTGCAGGACCACGATGTAACCCGTCTCCGGGGTCCAGAGGCTCTGAACCACCGTGCCGTTGTCGATGGCCGTGATGCGGTCGGCGGCGGTCGCGGCGATCTTCACGCCGAAATTTCCCTGCCGGATGTCGAATTTTCCGGTTATGATTCCCTCGACGGGCGTCGCCAGCTCGATGGCCTCGCGCACCTTGCGCCGCGAGCCGCCCTGTCCGGCGATGGCGTATTCGCCGTCGCCCTCCATCTGGGCCCGCAGGAGCGAGTCTTCGTGCGAGGGCATCACCAGCACCTTGCTGATGCGCGACGAGTCCGACGAGGCGAGCACGCGCGCCACGGGCGTGCGCCCCTCCATGATCAGGGCTATGTTCTCGTTGTAGGTCAGCATGTCGTTCATCATGCGCTCCATCGAGTCGAGCCGGATGATGTTCTGCACGAGGCTTTCGCGCGAACGGTCGGCCTCGGTGCGGTATCCGGGCAGGAATTCCAGGATGGGGGAGTACGCCACCAGCGACAGCGTGAGGATGAAGAGCATCAGCATGAACGCCACCAGTCCCGCGAGGATACTCGCCGGCGAGAGGTGCATGTGCCACTCTTCGGTGTTGTCCGTGGCGTTGAGCATGTTGAACCGGCGTTTGCGGAACAGGCCGCGCCACCATGCCCGTATGGTTTTCAGAAATTTCATCTCTCCGGGTACGATTTCTCTTTGTTAACCCTACAAAGATAGGCAAATTTGCATAAATCCTTTGCGGGGCGCGCTTAATTTTTTACCTTTGTGGATGTTTTGAACCAATGTCATAAACAGATAAAATAACATGGTAAAACCCACATTACTGGTACTCGCCGCGGGCATGGGCTCCCGCTACGGGTCGCTCAAACAGATGGACGGTGTTGGTCCCAACAACGAGGCCATCATCGACTATTCGGTCTACGACGCCATCCGCGCCGGTTTCGGCAAGGTCGTCTTCGTCATCCGCCACTCCTTCGAGAAGGAGTTCCGCGAGGTCTTCTCGGCCGACCGTTTCGGCGGACGCATCGCCGTGGATTTCGTTTTCCAGGAACTCGACTACCTGCCCGAAGGTCTTGCCGTTCCCGAAGGCCGTGTCAAGCCGTGGGGTACGAACCACGCCGTGATGATGGCAGCCGATGCGGTTCACGAACCCTTCGCCGTGATCAACGCCGACGATTTCTACGGCGCCGAGGCCTATAAGACCATCGGGGACTACCTGGCGCAGCTCGGCGAGAGCCGCAACAGCTACTGCATGGTCGCTTACGACCTGAACAAGACGCTTTCGGAGAACGGTACGGTCTCGCGCGGCGTCTGCGGCGTCGATCCGAAAGGCGACCTCACGTCGATGGTCGAGCGGACGCAGATCGAGCGGATGCCCGACGGCCGGATCGTCTTCCACGACAACGGCGCCGACGAGCCTCTCTCCGAGGACACTCCCGTTTCGATGAACCTCTTCGGCTTCACGCCCGACTTCTTCACCTACTCGAAGGAGTACTTCAAAGTCTGGTTCGAGGCCAACAAGGACAATATCAAGTCGGAGTTCTACATCCCGACGATGGTCAACAAGCTGATCGGCGACGGCACGGCTACGCTCCGCGTGCTGCGTTCGGCCGCCCAGTGGCACGGCGTCACCTACAAGGAGGACAAACCCGCGCTGATGGCCGCCATCGAGAAGATGATTGCCGAGGGTAAATATCCCCGGAATCTCTGGGCGTAGTTTTCGATTCTCACGGGCATCTTTCGCCCTGCCTTGTCCGGCCCGAACGGGAAATACTTCGGTATGTCCCGTCCGGGCCGAACTGCGTTATGGCAAAATCTGCTCCGCGATAATCAAAAACCTGCTTCTGCTTTAGATGCAGTCATTTCCGTAATTCTCCCGAACGGGACGAATGGGACGCACTTGAGTGCTACCCATCCGTCCCGTTCTTCACGATGCCCGGAACTTGCCAGCTCCTATTATCTCTGTCATTATAGGCCTACCTCTGCCTGTTTTTGCCACCGCCTGTATACTTCTGCCCGTCGCTCCAGCCGCTCCAGCCGCTCTGCCTGCTCTGCCTGCTCTGCCGCTCCAGCCAGCCAGCCTGCCCGCCGCCTGCTCTGCCTGCTCTGCCTGCTCTGCCGCTCTGCCGCTCTGCCTGCTCCAGTCCGCCTGCCTGCAAAAAAAGCGAGACTTTGAAAAGTCTCGCTTTTTTATTATCCGGTTTGGGCCTTCGTCAGCCCCCCCCCGACTTTCTGCGCGTCAGTCCAGAAAACCTTCCCGGACGAGCTGCTCGCGGATCTTGGCCCAATCGGCCACGGGATGTTTCTCTCCGTCGATGAACCGCAGCGGACATCCCAGATTGCAGTCGTCGATGTAAAGGTCTGCATGAATCTTCGGCGACGAGGTCCAGCGCTTCTGCGACGGGTTTTCGTTCACGGCGTAGAGCGGAATGCCCCGGACGCGGAACCATTCCACCGCGCGGTCCAGCAGTTTTCCGTGCCGCATCGAGTAGAGGATCAGTCGGCAACCGTTGTCCGTCAGCTCTTTCAGCACGGGCGCCGCCCCCGCATCCTCACCGATCTCCGGGTAGGCATGCGTTACGACCGTACCGTCGAAGTCGATGGCTATTGTTGCGTCGTGAATGGCCATCGTTACCGTTTTACTTTATGTGCCAGCGACCGGAAGAAGAGCTTGATGCGTTTGCGGTAGCTTACTTCCTTGTAATCGTCTCCGTAGCCATATCCGTATCCATAACCGTAACCGTAGCCATACCCGTATCCATATCCGTGACGGCGGGCGCGGGTGCTGTTCAGAACGATGCACATGTTGTGGAGCTTCTTCTCGCGGTAGAGCCGCTCGATGTCGGGCAGCTGGCGCCGGTCGAGCACGCCCTCGCGTACGATGTATATACAGAGGTCCGCAAGCCGGTCGGTGATAATTGCGTCGGCCACCGACATGGCGGGCGTACTGTCGAGGAAGACATAATCGTATCTGCCGCGCATTTCGGCGATGAGCTTGTCGAGTTTGTCCGAAAGGAGCATCTCCGCCGGGTTGGGCGGCTGCACTCCTGCGTAAATCACGTCGAGATTCTGGTGGAATCCGGAGTTCTGGATCATGCTCTCCACATCGGAGACCGTTCCTGCGAGATAGCTCGTGATGCCGGTTTTGCTGTTGCTGTGGCCCAGCTGGGACGACAGGGCATGGCGGCGCAGGTCGAGGTCGATCAGCAGCACGCGCTTGCCGGCCATGGCGAGGGTCATGGCCAGGTTCGTCGCCACGAAGGTCTTGCCTGCGTGCGGGTCCGACGAGGTGAAGAGAATGGTGCGGATGTCGGTTCCGGCCGAGACGCTCATAAACGTCATGTTCGAGCGCAGAATGCGGAAAGCCTCCGACAGGGCGTCGCGGCCCGTTTCGCGCACCACGATCCCGGCCTTGCCGCCGCCCTCGTGGTAGGGGATGTCGCCCAGGAACGGGGCGTTGACATTGTCCTCGATGTCCTTGCGACCGCGGATGGTCGTGTCGAGCATGCCGATCAGGTAGAGCAGGCCGAAGGGAATGGCCAGACCCACGATCAGGGCGATGCCCAGAATCATCATCGGTCGGGGCGATACGGGAGCGTTGCTGCCGTAGGCGTAGTCGATCGACCGTGAGTTGCTCTCTGCCACGGCGTAGTTGAGCTGGTTCTCCTCCTGCTTGTTCAGCAGGTAGAGGAACAGTTCTTCCTTGATCTTCTGCTGGCGCGTGATGCCCAGGATGACCTTCTCCTGCGAAGGCATGGTCGAGATGCGGATGTTGGCCTGCGTCTCCTCCTTGCGCATGGCGTCGCGCTGGATTTCGAGCGTCGAGATGTTGGAGTCGAGCGACGAGATGATCGAACGCCGCACGGCGGCCAGCAGGTTGTCGAGGTCCTGAATGACGGGGCTGCGCTCCGAACTGTTCTCCAGCAGTTTCTCGCGGCGCAGGATCGCCGAGTTGTAATCTTCGATTTGCTTGGCGATGGCCGTGTTGGTTCCCGCGGCCGCCATCGCCGGAATCAGTTCACCGACGTTTTTCGGGTCGTTCAGGTAGGTGCGAATGTACTCCGCCACGTTGATCTGGTTTTCGAGCGAAAGACCTTCCGTCTTGTAGCGCGAACTTTCCGACACGCTGCGCGCGGCCTCCGAGGTGATGTCCACCATCCGGTTGTCCTTCTTGATGTCCTCGATATTGCGGTCCACGTCGCCCAGCTCGCGTCCGATAACGTCCAGACGGGCCTTGATGAACTTGCCCGTAGCGACCGATACGCGGCGCTTGTCCTCGATGGCGTCTTCGTTGTAGGCCTCGATCAGCGTGTTGATCACGTCTTCGGCGCGCCGGGGGACGGTGTTGTTCATCGAGATGGTCACCACCGAAGCCTGCTTGTTGGCCACGTCGCTTTTCACGGCTGCGCGGTAGGCGTTGGTGGTCCGTCCCAGCGAACTCTTGGTCACGCGGATCGGAACCCCGATGTAGTCGGGGGCCATGTAGAGCGACTTCTGCACCACGACCTGGCCCACGGGAGTCGGGATCGTGTCGCCGTAAGCCGCCGTGATGACGCTGCGGCTCTCGTGCTTGGTGACGAACTGGTCTTCGAATCCGCTCAACCGGATTTTGTCGTCGTCGATCGGCGTGATCTCCATTGCGAGCGACTGGTTGTCGTTGTCGTTGATGAACTTCACGTCGATCGGGGCCTGACCGTAGAGGTCGCGCCGGCGGAGCCGTTCGCTCACCGAGTAGTTGACCGTCAGGTTGAGCTGCTTGACCACGTTGGTCATCAGACGCCGCGACTGGAGGATGAATACTTCGTTGTCGACGTTGCGGCGGTTCTGGAATCCCGCCAGATCGCTGAATGCCGTGAGGTCCACGTCTCCGCCCTTGCGGCTGTCCTTGACCAGAATGGTCGCCGTGCGGCTGTAAATCTTCGGGGTGCTGGCCAGATAGTAGTAGGCCGCGCAGAGACAGCATACGGTCGAAAGCACGAACCAATACCAGTTGGCGATCACCATGCGGATGATGTCGTGCAGGGTGATCGTGTTCGTCAGTTCTTCGTTGTTGGTCTGTATCTGTGAATTGATCTGTTGTTCTGCCATGGAGCCTTGCTATTTGGTGAGGGTTACGATGAGTGTCGCCACCGAAATCGCCGTTCCCACCAGCGAAAGGTAGAAATTGCGGTTCTGGCTGATCTCGCCCGTCTGCGCCTTGTACTTGTTGGGTTTCACGTATACCACGTCGTTCTGCTGGAGGTAGAAAGCCGGGGAGTTGAAGATGTCGGTCGATGTGAGGTCGAGGTATTCGATCGTGCGCACGCCGTCCACCTCGCGCGTCACGGCCACCTCCGAACGCACGCCGTATACGGTCATGTCGCCGGCCATCGCCAGAGCGTCGAAAATCGAAACCTTGTCGCGCGTGACATCGTAGAATCCGGGGCGGGCCACTTCGCCGATGACCGAAATCTTCATGTCGGCGAACTGTACGTTGACCGTTGGGTCGTTGATGTATCCGCCGTCGATGATCTTTTCGGCGATGGCCTGGGCCAGTTCGCTGCGGGTCTTGCCCTTGCATTCGATCTTGCCGATCACGGGCATTTCGAGCATGCCGTTCTCGTCGACGGTGCGCATCTGGAGCGCCTGCGAGTTTGCCGCGCCGGAGATGTTGGTTCCCGTGAGCGAATTGTAGGAGGTCGCCGAGTTGAACGGCACTGCCAGTTCGGGGTCCTTGCTGTTGACGACGATCGTCAGCCGGTCGAGCGGCTTGATGCGGATCTGTCCGTTTTCGGCGATTTGTTCAGGTGTGAAGGGCTGGGCGTCCTGCAGATACCATACGCGCTTCTGTGCGGAGCACGAAACGAGCAGTATGCCGAGGACCGCTGTCCCGATGAGAAGGCAGAGTTGCTTCATTTTTAATAAGGCGTTGATTGTAATTACGTGCGCAAAGATATAAATTAATTCTGAAAAACAGCCGCTTTTCGAAGGTGATATTTTACAAGTATGTAGGTAATGCGTTGCCGGATACGTGTTTTTTTTGCAAAAAAATCGTATCTTTGGTATCCGAAATTCAAAAAATGATAGACTGCTGCATATTCGATTTGGACGGAGTTGTCGTCGATACGGCCCGCTACCACTATCTGGCGTGGGCCGCGCTGGCTCGTGAACTGGGCTTTGAATTCACGCCCGTGCAGGGCGAAGCGACCAAGGGTGTGAGCCGCATGGCGTCGCTGGAGATCGTCCTGCGCGCCGGAGGACTTGAGGGGCGTTTTTCCGCCGCCGAGAGGGAGCGTCTCGCCGCCGAAAAGAATGCGCGTTACCTGCGTTTTGTTTCGCAAATGACACCCGCCGAGGTGCTTCCGGGCGTGGCGGCGTTTTTGCACGACGTGCGCAGCCGCGGCGTGCGGACGGTGCTCGGCTCGGCGTCGAAGAACGCGGGGACGATCCTCGACCGGTGCGGCCTTCGGCCGCTGTTCGACGCCGTGGTCGACGGCAACGAGGTTTCGCGGGCCAAACCCGATCCCGAGGTTTTCCTGAAGGGTGCCGCCGCCGTGGACGCCGCGCCTTCCGTGTGCGTGGTCTTCGAGGACGCCGCCGCGGGTATCGAGGCTGCTTCGCGTGCGGGCATGCGTTCGGTGGGCGTCGGGGGCGGTGCGTCGCTTTCGGCCGCCACGATGCGGCTGGAAACCTTCGCGGGGTTTACGTTTGAACAATTGGCGATGAAGATCGACCGGGACTGATTGCAACCCCGGCGCAACGCCGCGGAAGGCTGCGGCCGGGGCGGTGAAACGAGCGATAAAGAGTATAGATTATGAACGACGGATATGTAAAAACCGATCCCTGGCGCCTCGTCGAGGATCGCTTCGACCCTTCGCGGGCGCTCTCTTCCGAGTCGCTCTTCGCGCTGGGCAACGGCGTGATGGGCGGCCGGGCCAATTTCGAGGAGCGTTACTCGGGCGAGACGCTTCAGGGCAATTATATCGGCGGGGTCTATTATCCCGACAAGACCCGCGTGGGGTGGTGGAAGAACGGCTACCCGGAGTATTTCGCCAAGGTCCCGAACGCCGCGTTCTGGATCGGGGTCGATGTCGCGGTCGACGGCGAGCCGCTCGACCTGGCGACCGTCGCGGAGGTGAAGAGCTTTTACCGCGAGACGGACATGCGCCGCTCGGTGCTGACGCGCCGCATGAGGGTCGTGCTGAAAAACGGCGTCGAGGTGGCCGTCGAGACGGTTCGTTTCCTCTCGCTGGCGCGCCGCGAACTGGGCGTCGTGAAATACGCCGTCACGCCGCTCAACCGGGCGGCCCGGATCACCTTCTCGCCCCATGTCGACGCCGACGTGCGCAATGCCGACGCCAACTACGACGAAAAGTTCTGGGAGGAGGTCTCGACCGAGGCCGACGCCACGCAGAGCCGTACCAAAAAGAGCGGTTTCGAGGCGGCCTGGGCGCAGGCCGTCGAGCTGGACGGCGCCGAGTGGCATTGCGAAACCCGCCCCGAGAAGGTCCGGGCCACCGCGGCGGTCAGCCGTGAAAAGGGCTGCGCCGCCGTCTTATATAAATATGCGGGCATCTGCTCGTCGCTCAACCACGCTCCGGCGGACCTTATCGCCGCGGCGCGCGCCGCGGCGGCTTCGGGACAGGAGGCGGGCTTCGAGGCCCTGCTCGAAGAGCAGACAGCCGCCTGGGCCGCCCGCTGGCACGGCTGCGACATCGAAATCGGGGGCGACGCCCGGGCGCAGCAGGGCATCCGCTTCTGCATCTTCATGTTGCTGCAAACCTATACCGGGGTGGACACCCGTCTGAATATCGGTCCGAAGGGCTTCACGGGCGAGAAATACGGCGGCGTGACCTACTGGGACACCGAGGCCTACTGCCTGCCGTTCTACCTGGCCACCGCCGGGCGGGCCGTCGCCCGCGAACTGCTCGTCTACCGCTACAACCAGCTCGACAAGGCCATCGAAAACGCCGCGAAACTGGGCTTCCGCGACGGTGCGGCGCTCTACCCGATGGTCACCGTCAACGGCGAGGAGTGCCACAACGAGTGGGAGATCACCTTCGAGGAGATCCACCGCAACGGCGCCGTCGCCTACGCGATTTTCAACTACATCCGCTATACCGGCGACACGGCGTATTTGGCCGACTGCGGGCTGGAGGTGCTGCTGTCCGTGGCGCGCTTTTGGGCGCAGCGCATCACGTGGTCCGGGGCGCGGCAAAAATATGTCATGCTGGGCGTCACGGGTCCCAACGAGTACGAGAACAACGTCGACAACAACTGGTATACCTCCTACATCGCCTGCTGGTCGATGCGCTATGCCGCCGAGTCGGCGGCGTGGGTGCGTGAAAACCGGCCTGCGGACTACGCGCGCATCTGCGCGAAGCGACGTTTCGACGAGACGGCCGAGACGAAGCGGTGGCTCGAAATCGCCGACGGCATGTACTTCGGCGAGGACCGCGAACTGGGCATCTTCCTCCAGCAGGACGGCTATCTGGACAAGGAGCAGACGTTGGCCAAAGACCTTGACCCTGCGGATCGCCCCATCAACCAGCGCTGGTCGTGGGACCGCATCCTGCGCTCGTGCCTGATCAAGCAGGCCGACGTGTTGCAGGGGCTTTATTTCTTCGGCGACGATTTCGACCTCGACACCGTCCGCCGCAATTTCCGCTTCTACGAGGCGCGCACGGTCCACGAATCGTCGCTCTCGCCCTGCGTCCACGCCATCCTCGCCGCGCGTATCGGCGATCTGGACAAGGCCTACGAACTCTACCTGCGCACGGCGCGCCTGGACCTCGACGACTACAACCGCGAGGTCCGCGAGGGCTGCCATGTCACTTCGATGGCGGGTTCGTGGCTCTCGGTGGTCGAGGGTTTCGGGGGCATGCGCGTCCGCGACGGCGTGCTGTCGTTCGACCCGCAGTTGCCGGCCGCGTGGGAGTCCCTCTCGTTCAAGGTCAATTTCCGGGACCGGGTCCTGACGGTCCGGATCACCCGCAATGCGGTCGAGGTGGCGAACGAAGGTGCCCCCGTCGAACTTGAAATCCGCGGCGTGCGCCGGCTGATCGCGGACAAGGTAATTATGAATTGTGAATTATGAATTGTTTTTGGCCGCAGGCTGTCCTGTATGAAATGAACGTGCGCCAGCTCACGCCCGAAGGCACGCTGCGCGCGGCAACTTCAAAACTGCCTTTCCTCAAAGACCTCGGCGTCGACGCCGTGTGGCTCATGCCGGTCTATCCGATCGGGGAGGCCGGGCGCAAAGGCTCGCTCGGCTCCTACTATTCGATCCGCGACTACTGCGCCGTGAACCCCGAGCTGGGCACGATGGCCGACTTCGACGCCTTCGTCGCCGAGGCCCACCGCCTCGGCATGCGGGTCCTGCTCGACTGGGTGGCCAACCACACGGCGCGCGACGCGCGGTGGATCGCCGAAAAGCCCGCCTCGTGGTACGAACGCGACGCCGCGGGCCGTCCCGCCGTGCCGTGGGACTGGTCCGACACCGCCAAACTCAACTACGCCGACCGCGACGTGTGGCGCGCGCAGGCCGACGCCATGGAGTTCTGGCTCACGCAGCACGACGTCGACGGATTCCGCTGCGACATGGCGATGCTGGTTCCCATCGAGTTCTGGAACGAGACCTCGCTGCGCCTGCGGCGTGTGAAGCCCGATCTGTTCATGCTGGCCGAGGCCGAGGAGCGGAATCTTTTCGAGGAGGGGGCTTTCGACGCCTGCTACGCCTGGCGGATGCACCACCTGATGAACGACGTGGCCCGGCAGCGCACCCGCGTCACGGCCCTGCGCGACTACATCTACGCCGACCGCGACGACTATCCCGACTCGGCCATGCGGCTGGCGTTCACGTCGAACCACGACGAGAATTCGTGGAACGGCTCCGAATTTTCCAGATTGGGCGATGCGCGCGAGATCATGGCGGTCTTCACGTTCGTCGTGCCGCGCGGCCTGCCGCTGATCTACACCGGGCAGGAGATCGGCTACGACCATTCGTTCGCCTTCTTCGACCGCGATCCGATTCCCCGTTACGAGGCCAACGCTTTCACCGGGTTCTACCGCCGCCTCACGGCGTTGCGCCACGACAACCCGGCCCTGGCGGCGGGGGAGCGGGGCGGCGCGATGACCGAGATCCGCAACAACGCCGAGGACTGCCTGATGACGCTGGTCCGCGAGACGGCTGACAACCGTGTCGTTGCGGTGATGAACCTCTCGCCCTACGCCATCCATGCCGATTACTATACGGGCATCTACGCCGGGATGTACACCGACGCCATGACGGGCGAGCCTTACGAGCTTCGCGGCCGCGTCGAGGAGGATATGGCCCCGTGGAGCTACCGGATATTGTGTAATTAAAAATTGAGAATTAAGAATTAAAAATTATTATTTGCGAATGATTGGCTGTTGTAATGCTCTTTGCAGCCCGACTGTTCGGGCCGTTGTGATGCAGCCTGCGTTATAATTTTTCATTTTTCATTTTTAATTCTTCATTTTCTTTATCTTTGCCGCATGAGAAACATTGCGATCCTTTGCCTGCTGCTCGCCTGTGCGCTGCCCGCCCTTGCGGGAACCTACCGCGCGGACGAGATTCCCAATGTTCAGCGTATGGACCGGCGGCGCTATGTCTCCGATCCCGACGGTATCCTGTCGCCTGCCGCCGTGGCGCATATCGACTCCGTCTGCGCCTCGCTGCGTGAGCGGGGCCTCGCGCAGGTCGCCGTCGTCGCCGTCGACGACATCGCGGGCGGCGATACGTTCTCGTTCGCCGTCGATCTGTTCCGCAGCTGGGGCGTAGGCTCGGCCAAAAGCAATAACGGACTGGGCATCCTGCTGGTGAAGGACCTGCGCGAGATACGCTTCGTCACGGGCGGCGGCCTCGAAGGCATCCTTCCCGACGCGCTCTGCAAACGCATCCAGCTCAACTATATGCTTCCGGCCTTCCGCGAGGGGGATTACAGCGCGGGCATGGTCGCCGGGGTGGGGGCTGCGGCCACGATCCTCGAAGGCGGCGAGGTCGATCTGGGCGGCGACGCCGACGAGGACCTTCCGGCATGGATGATCTTCACGATCGTCTTCGGCTTCGTGATCTTCCCGCTGGGCATGGTGCTGGCGAACTACTATTTCTCCCGCCGTTGCCCGAAGTGCCGTAAGCTGACGCTGAAACAGCAGTCGCAGCAGGTGTTGAGCGTCACGCGGAACTACCGGCTGGTCGAATATACGTATGTCTGCCCGAACTGCGGTGCGGTCGTGAAGCGGCGTTCGCGCAACCTGCGCGACGACAATTTCGGCGGCGGGGCCGGGGGCGGCACGATCATCGGCGGCGGCTTCGGACGCGGCATGGGCGGCGGCATGGGCGGCGGCATGGGCGGCGGCTTCGGAGGAGGCTCCTTCGGCGGCGGCGGAGCCGGTTCGCGCTGGTAGTTTAAGGTGCAGAGTTCCGGGGCGTTGCATGTTGGGCTGAAAAGCGTCTGCAATTCGGTTGCGTCGCGACAAGCCCTTCCCCTGAAGGAAGGGTTTGGGACGGGGTCTGGCTTGTAAACGGCGCCGGAGGCGGCGGCTGCGGCGGTTTGATGCGAAATGAGTTTAAATATATATAAATAGCTTCTGTTATGAAAAAATGGATTTGGATCGGCGTAGTCGCCGTGGTGGCGATCTTCTTTTATGCGACCTATAACGGTTTTGTGAACAGGGAGGAGGGGCTTAAAAGCGCCTGGTCCAATGTCGAGACGCAGTACCAGCGGCGTGCGGACCTGATTCCCAACCTGGTCAACACCGTGAAGGGCTACGCGGCCCACGAGACGCAGACCCTGAACGAGGTTACCGAGGCGCGCGCCCGGGCCACGTCGATCAACCTTTCGGCCGACGACCTGACGCCCGAGCGGCTCGCACAGTTCCAGCGGGCGCAGGCCGAGGTGCGCTCCGCGCTGGGCCGCCTGATCGCCGTGTCGGAGAGCTATCCCGACCTGAAGGCCAACCAGAATTTCCTCGAATTGCAGGCCCAGCTCGAAGGGACCGAGAACCGCATCGCCGTCGCCCGCAAGGACTTCAACGCCGCGGCGCAGCAGTACAACGTTTCGGTGCACCGCTTCCCGGCCAACCTCGTCGCGCGGATGTTCGGCTTCGGCCAGAAGCCCTATTTCGAGTCGGCCGAAGGGGCCGCGGCCGCTCCGCAGGTCACCTTCTAAATGATCTCGGAACGTTCCCGCGGTTATGTGCTGGGAGCCATAGCCGCGGCCAGCTACGGACTGAATCCGCTCTTTGCGCTGCCGCTTTACGGCGCGGGCCTGGGAGTGGATTCCGTGCTGTTCTACCGCTATGTGCTGGCTGTGGTGATGCTGGGTGCGCTGATGCTGTTCCGGCGGCAGTCGTTTGCCCTGCGGCGGCGCGACGTCCTGCCGCTTGCGGCTATGGGCGTGCTCTTCTCCGTCTCGTCGCTGCTGCTTTTCGAGAGTTACAACCTCATGGACGCCGGCATCGCCTCGACGATCCTGTTCGTCTATCCGGTGATGGTCGCGGTCATCATGGCCGTGGGTTTCCGCGAGCGGGTCACCGCCGCCACGGTCGTCTCGATCGCCCTGGCGTGCGGGGGCATCTCGCTGCTCTACAAAGGGGGCGACGGCGCGACGCTCAACCTCGCGGGCGTCGTGCTGGTCTTCCTTTCGGCGCTCTCCTATGCGGTCTGGATCGTCGCCGTCAACCGCTCGTCGCTCAAGGACCTTCCGACCGAGAAACTCACCTTCTACTGTCTGGTTTTCGGCTCGCTGGTCTATGTCGTTCGGCTGCGGGGCTGTGCCGATCTGCAACCCGTCCCTTCGTCCCTGATGTGGGTCAACGCCGTTGCGCTGGCGCTTTTCCCGACGATCGTTTCGCTGGTCGCGATGGCCGGGGCCATCCGCCGCATCGGCTCCACGCCCACGGCGATCCTCGGGGCGCTGGAACCCGTCACGGCGTTGTTTTTCGGCGTCGCGGTCTTCGGCGAGCGGTTCACGCTGCGCATCGGAACCGGCGTTTTGCTGATCCTCGTCGCCGTGACGCTCATCATCGCCGGCAAATCAATCCGCATCCCCACCTCCGTCACGCACCTGGCCCGGTGGATGGCCCGTCCGCGCCTGCCGCGCTGGGCCGTGCGCTGGGCGCGCCGCCTGCCGCTGCCGCGCATCCGCCGTACCCGCTGACGGATTTTGCAAAAACACGCCGGCGCCGGAGGAATCTCCTCCGACGCCGGCGCGTTTGTCTTCGTACCGTTACAGCCGGCTCTTTTCGTCGGCCGACCCCGCCTCGACGGCTTTGCGCTTGAAGGCCTTCCCCGACTTGAAGTTGTAGGTCAGCCCAATTCGGAACGAGCGGTTGCTCCACGTCTGCCGGGCGTTCATCGTGCGGACGAATCCGTCGCCGTGCGCTCCGATCACCTGTCCCTGGTCCAGAAGGTTCTGCACCGAGAACGAGGCGGTGAACCGGTCGCCGAAGCGTTTCTTCACGCCGGCCTGCAACCGGTGGTCGGGTTCGACCCAGCAGTTGCCCAGGTCGATGCGGCTCTGATAGTTGTACGAGAGGTCGATGTAGAATTTAGCCGGCAGCGTGAAGGTCGTCGAGATGCTGCCGAATGCCCAGTTGTAGAAAGTTTCGGCGCCGTGCTGCTCGACGCGCTCACCGTGGCGCATGTAGGTGAAGTTGGCGTTCAGTTGCCACCATTTCGCGGGCTGGAAAGGCAGATTGACCGAGACGTAATAGTTTTTGGTGCGGTCGTAGTTGACCCATGCCAGTTGCAGCAGGTCGGGATTCTCCGGGTCGGCCTGTATCGTCTGCTGAATCTCGCCGCTGACGAGCTGCACGCCGGCCGTGAGGGTGTATTTGTGGGCGGCCACCAGCGTGAGGTTCACGTCCTGCTTGAACGCCGGGTCGAGCGACGGGTTTCCCGTCTGGTAGGTGTAGTCCGAAATCTGCATCCGCTGGGGGTTGAGGCACCAGAAGCGCGGCCGTTCGATGGTCCGGGCGTATTGGGCGATCAGCGACCATCCTTTCTCCTTCGAAAGGGCGAAGGAGACGTTGGCGTTTGGAAAGAGCGAGAAATAATCCTGTCCGACGCTTTTTCCCGTCGTGTGGGTGTATTCGCCGCGCAGACCAGCCACGAGGCCCCAGCGGCCGAGCTGCGCCGAGGCGACGGCGTAGGCCGCCGCGATGTTCTCCGTGTAGTCGATCGTGAAGCTCTGGTTGTCGTTGCGCGTCCATGCGTCGCCCTTGAGGTATTCGTAGAGCGCGTCGTTGTGCATGTCGTTGTAGGTGTATTTGGCTCCGGCCTTGAGCGTCCAGCGGGGCGAAAACCTCTTTTCGAGGGCCAGCGTCGCCGTGGCGATGTTGTAGACGCTCTCGGTGTTGTCGCGGTAGGTCGAATCCGCCGTCGCTCCCGGAGCCGTCATGCGGCTGAAGTTGTCGTTTCCGGAGTCGGTTTCGCGGCGCGTGTAGTCGGCAAGGAGTTTGAGCGTCGAGCCGAGCGTGTCGATCTTGCGGATGTAGTTGAACGTCGCCGAGTAGTTGTTGCGGATGTCGAGTTTGTCGAAATGGCTGTCCGTGCGTGTCACCGTGCCGGCGTTCCGGAAATCCGTGTAGGTGTCGTTCGGCTCCCCGTTTCGGTTGCGCCAGTACTCGAACTCCGCGCCGACGCTGTTCCTGTTGTCGATCTCGACCACCGCGCCGGCGCTGGTCCCGAGGCTGCGGTTGCGGCCTTTCATCGACGAATGTGCGTTCAGCTCCTTGTCCGCGGCCTCGTAGCGCGTCTGCTCGCCGGTGGTCGTCTCGTCCTTTCCGAAAGATCCCCATGCCGAGGCGTAGAAGTCCACGCGGCCCGAATGCAGGTTGATGTTGGCCGACGGATTGTACCTGTGTACGATCTCTCCCTGCGTCGTGTTGAACGCCACCGAGCCGTTGACGCCGTTCTCGCGGCGTTTTTTGAGCGTGATGCGGATGATGCCTCCCGCCGAGTCGGCGTCGTAGTCGGCGCCCGAGGTGGGCACGACCTCTATTTTCTGAATCTCCTCGGCCCGGAGCGACCGCAGGTAGGTCAGCAGCTGTTCCGGCTCCATGCGCAGTTCGCGGTCGTTGACGTAGACCTTCGAGCCGCTCTTGCCGTTGATTGATATTTTCTCCCCGTCGATCCATACGCCGGGGGCGCGTTCCAGCAGTTCGATGCCGTCCTTGCCGATGGCCGCCGGGGCGTTCGCCACGTCGACCACGAACCGGTCGGCCTCGCGGCGCACCAGCCGGGCCTTTACCTCCACGCTTTCGATGCCGGTCGCCGAGGTCCGCATCACGAAATCGCCCAGATGGTTCTCCTGCTCCACGCGCACCGGCTTTTTCACGGGGTCGAATCCGAGGTACTGAATCAGAAGCGTGTATTCGCCGGGAGCTGCTTTCAGCGCGAAACGTCCTTCGGCGTCGGTGGCCATGCCGGCCACCTGCTCGGTTCCTTTCAGCAGGACGACCGTTGCGTATTCGACGGCTTTTCCCTGTTCGTCCACCACGCGGCCCGTCGAGGGGCAGAGGTGCGCCGCAAAGAGCCGGGTCGCGGCCGCTGCGAGCGTTACGATAAGGAGGATCAGTCTTTTCATAATATTCTGTTTTGCACTTTATTTGTCAGTGCAAAGATATGTAATAATATTTATACTATGCAAGACATAGTACTGTAAATTTCAGAAAATTTTCGATACTTATGTATATGGAGGCCCGCGGTTCTTGCGGGGGTGTTTTCCGGGTGTAAAGATACCCCCCCCCGGCTGCGAACCAAATTTTTCCGTAACTTTTTTTCGCGGTCCCGCTTTTTCGCCTCCAGAAAACAGACGCCGTGAATATTTTGTTGAAAATTCGCCGACTGGCGGGGTAGGAATCCCGGGAAATAATTCCTAAATTTGCAAATTGAATTAATGTGGCTAATTGTCCCCGGACGTCTGATACGGGCTTTTTTCAACCGGCTGCGCCCTTTGCCGGGTCCCTCCCGGAGGCTGGAATCCGGGGCGGGCCGGATTTGTGGACGCGGCCCGCGGCCGCGGGTTCGGACAGTCTGTTTTACAAATGCTGTAATAGAACGATGATCGTATGTTAAGTGCTTTATACTACCTTTTGCTGGTGCTTTTGTGCACGCTTTTTATGATTCTGTCGGCCCTTGCGCTGGTCGTCTGCTATCCCTTCGACCGGGGGCGCCGGACGGTGCATGAACTGTCGCGCATCCTGGTGCGGATTTTCTTCTTCCTGCCGCCCTTTTGGCGGCAGCGGGTCATCGGCCGCGAACTGATCGACCGGAAGAAGAGCTACGTCATCGTCATCAACCACAACACGGTGATCGACATCCCGGCGCTCTACTACATTCCGCTCAATTTCCGCTGGGTGTCGAAGCGCGAGGTCTTCAAAACGCCCTTCTTCGGCCAGTTCCTCCTGCTGCACGGCGACATCTGCATCGACCGCGGCCACGCCGCCGAGGCGTTGGAACAGCTGGTCCGCGACGGGAAAAAGTGGATTTCGCGCGGGGCTTCGGTGGCGATTTTTCCCGAGGGCACGCGCTCGAAGGACGGTGAGATCCACCGCTTCAAGGCCGGGGCCTTCACGCTGGCCAAGGAGGCCGGCGCGGAGATCCTTCCCGTGGTGCTGGACGGAACCAAGACGCTGATCAAAAAGAACCTGGCATTCAACTGGGGCAACCGGATCACCGTCCGCGTGCTGCCTCCCGTTCCGGCCGAACGGGTCGCCGCGCTGGAGACGCATGAACTGATGCAGGAGGTGCATGAACGGATGTGCACGGCGCTGGGAGAAGTGAGAAACGAAAAGTTAAAAGTGAAAGATCAAAAGTGAAATGTCGCAAATAAAGGTTGGAACACGAAAAATTCAAAAAAAGTTGCGTTGAACTTCCCGCCGATTTTTTAATTTCTCACCTTTCACTTTTCACCTTAATTAAGTTATGGCAGATTTACTCAATAATACCAACTCGAACGCAAACAATTACGGCGACGACGCCATCGTGACCCTCTCGCCGAGGGAGCACATCCGCCTGCGCCCCGGCATGTACGTCGGCGTGGTGGGCGACGGTTCGCAGCCCGACGAGGCGCTCTACGTGCTGATCAAGGAGGTCGTGGACAACTCGATCGACGAATTCATCATGGGCGCGGGCCGGCAGATCGACATCACGCTGGCCGACAACGTCGTTACGGTGCGCGACTACGGCCGCGGCATCCCCCTCAAGTCGCTCGCGGCGGCCGTCGGGCAGATGAATACGGGCGGCAAGTACGGAGGCGACGCCTTCAAGAAGACCGTGGGCCTGAACGGCGTGGGCGTCAAGGCCGTGAACATGCTTTCCGAAGAGTTTACGGCCCGTTCGGTCCGCGACGGCGAGGCCCGTACGGTGACCTTCGCCAAGGGTCTCGAAGTGAGCGACAGGTGGGAGAGCGGCGTCAACGAGAAGAACGGCACGTTCATCTCGTACCGTGTCGACAAGGAGATTTTCGGCGAATATGCCTACAACCTCGAATACGTCGAGCAGAAAATCCGCAATTACAGCTACCTGAACCTGGGTCTGACGCTCAATTTCAACGGCAAGAGCTACGTTTCGAAAAACGGTCTGCTGGACCTCGTGAACGACAACATGACCGAGGACCCGCTCTACCCGCCCATCCACCTCACGGGGGAGGACATCGAGGTGGTGATCACCCACGGCACGGGCTACGGCGAGAGCTACGACTCGTTCGTCAACGGCCAGCACACCACGCAGGGCGGCACACACCAGACGGCCCTGCGCGCCGCCGTCGCCAAGACGGTCAAGGAGTTCTACCACAAGGACTACGACCCCTCGGACATCCGCACGTCGATCATCGCGGCCATTTCGATCAAGGTCACCGACCCGATCTTCGAGAACCAGATGAAGACCAAGTACGGTTCGAAGGAGGTCGAACCGGGGGTCTCGGTCAACAACTTCGTGGCCGACTTCCTCACCAAGCACCTCGACGACTACCTGCACAAGCACGCCGAGACGGCGCAGATTCTCCAGCGGAAGATCGTCGAGAACGAGAAGGAGCGCAAGGCGATCTCGGGCATCCAGAAGAAGGCCCGCGAGACGGCCAGGAAGGTGAGCCTGAACAACAAGAAACTGCGCGACTGCAAGATCCACCGCACGGACCGCAACGAGCTGGCCGAACAGTCGATGATCTTCATCACGGAGGGCAACTCGGCGTCAGGCTCCATCACCAAGAGCCGCGACGTGCGTACGCAGGCGGTCTTCTCGCTGCGCGGCAAGCCGCTGAACTGCTACGGGCTGACGAAGAAGGTGGTCTACGAGAACGAGGAGTTCAACCTCCTTCAGGCGGCGCTGAACATCGAGGAGGACATGGACAACCTGCGCTACAACAAGGTCGTCATCGCCACCGATGCCGATGTCGACGGCATGCACATCCGCCTCTTGATGATGACCTTCTTCCTGCAATTCTTCCCCGAGGTGATCCGCCAGGGGCATCTGTTCGTGCTGCAAACCCCGCTGTTCCGCGTGCGCAACAAGAAGGAGACGCTCTACTGCTATTCCGAGGAGGAGCGCCTGAAGGCTGTGGCCCGGTGCGGCGCGAACGCCGAGATCACGCGATTCAAGGGTCTGGGCGAGATTTCGCCCGACGAGTTCAAGGAGTTCATCGGCGAGAATATGCGCCTGGACAAGGTCCGCATCACGAAGGACGACCCGATCCACGACCTGCTGGAGTTCTACATGGGTAAGAACACCTACGAACGTCAGGGCTTCATCATCGACAACCTGCGCATCGAGGAGGACATCGTCGAGCAGGACCTTGCGATTAATTAAAAATTAAGAATTAAAAATTAAAAATTCCGATTTCATGGCGGAAGAGAACGATAAGACGGGGCGCGACGAAGCGCTCAACGAGGACGCCTCGACTCCCGAAACCGCGGACGACGCGACGGACGAAACGCCTGTGGCCGAGGCTCCGGCCAAGGCGGGCAAATTCGACCGCCTGACGCAGGAGGAGGGCGGCGTCCGCAAGCTCACGGGCATGTATAAGAACTGGTTCCTGGACTACGCCTCGTACGTGATCCTCGAACGCGCCGTGCCGCATGTCGAGGACGGACTGAAACCCGTCCAGCGGCGTATCCTTCATGCGATGAAGGTCGTCGACGACGGCCGTTACAACAAGGTCGCCAACCTCGTGGGCCAGACCATGCAGTACCACCCGCACGGCGACGCGTCGATCAAGGACGCGCTGGTGCAGCTGGGGCAGAAGGACCTGCTGATCGACTGTCAGGGCAACTGGGGCAACATCCTCACGGGCGACGAGGCCGCCGCGGGCCGTTATATCGAGGCGCGTCTTTCGAAATTCGCCCTCGACGTGGTCTTCAACAAGAAGACGACGGAGTGGATGCTGTCGTACGACGGCCGCAAGGAGGAACCCGTTACGCTGCCCATCAAGTTCCCGCTGCTGCTGGCCCAAGGGTCCGACGGCATCGCCGTGGGACTGGCTTCGAAAATCCTGCCCCACAACTTCGTGGAGCTGATCAACGCCGCCATTGCGCACCTCCAGGGACGTGATTTCCAGCTTTACCCCGACTTCCCGACGGGCGGCATGGCCGACGTGAGCCGCTATAACGACGGCCTTCGCGGCGGCACGGTGAAGGTGCGGGCGAAGATTTCGAAGATCGACAAACGGACGCTTGCCATCACCGAGATTCCCTATACCACGACCACCGAGTCGATCAAGGATTCGATCATCAAGGCCAACGACAAGGGCAAGATCAAGATCCGAAAGGTCGACGACAATACGGCCGACAAGGTCGAAATCGTCATTCAGGTCTCGCCCGACGAGTCGTCGGACAAGACCATCGACGCGCTCTACGCCTTCACCGACTGCGAGGTGTCGATCGCCCCGAACTCGTGCGTCATCTGGGACGAGAAGCCGCACTTCCTCGGGGTTTCGGAGATCCTGCGCCGCTCGGCCGAGCACACCAAGTCGCTGCTGGGGCTGGAGCTGAAAATCCGGCTGGGCGAGTTGAGCGAGGCATGGCACGCCGCCTCGCTCGAACGCATCTTCATCGAGAACAGGCTCTACCAGCTGATCGAGGGGTGCAAGAGCCGCGAGGAGGCTTATTCCGCCGTGGATAAGGGTCTGGAACCCTTCAAGATGCGGCTGCGACGTGAAGTGACGCTTGAAGACGTGCAGAAGCTCACCGAGCTGAAATTTATCCGTATTTCGCGTTACGACAGCGAGAAGGCCGACAACGAGATCCGCCAGATCGAGGAGGACCTGAAGTCGACGCAGTACGACCTGGACCACCTCACCGAATACGCCGTGGCCTACTACGAGCGCATCCGCGACAAGTACGGCAAGGGCAGGGAGCGTCGCACCGAGTTGCGCGAATTCGACTCGATCGAGGCGACGAAGGTGGCCGTCACGAACGCCAAGCTGTACGTGGACCGGGCCGAAGGGTTCTTCGGCATCGGCAAATCCATGAAGGACGCGGAATTCGTCTGCGACTGCTCGGACATCGACGACGTGATCGTCTTCACGAAAGACGGGCGTTACGTGATCACCAAGGTTTCGGACAAGGCCTTCTTCGATAAAAACATCTATTATATCGGGGTCTTCAAGCGCAACGACGACCGCACGATCTACAACGTTCTCTACCGCGACGGGAAGAACGGTGCGATTATGATGAAGCGCTGCGCCATCAAGGGCATCACGCGCGACAAGGAGTACGACATCACCAAGGGAACCGCCAAGAGCGAGATACTGTATATGTCTGTCAATCCGAACGGTGAGGCCGAGGTGCTAAAGGTTTACTTCAAGCCCCGTCCGCGCCTAAAGAAGGTGATCGTCGATCTCGATTTCTCGACCCTCGCCATCAAGGGGCGTCAGAGCCAGGGCAATCTGTTCTCGCGCTACGGCATCCACAAGATCGTGCTGAAGGAGCGCGGCACCTCGACGCTCGGGGGGCAGGACATCTGGTTCGACGAAGATGTCCGCCGGCTGAACGCCGACGGGCGCGGCAAGCTGCTCGGCGAGTTCAAGGGCGACGACCGCCTGATCGTCTGGACCTCGAAGAATCAGTACTACATCACGGGCTACGACCTGATGCAGCACTTCCCCGACGACACGGTCCTCGTGGCGCGTTACGAGTCCGACCGGGTTTACAGCCTGTGTTACTACGACCGCGGCCAGAAGTATTACTACATGAAGCGTTTCACGGCCGAGATGTCGGACAAGATTCAGGATTTCCTCGACGCCGACGCCGATTTCATCTGCGTGACGGACCGCGCCGGGGCCAAACTGGAGATCACCTACAAGGGGGCGCACGCCTCGCGGCCCGCGGATGTGATCGACGTCGACGAGTTCGTGGGCGTCAAGAGTCACCGCGCCAAGGGCAAACGCCTGACGACCTACGACGTGGACCGGCTGCGGATGATCGAACCCGAACTGCCTCCCGAACCGGAACCTTCGGAGGATGAGTCGCTTGACGACGGTCAGCTGACGGACGCTTCAGCTGACGCGGCGCAACGCGCTGCGGCAGAGGGGAAAGCTTCCGGAAAATCCGCCCTGAAGGAGCCGCTCGGCGCCAAGCCCGCCCCGGGAAAGGCTCCGGCGGGCCAGCCCTCGGCCGGAACGATCGTCGGAGGCGTGGAGTTCGAGGTGGAGCGTCCGAAAGGCGACGCCGGCGAGATGATCGACCCCGAACAGCTGAACCTGTTTTAACGAACCGCCTGCGATGAAACCTCTCTTTCTGGTCGGATATATGGGCTGCGGCAAGAGCACCCTCGGACGCAAGCTGGCGCGGCGTCTGGGCGTCGATTTCATCGACACCGACGCGCTGGTCGAGGAGCGCGAAGGCGCCTCCGTGGCCGACGTCTTCCGTTACGAGGGCGAGGAGCGTTTCCGCGAGGCGGAGCGCCGGGTCCTCGACGAGGTGATCGCCGGAGCCTCCTTCGCCGTGGTCTCCACGGGGGGCGGGCTGCCCACGTGGCGCGATAACATGCCGTGCATGAACGCCGTCGGGCATACGGTCTACCTGCGCCGCTCGCCGGAGCAGATCGCCCGGCGGTTAAGCCCCTACGGACGCCGCAAGCGGCCCCGTCTGCAAGGTCTCGACGACGAACAGCTGGTGGCCTTCATGCGCGGCGACATGGCGGCCCGCGAACCGTTCTACGCGCAGGCTTCGCTCGTCGTCGACTGCGACCCGATGTCCGACGACGAGCTGGTCGAACATATCGTGCAAACTTTCTCCGACCGTGGCTGACAACAGACCCATAGGCATTTACGACTCGGGGCTGGGCGGACTGACTGTCTGGCGCGAGATCCGGCGTGCGCTGCCCGGCGAATCGCTCGCCTACCTCGGCGACGGCGCCAACTGCCCCTATGGCTCGCGGCCCCGCGAGGAGGTGCAGGCGCTGGCCGACGCCGCCGTGGCGCGGCTCGTGGAGCTGGACTGCAAGATGGTCGTCGTGGCCTGCAACACCGCCACGGCCGCGGCCATCGGCTTCCTGCGCGAAAAATACGCCGGCATGCCCATCGTCGGCATGGAGCCGGCCGTGAAACCGGCCTGCCTGGCGACCCGCAGCGGGGTGGTGGGAGTGCTGGCCACCGAACGGAGCCTCGACGGCGAGCTGTTCCGCCGCACGGCCGCCCGGTACGGCAGCGGCATCGAAGTCCTGACCTACCCGGGCACGGGTTTCGTGGAGCTGGTCGAGGGGGACCGGGAGGATACGCCCGAGGCCGAAGCCGCGGTGCGCGCCGCCGTGGAGCCGATGCTGGCGCGGGGCGCCGACCAGATCGTGCTGGGGTGTACGCACTATCCCTTTCTGACGCCGGTGATGGAACGCATCGTCGACGGACGGGCCGCGATCGTCGACCCGTCGCCCGCCGTCGCCCGCCGCGTCGGGCAGCTTTTGGACCGCTACGGCCTGCGCGCTTCGGCGGATAACCGCCCCGCGCTCACGTTCCGCACCTTCGCCGACGAGCTCTACCGCCTGCGTCTCGAACGGAAGGTTGCGGCGTACCTGTAAGACGCTCCCGGCTCCGCCCCCCCCCATTCGCGGGCGGGAACGCTTCCGACCGGAATCGCTCCGGGCGATCGATAAAGTTTGCGGCACCTTCGGAATTGTCGGAAAAAATTCGTACCTTCGCTCGATAATAGCGACATTCTGGAATGGCATCTAAAAATACATCCTCCAACAGCCGGCAGGCCGTTCAGCGTTCCAACAGCGACAGTGCGCGCTGGATCGCCGGACTGCTGCTGCTGTTCATCGGTCTGTTTGCCGCCGCTGCGGTGTTCTTTTCGTTTTTCAGCTGGGCCGCCGACCAGAGCGGGCTGCAAAAATCGGTCGAGGAACGGGTGACGCTCGGCATCGAACCGGAAAATCTCTGCGGCTGGGCCGGAGCGCGGCTGGGGATGTTGCTGGTCGATCATTCGTTCGGGCTTTTCGGCATTCTGATTCCCGCGATGATCGTGCTGGTCGGCGTGCGGATCGTCCGTCAGCGGCCGCTGCTGTTCAACCATTCGATCCTTTCGCTGTTCCTGATTATGATCCTGGGGTCGCTGACGCTGGGATTCGCCTTCGCCGACCGCTGGAGCCTCTGCTGCTCGACGGGGTGGGGCGGCGCTTTCGGCATCGCCTCTTCGGCCCTGCTGCGCACGCATATCGGGGCTTTCGGAACGCTGATCCTGCTTGTCGGCGGCTGGATACTGACGGGTGTTTTCATCAACCGCAACTTCATCAACAAGGTCAACGAGGCGGGCAACGTCGTGGTCGACAAGAGCGGGAAGGTCGTCGAGATCCTCAAGCACAAAGTCGTGCTGCACGGACGTGCGGCCGGGGAGGACGGGGCTGCGGAGGATGTTCCCGAACCGGCTCCGAAACCCGGGCCGAAGGCGGCCGCACCGCAGCCCGCGCCGTCGAAAGCGGCGGAACCCGCGGCGCAAAAACCCGCCCCGATCCGTGTGGAACGTCCGTCGGAGCCCGTTGCGGCTCGGAAGTCCGTGCCGGAAGAGGACGAAAATCCCTTCCTCGAACTGACGCCCGACGGGAAACCCGTCGCCGGGGAGACTGCCGCGGAGCAGACGCCCCCTCCCGCGGAGGACGGGGAGTTCATCGAGGTGGACCTTTCGCGTCCCGAGGGCCGTGTGGTGATCGGCCGCAGCGGGCTGGTCGAGCTGGAACGCCCTGCGGTGCGCGACGCCGTGGCTGCGGAGCCTGCCCCGGAGGAGGTTCCGGAGAGAGAGGCCGCACAGTCCGATCCCGATGCGCCCTTTACCGAGATCACCGTGCTGGACGACGCGCCCGCCGCGGAGCCGGAGGGCGTCGTGGTGACGGTCGAGGCCAACGAGGCGAAACTGCTCGACGAGAAGGCGATCCCCACGGAGAGCTACGACCCGCTGAAGGACCTGGTGAACTACCGCAAGCCGCCCGTGACGCTGCTGGAGGACTACATTTCCGATTCGGAGGTCTCGGACGAGGAGATTTTCGAGAACAAGACCAAAATCGAGGATACGCTCAAGAACTTCGGCATTCCCATCCAGCGCATCAAGGCCACGGTGGGTCCCACGGTGACGCTCTACGAGATCGTGCAGGCGCAGGGAATCAAGATCTCGAAGGTGCAGGGCCTCGAAAACGATATTGCGCAGAGCCTCAAGGCACTGGGTATCCGCATCATCGCGCCGATTCCGGGCAAGGGAACCATCGGCATCGAGGTTCCCAACCGCGACAAGCAGGTGGTTTCGATGTATTCGGCCGTGCGTTCGCTGCGTTTCCAGGAGTCGAAGGCCGAGCTTCCGGTGGTGATCGGGCGCACGATCCAGAACGAAAATTACGTCTTCGACCTGGCCAAGATGCCGCACCTGCTGGTCGCCGGAGCCACGGGACAGGGCAAGTCCGTGGGGCTGAACGCCATCATCACCTCGCTCCTGTACCGCAAACACCCCGCGCAGCTGAAGTTCGTGATGATCGACCCCAAGATGGTCGAGTTCTCGCTCTACGCCAAGATCGAACGCCATTTCCTGGCCAAGATGGAGTCGGAGGACGACGCGATCATCACCGACCCCAAAAAGGCGGTCTATACGCTCAACTCGCTCTGTACGGAGATGGACAACCGTCTGGAACTGTGTAAGAAGGCCGGGGCGCGAAACATCGCCGAGTACAACGAGAAATTCACCTCGCGGCGGCTGAATCCGATGAACGGACATCGCTACCTCCCGTATATCGTGGTGGTGGTCGACGAGTTTGCCGACCTGATAATGACGGCCCGCGAGGTCGAGGGACCGGTCATGCGCCTCGCGCAGAAAGCCCGCGCCATCGGCATCCACCTGATCATCGCCACGCAGCGTCCCGACGTGAAGGTCATCACGGGCGGCATCAAGGCCAACTTCCCGGCCCGCATCGCCTTCCGCGTGATGCAGATGATCGACTCGCGCACGATCATCGACCAGCCGGGGGCCAATCAGCTTATCGGCCGGGGCGACATGCTTTTCTCGAAGGACGGCGACCTGACGCGTATCCAGTGTGCGCTGGTCGAGACCCGCGAGGTCGAGCGCATCTGCGAATACATCTCCAAACAGCAGGGCTACACCGAGGCCTACACGTTGCCCGACTATACGCCCGACGGCGGCGACGCTCAAATGGGCAGCGAGGAGTCCTCGGCGCCCGTGAAATACGACTCGCTCTTTGCCGAGATCGCCCGCGACGCCGTGTCCGGAGGTCAGATCTCGACCTCGATGATCCAGCGCAACTACGAGGTGGGCTTCAACCGCGCCGGCCGCATTATGATGCAGCTCGAAAGGGCCGGCATCGTCGGCCGCCAGCAGGGGGCCAAACCGCGCGACATCCTCTACCACGACTTGCCTTCGCTGGAGGCGAAATTGCAGGAACTGGGATTGTTTTAAGCCGAGGACTTAAAACAATCCCAGTTCCTGTGGTTAAGAATTAAAAATTAGGAATTGAAAATTGCGGGAGCTGACGCTATGGGGAGACGAAAATTTTTCATTTTTCATTGCTTATTTTTCATTGCCGTATTGTTTTGCGGCATATTGCAAGGCAATGCGGCGCAGCCTCGTGCCACGGAGATACTGGAACGCCTTGCGGCGGGATTCCGTGCGATGGACGGCTACGGCGTGAAGTTCGGGGTCGTCTCGGGCGACTACGAAGCCCGCGGCAGCTATGTCGTGGAAGGCGACAGCTATTACCTCGTGCTGGGCGACGCGGAGGTTTTCGCCGACGGAGCCGTGCGCCGCGAGGTCGACAACCGCCGCCGCGAGGTGACCGTTACGGAGGTCGACACCGCGAGCCGCAACATCCTGAACAATCCGGTCCGGGCCTTCGATTTTCTGGGCAGCGAATATACGCCGTCGCTCGTCTCCGAAGCCGACGGCCGCGCCGTCGTGCGGCTGACGCCCGCCGCCGGGAACGACTCCCCGGCAGGCGATGTCACACTGACGGTCGACACCGCTACGATGCGCCCCCGCTCGCTTTCGTATGACTACGACGGCGAACAGGTGCTGGTGAACGTGCTGGAGGTCGCGCCCCTCGCTGGGCACGTCCGGCGGTTCGATCCGAAAAATTATGAGGGCTACGAATTCATCGACTTCCGCTGACCGGGTCCGCCGGGGGCATTGCGGTCTTCGCCGGGCGGTATGCTGCGCGCTGTCGCTGTCGGCGGCATTTTCCGCGCATGCGCAACGGTCGCTGCCGCTGATGCGCGACGGCGGGCATCTCTATGCCGAAGTCCTGTTGCAGGATTCGATTCCGGCGCGGGCCATGCTCGAATCGGGAATTGCCTTTCCGCTGATCGACAGTGCGCTCGTGTGGTCGCATCCCGATCTTTTCCGGCTTGAAAAACTCGACTCCGCGGTCCGTTTCCGCATGGCTGTCGGGGCGAATTACGCGGCGCGTTACAAACTGGCTCCCGGCCTCTCGGTGAGCGGTTCCCGGAGTCTGTGCGACACTTACGTGGTGGATATGGGCGGCCGTAAGGGCGATCTGCTCTGGCCCTTGAACCGGTTTACGACCGACAGCGCCGCGACGCCCGGCATCTTCGGTCTCGACATCGCCCGGGGGCGTCTGGAACTGCTCGCGGAGGAGGAACTGCCCGGAGAGGGCGGCGGCTGGACGGCCTGGGATATGACGCGCGATGAACGGTCGGGGATGTATTGCCTGCAAAGTTCATTGGCGTTTGTCAACGACCGCGGCCGGCGTGTCGCTGAACCGGCGGAACTGGTCGTGGATCTGGGCAATGCCATGTTGCTGGCGCTCTTTGCTTACAAGCCCGAAGTGAAGAAATTCGTTTCCCGCTCGCGCATTCAGGAACTGGAAGGACGAACCTCCGCCGGCAAACGGCTGCCGGTGATCCGGCCTGCCGAGGTGATCTTTATGGATGCCTATACTTTTCGCGGCCAGCCTGTGCTGCTGCTTGAAAACCGTATGCGGCTTCCGGGGCACGGATTTCTGGGCATCCGTTTCTTCGAACGCTTCCGCGTGATCTTCGATTTTCGCCGTTCGCGGCTCCGGATCGCGGAGCCGCTGTCCGCCGCTGATACGCGTGCCGCCGGGCCGGATTGCTCCCGGACGGTTCCGGGTTCTCCGGACGCGACCCGATTCCTGTGTGTCAAATCCCGATAATTGAATATCCCATGAAAATGGATGTCGTTTGCGCCGACCGGTGGCTGTTCCCGGCGGTGCTTCGGCCCGGTTGTCGGGGTAGGTGTTTTTATCGGCTGAAATGATCTTCCGGGCGACCTTTGGGGCGCCCGTTGTTTTTGCGAATCGGTTTCTTCTGTTATTTTAATAATTGGTGTTTGTTTTATATATTATTATGTCTTGGTAAATGTGTTTTTTTAATATATTTGCATTATGATGCTTTTGTGTTGATATTTATTTGATTGCTTGGCTGAAATATTAAAAAATAGCTTGGTTTCTGCGTTTGGGGGGCTTGTCGTTGGACGCTTGTTCAAAAGCGACTCCCGGGGGAGGAAGTTCCTGAACAGGTAATGCAAGAGGGGGGGCTGACCTTAATGCGAAAATTTCTGCAAGGCGCTGTTGTCTGCTTATTGGGAAGATTTTATAAATATCGTGCAGAATTCGGAACAAAGGCGATCCTGGAGAGAGCGAAGTCGGGGAAACGGAGGAAATGGGAAATTAATTCGAAAAGTTATGAAAAAAATTCTGTTATTGCTGTCCTGTCTGTTCGGAAGCGCGATCGCCGTGCAGGCGCAATCTTTTGCGAATAACGACAAAGGCGTTTTTCTACGGGCCGAATTGCGGGCTTTGGCCCGATCGAAAAGCGACGGAGTGGCGCAGCGAGGGATGGATGTCGAGGCAATTGTCGGTTATCGTTTCGATGGGCGTTTTTCCCTTTTCATACCGGTTACGGCGACGACCGGGTTGTTCAAGGCCGGTGGCGTGAAAAGCTACGAACAGGCCGGACAGCTCGGACTGGGCTTCGGATACGCTCCGCTTCATACCACCCGCGACCGGCTCGAAATAGCGGTGCGAGCGGGCAATACGCTCGGCGGCAGCTGGCATTTCCGCTATTACGATCTGGGCGTGCGTTGGGAGTGGGCGGACCTGAAAATACCGCCTTTCGTCGGTTTGGGTGTGCGCTATCAGGATTGCTATAAGGGAGGTTTTTCCGACTATTGTTTTTTTTATGCCACGGTCGGATTTTCGATTCGCTGGCATCGGATGAAAGGCAGGTGACCCGTCTTTCTCCCGGCAGTTTGCCGGGAGATTTTTTTTTCGGGGCGTCGAGATCGTGGGCGCAATGGTGGAAATCCCGCGTAAATGACAAATTGTCGCGCCGTTTGCTGTCGCCGAATGCAGGGAGGATGGATTGTTTAATGTGTGTTTTTAATAAATGCGTCAAGGATAATAAATCTTAACATAAATTCATGTTATTTATTAAAATATTATCTTATATTTGTTTTAGGATGTCCTGACGCATGTTGAACACTTTAAATTTAATCTATTATGGATGAATTAGGTTTTACGTTGGCGGGGTTTGCGGTCTTGGGGGTGTTGCATTATGCGGTTGCTATCGTTTTTGCCGTATCCGAATACCGAAAGTGGAGGCCTACGGGGTGGGTCATTCCCCTTGCAGTCGTTATGTTCGTCGCTTTTTCGTTTATTTTTCCGGTAGTGGAACATATCGTCCGCCCCAGGATGCGGGCCTGCGGCGTCGACCGGCGTATCATCCGGCTGAAGCTGGCTCTTGCGTGGTCCGTGCCGCTTTTAACGAGTGTCAGTATTAAGTTGTGTGAGTTGTTCTGCAACCGGGTCGTGCCCCGCGATGTCTCCGGGGAACTGGCCCTCTGCTGTTGTCTTTCGTGCGGACTCCTGTATTTGGTGCTTATGCTCTGGGTCAATGTGAAGCTCAATGCGCTTGCGGAGGCGTGCCCGGCCAAAGGTGCGGAGTGATCGCTCGACTTTGTCGCGGACCGTTCTGCAATCCGTCTTTCTCCCGGCAGTTTGCCGGGAGATTTTTTTCGGGCCGTCAGATCGCCGGAAAAGGGGCAAAAACGGGGTGGTTCGCTGAAAATATCGCGCGCACGAAGCAGATTTATTCCCCTAAAGTTGCTCAAACCGGAAATAAATCGTATTTTTGTTCGTTAAAAGAACGGTAATTTTCGACGGGTGTCGACGGGCCGGTTGCGGCGCTTGTGAGCGTTGAAAATTTGAATTGGAGATAATTCGGTCGAAATTCCGGTCGCGATGCGACGAGGCTCCCGTCTTGGCGGGCGCCGGAGCGGGCCAAGTATGTAAACGCGGCGGGACGCCGCGAAAGCCCGCTTCGAAACGGAAAGACGAAGAATAACAGAATTAAGTATTAATATGTTAACTGAAGAAGAAAAGAATGCCGGTTTGACGGGGCGTATCATCCCCATCAATATCGAAGAGCAGATGAAATCGGCGTACATCGACTATTCGATGTCGGTCATCGTGTCGCGTGCGCTGCCTGACGTGCGCGACGGCATGAAGCCCGTGCACCGCCGCATCCTCTACGATATGAGCGCGGAGCTTAACCTCTACTCCGACAAACCCACACGTAAGTCCGCCCGTATCGTCGGCGACGTGCTCGGTAAGTTCCACCCCCACGGCGACAGGTCGGTCTACGACGCGATGGTCCGCCTGGCGCAGGACTGGTCGATGCGCTACCCGCTGGTCGACGGACAGGGTAACTTCGGTTCGATGGACGGCGACTCGCCTGCCGCCATGCGTTACACCGAGGCCCGCATGAAGAAAATCACGGACGAAGTGATGGCCGACATCGACAAGGAGACGGTCGACTGGACGCTGAACTTCGACGACACGATTCCCGAACCCACGGTCCTGCCCACGAAAATCCCGCTGCTGATCGTCAACGGCGCCAGCGGTATCGCCGTCGGTATGGCCACGAACATGGCTCCGCACAACCTTTCGGAGGTGGTCGACGCCTGCTGCGCCTATATCGACAACCCGGAGATCACGGGCGAGGAGTTGCTGCACTACGTCAAGGGTCCCGACTTCCCCACGGGCGGTATCATCTACGGCTACGAGGGAGTGAAGGAGGCGATGCTGACGGGCCGCGGCCGCGTGATGATGCGCGCCAAGACCGACATCGAGCATACGCCCAGCGGCCGCGAGTGCATCGTCATCACGGAGATTCCCTACATGATCAACAAGGCTGAGATGATCAAGAAGATCGCCGACATGATCAACGACAAGAAGATCGACGGCATCTCCTACATCAACGACGAGTCGGACCGCAACGGCCTGCGGATCATCATTATCCTGAAGCACGACGCCGTTGCGAGCGTGGTGCTGAACACGCTGTTCAAGAACACGCCGCTGCAAACGTCGTTCGCCGTGAACAACATCGCGCTGGTCAACGGCCGGCCGCAGATGCTGCCGATGCGCGACCTGATCAAATACTTCATCGAGCACCGCCACGACGTCGTCGTGCGCCGCACGCGCTTCGACAAGCGCAAGGCCGAGGAGCGTCTGCACATCGTGCAGGGTTTGCTGATCGCGCAGGACAACATCGACGAGATCGTGCGCATCATCCGCGCCTCGCAGACGCCCGACGCCGCCAAGCAGACGATGATCGAGCGTTTCGAGTTGTCGGACATCCAGGCTTCGGCCATCATCGAAATGCGCCTGCGCGCCCTAACGGGACTCGAAAGGGGCAAGCTGCTCGCCGAGCGCGACGAACTGGAGAAGCTGATCGCCCACCTGACGGAGGTGCTTGCGAACGTCGGCATGCAGATGCAGATCATCAAGGACGAGCTGCTGGAGATCAAGGAGAAGTACGGCGACGAACGCCGCTCGGAGATCGTCTACGCTTCGGAGGAGTTCAATCCCGAGGATTTCTATGCCGACGACGACATGGTGATCACCATTTCGCACATGGGCTACATCAAGCGCACGCCGCTGGCCGAATACCGCACGCAGAACCGCGGCGGCGTGGGGGCCAAGGGCAGCGCCACGCGCGACGAGGACTTCATCGAGCACATCTACGTGGCTTCGATGCACAATACGATGCTCTTCTTCACCGAAAAGGGCCGCTGCTTCTGGCTCAAGGTCTACGAGATTCCGGAAGGCGCCCGTTCGTCGAAGGGCCGCGCCATCCAGAACGTCATCCAGATCGAGCCGGACGACAAGGTCCGCGCTTACATCAACGTCAAGAGCCTGGCCGATGCGGAGTACGTGAACAACAACTACATCATCATGTGCACCAAGGACGGCACGATCAAGAAGACCAAACTGGAGGCCTACTCGCGTCCGCGCCAGAACGGCGTGAACGCCATCGTCATCCGCGAGGGCGACCAGCTGATCGAGGCCAAGCTCACCAGCGGCAACGCCGAGGTGATGATCGCCGCCCGCGACGGCAAGGCCATCCGTTTCAACGAATCGACGGTGCGTCCGATCGGGCGTGTCGGCGCCGGAGTGCGCGGCATCTCGATCGAGGACGGGGACGAGGTGGTCGGCATGATCTGCGTGGAACCCGATTCGAAGCAGGACGTGCTGGTATTGAGCGAGAACGGCTATGGCAAGCGTACCGATCTGGACGAATACCGCATCACCAACCGCGGCGGAAAGGGCGTGAAGACCATCAACATTACGGAAAAGACAGGCAAACTAATTTCGATACAGGCCGTTACCGACGACAACGACCTGATGATCATCAACCGTTCGGGACTCACCATACGCACCGCTGTCAGCCAGATCCGCCTCGCGGGCCGCGCTACGCAGGGCGTGCGTATCATCAACCTCCGCGAGGGCGACGCCATTGCTTCGGTGATGGCCGTGCCGGCTGCCGGGGAAGAGGAGGAAGTGCAGCCCGCGGAAGGCGTTGAGACCGGAGGCGAAACCCCCGGAGCCGCCCCCGCGGAGGAATAAGAAAAAGAAACAACAAAACTTTAAAATTTCAGTTTACCATGAAGAAAACGATTTTGACGGCTCTTGCGGCGCTGCTCGTGGCAGTTCCCGCCGTGAAAGCCCAGAAAGTGAACAAGGAAGCCCTTCTTGCCAAGATCGAAAAGAGCGACGCCGACATTGCCAACGAGAAGAAGGCGGCGAAGGCCGCGACGTGGCTCGCCCGCGGCAAGGCTTTCTACGAGGTGGCCGTGGAGCCTACGAAGAGCATCTTCGCCAACATGGAACCGACGATGCTGAAACTGGCTGTCGGCGAACCCAAGTCGACGACGAAGGAGACGCTCAACGGCACGGAGTACGACGCATGGGTGTATCCCTATTTCACGGCTTACGTCAAGGACAACAAGGTCGTGACGTGGAAGCAGAGCAAATGGGTGCTGAAAGACGCTCCCAAGAAGGCCATCGAGGCTTACAACAAGGCTTATGAACTCGATCCCAAGACGGCCGAGAAGGTCAAGGAGGGTCTGAAGCAGGTCAGCGACTTCTGCTCGCAGGTGGGCAACGTCGGCATCGACTCGGGCAACTACGTCGAGGCCGCAGACGCTTACGTGACGGCTTTCGAGGCGCAGTCCAGCCCGGCTTACGAGAAGGCCGACCCCGCGCTGCTCTACTATGCGGGCTACCTGCTGACCGTCGACGGCTCGAACAACCCCAAGTCGTTCACCAAGGGCGGCGAGTACCTGACCAAGGCCATCGACCTGGACTATGCCGACGAGGAGGGTAATATCTATTACTACCTCTTCCACTGCCTCTACGGACAGAAGGACCTCGACAAGGGAAATATTATGAAAGCGAAGGACGTGCTGCTGACGGGTATCGGGAAGTTCCCGAAGAACGAGCGCATTCTCGACGGCCTGATGCAGCTTTACACCGCGGAGCAGGGCGTGGGCGACCCCGCCGACCTGATCGCGCTGATCGACAAGGCCATCGAGGACAACCCGTCGAACGTGGACCTCTGGTTCGGCCGCGGCCGTATCTTCTACGCGCTGAAGGACTACGATCAGAGCATCGAATCGTTCAAGAAGGTCGTGGAGCTGAAGCCCGACCTGTTCGAGGGCAACTACTACCTGGGTGTGTTCTATACGATCAAGGGCGACGCGCTCAACAAGGAGATGAACGAGAAGCAGTACAGCAGCCAGGCGGTTTACGACGCCGATCTGAAAGTCGTCAACGATGTCTACAAGGAGGCTGTGCCCTGGTTCGAGAAGGCGCACCAGATCAAACCCGACGATGTCGATACGCTGGAGTTCCTCAAATCCATCTGCTTCCGTCTGCGCGACGAGGCCGGCATCATGGAGAAGTACAACACCTACAATGCCCTTTACAAGCAGGTGAAAGGCATCGAATAGCCGCTTGACGGGCGGGGATTCAGCGGCGATGGTTCGCCGGTCCCGCTCTTTGAACGGAGTTGCGCTGCCGCCCATTCGGCAGGCGTTATGAAAAAAGCCCGGCTGGAAAGCCGGGCTTTTTTGCATATGGAGGGGGGGGTAAATGGCATTATGAAAACGCCCCGCACCCTGAATCCCGCCTTTTGGCCGTGCAGGCGCGGAACCGGGGAGCAGCATTCCGATAAACCGGCCGCTTTGCCAATCCCGCCTTTTGGCCGTGCGGGCGCGGGGCCGGGGAGCAGCGTTCCGGCCAACCGGCCGCTTTGCCAATCCTGCCTTTTGGCCGTGCAGGCGCGGGGCCGGGGAGCAGCGTTCCGGCCAACCGGCTGCTTTGCCAATCCCGCCTTTTGGCCGTGCGGGCGCGGAGCCGGGGAGCAGCGTTCCGGTAAACCGGCCGCACCCTGAATCCGGCGTCTTACGCCGGTTAGCGGGCGATGCGGCCCGAGACGGAGCCGCGGGCCAGCTGTTCGACCTCTGCGGCCGTGAATTGGTTGTAGTCGCCCGGCACGGTGTTTTTCAACGCGCAGGCCGCGGTTCCGAAGTCCAGCGCAAACTGGGCGTCGTGGGGATGCGCGGCCATTCCGTAGAGCAATCCGCCCACGAAGGCGTCGCCCACGCCGACGCAGTCGACCACGGGGTCGATGTCGTAAACCCGCGTGGAGTGCAGACGTCCGCCCGTGTAGAGCGTTCCCGAGATCAGGTGGTGGTTGGCGCTCAATACGCTGCGCAGTCCGAAGACGATGCTCCGGCAGCGGGGGAAGCGCGCCGCAACCTCCGCCGAGGCCCGTTCGTAACCCGCCGTATCGGGACGGTAGGCGGTGTCGCGGGCCGCAAACTGCGGCAGCTGCATGCCGAGCACCTTTTCGTATTCGTCGTCCGTGCCGAAGAAGGCGTCGCACTGCTCCATCAGCGGCGGGAGCACCTCCTGCGGCTCCTTGCCGTATTTCCAGAGGTTCTTGCGGTAGTTGATGTCGCACGAGACGGTCAGTCCCGCCGCGTGCGCCGCCGCAATCGCCTCGGCGCACACGGCCGCCGTGCCGGCGCTCACCGCGGCCGAAATCCCCGACCAGTGGAACCACGAGGCGCCGCGGAAGATTCCGTCCCAGTCGATCATCCCCGGTTGCAGGGTGTCGAAGGCCGAGTCGGCGCGGTCGTATACGACGTGCGACGAGCGCATCGCGGCGGCCTCCTCCATGTAGTAAATCCCGAGCCGCTTGCCGCCGCGCAGAATGGCGTCCGTCCGTACGCCGTAGCGGCGCAGGTCGTCGATGCAGGCGTCGGCCACCCGGTTGTCCGGCAGGCGGGTGACGAATTCGCTTTGCAGGCCGTAGTTGGCCAGCGATACGGCGACGTTGGCCTCGCTTCCGCCGTAGCTGGCGCGGAAGAGGTTCGTCTGGTTGAAACGCAGGTAGTCGGGCGGCGTGAGACGCAGCATGATCTCCCCGAAGGTAACGATCTTTTGTCTGTCCATGATTTTTGTGAAATAGGAGTTACAAATATACGTAAAAAGCCGGACAATCGCAAGCCGGATTGCGCCCGCTTCGGGAAAGGGTTCCGATAGAGAAAGGCCCGGTCGTCGGACCGGGCCTTTCGGAAAAAGCAGGACGGCATGCCTGCCCTTTTTGGACGGATTTTTAGTTGAGGACCGTCACTTTGAGCGGCGTCACGGCGGCGGCCTGCGCCTGCCCGATCTCTTCGATCCACTCCTTCATGTCCTCCACGCCGCCCTGGCTCCAGCCCGAACCGGCGTAGTAGGTCAGCGTCCGGCCGGGTTTCACGGCCTTGACGGCTACGGCGTGGCCCAGCGTGTCCGTAAGCATCTCGGCTCCCGGCAGGATCACGCCCAGGTAGATGTCGCCGTCGCGTGCGGGGTTCTTCGAGTCCGAAACGGCCTCGCATAGGGCCATCCAGCCTTCGCCGCGCTGCATCTGTTTCACGTCGTGGCGCACGAAGCCCGCGGCGATCGGCATCTCGGCGAATGCTCCTTCGTAGATGTTGTCCATGCGGTTGAAGCGCTGGTTGGCGTCGAGCGAGATGATCTTGGTGAGCGTCACGGGCGTGCCGTCGACATCGAACGGGGCGTAGGTCAATTCGACCGAAGTGCGGATCGGGCCGTTGTCGAGCGTCCGGGCCGTGGCGTAGTTGTGTCCCATCATCCAGAATTTACCGCCGGCGAAGGGCAGCGATGCGCCCGAACCGAGTGTCACGCCCACCTTGTAGCAGTCCATGCCGTCGCCGTAGTTGTGGTGGTAGTTGCCCCGGGCGTACCACTCGTCGATCACCAGTTTGTCGGTGCACTTCACCCATACGTCGATGCCCGGAGTGACGAGTTTCTCGGGAGAGGTTTCGAGCGCCGGGCCGTAGAGGCGGTAGGCCACCTTGTTGTTCTCCCAGGCGTAGTCGTCGTAACGTTCGGGAACCGTGCGGCCGAACGCCTCGGCGGGGTAGTTCTCGCGCTGGCCTGTGACCAGTTTGAACCGCTTGCTTTCCATCGGGTCGGCGTCGGTCTGGAAGATCAGCGCCTGCGGCTCCGTTCCGCCGCGGAAGAGGACCTGCGAGGGGATCTGCTCGTTGTCGTCGTTCAGGACGACGATGTTGTCCGGCGTCACACCTTTGAGCGCGGCGACTTCGGACCAGGCGATTTCGACGGTTTCGTCATCGCGTTCGGTCGGGGTCGTGTTGGCGACTTCGACCTTCAAAGCGGGTGTGCAGGAGGCCGTCAGGAGGGCTGCAACCCACATAATCGGTTTTTTCATAAAATTAGAATTGAAGTTTTTCCGTTGTTTGTAGGCAAATTTACAATTTTTCCGTATATTGGTCAACCAAAACGGCAAATATTCTATTTAATTCGGTAATTTTTCATATTCCGAGTGGCGGAAAGTTACTAATTTTACGCTATGAAAAAGAGCCTGATACGTATAGAAATTTAACCGCGATAGCTTTTATTTTTTATGAAACAGTTCAACGACGACAACTTCCTGTTGCAGACCGAGACTGCGCAGCGTCTTTACCACGACCATGCGGCCAAGATGCCGATCATCGACTACCATTGCCACCTGATTCCCGAGTACGTGGCTTCGGATCACCGTTTCGACAACCTGTCGAAGATCTGGCTCGAAGGCGACCACTACAAATGGCGCGCCATGCGCACCAACGGGGTCGATGAGAAGTATTGCACGGGCAAGGATACGACCGATTGGGAGAAGTTCGAGAAGTGGGCCGAGACGGTTCCCTATACGATGCGCAATCCGCTCTACCACTGGACCCATCTCGAATTGAAGACCGCCTTCGGGGTGACGAAACTGCTCAACCCCGCTTCGGCCCGCGAAATTTACGACCATTGCACGGCGCTGTTGCAGCGTCCCGAATACCACGCCCGCGGCCTGATGCGCCGCTACAACGTCGAGGCGGTCTGCACGACGGACGATCCCGTGGATTCGCTCGAACACCACATCAAGGTCCGCGAGGACGGTTTTGCGACCAGGATGCTCCCCACGTGGCGTCCCGACAAGGCGATGGCCGTGGAGGTTCCGGCCGATTTCCGCGCTTATATGGAGAAGCTTTCGGAGGTTTCGGGCGTCGCGATCACGAAATTCGCCGATGTGATCGACGCGCTGCGCGTGCGTCACGAGTTCTTCGGGTCGGTCGGCTGCCGTCTTTCGGACCACGGCATCGAGGAGTTCTACGCCGAGGATTATACGCAGGCCGAGATCGACGCTATTTTTAATAATGTATACGGCGGGCAGACGTTGACGCCCGAGGAGATCCGCAAGTTCAAGACCGCCATGTTGGTCGAGTTCGCCACGATGGACCATGAGGCCGGCTGGACCCAGCAGTTCCACTACGGCGCCATCCGCAACAACAACAGCCGCATGTTCGGCCGGCTGGGTCCTGATACGGGCTTCGACTCGATCGGCGACTTCGCGGTCGGCAGGCAGATGTCGAAATTCTTCGACATGCTCGACCGCAACGACCGCCTTGCGAAGACCATTGTCTACAACCTCAATCCCCGCGACAACGAGCTGGTGGCCACGATGATCGGCAATTTCCAGGACGGCCGCTACGGCGCCGGGAAGATCCAGTTCGGATCGGGGTGGTGGTTCCTCGACCAGAAGGACGGCATGGAGAAACAGATGAACGCCCTCTCGACGCTGGGTCTGTTGAGCCGCTTCGTGGGCATGCTGACCGACTCGCGGTCGTTCCTTTCGTACCCGCGCCACGAGTATTTCCGCCGCACGCTGTGCAACCTCGTCGGCAACGACATCGAGCAGGGCCTGCTGCCCGCCTCGGAGATCGACTTCATCGGCCGGGAGATCATCGAGGGCATCTGCTACCGCAACGCCAAGGACTATTTCAAATTTTAAGCTGTCATAATACCATGAAAATCGTAACATTAGGTGAAATCATGCTGCGTCTTTCGACGCCCGGAAACACGCGCTTCGTTCAGTCCGATTCGTTTGACGTCGTCTATGGCGGCGGCGAGGCCAACGTGGCCGTTTCGTGCGCCAACTACGGCCACGAGGCTTACTTCGTCTCGAAGCTCCCGAAGCACGAGATCGGCCAGTCGGCGGTCAATGCGCTGCGCAAATACGGCGTGAGGACCGATTTCATCGCCCGCGGCGGCGACCGCGTGGGTATCTACTACCTCGAAACCGGGGCCTCGATGCGTCCCTCGAAGGTGATCTACGACCGTGCGCATTCGTCGATCGCCGAGGCCGATCCGCAGGATTTCGACTTCGACGCCATCATGGAGGGCGCCGACTGGTTCCACTGGTCGGGCATCACGCCCGCGATTTCGGACAAGGCCGCCGAACTGACCCGTCTGGCCTGCGAGGCCGCCAGGCGTCACGGCGTGACGGTGTCGGTGGACCTGAACTTCCGCAAGAAGCTCTGGACCAAGGAGAAGGCGCAGTCGATTATGAAGCCCCTGATGCAGTACGTCGATGTCTGCATCGGCAACGAGGAGGACGCCGAGCTGTGCCTCGGGTTCAAGCCCGACGCCGATGTCGAGGGCGGCGAAACCAACGCCGAGGGCTACAAGGGCATCTTCCGCCAGATGGCCGCGACGTTCGGGTTCAAGTATGTGATCTCGACCCTGCGCGAGTCGTTCTCGGCGACGCACAACGGCTGGAAAGCCATGATCTACAACGGAGAGGAGTTCTACGAGTCGAAGCGTTACGACATCGACCCGATCATCGACCGCGTGGGCGGCGGCGACTCGTTCTCGGGCGGCGTGATTCACGGCCTGCTGACCAAGCCGACGCAGGGCGAGGCCCTGGAGTTCGCCGTGGCGGCATCGGCCCTGAAGCACACGATCAACGGCGACTTCAACCTCGTATCGGCCGAGGAGGTCGAGTCGTTGGCCGGAGGGAATGCCAGCGGACGGGTGCAGAGATGATTAAAAATGAAAAATTAGGAATTAAAAATTATGGCTCGCTTCAATAAAATGCAAGTTCTGGAGGCCATCGGTAAGACCGGCATGGTTCCCGTATTCTATCATGCCGACGCCGACGTGGCCGAGCAGGTCGTGAAAGCCTGCTACGAAGGCGGCGTGCGCGCTTTCGAGTTCACCAACCGCGGCGATTTCGCTTCGGAGGTGTTCATCCGTCTGGTGAAATTCGCCGCCGCGGAGTGCCCGGAGATGATCCTGGGCATCGGTTCGGTGGTCGACGCCCCGACGGCCGCGATGTACATGCAGTACGGCGCCAACTTCGTCGTGGGTCCCTACCTGAACGCCGAGGTGGCCAGGGTCTGCAACCGCCATCTGGTTCCCTACACCCCTGGCTGCGGTTCGGTGACGGAGATCGGCACGGCGCAGGAACTGGGCTGCGACCTGACGAAGGTTTTCCCCGCGGGCAACGTGGGCGGTCCGTCGTTCGTCAAGAACGTCAAGGCCCCGCTGCCGTGGTCGAACATCATGGCCACCGGAGCGGTGGAACCCACCGAGGAGAACCTCACGGCGTGGTTCAAGGCCGGCGTTTATTGCGTGGGCATGGGCTCGCAGCTCTTCCCGAAAGAGGTCGTCGCCGCGAAGGACTGGGCGGCGATCACCGAAAAATGCCGTTTCGCTCTGGACGTGATCGCCCGGGTACGTTAAAACCGATTCCGTAAGTTCGGTAGTTCGGCGGCGGCCCCGCTCTGCCGCCGGACGCCGTTTCTGCGGCTCACCAATTCCTGAACACTACTTAATTAAACCCCATAATGACAAACAACAAATCGACTCTCGCTGGGAAGATGACGCAGTATCGCTGGGTCATCTGTGCGATGCTCTTCTTCGCAACGACTGTTAACTACCTCGACCGTCAGGTGCTCTCGCTGACGTGGGACGAGTTCATCAAGCCCGAATTCCACTGGAACGAGTACCACTACGGGCTGATCACTTCGATCTTCTCGATCGTCTATGCCGTCTGCATGCTCTTCGCGGGCCGTTTCATCGACTGGATGGGCACCAAGAAAGGTTATCTGTGGGCCATCGGCGTCTGGTCGATGGGAGCCTGCATGCACGCCCTTTGCGGCATCGCCACCGAGGCATGGGTGGGGCTTCCCGACGCCGCCGCGCTGCGCGCCGTCGAGGCCGGGTCGGCCCTGGCCGCGACCATCGCCATGGTCAGCATGTATTTCTTCATCGCCGCGCGCTGCATCCTTGCCCTGGGCGAGGCGGGCAACTTCCCGGCAGCCATCAAGGTGACCGCCGAGTACTTCCCCAAGAAGGACCGCGCCTACGCCACCTCGATCTTCAATGCCGGCGCTTCGATCGGCGCGCTGTTCGCCCCGCTGACCATTCCGCTGCTGGCGAAGGCCTGGGGCTGGGAGATGGCCTTCATCGTGATCGGCGCCCTGGGCTTCGTCTGGATGGGCTTCTGGGTCTTCATGTACAAGAAACCCTCGGACCACCCGAAGGTGAATGCCGCCGAGCTGGAGTATATCGAGCAGGACCAGCACGAAGTGGTCGACGGCGAGACGGTCGGCAAGGAGCAGGAGGGCGAGAAGATCTCGTTCTGGAGAACGCTCTCGTTCAAACAGACGTGGGCCTTCGCCTTCGGCAAGTTTATGACCGACGGCGTGTGGTGGTTCTTCCTCTTCTGGACCCCCTCGTACCTCAATTCGCAGTTCGGGATCAAGATGTCCGAAGGGCTGGGCGTGGCGCTGATCTTCACGCTTTATGCCATCACGATGCTGTCGATCTACGGCGGCAAGCTTCCGACGATCATCATCAACAAGACGGGGCTGAACCCCTATGCGGCACGCATGCGCGCCATGCTGATCTTCGCGTTCATTCCGCTGCTGGTGCTGCTGGCGCAGCCCATGGGCACGATCTCGCCGTGGTTCCCGATCATCCTGATCGGTCTGGGCGGCGCGGCGCACCAGTCGTGGTCGGCCAATATCTTCTCGACCATCGGCGACATGTTCCCCAAGTCGGCGATCGCCACCGTGACGGGCATCGGCGGCATGGCCGGCGGCGTAGGCTCGATGATCCTGCAATGGTTCGCCGGCTGGCTGTTCGTATATGCCGACGAAACGGCGATGCAGTTCATGGGTTTCGAGGGTAAGCCCGCCGGATATTTCGTCGTCTTCTGCATCTGCGCCGTGGCTTACCTCATCGGCTGGATCGTGATGAAGACGCTGGTTCCGAAATACAAACCGATTGTATTGGATTAACTTAAAAACCGGACATACAATGATCAAGCAACTGAACAAGTCGACCGTCGAAACGGTCGGCCGCCCCGTTCGCATCCTGCAATTCGGCGAAGGCAACTTCTTGAGAGCCTTCGTGGACTGGCAGATCGACATCGCCAACGAGAAGGGCGTCATGGATGCAGGCGTGGCCGTTTGCCAGCCGATCATCGACCCCGAGCGCAAGGTGCTGGGGATGATCGACCTGATGCACCGGCAGGACAACATGTACCACGTCTATCTGGAGGGCATCGAGAACAAACGGCCCAAGAAGGACGTGCGGCTGGTGAAGAGCATCATGGATTCGTTCAATCCCTATGTGGACTATGCGAAATACGAGGCGTATTTCCTCTCGCCGGAGCTGAAGATCACCATTTCGAACACCACCGAGGCGGGCATCCGCTACGAGGAGGGCGACGATCTGACGGCCTGTCCTCCGAAATCGTACCCCGCCAAGATGACGGCGCTGCTGTACAAGCGGTTCAAACATTTCAACGGCGACCCGACCAAGGGCCTTTGCATCATCTGCTGCGAGCTGATCGAGAACAACGGCTCGACGCTCCACGAATACGTCATCAGACACGCCGAATACCACAAGCTCGGGCAGGATTTCATCGACTGGGTCGAAAAGAACTGTCATTTCTGCGACACGCTCGTGGACCGCATCGTGCCGGGATTCCCGCGCGAGCAGATCGGCGAGATCAGGGAGGAGATCGGCTATGACGACAACCTCGTGGTGAAGGCCGAGCTGTACCACCTGTGGGCCATCGGCGGCCCGGGCTACAAGGAGGTGATGAAGGAACTGCCGCTGGACAAGGCGGGGCTGCACGTCGTTTTCATGCCCTCGATCAAGCAGTTCCGCGACAAGAAGGTCCGCATCCTGAACGGGTCGCATACGGGCATGGTGCCCATCGCCCTGCAAATGGGCTGCGAGACGGTGATGGACGCTTTCAATACGCCCGACATCGAGCGGTTCGTCAACGACATGGTCGCCGAGGAGGTGATCCCGATGATCGACGAGGACCGGGACGAGCTGAAGAAGTTCGCCGCCGGGATTCTGGAGCGTTTCTACAACCCCTTCATCAAGCACATGCTCCGGTCCATTTCGCTCAACTCGCTTTCGAAATGGGAGGCGCGCAACTATCCGACCGTGCGCGACAACTGGTTCAAGGCGCAGCGGCTGGCCGAACGCGAAGCATTCACGTTCGCCGCGCTGATGACCCTCTACGGGCCGAACAGCGGTTTCGAACCCGACGACACGAGGGAGTTCGTGGACTACATCTGCGCCAACTGGGATTCGGCCGACATGGAGGCTACGATCACGAAGATCGTGAAGGAGAGCGGCATCTTCACCGTCGATTTCTCGGAGGTTCCGGGCTTCATCGGGACCGTTGCGGGCTATGTCCGCGACATCGAGACGCTGGGCATGAAAGATGCCTTGAAGAAGTTTTTAGGAGCGTAACCAGTCAGCTGTTTCGGTGCGGCGTTTCGGACGGTTCGTGGCACGGCCTCCGGTCGTGTTCACAAGTCCGACCCACCCCGAACCCCCGCCTCGGCGGGGGCTTTGCGGGACCCGGACATGCGGCTTATTTTATTGATATGAAACGGTTTCTGAAAATCAACGCTGCGGACAATGTCGCCGTCGCACTGGCCGACGACCTGCACGAGGGCGAGACGCTCGATGTCGAGGGCGTCGCCGTGACGCTCCGCGAGGACGTTGCGCGCGGCCATAAGTTCGCCCTGCGCGACATCGCCGCGGGCGAGAACGTCGTGAAGTACGGCTATCCCATCGGTCACGCCACGCAGGACGTGCCGCAGGGCGGGTGGATTCACACGCACAACCTGAAAACCAACCTCCGCGACGACCTCGAATACACCTATGCCCCCAAGGTTTACGATGTCGGGTGCCCGAAGCGCGACGTGCGGGTGATGGGTTACCTGCGCGGGAACGATACGATGGGCATTCGCAACGAGTTGTGGATCGTGCCCTCGGTGGGGTGCGTCAACGGGCAGGCGCAGGCCATCGCGGAGCGCGTGAAGCGCGAGTGCGACTGCTCGCACCTCGACGACGTGCGGGTCTACACCCATAATTACGGTTGTTCGCAGCTGGGCGACGACCACGCCAATACGCAGCGGGCGCTGGCCGCGCTGGTGCGTCACCCCAATGCGGGCGCCGTGCTGGTGCTGGGCCTCGGGTGCGAAAACAACCAGGTGTCGGCCCTGAAAGAGGTGATCGGCCAATGGGACGACGAGCGGGTGAAGTTCCTCGTCGCCCAGGAGGTCGAGGACGAGATCGAGGCGGGATTCGAAATCTGCCGCGGGTTGGTCGAAAAGACCAAAGCCGATAAGCGTCAGCCGCTTCCGCTCGCTTACCTCAAGGTGGGCTTGAAGTGCGGCGGCTCGGACGGTTTCTCGGGCATCACGGCCAATCCGCTGGTGGGGCTGTTTTCCGACTGGCTGATCGCGCAGGGCGGCACGACGGTGCTGACGGAGGTTCCCGAGATGTTCGGCGCCGAGACGATCCTGATGGACCGCGCCGCAGACCGCCGGGTTTTCGACGGAACGGTCTCGCTGATCAACGATTTCAAACGCTATTTCCGCCGGTTCGACCAGCCGATTTATGAAAATCCCTCGCCGGGCAACAAGAAGGGCGGCATCACGACCCTTGAGGAGAAATCGCTCGGCTGCGTGCAGAAGGGCGGGGCGCAGCCCGTCGTCGACGTGCTGACCTACGCACAGCCCGTCACGAAGCCGGGATTGAACCTCTTGCAGGCTCCGGGCAACGACCTGGTGGCCGCTTCGGCGCTGGCTCTCTCGGGCTGCCAGCTGGTGCTCTTCACCACGGGACGCGGCACGCCTTTCGGGTCGTTCGTGCCCACGATGAAGATTTCGACCAACACGCAGCTCGCGGAGTTCAAGGCCAACTGGATCGACTTCAATGCCGGCACGCTGGTCGAGGACGAGGAGCCGCAGGCCGTGCTGGAGCGTTTCATCGGCAAGGTGCTGGCCACGGCCGGCGGCGAGCGTCTCAAGCACGAGGAGACGGGTTTCAAGGAGATCGCCATCTTCAAGACGGGGGTGACGTTGTAGCGTGTAATTGCGTTCACCGAACCTATGATGAAATCCGCTGTAATCATAACGATCCTTCTCCTTTCCTCGTTCGTCGCCTCGGCAGAGACGGTCTATACCGTCGACTGCAACGGCGGCGGGGATTTCCGGACCATTCAGGCGTGTTTCGACGCCCTGCCGTCGAAGCCTGCGGAGTGGCGCACGGTGCGGATTATGCCCGGCGTCTATCGCGAGAAGGTGACGCTCGACGTCTATAAGGACAAGGTCCGGATTCTGGGCGATGAAATGGCTGAAACCCGCATCGTCTGGGGCGACTATGCCGGCAAAGTCGTCGACGGCCGCGAGCTGACCACCTACGACAGCTATACGATGTCCGTTCAGGCCGACGATGTCTATCTGGATTGCCTGACCGTCGAGAACGATGCCGGAAGGGTAGGGCAGGCTGTGGCGCTCGAAACCCGCGGCGACCGCATCCATCTGTATCATTGTGCGCTCATCGGCGATCAGGACACCTTCTTTGCTCGCAGCTACGTTTCGCGCGTACATGTCGAGAATTGTTATATCGAGGGAACCACCGACTTCATTTTCGGCCCTTCGATCGTGCTGTTCGAGTGTTCGACGATCCATTGCAAGGCCGACAGTTTCATCACGGCCGCTTCGACCACCGAGCGCAACGAATACGGATTCGTCTTCTCCTGCTGCCGTGTGACGGCGGTCGAAGGGGTGACGCGGGTTTACCTCGGGCGTCCGTGGAAATCGACGGCCCGCACCGTGTGGCTGGAGTGCGAATTTCCCGCGGCGATCCGTCCCGAGGGGTGGCGCGACTGGCACGACGCGGCCCGTAAAGGCGATGTGTACTATGCCGAATGGCGTTGCGAAGGACCCGGCGCCGACCGTTCGGGCCGCGTGGCGTGGTCGCGGGAGCTGACCGATGCCGAGGCCGACGTTTACGACAACCGGTGCATTTTTGCCAAAAAGACCGGCTCCGAGCAGTTCCGCGACGACTGGGATGGCTTCGCGGAATAGACGGTCCGGAAGGTCTCGTTTTTACGGTTTCGCCCCCGCCGGAAGCATCTCCGGCGGGGGCGGTTTCCTTTTCGGAGGCTTGTCCGGCGCTCGTTCCGTGCCGGCGGGCGGTTGTCCGGGTCCTATGCGATCTTGTCGTAGATGGTTTTCAGCCTGCGGGTCATAAAGAACTGGATCACTCCGCGCAGGAACATGTAGAGCGTGAAGGCCAGCCACAGGGCATTGTTGCCGATCAGCGGGTAGCAGGCGTAGTAAATGGCGAAATAGGCCGCCGTGGCCCAGAACATCGAGTCGCGCATGACGCGCGTTTCGGTGGCTCCGACCATGATGCCGTCCATGATGAAGGGCATGGCCGAGGCGATCGGGATGAGGATGATCCAGACGATGTAGCGTCCCGCCAGCTCCTCGATCACCCCGGCGTTGGGCGCCGAGTGGTCTACGAACACGCCCACCAGGTCGCGCCACCAGACGAGATAAATCCCCACGAAGACCACCGATACGAGCGTTCCCCAGGCGATGCACCTCCGCAGGCAGTCGCGCAGCGACACGCTGTCGCGCGCGCCGATGAAGCGTCCCGTGAGCGCCTCGGCGGCGTAGGCGAAGCCGTCGTTCATGTAGGAAAAGAGCGTGAAGAGTTGCAGCAGCAGGGTGTTCACGGCCAGCAGCGCGGGGTCGTCCATGCGTGCCGACGCCCCGGTGAAGAAGGTGTAGACCGCGACGATGCAGAACGTGCGCAGGATGATGTCGCGGTTGATGATGAAGAACGTCTTCAGCGGTTTGAGGTCCAGCACCTCCGACCAGTCGATCCCGGTGAGGATCGGACGGTATTTGGCGGCGAGCAGCAGCGCCGAGAGCGCCACGCCGGTCCATTGGGCGATCACCGAGGCGTAGGCGATGCCCACGATGCCCATATCCATCCCGAAGGCGAACCAGAGGCTGCAAAGGATGTGCACGATGTTGACCGTGACGGCCGTCAGCATGGGGAATATGGCGTTCTGCATCCCCGTGAACCAGCCGTTGAACCCGAAGAGCACGATGCCCGCCGGCACGGCCCAGATGCGGGCGTAAAAGTAGTCGCGGGTCATTTCGCTGCCGTTCATGGCCCAGAGGGCCAGTTCTCCCACGGGGTATTGGAGCAGGATCATCAGCACACCCATCACCGCCGACACCGACAGCGCGCGGGCCAGCATGTTGGTGCACTCGCGGAAGTCGCCCGCGCCGAACGCCTGGGCCGTCAGCCCGCTGGTTCCCATGCGCACGAACGAGCAGTTCCAGTAAATGAAGTTGAAGATCGAGACGCCGATGGCCAGCGCGCCGATCGTGGCGGCGGAGTCGGCTCCCCAGTGTCCGGCGATGGCGGTCGATACGATGCCCATGAGCGGCACGGTGATGTTCGAGACGATATTGGGGAGCGCGATGCGCAGTATTTCGCGGTTCATGTTCATAACGCAGGATCGGGTGTCGCAGCCGATGCCGGGCGGCGCGGGGCTTCTGCCGGAATGCCGCCGGTCGTCGGGGAGTTATTTTTCGGCAAAGATACGGCAAAAGCAGGCGTTTTGTCGCCTTCCGGCGCAATTATTCCCAAAACGGTTGAAATCGGGCACGTTATGTGTTATAATCCGGAAAAATGGATTACCTTTGCCGGGTGGAAACCGGCTCGGACGGGCTGCGTCCGGTATCACGCGCGTGAACCCGGTCGGCACGTTCCGGTCCCTGCCCCCGATAATTTATTAGACGAATAGAAAATGAAAGATCCTAAAAACGACTCGACCCCGGTGCTCGAACGCTTCGGACGCGACAAACGCAAGCGCACCGTAGTGGCTACGGCGGAGCGTGTCGAGCGTCGCCCGCGTTTGCAGCGTGATGCCGCCGATTCGGAGCAACCCTCCTTTGAAAACAGGCCCGAACGCCGGGCTTCGTATAACCCCCATTTCACGGCCGACAACCGTCCGGTCTTCGAGAAGCCGCACTACGGCGACAAATCCCGCGGGGAGGGCGACCGCCCGCGCCGTTCGTATGACGACCGCCCGCGTCCCTATGGCGACCGTCAGCGTCAGTACGACGATAAGCCGCGTTCGTATGGCGACCGTCAGCGTCAGGACGACGACCGTCCGCGGCGTTCCTTCGGCGACAAACCCCGCTACGACGGTGACCGTCACCGCAGCGACGAGGAGCGTCCGCGCCGCAGTTACGGCGATAAGCCGGCCTACGGCGAGAAGAAATTCGGACCCAAGAAGTTCGGCGACAAGCCCTACGGCGAGAAGAAGTTCGGCGAGAAAAAATTCGGGGATAAGAAATTCGGCGACCGGAAGTTCGTCGACAAACCGTTCAAACCTGCCTATAAGAGACACGACGACAAACCGGCGTCGTATCCGAAATTCAATCCCGAGAAGCAGACGGGCGAGATGCGCCTGAACCGCTTCATCGCCCAGTCGGGCATCTGCTCGCGCCGCGAGGCCGACGATTTCATCACGGCGGGCGTCGTTTCGGTCAACGGCAAGATCGTCACCGAACTGGGGACCAAGGTGCTGCCGACCGACGAAGTGCGGTTCAATGACGAGCCGGTGCAGGGCGAGAAGAAGGTCTACCTGGTGCTGAACAAGCCCAAGGGCTACGTCACTTCGCTCGACGATCCCCATGCCGGAAAGACGGTCATGGAGCTGGTCTCGGGCGCCTGCACGGAGCGCATCTACCCGGTGGGACGCCTCGACAAGAACAGTCTCGGGCTGCTGTTGTTCACCAACGACGGCGACCTTACGAAGCAGTTGACACACCCTTCCTACAAGAAGAAGAAAATCTACCAGGTGACGCTCGACAAACCTCTGACGCGCGCCGATATGGACCGCATCGCCGAGGGCGTCACGCTCGAAGACGGCGAGATCTTCGCCGACGAGATTTCCTACGTCAAGGAGAACAAGCAGGAGGTGGGCATCGAGATCCACTCGGGCCGCAACCGCATTGTGCGCCGTATTTTCGAGTTCCTGGGTTACACCGTGACCAAACTCGACCGCGTTTACTATGCGGGTCTCACGAAGAAGAACCTCAAGCGCGGAGCATGGCGGTTCCTGACCCGCGAGGAGGTGGAGCGGCTGAAGTCCGGGCAGTATGAATAGAAAGTCCGGGCTGTATGCATAAATGAAAAGAGCGATTCTCACGAATCGCTCTTTTCATTTCATTTAATGCGTGTCCCGATACCAGTTCGTCATCCGGTTTTCGGCGACGTACTTCGTCGAAGGCTCGCTCACGGAGACGCCCGTATAGAAATGCACGGGGTTCGACCCGTTGTTGTATTGGGAATAGAACTGCTTCGTGCACAGACGGCTTTCGGGGGGAAATGCCCGGTCGAGTTGCGTCGTGAATTCCTCGACGAGCGCCGGGTCGCCGCAGCTCAATTCGACGTAATGCCCCAAGTCGTAGAAAAGGTGTGTCATCAGTCCCTCGTAGTACTGGAGCTGCGAGAGTTCGAACGGCTGTTTGCCTTTTTCGTTGATGCGGCGCATCACCTCCGCCAGCGCGTCCAGCTGCGACGTGACGGCCAGTGAGATGCAGCCCGACTGCTCTTTCCAGGTCGTGCTCTGGTATTCGTTTTCGTAGAGGTTCCAGAACTCCCGGCAGGTTTCCGCGAGCCGGTCCGCGACCGGTCCCGTTTCGAACAGGTGGGGGACGATCCGGTCGTAGGGGAATCCGTCGCCCATGACCTCGCAGGGCGACGCCACGATGTAGCCGATGACCGAACGCAGGTCGTAGAGCGTTTCGATGTTGGCCATGAAGCAGTCGTCGAAGATCAGGTAGTCGAAACGGAACTGCTGCGCTTCGAGCGCCTCCTTCAGCTCCGTGATGTTCAGTTCGTAGCCCTTGTCGCCGAACGAACGGGTCTGCTTGGCCCCCGGGGGCGTGGCCCATAGGTCGTCCTCGGCGGAACGCCGCATCGGGTAGGAGAGCGAGCCGCTGGCGACCGGAATCCACGCCTTGCCGTGGCAGCCGATGATCAGCCCGTAGTTTTGGGCCGGAGCCAGCTCCGCGGCATCGGCGAACAGCTGCCGTACCTTTTCGGGGTTTCCGGCGTTGAAGCCGTCGTAGGTTTTGAGCGTCGTTCGTTCGCACCGTTCCGTCGCCGGGTCGTAACGGATCTCCTGCAGGACGGCCGACGAATGTTTCTCGGGCTGGTAGCAAACCAGAATGCGCCCGTCGCCCGGGATTTGGTTCGTCACGGCCGCACTGACGCCCTCGATGTTGCGCTCGTAATAGTCGATCAGGCTTCGTCCGGGCATGTACAGCAGAAGGGTCTGCGTCGCCACGGCGGGCCGCTGGTAGACCTCGACCGGATAGCCGTCCTTGTTGGCGGGGTGGCGGACGGTTATCGTGCCCAGCTTCCGGCGCGCCTTGGCGGAGTTGGGTTCGGAAGCGGTCACCGTGACCGTCGTCTCCCCGCGGGCGCCGCCGTCCGGCGTCACGGCGAATCCCTCGCCGGTATACGACAGCGTCCACGGTTCTTCGGCCGACACGGTGAACGTCGTTCCGGACGAAGCGTCGCCCGGGAGGTGAATCTCTCCCGTCGAGACCTCGATTCGCGGCTCGCGGTCTTTTTCGCAGGCCGCGAGCGTCAGCAGCAGGGCGAGGCAGAGCGTATGCCGGAGAATGCGGATCATTTATAGGTGCGGGGTTTGAGGTTGTTGAACTGCCACGTGCGGTCGCGCTGGTAGGTGTAACCCTCGGGTTTGTTCCAGTAGACGCGGCTGAAATCGAAATAGAATCCCTTGCGCTTCTTGCCCTCGACCACATAGGGAACGACCAGCGGCACGAACTCCACCGTGCGGCTGACGATGCGCGCCTTGCCGAACGAAAGCCCTTCGGCGGCCAGCACGTCGAGCGCGTGGTCGAACATCAGCACATGGCGCGGGGTCTTCTGCGTGAATCCGTCGCCCGAGCCGAGGATCGTGCGGATGACGCCGTTCATGCGGTCCGACCAGGCTTTTTCCTGCTCCTTGTCGCCCAGCGCACCGTAGGCGAACGACATGAGGTTGAGGATTTTGGGGCTGAACGGATCGCGTTTCAGGGCGTCGTTTCCCACCGAGACCATCGTTTCCAGCGTGGCCCTGTCGGGTTTGTCGGGGTCGATGCCCGAGGCCAGCATCAGCATTTTGTCCAGATCGGGGTTCACGGCCAGCGGCTTGTATTCGTCGCGGTAGGCGTATCCGTAGTAGAGGTAGTGGTAATCCTCGTCGGTCAGCGTCTCGTCGCCCGCGTTGTAGCGCATCATCAGCGCGGGGTAGTAGAACGCGGACTGGGCGTCCATCGTCCGGTCGAGGATCATGTCCTCGTCGGGGACTCCGGCGGCGGCCAGCGCCGGAACCAGCAGTGAGAGAAGCAGCAATCGTTTCATAGCGGTCGTTTCCGGTACAAACGCAAAATCAGCGCAAATCGTATCTGGCGATCAGCTCTTCGAACTTCGCGCGGAGTTTTTCCGATCCGGCGACCAGCGGCAGGCGCATCGTGTCGCCGATGCGTCCCATCACCGAGAGGGCGCATTTCACGCCCACGGGGTTGCCCTCCTCGAAGAGCGCGTGCACGGCTTCGTCCAGCGCGGCATAAGCCTTTTCCGCCGCGTCGAAGTCGCCCGCCTTGGCATGGTTCACGCACTCCATGAACCGCTGCGGAAAGGCGTTCGCCGCCACGGAGATCACGCCGTCGCCTCCGCGGCGCATCAGCTCGATGGCCATGCCGTCGTCGCCCGACAGCACGAGAAATCCCTCGGGACGGTTGTCCAGGATGCGCTGCATCTGCCCGATGTCGCCCGACGCCTCCTTGATGCCGATGACGTTGCGGAAGTCGGCGGCGCAGCGGAGCGTGGTCTCGGCGGTCATGTTGACGCCCGAGCGGCCCGGGATGTTGTAGAGGATCACCGGCAGGGGCGAATGCTCCGAGACGGTGCGGAAATGCTGGTAGAGCCCCTCCTGCGAAGGTTTGTTGTAATAGGGCGTCACGCTCAAAATGGCGTCGGCGCCCCGCAGGTCAAATTCGCGCAGCTGGTCCAGCACCTCCGAGGTGGAGTTGCCGCCGCAGCCCATCACTAGCGGCACGCGGCCTGCGATCTGGTTGGTGATGAACATGGCGATCACGGCGCGTTCGGGCATGTAGAGCGTGGGGGTCTCGGCCGTGGTGCCGAGTGCGACGATGTAGTCCACGCCGCCGTCGATCACGTAGTCGATCATGCGGGCCAGCGCCTTGTAGTCGACGCGGCCGTCTGCCGTGAAAGGGGTGATCATCGCGGCGCCCACGCCGGAAAGTTTGTGTCGTAGCATAATGTCTCTGATTGTCGTTTTATCTGTTGTCGTTTTGCGTCAGTCCTCAAAGCAGGCGTCTTGCGCCTGTCAGAATAATTCCTGTTGTGCGGCCTTTTCCACCGGGCCTCCGCCTTCGATCATGGCGATGAACTCCTCCTCGGAGATGATCCTTACACCCAGCTTCTCGGCCTTCTTCAGCTTCGCCGGGCCCATCTTGTCGCCCGCCACGAGGTAGTCGACGCTGCCCGACACCGCCGCGAGGTTCCGGCCCCCGTGCAGTTCGATCAGCTCCTTCATTTCGTCGCGGCTCCGCGTGAACTTGCCCGAGACCACGAAACTCCGGCCCGCCAGCGCCTCCGACGCCAGGCGGCGCGCCTCGGCTTCGAATTGCAGCCCCGCGGCGCGCAGGCGGCGGATGATCCGCAGGTTGTCCTCCTCGGCGAAGTATTCGATGATGGCGTCGGCGATGCGTCCGCCCACCTCGTCGGCCTCGACCAGCTCCTCGCGCGTGGCCCGCATCACGGCGTCCAGCGAGCGGAAATGCTCGGCGAGGTATTTGGCCGTGGTCTCTCCCACGAAGCGGATTCCCAGCCCGAACAGCACGCGCTGGAAGGGAACCGCCTTCGAGCGTTCCACCGAGCGGATGATGTTGTCGGCCGACTTCTCGCCCAGCCGGGGCAGGGGGGCCAGCTGTTCGGCCCGCAGGTCGTAGAGGTCCGCCACGTCGCGCACGAGTCCGTTTTCGTAGAGCAGTTCGACGGTCTCCTCGCCCAGCCCCTCGATGTCGAGGGCCTTGCGGCGGATGAAGTGGATGATGCGCCCGATGATCTGGGGCCGGCATCCGCTCTGGTTGGGGCAGTAGTGCTTGGCCTCGCCTTCGTAGCGCACCAGCGGCGTCCCGCACTCGGGGCATACGGTGATGTACTCGAACGGATGGCTGTCGGCCGGACGCTGCGCGAGGTCCACGCCGATGATCTTCGGGATGATCTCGCCGCCCTTCTCGACGTAGACCGTGTCGCCCGGGCGGATGTCCAGCTGGGCCATCTGCTCGGCGTTGTGCAGCGTCGCGCGCCGCACGGTGGTTCCGGCCAGCAGCACCGGTTCGAGGTTGGCGACGGGCGTGATAGCCCCGGTGCGTCCTACCTGGAACGACACGCTGTCGAGCCGCGTGGCGGCCCGTTCGGCCTTGAACTTGTAGGCCACGGCCCACTTGGGGGCCTTGGCCGTGAATCCCAACTGGCGCCGGACGGCGAAGTCGTTGACCTTGATCACCACGCCGTCCGTCGGGAAGGGCAGGCGGCGCCGTGCGGTGTCCCAGTGTTCGATAAATGCGTCGATCTCGGCGACGCTGCGGCAGATGCGCGCCGCGTCCGAGACCTTGAACCCCCACTGGCGGGCCTTTTCGAGGCTCTCCCAATGGCTCGTGAAGGGCAGCTCGTCGCCCGCCAGCTGGTAGAGCGTGCAGTCCAGTCCGCGCCGGGCCACCACGGCCGACGACTGCTGCTTGAGCGTCCCGGCGGCGGCGTTGCGGGGGTTGGCGAAGAGCTGCTCGCCGTTGGCCTCGCGCTCGGCGTTGAGGCGGTCGAACGAGGCGTAGGGCATCAGGATCTCGCCGCGGATTTCGAAGAGGTCGGGCCAGTCCGTGCCCCGCAGGCGCAGGGGCACCGTGCGCACGGTGCGGACATTGGCCGTCACGTCGTCGCCCTCGACGCCGTCGCCGCGGGTCACGGCGCGCACGAGCCGTCCGTGCTCGTAGGTGAGCGAGATGGCCGTGCCGTCGAATTTCAGTTCGCAGACGTAGTCCGTGGCCCCGGCTTCGCGCTCGATGCGGCCGATGAACTCGTGCAGTTCGTCCAGCGAGTAGGTGTTGCCCAGCGACAGCATCGCGTAGCGGTGCTTCACGGTCCGGAACTCGGCCGTCAGGTCGCTTCCCACGCGCACCGAAGGCGAGTTGGGGTCGGCGTATTCGGGGTGTGCGCGCTCCAGATCCTGAAGTTCGCGCATCATCGCGTCGAACTCGAAATCCGAAATCTCGGGGGCGTTTTCGACGTAATATTTGAAGTTATGCAGTTCGAGCTGCCGGCGCAGCTCTTCGATCCGTTCGCGTACCATAATCCTTAAATAACGTGTGTAAAGTTACATATTTTGTCCTTAACAACGGGTGAATTTGGTGTAAAATCAAAAAAAATGCAAAAAAAAATTGCAGATGTGGTGCGATATTCAAATTTTGCTTATAATTGCAAAAAATTTCGAGACACTACCATGACTAAACCGAATATCGTGAAGAAACATATTGCGACGAGTTTTCATAACCTCAGCCCCGAGTTGCAGGAGGCTGTGAAGGCGAAATACCCGCTGGGATTCACCGATGCGATGATCCGTGTCGACAAGCCCAACGGCGATTTTTTCTATGCCGTTCCCTATGATACGGACGAGATAGCCTACATGGTGAAGATCGACGTGAAGGTCGACGACAATTCGCACGACGACGACGACAAGGACTACTACGACGACGAGATCAAGGGGGCCGACGACATTCAGGGCGACGACGACAGCTCGGACGCTTCGGACGCCTCCGACGACGACGTGAACATCTGACGCCGCCTATGGTCCGCGCCCTTCCCGTCCTGCTCCTACTGCTCTCGGCGGCCTGCGGCCTTGCCGAGGACGAGCGCGACGAGAAGAACAGATACATCTACCTGACATTTTACGACAAGGCCTTCGAGGCCTACTGCCTGGGCGAATTCGACGTCGATGGCGACGGCCGCATCTCGCGCTACGAGGCGCAGCGTGTCCGCACGGTGGAGTGTCCGGAACGGGGTGTCGCGTCGCTCTCCGACCTGAAGGAGTTCACGCGTCTGGAACGGCTCGACTGCCGGGGCAACGCGCTCACGCGGCTGGACGTCACGATGACGCGCCTCGAATGGCTCGACTGCTCGGACAACGGCCTTGTGTCGCTCGACGTGAACGGCCTGCGCGGCCTCGCATACCTCGATTGCGGCGGCAACTCGCTGCCGCGCCTCGATTTGCAGTCGAACGCCTCGCTCGCAACGCTTCTTTGTCCGGACAATGCCCTCGCGGGGTCGCTGGACGTGACCTCCTGCGCCTCGGGGCTGCGTGCCGACGTGCGCGGCAACCCCTCCCTTGCCACGGTCTACTGCCTCGCCTCGCAAAGCGTCGACTTCAACGGACCGACGGAACTCGTCCGCAAGTGATTTCCGGCATGCAACGGCCCGCCGGGCCGTTGCGGGGATTTCGGTCCCGGGCGGAACGGCCCCGCTTCCGAGTGCGTTATTTCCCCATTTACGGCAAAAAACCGTCCGAAAAGGACGGTTTTTCTTCATAATTTGTTGAAAAGTCCGTCGCGCGGCTTGGGCGTTTCGGATAATAATTCGTACCTTTGGATGCAAAAAATGTCTTTTGCAAACATAAAACAGAACCGGATACAATGAAAAAAGTTGACGTTATCCTCGGCCTGCAATGGGGTGACGAGGGCAAAGGGAAGGTTGTGGACGTGCTGACGCCTCGTTACGAGGTGGTGGCCCGCTTCCAGGGCGGTCCCAATGCCGGTCACACGTTGGAATTCAACGGCGAGAAATACGTGCTCCGCTCGATTCCTTCGGGCATTTTCCAGGGCGGCAAGACCAACATCATCGGCAACGGCGTGGTGATCGACGCGGTGCTTTTCCGCGAGGAGGCCGAAGCGTTGGCTGCCAGCGGCCATGACCTGACCAAACAGCTCTGCATTTCGAAGAAGGCCCACCTGATTCTGCCCACGCACCGCATGCTCGACGCCGCGTACGAGGCGGCCAAGGGCAGCGCCAAGATCGGCACGACGGGCAAGGGCATCGGTCCCACCTATACCGACAAGGTAAGCCGCAACGGCATGCGCGTAGGGGATCTGTTGAGTCCCGATTTCGAAAGCATCTACGCTGCGGCCAAGGCGCGCCACGAGAAGATCCTGAAGAGTCTCGACTATCAATACGACATTGCCGAGCTGGAGAAGCAGTGGTTCGAGGCGGTCAAATACCTCCGCCGCTTCCACATCATCGACAGCGAATATTTCGTCAACGACTGCCTCTCGCAGGACAAGTCCGTTCTGGCCGAAGGCGCGCAGGGAACGCTTCTGGACGTGGACTTCGGCTCCTATCCGTTCGTCACCTCGTCGAACACCGTCTGCGCGGGCGTCTGCACCGGGCTGGGCGTCGCCCCGAACCGCATCGGCGAGGTCTTCGGCATTTTCAAGGCTTATTGCACGCGCGTGGGCAGCGGACCGTTCCCCACGGAGCTGTTCGACGAGACGGGCGAGCGGCTGTGCGACATCGGCCACGAGTTCGGCGCCGTCACGGGCCGCCGCCGCCGCTGCGGATGGCTCGATATGGTGGCCCTGAAATATTCGATCATGGTCAACGGCGTGACGCAGCTGATTATGATGAAATCCGACGTGATGAACGATTTCGACACGATCCGCGTGGCCACGGCCTACGAGATCGGCGGCCGCACCACCTCGGAGTTCCCCTACGAAATCACCGGCGACCTCTGTCCGGTCTACACCGAGTTCGAGGGCTGGAAATGCGACCTGCGCCGGTACGGCAGCTACGAGGAGTTCCCCGAGGCGTTCAAACGCTACGTGGAGTTCATCGAGCGGCAGACGGGCGTCCCCGTGAAGATCATCTCCGTAGGCCCCGACCGCGGCGAAACGATCGTCCGATAAGCAACCGCGCATCCCGGCTGCCCAGTGGCAGGTTAGGGATGCGTTTTTGTGTGATTTCCGCCCGTCCGCGTTTCGGCCGAAATCCCGGTTGACGACCCGGTCGCGTCGCGACAACTGCGGCGACAGGCGGGGGCAGTCGCTTGCGGATTGCCGAGCCGCCCAAGCAGAAACAGGGCGTGTTTTACGCCGTAAGTCCCTCCCGCGGGAGGGCTTGGGGCGGGGCAGATTCGCGAACGCGACGGAACGCCGCGACGACAGCGGTGAAAGAAGGAAAAGGATTCAATATATAACCATTACTTACTTATATGCAACAACAAAACCTCAAAATTCTTGTTTTGGCCAAGCAGGTTCCCGATACCCGCAACGTAGGCAAGGACGCGATGACTCCCGAAGGGACGGTCAACCGCGCGGCGCTTCCGGCCATCTTCAATCCCGAGGACCTCAATGCGCTCGAAGCCGCCCTGCGGCTCAAGGACCGTGTGGCGGGTTCCACGGTTCATATCCTTACGATGGGTCCGCAGCGCGCCGCCGACATCATCCGCGACGCGATGTTCCGCGGGGCCGACGGCGGCTACCTGCTTTCGGGCCGCGAGTTCGCCGGCTCGGACACGCTGGCCACCTCCTACGCCCTTTCGTGCGCGCTGAAGAAGATCGCCCCCGACGTGATTTTCGCAGGCCGTCAGGCCATCGACGGCGACACGGCGCAGGTGGGTCCGCAGGTCGCCGAGAAGCTCGGTCTTCCGCAGGTGACCTATGCCGAGGAGATTCTCGAAGTCCGTGAGGGCGCGCTGGTCATCAAGCGCCGTCTGGAGCACGGCACGGAGGTCGTCGAGTGCCCGATTCCGGCCGTTGTGACGGTCAACGCCTCGGCCGCCGAGTGCCGCCCGCGCAACGCCAAGCGCGTGATGAAGTACAAGGGCGCGCTGGCCGGTTCGGAGATCGCCGCCGCACCCGAATCGCCCGCCGCGCAGCGCGCCGCCGCGAAGGAGTACCTCCGCATCGTGGAGTGGGCCGCCGCCGATGTCGATCCCGATCCCGCGCAGCTCGGCCTCCAGGGTTCGCCCACGAAGGTCAAGAGGATCGAGAACGTGGTTTTCGCCGCCAAGGAGGCCAAGAAACTCACCGCCGCCGACAACGACATCAATGAACTTATGGTTGAACTCATCGCGAGCCACACGCTCGGTTAATGCGTTTTTTTGAGATGAACAATATATTCGTATATATCGAGATGGAGGGCGGCAAGGTCGCCGACGTGAGTCTCGAACTGCTGACCAAAGGCCGCGAACTGGCCACGACGCTCGGCGTGAAACTCGAAGCCGTCGTCCTGGGCCACAACCTCGCCGGCATCGAAACAGAACTGGCCAAATACGGCGCCGATACGGTCTGGGTTGCCGATGATCCGTTATTTTCCCCGTTCCGCACGCTGCCCCACACGGCGGTCCTGTGCGGTCTGATCGGGCAGGAGAAGCCCCAGATCGCGCTGTTCGGCGCCACGCCCGTGGGCCGCGACTTCGCACCCCGCGTATCGTCGGCCCTGCACAGCGGTCTTACGGCCGACTGCACGCAGCTCGAAATCGGCGACCACAAGGACGCCAAGACGGGTACGGAGTATAAGAACCTCCTCTATCAGATCCGCCCGGCGTTCGGCGGCAACATCATCGCCACGATCGTCAACCCCGACCACCGTCCGCAGATGGCCACCGTCCGCGAGGGCGTCATGCGCAAGGAGTACGCCGCACAGCCCGGCGCGGGCGAGGTGAAGGCGATCGACTGGAAGAAGATGGTCACGGACGCGGACCTCGCGGTGAAGATCATCGACCGTCAGATCGAGGAGCGCAAGATCGACATCAAGGGTGCGGGCATCATCGTCGCCGGCGGCTACGGCATGGGTTCCAAAGAGAACTTCAGGCTGGTGCACGAACTGGCCGACGTTCTGGGAGGCGAAGTGGGCGCCAGCCGCGCCGCCGTCGATGCGGGCTTCACGGAGCATGCGCGTCAGGTGGGCCAGACGGGCGTCACGGTGCGTCCGAAGCTCTACATCGCCTGCGGCATCTCGGGTCAGATCCAGCACACGGCCGGCATGGACCAGTCGTCGATGGTCATCTCGATCAACTCGGACCCCGAAGCCCCGATCAACAAGATCGCCGACTACGCCATCACGGGCGATGTCAATGAGATTATCCCCAAGATGATCAAGTACTACAAACAAAACTCGAAATAGCGATGCGCAGGCTTCTGACGGTAATCTGTACGCTTCTCCTCTCTGCGTCCGTTTCCGGACAGCAGATCAAGAGCCGGCCTGTCGGGTTCGACGACTTCCGCTCCCTGCTGGAAGCTGCTGGTTACGAGGCGTTCGGTTTTGACCTGTCGGAATTGCTCGAAGGACCGGGCCGCTATGACATGACGGTATATATCAAGGAGTACGAATCGGGCGTGGAGATTCGTTCCCGGGAGTTTCCCTGCGGGCCGAACAAACTGCTCGTAAGCGATTTCCCCGAGAAGGTGCGCGGCGAAATCCTGCCCGGCGAGATGGCCGATCCGCAGGCGGGCATTTACATGCTGGCCAAAAAACTGACGATTGGATTCTATCCTTCGGGGACGGATTCGACGGCGATGCTGAATTTCAGTATCCCGGAGATGCGGGAGGCCAGTCAGCGGCTCAAGCTCCGCAGCGTGACTTCGTCGAGCGGTTATACGCTTACCAAGTACTGCACCCGTCCGTTCGGGATCGACTCGTTCGAGGCCGGAAAGTTCATTCCGCTGGTCTTTTACGGTTCGATGTGGTTCGATGCGGAGCACAATCTGTTCCGTTTCTGCGGCGAGAACGAGATCGCGCCCGACCTGTCGGGCGAAATTGTCGGCAACATTCCCCACTTCTATGTCATAGGTATTGAATTTACCCCAAAACAGGAGCCTACGAATCTTAAAAACAACTAATTATGGCTAATTTCTTTTCAGATAACAAGGATTTGCAGTTCCACCTCCAGCATCCGTTGATGCGCAAGATCGTGGAGCTGAAGGAGCGCGGTTTCGCGGAGAAGGACCTCTACGACTATGCGCCGCAGGATTTCGACGACGCGATGGACAACTACCGCCGCGTGCTGGAGATCGCCGGCGAGGTCTGCGGCGAGGTGATCGCCCCCAACGCCGAGGGTGTGGACCACGAGGGTCCGCGCGTGGTCGACGACCATGTGGAGTACGCTTCGGGTACGGTCGAGAACATGAAGGCGGTGGTTGACGCGGGGTTGAGCGGCATGACGCTTCCGCGCAAGTACGACGGACTGAACTTCCCGCTCATCTGCTTCGTGATGGCCAACGAGATGGTGGCCCGCGCCGATGCCAGTTTCGAGAACATCTGGGGGTTGCAGGACTGCGCCGAAACGTTGAACGAGTTCGCTTCGGAGGAGATCAAGCAGAAATACCTGCCGTGGGTCTCGGCGGGCGCGACGTGCGCCATGGACCTCACGGAGCCGGACGCCGGTTCGGACCTCGGAGCCGTGATGCTCAAGGCCACCTGGTCGGAGGAGCGGCAGACGTGGCTGCTGAACGGCGTGAAACGCTTCATCACCAACGGCGACGGCGAGGTTTCGCTCGTGCTGGCGCGTACCGAAGAGGGTACGACCGACGCCCGCGGCCTCTCGATGCTGGTCTACGACAAGCGCGACGGCGGCGTGAAGGTGCGCCGCATCGAGAATAAGCTCGGCATCAAGGGATCGCCGACGTGCGAGCTGGTCTTCACGAACGCCCCGGCGCAGCTGGTCGGCGACCGGAAGATGGGCCTGATCAAGTATGTGATGTCGCTGATGAACGCCGCACGCCTGGGCATCGGCGCACAGTCGGTGGGTCTCTGCGAGGCCGCTTACCGCGAGGGGCTGAAATACGCCCACGAGCGCGAGCAGTTCGGCAAGCCGATCATCCAGTTCGCCGCCGTTTCGGAGATGCTCTCGAACATGAAGGCCAAGGTGCAGGGCGTGCGCGCGCTGCTGTACGAAACGGCGCGTTTCGTCGAGGTCTACAAGCAGTACGGCCATATCTCCCACGAGCGTTCGCTCGAAGCGGAGGAGCGTCAGGAGATGAAGTTCTACAACCGCCTTGCCGACGGCTTCACGCCGCTGGTGAAGCTCTTCTCGTCGGAGTACGCCAACCAGCTGGCCTACGACGCCATCCAGATCCACGGCGGGTCGGGTTTTATGAAGGACTATCCCTGCGAGCGGTTGTACCGCGATGCACGCATTATGAACATCTACGAGGGAACCTCGCAGTTGCAGGTCGTTGCGGCGATCAACGCCGTGACGAAGGGCACGTTCCTGGAGCAGATCGGGCGCTATGCCGCCGAAAGCTACACGGAGGCGATGTGCCCCGTGGTGACGAAGCTCAAGGAGCTGACCGTCAAGTTCTCGGAGATGCAGGCCCGTGTCGAGGCCGGCGACAAGGAGGTCTGCGGATTCAAGGATTTCCATGCCCGCCGCCTGGTGGAGACCGCCGGACACATCATCATCACCTACCTGCTGGCCCGTCAGGCCGGTGAGGCGGAGGAGTATGCCGCTTCGGCGCGCGTGTTCTGCAAGCTTGCAGAGGCGAAGATCGCGGAGGCCTATACCTACGTGATGAACTCCACGACGGAGGACGTCGCGCTGTTCAAAGCTGTCGAAAACGAGGTTTAAACACACCGGACCGGATACGATGCGGGGGATCCTGAACAATCCTCCGCATCGTTTTTCATGCCGGGGCACAGCCTTGCTGTGCAGGGTCTTGCAGTCTGCTCCGGTATCCGGGTCCGATTGTCGGATCAACGTATGAAAGCGAGATTATTGGCATTGTATCTGCCTCAATTTCACCCCATCCCGGAGAACGACCTGTGGTGGGGAAAGGGTTTTACCGAATGGACGAACGTGGGTAAGGCCCGGCGGTATTTCAGAAATCACTATCAGCCCTGAGTTCCGGCCGATCTGGGGTATTACGACCTGCGGGTCGCCGAGACGCGGCAGGCGCAGGCGGATATGGCCCGCGAATACGGCGTCGAGGGCTTCGTCTACTGGCATTACTGGTTCGGCAACGGCAAGCGGTTGCTGGAACGTCCCTTCAACGAGGTGCTGGCCAGCGGCGAACCCGATTTTCCGTTCGCGCTGGCCTGGGCCAATGAGAGCTGGCGGGGCTTCGCCCACGGGATCACGAACCGGAACATGCTGATCGAACAGCTCTACGGAGGCGTCGAAGACTATACGGCGCATTTCCGGGCCGTGCTGCCCGCTTTCCGGGACCATCGTTACATTACGGTGGACGGCAAGCCGCTGTTTATGATCTACAGACCGCTGGCGGACCCCGAGGTGAAGGTTTTCATCGCCACGTGGCGGGAGCTGGCCGAAAAGAACGGCCTGCCGGGAATCTACTTCGTCGGGCACGAGAACGCCCCGGTTCCGAACGTCGGGGCCATTTTCTCTACGGGGGGTCGACGCCGTTAATCCGCTGCGGCTGGTCGGGTATTTCAATGTAAGGCATTCGTTTTTCGAACGGCAGCGGGTAAAATTCGACCGCTGGCGGAAGATTCCGCTCAATTATCCCTATGAACGGATGGCCGCTTATTTTCTCAACGGGGACGAAGACACCCGGGAGAACGTGTTCCCCTCGGTCATTCCGAACTGGGACCACACGCCGCGCAGCGGAAAAGAGGGGTGGATCGTGACGGATTCCACGCCCGAGCTGTTCGGGAAACACCTCCGGGAGGCTGTGGAAATGGTCCGGGGAAAGGCTCCCGAACACCGGATCATCCTGCTGAAATCCTGGAACGAATGGGCCGAGGGAAATTATGTCGAGCCGGACCTGAAATGGGGTCGCGGGTATCTCGAAGCCATCCGGCGGGAGGTGATGGACGAGTGATTGTCCGCGATGCGTTGCCCGTTCCGCGCCCGTTCTGCGCCTGTCGCGTGCCCGTTCTGCGCCCGTCGCGCGCCTGTCCGCCGAACGGATTGATTTCGTTGCGTGATTTTTGCTATATTAGCAGTCGTAAAACCTGAAAAACAGAGAACAATGATCAAGAAATTGCTGATGGCGGCGGCCGTCGTCGTGATGGCCGTTCCCGCCGCCGCCCAGGGATCGCGCCGCAGCGAGGTTTCGGTGTCCTACGGCGTCGCTCCCGTCACCGATTGGATCGACTCGTACAGCGACATGCTGACCGGGCTTTTCACGAATGCGAATACCGACCTCAAGGGGTGGGGCGCCGTCACCGTGGGTTACAGTTTCCGCCTGATCGGCAGCCTGCGCCTCGGCGCGCAGGTCGTCTACTCCTCGAACACGCAGGAGGTCAGGGGCGCCGGCTCGGAGATCCGGAACCGCTACTGGTCGCTGCTGCCCAACGTGAAGTGGAACTGGATGAACCTCAAGGTGGTTTCGTTCTATTCGCGCCTCGGTGCGGGAGCCTCGTTCTCCAGATCCGAGGTCGGGGGCGAGAGCGACAAATCCACGCAGTTCGCCTTCCAGGTGTCGCCCGTCGGCGTCGAAGTCGGGGGACGCGTCGCGGCCTATGCCGAGGCCGGTATCGGTACGTCGGGCTGCCTGCTGGTCGGCGTCTGCTACCGCTTCTGACACCCTGTCCGGATACGGAAAAGGGGCGCATTCCTCGCAGGATGCGCCCCTTTTCGTCGGCGGGTCTCCCCGCAGGGGAGTTCTTACGCCTTCACAGGCTCTTTTCCGGCCATCACGCAGCGCGTCGTGCCGAAGACGTTGAGGTTGAGGTGTCCGGCGATGAACGCCAGCGCCTTCTGGGCCTTCACCGAGTTGCCGGCCCCGTCGAGCGGGGGCGCGAACGCCGCAACGCCCATCACGCCCGGCACGACGCCCATGATGCCGCCGCCCACGCCCGTTTTGGCCGGAAGCCCCGTCGTGAAGAGCCAGTCGCCCGTGTGCTCGTAGAATCCCACGGTGGCCATCATCGAGGCGATCTTGGGCGTCAGCTCGGGCTTGAACACGGCCTTTCCGGTCACGGGGTTCACGCCGCTGTTGGCGATCGTCGCGGCCATCGTGGCCAGCTGCCGGGCCGTCACGCCGATCGAGCACTGGCGCGTGTAGATGTCCAGCGCCATGTCGGGATCGTCGTAGATGCGGTTGTAATTCTTCAGCAGCCACGCGATCGACTTGTTGTTGAAGTTGGTCGCCGTCTCCGATTTGTAGAGTTCGTCGATCACCGCGACGTCCGATCCCGCGAGGTCGGCGATGAACGAGACGATGGCTTTCCATTTGCCGTCGCTGTCGCCCACGGGCTTGATCATCGAGCAGGCCGAAATGGCTCCGGCGTTCACCAGTGGCGTCGAGGGGTGGTCGTTTTCGAGCAGGATGGCCATGATCGAGTTGAAGGGGAGTCCCGTGGCGTCGGCGCCGATCTTGCCGAGCACCTCCTGGCCGCCGTACTGGTTCATGGCGAGGATCGCCGTGGGGACCTTCGACACCGATTCGATGCCGAACTTGTAGTCCGTGTCGCCCACGGCCACCACGTCGCCGTCGGGAAGGCAGGCCGCGATGCCGAACAAGTTCGACGGCACATCGGCCAGATAGGGGATATAGTCGGCGTTTTTGCCGCCGGTTTCGTTTTTGCAGCGGTCGTATGCCATCTGCACGGCATCCTGAACCGCTTTTTTGTCGATCTTCTGAATCATGTTATGAAATTTGTAAAATGGTTTGTATCCTCTTTCCGCTGTGGCAGGCCGTAGTCACGGCGTCCCGCCGTGTTTGCAGGCCCGCCCCGTCCCCAAACCCCTGCCTCGGCGGGGGTTTAAGGAGTTCGGAGGCATTTCTTCGGCTGTTATTTGTTGCTACCGGGTTTCTGCTGTGCAGATGCGGCTGCCGCGGGGGCTGCGACCTTGGCTTGCGCTTCCCAGTGGAAGGGAGCGAAATCGGCGGCGGCCTCGGGGTCTTTCCACGACGGCTTGCGCATGGAGTAGATGACGAACGGGGCGCCCACGACCACCACGCAGCCGATGATCAGCACCGAGAACCAGACGGTGTTGCTGCCGGTCGAAATCTGACTGGGCGGCACGAAGCTCAAGACGAAGGCCAGCAGTGCGCCGCAGAAACCGAGGCATCCGAGGAACCACATCAGGCCGTTCTTTTTGCCCAGGCGGAACGGACGGGGCGTGCCCTTCATCTTGTAGCGCAGGACGATGGCGGCCGAGAACATCAGCATGTACATGATCAGGTACAGCAGCACGGTCAGCTGCGAGAGGATCTGGTAGAACGACTGCACCGAGGGCATCACGACGAACAGCAGCGCCAGCAGCGTCACGACGCAGCCCTGGATCAGCAGGATGTTCTTCTGTACGCCGTTCTTGTTGGTCTTCTGGAAGAACGGGGGCAGGTAACCGGCCTTGCCCACGGCGAAGATACCCTTCGAGGGACCCGCCACCCACGTCAGCACGCCTGCCAGCACGCCGAACATCAGGGCGATGGCGATGATCGGGCCGGCCCACGAAATGTGGAGGTAGTGGAAGTAGTTGTCGAACCCGACTAACAGCGACTGCGTGAGGCTGATGTCCTTGGCGGGGATGATCAGGCCCAGCGAGAAGGTTCCCAGAATGAAGATCAGCACCGTGACCAGCGAACCGATGATGATGGCCTTGGGGTAGTTCCGCGACGGGTTCTTCACGTCCATGACGTGAATGCCCATCATCTCCATACCCGCGTAGAACAGGAAGATACTGCTCGCCAGCACGAGGTTGTTGAATTTCGACAGGTCGGGGAAGAAGCCCTGCGACATGTCCATGTGGTTGTGTCCGCCGGTTGAAATGTAGATGATGCCCAGCACGATCAGCAGGCCCGCGGGAATGATCGTACCGATCATGCCGCCCCATTTGCTGATTTTCCCGACCCATCCGAGACCTTTCAGGGCGATCAGCGTGGCGATCCAGTAGATGGCCAGCACCATGCAGAGCGTGAAGACCTTGTTCGAGGCCAGCAGCGCGTCGTGCGTGTCGTTCATGCCGATGAACGCGATCGACACGGCGCCGAAGGTCAGCACCGTCGGATACCAGATCGTCGATTCGATCCATTGCAGCCAGATTGCGAGGAATCCCGTGCGTGCGCCGTAGGCTTCGCCGACCCAGCGGAATACGCCGCCCTGCTTGTCGGCGAACATCGCGGCCAGTTCGGCGGCGACCATCGCCGTCGGAATCAGGAACACGATGGCTGCAAACAGGTAGTAGAATGCCGACGAAAGTCCGTAGACCGCCTCGGCGGGCAGTCCGCGCAGACTCACTACGGCAGTCACGTTCATAATTGCCAGTGTCATAACACTCAATTTGAACCCTGTGCTTGTGGTAGTTTTCTTTACATCCATAATGAATTGATTTGGTTTTTTGTCGCTGTTGGGTGTTGCAACTACCGTGCAAAACCGCCGGGAAGTCGCCTTTGCAACCTTCGGGTGTACGATTGTTGCCGGAAATTTCTATCTTTGCGTATAAATAATCTCCATGCCCATGCAACGCATCCTGATCATCCTCCTGGCAGCCTTGTGCGTCGCCGCGTGCGGCCGCCGCCGGAGCGCTCCCTCGCAGGAGACCGCGGTCTCCGCATCCCGTCCGCGGGTTTTTCTCCCGGCCATCGCCCCCGCGGGACTCTCTCCGGACGAACAGCGCGACTATCTCCGCCGGCACTACTGGGACCGTTTCGACTTCACCGACACGCTTTTCGTCTCCGAGGCCGACACCGTGCAGATGATCGAGGCCTTTGCGCGCTACATTGCGGTGCTTTCCGACCGTCCGGCGGATTCCGCGCCGATGGATTCGCTGATGCGCCGGGTTTCGTCGTCGAAGCCGATGCTCGACTATTTCGCGATGCTCGCCGGGACGGTGCTGCACGACCCCAACTCGCCGCTGCGCAACGACGAGTTCTACATTCCCGTGCTCCGGGCGCAGCTCGCCAGCCCTTTCTACGACGAGTACGAACGCATCGCCCCGCAGTACGACCTCGAAATGGCCATGCAGAACCGCCTGGGCCAGCCTGCCAACGATTTCCGCTACACGCTCGCCTCGGGCGCCTCGGGGACGCTCTACGGGCTGCAAGCCGAATACGTGCTGCTGTTCATCAACAATCCCGGCTGTGCGATGTGCCGTGAAATCCGCGAGGCGATCACCTCCTCGCCGATGCTTTCGGAGATGATCGAGCGGGGGCGGCTGAAGGTGCTGGCGCTCTATCCGGACGAGGACCTTACGGAGTGGCGCGACTACCGCGACCACATTCCGGCGTCGTGGATCAATGCCTACGACAAGGGGTGCGTCGTCCGCGAAAAGAGCCTGTACGACCTCCACGCCATTCCGGCCCTCTACCTGCTGGACAGCCGCAAGCGGGTGCTGGTGAAGGATTCGACCGACGTGGCGCAGATCGAAGAGATAATAGACCGCCGGGCGTAAGACGCTTGATAGACGGGATTTATGGGCGATGGGTGACCCGGCGCCTCTTGTCCTGTTCTGCGCTCCCCGGCTTAAAAAGCCGGTTTTGGGAGCGAACGGCGGTTCACACGCCTCCTGCCCGGTTCTGCGGCGCGGCTATAAGCGCAGCCTATCCCGCCATCAGAAAAGACAATCGGAAACCTATACGGATTCCGAACGGATTTGCTATCTTTGCACTACAAACAGAATACAATCACACACATTAAACAGTAGAAGATTATGGCAAAGAAATGGCGTTGTACCGTATGCGGTTACATTCACGAAGGTCCCGAGGCACCCGACCAGTGCCCGATGTGCAAGGTAGGCAAGGAGAAGTTCGTGGAACTCGTTGAGGCCGAGGGCGACCTTGATTTCGTAACGGTACACAAGATCGGCGACGGCAAGGGCGCCAGCAAGGAGCTTTGGGAAGGTCTCCAGAATCATTTCATGGGCGAGTGCACCGAGGTGGGCATGTATCTGGCTATGAGCCGTCAGGCCGACCGCGAGGGCTATCCCGAGATCGCCGAGGCTTACAAGCGTTACGCCTGGGAGGAGGCCGAGCACGCCTCGAAGTTCGCCGAGCTGATCGGCGAAGTGGTCTGGGACACCAAGACCAACCTCGAAAAGCGCATGAACGCCGAGTGCGGCGCCTGCGAGGACAAGATGCGCCTGGCCCGCATGGCGAAGGAGGAGAACCTCGACGCCGTTCACGACACCGTTCACGAGATGGCCAAGGACGAGGCCCGTCACGGCAAAGGTTTCGAAGGTCTTTACAAACGCTACTTTAAGTAGGTTTCGATTTTACAGGGCTTTTTTGCCCTGACATGTCCGGCCCGAACGGGAATACGTTTGTATTTTTCGTCCGGGCCGGATTACGTTAGGCCGAAACACGAACCGCTGAAATCGGAAACGCAGTTCGGAGCAAGTTCGAAAGGCCCGTTCTGCGAGGGTCCGTGCGGAGATGGCGGCGCAACCCTTCGCGGAAGGCCTGAAAAAGCCGGAGCAGCTTGCTGCTCCGGCTTTTTTCATTTTTTCTGCAACTCCTCGCGGAGCTTCAGAAACAGAGAAACCTTTCCGGCGAGCCATTCGTAGCCCGTTTGCGCTGCATGGGCCACCTCGTAAACCGTTTCGGCCTGCCTGCGGATCTGTTCCACGGCGTCGCGGATCGCGAACAGGTAGACGAGGAGTGCGAGGACGGCGAAAAAGCCGCCTGCGATCAGCGCCGAGGCGATGAACGAACCCGTAACGGACGAAAGCCAGATAACCAGCGCCGTGAGCAGCAGCAGGATGGCAATGCCCGCAGTCGTTGCGAAAAACAGCAGCGCGGCTATGAAACGGCCGCCGGAAGGTTTATTCTCCATTGTTGCGTCGTGCCGGGAGGGTCATTTTTCGTCACATTTGCAGCGGGCTTCCTCGATCTCCCTCTCGACTTTGCCGAGTTTGTCTTTCACCTTGTCGATCTCGTCGTCGATCGAATCCTTGATTTTCTGGCGCAGTTCCAGACCGGACTGGGGCGTGAAGAGCATTGTGAGGGCCGAACCGATGATCATGCCGCCCACGAGCGATACGATGGCAATTCCTGTGTTTTTCATAGTTGCTGAAAGTTTTAATTCAGCAATGGGGCTTGCAAAGTCCGGGCCAAAGCCTTACCTTTGGACGCATGATCGCCGATCCCCGCACATCCGTCGCCTTTACCGGCCACCGCACCTATCGCGGCGCGGCTGCGGACGCCCTGCGCCGGACGGTGGGGGAGTTGTACGCGCGGGGTTTCCGGACCTTTTTGAGCGGCATGGCCGTGGGTTTCGATTTGGCCGCCGCCGAGGCGGTGCTGGAACTCCGGGAGCGTATGCCCGGCGTGCGGCTTGTCGCTGCGGTTCCGTTCCGGGGGCAGGAGATGCGCTTCTCCCCGGCCGACCGTGAACGCTTCCGGCGCGTGCTGGCCGAGGCCGATTCCGTCGAAGTGCTTGCGCCGGCCTACCACCGGGGCTGCTATGCCGTGCGCAACGATTTTCTGGTGGACAACGCCCGTGTCCTGGTGGCGTGGTACGACGGTTCGCCCGGCGGCACCCGCTACACCGTCCGCCGCGCCCTCGGCCGGGGGCTGGAGGTCGTCAACCTCTGTCCGGCGGCTCCCGTGCCGCCCGCCCCCGAACCGACGCTCTTCGGATAAAAAAGCGGCCCGGAGGCCTCGCGTGGTCGGCAGATTGTGACAAGCTGTTACATTGAGTTTTACTCTTGAATAATCGCTCTGTTTTTCAACCCGAAGCCAGCGGAGTGGCTAAACATGTATGTTGCAGCCCTCCGCAGCCGGGGGCTTGCCTTCGGCTTCCTCCTTGCACCTCGGTAAAATCAGCGAGCTGTTTTACCCTCGGTCGCTGCGTCGGTTCGGGCTGCCGGACTTGCATTGCAAGAAAAAATAACAAACCCTCTGTCGGATTATTCTGAATATCTGTTGATTACGATCTTTTAGCCACTCATGGCCCGGAGGCTGCCCTTCTCTGTCGTGCGAATCATTTTTATTCTGCCGTTCCTGCCGTCTCCTCCGGCTGCGTCAGCTCAATGCCTCGGAGCAGTTCTTCGACGCGTCGGAGGGTACTCGTCTTGCCGTATTCCTTCGAGGGGTAGCTGATGCCGACGGTGATGAGCGACTGCCCCTGTTTGAGGTCGTAGGCCGTGAATACGAATCCCGGATATTCGGTCCGGCGGCCTTCGCTGTACAGCATGTCGGTGCCGTTCGATACGAGGGGGCGCGAGGCCTTGATGATCCCGCCGTCGTAGTAGGCCGAATCGCGGCTCGCGCAGTAGTCCGAGAGGTCGGCGATGTTCTTTGCCTCGGGATCGAAGACATCTTGCAGGGCGTCGATGTTGAATTCCCATTCGCCGTCGAGGACGTACATCGTGTAGCGGGCGTAGGTTGAGTCGGTTTCGGGTTCAATGCTCTCTTCGAGGGCGGAGTATCCGGCCGGAATCCGGATTCGCAGCCCGAGGTCCGTGCAATCATAGGTCTGTTCGGTGTTGAGCAGCGGCAGCTCGCCGCCTTCGTCCACCAGCTGCGTGGAGAGCACCGTGAGGTATCCGATGAGCAGGGCGGTGCAGACGGCTGTTGCGAGCATGCGCCAAAAGGCGGCGTATTCGCCGGCTCCATGCTTGATTTTCAGCCAGACGTATAATCCCATGATTGCTTGCCAGGCACCCCAGAGGATGGCTCCCGTGGCGATGACGTAACGGCCTCCGGTTTCGGTGAGGTAGTAGGAGATGAAACTGAAAGCCAGTCCGCCGACGCACCACAGCAGTCCGATGAGGATGTTCTTTTTCGCTTCGGCGAGCGATGCCGCCGGCTGTCCGGCGGATTCGGAGGCCGTGGATGCCGGCTCCGCAGGTGTTTCGGGCATCGGCTCGAACACCGGTTTTTCGGTCTTTTCCATGATGAATTGGGTTATTCTGGGATGCAAATATACGAAATCCCCCCCCCGAGCAAATATTTTGCGAAAAAAATCCCCGCCCGCGATGGGCGGGGATCAGAGTATGGGATTGCGACCGGATTATTTCCAGTTCAGGATCTTGTGGAAGTCGTACTCCTCGGGATTGGGAACGTAAGCCTTGGCGGCTTCGTAGTCGGCCGGGGTGATGGCGTTGAGAATGGTCTCCACCACCGACGTGAACTTGTCCGACTTGATGTCCACCAGACGGGGCGGAATCTTGCCCGTCGTGGGGTCCTGCAAGTCCTTGAGGTAGAGCGGCGAGACGTTGCCCTCCGAATCCACGTAAACCATGCAGCCCGTCTTGCCCTCGGCGAAGAGCTTGTGCACGCCGATACCCAGCTCCGAGCAGTAGGTCAGGTCGTAGGCGATCGGGGTCTGGCAGCGGATTTCGTAGCCCAGCTCCACCGGACGGCTCTTGACCTTGAGACCCAGCTCCTTGAGCTTCATCTCGATCATCTCGTTGAAGATGTGGGCCTTCGACACCTTGCCCAGCTCGGGATGTCCGTGCTCGTCGTAGGTGAAGTGGATGCCGCTCTTGCGGATCTCCTCGTCCGACAGCGCGTGGAACACGCCTTCGGAAATCACCGCTGCGCCGTAGTCCATGCCCATGATCTTACGCTTGATGATCGACGAAATCACCAGGTTGACGATCTTCTCGACGGTGATTTCCGTCTTGTCGAACATCTCGGGAATGACGATCATCGGGTAGTGGCAGGCCTCGCCGATGCCGAATGCCAGGTGGCCGGCCGAACGGCCCATGGCAGCCAGCACGAACCAGTTGCCGCTCGTGCGTGCGTCGACATAGACGGCGCGGGCGATGACTGCGCCCTTGTCCTTGGCCGACTCGTAGCCGAACGTCGGCGTGCCCTTCGGAAGCGGCAGGTCGTTGTCGATGGTCTTCGGCACGTGGATGTTGGCGATGGGGTATTTCTTGGCCTCGAGGAACTTGGCGATACGGTTGGCGGTCGAAGCCGTGTCGTCGCCGCCGACGGTCACCAGCAGTTTGATGTTGTTGTCGGTGAAGAACTTGAGGTTGAAGTTGTTCTCGAAATCCGAGTCCTTGGGTTTGAAACGGCTCATCTGCAGGAACGAACCTCCCTGGTTGAAGATGCCGTCGGCCATCGGGTAGTCGATGTCTACGGTGCGGGGCGAGGGGTTGAACAGGCCCGTGTAGCCTTCGTGCAGGCCGATGACGCGATAGCCCTGGCGCAGGAACGTTTTGGCGACACTGCCCACTACGGTATTCATGCCGGGAGCCGGTCCGCCGCCGGTCAGAATTGCGATTGCTTCTTTCATGGTTTTGATAGGGTTTTTATGTTTTGAGAACCTTTTTTTCGGTTTCGGACGCCCAAAAGTACTGCTTTTTTTTCAAACGGGCAAGAAAAAAGGAGGCCTCCGGTTCGAGGGGACCTCCTTTTTTGCTCTCTGTAATTATAGTTTGCGCGATTACTCAACTACAGTTACGTTAATAGCCTGTTCTCCCTTGGCACCGGAGCCAACTTCGAACTCGACTGCCTGACCTTCGTTGAGCGACTTGAAGCCGTCCTTTGCGATGCCCGAGAAGTGTACGAAAATCTCTTTTCCGTTCTCCGCCGTAATGAATCCGTAGCCTTTCTTGCCATCGAACCATTTTACCTTACCTGTCATAAAAATAGAGAATTAAAGTGTTAATGTGTTCGGCAAAGTAAAATAAAAAACATTGGCTTTCAAAACTTTTTGGCATGTTTTTTCGTCTTGTGCGGAAAATTCTTATCTTTGCATTGAGAATGTTAAACCTCATGGCGTTATGAATAGAAATCTGAAACTCGCGCTGGCAGCCCTTCTGGGCTTCTCCGCAGCCTGTACGTCGGTGAAAAACGCTCCCAAGGAGGACACCGCGAAGACGCAGGGCGCCGATACGACGGCCGTAAAGGGATACCCCGAATTTCCCCGCCGCGTGGTGGTCATGTACGGCGTGCGGACGCCCCGGCGGGACAGCGTCCGCAACGAGCGGCTCAAACGCCTGGAACGCGAACGTCCCGATTCGCTGCCTCCCGTGGCCGAACGTCCGCAGGAGGAGGACCCTTCCGTCGGCAGGAAATAAGCCATGTCATGCCGCCGGCTGGGGCTTCGCAAACGACTGGCCCTCAATATTTTTTCCGAACTCTATGCTTCGACGGTGCGCGAACACCGTCTTGATACGCTATTCTGGGAGTGCACGCTGCGCTGCAACCTCTCGTGCCGCCATTGCGGCAGCGACTGCCGGGTGGACCCCGGCGTGGCGGACATGCCGCTGGCTGATTTTCTGAAGGTGCTCGACGAGGAGGTGACGCCCCACGTCGATCCCGCCGACGTGCTGGTCATCTTCTCGGGCGGCGAGGTGCTCGTCCGCGCGGACCTGGAGGAGGCGGGCGCCGAGGTCACGCGCCGCGGCTACCCGTGGGGCATGGTGACCAACGGCATGGCCCTGACCCCGGAACGTTTCGGCCGTCTGCTCGACGCGGGGCTGAAATCGGTTTCGGTGAGCCTCGACGGTTTCGAGCGCGAACACAACTATATCCGCGGCAATCCCCGCAGTTACGACCGCGCGCTGGAGGCCGTGCGGATGATCGTGCGTGAACCCTCGCTGTCGTACGACGTGGTCACCTGCGTCACGGGGGCGATGGTCCCGCAGCTGGAGGCCTTCCGCGACATGCTCCTTTCGGAGGGGGTGCGCCACTGGCGGCTCTTCTCGATTTTCCCGATGGGGCGTGCCAAGAACGACCCGACGCTGCGGATGACCGACGCCCAGTTCCGGGAGATGCTGGAGTTCATCCGCCGCACGCGGCAGGAGGGCCGGATCGAGGTCAGCTATGCCTGCGAAGGCTTCCTGGGCGGTTACGAGGCCGAGGTCCGCGACCATTTCTACCAATGCGCCGCGGGTGTTTCGGTGGCTTCGATCCGTGTCGACGGGGCCATTTCGGGGTGCACGTCGATCCGCGCCAACTACCATCAGGGAAACATCTACCGGGATCGGTTCTGGGACGTGTGGCAGAACCGCTTCGAGCCGTTCCGCGACCGTGAATGGGCGCGCAGGGGCGAATGCGCCGATTGCTCGATGTTCCGCTACTGCCAGGGCGGCGGCATGCACCTGCGGGGCGACGACGGCGAATTGCTCTACTGCCACTACCGCCGGCTGTGACCGTTCAGAGATGGTTCAGATAGCCCCGCCGGACCAGGTCTTCGTCGTTTTCGCACGGATAGGCCTGCCCGTCGGCCATTACGTACAGCCGGTCGGCAATGCCGGTCACGTGGCGGTACATGTGGTCGGTGAGCAAAATCCCTTTCGTGGCCTTTTCCTGCCGGATGAGTGTTTGGAGCGTTGCAACGTGCAGGGGTGCAATCTGCGAGAACGGCTCGTCGAGCAGGATGAACCGGGCCGGGCTGCGCAGGATGATGAAACATTCCAGAATCCGCTGTTCCCCGCCCGACAGCTCCCCGATGCGGGTTTCGCGCAGGGGAATGAACTCCGGAAACCACCGTTCCAGGTCTTCCCTTTGCAGCCCGAAATCGCCGAGCGCGCGTTCCAGCCGCAACCATCCGGGAATGAACGGATGCTGCGGAAGGTAGCGAATCTCCTTTTCGGTAAACCGTCTGTGCCATTTCCCGTCGATGCGCATCGAGCAGAATCCCGCTTTCAGCGACCCCGACAGAATCTTCATCAGACAGCTTTTTCCGCATCCGTTGCGCCCGAGCACAGCCGTCACGCCGCCTGTTTCGACGAGCAGGTAAACACCCGAGAGAATGCGCCGTTCGCCGAACGCCAGCTCTGCGGAGTCGATTTCGAGAATATGTTTTTCAGCGGGCGGCATGCAGCAGGGCGGCGGAATAGTTCAGCAAAAGACAGCATAACCCGAAATCCACCGCGCAGCTTACGCCCAGCAGTGTTCGGCGGCGGATGCCGAGGTTGCGGTAATAGTAGAATTCATCGGAATAGCGCGGGATGATCCACACGTAGAGGAAAAGCGGGTAAATCAAGGCCTTTCCCAACAGCAGGGCCGGGACGATCGGCGTTCCGTGGACCTTGGCGACCCATGCCAGGGCGAGGCTCGCCGCTCCGCAGAAGAGGAGCATCGCCGAGCGGTAGAAGCGGAGTATGAGCAGCAGTTTGGCGGTCATTGTCTGTAAACATGAAAAAACGGGCGGCCGCAAAACTGGATTGCATCCGGGGCGGTTGCGCCTCCTGGCCCGTGAAAGCGTCGTTGCGGCATCAATATACGAAAAAAATCGGTCGCTTGTTCCGGAAGCCGGGATTTTCCGCCGCCTCCGCCGCCTCCGCCGCCTCCGCCGCCTCCTCCTCCGCCGCCGCCTCCTCCGCCGCCGCCGCCGGGGCGGACCGGGCGCTGCGAGGCGGCCGCGATCGTCCGCTGCGGGGCTTTTGAGTCCGGTCCGTTATTTTTGAAGAATGTTTTTTCGGAAATAATTTTGTCTTTTCGGATTTTAAACTTATCTTTGTGCGCTCTTAAAACGATAAGGGCACTTGTTCGGGGTGTAGCGCAGTCCGGTTAGCGCGCCAGCTTCGGGAGTTGGAGGTCGCTGGTTCGAATCCAGTCTCCCCGACAAATCGGCAGACTGCTCGATAGGGTGGTCTGCTTTTTTATTGAAATTCCGGCGGAAGCCGCGGCGTTCGGAGTGTAGCGCAGTCCGGTAGCGTATCTGGTTTGGGACCAGAGGGTCGCAGGTTCGAATCCTGTCACTCCGACAGACGATGTATGAAATGAGGCAACCCCTCCGGTCGCAGGACCGGAGGGGTTGCTTTGTTTTGTTCCTGTCTTTGCCGGATCGGCGGGCTTTCGGCTGGCGGCGCGGTTTCTGCGTATGACGCGGATGATGCGCTCCCTGCCGACGGCGCGGTTTCCGTCCCGTGCCGTGGGCGGCCGACCGAGCCGCCCACGGCAAGTTCGCGGCCGTGCTTTTCGACGCGGCTTTTCCTCACGGGCGACACGGCCGCGGCGACGGGCGGCATCAGTCGGCCTGCGCGATTTTACAGGATCTCTTCGTAACGGTTGAGATTGTCGAGTATGTGGCCGAAATCCTCCCCCGGACCGGGCATGTAGACCGCGAATCCGAGTCTCTGCGCAGCGTCGACATTCTTCTGTCCGTCGTCGATGAAAAGCGTCTCTTCGGGGCGCATGCCGCCTGCGGCGATCATCTTGCGGAAAATCGCCTCCGAGGGCTTCAGCTCGTGCAGTTCGTAGGAGAGGAAAACGGCATCGAAATAGTCGTCCATCGTCTTGCCGTCGGCCGTGAACATCCGTCGGATGTATTTCATCGACGCGGGGTTGTTGTTCGAGAGCACGCAGGTCCGGATTCCGCGCTCGCGCAGGGCGTCTATCTGACGGAGTTTCGCGACCGGGATGCGCACGAGAAATTGGCCGTAGGCCCAGGCGATCTGCGCGTCGGTTACCTCGGGCGTGCCCGACAGGCGGCGCATTTCGTCGCAGGCTTCGTGGAACGAAATGACGCCGTGTTCCAGCCGTCCGATCATCTCGGCGGGGTAGTAGGGGTTGATCAGATCGGCCACGGCATCCATTCCGAGGCTCCGGAAGGCTCCGGTGCAGCGGTCTATGTCCAGATCGACCAGCACGCCTCCGAGGTCGAAGACGACGGTTTTGATTGTGTTCATAATTTATTGTTTTTTTCGTGCTCGAAGAGCCTATTTCTGAAACTTCATCGTGAACCTGCGGACCGGACGCAGCACCCACATCGGCAGTATCTTGCAGAGGGGAATCCACACGCGGTTCCACCAGTCGGGGACGATGCACCGGCGTCCCCGCCACAGGGCGCGCAGTCCGCGCCGGGCGCACGAGTCGGCCGTGATAAGCACCCCGAGGCGCGTGCCGATGCGCTGCCAGCGGGGAGTCAGTCCGTAGAGGTCGGTCGCCACACCCGCCGGGCAGACCGCCGTGACGCGGATGCCGTGCTCGCGGACCTCCTTCGCGAAGGCCACCGAGAACGACCGCAGGTAGGCCTTCGACGCGCTGTACAGGGCCAGTCCCGGAAAGGGCATCCACAGCGAGTAGGAGGACATGTTGAGAATGTGCCCCCGGCAGCCGCGGCGCACCATGTCGGCCGCCGCCATCCGGCACAGTTGGGTGTTCGTCAGGTCATGCAGCAGGATGATGCGCTCGATGCGCTCGGCGGGGGTTTGCAGGATGTCGCGGAACGAGAATATCCCGGCGTTGTTCACCAGTACGTCGATGGCGGCTCCTTCGCGCCGCACGGCCTCCCACAGCTCCGCAGCGGCTTCGATGCGCGCCAGGTCGATCTCCACGATCCGCACCTCGGGCCGGAACCCGGCGGCGGGGGATGCCGCTTTCCGGACGCCGCCGTCCGGACCCGCTCCGGCAGCGAGTATCTCGCCGCATACCGTCTCCAGCGGTTCGCGGCGGTTGCCCGCCAGCACCAGGTTGTAGCCCAGCGCCGCCAGCCGCAGGGCGTAACAGCGTCCGATGCCCGACCCGGCTCCCGTGACCAGCGCCCAGGCGCTTCCCGGGGCGACGGCTCCCCGCCGGCCGACGCTGCGGCCGCTTCCGGAAACGGCTGCGGTGTGCTCCCCGCACGGTGTGATTGCTTCGCGTTTCATCACGGCAGGCGTTTGAGTTCTTCGACGATCCGTCGCGGGAGGTTGTCGCAATGCTTGCAGCACTTCATGTCCACGGAGTACATCCGCGCGATGCAGTAGTTTCGGTGGTCGCAGGCGCTTCGCGTCGCCGCGTCGCCCTCGCGGAGCTTTGCGACGAACGCCGGGTCGTTGACGAGCGCCCGGGCCATCTGAACCAGCTCGAATCCCGAGTCCAGCGCCCGGTCGATGCCCTCGCGGCTGACGAGTCCCCCGACGTAGATCAGCGGACCTTTCAGGGCGGCCCGGAATTTCTTGGCGTCTTCGAGGAAATAGCACTCCTCGAAGGGGAACTGTTTTATCATAAAGGGACCGCACCAGCGGATGAAGTAGCGCAGCCATAGCGGCGAGTAGTAGCTCATGGTGTAGATCGGGATCAGCCCCCGCATGACGGCCATCGGGGCCTTCGAGACGAATCCGCCCGAGAGGACGATGCCGTCCACGCCGAACGATTCGATGACTTTGGCGATCTCGATGCTCTCGGGGATTTCAATGCCCCCTTTGAAGCCGTCGTACATGTTGTGCTTCACGGTGATCGCCATGCCGCACGCCCGGGCCGCCTCCACGGCCTCGCCCAGACACATGCGCATGAAGCGCATGCGGTTTTCGAGCGAGCCGCCGTATTCGTCGTGCCGGTGGTTGGTGTAGGGCGACAGGAACTGCGAAATGAGGTAGCCGTGCCCGGCGTGCACCTCCACCGAGTCGAATCCGGCGTCGCGGGCCGTGCGCACCGCCGTGCCGAAGTCGCGGGCCACCTGTTCGATCTCGCGTCTCTTCATGCCCCGCACGGGCGTGTAGGCGTAGAGGTTGAATCCCGTCGAGGCGCCGATGGGCATCTGCCCGGCGGTGGTCCAGTGGGTCATGTTGCCGCAATGTCCGATCTGGATGGCCGCGGCGGCCCCTTCGCGATGCACGGCGTCGGTGATTTCGCGCAGTCCGGGGACGATCTCGGGACGCAGCCACAGCTGCTTGTTGAACGACAGTCCGCTGCGGCACACGGCGGCATAGGCCAGCGTGGTCATGCCCACGCCGCCGCGGGCTACGGCGACGTGGTAGTCCTTGAGCTGCCGGGTGGGACCGAAGTCCTTGCCCATGGATTCGAAGGCCGCCGAACGGATCGTGCGGTTGCGCAGCGTGACGGGGCCTAATTTATAAGGGGTGAAAAGTGTAGAGGACATTGAATTGAAAGTTGAGAGTTAGAAGTTGAGGGTTGAAAGTCGGATGCGCAGACCTCGTTCCGAAACGTGAAATTCTTGCGTCGTCCCTGAAGTCGTCTTCTTAATCCGGCGGGCGCAGAACTGGGTGAAAAACGTTGTAACGGACCATCCGCAACCTAAACCCCGCCTTTTAGGCGGGTCAATAGATGAAGGGGATGATCCGTTTGCGGCGAAGGCGCGAAAACTCTTCGCCGAACTCCTGCTCGTAGCGGCGGCGCAGCGATGCGGCGCGCGGTGCGAGGTTGGCGAAGGTCCACCATGCGAAGACCGTTCCGGCCCACGACCACGAGGCTACGGCGAATCCCACCCATTCGAGCAGTTCGCCGAAGTAGTTGGCCGACGAGACGTAGCGGAACATGCCCCCGCGGGGGATGTAGTGGCGCGTGTCGCCCGGGCGGCGGAGGTGGCGGATGATGTGGTCCGAATGGAGGTTTACGGCCATTCCGGCCACGAACAACGCCCCGCCGATATAGATATAGGGCTGTGCGAACCATCCGGCGTAGTAGTCAGCGGGCGAGACGTAGAAAATCCAGCCTCCCTGCATCAGGGCGTTGAGCGTGTTGAAGACCATGCCCATCACGACGATGCCGAGGGGCATGCGGCCCTTGCCGCGGATCAGCAGCGGGAAGATGAAGGCCCGCTGGAGGTAGTGGGCCTGGAACAGGCAGAACAGCGCCAGCGGCCCGGCCTGCCACATCCTTTCGGACGAGGCCCACAGCACGCACATGAGGATGAAAACCGGAGATTCCATCACCATCCAGCCCACGCGGTTGGGCACGGGAGGTCCGTAGCGGCGGTCGAAGAGATAGCCGTAACCCGCCTCGAAGAAGTGCAGCGCGGCGTAGACCACGGCGGCCAGAAGGGCCATGACGATCAGGAAAATGTCGAAATTCTCTTTCATAGACGTTGGGGATAAAACGCACGAAAGATACGTATTTTTTCCGGTCCCGGCAAGTCCTTTGCGCCCTATGTTTTGTTCGTTGCGTCGTGTCGCTGCGGGGGCGTTTTTCCGGTCCGTGGCGGCAGCGCCGGGCTTGCGTAGGCCGCCGCCGAAGGTCCGGAAGAGCCTCCCGCCGCAAACGAAAAAGACGGCTCCGCTTCGGGGGTGAAGCGTGAGCCGTCCGGCGTTCTGCCGCCCGGAGGGGGCGCGTGTCGCGGGGAAGGTCCCTGAATGTTCGGTCAGCCGTTGCCGGCCGCGAGAAAGCGCCCTTCAGGGGCGGCTTGAGAAGCCTCTTTTGGATGCTATGGCCGAAATTGCGGTCCGAAGGCCGCTTTTCCCGCCAGCGTTCCGGCAGTCGGAGGTCCGGTGACCTCCGACCGCATCAATGCGTGTAGACCTTGCCTTTCTGGCGCTCCTTGTTCTCGTACTTGATGCGCGAGGGGGTGGGGTACCGGAGTTTCTCGAACTCGGTCACGGCGTTGCGGATGTCTCCCAGAAGCATGTCGGCCATGTCGCGCGACATGCCCTGGCGAACCACGATGCGCATGACGATCATCTCGTCGATGTTCTTGGGCATGGTGTATGCCGGGACCATCCAGCCGCTCTGCTGCAAGGCGGCCTGCAGGTCGAACAGCGTCCATTTGGCCTTCTTGTCGTATTCGGGGTCCATCATCCAGATGAACAGCGGGTTGACGACCTCTTTGGCGTAGTTCCGGAAGCACGGCATCTTGCCGATCTGCTCGTGGCAGTATTTGGCGATGTCCATCGAGTTCTGCTGCACCTCCTTGTACCCCTCGAATCCCAGCCGGATGAAGTTGTAGTACTGGCCGAGAATCTGCGCCGCCGGCCGCGAGAAGTTCAGGCCCACCTGCGTGATGTTCGCGCCGAGGTAGTTGACCGAGAACGACATTTCGTCGGGCAGGTACTTCTTGTCCTTCCATACGACCCATCCCAGTCCGGGGTACACCAGTCCGTACTTGTGGCCCGACGTGGAGATCGACAGCACCCATTTGAGGCGGAAGTCCCACTTCTTCTCGGGGTGCAGGAACGGCAGGATGAAACCTCCGGAAGCCGCGTCGACGTGGATCGGGATTTCGTAGCCCGTCTTGGCGTTGTAGGCGTCGAGCGCCTTGTCGAGACCCTCGATGTCGTCGTCGAGACCCGTCCACGTCACGCCGGCGATGGGCACGATGCAGATGGTGTTCTCGTCGCAGGCCTTCAGCGCCTCGCCGATGTCGAGCGTCGGGTGGTCGAGCGTCAGGGGCACGGTGCGCATCTCGATCTGCCACAGCTGGCAGAAC
>ERZ840517.41-NODE-41-length-193929-cov-13.479946_pt1 | contig 193929 bp, 187 predicted proteins | sample MGYA00519876_ERZ840517 | MGnify/ENA primary metagenome ERZ840517 (study PRJEB31850, sample SAMEA3708882) | human gut metagenome | biome: human gut; feature: human-associated habitat; material: faeces | place: China | collected 2014 ... | reverse complement strand
CATACACTTCATTTGCCGTAACGTGTCTTCTCATTTCGTATACGGTATTTCTTACAAGATCTTTTTGAATGGTATTTCTCCTACTTGTCATTTGTCCTCCTTATTAGGATTAGTTCTTAATAAGGATTATATACCACTATCATCCTGTTGTCAATAAAAATAGTAATAATTCTCATTATTACTATTTGCCGTCTCTGACAATAATTACACCTCCTTCCGCATCCAAGTATGTGGACAATCTTCGTCCATATGAATATCATTCAGCTCCATATATCCTTGTTTCTTGTAAAACTCTGCCACACGACACTGTGCAGACAATTCTATTCTTTTACCCCCGAGATCACTAACTGTTTTTTCCGCACCCTGCAACATCTTTTCACAAAATAGCGACCATAAAAAGCGATTATGCTTGCTATGGAAATCAACTTAAATTCCATTGCCCTTATCCTCTCAAATTCCAGTTTATAAACCTGCCAGATAATCAGAACAATTAAAATTGATTGGAGAACTCTCTACACCTTTCGTTGAGCCGCTCATCAACACAAAGTTGTTTTACACGATTTTTCTCTTTTGTTATACTAAAAACAAAGGAGGATACAGCATATGAAAGAAAGTAATTTTAGCAGTAGACTGTCAATGTTTCGTCAAAATAAAAATATGACACAGGAAGAATTGGCAGGGCGAATGGGGGTTACACCACAGGCACTTAGCAAATGGGAACGGGGACATAGTTTACCGGATATTTTATTACTCAAGGAACTTTGCCGGATATTAGAAATCAGCGCAGACGATTTATTGGGGATAGAAAATCGGAAAATAACAGAAAACGGAAATGATTTAGCACAAAAAGAAATCTGGCACAAATTACAAAATTGTTTGGAGCCATTGGAGTGTATTTTCGGAAAAGATTTGGTCCCTGCATTTTTGGATGGGACATATCAGGAAAAAATTGTAGAAGCAAGAAAAAAATTAGCGGGCGAAGGAATCCTAATGCCGTTGGTACGGATACGAGATGATGAAGGGTTAGCCTCCCGTGAGTTTGCAATCTTGTCTTATCGTCAGACTTTGCGAAAAGAGTCGGTAGAAACAGAAATCAAAGACGCTAGTTATATCGTAGAGCGTTTAGAAAAGACCGTAAGAGAAAACTATGCCCACATTCTCAATCGGGATTTGGTAAAAGACATGGTAGAGAATCTGCAGAAAAAATATCCTGCACTTATTAGGGGCGTTGTGCCGGAAAGGATTTCCTATGGGTATCTGACCGATGTATTTAAACAATTGCTAGAGAGAGGACTCGCACCATGGTATTTTAGTAAAATAATTGAAATTATGGATAGTGAATGTCGAAGAAATCCGTCAATCACCGAAGCGGAGTTGGTGTGCACAATCGGAAAAAAATTGCAGGAGAAGTAGCGATATCCTTTTATTTACAAATCGTATTAAGCTATGATAAACTATTAACATAAATGTAATTTTTGGGAAAAACAATATTTCCTATTGGCACTAGCAGGCTTAGTATGATTGGAGGATGTTTATGAAGAAAAAAACAAGAAAAAGGAGTTTGTGTTTGCTGCTTGCAGCGGCACTTCTTCTGACTTCGATACCGTTTGATATGACAACGTCGTCGAAGGCGGAGGAGAAAGGAACTGTTGTCAGAGATGGTGAGTACACAACCGGTATTTTTGCCGGTGAATATGGAATTGACCAGCTTTTTGATTATGTTATGATGACAAGCACATTAAAGGGTTTGCCATATGATGCATCCTGGGGAACAGCGAATGCGTCTACCGGCCATCAGTTTACAAAGAGTATGATGGCGGACAGACATTTTGTATTAAAGTATTCCGGAGATTCAAATTATCCGCTTGCTTTATGTCTTTACGAAGATGATGGCACACCGGTAGTGAGCAGCCGAAACAAAGGGTTAAAGTCATCTTCAAAAATAGGTCTTAGTACCAATGTGTGTCTTACCACCACAGCATCTACTTATATGAAAAAAAATTATACGGATGGAATTGAAGGTGTAATGGCGCTTTGCAGTATGGGCGAGGCAGATTCCAAAGGACTCTATTTTAAGAGTAAGAACGGATTTGGATATTATTTAAGTGGCAGCCAGGGGCGCGATGTTGGGGAGAAAATTGTTTGGGAAGATGATGCCAATACATCGGTTACAATGGATGAACTTGCTGAAATGACAGGATATTCTTCTAACAGTCTAGAGTCCGGTCAGTATGCGGTTATGTATAATTCCGAAGGCGGGCAGCAGGTACTTGATATGCCGGAGGAGCAGACAAAAGAAAAAGATGTTGATCTTACGCTTTCTGAGAATGTTCCAACAAGAAAAGGATACCGTTTTATAGAATGGAACACAAAAGAAGATGGTTCAGGAACTTCCTATGATCCGGGGGCAACGTATTCTAAAAACCAGGTAGTGACTTTGTATGCCATTTGGGACAGATATTATGAAGAAGGATTGTTTGGTGCAAAGTTAAGTAAGGATCAGATTCTTGATGTTATTACCAGTACAAACATGATAAATGGATATGGTTATGATGCTTCTTGGGGAACAGCAGATGCATCCACAGGTCATCAGTTTAAAAGTACCCAGTTAAAAGACCGGTATTTTGTATTCCGCTATAGTGGCGACGATAATTATCCGGTTTCGCTTTATATGTACGAAGCCGATGGTACGCCGGTAACCAGATCTGAATCGAAAAATCTTTACGCATCTTCCCTGATTGGCGATGAGAATAATGTCTGCCTTACAGAGGACGGCTATGATTATATGGAAGCCACATATGATGATGGAATAAAAGGTCTTGTGTGTCAGGGAGAAGTTACCCAGTATGATGAAAATGGTGTAACTTTTGAGAGTATCAACGGGTTTGGTTATTATGTATCCATTAACCGAGGATATAAAAAAGGAGATTATATCAATTGGAACGAACCGGAATATGGTGCGGATGTTGACGAATTAGATTCCATTGACACTTTTGCAGATGCAGAAATGTATGACGGTGAGTATGCCATTATTTATAACGAAAATACCAGTGATTTGGTAAAAGATTTCCCTTCTACACAGAAGAAGGAAGATTTGTATGCATTCATTATAACAACGCAAAAGCCAACAAGAAAAGGATATGTGTTTAACGGATGGAATACAAAGAAAGACGGAAGCGGACAGGAGTATGCGGCTGGTTCCAGATATAGTGGCACAGGTGTTCTCACGCTTTACGCAACATGGAAGGAAGAAGAAAAAGCTGCACTTGAAATTTATGAAAATGGCGAGAAAGTGGACCAAAGTTATTTGATGTCCAATGAGGATGCAGTTGATAAAATAGTGAAGAATGCAAAAGATTCCAATGAATTTTATGCAAAACTCAATGAAATCAATCTCGTACATACTTTTGAGGTAAAAGGTGGATATGCAGCGGATGATGTGTATAAGGCAGTTGCTTCGGATGCAAGTGTAGCGTCCTGCGAGATGAATGGAAACATTCTCACACTGACAGGAAAAAAGGATGGATTTACTTACGTTACGGTAACCGATGAAACCAGCGGACAGATTTATCGAATGAGTGTTGACGTAAAAACCTTGGCAAATAAATTGTATATTATCCGTCCAATTACAGACAACAGCTATAAAGATTACCTTACGGATATTGGAAAAGTAGGATGTAATATCAGCGGCGGAGATGCAGATAAAGTCGAGTGGACGACAGAGAATGATAAGGCAGAAAGTATCAAACAGCTTTCCAACGGCGACTGTATTGTATGGAAACCGGCACAGGATGATGTTTCGGTCGGTGTGAAATATGGACTTAGTAAAAGTGATATTTCCATAAAAGACATGTCAAGTGGTGAAACGTCAGGTGCATATCCGATTAACAATTGTCAGGTTTCCTCAAAATATATGCAGAACATAACGTTATCGGATGCAACAGGAAAAGGAAAAGAAAGCAAATTTACAATTAAGGCATATTTGCTGGATGATAAGGGAAAAGAAATTGCGAAGGATACACAGACTTTTGAAAAAAATCTGGTAGATAATCCGTATTCAACAGAGGTTACATTTTCCAATGTAAAACAACTCGATAATGCGGAAGTGCTTCTTGAAATTACGACAGAGAACAATACTTACGAGCCAAAACTTGTGAGATATTCTGTGTTTTCGGATGGGCAGCAGGTCAGTGGTGGTACCAAAGTGCAGCTTAACAGCAAATCAGATGGTGTTACAGATAACAATATTGTTTATGTCACAGATGAAAATGGAAAAGATATCAATAGTTTATTGATTGATAAAAATGAGACGAAAAAAATTGTCGTAAACTCATGCGCAGCAACCGGCCATCTTATTGAGATAAAAACGTCCGGCAGAGAATTGAGTGCCGCAAAAGAAGAAACTACATATTATGACGGTATGGTAAATGAGTGGAAAAAGTCTGTTTTTGAGATTGACAGTAAAAGTACCTCAACAGGAAGACATTCGGTTGAAGTTATTGTAAAGGATAGCAAAAAGAATATATTGTCAACGCAGACAACGCCATTTACAATAGCCAATGTCACAGACCTTCCATCACCGGAAAAACCAACTAGCATTAATTTTGTTGGTGATTTGGAGACACCAAAATTGTCTGCCGGAAAAGTCATTAACCGAACATTAAAGTTTAACCTGCCAAAAGTTTTGCCGATGAAGGTAAGTTTTCAGGATACCGATGACCCATTCAAGAAAACGTTTATGATTGCCATTGGTAATGCCGGACTTGATGAAAATAATATTGTGGCAGCAGTAACAGAAACCATTAATGATTTAAAAGATAATAAACTGACAAAAACATTATCCGGTTATGCGTTTGGTAATGCGGACTTTATCGACGGTAAATGGGTTATGACCTATACCGGAGGTGGAATTGCCGGAAGCATTCAGTATGAATTTAGTTTCAATAACAATGTAGTCGTTGGATTTGTTCCATTGTATTATGGAATGAAAGTTGGATGCAGTGCAAACATTGATGCGCTGGTTTCAGGTGGAAACTCTTACCATAACCAGTTTGTCGGACTTGATTTCAGCACAAACAACCTGAAACTGACCAGCCAGTATAATTTTGTAACGGATATTCTTGTTGGAATAAAAGGATACGTCGGTGCCAGTGGCGGTGTTGGATTTGACGGTAAAGTAGTAAAATTAAAATTTGGTGTAGAGGGTAACCTTTCGGTTGAATATAATCACCGTGTCGTGATTTTCAAGGACCTTGACAAAACAAAAACATATGACGGCGGATACTTGAATTTCTCCGGTGATATTGGATTGTATTTTGAATTTAAGCTGTTATTTATAAAATACAAGAAAAAAATTGTAGGAACCGGATTTAGCAAAGGCAGAAGTTACCGGGATTGGGAGAAGTTCCCTGTTGGCAGACCAAACTTGTTAGAGTTTGCCGGTATGGAAACAAAATCAAAATCATCACTTCTGAAAATTGCGCCAAAGGCGGATGAAGACTGGATGAATTATATCAATCCATATATAACACCTGTTGCAGCAGAAGATGGTAAAAGCATGGCGATGGTGTATACCGAAAATCTGGAAGATTTGGGAACCATTAATCCGGCGGTAAGTGAATATGATGGAGCAAAATGGTCGGATCCGAAAGTTATGACTGACTGGCGGACAAAAGGCGAGAATCAGACGGTGAACGCGATTGATTATGCCAAAGATGACAAGTTAGAAGTGTTAGCTTTTGATGCAGTAACTTATGATTCGGCAATGGAAAATAGCGATGACATTTCAAGCAGCCAGTTTAATACAAGTGCCAATTCCAGTGAAATTCACGTGTATGTGAATGGAAAGCACACCAAACTCACAGATAATCAGGCAGCAGATACTGCACCGGTAGTTTCCGTAAAAAATGGAAAGGCAATGGTTGTATGGCAGTCCGATACTTATAATCTTGAGTCAATGGATGAAAGTGCTGTCAAAGACGATATGCAGGGAGAGAAGAAATTGTACTTTAGTTTCTATGGCGGTACAAAATGGTCAGACCCGGCGTGCTTAGAAAGCGGAGAAATCAAAGGTGTTCAGGCATACGATATGGATATGTCGGATGATGGAACTGCAATGATTCTTGCCAGCATGGGAAGTTCCGATTTACTTAAAAATCGTGAATTGTATTCTTATGTGATTGATAATGGACAGGTGAAAAGTGTAAACCGTGTAACTTGTAATGAAGCGGGAGAAACGCAGCCTAGAGTAAAATATGTAACAGACAATGACGGCATGTTCTTGACCGCATGGCAGCAGTCAGAATACAAGGGCGAGGAAACAAGCAAAGTATATGTAAAAATTCAGGGATATAATATGAGCGGAAGCGCAAATGATTTCTCCCTTGATGACAATGGCGAAGTGGCAGAAAACTTTGATTTCGCAAAGGGCGGCGACACCATTGATGATAGTGCGGTTTACTGGTACTCAATTGGCGATGATTCGCTGAATCATACTTATGTAAAATACATAAATAAAAAGGATAGTACCTTATCAACAAAATATGAAATGAACAGCACCTCATCAGAAAGTGAAAGCATGGTAGGAAATACCGTAACTAAAGAGGGTGATTCATTCTCGGTTGTATCCTGCGCACAGCCACAAAAACAAAGCAGTGGTTCAGATGAAGACGAGGAGCAGCCGGCACGATTGATATTTGCTAAAAAACAGATTAAGAATGAGCTTAGAAATGAAACTGCCAATGCATTTGACCAGAATATTGTTCCGGAAAGCAATGTGAATGTAACCATTTCATTTACAAATGCAGGACGAAAAGCACTGGAAAATGTGACAATTAAAAATAATGGAAATGTAGTTTATGACAATTATCCAATCTCACTGAAAAGCGGTGAAAGCGGACAGATTCAGTTTACCTATTCGTTAGGCAAGACATTAAAGAACGAAGAATTTGATATTGAGGCAGACAATGGTGCAAAAGCGGTGGCAAAACTTACGCTTCTTGGTGCTGACCTTGTCGTATCAAATCCGGAAGTGACATCGACATTGTCCGGTGGCGAGAGAGTCATGCAGGCAGTTATCAGTAACGCAGGTACGACTGCAATGAATGAAAATGACAGTGTGCGCATTGACTATTCAATGGCAGATCAAAAGAATGTAAAGGTAAATCCGATTTCAGCCGGAGCAAAATGGGATAGTAACAAAAAACAGATTGTAGTTTCCGGTAAAGAAGCCATCGAGGCAGTGAATAAAGGAGAGTACATTCTTCAGTTTGGTTATAAACCAACATTCAAAGACGATGCGGATGCAATTGCTTTGTCGATGAATGCGGCTGCTTATGGCAGTGACGGTGCTATGGATGAATTAAACGTGGTAGATAACAGTTCTTCATTTAGTATCATCAAACCGTCTAAACTTTATGATACACAGCTGGTTTGTGATGCAATTATTGAAAATGGAAAGATAATTGCAGTTAAGGTTACGAATCAGTATGAGACGGCAATAAAAAAAGGTATTAAGATATCCAATGGAACAGGCAGCAAACAAATCAATGTTGCGTTAAATGGCGAGGAAAGCAAAACATATCCTGTGGAACTTGCTGTTTTAGGCTCCATTGAGTACACATTAAAAGATTATAATGCCAGCGAAAGTACAGCGAAGCCAACGGCAACACCCGCACCAACGAAGAAGCCGGCGGTGACACCTATTCCAACAAAGAAACCGACAGCAACAAAAACTCCGGCTCCTAAAATTACAGTCGGCAAAGCAACCATTAAGAAACTTAAGAATAAAGCGAAAAAGAAAATGGTTGTTACCATTAAGGCAGTAAAAGGTGCGTCCGGATATAAAGTTATGTATGCAACAAATAAGAAGTTTAAAAAAGCAAAAACGAAATGGACTTCTGCGAAAAAAGTAACAATTTCCCGCCTGAAAAAAGGCAAGACATATTATGTTAAAGTAATTGCGTACAAAAAAGGAAAGGGTGCGGTTAAGGTATTTGGTAAAGCAAGTAAGGTAAAGAAAGTAAAGGTTAAGAAGTAGGATTATGTGAAATTTTTTAGTTTCCGTAAATCAGTAGAAAAACTTTGCGTCTTGTGGGCGCAAAGTTTTTCTACTGATTTACCGGAAGCCAAAAGATAACGAGTATTTGATATAATCGAATTGTTTAAACATACTGGGAGGTGATTTTATGCAGTGTCCATATTGTAATTCCGAAATGGAAAAAGGCATAATTAATCAGGACAGATATCCATTAAAGTGGAAATCGGAAGGACCTAATGCTAAAAAAATAAAGCTCACAAGTTTTTTGGAAAAAACATATGTGGAAGCTTATTTGTGTAATAACTGCAATAAGTTAATTATTGATATCTGAAAATGAAATCATGGGGAATACCTCCAAACAACGCTTTTTTCTTGATTTCAAGAAAAAGCGTTGTTTCGGAACTGAAGGTTCAGTTTGAGCGCGGCAAGTATTTGGTTGGAAACTAAAAATATCACATCACCCTGCCGGCAAAATTTCAACATCCCCGCTGACGGTGTCAAAATCATAGCGGTTAATGCCCGAGCCGCAGACAAACTTATCATCTTTTTTAGTTCCGGCAAAACTACAAGTTAAATCCCCGGAAACGGAATCGTTTTCTGCCTCGAATTCAGAGTTACTTGGAATCGAAACCGAAATGTCACCGCTGACGCTTTCCATGTCAATTTTCTGCGGTGTGACGGATGAGGTAATACGGCAGTCGCCACTCACGCTGTCACTGTTAATCCGTTCTGCGCTTCCATTAAAAGTAAGGTTTCCACTTACGGTATCCAGATAAAAATTCTTTGTGGAAAGACCATTAATTGTAGTGTCGGCACTTACTACATCGCCGGAAATTTCCGATAAATTGGAAGCAAGTGAACGTGGAATCAAAATCTCTAAGTTCTTCCTCCCTAAGCTGTGGAAGAAGGAGAAGAAGCTGCCGCTTTCCCGGTAGCGGACATCTAAAGTTCCATCGTGGTAATAATAATGAGCTTTGTCACGATCCGATAGGTCGCTTGCACCATCTTCTCGAATCTGAATAACATTTCCGTCATAAACATCAACTTTTACGGAGCCGCTTACCCAGTCGATGGAAAGACTGGATAATTCGGATGCAGAAATATCAGCATTTCCCACCTGATACAAATCAGCATTGTCATAGCTGGAAAAAGAGCCAAATACCGGAAAGTTGCGGAAGGTGTTGCCAAGAATCCCCACAATTAAAATACCGATGAGGGCGAGTGTCAAAATGCCAAGTACAATAATCTTTATCCAGATGGCAGTTTTCTTTTTCATAATCGGTCCCTCCTAATTTGCTTTCAGCTCAAAAACAGCTTTGATAATGGATTCAAGTGCGGCACCAATTAAGAAGATGACCCATGAAATGTGCCATGCCATAGTAGTAAAACTAATCACAAAGTACAGGGCGGTAATGAATACCCACAAAGCACTTTTAATGGCGTGCATTGCCTGCTTATTCGTGTCATTTTTACTCTGCCACTCTTTGAAATCTTCCATAAAAGTGTCGTCCATTTTCGTGTAGCGCGGTTTTGTCATGGAATTGTAAATAATAATTCCAGTTGCGATGGCAATAAAAACAAAAAGACCACAAGCACCAATGGCGTCCGGCAGATGCAGACTGTCTGTAATAATTGGCGGTGTAACACACAAAATATAAAGCATGATGGCAACAGAAATGCGGATGGCTGATTTTTTACGCCATGCCATATAATTTTCCGAGTCCATTTGGTTTGGCGTCTGGGACGAATCTTTCAGGGAAGCAAGAAGTTCATCCAAATCACCAATACTTGCAATGGCAATGTTGTAAGCGGCTTCCTCTGATTTCCCCTCTGCCACAAGGTCGTGGTATTTGTCCACGATATTTTGCAAAATTTCTTCTTTTACTTCAACTGCTTTTTTTGTATTTGGAACATCCTGAAATAAATGGTCCATGTAAGCTCGTAATTTGTTCTCCATAAAATCCTCCTTATAAAATAGATTGTGCCATTTCATTATACTTGTTTGGGATTTGACGGTTCCGAATGAATTAAGACGTCAATAAATCCCTTTGCAATCTCCCATTCGCTGCATAACTTCCGGTAGGCGTTGCGGCCTTCCGGTGTAATGGTATAATAACGTCTTCTGGCACCGGTATTTTCATTTCCCCAGTAAGAACAGATGTAACCGGCTTCTTCAAGCCGCCGGAATGCGGTATATAAAGTAGCTTCTTTTAGTTCATACTCATTTTGCGTAAGTTCCTGAATCCGTTTATTAATCTTATATCCATAACTGTCCTCCTGCAAAAGCTGGGCAAGAATGATGGTATCGGTATGTCCTCGAATCAAGTCCGATGCAATTGACATGAACAATCCTCCCTTCATGTTTGTTAGTGCTATTAAATCATAATATACCTCGTCTGTCAAGGTATATTGAAAATATAAGTACATTTGTCACGATACTTGACAAATGTCATGCGATGCGATAGTGTGAAATAATATGATGAAAAAATACATTTATAGATATAGTTAGAGAGAAGGGGTAACCGATGATAGCGATTATTGTGGCGATGAGTGAGAACCGGGTGATTGGCAGAGAGGGAAAAATACCGTGGGATTTGCCGGAGGATAGAAAAAAATTTCAAATGCTGACCATGGGAAATGCCATTGTGATGGGACGCCGCACGTATGATGAAATTGGGCACCCGTTACCCGGGCGGATGACGTATCTTTTGTCCGGAACGAAAAAGGTTGAACTGGAAAACTGCCACACGGTGCAAAGTTTAGAAGAAGTATGGGAAAAAGAAAAAAACACCGGACGGGATATCTTTATCTGCGGCGGAGCGTCGGTATATGAAGAAGCGCTTAGGAATACCGATAAAATATATGTAACGAAACTTTTGGAAAAGGTAGAAGGAGACACTTTTTTTCCTATGTTTTCGGGGGAAGAATTTGTGGAAAAAAGCTGTGAAATTTTAGTGCCTCAAAAGGCTGTTTTTTATGAATATGAGCGAGTGCAAAAAAAGGGTAAATTTATGCTTTCCACACTGAAAGATTTGTGGTATGATGGTAAAATGGTTACGAAAGAGAAACAGTTGCGGATTTTCGATGAAAAAAGTGGTAAATGGGAAGTTTTTTCGCCCGTGATTTTTCAAAATTGTATGCGGCCGGAAGAGGTTACAATTTATCCGCTCACGATTACTTTACTTGCGGAAGATAGGATACAGATTGAGACAAAATATCAGCAGAGGGAATTCGATTTAAAAGATAAGGAAATCGAATTATGTGAATGGGAAGCGAAAATTCACAAAGTGGAATGTACGCATTGTGAAAACTGCGGCAGATGCGGCTGGTAAACGAGAAGAAATCAGAGGTGCAAAAGAAGTGAAAAATCAAATGATATATAGAAGGGCATTGAAGCTTGCGATTCCGATGATGATACAAAATGGTATTACCAACATGGTCGGGTTAATTGATAATGTGATGGTTGGTAGCATTGGAACAGAAGCGATGACGGCTGTCTCGATTGTCGGACAGCTTATTTTTGTTTTTAACCTTGCTATTTTCGGAGGAATATCGGGGCCCGGTATCTATGCTGCCCAGTATTATGGACAGGGAAATGAAGAGGGATTCCGTAATGCGGTCCGCATGAAAATGTGGATTTGCGGGATTTGTATTATAGCCGGACTTTTACTCTTTTTGCTGGCGGGAGAGAATTTGATTGGTCTTTATCTTCACGGTGAAAGCCAAGTTGTGAATGCGTCGCTTACGATGTCTTATGCAAAAGAATATCTCGCAATTATGTTATTTACTTTTGTTCCGTTTGGCGTGACACAGATTTATGCGAGCAGTCTTAGAGAGACCGGTGAAAGCATAAAGCCGATGATAGCCGGTATCGCATCCGTGGTTATTGATGTGGTATTTAACTATTTTCTTATTTACGGAAAATTTGGTTTTCCTGAGCTTGGAGTGAGGGGAGCAGCAATTGCTACTTTGATGGCGCGTGTGGTTGAGATGTTAGTCGTGGTTATCTGGACGCACTGCAAAAAGAAGGAAATTACATTTATCAATGGATTGTACCGGACGCTTCTTGTGCCGAAGGCAATTATGGGAGAAATGATAAAAAAAGGACTTCCTATTTTCTTAAACGAGTTTTTGTGGGCGGGCAGCATTGCGGCGTTGACACAGTGCTATTCGACACGGGGCTTGGAGATTGTGGCAGGACTTCAGATTTCCAATGCCATTTGCAACCTTTTAAATGTTGTATTTATTTCTCTCGGCTCCGCCGTTGGTATTTTGAGCGGTCAGACACTCGGAGCGGGCGAATACGACAAGGCAAAGAAAAATGCATACTCACTGATGAAATTTGCGGGTGTGATTTGTGTGGGACTTACAATACTTTTAGTTTCCATTTCGGGAGTTTTTCCGAATTTGTATGATACAACGAGCCAGGTGCGAAATTACGGAACGTGGTTTATTATTATCACGGCATTGTTTTTCCCGGTACAGGGTGTTTTAAATGCTCTTTATTTTACCGTCCGTTCCGGGGGAAAAACATTTATCACGTTTTTGTTTGACAGTGTGTATTCGTGGGTTGTACCGCTTCCGATTGCGGCGGTATTATGCTACTACACAGGTCTTCCCATTCTGGGCGTATATGCGATTGTACAGGCAGCAGATTTAATCAAACTTGCTGTGGGATATATCCTGATTCAAAAGGGAGTCTGGATTAGTAATATTGTAGAGGATTAGAAAAGGAGATTGTTATGAAACATGAAAAAAGGTCAAAGTGGTCATCACAGGCAACATTTATTTTAGCGGCGATTGGTTCCGCCGTTGGACTTGGAAATGCGTGGCGCTTTCCGGGACTTGCCGCAAAGCACGGAGGCGGAACATATTTGTTAATTTACTTAGTTGCGCTGTTTGTTGTCGGAATTCCACTTCTGATGATGGAGGTTTCCGTTGCACGTAAATTCCACCGCGGTGCTGGCGAAAGTATGCGGGGAATTAATAAAAAGACAGAGTTTATCGGATGGGCAGCAACATCAAATGCATTTGTTATTTCTACCTATTATGCAGTTGTTTTCGCATGGGTAATTTTGATGACGGTATGCTCGGTAAAATTTGCCGGTATGACAGGAGATGTAAATGCGGCGCAGAATCTTTTTGCCGATCTAACACAGACAACATGGGATATCAAAGGTTTTAGTATTCCGATTCCGGTACTGCTTTCTGTTATCGTGGCTTGGGCAGCGATTTACTATTGTATCCGAAATGGTGCAAGCAGTGTGGGTAAAGTTGTAAAGTATACCGTATTTCTTCCGGTCATTCTGCTTGTCATTATGGCAATCAAAGGATGTACGATGCCAGGTGCCGGTGAAGGTCTTCGGATGTTTTTCATTCCTAGCATGAGTGCTTTTGAAGATCCAAGTTTGTGGATTGATGCCATTGGACAGGTATTTTACAGTTTATCGATTATGATGGCAATTATGTTTGCATATGGTTCTTATCTTGGCGAGTCGGCAAATGTGGCGAAAGACTGTGTAATTATTGCGCTTTCGGATGCCGCAGTCAGCGTTTTGTCAGGTATCGTTATGTTTTCCACAATGGGTGGTGTTGGGATGCTTGATTCGATTACGGATTCCGGAATTGCAACAGCATTTATCGTATACCCGCAGGCAATTGTAAATCTTACGGACATTGGCTGGTTTAATGCGTTGTTTGGTGCTATTTTCTACTTGATGTTAGTAACGCTTGCGATTGATTCAGCCTTTTCGATTATCGAGGGTGTGTCGGCATCGGTGGCAGATAAGTTCCATTTGAATCCAAAGAAGGTGACACGGTGGGCCTGTGTAATCAGTGCAATTATTTCTTTATTATACGCGACACGTGCCGGTGTAGCATGGCTTGACATTGTGGATAATTGGACAAATCAGATTAACTTGATTGTAATCGGAATTTTGGAATGTATTGCAGTTGGCTGGTGCTTTCAGATTGATAAAGTGTGGCAGCAGATTAATCGAAATACAAAGAAATTTAAAATGCCTCGTATGTGGATTCGTCTTGCGATTCGTTACATTGCGCCAGCGACATTATTGATTTTGTTTGTGTGGAATCTGTACGTTTTGTTTGTGCAGAAAGGCGGTCATTATGGTTATGCTCTGTGGGCAGAGTGCCTTGCCGGATGGCTTGTATCGGCGCTTGTGTTTGCGAGCGGATTTATTCTCAAATTAATTGTGAGACATAAAAAGAAACACGGGTTTGTTGAAGATGAAATCGTGTGGGAAGAAAATGACCCGGAAGTTGAAAAATAAAAAAGCAGATGACGGGAATCGAACCCGCCTCTCCAGCTTGGGAAGCTGGCGTTCTACCGATGAACTACATCTGCCTAAGTGTGGCGACAGGAGAAATCCTGCCGCCTTTTCTATTTTAACTTGAAATATTTAATCTGTCAATTTTTCTTCATGACAGAGGGATATAAATTAGGATACGATACCATTACTATTACAGGAAATGGTAACAGATTTTGTGAATTTTTTTTGGACATTGTTATCTGAATGAACTGCAACTGCCGTTGCGGTTGCGGAAGAGCCTCTTTTGCTTGAAGTAACAGTTTTAATTTTCCATGCGGAGGAAGGGCATGTTGTACTATGAGAATAAGAGGTACATTTAGATGTGCGACCGTTATACGTGAATGTGGCCTTAATTGATACAGACCAAAGTGTTAAACCATTTTTGCTCTTATATTTTGAGGTCTTTGTTTTTGTTATGGACTTTGATGAAGAAAGGTAGGAAATATTATTAGAAAATGCAGGTGTACCAGTAATAATGGTTTCAAGATAGTCTCCATTTTCTAATAAATAAATCTGTTTTGACGATGTGAAGCTGGCGGCCTGACTTTTTCTAGATAAGATAGAAAAAGAAAAACAAATAAAAAGTGTAACAAATAATAATCTTGTTGTAAAATTTTTCATAGCTATAATTCCCCCGTATTTAATCTGTAATTTCAGTTTCTTCGAAATAAATAGATTCGCGTTCAAAAACTTTATATGCACAGTAACTGTCGATACTATATACTGTTACGGCGATTAATGCAATCAAGAGAAATATGGCGATTCCTCTTTTTAACCATTTGGAAAGTTGTATTCTTTTAACAAAATCATTGATATCAATATTTGAAAAATAGGTATTGGAAATTTCACTTGGACGTCCGAAGTCCTGATATAAATCATCTATCGAGAATACTTCTTTTTCTAGGCAGTAGTCATTAATTTGTTCCGAAAGTTTTTTTAGATGCTGTCGTTCCGGTTTTCCCATAATCGGAAAGAATGATTTTACTTCCTTCAAGTAGCGCTGTTTCAATTTACTCATTTAGATTGCCTCCCAAAAAATTAATTATGTGATTTACACCGTCAATCATGTTATTATAATTAGCTGTAATTTTTGTGAGATACTCTTTCCCGGTTTCTTCTAGATGGTAGTATACTCGTGTTCTTTTTTTCCCCACAAGTTTTGAGTATTCACTTATCAGATTTTCGTTTTCTAATTTATAGGTGACCGTGTAAATGGTATTAAGAGAAATAGATAGTAAATGTTCGGAATTATTGTTAATCATTTTTTGAATTTCGTAAACATAACTATCTTGTTGCTCTAAAATTTTAAGTACCAATAATTCTGTAATTCCGGTAATAAGGTTATTTTTGTATGCCATTTTTTCCTCCATAGCACCCACCTTGTATATTTATAATATCATATTATGTTTAAATTTTCAATATTACGGTGTAAAAAATATTGTTGACAAAAATAATTAGATGTATTAATATAATAATAAAGTTTTATAAAATTAATAAAATCTTATGCTATTGAGTGGGAAAGGTGGTGAGAGAATGTATAGAGGATATTCGTGCAGAGAAATAATTGAAAAAAGCGTTCTTTTCATGTAATGGTGAGATATTGAAAAGAACGCATACATAAGAGTACAGTTAAATAATATCAAAGATCAAACAAAAAATCAATTGGAGGATGAACGGATATGAGAAAAATTAAAAAAATGGGTGCTTTAATCACAGCAGCGGCATTGACAGTAACACTTATAGGAACAGGAGCAGATGCCTCCGCTTTTTCAAAGACAAAATATGGTTTTACTTTAAGTGGAGATCATTCAATTTCAAAGACAAAAGGCTCTGCTTGGGGGTCGGTTAAGCCGCAATCATATGTGAGTATTGCGTCTGTTTACAAATACAGAAATAAGAATAATGTGGTGAAAACAGTTCCAACAGATCTTACAGGAGAAGGAGATTCCACAGGAGCTAAATGGAATTATACAATCCCTAGTGGAAAATCCGTTAGTATTACGACAAAATGGACAGGTATTTATAAGAAAAAAACTTTAACAAGTGAAGATACCATTAAATACTAACATTGCGTAATCCAGTTTAGCCATAAGAAACAAAAAAGTTTCTTATGGCTATGATAAAAAATATAAATTCTATCAAAGGAGAAAAGGTATGGTAAGTAAAAAGTTTTTGTATCTAATGTTTGCAATAAGTATCATTTGTGTGTTTACCGGCTGTACGAAAAAGCAAACAGACAATAAAAGTCCTTCTGTGACAGAGAATGCTGCTACAAAGGAGAAGTCGAACGATTCGAACAAAGAGAAGCCGGTTAACCTAGTTTGGATGACGGATAGTACATGGACAGATTATCTGAGTGAAAGTAGAAAAAAAGCGATTAATGATAGAATTCATGAATTGGGGTATAATTATAATCTTTCTTTTTATGGGTTAAATGCTGAGTCGTATGAATCTTATCAAAATGGTATTGATAAAGCGAAAAAACAAGGAATCGGAGATTTGATGTGGACTGGGTATGGTGACGGTGATCATCCTGAAAAAGATGGAACATATATCCGGCAGATTAAACAGGGCAATCTTCTTTCTCTGAGCAAATGGCTTAAGAGCGAAAATGGGAAAAAATTAAAAAAAGAATATGGCAAAAATGTATGGAAAAGGATAACTTACAAAGGGAAGATATATGGCTTTTACAATGAAGAAGAGCAGGCGGATTCGACATATCTTTTAATAAATGCAGAGAAGATAGCAAGTAAACCTGATTTTATGAATGCAGACAAGCTTGATATAAAAAAATTGTGTAAATGGGTTATTGAAAATAAGGATATATCAGAACTGCCATTATATCTTTTGTGGAATGATTCAGGTGAATATTTTTCTGATCGTTTTACGAATTTAGGTTATATCGGCATATGTGATGGAGTGTACATGTCTGATAAAGGAATAATTCAAAATATTTGGGAAAATAAAGATGTTAGAGAATTTTGGATTTCCATGGCGCAATTGAAACGTGAGGGATTGTTATCTTGTGATAAGAATGAAGATTATTCAGAAGCACTGAGTGGAAATTTCATGGCAATGATTGCAACAATGCCAAAAGAAATAATGGATGGTAATTATTTATATTTAGAGGATGGAGGAAAAATTCCTGTCTATTCACGCAAGTTATCATCCAGATATATAGATAAAATGGAAAATGCCGTTCATGGAATTGCATCATGGACAAAACATCCGAAAGAATCAAAAAATTTATTAATGCTTGTAAATACAGACAAAGAACTGGCTAACCTCATCTGTTTTGGTGAAGAGGGCAAAGATTACTCATTAAAGAATGGAAAGGTCGTGGGAGAAAAACATGTTTCAGATTATTGTCCCGCAAAGCTTGCAAATACGAAGTTTAGCATATATGAAGCAAATGGAGAAAAAGACAAAGCCAAATACTATTATGATGGAAACAAAGAATATAGTATGTCGCCAGCAGCAGGTTTTGTTCCAAATAAGAAGGTTGTTGAGAAAAACAAAAAAATACTGAACGAGGTTGACGTGTTTTATCAAAAACTGCTGGAAAGCGATGAAGAACCGGAAAAGATGATTGACCAGTTTGTAAAAAAGCTAAAAATGGAAAAGTATCCGGATATTTTAAACAAGATTCAAAAACAATATAATAAATGGAAGCGGGGAAAGAAATGAAAAAGAAAGCGTTATTAATTGTAGCTGCGTGTGCCTGTTTCATAACCGGGTGTGGTGCGGAAAAAAGTACAGAAAATAAAATGAAAATTACGGAAAGTTTACATAGTGCAAGTGGGGAGTCGGTTTCCTGTCTGGCAAGTGTTTTTACAACGCAGGATGGCTTACTGCATATTTTTGATCCAAATCAAAAATCAAGTATTGTTTTATGTAACAAATCAAATTGTGAACATGAACCTTATGACGAAAACACAAACCCGGATCCTACTTGTGATGCGGCATTGAATAAGGATTTATTTTTCAATTGTGTTCCTGTTATATCCGGAGAATATGTTTATTTGTTTGGACAGGCGGATTTGTCAAAGGGAGTTGTTTATCGGGAAAAATTAGATGGTAGTGGAAGAACGAAATTATATAACCTGGATTATCAGGTGAACGTGTACAATAGCGTGTATGTAGAAAATGGCATTGCTTATGCAGAGGCAGAGATACCTATTGTTAAAGAGGATAATATTGGTGGTGCCGGTTCCAATAGCAACTATAGTGTCCTTCTTGCAATCAATCTGGAATCCGGTGAAACAAAAGAAATTTCTGATATAAACAAAGAAAAGTTTCATGGTTTGTTATTATTAGAAAAAAGCGGCGAAAAATTGTATTATGAATCTACTTATCGAAAACTTGGAAAGAAAGATAAGGATTACAGTACTGCGAAGGAGTATTCAAAAGTATATGAGTATAATATAAAAACAGGAAAACAGTCGCAGGTATGTAGCGAAAAAGATTTAGAAGGCTGTATTGTAATAGGCATGATTGACCAGGCAGTATATGTATATAATCAAGAAACAATGGAAGTTTTTGAAGTAGCAATTGGAAGTAAAAAGAAGAAAAAAATATATAAGCCGGATAAAACGGATGTGTTGTATTATACATATAAAAATCATTTAATCAGGGGAGATATGGAAAAAGAAAAATTTTATTATCTGAATGACAGTGCATGGGAAGAACTTGAGGGCATTGCTTCTTTTACCAATACATTTGGAGATTTTGCCGAATATTATGATAAAAAGAATGTTCTTCATGTTGTATATGGAGATTCTCTTTTTAAAGACCAAAAGAAAGAATTATTTGAAAGGAAGTAAGCGCATGATTTTGAAATGTGAGAATCTAAAAAAATCGTATGGAGATTTTTGTGCAATTCGTAAAATAAACTATTCTTTTACACCGGGAGTTTATGGACTTCTAGGACCCAATGGGGCTGGAAAATCTACATGGATGAAGCTTTTAACCGCCAGCTTAAAGCCAACAAAAGGGCAGATTTTATGTGATGAAATGTCTATTTATGACAACATTAATGAGTATGTTGGTAAGATTGGGTATGTGCCACAAAACCAAAATATGTTTCCATATTTTACCGGCTATAAGTTTATGATGTATATGGCAACGTTAAAGGGTGTAAAAAAGGAGGTGGCAAGAAAACAAATTCCAGAACTTTTAAAGTGTGTTAACATGGAAGTGATGGGAAAACAAAAAATCAAAACATATTCGGGAGGAATGAAACAGAGACTTTTGATTGCACAGGCTTTTTTAGGAGATCCGGAAGTGGTTTTCATGGATGAGCCAACAGCTGGACTTGATCCGAAAGAAAGGATTCGAATTCGTAACCTTATTTCGGAAATGGCACTTGGAAAAATTGTTTTGATAGCTACGCATATCGTATCCGATGTGGAATACATTTCAAAAGAAATTTTGCTTTTAAAACATGGGGAAATTATTGGAAGCGGTAATCCGGAATCTCTGGAAAAGGAATTGTATGGTATTGTGTATGAAAAGAAAGTGACAGTAGAGCAGCTTAAAGAGATTCAGGATAAATATCTGGTTGCAGGAATTCGAGAAGAAGGAAATCAGGTTGTTGTACGTTATTTGGATTCAAAAAGCGATGAAGAAACCACAGTTTGGCCTACATTAGATGATGTATATTTATATCATTTTTATAAGGAGTAGTTAGATGATTCGGAATGAGATTAGCAAAATAGTTAAAAGCCCATATATGTGGGGTGTATTGTTGTTCTGTATTTTGATAAATTGTGGAATATTATGTTTTGAAAATACGGAAGATTTTTCTTCTAGTCAATATAAAAAAGTTTGGCAGCAATTTCTATCTGAAGAAAAAAATCTACAAGACGAAATTGCAAGTTCAAAAGACAAAGCAGAAAAATATAAGCAAAATGAAATGACTGACAAAGAAAAGTTATATGTAAGATTTGCAAAAGAATTGGAAGCAGTTAGTACTTATAACGATTACCGGCAAAGAATACAGGAAAATGCAAAAAAGATAACTTTGTTTTCAACGTTTACTGAGGGGGGCTTTGCTGAAAAAAATATTGAAAAAACAGCAGCTCACTTTAAAAAAATGAAAATGGTTAAAGTAGTTGCAGAGCCTTCCTTAGGAATCGAAAAGATGTTTTCGACGATGACAGGAATTGTCGTATTGTTTTTTGTTTTGTATTTAGGATACTTATTATTTGTCAGGGAGAATGAAACAGGGATTGCAAAACTTTTATATGTTACACGATTTGGAAAAAGAAAACTCTTTTTTGCCAAACTGGCAGCTCATATTTGGGGAACAGCAGTTGCAGCTTTAATTTTTTATGGATGTAATTATGTTATTTTAAGGGAGCGTTATGGAATCGGAGATTTGAGTCGAAGCATTCAATCTGTTCTTGCGTATCGTTCGTGTGGAAGTGAATTATCAGTTGGTCAGTTTTTGATTCTTAGCATGATTATTTTAATATTTATCATGACTGCTTTGGCTATTTTTATTGATTGTATATGCATATTAGGAAAAAGAGCATTGATTTCAATAATGATTTTTTTCTTTTGTATTATAGGATGTGTTTTGGTTTATGTACAAATACCAATGAATTCTAATTTGAATTGGTTAAAGTATATTGATCCGGCTTATTGTTTAAATGCAGGAGATATAATCGGAAAATATGTAAACATAAATATTTTGGGTGAGCCGGTTTCCTATCCGGTTGTTGTTATGGCAGTATATTTCCTTCTTTTGCTTATATGTATGATTTGCGGAATGATTGGATTTTCAAAGATGAAAGAAGAAAGTCGAAAAAGCGGGTTGTTTAATTTTGCATTTATGAAAAATGAAAAACGATTCTTGAAAGGCCATGATTCATTGTTTCGATACGAACTTTATAAAGTTAGAAAAGGTGGACGGGTTGGCATGATTCTTTTTCTTTTTTTGATTGTTTCATGTTTTTTGTCGTATCAATCACATTTGATATTTGATGATGAAGATGAATATTATTATTATACTTATATGAAGCAGTTAGAAGGAGAGAAAACGATTGAAAAGACAAACTTTATACAGAGGGAAAATAAGCGTTTTCAGTCATTAAAAAAGAAACAGCAAAAATTTATGGAAGAAGATAAGGTGGAGGACCTAATGATTCTTAGTGAAGACCTTCGACCGGTACATGGCTTTGAAAAAGTTGTTGAACGAAACAATTACATAAATAAATATAATCTGCATGCATATGTCTATGAGGGTGGATATGTAAAACTAATGGATTTTTCCAAGGGAAACGGCATTTTGATGACTCTTGGATTGCTGCTTTTGACATTTTCGTTATGCAGTGTATTTACACAGGATTATGAAACTGGGCAAAAAATGTTGTTGCAGGCAACTTTACTGGGAAGAAAAAAGATGGCACACAAAAAAATACTGGTTTCTGTATTCATTATTATAATTTCATTTGGGATTATTTATTTGCCGCAGTTTATTACGTTTTACCGTTTATATGGTCTTGTGGGAATTACCGAACCAGTAGGCTGCATGGGAATACAAAGTGGTATGGAAATGCCAATTTGGCTATGGTTGGTTTTTGGATATGTTATTCGTTTGATAATAATGCTGGCTTATAGTGGATTCTTTTTGTTTATATCAAATAAGATAAAAAGTGCATTTGTTACATTAACTGTTATGAGTATTGTTATCATAATTATTTTCTTTGTAATATAATATTAGGGACAAAACAGAAAAACCCCTTCTCTTAAATTCAAGAAAGAGAAGGGGTTATATTTCTATAATTATGCTTCTGCTTTTTTCTCACGACCAAAAAGTTTTTTCAGACAACTAAATGCAACCAGAACACCAAGTACCATCAGAAGAATGGCAACGATGAACTGAAGTCCATCCACTAAGAAGGTTGCATTGCCTGCCAATGTGTTCTGCACAAGAGCAATTGTTTTCTGAACCAAAGCGGTAAAGGTTACGGCAAGCATGATAAACATTGGTGCGTACAATGTCCATCCGGTACGTCCGGTTGTTTTCAAGAATACAGCCAGTGCAATCAGTACAAGTGCGGCAAGCAGCTGGTTTGCAGAACCGAACAGTGGCCATACATTGTTATAACCACCCAGTGTCAGAAGGTAACCGAAGAACAGTGTGATAACAGTGGCAAAATATTTGTTTGTTAAAAGTCTGCGCCAAGGTTTCATCTCGGATGGGTCTGTAGTATCTAAGTAGAATAATTCCTGGAATGACATTCTTCCGATTCGAGCAACGGAGTCGAGGGAAGTAAGTGCCAGAGCGGAAACACACATTGTCATAAATACGGTAGCAACGTGTACCGGAACACCGAATTTCTCAAGGAATCCGGCAACACCGGTTGAGAAGATGGCAAATGGTGTACCTTCCGGTGCGGAACCATTTACGGCAACAGCACCGACAACGACGAGGGCAACGATACCAAGAAGAGATTCTACAACCATGGCACCATAGCCGATCATTGGCATATCTTTTTCATTGCTGACGGTTTTTGAAGAAGTTCCGGATGATACCAGACTGTGGAAACCGGAAACGGCACCGCAGGCAATGGTTACGAAAAGCGTCGGGAACAAAGTGCTTGTGCCGGTTGCTCCTGTGATGGAGAAACCATTAAAGGCATTTAACTTCATAGCCGGATGAGCAACAATGACTCCGGCAACTGCACCAACAATCATACCTAAAAGCATGAATGTTGTCATATAATCTCTTGGTTGCATGAGAAGCCACATCGGAAGTACGGAAGCCAAAAACAGATAAGCCATAACGATGTAAATCCAGGCATCTTTGCTTGCGTAAATCGGGAAATGCATACCAACGGCAAACATAACAACAAGTAAACCAATAGCAACAAGTGCTTTTACAATTTCATTCATTTTGCCAACGCTTTTCTGAATGATACCAAAGACGATAGCAACAACGATAAACAACATGGAAATGGAAGCGGCAGCAGAGTCAGCATATGCTTTTGCAGTACCGGTGATTCCTTCTCCTTTGCCAACGAATGTTCCGGCAACCATGTCGGTGAAAGCGGCAATTACTAATAAAGTAAATAACCAGCAAAACAGCATGAACAATTTTCTACCGGTTTTACCTATGTATTTTTCAATAATCATACCCATCGATTTTCCTTCATTCTTAACCGATGCGTAAAGAGCACCAAAGTCCTGTACGGCACCGAAGAACAAACCGCCGACAATCAGCCACAGAAGAACCGGTACCCAGCCGAATACGGAAGCGAGGATAGGACCTGTGACAGGACCGGCACCTGCAATCGATGAAAACTGGTGCGAAAATACGGTGAACTTGGAAGATGGCACATAATCCTGTCCGTCTTCTTTGGTGTAGGCCGGTGTTTTTGCTTTTGGATCAAGCCCCCATTTTTTGGCGAGCCATCGACCATACAGAAGATAACCGGCACCTAGTGCAACAATACCAATTAATACAATTACTAATCCATTCATAAGAATTCCTCCATTCTCTCTGCTCAAAAGAGCTATATTGTATGATACGGAAGCGGCAATAAAAAAAGACCCCGTCCTCTAATGTACTTTTCATACATCGAAAGACGAAAGTCTGAAACTTCCGCGATACCACTTTGTTTGCCGCCTGCGGCGACCGCTCAGTCCTATCTTTGATATCACTATCAGCAATAAGATTTTCGATAACGGGAAAACCGGTGATACTTACTCGCTTTAAAAGTTTTCGGTATACTGCTCGCAGAGGATAACAACATAAATTGCATACCGTCTCGCACCAGCCGACGGCTCTCTGAAATGCATGAAGTTTATGATGTTTTGTTCTGTTCATAGCATTTGTTCTTTGTTTACATGAAAATATAGCACTATCGTTTTTGGTTGTCAAGAGGAAATTTTTGGTTGTTTGGAGGGCAGGGGGCGGTCATATTTTTTTGTTTCCGTAATTTAGCAAGAAAAGTTTGTGTGTCGTGGGCGCTTTCGCTCGTTGAGTGCGTAGCGGTATGGGTGCTTATGCTGACGCATATACAAGCACCTCATACCGACGTACTCAAAACCCACGACATCACAAATCTTTTCTTGCTAAATTACTGGAACCTAAATAAATTTTCACCGCCTCCCTGCCCTTCAAATAATCAAAACTTACAGCTTTTTTGGAGGTGGAGGTGACATTTTTCGACATTTTAACATATATTGATAGTAACTAACAAAAGAGTTGAGGTTATACGATGTATTTTTTGTTTGGAGTTTTGGTTCTTATTAGTTTTGTGTTTGTGATTTTGTTTTCTCGCAGGAAGAAGAAAAAAATTCTCTGCCGGCTTGCGTGCATGAATCCATGTGAAAAGGAAAATCTGCTGAATTCGCTGCTTGGACCGCTTGGTTTTTATTATGAGAGCCGGTGGGATGTGATAAGCAGCCGGACGGATGCCTGGCAGAAGGCGTTCGGGTATCTGGATGCTTATAATCGTGCGGCACCGTATTTGTCAATGGTATTTGATTCCTATCCAATATATTTTGATTATGAGGGAAGGACCTGGTTAGTCCAGATTTGGAAAGGGCAGTATGGAATTTGTACCGGATGCGAAATTGGACTTTACTATGCAGGTGGAATTGTGAAAAAGAGTGATTATAAGAAAACACTTTTCCATGCGGTGGGTGAGTCAGACTGGCTGGATATGTCTGTTACGCTGTGGAAAGACGGCAAGCGGATTGCCGGTCTGGATAAAAGGCACTGGTGGCTTACGGTATTTGACCCCGGAAATTTTTCGAGACCACAGGAGTTATCCATGGATGTATCGGTTCATTTCCGAAATTATGAGTTTGGAAGAAAACTTTGTGAAGCACTGATTGAGGGTGGGATAAAAGAAACGGATATTTTCTGGTCCTGTCAATCTATTTTCTTTCATGTGCCGGAAGGAAGCAGACATTTCACATTATGGCAGCGGTTTATAAGAAGTGTAATGCAGTTTAAAAATCGTGTGTACTGCCGTTTGTTCCGTTTTCTTACAAGGTGTGTGTGCACGAATTTAGACCGGATTTTGTATTTATATTTTTATCTGCCAAGATTTTTACGGCATTTGTTACGTCATTTTTCCAAGCAGTTAAAAAAAGTAAGGAGATGTCGATGAGTTATCAGAAACGATTGGATCAGGCATTTGAAAATGTTCCCGTTCTGCCTCTGGATGACAATCACAAGTATGTGGTGTTTAGTGACTGCCACCGGGGCAGTGGGAATAATAATGACAACTTTATAAAAAATGAGCATTTGTATTTGGCGGCGCTGCGGCACTATAACCGGATGCAGTACACGTATGTGGAACTGGGGGATGGCGATGAATTGTGGGAAAATCGCAAGATGGAGCAGATATTGGAGGTGCACAACCGGGCATTTGAGCAGCTTGCGTTATTTTACCGGGATGACCGATTATATATGGTATACGGTAATCATGATATGGTGAAAAAGAATGCCTCGTTTTGTAATAAGAAGTGCCAGTTATTTTACAGTGTGACAAAGCAGTGCCACGAGCCTCTTTTTCCTAATGTTTCATTTTATTCGGGCTTAATTTTAAGAAATTATGAAAAAAATACGGATATTTACATGACGCATGGGCATCAGGCTTCTTTGATGAATTCAACGTTGTGGCAGGTAAATCGTTTCCTTGTGCGCTATGTGTGGAAACCGTTAGAGCAAATTGGTGTTTTGGATCCCACAAGTGCGGCAAAGAATTATTCGGCTAAACAGCGTACGGAGCGGCGGCTCTCGGAGTGGGCAGCACAGCGGGGAAAGACGTTGATTACCGGACACACGCACCGTCCGATGAATCAGTATCCAGATTCCTTCTATATCAATTCGGGAAGCTGTGTACATCCTTATCAGATTACGTGTCTTGAATTGGAGGGAGATGAAATTTCTCTTGTGAAATGGTATATGGATGCAAGAAAAAATGGAAATCTGTATGTGGAGAGGAGATTGCTGTAACGGCAGACGGCGCAGAAACTGAAAAAAAGAGATTCCTTACTTGTTACGACCACCACTTCATGGTAGAATAAAACTATTACTTTGAAACACAACAGAAGGAGGATTTTCATGAAGAAGAGAAGTGCGTGGTTTGCTGCATGGTTTGCGGTTCTTATCATTGGCGTTGTGGCGATGATGGCGGTGGCACCGATGGGAAAGGCAGCGGAGCAGAAACAGTTTATAGTTGGGTTTGACGCCGAATTTCCACCATATGGATATATGGATGATAATGGAGAGTATGTCGGGTTTGATTTAGACTTAGCGGCGGAGGTCTGCAAGAGAAATGGCTGGAAATTAGTAAAACGCCCGATTGCCTGGGATTCCAAGGATTCGGAACTTGCGACAGGCGCGATTTCGTGTATCTGGAATGGATTTACGATGAATGGACGTGAGGATAATTACACGTGGTCAACAGCCTATGTGGATAACTCGCAGGTTGTCATCGTAAAAAAGGATTCAAATGTTCATAAGTTATCCGATTTGAAGGGTAAGCGGTTGATTGTTCAGAGTGATTCGTCAGCGCTCGCTGCTTTGACCGGAGACGATGCGACAAAAGAAAATAAAAAGTTAGCGGCTTCATTGAAAGATTTACAGCAGGTAGCCGATTACAATTCTGCATTTATGAATCTGGAAAGCGGTATGGTGGATGCGATTGCGATGGATATCGGCGTTGCTTCTTATCAGATGTCCGCTAAAGGCGATAATTTCCGTATGTTAGATGAGCGTCTTTCTTCGGAAGAGTATGGAATTGGTTTCAAAAAAGGAAATACGAAACTTCGTGATGAAGTGCAGAAGACTTTGCTCACGATGTTAGCGGATGGAACATTTGAGCAGATTGTAAACAAGTGGGGACTTAAGGATAGTGCGTGTCTTTCGGAAAAGGATACGACATACATAGATGGCGGAAAAGTTCCGTATGTTGATTTTTCAAAAATACAGAAAAAGAATGATAAGACGACAGAAAAATCGGATGGCGTAAAAGCAAATAAGGGTGGTATCTGGTTTATTATGAAGCAGTTAGGCAGTGGTATGTTAGCTACGCTGTCCATCTTTGTATTCACGTTGTTGTTCTCGCTTCCGCTTGGACTTTTGATTGCGGCAGTGAGAATGTCACGGTTTGCTCTGCTTCGGTGGATTGCAAAAATTTACATTTCGATTATGCGTGGTACGCCGTTGATGTTACAGCTTTTGGTTGTGTTCTTTGCTCCGTACTATGTGTTCGGAATTTCAACACCTTACATGTATCGTTTGTATGCGGTTATTATTGGATTTTCCCTGAATTATGCGGCGTATTTCGCAGAGATTTACCGTTCCGGTATTCAGAGTATTCCGCAGGGACAGCGCGAAGCGGCACAGGTCATGGGATACGGCAGACGCCAGACGTTTTTCCGTATTATTTTCCCACAGATGGTCAAACGCGTCATGCCGCCGGTAACAAATGAAGTGATTACGCTGGTTAAAGATACTTCTTTGGCATTTGCCATTGCTTACACGGAAATGTTTACAATGGCAAAACAGATTGCATCGGCACAGGCTTCGCTTATGCCACTGTTTATTGCCGGTTTATTCTATTATATATTTAACTTTGTGGTTGCCTTTGTGATGGAAGCTATTGAGAAGAAACTGGATTATTACCGCTAAGGGAAAGGAGCTACGGCATGAGTATTTTGAAAATAAAGAATATTAAAAAGAGTTTTGGTGAAGATTTGGAAGTGCTGCAGGATATCAGCCTTGCGGTAGAAGAGGGAGAAGTTGTTTCGATTCTTGGTCCGTCCGGTTCCGGTAAATCGACATTACTTCGCTGCGCAACATTTTTAGAGCAGATTGATTCCGGAAGCATTGCGTACGGCGGGAAAGTTTATGTGGAAAATGATACCGCAGGAAATGCTAAAAAACCGGAGCGCGCAAAGATTTTGGAGGCACAGTCAAACTTTGGCCTGGTTTTTCAGGACTTTAATTTGTTCCCGCATTTTTCCGTATTGAAAAATGTAATGGATGCGCCGGTGAAAAATCAGAAGCGTCCGAAACAGGAAGTGGAGAAAGAGGCACGTGCTCTGCTTGCGAAAATGGGACTGGAAGGAAAAGAAGATGCGTATCCGTGTGAACTGTCGGGTGGACAAAAACAGCGTGTTGCGATTGCGAGAGCACTTGCACTGCGTCCGAAAATGCTGTATTTTGATGAGCCGACAAGTGCACTTGACCCAGAGATTACCGCAGAGATTTTACGTGTATTAAAAGGACTTGCGGCAGAGAAAATGACAATGGTTATTGTTACGCATGAGATTGATTTTGCGAGAGCGGTTTCCGACCGTGTGATTTTCATGGATGGCGGTAAAGTAGTAGAAGAGGGCCGTCCGGAAGAAGTAATTGACAATCCGAAAAATGAGAGAACAAAAGCATTTCTCCAGAAACTGCAGGTCTAAAAAAGGGAGGCTTTTTCGATGTATGATAAATTGACGAAAAAAGACATTGAGAAAATGGAGCAGGAAGTCGAACACCGCAAGTTGGTGGTGCGCAAAGAAGCATTGGAAGATGTCAAAGAGGCGAGGGCGCATGGCGACCTGAGCGAAAATTTTGAATACAAGGCGGCAAAAAAGTTTAAGAATGAAAATGAGAGCCGCATCCGCTATTTGGAGCGGATGATTAAGACGGCGCAGATTGTCGAGGATGAATCCGGTGAGGATGAAGTCGGGCTGAATGATTTGGTGACGGTGCATTTTGAAGATGATGGCATGGAAGAGGAATATAAAATTGTCACAACAGTCCGAAGTGATGCGCTGAATCAGATGATAAGCATTGATTCGCCGATGGGGAAAGCGCTTTTGAAACACCGCATGGGCGAGCGCGTTCTAGTGAAAGTGAACGATAAAGTCAGCTATTATGTGACGATTCGCGGGATTCGCAAAAACGATGATGAATCGGAAGAAATTAATAAATTCTAGGTTTTTGCAACGAATCCGATGGAAAGGAAATGAGGAACATGTGGTATACCTGTGTTCAGTGTGGAAAAAAATTTGAATTATCTGAGGCGGAGAAAGATTTTTATGAAGAGAAAAATCTTTCTCTTCCAAAGCGCTGCAAGGAATGTCGGAAGCGAAACCGCATTGAGAAAAATGAAGCGGTTGTTCCGCGAGGGAAAGAAAGAAGAAAACGCCGGAAAAATGCTTTGAGGCAGGTGCCGGTTACGACTTTGATTCTTTTGATTGCGCTTACGTTTGTTTATATTTCGTTTGTGCGGAAGCCGGAAAGCAGTACGCCGAAACAAACTAAGTTAACGCAGGTTACAGAGAATCCGAATTCGAGCATACAAAAAGCAGTCCTTTTTCAAAGTGATGAAAAGTTAAAGGAGCATTATGAAAAACATGGCAAAGCAATGGGATTCGCATCGGCAGAGGAGTATCTGGCGGCAGCCAATGCGGTGATTCTAAATGAGGAAGCACTGCATAAAACGCAGGAAGATGGAGATGATATATATTATCTGGAAGAGACCAACGATTTTGTTGTGGTTTCGCCACAGGGGTATTTGCGGACGTATTTTCGACCGGAAGATGGGATAAAATATTATCGGCGGCAGTAGGCTGCCGATTTTTTTCTCTCCCCCTCTTGACGAATTTTGTGAATGGTGCTATAACAGAGTTGTAACTAAAAAACAATTATAACAAGAGAAACGAAACGCCAATTTAATATCGACATTCCGCAAACTTCCCTATGTTATCAATTTGTATGAATGGAGGAAAAGACAAATGACTACTTTAAAAGTACAAAGAAGAAACATGGAAACTAAGGCTAAAAAGCTGAGAAGAGAAGGTTATGTTACAGGTAACCTTTTTGGCAAAGAAATCGAGGGTTCGATTCCACTGCAGATTGAAAAGCAGGAGGCAGAAAGAATCGAAAGAGAGTGCATGAAAGGAAGCCAGCTCTACCTTGAGTTAGACGGGAAAACATATGATGTGTTAATCAAAGAGATGGATTACCGTCCGATGGACCATCAGATTCTTGAGATGGATTTCCAGGCATTAGTAAAAGGTGAGAAAGTACATTCCGTTGCGGAAGTGATTCTTTTGAATAAAGAGAAAGTAACCGAAGGTGTACTCGAACAGCTTCTGGAAGAGATTGCTTATAAGGCAACGCCGGAGGAATTGGTTGAAAAGGTTGAGATAGACTGTGCTGCTCTGAGACTGGGTGATACATTGAAAGTAGCAGACCTTGACATTGCAAAGAATGATAAGATTGATTTGCAGACCGACCTTGATGCACCGATTGTCAGCATCCTTGCAAGCAACAATGAAGTGCCGGAGGATGAAGAGGCAGAAGAGGAATAAAAAAGTGCGAAATTTTGAGAAAATGACCGCTATGAGGCGGTCATTTTTTTAGTAGCTGAACGGCTTGTATTATTCTTTGTCATCTTCAAAGAAAAAGATTTCTTCAACGGTCTTGTTAAATACCTTTGCGATATCCATAGCTAATTTTAGTGATGGATTGTATTTTCCATTTTCTAGATTTCCAATTGTTTCGCGCCGTACACCGACAAGTGCAGCTAAATCTGCTTGCTGAAGTCCTTTGCTTTTTCTTAAATCACGTAATGTTGTTTTTAGTACGGACATTTAATCACCTTCTTTTTCAAAATAATAAAAGAATGCTCCAATACATATTTGTATAGTAGCTAAAAGGAAGGGGGTCATAGTTTGATAAGATAGCACAAAATTGCTATGAAATACAGTAATGATTGAGCAGATCATATCACTTAATAATACTACGATTAGTGTTATAAGTATTGAGATTTCGCAGGCTCTTGAAAAATGAAATCGAGACATTTCATCATCGTTTTCTGTTTTTTTAATGAAAACTAATATAGATGAAATAACGGCAATTAGCAGTGATACTATGGATATAATTTTACTTATAGTATTTGGTATTAAAGCTAAAATACCATACAATAGCCACGCGCAGCCAGTAACTGTATAGCGAAGTGTTATGTTTTTTTTAATGGTTAAAATGTTATTGTTCATAAGTGTACCTCCATGTGATATATTTCTCTCTTTGTTAGAAATATATCACATGAAAAAGTAATTGTCAATGAGTAATTTATGAGAGAATTACGTTAAAGTTAACAAGGCAACCTTTTTGTGCTATACTAATCTAAAAAATAAAGGAGGACAAAATGGGTTCAGATTGTACAGTACCAATTGATGATGGTTTACTTAACATTCGAGTTGGCGCAATTATTTGCAGAGGAAATGAATTTCTAATGATGGAAAATGACAAAGATCCTTTTCTATATTCCGTTGGCGGCCGCGTAAAATTTGGAGAGACAGCGCAAGAGGCAATTGTGCGGGAAGTGCTTGAGGAAACAGGGACACAGATGGAAATTGACAGGTTGGGATTTGTTCATGAAAATTATTTTTATCTGGACGAGCCGGGCAGAGAGAATCAAGTAGTTTATGAAATTTCGTTCTATTTTTATATGAAAATGCCAGAAGATTTTTCGCCGGTTTGCGAGAGTTTTACGGGGAGCAATCATAAAGAACGATTGGTGTGGCTGACAATGGATGGTGATGAGAAAATTTATCCTGAATTTTTCCGGACGGAATTAAAACAGCCATGCGGCTTTGTAAAGCATATGTGCACGGACGACAGAAGGTAAATTATTTTTTTACCTCTAATTTTCCGGTTGACGCTTTTTTGTGAAAAAAGTAAAATAGATTTGTAATTTGATTACGGAATAGGAGGACTAAGAAACATGAAAATTGGTATTTTAGGATATGGTAACCTTGGACGAGGCGTGGAATGTGCAATTAAGCAGAATCCGGATATGGAGCTTGCGGCGGTATTTACGAGACGTGCGCCAGAAACAGTATCCATTTTGACAGAGGGAGCAGCCGTTTGTTCTGTTGATGATGTAGAGCAGTGGAAGGATAAGATTGATGTTATGATTCTCTGCGGCGGAAGTGCTACGGATTTGCCGGAGCAGACACCAAAATATGCAAAGATGTTTAATGTCGTAGACAGTTTTGATACACACGCAAGAATCCCAGAGCATTTTGAAAATGTTGATAAGTCTGCAAAAGAAAGCGGACATGTTGGTATTATTTCCGTGGGCTGGGATCCGGGAATGTTTTCATTGAATCGTATGTATGCCAATGCCATTTTGCCGGAGGGACGTGATTACACATTCTGGGGCAAAGGAGTTAGTCAGGGACATTCGGATGCCATCCGCCGTGTGGAAGGTGTAAAAGACGGCAAACAGTATACAATTCCGGTAGAGGCTGCATTGGAGGCTGTAAGAAATGGTGAAAATCCGGAACTTACAACCAGACAGAAGCATACCAGAGAGTGTTTTGTTGTATTAGAGGATGGAGCGGATGCTGCAAAGGTAGAGGAAACTATTAAAAATATGCCGAATTATTTTTCAGATTATGACACAACGGTTCACTTTATCAGTGAGGAAGAATTGAAAGCAAAGCACAGTGGTATTCCACATGGAGGATTTGTAATTCGTTCCGGAAAAACAGGCTGGAATCAGGAAAATAGTCATGTAATTGAATATAGCTTGAAACTTGATTCAAATCCGGAATTTACTTCCTGTGTTATCGTGGCTTATGCGCGGGCAGCATATCGTCTGTACAAAGAAGGACAGAACGGATGCAAGACAGTATTCGATATTGCTCCGGCTTATTTAAGTGCCAAAGATGGAGCAGAACTTCGCAAAAATCTGTTGTAAAAAATGTGTATTGCTAGAAATTAATCATAATAATTACCCCCGGTTTCATGATAAGAATCCGGGGGTTGATTTTACAAAATAATAGATAAACAAATGCCGACTGCAACAACACCTACCATGATAAGTGCGGCTATGCGGTGTCCCATCCGGCGGCTTTTGACGCTGCTGTCCGAAAGAGACATTTGTTTGATTATTTCAACGGCTTTTTCCACATTTTTTTCATCGACATAAATTTCAAATACTGGTTTTGCCATCCGGGCTGTGATGGATGTTTCGATGATTTCATGTTTTTTAGCAAAAATGTGATTGGCTTCGAGTTCGGAAATAATCTGGTCTGCTTCTAAAAAGTTTTCTGCAAGATAAATTTTAGTCATAACTGTATACCCCCCTTTTTTATAATAACTTCATTATACATAAAAAGTAAAATAATGACAACTGTTTTATTTATAAGAACACAAAAAACTGGGCAATCTAAAAATAAAAACGGAGGACAGAAAAATGAATCAAAAGGATAATTTTAAAAGCACTCTTCCGATGGCTGCACTGGATGAAATCCCACAGCCGTCAGAGAATGCAAAAGAAATTGTTGGACTTGTGAAAGCGCAGGGCAAAGTAACTGGCTATAAGCTTTCGGATGGACAAATGGTAAGTAAGAGCGAAGGAGTGGCTATGGCAAAAGCGGGCGATATTCAGGGCGTGGGCGTAGCGCACCGTGGGGATACAGAGTATTTAAAGGCACTTCCGGATGGAAAGGAGACGAATAATCTCAGCAGCCTGCCAACTGTGCGGTGACAAGTTCAAGGACAAGGAAAATCAAATTATATTTTGTAAAACATGCAATATATTTTTTTGAATTTGCAGCGCTGGTTTTTTTGTAGTATTCAAGAGAAATCATACTTGCCATAGAAGCAATTAAAGTTCCTAAGCCGCCAATATTTACTCCGATTAAAAGGGCGGTACTATTTTGGGTAAATTTAGATAACAAGATGGCGGCAGGAACGTTGCTTACAATCTGGCTGACGAGGATGCCGCCACCAATTTCCCTTCCGGAAATAATGTGGGATAAAAAACTGTTTATCCATGGAATCTGTGCAATATCCCCAACAAGGATAAAAAGGCAGACAAATTTGATTAATAAGTTAAAGTTAATAGTTCGAAATGTTTTTTTGTCGAAAAGAAAAAGGCTGGCAAGAACTAGAATAAAGGTCACATAATGGGGAACAATTCGAAGGATGTTCAAAAGGCACAAAATAAATAATAAAATAAAAACAAGGCTCCAAAATCTTTTGTACTTAAGAGATTTTGAAAAGCTATTTTCTTCATCGACTGTTATTGCTATTTTTTCCTTTTTAAAATTAAAAAAAATGAGAGCCAGTAAAAAAAGAAAGGCGACGATTCCGTAAGGAAGTATGGCAGCGTAAAAAGAGCCAAGTGTCATTTGGTAATTTTGGAATAAATAAACATTTTGTGGGTTGCCGATTGGCGTCATCATACTGCCCATATTGGCTGCAATTGTTTCTAACACAAGAAGTTTAATTAACAAATCATTGCGGTTTAATCGGTTTAGAATGCCAATGGAAAAAGGAACGAGCACGATGAGTGCAACGTCATTTGTTAAAATCATACTAAGAAAAAAACATGCGCCAATAAGAAAGAGAGCAAGTTTAGATGTGTTACCTGTTTTATTTAAGAAAAATGTTGTGAAATTGTCAATATAACCCAACTTGGTTATACCGGCGACAACACCCATCAGGCTGAAAAGTAAGCCAAGTGTTTCAAAATTAATTTGTCTAATTGTATATTGATAAAAAATTTCCATAGTGTAATACCTCTTTATAATAATCCAATTATGTATCGGCTAACTTCGGAAAAAAATAAAGTGATTAAAATTATTTGATTCTTGGTTGACAATGTATACCTATCAAGTACTATAAAGACAAGGTATACAAATGATTACCAAAAGAAAAGGAGGTTACTTATGGGGGAAATTCATTTATCGGATGCAGAATGGGAGATTATGAATTGTCTGTGGAACAAACCGAATCAAAAAATCAGCGAAATTGTTATTGCGTTAAGTGAAAAGAAGGTGTGGGATAAACACACGGTGATAACACTTTTGAACCGGATGGAGAAAAAGGGAGCAGTGTCATTTGAGAGAAATGGCCGCGCCAAAGAGTATTATCCGTTAATTTCACAAAAAGAAACTGTAAAGCAGGAGACAGAGCAGTTTTTTGAGCGTGTTTGTCAGGGCAGTTTACGATTAATGGTTAATTCTTTTCTTAGCAGCAAGGCGGTTAAGAAAGAAGATTTGGATGAGTTATATCGTATGTTAGATGAAGCAAGAGAGGGGAAAGAATAATGTTTGAATTTATGTTGGAATGTCATCTTTTGATGCTTTTTCTGATTTTGTTACGGGCTTTGTTTGGCTCCTTTCTTTCCGCAAAAATGCGTTACGCTTTGTGGTTATTTATCCCGCTTCGTTTTTTGCCGTTTGGGTTGTTATTTGAAGCAGGAAAGCAGACTGTTTTGGTAAATCTGATTGGGAAAATACTAGCTATGCTGCCGCAGGTTTCCTTTGCCCGGTTTGACGCTTCCGCTATCCGTATTCCGGTCTGGTTCATGACTGTGTGGACGGTGGGAAGTGTACTTGTGCTTGTTTGGCAGTGGTTCGTAAATTTTCGCTTTGAAAAGAAATTATATGAAGAAAGAGAAAAACTTCCGCAGGATACGGCAGCTTACCCGGTCTATCTGGTAAATGATATTGCATCGTCCTGTGCATTTAAAATACATGGCGAAAAAGCGATTTATGTAGGGCGGAAGGCAGCCAATGATTTGGAAGTTTTTCAGACGGTTATCAAACATGAAACCAGTCATTTGGATTCTGGGGATTTGTTTTTTGGAAAAGTTCGAATGCTTTTGACAGCGGTCTTCTTTTTTAGTCCGATTGCCTGGCTGGCAGCCGTATTATCAAAAAGGGACTGTGAGATGGCGTGCGACGAGCGGACAATTAATCGCATGGGAATTGCAAAAGAAGAATACGGAAAAATCTTGCTGGATTTGACAGTGGAAAGATTAAATACAGACGTATTATTCTGCCATGCAGTTATGATTTCACCTTCCTCTTATGGGTTAAAGGCTCGAATTAGAAATGTTTTGTCAAAGCAGAGAAACAAAAAAGGACAGATTCTGATGGGGATTCTGGTTGTGCTGTTTTGCGCTGGAACATGTTTTTATGAAATTCCATTTTTACATAATATGAATCAGGAAGAAACAATTCGGCAGTACGTTTTTTATTGTAACCAGGAATACTTTTTGGGTCTGAAAAAAATATGTGTACCGGAAAAGATGGATTATTTTTTTCATCCTAAAGTTACCGGAAAAATTGTTTCCCTTAACAAAACGAGCGAGAATTCAGAAGAGGTATTGTACCAGGTTGTGACAGAAGACAAAAAAGGCTGCAAAAGGAAACAGTCCATTTGCCTAGTGCAAAGAGAGCAGTGGAAGGTAAAGCCGTGGTCAGAAGCGAACGTCCCTTTTCAATATGATGTTGTTAAGAATAAGATTCGCATTAAAGCCTATATTGGCAAGGAAGATGTAGTTTCTGTGCCAGAGAAGATAGAGGGAAAAACAGTCAACGAAATTCGGACGGGGGCATTTAAGAATTGTAATGTGAAAAAAATTACGATTCCTGCCTCGGTAGAAACAATTGGCTCTATGGCATTTTTTAACTTGCCGGACTGCGAGGAGATTACAATTGGAAATAAAATGGCTCTCAAATCCGATGACATTTTCAAAAGATGTCCCAAAATAAAAGAGGTCAACACGAAAGGAAAGGGAACGATTGTCTGGTTTATTGGAAATAGTTTGATTGAAGATGGAAATCTGGATACCTATTTTCAGGATATCTGTGACCAGAAAAAAGAGCCGGTGATTCATTACACAAATACAGGAAGCGGTTACATGGTAATGGACCATTTGAATGATTTTCAAAAGGATTTGCCGGAAACGGCATATCTGACAGCAGATGTAATTCTTATCCAGCCACTTCACGATTATGAGGCAATGATGGTTTCCACTTTTTCTGATAAATGCCGCAAAGATGCAAAAATTTATTCGCTTGGAACCATTTACACGAGATATAGAAATTACTGCAAATTTAAAAATGATTTTTCAAAACCGCTTGCTGGGTTTACACCGGGTGGTGATTTGTGTGATGATCTTGTCCAGAGAAAGATACTCAAGCACTATGATATTCAGTCAATGGATGAAGTTCATCCAACATACTTAAATGGATTTATTTCCGGAGCGAGTATTTACAAGGAACTTTTCCATGGAAAGGTTTTGGATATTGATTACAAAAAAATGAGTTATTCGCTTGATTCTTTCATCCCCGGCAAGACCGATAAAGAGCGGGAAGAAAAAATGAAAGAGATTTTGGATGCCGCACAGAAATTTGATGTGAAGGAATATCAAAAGAGCGGGCGTGGATATTATGGATATTCGGAGAAGATAAAAAGAGGGGCGTAATTAAATTGGGAACATATAATTTGTTTTAAAGGAGGAAAGATATGGTAGCAATATTGACAAGTTCTTTGGGAGGCTCTTATAAAGTAAACGGCAAGCGTATTCCGACTTGTTTGCAAAATGAAAATGGTTTGTTAGACCAAATTAAAAAATATTGGAAGCCTATGTCCAAAGTTCTCATTATAAGTGCCGGACCCAATGATTTTATACGAAATGATAATATTTTGTTCTGTCAACGGGAAGCTTTCGTAATGAGTGGATTAGATGCGAAGTTTTTTGATATATGTGATGCACGTAATGAGGAGATGGCACAAAATATAAGTGAATATGATGTGATAATACTGGCAGGTGGACATGTTCCCACCCAGAATAAGTTTTTTAAAAAAATTAGGTTGAAACAGAACTTGGAAAACTTTCAAGGAATGCTGATTGCATGGAGTGCTGGCTCTATGAATTGTGCGGCTGTTGTTTATGCACAGCCTGAGTTAGAGGGCGAGGCTGTTAGTAAAGAGTATAAAAGATTTATGGAGGGGCTTGGAATTACCAATAAAATGATAATACCTCATTATCAAGATGTAAAGAATGACATTGTGGATGGGCTCCGGGTGATGGAAGATATTACTTATCCGGATAGTATGGGCAAAGAATTTCTTGCTTTAAATGATGGCAGTTTTCTTGTGTCAGTGGATGGCGAGGAAAGTGTATATGGCGAAGCCTTCATAATAAAAGATGGAAAGCAATTACGTTTTACTTAATACTTCGAGTCAACCGAAACACCTGCCACGAACGCTATCCGTTTAAATATTGCAGTAAGCAAACAAAATGTGATAAAATAAAAACAAATTATTTTACAACTTGGGGAGGCCGTATGCGGCGATGAAAGAGAACACGAAGCAGCTTTCGAGTGAGGAAAAACAATATCGAAAAATGACGGAAGAACCGGTGTGCCGGTTAATTATGAAACTGGGGCTTCCGACGACAATTAGTATGCTGATTACGAATGTTTACAATATGGTAGATACTTGGTTTGTCAGCCGGCTTGGAACAAGTGCGACCGGAGCAGTTGGTATCGTGTTTGGTCTAATGGCAATTATTCAGGCGTTCGGTTTTATGTTTGGACAGGGCGCAGGAACAAATATCAGCAGGGCTTTGGGGGCACATAAAAAGGAGCGGGCACGTGCATTTTCGGCAACAGGATTTTACTTGGCGCTGTTTGCCGGGACAGCCGTTAGTGTGTTTGGTATTCTCAATTTAGATGGTTTGTGCCGGTTACTGGGAAGTACAGAGACAATTTTACCATATGCAAGAATATATGCTTTTTATGTTTTGCTTTCTGCACCGGCGATGGCGACAGGTTGTGTAATGAACAACATTTTGCGCTATGAGGGTTATGCAAGTCTTGCGATGGTTGGTCTGGTATCCGGTGGCGTGTTGAATATGGCTGGGGACGCATTTTTCATGTTTGGGCTTCACATGGGAGTTCGTGGTGCTGCTTTATCGACTATGATTTCACAGTATATATCTTTTGGTATTTTACTGTATTTTTTGTTGTGCGGTAAGACACAAAGCAGTTTGTCCATTCGGTATTTTACGAAGAAAGCAAGTGTCTTTGGAAGTATTCTTGCGTCCGGTTTTCCAAGTATGGTGCGCCAGGGACTTGCAAGTATTTCGACGATGGTATTGAATGCACAAGCGGCTGTTTATGGAGATGCGGCAATTGCTGCGATGAGTGTTGTGTCGCGAATTTTTATGTTTATTTTCAGTGTGGCACTCGGAATTGGTCAGGGATTTCAACCGGTTTCGTCGTTCAATTATGGAGCAAGAAAATATACGAGGCTGCGCAAGGCGTTTTGGTTTACCTTATTTTTTGGACTGGCTAATATGGTAGTATTTACAGGAGTGGTGTTTGTTTTTCGCAGCAAGATTATCATGCAGTTTTTATCCAATCAGAATGCATATGATATTGCGTATTATGCACTTGTGATTCAATGTGCGTCGCAGGTGGCAGTCCCTTTTAGTGTCTGTGCCAATATGTTGTTCCAATCAATTGGTAAGGCAGGGAGAGCAACGATTTTAGCAACATTTAGAAGCGGTTCAATTTATATTCCGGTTTTGTTAATTCTTGGTACGCTTTTTGGACTACGGGGAATTCAGTGGACACAGCCGGCTACGGATATTCTGGCATCTGCTATATCAATGCCAATCGCTGTTGTGTTTTTACATAAACTACCTAAGGATGGTTTGGAAGAAGGGGCGCATTAGGAGGAGCGTAAGTTTACTCAAAACTCTGAATCAACCGAAACACCTGCTCAACGGCAGCACTTAAATTTTCTTTTGCATGGTTAAAGTCCATCGCTTCTTTCAGCGTTGTTACCGTGCGCAATATAGGGAAAAATGCGTCGATGCCATGTTGGTTACACAATGTGGCATCTTCTGCGACGCATCCGCCAAAAGCAAGAACTTTTTTCTCGTATTTTTTTGCAATTTCTGCTACGCCAATTGGTGCCTTTCCCATTACTGTCTGTCCATCTAATCGTCCCTCACCGGTTATTACAAAATCTGCATTTTTTATAAATGATTCTAACTTGGTTTCTTCAAGAATAATTTTAACACCGGATTCTAAAACGGCATTTGTATAAGATAAAAATGCAAATCCAAGTCCTCCGGCTGCTCCGGTACCTGCTTGATTTGGATTGGCGCCGGAATATTTTTCTTTTGTCTTTTTTGCATAATTCATAAGCCATGTATCCATTTTGGGAATCATCGTTTGTGTTGCACCCTTTTGTGGACCAAAAACAGCACTGCATCCATTAGCGCCACACAGCGGATTTGTTACATCGCATGCAATTCTAAATTTACATTCTTTCAGTTCTGGCATAACATGCTCATCGGTTATCGTTTCTATTAAGGCTAGTCCGTTTGCTCCGTATGGAACTTGTTTTCCATCGGCATCTAAAAAGCCGTAGCCGAGAGCCTCGAGCATACCGATTCCTCCATCGTTGGTTGCACTTCCCCCGATACCAACAATAAATTTGCGGCATCCCTTTTTTATCGCATCTCTTATTAGCTCCCCAACGCCATATGTTGTTGTGTGAAGTGGATTTCTATCGGATTCGTTTACCAACGTGATTCCTGCGGCTGCGGACATTTCAATAATTGCCGTATTGCTTTCTGCAATTCTGCCATAAGAAGCCTCTATCATGGAGCCAAGCGGTCCTGTGACATTGACTTTTTCGATTGTTCCGTTCATTCCAAGGGTAAGGGCTTCTACGGTTCCCTCTCCGCCATCTGCCAAAGGGCAGACAGTTACCTCTGCATCGCGAAATACGCGGTGTATTCCTTCCGATACGGCATTTCCTGCCTCTAAAGAACTTAAACTGCCTTTCATAGAATCCATGGCAACGACAACTTTCATACGATGGCCTCCAATGTGGTTTTGTGATGTAAATTTATTATAACACACTAAAAATATGTGTAAACCATGGAAGTTTTTTCTGCTTTAGATTTGCGCATAGAAAAGGGGAATGGTATAATAATTTGCAAAGAAACGAGGGAGAAAGGTGCATGCAGATTACAAGGATTTTTCATAGTGGTTTTTTAGTCGAGACAGCCAAACGGTATTTTATATTTGATTATTATAAAGGAGAATTGCCGAAGTTAAATCCAGATAAACCGGTATATGTGTTCGCCAGCCATGGACATCAGGATCATTATGAACCAAAAGTATTTGAACTTTTGAAACAACAGGGGATTGTACCGAAACTTGCGATTCTTGCAAAGGATATTAAGGAGAAAAAATATCCGGATGTAATTCCTGTTTTAAAAGCCGGGTTTCATGCACATTATGAAATTGAGGCAGATTTTTTGGTGGATACATTTCATTCAACAGATGCCGGCGTAGCGTATCTCGTTACTTGCGGGGAAGGAAAGATTTATCATGCGGGAGACCTTCATGACTGGGTGTTTGATTCTGCATCGGAGAGGGAAAACCGGCAAATGACAGGGATGTACAGGCATGAGATTGATAAAATGAAAAATATTTCACTGGATGTTGCTTTTGTTCCACTGGATCCAAGGCAGGAAAGACGTTATGCAGATGGAATATTATATTTTCTTCAAAAGGTAAAAGCAAAGCAGGTGTATCCAATGCACTTTTGGAGCCATTGTTCCATTATCGATAAATTTCTTGCAGAATATCCAGAGTATGTAGATGTAATTAAAAAATAATATAGATTGGGGAGGTTTTACATGAAAAAGTATGTGTTAGCACTGGACCAGGGAACGACAAGTTCACGCTGTATTTTGTTTGACAAGCAGGGAAATATCTGCAGCATGGCACAGAAAGAGTTTGAACAGATTTATCCTTATGCGGGATGGGTGGAGCATGACCCTATGGAAATCTGGGCATCACAGTTATCTGTTGCGACAGAGGCGATGAGTAAAATTGGTGTGACCGGCGAAAATATAGCGGGGATTGGTATCACGAATCAAAGAGAAACGACGATTGTCTGGGACCGTCATACAGGACAGCCTATTTACAATGCGATTGTGTGGCAGTGCCGAAGAACAGCAGATGACATTGAAAAACTGGTGAAAGATGGTCTGGCTGATTATGTACAAAAGACGACAGGACTGGTTCCGGATGCTTATTTTTCTGCATCGAAAATTGCGTGGATATTGGATCATGTTACAGGGGCGCGGGAGAAAGCAGAAGCAGGTGATTTGCTTTTTGGAACGGTGGATACCTGGCTGATTTGGAATTTGACGAAGGGTGCTGTTCATGTAACCGATTACACGAATGCGTCCAGAACGATGATGTTTGATATTCATAATTTGCGTTGGGATGAGAAAATTTTAGATTATTTTCATATTCCAAAATCTATGCTTCCGGAGGTTCGCCCATCCAGCTGTGTTTATGGATGCACGGATTTGAGTCTGCTCGGCGGGAAAATCCCGATTGCCGGGGCAGCAGGAGACCAGCAGGCGGCGTTGTTTGGACAGTGCTGTTTTATGCCGGGGGAAGTGAAAAATACTTATGGAACCGGCTGCTTTTTGTTGATGAATACGGGAGAAAAAGCAGTAAATTCAGAAAATGGTCTGCTCACTACGATTGCAGCAAGTTTTGAAAATAAAATTCAATATGCGCTGGAGGGTAGTATTTTTGTGGCTGGCGCAGGTGTGCAGTGGCTGCGTGATGAGATGGAGTTAGTGAAAGATGCTGCTCAGACAGAGGCGTTTGCCAATGCGGTGGAAGATACAAATGGTGTCTATGTGGTTCCTGCGTTTACCGGCCTTGGTGCCCCATATTGGAATCCATACGCAAGAGGAACAGTTGTAGGGTTGACAAGAGGCTGTAAAAAGGAGCATTTTGTGCGTGCCATCCTAGAAGCGATGGCATATCAGACTTACGATATTTTGAATATTATGGAGCAGGAATCCGGCGTCGATATTGTCAGTCTTAAAGTCGATGGCGGGGCATCGAACAATAATTTCTTAATGCAGTTTCAATCCGATGTACTAGGTGTTGATGTGCTTCGTCCGGAGTGTGTAGAGACAACCGCGCTGGGTGCTGCTTATCTGGCGGGACTTGCCGTAGGTTACTGGGACGATGTGGACGATATCCGTAAAAACTGGGCACTATCTAAAACGTTTGTGGCAGATATGCCGGAAGAATTGCGAAATGAAAAATTAGCCGGGTGGAAGCGTGCCGTACGCTGTGCGCTTGCCTGGGCGGAGGAGTAGAATTGGAAAGGAGATTAAATAGAGCAAAGAAACAAGGTGGAACGAAATGCAAAATCTGTTATTAGAATTTTTTTGTGGGCGATATTTATGATTAGTTGACCTGATTTTGAAAAATAGCAAATCAAGTCAACTGTTTTATAGATAAAAGTTGACTTAAAGGTCGCTTTTTATCAAATAGGTCATCAAAAATGACCAAGGTGAATGACTGTATTTAAGATAATCCAAATTTAGGTCAACAAATATATTGTAAAAGTTGACTTAATTAGAAAAAAAGTGGAAATAGGTCAAAGGAAGGCAGGATTTTGGTTGACCGCAAGAGAAGCTTTTGCGAGTTAGGTCAATGGGGGGGTATGTATGGATAGGTGTACGGAATATAGTACAATGAGAGGCGCTATAATCTTGTTGACAGTAAGGAGATAATCTTAAGAACATACAAGAGAAGGGAGAGTTTCATATGACATTTTTATTATTGATATTTGGTTTTATTTTGATTGAAATGCCGATTGTGGCATTTCTAAGTGTAGTAAATGATGTTCATCAACCACTTCCAATTTTAATTATGGCACTTATTTGTACGGTAATTGATGTGTTTATAATTACAAACCGAATTACATTCCATAAAGCCAATGGAGGTAATGAGGAACGCATGAGAAAAATTCGGAAGGCTGTAAAAATTACTGCGATAATTATAGCGGTGTGTCTTCTTCCGGGAACTTGGTTTGTATCGGAAGAGGGCTATAAGGCGAACCGAAAAAAAGGTTCATCTTATGATTATAATTATTCGGGTTCTCATTCATCATATGATTCGAGAATTTTTGGCAGTTCAAGAGGCAAGAGTAGTTCATCGAGTTCATCGGATCAGCATGACGACGCCGATTCGGATGATACCAGTTCGTCTGATAGTGACCGTACAAGCTACTATCCAACGCAAAAACCGCAAGTAAATCAAAAGATAACAAATGGTGTTGAGGATTACGATGATCCGGATGATTATGCTTCTGATTATGCAGAAGAATTTGCATATGACGAATTTGGGGATGATGAAAGTGAAGAGGCATATGATTATGGGTACGAGGAAGCTTATGACTACTGGATGGATGAGAGAGGAGATGATGAAAGTGATTGAATTGTATTACTTTAATCAGAATGTAATAGAAAGATGACACGATTCGTGTCGCATATGTGACAGAGCGTTTCTTGCTATTTTTCAACAGATAGGTTGTGGCTTACATTGCCGAAAGCAGATATAATGGAATCAATAAAATAAGCTGCAAAAGGAGAATGAGAATGAAGATTCGGTTATTTCGCTTTATATTCCGACAGACGATAATCGTGCGATAATACACAAATGAACGTGGAAATTTGGGGAAATGCTAAAGTGAATGGTGTAATTTGCGGAGATGTGCGGGCAGAGAAAAATCTTACTTGCAGTAAGGTAAATGGAAATATGCCTATTGTTGAGGTGCTTGTTAATGGAGAAATTGAAGTTATTGAGATAATGAAAGAATTAAATGTAAATATATAAGTGGGAGAAATGTTTGCAAAATTGAGGGGGTTGTTGTATAAAAATGATAAGTGATTCATTTGATATGGAAAGTGAAGCTATAATAACACCATCGTCTTTTTTTGGAGAAAAGGGGAAAATCTGCGATATTGCAATAGCAACATTTTCAAGAGAGATATTTCCAGCTGTTTTGAAACTTTTTGAAAATGAAAAGATTGGTGAGATGAAAGCAGCTAATAGAATAAAGCCTGTTTATCTATTGGACGTAAATAATCTAAAGAGACAACAAAGGGAAAATATGTTATTCCATACGAAGCATACCGAGATGAGGGAATGTCGTACCATTATGCATCTCCGAAAGATTATATACAAATTAAAAATGCGGATGTTATCGAAAATATTTTTAAAACATTAGAGCTGCCGTATGTAATGGGAAAAGTATGGACTACAGATGCGATATACAGAGAAACCCGTAACCTTGTTGAAAAAAGAAAATCGGAGGGCTGTATTGCAGTTGAAATGGAACTTGCAGGTATGCAGGCTGTATGTGATTTTTATAATATAGAACTTTATGATTTTTTGGTAACAGGTGATATTGTTGACCAGTTGGAATATACTTCTGAAGGATTACATGATGCGAATCATAATCTTGACAAATTTTATGTTGCTTTAAAAATAGCGGAAATGATAAATAAGGGTTGATAGATTTATCTGCTAATCTGTTATTTGCAGGTTATTGAAAGGTGGTGCTTGTTATGGCAACAAAAACAGTAAACATAAAAGCAAGAATTCAACCGGATATCAAAGAATCGGCAGAAGCCATTTTAGAAAAGTTAGGCATACCTGTTTCTGTCTTTATTGACATGACCTATAGACAAGTAATTGCAAATAACGGAATTCCTTTTGCTTTAAATCTTTCTAAAACAATTGAAACAAGAGATGAATTATCAGACGCTCAATTTAATTCAATGATGGAAAAAGGACTTTTACAGGCAAAAGCAAATGAATCAAAACTTGCCAAAGAAGTATTTGCGAATTTAAGAAAGAGGATTTAACATGCCACAGCCTTATGAAGGACGTTCTTCAAACGTCCTGTCGCAAAGGAACATAGTAACCTAGAAAATATATTGCACAGAAATCCATTCCGAGTTTCTGTGTTTTTTCGACTCTTTGTAAAAAGAAAACCGTTGGTGCAGAACTTAAAAAGTTTCAAACCAACGGCTTTTAGCGTTCCCAAGAGGTTTCGAACCTCCGACCTACCGCTTAGGAGAACTTTGATACGAGTTTTTTGGTAGTTGTATTAGCAAAGGAGCAATATATTAGCAAGGCGAATATACGTGTGAGTATACCGACAAACTTATTGATATTTTTTGTTGTTTGGTATACACTATGTATATACCAAATGTAAGGAGGAATCTATATGCAGGCACAAGTGAAGGAATGGGGAAATAGTCAAGGGATTCGTTTATCCAAAGAAGTGTTGAAAAGTGCGGGAATCAAATTAAATGAATTCTTGGATGTTGAGGTATCAGATGGGGTGATTACTTTGGCAAGACAATTTCGGCATAAAACGTTGGAAGACAGAGCTGCTGAATACGATGGAAAGTTAATGCTTGACGGCGAATATGATTGGGGCGAACCGGTTGGAAGAGAGGTGTGGTAATGGCGTCTTTACACCAAGGAGATATTCTTAAGGTTGAAAAAATAAAATATCCTGTATTGGTGGTTAGCAAAGATTTTTTTAATACAAGCGGTGAAATAATTGGATGTCCGATTATTAAAAATTCGACTGCGGGTCCACTTCATATATGGATGTCTACAGAAGAAAATGAAGGCTATATACAGTGTGAAAAACTGGCGTTGTTAGATATGTCATTTCGCGGTTACAAAAAAGTGGACAGATTGCCAATTTCAGAGATGGTTAATATATCGGATGCTATTCAAGGTATCTTTGAATATGTTTAGGAAATAAAAGTAAATTCCATGTGTGTTTTGAGCATGCGGATATTTTTTGACTGTTATGCTTATCTTGCAAAAATGGCAAAATAGAGCTGATTAATCCGCTCGTTTTGCCATTTATTTATAAATGAGAGATTTGTATAATAAAACTATCATTTAGGGACGCAAACACATACAAATCCTTATAAAACGGATTTAGACTTAATTCTTCGCTCCTTTTTAGCAAAATTTTATTCAAATGATAATGAAAAACTTGACATTTTGTAGTGTGATGTGATGTACTAGAAATAGAAGGAAGGTGCTTCTATGAATGAATCAGTTGAATGTTTAGGGGGAGAATCGAGTGGTTGTTTTGCAGAATCAATAGAAGATGCGTTGGATGTTGCGGATAGAATGGCAGAAGAAACAACCGAAAGGTATACACATGAAGAAGTGTTTGCAAAATGGAAAGAGAAGTAATGTAAGGAAAGGGGTGCGCTCAATTGTATAAAATTACGCTTTCCAATGGTATGACAGTTAAGGTGGTTCAGCCTGAAGAATACCGCGACTTTATTTCTGAATCGGATGCAGAAATGGACTATCGAGCAGAGGAGGCAGTAAAAGCCGCGCTTCATAGGGCAAAGGTTTGTAAGAAACCAATTGCACGTTATGATATGGATACAAAAAGAGCATATATAGAATATCCAAATGGAGAAAGAAAATATGTTGAATAGAAAGCCATGCTAGTTCAAGTGCTCGTTCCTCGCACCTGACCCACGGGCATGCGCCCTATAGAGAAGAGAAGTCATAACACCAAATTCAAGCAAGCTTGAATGGTGTTAAACTTCTCTTCTCTGCATGGCTTTTTGACTTCGCGAGTACTCCCAGTAGGAATCGAACCTACAACTGCCCCTTAGGAGGGGGCTGTTATATCCATTTAACTATGAGAGCAAAATCCGGCTTATGCAGCATAAGCCGGAGATTTTTATTTTATCCGGTAATTACAGATATTTTTTCAAAACATCGACTTTATCTAATCTCTCCCAAGGAAGGTCTAAGTCGCTGCGACCGAAGTGGCCATAGGCAGCAGTCTGGGAATAGATTGGATTTCTGAGGTCGAGCATCTGGATGATGCCGGCCGGACGCAAATCGAAGTTCTCGGCAATGATGTCGACTAATTTGCTTTCCGGTAATTTGCCGGTGCCAAATGTGTCAATGCGTACGGAAGTTGGTGAAGCAACGCCGATTGCGTAGGACAACTGGATTTCTGCGCGGTCACACAGACCGGCAGCTACAATATTTTTGGCAACGTAGCGGGCTGCGTATGCAGCCGAGCGGTCAACTTTTGTCGGGTCCTTTCCGGAGAAAGCGCCGCCGCCGTGGCGTGCCCAGCCACCGTAAGTATCGACAATGATTTTACGACCGGTTAAACCGCTGTCGCCGTTTGGTCCGCCGATTACAAAACGACCGGTTGGGTTAATATAGAATTTTGTATCTTTGTCAATTAATTCGGCAGGGAGAACAGCATCTACGACATATTTGCGGATGTCTTTCTGAATCTGTTCCCAGGAAACATCTTCACTGTGCTGCGATGAAACAACAACAGCATCCAAACGCAGTGGAGTTCCATTTTCGTCGTATTCTACCGTGACCTGTGATTTGCCGTCCGGGCGCAGGTAGGAAAGTGTTCCGTCTTTGCGGACTTTGGAAAGCTGGCGGGACAATTTGTGCGCCAGATAAATCGGATATGGCATATAGTCATCGTCGGTTTCGTTTGTTGCGTAACCAAACATCATACCTTGGTCGCCGGCACCTTCCGATTCAATTTCGGAGTCCGTCAGCTTCGCTTCTAATGCTTTGTCGACGCCCATTGCGATGTCGGAAGACTGTTTGTCCAGTGCAATTTTAACCTGGCAGGTTTTTCCGTCAAAGCCCTTTGCAACATCGTCATAGCCAATTTTACAGATTGTATCGCGAACGATTGCTTCAATATCAACCGTTGCATTGGATGTAATTTCACCCATAACTAAAACCAAATCAGTAGTGATTGCAGTTTCGCAGGCAACACGGCTCATCGGGTCCTGTGCGAGCATAGCATCCAAGATGGCATCGGAAATCTGATCACAGATTTTGTCCGGATGTCCCTCGGTTACCGATTCAGAAGTAAAAAGTATCTTACCCATGGTTTCCTCCATTCAAATTCATACGTAAATAACATTCTTATTCTACTATAACAGTAAAATATCGTCAAGTTGGAAAAAATGATAAAAAATGATAAAGTTTTACACATTTTTATTTTTTTATGTTATGATAGAAACAGACGGTAAAATAAAGAATAAAAAGTGATAAAGAGGAGAACTATGGCAATTCACATTTTTGTCATTTGCCTTGTTGTTTTGGGGCTTCAGAATATTATTTCCATAACCATTCATAAGAAGCGTTTTTCCAAACAGGTGGATGAATTACAGAAGCAGCTGGATGAAAAAAAAGAAGAATCTGAACTTGTCATGAGGGAAATGCTAAGCAATATTACACATGATTTAAAAACACCCTTAACGGCGATACGCGGGTATGCCCAGGGAATATTAGATGGAGTGGCGGCAACCCCTGACCGCATGAACAAGTATATCAGTACCATAAGAAATAAAGCAGATGACATGGCAAATCTGGTAAATGAGTTGTCGTTGTTTGCTCAAATTTATAATAAAGAAATTGAATATAAAAAAGGAGGTGTCGAAATTGATGAATACATCAGCCGGTGTATGAGCAATTTGTCGCTTGACTTGGAAACCAGAAAGATTGATTTTTTATATCGAAATGATGTGGAAAAGGGAACGTGCCTTTACATTGATGAGGAAAAGATAAAACGAGTTTTTTATAATGTAATTGGAAATGCATACAAATACATTGATAAAGATTTGGGAATGATATTTCTTCATATTGAGGATGCCGGGAAAATGGTCTGGGTTCGGATTACTGATAATGGTTCGGGAATCGAGAAAGATGAACTACCGCTGATTTTTGAACGTTTTTACCGAACCGACAGTTCCAGAAATTCAAAAACCGGAGGAACCGGACTTGGTCTTGCGATTGCAAAAAAGATAATTGAAGACCATGGCGGACAGATTTATGCGGAAAGCGAAAAGGGGAAAGGGACGAAAATTTCTTTTTCTTTGCCAAAGAAAGTAGACGAAAAGAAAAAAATATGATAGCATAGGATTAGTAGAATGGAGGGCCAGTATGAAGAAAATACTTATTGTTGAAGATGAATTACCAATTGCTGAGTTGGAAAAAGACTATTTGGAGCTTAGTGATTTTGAGGTTACGATTGAGACCGACGGCATTGAGGGCGAAGCAAAAGCAATGAGCGGAGAGTATGATTTGCTGATTCTTGATGTAATGCTTCCGGGACAGGACGGATTCGAAATTTGCCGCAAATACAGAGAAAAGTATTTGGCACCTGTCATTGTTGTTTCGGCAAAAAAGGAAGATATTGATAAAATCCATGGATTAGGACTTGGTGCAGATGATTATATGACAAAACCATTCAGTCCGAGTGAATTGGTGGCACGTGTGAAAGCACATATAAACCGTTATGAGTCTTTGACGGAGAAATCATCTGAGAAGACAGCAAAGAATGAGACGATTGAGGTTGGTGATTTAAAGATTGACCGTACCGCTCGTCGTGTATTTGTTCGTGGTGAAGAGAAAAATTTAACTTCCAAAGAATTTGATTTGCTTTACTTTTTGGCAAAAAATCCAAATCATGTATTCCCGAAAGAAGAGCTGTTCCAGCGAATCTGGGATGTAGGTCCGATTGGGGAAAATGGCATGGTTGGCGATATTGCCACCGTTACCGTGCATATCAAAAAAATTCGTGAAAAAATTGAGCAGGATACATCCAATCCGGAGTATATTGAGACCATCTGGGGTGTTGGATACCGGTTCCGCGCCAATTAATTTCAGGGATAAAAAATTAAAAATCGAAGATACTAAGGTAGCAGGCCGTATGGTCTGCTGCTTTTTATATTTACGGGAGGTGCGGCATGAAAACAAGACATTTGATTTTAATTGGCCTTACGATTTTGTTGTGGTTTTCTTTTCGATTTCTGCTTCCGCTGACGCTTCCCTTTGTACTTGCCTATTTTTTTGCAAAACTGGTATCGCCAATGATACAATTTCTGGTAAATAAATTAAAATGGAGGCGGAAAGTCAGTATTTTTTTAGTTGTCTTTTTTACGCTGTTGATTTTAGGGGGATTTAGTGTTTATATCATTACATTAATTATTAGTCAGGGAATGATGCTGCTGCAGAAAATACCGGTTTATGGGCAGATTTGCGGAAGAATGCTTGAAAGAATGTGCAGTCACTGCGACCGGATGCTGGAGCTTGCGGATGGAAGCAGTTTTGATTATTTAGAGGGTCAGGCAGCAGGGCTTTATCAGAAAATTGGCACGGATTTACTTCCTAAATTGTCCGGGTGTGCCATTTTTCTCGTAAAAAAGGGAATTGGAGCCATTAGTTCTCTGTTTATTTTCTTTTTGTCGGTGCTTTTAATTTTGCTGGATGACAAAATGCCTGCGGTGCGTGGGAGGCTACGCCCGTTTGTGCAAAAACTGCGTGGTGCCGGACTTGCTTATCTCAAAGCGCAGTCACTGTTGTTATTCATTATTGCGGCACTTTTGGCACTTGGTTTTTATTTCATGGGAAATGATTATGCGATACTTCTTGCGATTGGAATTGCTTTACTGGATGCATTTCCGGTACTTGGGAGCGGTATGGTACTTATTCCATGGGCGGTATTAAGTGTCATTGGCGGACGATATTATGATGCAGCAATTGTTACAACTCTTTTTTGCGTGGTTACATTTTTGAGAGAAATTTTAGAACCGAGACTGATTGGAAAAGAAGTGGGGATTAAACCATTGTATCTGATTATTTCCGTGTACGCCGGAATCGAATTATTTGGCATCGGCGGTGTGATTTTGGGGCCGGTTTCTCTAACCATTTTGAAAGCGGTACGCGAAGAACTCATCGAGCGGGAACGAACCTAGCGGGAAATCCAGCGGCTCATACCGGAGCCATGGTCTGAAAATGGACGTGTGTGAAAACCTAGTTTTTCGTAAAAAGGTTCTTTGTTCAATGCGGACATGAGGTTTACCATAATGGTCTCTCCCTCATCCACCTGACTTTCCAGCCAGGAAAGAACATGCTCAATAATATATCGTCCAAGTCCCTGCGACTGGTGCGATGGACGCACAATGACATCGCAGATAAAATAGACGTACCCACCATCTCCGACAACACGCGCCATGCCCACGGGCCGTCCGTTCTCTCTGGCAATCAGGGTATAGAGGGAATGGTCGAGGGCGATGCGGGCGCGATTTTCTCTTATGGTAATAAAATCTACGCTTGCACGAAGGTCATTATATTCATCAATTGTTATGGAATGATTTAATGTTATATTTTCTATGTTCATGGCAAGCTCCTAAAGTATCAGACAAACTGGTTGGTTGTTTCATCATACTGGTAGTCAATGGAATCCAATGTCTGACAAAGCTCTGCCTGATTCAGTTCATATGTCTGGCACAATTCTTCCAAAGTTGCAAATTGATCCCGTAATTTTGTATTTACAAAACTAACTAAAATAATGGGGTCCTGTGGTACATCCACAATCAAACACCTCCTGTGTATTTTCATTGATTCCCAACTATCATACATAAAAACATAGTTTCTTGTCAACCCTATTAGAAGAAAGAATCTTTTTGGGAGGTGATTATGTCGCAGAGAACAGAATTTTCAAAGGATTTTAGCAAAAATAAACAGCGGATTGATGAACTTTTGCAGATTGATAAAAGCTTTGATTTGCTGTACCGGGTGGTGATTATTGGTGGTAAAAAGGCTTGTTTTTATTTTGTTGACGGTTTCTGTAAAGACGAAATTATGGAGAAGGTATTAGAATTTCTCTATAAAATTAAACCGGAGGAAATGCCGGAAACAGCGCATGATTTTTTAAATGAAAAATTGCCGTATGGTGAGATTGATTTAGTGCGGACAGAAAATGATTTGATTCAGAGGTGCTTATCGGGTGTTCCGCTTTTGATGGTGGATGGATACTGCGAACTGCTCGCAATGGATTTTCGAACATATCCGGCACGTTCGGTCGACGAACCGGAAAAAGATAAAGTAATGCGCGGTTCCAGAGATGGTTTTGTGGAAACCGTTGTGTATAATACGGCATTGGTCAGAAGAAGAATTCGTTCTACGGACCTTGTGATGGAAATGCATACAGTAGGAAATAGTTCGCGGACAGATGTCGTAATTGCTTATATGGGTAACCGTGTGGAGCCGGAAATGTTAAACAACATTCGTAAGCGGATTGACGCGATTGAGATTGATTCTCTTTCCATGAATCAGCAGAGTCTTGCAGAATGTTTATATCAGCACAAGTGGTATAATCCGTTTCCGAAATTCAAGTTTTCGGAACGTCCGGATGTCACAGCAGCCAGTATATTGGAGGGAAGTGTGGCAATTTTAGTGGATAATTCGCCATCTGCCATGATTTTACCGACATCGGTTTTTGATATTGTCGAGGATGCGGACGATTATTATTTTCCTCCTGTGACAGGAACTTACCTGCGGCTGTCGCGAATGGTCATTGATTTTCTTGCCGTTTTTATGACGCCGGTATTTTTACTTTTTATTATGCATCCGGAGTGGCTTCCGGAGTCCTTAAAGTTTATTCAGATTAATGACCCGGTGAATGTCCCCATTTTCCTGCAAATGCTGATTTTGGAGTTCGCCATTGATGGATTAAAACTAGCGTCGGTGAATACTCCGAATATGCTGAGCACGCCGCTTAGTGTCGTGGCAGGTATTATATTGGGTGATTATACGGTAAGTTCCGGCTGGTTCAATGCCGAAATCATGCTGTATATGGCATTTGTGGCCGTGGCAAATTACACGCAGGTCAGTTTGGAACTTGGCTATGCGCTGAAGTTCATGCGGATTATTTTGATTTGTCTTACCGCTGCATTTGGTCCGTGGGGGCTGCTTGCCGGTACGGCGCTGGTAGTTGTTTTGATTGTGACGAACCGGACAATCAGCGGAAAAAGCTATATTTATCCGATTGTTCCGTTTAATGCGAAACAGTTTTTGCGGCGGTTTTTCCGGGTAAATCTGCCGAGTTCAGAAAAATAAACGGCGTTATATCATGATATTACATGGAATGGATACAATAGCATGATACCTATCCCTTTCAATATAGTAGACATAGGTACCATAGTATTTTAACGTAATGTTTTCCACATTTGTGATTCCGTATCCGTGTACCATTTCATCTTTTTCATGTTCTTTTGCTTGATGAGACAAGGTATTTGAAATGTGCAGTAAAAGCTCTTTACTAGTGGTACGGATGGATACTTCAATTTGTCTCGGAGCCGGCACTTGAATTTCACGGCAGGCATTCAGACAGTTGTCTAGCAGATTGCCCAAAATGATACTAAAGTCATAATCATCGATTTGAATGTTAGACAGGCTTACCTGGATGTCCGTCCGAAATTCAATGTTCTCTTTTTCGGCAATTGACATATGATTGCTTACAAAGGCATCAATAACCAAATTTCCTGTATTTATACGGTTATAGGATTGTTCAATGTCTTCCATAGATTTTTTTAAATAGTCTTCAATGACATCGTAGTTGCCTTTTTTTACACATTCTTCTATATAAAAATAGTGTTTTTTGGTATCATGCATTAAACTTCGTGTGTTACGGTATGCTGTAGAAATCTGCTGGTATTTTGTTGACTGAAAAGCAAGCTGCTGATTCAACTGCTCTTTTTCTTTTTGGAGACGGTTCACATTCAAAATATTGTCTAACAGATAATAGTTTACAACATTGATAAATAGCAAACCAGCAGAGCCAATAAAGGACAATGAAAATGGATTTGATACCATTTCAAATTGATCCGGTATTGTCATCATGATTATGATAGAAACAAGTGGCATAATGCATATTAATAATGTGTATTGAAAGGAAAAAATTTTTTTCCTTTTCAAAAAAACGATATTTGTAATCATAATGAAAAGGAATAAAAATAATTTCGATACAATTGAGCAGACAACTGGATTTCCAAGAAGCTTTTCGCTTGTTTCTACAGGAAACAACTTAATGAATAAAAACGTAAAGACTTCTGCTAAAGTTGCAAATAGCTGAAATGTAATAGCAGCGAAAATACGATGAACAAACTTTCCCTCATACAAAAAAGATAGAGTAAATAGAGAAAGCAAACTGATTCCGGCCATTATATAAAAAGAATGGTTTTGCTTGGCATAGGAAAGAAACTGGGCTAAAAAGCCAAGAAGTCCTTCTATGCAAGCGAAAATAAAAAGAAAAAGCCAAAAAGGAACAGCCTCCCTTCTTTTTTTCATAATGGCGTTAAAAAATATAATTATTAATGCCATATCAAATATTGAGCAGATGATATCTAGCATGCGTTTCTCCCTTCTAACGAACTTGATTAATAGATAATAATTTCTTTGAGAAAATACTCCGAAGTTCTTTTTCTTGTCTTCGACTTAGGGGAATTTTTTCATTGTTGCTCATAATCAGTTCGTTATCTTTAATGAAATGAATTCGGTTCAGATTCACTAAGTATCCTCGGCACGGACAAAAAAATGAATCCGAATTTAGTTTTTTCTCCCATTCGGATAAAACACCATAGGCTTCGATTGTTTTATACTCTAAAAAAATTTGTATCCGTTTCTTTTTTGCATTAATAGAATGGATGGCAATAATATTTTCTGCAAAAATCACTTCTTCTGCACCATCTTCTTTCAAAAGAAACGAAGCATTTTCACTTTCACGATAAGATTTAATAATGCGGAATAATAGTTTTTCAAAATCTTCAAAAAGAAATGGTTTTGGAAAATAGTGAAAAGCCTCCACATTAAAACTGTCTTGCATATACTCCGGAAAGTTACTAACAAAAACAATTTTTGCCATTCTATCCGGAATTTCTCGTATGTGTGCCGCTACTTCGAGACCACTTAGTTTAGGCATTTCAACATCTAAAAAGAGAATATTGTATCTTCCTGCTGAATCATATTTTTCCAAAAGTTTTGTGCTGTTTTGAAACGTATTGATTTCGAAATCAATGTCATGCTGCATTTCGTAAATATGTAAAAAACGTTGTATCGTCTGAATGTCCTTTTCTTCGTCATCGCAGATTGCTACTTTAAATAACATGATGAATACGCCTCCTTCCTATTTTTGAATATGCCTGCTAAGATATTAAGTACAGTAATAAAACAACTTATGGTAATAAGTTTATAATAAATGGCATAATTTGTACAGCAAAAAACAATTTCAGCAAAAGTTACAATACTGATGAATAAATAATTTTTCTGTTTTAATATTTGCTTCTCAGTCTCTGTAAAGCGTTTATTAGGGTGGTCTACCAGTGGTGTTTTAACAATAATAAATGCAAGGACCGAAAAAATTGTAAGCCAAATGACAGGGTGACCAGTGGGAACCAATGGTGACACAATAAGTGTTCCGATAGCACAGATGTACGACAGAATTGTGCATATCCATTGTTTCGATGCGTGGTAGCCGCCGCTGGTTAGTCGGAACCCTGTAAATAGTAAGAGAAAGAGAACACAGGATGTAATTTTATTTGTAAGCAAGCCGAACAATAGAATAGTTACGGCAAATAGTATTTGTTCTAATAATGTGTTAATGCAATAAAAGAAAAAATCTTTTTTTTCTGTTTTATCGTTTGCCAAGGCAATATTGATGATTTTTTGTGTTAACCATTTTGTAAGTATCATAGATGATTCCCCCTTTTTTGTAGAATGTTAGTATATACTAAAAAATGTTATAAACAGAAAAAATGTGACGAGTGGTTAAAAATAAGGGACGAACGGTCAAATTGCCGTTCGTCCCTTATTTTTGACCACTCGTCACGGAAAAAGAAAAAAAGTCAGATTATATGATATACTGCAAAAAAATAACAAAGGGGGAAAATACTATGTATTTCAAACACAAAAAATTAATTCAGAAAATTTGTAAGGGGATTTGTACAATGGCAGTTTTTGCGGCGCCAGTTGCTTCTGAATATTGTCATGTATTGTTTTATCAGCCAAAAGAACCAGAAGGTTTTAAGGAATTTCTGAAAAAGGAACAAAAGAAAATTTAGTAAATTATTTTGTCAGATTTTCTCCGTTTGAAACGTTATAGTAAATAGATACTTCAAACGGAGAAGATTTTGACCGTTCAAGGATGAAAAATGACCATTCGTGCCGGTTTTGGTTTTTGTGGATGGTTGTATGCTATGATAAGAGTGTAAGGGAGGTGACAGAATGTATTCAGATATGATTTACAGAGTAATGATTGAAAAAAGCGTTCTTTTCATATGGTAGTGGAATATCGAAAAGAACGCATACATAAAGTAACAAGTTAATTATATTATACAGATAGAATATTGTAAAGGAAAAAGGAGAACGTGTAAAATGAAAAACAAAAAAGTATTATCCACGTCATTATCACTAGGGCTTTCATTAGCACTTTTGATTGGTAATGTTTCAGGTAACATGAATAATGTAAAAGCAAAAGAACAGGGTGAAAAGAAACAGATTTATATGATTCAGGCATCTTCAGAAGAGAAATTGGATGAGGTTGAGCATAAATATTCAATTGCAGAAACATCTGCAGTAGAAAATACAGATAGTGTATCAACGATTTATTTGACGACGCAAGAAGCAAAAGAGTTAAATGAAAAGGAAAAGAATCTTGTTGTTGAGAAAGATAAGGTCATGCATGGCTTTGGGAAAAAAACGAATTTCGACTTGACAGACGAGCAATGGAATTTGAAAATGATTCATGCAAATGAAGAAACGGAAACTGTAGTAAAGGATAAAATAAAGGTAGCAATTATTGATTCCGGAATTGATTATTCGGATGATATTCAAGTTGCTGAACGAAAAAATTTTGTTCCGGATGAAGATAAAGTTTCTGTTTTATATGAAGATGGAAGCGGTCATGGAACGAGTGTTGCCGGAATTATTGCTGCAAAAGATAATCAGGTAGGTATTACAGGAATTAACGATAATGTAGAACTGTATTCGGCTAAAGTACTGGATAGAAATAATCAAGCGCCTATCAGTCGAGTGATTCAAGCAATTGATTGGGCGGTTGAAAAGCAAGTTAATATTATTAATATGAGTTTAGGGGTTAGTTCATACTCTTCTGCATTGCATGAAGCAGTAAAAAGAGCTAAACAGAATGGAATTTTGATTGTAACTGCTGCTGGAAATGGTGGTAAAATTGAATATCCGGCTGCGTTTAAAGAGACAATTGCAGTTGGTTCAATTGGTCCGGACGGAAAGGTGAGTGAAGCAAGTTCTATCGGAAATATGCTTGATCTTGTAGCACCGGGAGAACAGATTTTATCAACTTCAGCATTTGAAGGAGTTATGGCTTCTGGTGGAACTAGTATGGCTGCACCTCATGTGACGGGAATTGCATCTGTTTTATGGCAACAGGATAAGAATGTATCTGCGGATTTTATTAAGTATTTGCTTTGTGTTACAGCTAAGAAATTGGGAGATGAAACAAAATACGGAAATGGTATTGTAGATCTTCAGTATGCGCTTAGTCATTATGATGAATTAAAAAAACAGTATGAAGAATTGAAAAAATCACAGAATGTATCCGATAATTTAGAGATTGATTCTGTTAATGAACATGATTTAGAAACTTTTGATGACGTTGATATTGTTGAGGGAAGATGGGAAGGAAATACACATTTAAGTTTTGCGACAAAATTAACAGGTGATGATCTGAAGGTGTTGAAAAAGGGAGCAACATTACAAGACAGTGCGTCAACAGGACTTAATGGAAAAGGAGCGCATCCTCAGTTTCATGGATATCATGCCCATATAACAACAGATAAAAATGTTTATGTGAATTATATTGCTTGTTATGTCATGCTATCAAAGATGGCAGTGGTTTATGCAACACAAAAGAATTATGCAGATCCAGCTCAGGGAAATTGGATTAATTCCGCGGATTATAAGGCCTTGGCGAATGCAATTGGTGGAGGCGTTGGAAAGTTGTCATGGAAACAGGTATTAGAGAAATATACTATTAGTCAAAGAAATAAAGCACTCATTTTGTATGGAATGGCAATACACACAGCAACAGACTCATTTGCACACTCTGCTGTATTTAATAATACAAGATTGACTGATAAACAAGGTCATGTTACATCTGGGGATTATGCGGGAAGTGAACGTTTGAATGCTGCTAAGCATGTAGCAAATAAATTAATTGCGCGAATAAAAAAGAACTCTTATGACCGTGGTTATGTGGCAGATTTTGCTGTTCCATCATCGATACATAAAAATAAATTCAAAATGGCAAGTATTTCTTCCATGGCAAATGCAGTTAATTCAAATACATATCAAAGCAATAAAGCTGTTTTTGATGCACTTAACATAGCAAGTTTTTCATATGTTAAATAAAAATGCAACTTATTCGCTGCCTAAATCGTATTGTTTACATAGAGGCAGCGAATAAATTACAAATAGGAGGTCTAAGTATGAAAAAAATAATTAGAACATTAGTAACTTTTGGTTTGGCGGTGTCGGTTATCATGCCGGGAGCGCGAGCTTTTGCACAGGAGAATACAAGCGCTGAATTTACATATACGGGAAGTAACGACAGTGATTATAAGGGGCAGAGTACGGTTGTTATTGAGGGAAAAGCAAATTCAGGCAATACTGCGGAATTACAGTGTGTAACAGTAGATATGCGAAAACTCGCACAGTTTAAGAATGCGAAGGTTTTGAAATTTGCAAAGGGAGTCAAGTATGTTGCGTTTAAGACAAAGCCGGATACAGGAGACAAACTGGATGACAAAATTACAGGCGGGGATTATTTGAAATCAGCAGATAAAACGGGCATTGAAAAAATTGAATTTTCTTCCGATTTTGTAAAGCCATATTCACATGATTGGGGCAATTGCATTGAAGAAAAATTAAATCAGTGCTTTCCAAAATTAAAGAAGGTTTCTATTTCGAAAAATAACAAGTATTACAAGGTTTCAAATGATGTTATTTTTTCAAAAGATGGAAAGAAATTAGTTATGTACCTGGCAAACAGACTGGGGAAAAACTATAAAATTCCGGCAAAATGCAGAAAGATTGGATATTACGCCTTTGAGAATGTTCACAACCTTAAATCTGTGACTATTTCAAAAAACGTAAAATCAAAGAATGTAAGTTTTGCAAATGCGGAAAAACTTGAGAAAATAAGTGTTTCTAAAAAGAATAAGGTGCTTGCCTCAAAGAATGGAGTTTTATACAATAAGAAAATGACTACATTGCTTGAGTATCCAATGGGTAAAAAGAACACAAGTTTTAGAATCCCAAAGACTGTGCAAACAATGGATTATGTGCCGGATAACATTTTTATGAAAAAACTTTATGTGCCAAAGAAATTTACATCTGTGTACTATATGAAAAATTGGAAGTCGCTGACAGAGATAAAACTTGAAAAGGGTAACAAAAAACTGGTGGTAAAAGGCGGAGTGATTTACAATAAAAAGCATCCGGAGTGGAAATGTGATTTCGGAAAAAATAAATAGGAATAACAAAAGGGAGGAGAAAAATATGGGAAAAAGAAAGATAATCCAAATAACAGTACTTACAACATTAGTATTAACGCTATCCTTTGCATCTGCCGGCACAATGGCAGGTGCAAAGACAAAAAATGATTTTACCTACAAGATAACAAAAAATCAGGTTAAAATCGTTTCATGCAGTAAGAATCAGAAACGAATTGTGATTCCGAACAAGATTGCAGGGAAAAAGGTGACAGCACTCGGTGCCAATGTATGGAAGAAATCATCAAAGGTTCAAACGGTTGTATTACCAAAGTACTTGAAAACAATCGAAAAAAAACAGGCAGATTATGCATGGGGAAATATCGTTAAGAAAAAGAATATATTTTCTACACCATTTACCGGATGCGGTAAGTTAAAAAATATCAAAGTGGCAAAGGGAAATAAATATTTTTGCTCTGCTAAAGGTGTTTTGTATACAAAAAACAAGAAGACGCTTTTGGTTTATCCGGCAGGGCGAACTCAGAAGTCTTATACGATTCAGGGAAAGACAACGCAGATTGGCGAGGCGGCTTTTGAGTATGCTAAATATTTGCAGAAGATTTCATACGGTAAAAAATTATTTTATATTTCAGACGGGGCATTTTTTGCGTCTGGTTTAAGAAGTGTGGAGCTTGCAAAGAATATTTCTAATGTTGGGTTGTATGCGTTTGCTTACAGTACGAAACTTCAAAAGGTGACACTTGGAGATAAGGTGGAACAAATTAACACTCCTTTTATCGGCTGTACAAATTTAAAACAGTTTAAGGCAGATAAAAAGGAAATCGGATATTATGCAGTAAATGATGTTCTTTATTATAAAGATAAAGAAAAAACATATATGAAATGCTATCCGGCAGCGAAGCAGGAGGATTCTTACGAATTTCCGGCTGGTGTAAATGGCGGCGGCTTGTGTTTTGCTAATTGTCGTTACCTGAAAAAGGTTGTGTATGCAAAAGATAGTATAATGGGGCAGGATTTTTATGAGTGCCACAATTTGACTGTGGTATTACCTGATGTTGTGGTGAATCCGGCAATAGGAAGTGAAAATGATTCTTATGATGGTAAGTGGGAGCCGTTTAAGAATTGTACAAATTTTATTTTGCAGGGAAAAAAGAATCCATTTATGCAGTCGTATGCGGTAAGTAAAGGTTTTACTTATAGTATTGTTTGATGAATTTTAGTAAATGTGTTATGCAACTTATTCGCTGTCTCAATCGTATTGTTTACATAGAGGCAGCGAATTTACTGTGAGGGGGGACTATAACTATGAAAAAAAGAATAATTAGAACATTAGCAACCATGGTTTTGGTGGTGTCAGTTATCATGCCGGGAGCGCAAGTATTTGCGCAGGAGATGCAGTTCGTTGAAATGAGGTCTTTAGGTGAATTGACTGATGCAGGAGACAAACTGAAAAAAGAAGAATGGGACAAAATAAAAACATTTCGAGGATGGGGTCATGAAGTTTGGAAATGCGGAGATTATACAGGTTTTTTATCAAATGATAAAAAGGCATTTTGGATTAACGGAATAAAGATTTCGGCAGATACGGTTGAGGTGAGAATTCCATCTGAAATAAATGGTATTAAAGTTACAAAGATAGGTGCATATGATTTTAACGCGGATTATTGCAGTATTTTTGAGAGATTTCCTTATGAGGAAGATAAAATGAGTGCGCCGGCTTATCGTGATGGTAGAAATATTACAAAAATTGTTGTACCTGAGGGAGTGAAAGTTATTGGTCAAAATACATTTGCACACATGAAAAATCTTAAGCGTGTAAGTTTGCCACAGTCTGTAACAGCATTGGAGCATAATGTGTTTTACAAAGACAATCAGTTACAAAAAGTAAATATTGCTGCCGGGAATAAAACATTTAAAGCTAAAAAGAATGTAATTTATTCTAAAAATGGTAAAAGTCTTTATTTGATTTATGGTAAAGTAAAATCAATAACTATAGATGCAAAGGTGAGACAAATTGTCGATTCGGAGAGCCATAAAGTTACAAATAACATCGGTGCGCTGGCTCGTGGCATAAAAGTGTTTATCCACAAAAAGAATAAAGTATTTGGGGCAGACAATGGATTCGTTTATTTGAAAAAAACAGGCGAATTACTGTATTACGCAAATAAATCAAAAGACCCGGTATTACCAAAAAGTATTAAGAAGATTACGAAAAAGACATACTGGTGTACTTCCTATATTAACAAATTTACGTTATCTAAAAATGTGAAGTATGTAAATGGAAATTATCTGCCGGTGAGGGAAGGGTACCTGAGGAAACTTTATATACCGGGGAAAAATAAAGTTAAATTTGTAAATTGTGATGCCATTGATTTGCAGTCTAAAGTCACCGTTTACGTAAATAGACACCTAAAATCATATTATAAAAAGGTGTTTCGGAAATGTAAAAATGTAAAAGTGAGAATAGGATGAAAAATAAAATATTTGTTGACAAAGTAAGAAAAAAAGATATAATTGAATCAAGTTTTTAAAATGTGTAAAAGGAGGAGGAAACGATTAAGGTTTGGGGAGATTCAAAAGACAGGGAAGCCGCATTGCTGGACGATTTCATGCGGCGGGTTACATATGGGGAACTAAAGCAAAGAATAATCGACGTGGGTAGACATTTGAGCGTTAGACAGCTAGTCGTAATAGAGATGGGAAACAACATAGAATCTGTTGTCTTTTATCTTGGGTGTTTGTTTAAAGGAACTGTAGCTATTCTTGTACATGAGAATCTTTCAGAGTTTGAATTATCCGAGTATATTGAAAAATTTCAGCCAGAATATTTATTTTTGTTAATCTGACAAGTCGTTTTCAATTATGTATGACCAGACTGAAGCAACGGCAAGGATGACCGTGCTGCCATGGATAGAGATGCAGCGAAAAAAGGGTAGTGTCGGCAGGGTGCTCTTTAATGGGAGACTATGGTTATCTAGATGAAGAAGGGTGTTAATTATGAAAAAGGTTTTCTTTTTGCTTATTATGTTTACTTTTTTTATTGAAGCATCTTCTTGTAATAATTCACAGGGGGAGAAACATAATGAAATGAAAGTATCATCAATTGCTGAAACAAAGATACAAACAAAGGATTCTCCTTTTGATGTTGAAAATGGTGTATTAAAAAAATATCATTGGCAGAAATGTGAGGAAACGGAAAACGAAAAAGCGTTTATAACAAGAAATATGATTTGGGTGAACTCGGAACAGGAGAGGAATTATAACGATTTGTTTTTGGTCAAAATTGAAAGGAGATGAAACTTAATGAAAAAGTTAGATAGTAAATGGACATATGCTGTATTATTACTACCCATGATTTTGTGTGTTTTTTATAGTAAACTATGTGATGTTAACGCCATGATGAAAGAAAGCAGGTTGATTTTTGATCCATATGGTTCGGCGGGTATTACATGGGCATATTGGAATAGTATCAGTAAGATTACATGGATGCTTTTTCTTGCTTTAAGTTTAGTTTCTATTTTAACGGTAGTGGGGGCTTTTTGTAATTATAAAAGAGCAAAAAAAGCAGCCTATATCACAATTATTTTAAATACATGTGGTGTTTTGTGGCTGTTCATCTTGACACTTGCAGAGAAAAATACTGCTTTGATGCAGCAACTGGCAAAAATATTTGCCTTGCTTAGTGGTGTTAAATATTCGAAACAGGCTAACATTGTGTCAAATACGTATTTTACTGACAGAGCAATGGTATTAGGGATATTGTTTGCGAGTTTGATTATTTGCTGCATTATAATTGCAAGAACAAAAATCAAGGAAAACAACAACTTAAACCTCTGTAAAATTGTAGGATTTGGTTTGATTGTCAGTTTTGTTCGCTCTTTACTGCAACAGTATTGGCAGTCTAATACAATGATTAAGGTTTTAGGAGTTGGAAATAAGGAAAATCAAGAACTATTTTCGCAGATGTTTCAGCTAAAAGGTGAGTATTCATGGTATTTTGATTTTCCAATTTTGGAATTGATTATAATGGCAGTCTTGTTGTGTACATTTGGTAGAAAATCAAAAACAAAAAATATCATAACAGGTGGTGCGGTGGCACTATTGATTCAGTCGAGTGTTATCTTGGGGACGATGTTGCATAGAATAAATAATTTACAACAAGTGTATCAAAAGGAACAGGAATTATTCTATTCAAAAACATTAAAAGCAGATGCTGTGTCACAGTGTATTGGTTTATTTGTGTTTGATTTTATTTCAATTTTTATGTTATTGCTTTTCTTGAAAAAAGAAACAACATTTTTGAAGATAGGTATTGCTCAAATTTGTGTATTGCTGATAAGTGTTTTGTGCATGAAATTGATTGGCACGATACAAAATTACGGAATTGTAGTGGGTATTGTTAGTGCAGTAGTATTTATTTGCTTGTATATTATTAATACAAAACTACAAAAATGTAAAAGTGAGAATTGGATGGAAAAATAATGTAAAACAAAGGGGACTGTCCCACTGAGACAGCCCCTCTTTTTTTATCCTTCCATCAATTGCTTTTTAATCCAGGCAATTTCTTCTTTATAAGGTGGTGTTGATTTCTTTGGATTTTCCGGGTCTTTGATATACGGAGTCTCCAGAATTTTCGGAATCGTTTCAAAGCGCGAATCTCGAATAACCTGCATCAGAGCGTCGCTTCCTAAATAACCTTTTCCAAAATTCTCGTGGCGGTCTTTTGCTGCACCGAGCGGATTTTTACTGTCGTTAATATGGAAAGCAGCAATCTGGTCAAGACCAATTATTTTATCAAATTCCTTCATAACATTTTCGTAGTCGTTCACTAAATCGTAGCCGGCATCATTTACATGGCAGGTGTCAAAGCAGACGCGAAGTTTATCCGGATGATTGCAGCCGTCATAAATAGCCTTCAATTCTTCAAAACTGCGTCCGATTTCTGTGCCTTTTCCAGCCATTGTTTCCAGTGCGATAAACACAGGAGTATCTTCGTTTAAAACTTCATTAAGTCCTTTGCAGATTTGTGCAATACCGGCTTCTGCTCCGGCACCAACATGTGCACCCGGATGTAAAACTAAAACAGTTGCACCCATAGCCGCTGTGCGTTCAATCTCTTTTGCCAGAAAAGTGGCCGCCAGTTCATAGGTCTCCGGTTTTACCGTGTTGGCAAGATTAATAATGTAAGGTGCATGAACAATAAAGTTTGCCATGTTATGTTCTTCCATCAATTTTCTTGCCTGTGGAATGCATAATTCCGAAATATCTTTACGTCTCGTATTCTGGGGAGCACCGGTGTATACCATAAAAGTATTGGCATCATAAGAAAGTGCCTCTTTTACGGAATTCACAAGCATATCTTTGCCGCTCATTCCCACGTGAGAGCCGAGTAATAACATAAGAAATCCTCCTTTGATACGCCGGGGGGCGTGTTTGTGATGTTCTTAGTATACACGTTTGGGGGTAATGTGTAAACAATAGATAAATTGTTTGTGCCAAGTGTTCATTCACTCTTTTTTTGTTTCCGTAATTCAAAGAAACTGGCGGTGAACATTTGCTACAAGCTAGAACTTTTGTGACTCAGTCGTTTATTGTTTTACAAATACATTATGAAATGTTTTCTGAATGCAGTTATAAGATGATAAAGAAAAACTTAGTTTGGGATGATGGGGCTGTCAAAAATGTTCGTTACTAGTTCCTTTGCCTTCCAATAATTCCGTAGGAAAACTTTGTGACGAGTGGGTTTTGAGTGCGTCGGTATGTGTTGCAAGAAGTCCAGTGGACTTCTGTTCTGCAACGACCGAAGCGGAGCGTAGACCACTGGTAGTTTCAGTGCCCATACCGCTACGTACTCAATGAACGGGAGTGCCCACGAGACGCAAAGCTTTCCTACGGAATTATTGGAAGACAAAAAATGCCAACGAACACTTGACTCCCCTGCCACATCCATGCTTGACATCTCGTCCTATTTTACCTAAAATAAGAAACTAAGAAAGTGGCTTCATTTGCCACTTGACTTAAGAATTGGAGGAATATCAAAAAATGAGTAAGAAACCTTATTATTTGACGACGGCGATTGCTTATACATCGGGCAAGCCGCATATTGGCAATACTTACGAAATCGTTTTGGCTGATGCCATTGTCCGCTACAAACGTTTTCAGGGGTATGATGTTCGTTTTCAGACAGGAACCGATGAGCATGGACAGAAAATTGAGTTAAAAGCACAGGAAGCAGGAATTACACCAAAAGAATTTGTAGATGGTGTTTCGACAGAGATAAAAAGAATTTGGGATTTGATGAATACGTCTTATGACCGCTTCATCCGTACAACTGATGAGGCTCATGAAAAGCAGGTTCAGAAGATTTTCAAAAAGCTTTATGATAAAGGAGATATTTACAAGGGATTTTATGAGGGTATGTACTGTACGCCTTGCGAATCTTTCTTTACACCATCCCAGCTAGTGGATGGCAAATGTCCGGACTGTGGCAGAGAGTGCCAGCCGGCAAAAGAAGAAGCTTATTTCCTTAAATTAAGTAAATATCAGGACCGCTTGATGAAGCACATCGAGACTCATCCGGAGTTTATTCAGCCGGAGTCTCGTAAAAACGAGATGGTAAATAACTTTTTGAAACCGGGCTTACAGGATTTGTGTGTTTCCCGTACAAGTTTCAAATGGGGAATCCCGGTTGACTTTGACCCGGCACATGTAATTTATGTGTGGATTGATGCGTTAAGCAACTATGTGACCGGTACAGGTTTTGATTTGGATGGAAATCACACGCTTGTGGATGGCGAGAATTTATATGAAAAATACTGGCCGGCAGATTTGCATCTGATTGGAAAAGATATTCTTCGTTTCCACACGATTTACTGGCCGATTATGCTGATGGCGCTTGACCTTCCACTGCCGAAACAGGTATTTGGACATCCGTGGCTTTTGCAGGGTGACGGCAAGATGAGTAAGAGCAAGGGAAATGTTATTTATGCTGATGATTTGGTAGATATTTTTGGCGTGGATGCCGTACGTTATTTTGTTTTGCATGAAATGCCATTTGAAAATGATGGTGTTGTGAGCTGGGAGCTCATGGTAGAGCGTATGAACTCTGACCTTGCGAATGTTCTTGGCAACCTTGTAAATCGTACCATTTCCATGACGAACAAATATCTTGGCGGCGTTTTGGAAAATAAAAATGTGACAGAAGCAGTTGATGACGATTTGAAAGAGACTGTTTTGTCAGTACCAAAAGCAGTTGAAGAAAAAATGGATAAACTGCGTGTGGCGGATGCGATTACGGAAGTGTTCCGCCTGTTCAAACGCTGTAACAAATATATTGATGAGACGGAGCCATGGGTACTTGGTAAAGACGAGGCAAAGAAAGACCGTCTTTCTACCGTCCTTTACAACTTAGTTGAGAGTATCGTAATTGGTGCCAGTCTGTTAGAGCCATTTATGCCGGAGACGACAGAGAAAATTCTCGCACAGTTAAATGCGAAAAAACGTGGCTATGAAGAAATGGATATGTTTGGTCAGTATGAATCCGGAACAAAAGTAACGGATTCACCTGAAATTTTGTTTATGCGTCTCGATCCGAAAGAAGTTTTGGCAAAGGCAGAAGAGATTAAACAGAAACAGATGGCAGAAGCAAAGGCTGAGTCCGGTGAAGAAGATGCCGGCGAGGAAGAAGGAATTGACATCGAAGCGAAACCGGAAATCACATTTGATGACTTTATGAAAATGCAGTTCCAGGTGGGCGAGATTATTGCCTGTGAGGAAGTGCCGAAATCGAAAAAATTACTTTGCAGCCAGGTGAAAATTGGCAGTGAAGTCAAACAGATTGTATCAGGAATTAAGAAATATTATTCACCGGAAGAAATGGTTGGCAAAAAAGTAATGGTACTTGTCAACTTAAAACCGGCGAAACTTGCAGGAGTATTATCGGAAGGAATGCTTCTTTGCGCAGAAGACGCAGAAGGCAACCTCTCCCTCATGACTCCCGAGAAAAAAATGCCGGCAGGAGCAGAGATATGCTAAAGCATTGAGCCGTGCGGAGCATTCCGAGGTGCGGCACGGCGAGAGAGAAGCGGCGAAAGCCCGGCAGTGAGGAATGCGAAGCGTACCTCGGCGAGAGGAGAGAACTATGAGCAGTTATATTTTCGACACCCACAGCCATTATGACGACAAAGCTTTTGACAGCGACCGCGACGAAATCCTTGGCGGACTTTTGGCAAAGGGAATTGGTAAAGTCGTGGATGTGGGCGCAGATATGCCATCCAGTAAAATGGCACTTGAACTGGCAAAGCAGTATGAATTTGTCTATGCGGCACTGGGAGTGCATCCGAGTGAAGTGGAAGGGCTGACGGAAGATGACATGGCGTGGATTTCTAGTCATGCGGCACATGAAAAAGTGGCAGCCACCGGAGAAATCGGGCTGGATTATCACTGGCCGGAGCCGAAACCGGCACTTCAGAAGCAGTGGTTTCGCAGACAGATTGAACTTGCAAAGGAAGTAAAACTTCCGATTATTGTGCACAGCCGTGATGCGGCAGAGCCGACCATGCAAATCATTCAGGAAACAAAAGCCTATGAGTGCGGCGGCGTTATTCACTGTTATTCGTATTCGCCGGAAATGGCAGAAGAATATGTGAAAATGGGATTCTTTATTGGCATGGGAGGAGTCCTGACATTTAAAAATGCAAAAAAATTAGTAAGATGCGCCGAGCGGATTCCGCTGTCTTCTATTGTGCTGGAAACAGACTGCCCGTATATGGCGCCGGAGCCAAACAGAGGAAAGCGAAACGATTCGTCGCAGCTTATTTATGTGGCACAGAAATTAGCAGAAATTAAGGGCATTACGGAAGAAGAGGTAAAGCAGGTAACAACAGAAAATGCCCACCGGTTATACCGGCTGACACAGAATAAATAAAAGGAGAAAACGCGTGGCAAAACTGGGAAACCCACAGGAAACCATACAGGTTTTACAAAAACATGATTTTCATTTTCAAAAAAAATTCGGACAAAATTTTCTGATTGACCCGCATGTGTTAGATAAAATTATCGAGGCGGCAGAAGTCACAAAAGATGATTTTGTACTGGAAATCGGACCGGGAATCGGAACGATGACACAGTATTTGTGCGAGGCGGCAAGACAGGTATTAGCAGTAGAAATTGACAACAACCTCATTCCGATTTTACAGGAGACACTTTCACCTTATGATAATGTAGAAATTCTTCATGGGGATATTTTAAAGCAGGATATTCATGAAATTGCGGAAAAATATAACGACAAAAAACCAATCAAGGTAGTTGCAAACCTGCCTTATTACATTACAACTCCGATTATTATGGGGCTTTTGGAGAGCCACGTGCCACTTGCGAACATTACCGTTATGGTGCAGAAAGAAGTGGCTGAACGTATGCAGGCAGAGCCGGGCACAAAAGAATATGGTGCATTGTCGCTTGCCGTGCAGTATTACGCAAAACCGTATTTGGCGGCGAATGTTCCGCCAAACTGTTTTATGCCGCGGCCTAATGTTGGAAGTGCGGTAATAAGACTTGACTGCTTAAACCGGGTGCCAATTGAGGTATCCGATGAAAAGTTGATGTTCCGTCTGATTCGGGCGTCTTTTAACCAGCGCCGGAAAACTTTACAGAATGGGCTGGCGAACAGTCCGGAACTTTCCTTTTCCAAAGAGGAAATCAAGAGTGCACTGGAAGCAATGGAGTTAAGTCCGACGATTCGTGGGGAAAAACTTAGTTTAGCGCAATTTGCTGCATTAGCAGATGAATTAAAAAAGATTCAACAGGGAGGTAATACCGATGAGTGAAACAATGGCAGATTACGAAGACCAAATTAATGCATCTTTTCGATCGTTCCGCGAAGGCGATACGGTGACCGGAGAGGTGGTAAGTGTTGAAGAAGAGGAAGTCCTTTTGGATTTACGCAGTTTTTCGCAGGGAGTAATTCCTTCCGGTGAATATAGTGATGATCCGAATTTCCATGCGATGGATGAGATTCGCACCGGAGAAATGCTGACGGCTGTTGTGCTTTCGCCGGATGATGGACAGGGCCGTGTCCTTCTGTCCTTGCGCGAGGCAAAAAGGGAAGAGGCATGGGAACAGGTAGAGAAGGCACTGGAAGAGAGAACGGTGTTTACGGTAAAAGTAAATAACAGCGTGAATGCCGGTGTTGTTGCCTACTGCGAGGGACTGAGAGGATTTATTCCGGCGTCGAAACTGGCACTTGAGTATGTAGAAGATGTGGAAGAATATGTTGGAAAGACACTTTCGGTTATTGTCATTACAGCAGACCGCGAGGCAAATAAACTGGTTCTTTCCGCAAAAGATGTGGAAAAGGAAAAAGCAGCAAAAGAGCAGGAGAAAAAATTAAATGCTCTGCAAAAAGGGTTCGTGACAGAAGGCGTAATTGAGCGCATTGAGCCATATGGATGCTTTGTGACAATCGGGGATGGCTTATCCGGGCTTGTTCATATTTCCCAGATTTGCAATAAATTTTTACATTCGCCAAATGAAGTTGTGAAACTCGGACAGACGGTGAAGGTAAAAGTCCTCGATGTGACGGACGGAAAAATTCGCCTGAGCATGAAAGAGGCAGAGGATATTGCACCGGAAGTGGAAGAGGCTGAATCCATTGAGTACCATGATGAGGAGGCAACGACTTCTTTAGCTTCTCTTTTGGCAGGGATTCATTTCGAAGATTAGCGCATAAAAATCACCGCGGCACATACATTATACTAACAATCAAAAGCGGAATATGCTTAGAAATGGAGTGTGTGCGGTGAGGAATAAGAGATGCCGGGTCAGGCGGCTGCTTACAATGGTAGTTCTTTTTTCTTTTGGAATGTGCCTGTTTAGTGGATGTGGCACGGAAAAAGAGGGGAAAAGAGGAAAGGATTTGGATTATACGGTAGTTCCGACAGAGGAGTGTCCGGCTGATTTTTTAGCTGAAATCAATAAAAAGAAAATCAATCCGTTTCAAATGACCTATGAAGATGGCGAGTACTGCTATCTGGCGGTTGGCTACGGAGAGCAGGAAACCAACGGTTTTTCGGTGCGTGTTCTTGGTCTCTATGAAAAAGGCGACGGGGTGGTATTTGAGACGAATCTATTAGGACCGGAGAAAGGTCAGGAGGTAAGTCAGAAAAAGAGTATGCCGTATCTTGTCGTAAAAATGAAAAAATTGGAGAAAGAAATTGAATTTTGGTCATAATTTTTCCAATTGAAAGGTTGTCTTTTTGTCAAAATTAAGGTATAATTATTTATACATTCGATAAAGAAGGGGGCATGCACAGTGAAACAGATTATCTCACGTTTGAAAAACATCAGTATGATGTTAATCTGGGATGTAATCACTGCGATTGCGCTCTTTGTTTTTGCGTATTTTTCTCTGGACAGGATGCCATCTACGATGTACAAAGTATTGGTACTCTGCGGTGTGGCGCTTTTCGTTATTATCATGCTTGTTATTAAATACCAGTTGTTGTATAAGAAGTATGGACGGGATGATGTTACCGGCGGAAAGAATAAAAAGGAATTCGAGCGGATTGCCAGAGATTTGCTTCGCGGGGATGGAAATTATGTTGTCGTGTACGCGAACATCGACCGTTTTAAGCTGATTAATGAAACTTATGGCAATGATGTCGGAGACCGGATTTTGTGCAGAATTCACGAGATTATTGATGATGAGCTCCGCTGGGATGAAGTGTCCGGTCGAATTATGGCAGATAACTTTGGGGTTTTGATGCGGTTTCATTCACTTCCGAAGCTTGACCAGCGATTGTATCGGATAAGCAAGCAGTTGTCTGAACTTACGGATGATAATGGAAATTGTTACGGAATTATTCTTTATTTTGGTGTTTACATTGTAAAAGACGATGAAAATGATATTAGTGCTATGCTTGAACATGCCAATCTGGCGCGTAAGAAGATTTCACCATCACATCTTGTTCCGATGGGAATCTACGATGTGAAAGAAAGCCAGAAACTTGGACGTGATAAAGCGTTGGAGATGAAGATGCACAAGGCACTTGAACAAGGTGACTTCGTACCGTATCTTCAGCCGAAATACGAATTGGAAGGTGAGTCGATTGCCGGAGCGGAAGCATTGGTTCGATGGATTGATCCCGAGGAGGGCATGATTTATCCGGATGAGTTTATTGATTTGTTTGAATCCAATGGATTTATTGTAGAACTTGATTTGTATATGTTCGAAGAGGTTTGCAAGTTGATTGAGCGGTGGCATAAAGCAGGCCGCAAGATTATACCGATTTCTGTAAACTTATCAAGAAGCCATTTTGAAATTCCAAACTTCTTTGATTATTATGAATATGTGTTAAAGAAATACGATATTCCGCCAAGAAGCATTGAGATTGAGTTGACAGAGTCTCTGTTCTATAATGATATGAAGTCACTTAGTGTACTGGTATCCCAGATTCATCGTGCAGGATTATCATGCTCGATTGATGATTTTGGAAGTGGTTACTCTTCTTTAAACATGTTAAAGGATGTTAAAGTAGATGCGCTGAAGTTAGACCGTGTATTCTTTGAGAGCGGTGATAATGATGAGCGTGGAAAGGATATTATCCAGAGTGTAATCCAACTGGCACAAGCATTGGATCTTCACACCATATCCGAAGGAGTTGAAGAGAGAAAGCAAGTGGAGTTTTTGAAAGAAATGCACTGTGACTTAATTCAGGGATATGTGTTTGCAAAACCAATGCCTGTACCGGAATTTGAACAGTTAGCGTTTGGTGCGGAAGCAGCGGACTAAAGATATAATCGTTTGTGATTTCGATAGCGGTTTCTACGGTACATAATTTCATGATATAAAACGACCTCGATCATATCGCGGAGAAGTCTTCCTTCCTCCGGATAGGAATCGGGGTATTTTTTTGTAAATTCACCGGCAATTCCGGCAGCCATAAGCTGTAAGGCAATTTTGTCGGGAAATACGTCAAACATCAGACTTCCCTCGTATTCCATTTTGTCGCATTCTTCTTCCACAAATTCGCTGATTTGTCTTGTGATTTTCGGGTATAAATATTTAAGGTACGAGTTGTCAGCTTCCAGTTCCATCAGCTTCTGACTGCCTAAAGCAGGTGGATAGGTAGGAACATAGAGGGTTTGGTTATCAAAATGACTCATGCGTTTTCCTCCGATGGTTTATTAACTAATATATGTGTGCTAAAAATTTGTGTGTATGCCTTGCACTTTTTTGCGAAAGCCGTTACACTGTATAAGGTAGTAACATCATATTGTAGGAATGGAGAGATATTATGGTTAAATATATATATCAGGCAGTCGCTCTTGTATTCATTTTTGCGGGTGCACTGTTTTTATTTGGAAGAAATATGGAAACGGATATGGAAGAAAAGGGCGTGACGGAAGCGATTACGGATGAGACATATCCGTATCTTCAGCTGCAGACGCAGGGGCAGACGGTGAATGTTTTATATGGGTATAGTGCGCCACTCGAAGCAAATGTGGTGCGTGAATCGATTACGCCGATTAACCAGAACAGACAGATTTCTTTGTTAATCAGTAAAGCAAAGAGCCGTCTTGTTAATGTCACCTACAGCATTGTGGATAAGGAGAGCGGAGAAGTATATAAAACCGGAAGCGTGAATGCGATTGGACAGAATCAGCGCAGGGTAGATTTGACGTTTGACTATGGATTCAAGACAAGTACGGAGTATATTTTGGATTTGAAAACGACATCGGACAAGGGAAAAACAATTCATTATTATACACGATTAAAGTATTATCTGGATGAGAGTAATTTGGCCAAAAAACTGGCATTTGCCCAAAAATTTCATAACAATACATTTTCAAAAAACAAATCGGAAGAAATCAGCCGTTATCTGGAGCCGGATGGCAAGAACCGGAACTCGACACTTGCCTATGTTGACATCACCTCGGATGCCAGTCTTGTAACGTGGGCAGAGATGTCACCGAAAATTGTATCGGATGAATTTGTTACGATTAAAGAATATAATATGGAAACGGCCTGCATTCAGTATAATTATTTTGTGCAGGCAACAACGGCTTCCGGAAAGGAAACGTATCATATCAAAGAATTTTACCGCGTGCGTTATGCTTCCGGAAGGGATTACCTGCTGAATTTCTCACGATCGATGGAAGCGGTGTTTGACGTATCGACGGCAAGCAGCAAATCCAGTCAGTTAAAGTTGGGAATTACGGAGCAGAATAATGGAAAGATGCTTTCCAATAAAAAAGAAGATAAGTTGTATTTTTCCAGAGATGGCTTTGTTTACCGGTATGACATGAAGACGAATCAGGTGAAAAAGATTTACGCTTCGTTCAGCGAGAAGGCTTCTTATGCTTACCGTGCTTACAACGAGCAGGGAATTCGCCTGTTAAAAGTCGACGATAAAGATAATTTGTATTTTTGCGCATACGGTTATTTTGCGCGTGGCAGCTATGAGGGCGATGTGGCGGTTGTACTTTATGAGTACACGGCGGACGGAACGCTCGAAGAGATGGTATATATGCCGATTAATACGACGTATCAGCAGTTGAAAGAGGATTTTGCCGATTATGGCTATGTGAGCAGCCGGGGAATCTACTATTTCACTGTGGCAAATACGGTGTATGCCTATAACATGACGGCGAAGCGGCTGGAGAAAATAGCCGAGAACGTAAAAGAGAATACCTTTATGACGATGGAGCGTGCAAATTGTTACACGTGGTCATCTTCTCTTGCTAAAGGCTATGGCGAAAACATTACGATTTACAATTTGGAAAATGATGAAAAGAATGTGATTTATCAGCCGGATAAAAATAGTTATATTAAACTGCTTGGCGTAATTGAGGATAATATGGTGTATGGTTACATGCACAAGTCCGATGTTGGAACGATGGCGGACGGAACAAAAGTAACGCCATGCTATGAACTTTATATTGCCAATACAAAAGGTGAAGTGCGTCGTAAATACAGTGTAAAAAATCAGTATATTCAGAAGATTAATTGTAACGGAAATGTAATTAATATAACGCTTTGTAAAAGACAGGGCAGTCATTACGTGATGAGCGGCGAAGACACAATTTTGAACAATTCCAGCAAGGATGAGCCAAAGTTTAGTTATGTATCGCGTGTAACCACAAAGTCTTTGACCGAGTGGTACATCCAGTTCCCGATTTCGTTTGAAATGAAGGCGAAACCGACATGGGATGAACCGCTTTCCACATTGACTACGAGTGAACGTTATGTGCGTCTGGAGCAGCCGAAACTTACAAAATATTATGTATTTGCCGGGGGGCAAATTGTTTCTTCCTACGAAAATGCGGCAAAAGCGATTCGAGAGGCAGACGCCAAAATGGGTGTCGTTGTTTCAAGTAATCATCAGGTTGTCTGGGAGAGAAGCGGAGCCTTCATCCAGAATACAATTGGTGGTCTGGAAATGACGAAGCAGGGAAATGGTGTGTCAAATCTGGATGCGTGTGTTCATATGCTTTTGAAAGCGAACCATTATGATGTGGCGGCGAAGGGACTGGTGAAAAAGGGCGAAAATGCGTATAATACGCTCTCGCAATATTTGCAGCGGCCGATGAGTCTGAAGGGATGCACGCTGGAGGAAGTTTTGTACTTTGTCAGCGGCAGTAAACCAGTGATTGCGATGACTAGCAATAAAACCGGTGTGGTAATTGGTGGATATACGGCTTCTAAACTGATTTTGTACAATCCGCAGTCCGGCAAAACGCAGACGGTAAGCAGAAGTTCGTATGAGAAGATTTTCAAAGATGCCGGCAATTATTTTATTAGCTACATGAGTGAATCGTAAGATAAAGGAGAAACTATGGAGACAAAGGAATTGATTTCGCAGGCGTTATCTGCGCGTGAAAATGCATATGCACCGTATTCCGGTTTTATGGTGGGGGCGGCACTTCTGTGTAAAGACGGCACGGTTTATACCGGCTGTAACATTGAAAATGCGGCATTTACACCGACAAACTGTGCGGAGAGAACGGCTTTTTTCAAAGCAGTCAGTGAAGGAAAAAGGGATTTTGTAAAAATTGCGATTGTTGGCGGGAAAAAGGGAGAAATGACAGCACCGGCACCGTGTGGTGTCTGTCTGCAGGTGATGTCGGAGTTTTGCAAGGCAGATGAATTTGAAATTGTAATGGCAAAGAGCGAAGAAGATTATAGCAGTAAGAGGCTTTCAGAACTTTTGCCAAGCAGTTTTTCCTTATAAAAGGCTGGAGGAGAGAAAAAAGATGGAATTACCGGTTGCATTTTGTGATGAGATGAAACGAATTTTGGGGGATGAGTACGAGGATTATCTGAAATCCATGGAAGGTACAAGAAAATTTGGGCTCCGTGTAAATACAGCGAAGATTTCTGTAGAGGATTTTTTGAAAATTTCTCCGTTTGAATTAACACCAATTCCGTATGTTAAAAACGGTTTTTATTATGATGGGGAGAAAGAACAGCCTGCGAAACATCCGTATTATTTTGCGGGATTATATTATTTGCAGGACCCAAGTGCGATGACGCCGGCTTCGCGTCTGCCGATTGAGGAAAATGATGTGGTACTTGATTTGTGTGCGGCACCGGGCGGAAAAGCGACGGAGTTAGCAGCAAAACTTCATGGCACCGGGCTTTTGATTGCCAACGATATCAGCAGCAAGCGCGCAAAAGCATTGTTGAAAAACATTGAATTGTTTGGTGTGGAAAATAGCTTTATTGTGACAGAATATCCAAAGAAACTGGCAGAGTATTTTACCGGTTTTTTCGATAAAATTTTGATTGATGCGCCGTGTTCAGGCGAGGGAATGTTCCGCAAAGAGCCGTCCATGGTAAAGGCATGGGAGCAGAATGGTCCTGAATTCTACGCCGCATTACAGGAAGATATTTTGAAACAAGCGCTTCCGATGTTAAAACCGGGCGGTATGCTTTTGTATTCTACCTGTACATTCTCACCGCTGGAAGATGAGGGAACGGTGCAAAAAATTCTTTCTATGAACCCGGATATGGAGATTCTTCCGATGGAGGGTTATAAAGGGTTTGCGTCCGGAAAACCGGAATTGATTGGAAGTACAGAAGAATCTATACGAAACTGTGTCCGCATTTTCCCGCACCGTGTCGATGGTGAGGGGCATTTTCTGGCACTGTTTCGAAAAAAGGAGACGGCGGATGAGCCGGTTGTATCCTGTGAGCAGACAAGAAGCGGTCTGCGGGGAGAGGAAAAGGAATTGTGGGAGGCGTTTGGTGAGAATCTGAACCGGACGTTTCTGCCTGAGCGCATGGAAAGCAAAAACGGAATGGTTTACTATATGCCAAAGGAACTTCCGAAGATGCGTGGACTTCGTTTTTTGCGCAGCGGGCTATTTGTCGGTGAGATGAAGAAAAAGAGGTTTGAGCCGAGTCAGTCGTTAGCGATGGCACTGCGGGCGAAGGACTATAAGAATTGTCTGCGTTTGTCTGTAAACGATGAGCGGGTGGTTCGTTATTTAAAGGGTGAAACACTGATGCTGACGGATGAGGAAGCTGCTGCAAAGGATGGATGGCAGCTTGTGTGTGTAGAAGATTACCCGCTTGGCTGGGGTAAAAAGAATAAGCATAATTTAAAAAATAAATACCACAGCGGATGGCGCATGGTATAAAAGAGCAAGCGAAAAGGACCGCATAAGCGGTCCTTTTCTGGGGAATAGAGAACTAAACTATATATAGGCGATCATTGGCAGAGCCAATGATTAGGGCAAATTTAGGCGCGGCGCTTCGGTCGCGCCGTCTTTGGTGCATTGCACGTTTAACAAAAAACGTAGGAAAAAATAAAAAGCGACCCACAAAATGTGAATCGCCTTTGATTACAATGCCATAATACACCTTATCAGGATTTCTGTCAACTTATTTTTTACCGTTTTCCGTTCGGTGATAGATTTGATAGGCAAACAGGGCAATAGCAAATGTAAACACGGTTGCGATGACAAACAGCGTCATCGAACTTTTATAGATGTCAATGTTTCGCAAGTAAATCGGTACATATCCTGCAACGTGGAGAACAATAGCAATAACCGTCCACTGTTTTTCTCCGGTTGAAATGGCATATTCAACAAGGATGGCAATGGCAGCATACAATACGAGAGAAAGAATCACGTAAGTAGCATCCATAAAAAAGGAAGAAGAAGGCGTTGCTGCCTGTTCGGTAAATAACTTCTGGGTCTGAGCCAGTTCCTCTCCTTTTAATGCCAGTTTTTTGAAATATTCCGTTGAGCCGATGGAGTTAATCAGTAATGCTGCAATAATGTTTGTGATGTAAACGGTAGCACCATTTAAGATGCTTTCAAAACCGCCCATACCAACTCCGAAAATCAGCGCATTTTCCTTGCCCGGACGTTTTTTCATTGCATGCTTCAATCCGATAAATGCTCCGATGGTCGAAAGAATACCAAGGGAGAAGGCTCCGAACAGTGCCGAGTAGACCGGATGTGTTTTTGAACTGAAAAAGGATAAAAGCCCCGGAATTGAAAAAATCAAAACATTCACAATTGTGGTGGCAACGTAGGAAAAGAGCAGGCAAAATGCAGCCCCAATAAAAAATGCACCCGGTTTTACACCGTTTTTCCGTTTCTGATACCATACAAATAAAATCGGCAGCAGGATGCAAAGCAGTGAACAAAAAATATTCGCCTGAACAAATCCCGCTGAAAAAACAATCTGATTCATAATAATCTCACTTTCTTTGGTGGTTATGTTGCTATTCAAGATGGTTTGCACTGTATATTAGTCATGAATAGCTGCGACTGTAGTACATTGTAACTAATAATGAGACGGTGCGTCAAGTGTTCGTTGGTGTTTTTTTAGTTTCCGGTAAATGAATTAAGAAAAGTTTGTATCCACTCTTCACAAATCTTTTCTTAATTCATTTACCGGAAACTAAAAAGATACGAGCACTTGACGCTTACCAGCAAAAAGAGATGCATCGAAACCGCACACCCATTTGCGCAGAGTCATTCGCTGGCAAGATGGTGGGGGCTCGTGTCAAATGTTCGCTGTCAGTTCCTTTGGATTCCAGTAATTCCGGAGAAAAACTTTGTGACTCGTGGGTTTGAGTACGTCGGTATGTGGCACTGGTAGTTTCAGTGCCCATACCGCTACGCACTCAACGAGCGAGAGTGCCCACGAGACGCAAAGCTTTTCTCCGGAATTACGGAAAACAAAAAAGTGCCAACGAATACTTGACACGAGCCCTACCACCTTGCCAATGTTCCCATTCTATTGTAAAATAAAAGAGGAATATTCATGACAGGAGGGATTTACGATGAATCTTTATGAAAGACTCATGTGGACGGCAAAAGAAAACCGGTATCCGATGCATATGCCCGGGCACAAGCGGGCAGGTCTTTTTGCGATGGCAAATCCCTATGCATTTGATGTGACAGAAATTGATGGCACAGATAATCTTCATCAGCCGGAGGGTGAAATCCTTTGGGAGATGGAGCAGATGAAACAAAAGTATGGAACGAAAGACTCTTATCTTTTGGTAAATGGAAGCACGTGTGGCATCTTAGCAGCGATTTCTGCCTGCTGTCATCCGGGCGATACGATTGTGATTGCCAGAAACTGCCACCGTTCGGTGTACCATGCCGTGGAACTTTTGTCGTTGAAGCCGGTTTATGTATATCCGGAAGTAGATAAAGAGACGGGAATCTGCCTTGGGATTTCTTCGGAGGAAGTGAAGCGTGTCATAGCAGATACGAAACCTGCCTGTGTCGTATTGACCTCGCCGACGTATGAGGGCGTTGTGTCAAATATTCGGGCGATTGCAGCGATTGTCCATGAGGGAAATTCGCTGCTTGTAGTGGATGAGGCGCATGGTGCACATTTTGCATGGAGTGACAAATTTCCGGAGACTGCGATGGAGCAGGGGGCGGATCTTGTGATTGAGAGTCTGCACAAGACGCTGCCGGCATTGACCCAGACGGCGGTTTTGCACCGGGCGAGTGACCGTATTATGGCAGAGCGCGTGGAACATTATTTGGAAATCTTTGAGACGAGCAGCCCTTCTTATGTGCTGATGGGCAGTATCAGCCAGTGTATGCAGTGGATGCGGAAATATGCCGATACTTGGTTTGAGGCTTATTTTACGAACCTTATTTGGTTTCGTGAGCATGCAGAAAAATGGAAGGAATTGCGTCTTTGGGAAAATCCAAGAAAGGAACCATCAAAACTTGTTGTTCTGACTGGGGAAAAATGTTCTGGCACAGAGGCAGCAAAATGGTTGCGGGAAGAATTTCAAATTGAAGTGGAAATGGCGGCTGCAGGGTATATTCTTGCGATGACAAGCCTCGCGGATTCGAGGGATGGTTTTGTCCGTCTTATGGATGCCCTTACTAAAATTGATGAAAGACTGCAAAAAATTTCTTTTTCCAAAGAGAAAAAAACAAATTATAGCGAGTCGGTTTTAACCTGCCCGGAAGTGGAAATGCTGCCGGTGCAGGCGGTAAATGCACTGGCGGAGACAAAGTCTGTGAATGAGGCAGAGGGATTTGTTTCGGCGGAATATGGGATGGTGTATCCACCGGGAATTCCGTTTTTAGTGCCGGGAGAAAAGATTACAAAAACGGTTTTAGATAAGATAGAAAATGCAAAAAAAGCAGGACTTCATTTGTTTGGATTTGCGGATGCAAGCGGACAGACCGTGCAGGTTGTGAAAGAAGAAAAGAAAAGGTAAAGAGAGGATTCTACCATGGGCAGATTGTTTGTATTTATGGGGAAAAGTGCATCGGGAAAAGATACGCTTTACGGGGAACTGTTGGCGCGTTACCCGGAGATTCATGCAGTGATTCCCTATACGACCAGACCGATACGGGAGGGCGAAACGGATGGCGGAGCGTATTATTTTGTCTCCGAAGATAAAATGCGCAGAATGGAAAAAGAGAACCGAATTGTGGAATCGAGATGTTATCAGACCGTCCATGGACCGTGGTATTATTTCACGGCGGAAGATGGACAGATTGACTGGGACAAAGGCGATTTTGTGCTAATTTCCACGCTGGAAGGTTTTGAGAAAATTTCCCGGTTTTATGGTGCAAATAAGGTTGTTCCGCTTTATATCGAGGTGGATGACATGACCCGGATTGAGCGCTCGCTGAAAAGGGAAAAAGAGCAGAAAAATCCATGCGTTTCCGAGGTATGCCGCCGCTTTTTGGCAGATGAAAAAGATTTTTCCGAAGAAAATCTCAAGCGCTTAAATATTACGGACAAAATCGTAAATGATTCCGTTGAAAATGCACTGAGAGAGATTGTTCTGCGGATAAAAAGTGGTAGATAAATCATGTGAAACGTGGTATTATAAATTGAGAAAGAGGTGATATTTTGGATATTCGAGTGGACAACATGCAGCAGGTAAATGCGACGACACAGACGCAGCAGGCGCAGCAAAGTGGAGAAGATTTTAAATTTACACTGATGAGTTCGATTGAAGAAGCTGGTCTTTCCGAGCGGTTATCGGTTATGATGCAGGAAATTACGATGCAGGGAGAAAAGCTTGGCAAACATATGGATGTCCGGGATATGAAGCATTACCGCCGCCTCATTCAGGAATTTATGAATGAGATAGTAAATCGTTCGCATAAATTCAGTCGTGAAAATTTCTTGGACCGCCGGGGCAGACACCGTGTGTATGGCATGATTAAGCGTGTGAATGTGGTGTTGGATGAACTGGCGGGAGAGTTGATTAAAGAAGAAAAAGATACCCTTGCGATTTTGAGTAAAGTCGATGAAATCAGAGGGTTATTACTGGATATTATTACGTGATAAAAGAAGGGAGAAACGATGTTTTCATTTTCAGAGATTGTAGGTCATGAACAGATAAAGGAACATATGCAGGCAGCGATTCGTGATAAGAAACCGTTTCATGCGTATTTGTTCCAAGGCGAGGAAGGTGTTGGAAAAGAAGCGCTGGCGAGGACGTTTGCTGCTGGTTTGCAGTGCCAGAGTGAGTCGACAGATAAACCGTGCAAGGAATGTGTGTCCTGCCGCCAGATGGAGTCCGGAAATCAGCCGGATGTTATCTGGGTAACAAGAGAGAAGGCGAGCCTTGGCGTGGATGAAATCCGCGAGCAGCTTTGCAATACGATGGATATTAAGCCGTTTTCGAGTCCGTATAAAATTTACCTCGTGCCGGAGGCGGAAAAAATGACAGAGGCGGCACAGAATGCGCTGTTAAAAACAATTGAGGAACCGCCGGAATATGGTATTGTCATTTTGATGACAAGTAACATTTCTGCGTTGCTGCCGACGATTCAGTCGCGCTGTCTTACGATGGAGTTTCGTCCGCTCAGCACTGCCGTTGTGGAATCGTATGTCAAAGAACATTGTCAGGTGCCGGATTATCAGGCGAGAGCGAGTGCGGCATTTGCACAGGGAAATCTGGGAAAAGCGATGCGGTATGCGAAATCGGAAGATTTTATTGAGAGAAAAGACCATATTATTTCTCTGCTGCGGCATGTGGAGCAGATGGATTTGTCTGAGATGTTAGCGGTAATTAAGGATTTGGGAACACGTAAAGATGAAGTGCGTGATTATATTGATTTAATGGTGCTGTGGTACCGGGATGTGCTTTTGTTTAAGGCGACAAAGGATATTAACCAACTTTTGTTCCAGGATGAGGCGTCTTATATTTCCCGTGAGGCAAGCCACCGCAGTTATGAGAAAATCGAGGAAATATTGCAGGCATTTGAAAAAGCAAAAGTCCGCCTGCGCGCAAATGTAAATTTTGATATTACGATGGAGCTTATGCTTCTTGCTTTGAAATAGACATACGGAGGTTATTATGAAGATTATTATTGGTGTTAGTTTTCGACAGGCGGGAAAGGTGTATTTTTTTGACCCGGGCGATGAGCAGATTGAGCGCGGGGAGCACGTAATTGTCGAGACTGCAAAAGGTGTTGAATACGGAACGGTTGTTGTGCCAAACCGCGAGATGGCAGAAGAGAAAATTGTGGCACCGTTGAAAAAGATTATTCGTGTGGCAACGCCGAAAGATGAAGATATCGAGTTAAAGAACCGTGAAAAAGAAAAAGACGCATATAAAATTTGTGTTGAAAAAATTGCAAAACACGGATTGGAAATGAAGCTGATTGCGGCGGAGTATACGTTTGATAACAATAAATTATTGTTTTATTTCACCGCGGATGGACGAATTGATTTCCGTGAGCTGGTAAAAGATTTGGCGAGCGTATTCCGTACCCGAATCGAGCTTAGACAGATTGGTGTGCGTGATGAAACAAAAATCTGCGGCGGAATTGGAATCTGCGGAAGAACGTTGTGCTGCCACAGTTATTTATCCGAGTTTGCGCCGGTTTCGATTAAAATGGCAAAGGAGCAGAATCTTTCCTTGAATCCGACGAAAATATCCGGTGTCTGCGGACGTCTGATGTGCTGTTTGAAAAATGAGGAAGAGGCTTATGAGGAATTAAACAGTCGTCTGCCATACATTGGAAGCCATGTGAAAACGGCGGAAGGTTTGGATGCGGAAGTGCAGAGCGTAAGTGTCTTAAAGCAGCTTGTGAAGGTTATTGTTTCTTTGGATGACGGCGAGAAAGAGGTGCGTGAGTACCGCGTGGATGAGTTGAAATTCCGTCCGAACAAGCCGAAAAACAGAATTAAAGATAAACATGATAAAGAGTTGAAGAAGTTAGAGGCAATGGAGAAAAAGGAAGGAAAATCGAAACTGAATGAGTAATCAAAAAGACCCAAAGGATTTTCTTTGCGATGGCGAGCGGCTGGATGATTTGCAGCGGGATGGAATGTACATTATTCAGAATCCGAAGTGGTTCTGCTTTGGCATGGATGCCGTCCTTTTATCCGCATACGCAAAGGTAAAGGAAGGGGAAAAATGTCTGGACCTTGGCTGTGGCAACGGCATTATTCCGTTACTGCTTTCCGGACGTACTAAGGGAAGCTCCTTTACCGGGCTGGAACTGCAAAATGATATTGCCGAAATGGCGAAACGCAGTGTGGCGTATAACGAAAAAGAAGATAAAGTGCATATTGTGCAGGGGGATATCAGGGAAGCTACTTCAATTTTTGAAGCTGCTTCCTTTGACGTTGTTACGAGTAATCCGCCGTATTTGAATCAATCCAATGGCCGTGTCAGTGAGGCGTCACATAAAGCGATTGCCAGACATGAACTTTTCTGCACATTTGAAGACGTGGTAAAAGCGGCGGCGAAGCTTTTACGTCCTGGCGGGCGTTTTTATCTGGTACACAGACCGTTTCGCTTAGCGGAAATTATTTCCTGTATGGTGCAGTACAAATTGGAGCCAAAACGGATGAGACTGGTTTATCCGTATGTTGATAAAGAACCAAATATGGTGTTGATTGAGGGAGTTCGTGGAGGAAATCGTCAATTAACAGTCGAAAAACCGTTAATTGCATACGAGGATACGAACCAATACACAGAGGAAGTGAGGCGGATGTATTATGATTAGAGAAGATAAAACGGGAATGTTATATTTGTGTGCTACGCCGATTGGCAATTTGGAGGATGTTACACTTCGTGTTCTCCGCATTTTAAAGGAAGCCGATGTGGTGGCGGCCGAAGATACCAGACAGAGCATCAAGCTTTTGAATCATTATGAAATCAAGACACCGCTTGTCAGTTACCATGAACACAATAAATATGAAAAGACACCGGTTTTAGTTCAGCGCATGCTGAAAGGTGAGACGATTGCACTCGTTACGGATGCCGGCACACCGGCAATTTCGGACCCTGGTGAGGATTTGGTTAGGGCGTGCTATGAAGCGGGAATCCCAGTTACATCTCTTCCGGGACCGGCAGCGGTAATTACAGCACTGACCTTGTCCGGTATGCCTGCCCGCCGGTTTACTTTTGAAGGATTTCTGCCGGTGGATAAAAAGGAAAGAAAAGAAGTGTTAGACCGCCTTGCCAAAACGACCTGTACGACAATTTTTTATGAAGCACCGCATCGCCTGAAAAAAACACTTGCACTGTTTTGTGAACTTTTGGGGGAAAATCACCGGATTTCCATCTGCAAGGAGCTAACAAAAAAACATGAGACGGCACTTCATTTTACTTTAGGTGAGGCAGTGGCGTATTATGAAGCGAACGAGCCAAAAGGTGAGTTTGTGCTTGTACTGGAAGGGAAAAGTGCGGCAGATATGAACCGCGCCAAACAGGAGAAGTGGCAGGAAATGCCGCTGCCCAAACATATGAAAATCTATGAAGATAAAGGGCTTAGCCGCAAGGAAGCGATGAAGGCAGTGGCGAAAGACCGAGGCGTATCCAAACGGGAGATATATGCGAAATTACTCGAAGATGAGTAGGGGGCGAAGTTTACTGGGTGAGGTTGCCATAAGTTGACTGGATTTTGAAAAATTGCAAATCCGGTCAACCATTTTATAGACATAAGGTGACTGAAATTCCATTTTGTGTTAAATAGGTCAACCAAATAGTCTTAAACGAATGACCGTATTTGCAATTATGTGAATTAAGGCCAACAAATACATTTCAAAAGTTGACTCAATTTAGAAAAAAACAAATATAAGTCAACGAAAGAGTAAAATTTTGTTGACCGTGGGAGAAGTTTTTCTAAATCAAGTCAACATGATAGTTATTATGTAAGAAATCTATTTTCCCATCACGGCTTTAATTCTTCTAACATCAGCGGAGGAGGCTTATCAACTAAAATTTCATCTTCTTCTGAAACAGGTCAGCAATAATCTGAGCCGTCTCGCTCATCCCCAAACATCGGATTTGATACATAAGTCATAATTTTTGGCATTGCCCCAGTCAGTTTTAGTAAAATGTCTGCAGTGAATTAATCCGTCATGGTGGAGCAGATAATCCGGTATTTTGGGCTGGCTGGGTGTTAATCCGGTATCTTTGACACTTGATACAAGAGCTTTTTGAACCATCAGGTGATCGGACATCAAAGGGTAGTGAAGTGTTTTTTTTCATAATAACCTCCATAATTAGAAATCTAATCGAATGTGCACCATGAAAAACAAAAAGTCAATGAGAATTATTTTGAAAACGGAAACTTTCATTGTTGCCCGGACGCAAGTGTGGTATAGTTATGCTCAAAGAGAGGTGTGAAAAATATGGCATCAAGTAAAGATTATTTGCAGTTTATATTAGAACAGTTATCGGATTTAGAAGAAATTACTTACCGCGCTATGATGGGAGAATATATTCTTTATTATCGTGGTAAAATTGTAGGTGGAATTTATGATGACAGATTACTTGTAAAACCAATAAAATCGGCGGTTTCTTATATGCCGGAAGCTGCTTATGAATTGCCTTATGAGGGCGCAAAAGAAATGTTATTTGTGGACAATGTTGACGATAAAGAGTTTTTGGCAGGACTTTTTCGTGCGATGTATGATGAATTGCCGGCACCGAAAAAGAAAAAGTAGATGGTTATTTTTAAACTTATTGACTAGGATATATATCACAGTATATACTAATAATAGAAGAAAGGGGTTGATTATTATGATGACTGCAAAAGTATTTAAAAATGGGAGAAGCCAGGCAGTAAGACTTCCCAAAGAATGTAGATTTGACACCGATGAGGTGGCGGTTAATAGAATTGGCGATGTTGTACTTCTTATGCCAAAGACGGATAAATGGGATTCTTTTATGCAAGCCATAGATATGTTTTCGGACGATTTTATGGAAGATGGGCGTAGCGATTGGGTGGAACAGGAGCGTGAGGAATTATGAGATATATGTTAGATACAAATATATGTATTTATGCAATTAAGAATAAGCCAGAGCAAGTATTTATTCGTTTAAGAGAACACAATCCGCAGGAGTTATGTATTTCTTCTGTTACATATGCAGAATTAGTGCATGGAGTTGAAAAAAGCAAAGCAATTGAGAAAAATAGGGTGGCTTTGGCTTTGTTGTTGGCAAATATTGACATTGTGAGTTTTGATTCTTTAGCAGCACAGAGTTATGGAAAGATTAGAGCAGACTTGGAAAAGGCGGGAACTCCTATTGGACCGCTGGATATGATGATAGCTGGTCATGCTAAGTCACTGAATTATATTGTCGTAACAAATAATACAAAAGAGTTTGAGAGGGTAAAAGGCTTAAAACTTGAAAATTGGGTAGTGTAGTTTTTGTTAAATGAATTATGTTATAGGATAAAAGAAATGCCAAAAGAGATAGTGGCATTTAGGAGGCGAGTAAATTATGGGAGAAATATTGATCAATCAATTATTTGCGGGTGCATATTTACATGAAGGGACTAATATAGGGCATGAGGTGATTAATCTTTTTAGGGATGATAATGATGAAAACTATCTTTATATTACACCTATGGGAAATGTCAAAGGACATAATGTTGATAAAGTACTGTTTGTTCAAAATATTGCGGGTAGAGAAACGATGGAAGTCGTGATGAAGGCAGAAGGACTAAGTAACACATCGGCGGATGATGTTCAGAAGATTTTTTATGCTGGTGTAAATATTACTGATATATTTAATAAAAATCTTTATCATGGTGAGGCTGAGACATCAAAAACAAATAGTATGGCTACATATTGTGCAAAAGATGTTAGGTTTCCTAAAAAAGGTAAAAGAATTATTATTACTGTAGATTCCAGTTATGAGGTTGAGGATGAAAAAAATACGGTTGTAATTCGGTTGGATTTTAATAAGAAGAAAATTGTTGGACAAAGTATGCGGACGTATTTATCAGAAGAATTATATCCTTCAATACACGCAAAGGTAGAAGAACTATTGGCAAATACATCTTTGTGGGAAGAATCTAATAATACGCAGAAAATGATATCAGATGGCTCATATACTAGGACAAATATATCTTTTCTTGAAATTATCAGGAAGGAAAATGATGAGTTGATAATGTCTAATTTATTAGCTTACTATTTCAATTATAGACATGATATGTTTGTTAAATTTGCAGAAGATGTATTAGGAGTTCATGGTTTCGAAAATTCCTTTGAGATTATACGAGAGTCTGTAAAGAATATTGATTTATGGATTCGTGATGAACGCCATGTATTGGTAATTGAAAATAAGATAAAATCGGGTTTTAATGGCAAAACAGATGATGGTAAAAATCAATTGAATAAGTATTATGAATATACAGAGAGATATATAAAGGAAAATGGAATTAATGAGGCGCATTATTTTGTATTTGTTCCTAATTACAATGATTTGTCGATAGATGATCTAATGATTAAAGAAAAGTACAAGATTATATATTATAGTGAAATATATGATTTTTTCAGGGAAAATGCGGCGGAGTATTTAAATGATAAATACTTTTCTGATTTTCTTTGTGGCTTAAGGAATCAGACGATGACGTATTCTGAGTTGCGTTTTAGTATAATGAGAAGTAGATTCCTTGAGAAAATCAACCAAAGATAAAAATTCAAGAAAGATTATTTAGGAGGACACACAACATGTTATACATTATGCGCCACGGAAAAACCGATTGGAATGCATTGCACAAACTTCAGGGAAGAACGGATATCCCATTAAATGACGAAGGAAGATTAATGGCATCCAAAGCACACGAGGAATATAAGTCGTTGAATATCGATGTATGTTACTGTTCTCCGCTGATTCGGGCAGTGGAGACGGCGCAGATTGTGCTGAAAAACAGGGGAATTCCAATTATAACAGATGAACGGCTGGTAGAGATGAGCTTTGGTGATTATGAGGGAATTGAAAATAGTTTTAAAATTCCGGATTGTCCAATTAACCTTATCTTTCACAAACCGCAGGAATACATAGAATCAATTGGTGGGGCGGAAACATTTGCAGAGCTTTTTGCGAGAACAGGTTCCTTTCTGAAGGAAGTAATAGAACCTCAATTGCAGGAAGGAAAGGATGTTCTTATTGTGGGACATGGCGCGATGAATTCCAGTATTATATGTCAGGTTAAGAATAAGCCAATCGAGGAGTTTTGGAGTGCGGGGCTTGAACAGTGTAAGATTTTACAATTGTAAATTGAGAGGAACAGGGGAGAAGGAATTAAAAGTTGACAATGCGGTTAGCCTATGCTAACTTTGAACTGACAGAAAAGAGTGGGATTATCATTCGAATAAGATACTGGAGGAAGAGCAATGAAAAAGTTGTTTTTTGAAACCGAAAAAGATGGTTTTTATGGAACTTATTATGTAAATCCCAAAGGTTCAGACTGTGTGGTTATTGGATTGTTTGGAGATGACCCCAATGATTATATGGCGAAGTGCGGGGCAAAATGGCTTCATAAAAATGGTGTCAATGTTCTTTGCATGTCGCCGGGAAAGAAAAATTACAGCCATGTAAATTTCCCACTCGAACGTATTGAGACGGCAATCCAGTGGCTGAAAAATAATGGAAATCAAAAAATCGGAATTATGGGAATGAGTACAGCGGGTATGGATGCTCTTGTTGCAGCTTCTTTATTTTCAGATATTACGCTGACATTTGCTCTTACTCCTAGTGATTTTGTATGGCAGGGATTTGAACAGGGAGAAAAGGATGGATGCAAAGAATGGCCGATTCCGGGAGCGTCCACTCTTTCCTGGAAGGGAGAGCCGCTTGCCTATATGCCGTTTATATATGAGCATCCGGTATATTGGCAGAAAATTCAGGAAGAAACAAAAGGCTCCGGTGATATTGAACGCAGCACCTGCCTGTTTATTGACTCTGAAAATGCAAGAGAACATACCGAAGAGGAAATGATTCCGGTTGAGAATATAAAGGGCAGACTGTTTCTTGTAGGAGCCGAGGATGATTCCTTCTGGGAAACAGGAAAATACATCCGCCGCATGGATGAACGGTTAAAAGAGCGCCCGCATACCTGTGAGTATGTGCCGCTCGTGTATGAACACGGAACTCACTTTGTACTGCCGGAATCTTTGCTTCGCAAGGCTTTGCCGGTGGGACTTAAATTTGTGATGCGATTTATTTTCAAAGCGGCAAAAGAATATCCAAATGAGTGTGAAAAAACGCGAAAAGATATTGACAGAAGACTTTCTTCTGCCCTAAAAGAGTGGCGGGAAGAGTAGATTATGAAACTTTTGCAGGAGATATTTGCAGTTAGTTGACCTGATTTGCCAAAACCATAAATCCAGTCAACCACTTTATGGACAAAAGTTGACTTAAAAATCGATTTTTTCCAAATAGGTCATCAAAAGTGCCTCAAGAGAATGACTGTATTTAAGATAATGTAAATTTAGGTCAACAAAAATATTGTAAAAGTTGACTTAATTAGAGAAAAAGTAGAAACAGGTCAACGCAGCGTTTACATTTCTTTTTTTATCATACGACGGTGCAGCCAAATCACATAATACATAAAAAAAGACGCCCGAAGTCTGGGAAAACTTCGGGCAAACACTAAAGGGATATATGATTAAATTAAACCAGCAAGCTTTGATAATTCGCGGATTGATTCTTTGGAAACTAATTTTCCTTTGTACTCAATCAAATCCTCTTCAGAACCAGTAAAGATATCCTGTTTCTGTCTCTCACATTTTCTTAAAATAATTTTGTCATCTTCAGTATATATTTCCAATAATTCGCGGTCTTTAAATCCTAAAGACTTGCGAAGTTCTTTTGGCAGAGTAATACGTCCGACTGCATCTAATTGTCTTGCAATACCTGTTTCAATCATAGGTTTACTCCTTTGAAAACTTTTTTTAACGTAGTCAACTATAGTACGTTTTTGACATTTTGTCAAGTGATTCGACGATTAAAAGAGTATAAAAAAACAATGAAAAAGAATAGACCTTTTTTATGACACACGGATGCATATAATAATAAGAAAAGGATGCTTTATTTTTTGTCCTAAAAGTGATAAAATGAAAATAATTAATCCGTGAAAGGAGTGTATTTCATGAAAAAAAGTAAAAGGGGATTATGGATTCTTGGATTTTTGTGTGTGATGGTTTCGGGGATTGTGCTGTCAAACAGCAAAAGCCGGGCAAAAATAGTTATCTATCCGACTGTTGCAAGTGGGGAACAAGTTAAGGAAAGTAATAATTGTGTGATTGACTATTCCAACACGGCAGACGGTTATGTGATGGTGAAATTTAAGAAGGCGCTGGGACCTACGCTGAAATGCGTCGTTACGACTGGGGGACAGGCGCTGAATGATGGTTACAAATATACACTTTCCGTGAATAAGTATCAGGTTATTCCATTGACGGAAGGAAATACTGCCTATACGATTTATCTGCTTTATGAAGTGGGTGGTCGTTATGCGATGGAGATGACATTGAAAGTAAATGTCGAAATGACCGACCAGTTTGGGCCGTATCTGCGTCCGAACCAGTTTGTAAATTACACGAAAAGCACGAAAGTTGTGAAGAAAGCAGCCTCGATTACAAAAAATTGTAAAAACGATTTGGCAAAGGTTAAAAAGGTATACAACTATGTCATTAAAAATTATAAATATGACAAAAAACTTGCCAAGACGGTAAAGCCGGGTTATGTGCCAAATCTGAATAAGATTTATAAGAAGAAAAAAGGAATCTGTTTTGATTATGCGGCAGTAATGACTGCGATGCTGCGAAGTCAGGGAGTTCCAACAAAACTTGTTGTCGGCTATACCGGAAATGCCTATCATGCATGGATTAACGTGTATTCCAAGAAAAAAGGACGCATTTCCAAAATGATTTACTTTAACGGTAAGAAATGGAAACTGATGGACCCGACATTTGCTTCGACCAGTAAATCGAGTAAGTCCATTATGAAATACATAGGAAATGGTAGAAATTACAAAGAAAAATTGAGTTACTAATCAGGGGAGTGTGTCATGAGTAAGCAAACAGTAAGTAATGAGTATGTTTCTGCTTTTTGTCTGGAAATGTCGCTTTTACTGCATGCCGGCATTGGAATCGAAGATGGATTGTATCTTTTAATTGAGGACGAAAAGGACAAAAAAAGCAAAAAAATGCTGGAGCAGTTAGCGGATTTGGTGACGGAAGGTAAACCGTTTTCCGAAGCAGTTCGGGAGGTTGGTACGTTTCCGAAGTACGTCGGCGATATGATTGAAACCGGTGAGGAGACAGGGCGGTTGGAGCAGTCCTTTCAGGCACTGGCAGATTATTACGACAGGCAGCAGCAGTTGATGTCGCAGATTCGCAGTGCCCTTCTGTATCCGTTTATATTGATGATTTTGATGTTAGTAATTTTAGTTGTGCTGCTTGTCAAGGTGCTGCCGATTTTCAATCAGGTCTATGAGCAGCTTGGCGGTACGATGGGCGGCACGGCGAAGCTTTTACTGCGGTTTGGCGACTGGCTCGGAAGTATCATGCCGGTGTTGTGCGGTATCATATTTGTCATTGTTTTAGTGGCAGCAGTGATTGCCTGCAGCAAGAGGGCAAGAGGCTTTTTTGTGAAACTGTATAAAAAAGTTTTCGGCGGACACGGAATTGTGCGCCGGATGGGTGAAGCAAGATTTGCGTCAGCGATGGCGATGGGAATGATGAGTGGATTAAATACCGAAGATGCATTCCGTACAGCGATGCTTTTTCAGGACGTAAATCAAAAGACGAAGAAGCGTTATGAGAAATGCCTTGAGATGCTGGAAGTGGGCGAGCCAATGGCGAAGTCATTCCGAGAAAATGAAGTGTTGGAAGCGTCATTTTGCCGGATTTTAGATTTGGGTGCCAAAAGTGGTACATCTGATACGGCAATGGCAGAAATTTCACGGCGTATGGACGACAGAGTGCAGTTGGAAATTGCACGAAAAGTTGGAAAGATTGAGCCTACGATTGTCATTATTACTTCAATTCTTGTAGGAATTGTTTTGATAACCGTGATGTTACCGTTGATTCATATCATGTCTTCGATTGGATAGGATGGATGAAAATGATGAAGCAGAGAAGTTTTTTAATTATAAAAATTGTATTGCTGACAGCGGTGATTGGCGGACTGCTTTATGCGATGAACGCGGGGGCGGCAAGGCTGAATCAGGGGCAGGAGGCAGAGAGCATGAAACAACTCGAAAACTCCATTCGTAAGGCAACAATGACCTGCTATGCGACAGAAGGCATATATCCGCCTACCCTTGAATATTTAAAGAAAAATTACGGAATCCAGATTGATGAAAGCCGTTTTACCGTCTTTTATGAAGTATTTGCCAAAAATTTGATGCCGGAAATTACAGTAATGGAAAATCAGGAGCGGGTCGATTAGCAATGAAGAGAAGCAGTCAGAGACATAGTATTGAAAATGTATTTGTTCTTGTATTGTTTGCTATCTTTGCCATGACAATTGTGGCAGTTCTAGCATTGGGAGCAAATCAATATAAAAGTTTGGTCGAGCGTGATAATAATGCATACAACAAAAGAATTATCACGTCTTATGTGTCTGCCCAGATTCGTGGTTATGACAGAGCAGATGCCGTAAAAGTGGGCGGATTTGCTTCGCCGGATGTGGATGATGAGGTAAATACGCTGCATCTTTTGGAAACAATCGATGGCATTCGGTATGATTTGAAAATTTATTATTACCAGGGTAAGGTGTATGAGTTGTTTGCTGCTGAGGAATCCGAGATGAAGCCGGAAGATGGTGTGGCGATTATGGATGCGAAAGATTTGCATTTTGAGAAAAAAGGCAGTCTCATACGAATTACATCCAAAGATAGCGAAGGACGTGAGAATGAGACAACCGTTTCTCTGCGAAGTGAAGAAAGCGGGGTGGCATTGTGAATTATGAAAGAAGCAAAGCTCCGTTAGCGCTGATGGAGCAGATTATTATGATTTTAGTGTTTGCGCTGGCGGCAGCCGTGTGTTTGCAGGCATTTGTCTATGCTAATGGATTATCTACGCGTGGTGAAAAGGAAAACATTGCGGCGGAACACGCACAGGAAGTAATTGAGATGTGTAAAACGTGCGCCGGCGACTGGCAGAAAGTAGTAGGGGAGATGCCCGGTCAGATTGAGGGAGATACTCTGGAAATTCCTTTTGAGCAGGACCATATGACGGTCCAAATGATAAAGACGGATGCAGATGAGTATTTGACAAATGCAAAAGTTACCGTTTTTGATGAAGATAAGGAAGAAATTTATCATGTTGCGGCGGCTTGGCAGAGAGGGGGCACATCATGAAAAAACGAAAGCTCTCATTCACAAGCGTTGGCGGCAGTTCGATTCTGACGATTTTTGCCGTGTTATGTTTTTTGGTATTTGCGCTTTTGTCACTGTCGACGGCAAAAGCAAACTATAACCTGGCAGAAAAATCCGTAAAAGCGGTGAGTAATTACTATGCAGCAGATACGAAAGCAGAAGAGATATATTCACAGATTCGGGCAGGTAATATGCCGGATGGTGTGAAACAGAAAGGAAATACTTATTCTTACACTTGTGCGATTGATGATAAGCAGAAACTGCTTGTTGAAATCAAAAAACAAAAAGAAAAATTTCATGTAGTAAAGTGGGAGAAGCAGTATACCGGTGAGTGGAAACCGGACGATACCATCGATGTTTGGGATGGAATGGAACAAATGCTTCCAGACTAAAGAAAGAGAGAAAAGATATGGAACGTTTAGTGGAAATATTAAGAAAAGCGGTCTCTGACGGAGCATCGGATATTTTTATTGTTGCCGGTGGTGCATTGAGTTATAAGGTGGATGGCGAAATTCGTCCAATGGAAGCTTCGGCGGAGCGTCTGATGCCGGATGACACAAAGGTGCTTTTAGATGAAATCTATGAGTGCGCCAGCCGGGAGAAAACACATTTTTTAGAAGAGGGAGATGATGATTTTTCCTTTGCCATTGAGGACTTGGCGAGATTTCGTGTCAATTCATATTTCCAACGTGGCTCACAGGCGGCGGTTATCCGTGTTGTTTCGTTCCGGATTCCGGATTACAAGGACCTGGGAATTCCGGAAGAGGTAATTGCTCTGTCGAAACTACAGCACGGCATGATTATTATTTCAGGAACGGCTGGAAGCGGGAAATCGACGACACAAGCATGTATTATCGATGCGATTAACAAAGAGCGGGAAGCACATATTATTACGCTGGAAGACCCGATTGAGTATTTGCACCGAAACCAGAAATCGTTAATCAGCCAGCGTGAAATTGCAATTGATACCGAGAATTATCTAACCGGACTTCGTGCATGTCTGCGTCAGGCGCCGGATGTCATTCTGTTAGGGGAAATGCGCGATGCGGAAACGATTCGCACGGCGATGACAGCAGCGGAAACCGGACATCTTGTTATTGCAACACTGCACACCAAGGGAGCGGTAAATACGATTGATCGAATTGTGGACTCCTTCCCGGCAGATCAGCAGGATCAGATTAAAATCCAGTTATCACTTGTGTTAGACTGCATCGTTTCCCAGCAGCTACTGCAGAGAGAAGGCGGCGGCATGATTCCTGCGGTGGAAATTATGAAAATTGTGCCGGCGATTCAGAACATGATTCGAGACAGCAAAAACTATCAGATTGATAATGTCATTCAGACGTCCGGAGAACTGGGGATGGTTTCGATGGATCAGTATATTTTGAAACTGTACCGGAAAGGCGAAATCAGCGAAGAAACCGCACTTTTATCCGCCATTAATCCGGAACAGTTAAAGAGAAAATTAAGCCGGTAATTATTTTACAGTATTTGGAAGGACGAAACGCACTACAAAGATTTCGTCCTTTGGCTCAAAGGAAATAACACCCTTTGCCTTGTCAACGATGAGGCGGGCAGACTGGGTACCGATACCCATACCGGAATGTTTTGTTGAGAAGAACCGATTCGCTTTTTGGATTGGTTCTTTTTTGCAGCTATTTTCAATCATTGCAACAATGTTGTTTTTCTGTGGCTGAATCTGGACGCGGATATACGCATTTTCCGGTGTCTGGCTTGCGGCCTCCCATGCATTTTCCAAAAGATTACCAAACAAAATCGAAAAGTCAGTGTCTGGAATCGACAGTGTTTGCGGAAGATTTGCCAGACATTCAAAAGCTACGTCGTTGTTTTTGCAGAGTGTTTGATAGTATTGTAAAATCGCATCCGCGAGCATATTACGGCATAATACGATACGTCCTTTCTGCTCCCTCTGCTCTGCGTATTGTGCCAAGTATTCCAGTGCTTTTTCGCGCTCATTATTTTGCAGATAGGTTGTGACAGTCTGCATATGGTGACGGTGGTCGTGGCGCAGGCGAATTGATTCGTCAATGCGTTCCGTAAGTTCCTGATAGTGCGCCTTCTGAATTTCAATCTGTTTTGCCAGATAATGAGTTTCTTCCTCCAACAAAAGTTTTGCGCGGTAGGTCTTCGATAAATCCTGCCACAATTCATAGCCGATAGAAATGACTAACAGAAAAGTGCCAATTTCCTGAAACCAGCCGCCGTAAATCGGTTCGTAGCCCGGATACATGCGGTCAGCAGTCAGGGAGGCGGCAAACAAAACCGTACCAATTAAGAGAATTGGTGACGTGTGTAATTCTTTCTGATACGAATAATATGCCTGAAATAAAAGCAAAAGGGCGCAGCCCGCTTTGTATAAAAACAAAAATTCAGAATATATTTTGGCAAAGTGTGTGCTGCCGTGTAAAAACAGAGTGAATACAAGCGATAAAACAACACAGCTGCCAAAGATAAGCGTTTCGTGCCGAATTAATTTCTTGGGGAGATTTAATATCGTTCCCTGCAGCAAAACTATGCATGGATACATGGCGGTTAAGCAGGCAATTTCCAGTGGATACCACGGAAAAACAGAATAACTGCCGTAAGAAAATAGAACCGGATACAAGGAGATAACAAAAAACAAACCACACAAAATAGTAAAAATCAGCGCATTTTTATGTTTTAGCCGGCAGAAAAAGAACAGTGAGCAGGCAGAAAAAAGAAAAATGGCTGCAAGCGTAATGCCAGAGATGAAAAGTCTTGTGGAAAGATATTTCTGGATGGCAGTAACTGTTCCAAAGGCCGGTGGATAGGTAATGCCACTGTAAATATGCGAATAATTGGTGGCAATAATTGTGATATGAACGGTTCCGGAGGCGGTAAAAGAAATTTCTTTATTGCCAATTAAATCTTTATAATGCGTCTGGTCAGGATTTCCCTGCGAGCAGACTTTTTCCTCGTTTAGGTAGAGTGTGTAAGCGGAAAAAATTTCCGGCAGATACAAAGAATATGTCCGTGCCGTGTCTGGGAGAGACAGTGTTAAGCGGTAGGTGGCAGTGCCATTCGATGCCTCGGAAGTACTGCCAAGACTGAAATTGCCAAATGAGCCAAGGGTTAAAAAAGTGCCTCCCGTTACTTTTTTTTCATTAAAATCGGAAGGCGTATATTGTTTGCCCGGGAAAAAATTCCACTGATGGGCAAGGAAAATTACGGAATCCCCGGATAAGTCGGAATCGGAACAAAACATGACACCGCCTATTGGGTAAACCGGATTATTTTCATATTTATTGTTGTAATAGAATAGAAAATGCGCAAGCAGCAGAAAGGAGGCAAAAGGAAGAAACAAAGCAAGAAATAGTTTGATAAAGCGAGGTTTCATCTTAATGTTTCCTTTCTTTTTTGTGGTAGACAAAGCAGCCGGTCGAAATCAGAACTAACATAATGGCGCCTATAATTACAAGACGAGGCACGCGGTTTCTTTTGACCGGAAGATTTTGTTTGGCAGAGCCCGGGGGCTTGTAAACGCCGGTTTTGTCAATGGTGCGCATTTTGTTCTCCTGCTTCCAGGTAAGCCGGCTGTTTGGAATATTCGTCAACACTTTACCTGCGGCACGAACTGCAAGAGTTACCTCTTTACTGGAACCGGGAACGATACTTACCATCAGTACTTCATTATCTTTAAGATTCAGTGATAAAAGATAATTCGTCGGAATTTCAAGCGTAATATTATCATAAGTAAACGGAACATAGTTTGGATTTGATTCCGCAATCAGACGAAGTCGTTTTCCGGATAGAGAAATACGGTTTGAGCCAACCTGTTCTATTGTCTTTTTCTCGCTGGCATGGGAAGTGGTGGCACTGTCTGCCGTATCTTTTTTCATTGATGTAGTTGTATTGGTATTTGAACCGGATTTTTCTGTACTGCTTGTAATGCCGGTAATCATTCCCTCTGATTTCTGGGCAGAGGAAGAATTCTTCTTTTTTTTCGTGCGCGTTGTTTCTTTTTTGGGAATGGAAGAAACAGACGTTGTTGGAATTATAATTGCCGCTGTGGCAGTTGGTTTTGGCACGGCTGTGTGGTGTGTAGTCTGCCCGCTGTCCGGTGTCGATACCGGTGAAGTAATTTCAAACGGGTCTTCCGAGGAAAAATCGCCACCGTCACGGTCACCCTCAATTGGTTTCGAGCGAACGAGTTCACCTTTCTGCTCCAGACAAAGAATATTGGAGGTAAGATTTTCGTTGGTTAATTTTATATATAAATAGCCATCTTCCTCAAAAAAAGCAGATGATAACATGACGCCATCCGGTGTTGTATTGAAATTTTCCGAAGATGTAATTATTGTCCATTCGGCTTTGTTTAGTTGAGATTGAGTAAGGGCGGTTTTGGATTTTACATAGGCCCCTTCTATTGTGGAAAAATCCTTAAAATGATGCACAAAACTCAGCGTTGTGTGGTGGAACGATGTAAAGGTTGAAAAAATTTCAAACTTTTCCGGGTCAGAGATACAGACCGGAATGGTATAGGTTTCCGAATAGTTCTCTGCCAGTTGGAACATTTCTTTGTTATATTGCAAAGTCATAGTCATTTCATAGATGCCTTCTTTTTGCACATCAACCGAGTGAATGTCATAAGATGGTATCAGTTCCGTGCTCTCGTTTTCATCTTCACAGACGGCGTAGAGAGGGCAATTACTGTAAGTCTGAATGGTTTCCTGAAAATGGTGAGAGCCAACCGGAAACATGAGGGGAGCAGATGCAAGATCCAGATCATAAATTTCTGTAATAACTAATTTGTCCTGTGTGGATGCCCACGCAAAAGAGACATTCCCCAAAAGTGAACTGAGAATGCCAAGAATTAGTAAATAAACAACCATTTTCAATCTGCGCATAAAAAATATCCTTTCCCGCTACTGATTCAACGAAAAATCCAAAAAAGTCTTTTTTGCCTGCGATAGATTCCGCCGGCTAATTGGTACTTCCTCTCCATTATTGAGAACGAAGTGATCTTTTTCTAATTCACTCACATGCTGTAAATTCACGATAATGCCTTTGGAACAAAGGAAAAACCGGGAATCACTAAGGAGTGGAGCGACTGTTTTTTGAAAATTAATGGCGGAAGACTGTTTTAGCACCTTTTTTTCTAAATGAACTTCTGTCTGGCGCATCACCGATGATAAATAGTACAAATCCGAATAAGGAATGTACAGCGGTGTCCGCTCTACCATAAGTGGAAGCTTCCTTGCTTCCCCACGAAATTTGCGTAAAAAGGGATTTAATGTATCTTCCAACTTGTCGTAAGTAAGTGGCTTAAGCAAATAACGAAAAGCCCCTACTTCGTATCCTTCGAGTGCATATTCGCGGCTGGACGTTAAAAAAATAATTGTGCAGTCGCAGCCTGCTTCTAATAATTTGTGTGCCGCGTCCATACCGGTAATCTCATCCATGAAAATATCGAGAAAGACAAGGTCAAAGGAATGGTGAGAAAGCCCTGCCAAAAAAAGTTCACCCGACTGAAACGGGTAAATCGTAATACTGATTCCGCTTATATCGAAATAACGTATTAGCAATTCCTGTAGTAATTGGCGGTCGCTTTCTGAGTCATCTACAATTGCGATATTCATTGCTGCCTCCTATCATTTTGCGACATTTACCTATATAAAATTTTAACAAATTCATAAGGAAGGGTCAAGCAATTTTTCACCCTTTGCCCACAATTCTGCAAGGTTTGTTGCAGGATTTAGAAAGAGCCGATACAATGAAGAAATGAGCAGAAAGGAGAAATTTTAAGATGGAGATAAAAAAATATCAAAAATGGACGGCGCTTGTGCTGGTTTTGTGTATGTTATTTTCAATGACCGGCTGCGCGGACGAAGAGAAAGAAGCCAAACAGAGTTTCAGTAAGGAGGATACTTGGGTTGTTTATTGGTATCTGTGTGGCAGCGATTTGGAGAGCAATTACGGTGCAGCAACAGCAGATCTAAATGAAATGATGCAGGTTAAGCTTCCGGAAAACGTAAAAGTGGTAATTCAGACGGGTGGTGCGTCAAAGTGGCAGAATGATCAGGTAAAAACCGACCGGATTCAGCGTTATGAGTACAGTGGAGATACACTTACTTTAAAAGATGAAACTGAGCAGGCAAGCATGGGTGATCCGGAGACGTTAAAGGGATTCCTCAATTATGCAGAGGAAAACTATCCGGCAGACCATAAGATGTTGTTGTTCTGGAATCATGGTGGTGGAAGTGTAAGCGGTGTCTCTTTTGATGAAAATTATGAAATGGATTCGTTGGTATTAGACGAAATTTCCGCTGTTATGAAAGATGTCTACGGTGACAAAAAGCCGTTTGAGGTTGTTGGTTTTGATACCTGCCTGATGGCAACGGTAGATACAGCGAATGTATTCCAGAATTATGCGTCCTACATGGTAGCGTCTGAGGAGACAGAACCGGGAAATGGATGGCTGTACAGCGGATGGCTTTCTAAACTTGCAAAAAATCCGGCTATGAACGGTGCCGAACTTGGTAAAGAAATCTGCGACAGTTTTAAACAAGGTTGTAAACAAGCAGGAACGGATGCGGAAATTACACTTTCCGTAACCGATTTGTCCAAGACACCGGCAATAATTGAAGCCTTGCAGAATATGGGTAAGGTCGTTTTGAAAAAAGCAGAAAAAGATTCTTCTGTATGCGCGGAATTTGCCAGAAGTGCCACGAAGGCAGAAAATTATGGTGGTAACAATGATAAAGAAGGTTACACAAACATGGTTGACTTAGGGCATCTGGCACAGAATGCAGAAGGGTTGATTGGTGAGAGCAAAGCGCAGATTGAAAAAGCACTTTCCGATGCAATTGTTTATAAAATAAATGGAGACTACCGCCGTCATGCAAGCGGACTTTCGGTTTATTATTCCTATGACGGTGATCAGGAATCGGCAGCCCGTTACCAGCAGATTGCCGCAGAGAATATTTATTCTTCCTTTGTCAATTATTCCATCGGTGCCAATATATCCGGTGAGGCATTGAGCGAAAGTGGTGTCGGCGAAGTACAGGAAGTAAGCGGATTTGACGGTGACCTTGAGATGTCAATTAATGAAAATGATTACATCCAGTTGAATATTGACCCGTCAAAATTAGATAGTATTCAAAGCATTGCTTTCAATTTTGCTTATATCAGTGACGACGGAAAAGCAATTGTCTTTTTAGGAAAAGATAACGACTTAGAGTGCGACTGGGAAAAAGGTGTATTCCAGGATAACTTCCGCGGCGTCTGGGGTTCTATTAATGACAGAGAATGTTACATGGAGTTAGTTTATGAGGGCGATGATTATAATTTGTATACGGTTCCGATTAAATTAAATGGAGAAGACAGCTATTTGAGTGTCGCCTATGATTATGAGGCAAAAGACTTCTATATTCTTGGTGCAACTTCCGGTGTGGATGAATCCGGACAGGCGGGAAAAGATATGCGGCCATTGGAGAAGGGCGATAAAGTAGCTATTGTCTATTACGCACAGAGCATGGAAGGAAATAATGAGGTTCAGGAAATGCCAGACGATGAATTTACATGGAAGGAAAGTTATGAATTCAAAGAAAAAGATTTGCCGGATGGAAAATATGCCTTTACTTATGAAGTAACGGATATTACCGGTAAGACCACGATGTCGGACGTTGCCTTCCTGAATTTGAAAAATGGCGAGATTAAGCCGGAGTTATAAAAGAAATTTATAAAAAATGCAGAGACTTTACCGTTTCTGCATTTTTTTTACCGTTTTGACAGAAAGCGTAGGATTTATCCGCAAAGTATGATATTTTGGGAGCACGGAATCTTTTGAGGAGGGGTTTTATGCGAATTTATTTATGTGATGAATCCGCAAAAGAGCGGTCAGCGATAAAAAAGTGCGTAGATAAATATCTGCGTGGCAATTATCAGGTAAGCATAAAGGAATTCAGCTCGGTCGAAAATATGTTATCCGAACTTCCGATAAACAAACCGAGTCTTATGATTGTGAACCTTCCGGAGCAAAAGATAAAAGACCCTGTGATTGTACAAAAACTTCAGGGGAGAAAGAGTAATCAGAAGATGATTATGACAGCAGCATCTGAATGCTATGCAATGGATGCCTTTTCCGTATATGCCGATGGCTTTTTGATAAAGCCGTTTGTGCAGCAGCAGGTTGATTGTGCGCTGAACCGTTTTCAGAATATGTTTTATCAAATGAAAAAAAACATATCATTTATGGTAGACCGCACAATGAAAAGATTTTGCTTAGACGAAATCATTTACATGGAAACATGTGGGCATGCGACGATGATACATACGCTGCATGGGGATTTTCGGACAAATTGTTCGCTCACGAGGGCAAAAGAAAAAATGCCGGATGACGGTGATTTTGTTACCTGCGGGAAAAGCTATTACATCAATGCGGGCTATATTAAAGATGTTACCAAAACAGAAATTATTTTACGGGGAGGTGAACAGATTTACATTCCGACTAGATTACAAAAGGAATTATGCTTGTTATGGCAAATGAAAGTAAATAACAATATTTAATAAAAAATTAAAATTTGGAGGATTTAGAAAATGAAAAAGATTGTATCAGCAGTATTAGTATTTGTAATGATGTTAAGTTTGGCAGGATGTGGTATTTCTTATGACGACATCAAAGGTGATTGGACAGCAAAGACAATCAATGGTATGACGATTGATGAATATGCAGCATCCCTTGGCGTTGATCCTAGTCAGGCAACTGTAAATGTAAATATTACAGAAGATGATAAAATGACAATGGTAACTGCAAACGGTGAGACAAAATTTGATTATGAGAGACGTTCTGACGGAATTGAAGTTAAAATGGAAGGTAAAGATGAAATTTACATGTCCATGGCATATGACAAAGACAAGAAGACGCTCACATACAAATTAGATTTGGGAAATGGACAGACAATGGAAGTTGTTTTGGAAAAGGGAAAAGCTGATATGACACCTGTTCAGCAGGACGCTCAGACTCAGACTGACGGAGCTGTTGAAGAAGGAGCTACTGAAGCTGCACAGTAAGGAATATGATGAAAAAATGGGACAAATGGATAACGTTAGCACCAATTGCTTTGGTGCTTGCGTTTCTGCCCCTTGTTGTAGGCAGGATAAACAGTAAAACATACACAGAGAATGAACCGTGGCTTTCCGCAAATGCGGTTGAGTCAGATTTCTTTTTGTATGGTAAATTGTTTGTCCTGTTTTTTTGCTGCCTTTTTATGATTGTGCTTTTGGTTCGTATGCGTTTTTGGCGGCAGATTCACGAGATGCCAAAATATCTTCTTCTACCTATATTATATGGTGGTTTTGCAATTGCATCTTCTCTGCATGCAAATCATCTTTTTCTGAGTGTGCGGGGGATGACCGGCAATATGCAGGGGCTTTTCGTAATACTTTCGTATCTGGTTGTGTTCTTTTACAGTTTTTTGGGGGTGAAAAAAACAGAAAATATTTCCATACTGATAAAAATACTTGGCGTCTCAATTGGAATCCTTGGCGTGATTGGTATTTCGCAGTTCTTTGGATTTGATTTATTGTCAATGGGCTTTGTGAAAGAGTTTCTAGGTGGGAGAAAGGCGAGAGTTTCGCATTTTATATATTTGACTTTGTACCATTGGAACTATGTGGGGAGCTATGTAGCGCTTCTTCTGCCGGTGACGGTGGCAATGATTGTTTATTTCCATGAGGCGGGTAAAAAGCGGGAGAGAACCATTTGGTTCGTGCTTTTTTATCTGCTGATTTTCTGCCTTTTTGGTTCGCAGTCGCGGACCGGCACGCTTGCGGTACTGGTTTCGTTTTGTATTGGCGGCGTAAAATATCGGAACAAAGTCTGTCAGTACAAAAGGAAAATTCTATGCGTCTTTGTTTCTGTGCTTGCAATTTTATTTTTCTGCAACTGGTACATCACAGGGGATATTTTTGGAAAATGGCAGCAGGTTCGGTTTTCTACCAAAGGAAGTAAAAAGTTATCTTATATTGAAACGAAGAATAACCATGTGAAAATCCGCTATAAAAAGAAAAATTATTCTTTTGTCATAGAGGGAAGCGGTGAAAATATCACGCTTAAAAAGACACCGGATAGAAAGTGGAAAGCATTTTCATTTGAAAAGAATACATTTGCGGACGGTGAAAAGACCGTTTATGGCTATGAAATGAAGTACAAAAAGAGTGTCTGGCGGTTTACCAATCAGCGTGGGGATGGGAAGTATTATTATCTCAATGCAAACGGAAAATGGGATTTGTGTATTCACGCCGAAACGGCACTGCCATCGTGGATGAACGAGGTGGCATCGCTTCGTGGTTTTGTGTGGTCAAGAACGATACCGCTGTTAAAAGATTATGTGCTGCTTGGCGCGGGGCCCGACCAGTTTGGTTTTGTGTTCCCGCATAATGATTATGTTGCCAGATATCAGTATGATTTGTTGACAACTTATTATAAGAAGCCACATAATTATTATCTTCAGATGGGAATTGAGACAGGGTGCCTCTCGCTTGTTCTGATGCTTGCATTTTTTGTGATTTTTTTAAAGCGTGGCTTTGCGGCAGCCAAAGGAAAGTGCCATACGCAGAAAGAGTATTTTATACGGGCAATTTTGATTTCTGTATTAGGATATCTCTTTGCCGGGATGTTTAATGATTCTATGGTAGTAACAGCGCCTGTGTTCTGGTGTCTGTTAGGACTGGGAGCGGGTGGAATGGGTGATAGAGTTAGGAATACAATAAGTTAGACTTACCTAAAAAAGGAAAAACCACAAACCAGCGAGAAACATAATTCGTGAAGCGAATTCTCTGTTTCGAGTCGGTTTGCAGTTTTTCCTTTTTTATCGTAAGAATAGTCTTATTATTTACCCTCTCAATGCCTCATCAATTGCCTTAGCGGCAGCTTTTCCTGCACCCATGGCAAGGATTACGGTTGCGGCACCTGTTACGGCGTCACCACCGGCGTATACATTATCACGGGTTGTTAAACCGGATTCATCCTTTGTGATTAAGCATCCGCGGTTATTTGCTTCCAGACCAGGAGTTGTGGAGCGAATCAATGGGTTTGGACTTGTACCAATGGACATGATTACGCTGTCAACATCAAGAACAAATTCGCTGTCAGGTTTTTCAACCGGACGACGGCGTCCGCTTTCATCCGGTTCGCCAAGTTCCATCTCAACACATTTCATGCCACATACCATACCCTCGTCATTGCCAAGGATTTCAACTGGGTTATTTAATGTCTTAAAGATGATTCCCTCTTCTTCTGCATGCTCAACTTCTTCTTTACGGGCAGGAAGTTCTTCCATACCACGGCGGTATACAATGTAAACTTCTTCTGCACCAAGACGTTTTGCACTGCGGGCTGCATCCATAGCTACGTTACCGCCACCGACAACAGCAACTTTCTTTGCGTGCTGGATTGGTGTTTTGCTTCCGTCGCGGTAAGCTTTCATTAAGTTAATACGAGTCAGGAATTCGTTTGCAGAATAAACACCCTTCAGACTTTCACCAGGGATATTCATGAAACGAGGAAGTCCTGCACCGGAACCAACGAAGATTGCTTCGTTACCCATTTCGAAAATTTCATCGATGGTTAATACTTTACCAATTACCATATTGGTTTCTACATCAACACCGATTGCTTTTAAGTTATCAATTTCCTTCTGCACAATTGCTTTTGGAAGACGGAATTCCGGAATACCATAAACCAAAACGCCGCCGGCAAGGTGAAGTGCTTCAAAAATTGTTACTTTGTATCCTAATTTAGCCAAATCACCGGCAACGGTAAGACCACTTGGGCCGGCACCGATAACGGCAACTTTGTGACCGTTTGGCTCCGGTTTAACCGGTGCGTCTGTGCAGTGCTCTCTGTGGTAGTCAGCAACGAAACGCTCCAATCGTCCGATACCAACCGGCTCGCCTTTGATACCACGGACACATTTGCCTTCGCACTGATTTTCCTGTGGGCATACACGGCCGCAGACAGCAGGAAGGGAAGTGGATTCTGAAAGAATCGCAAAAGCACCTTCAATATCTTCATTTGCTACGCGCTCAATAAATGCCGGAATGTTAATCTGAACCGGGCAGGCGCTGACGCAAGGTTTGTTTTTACAGTTTAAGCAGCGACGAGCTTCGTTTACTGCCATATCATAGGTGTAGCCAAGAGCTACTTCATCAAAGTTTTTATTACGGACATCCGGGTCTTGTACCGGCATTGGGCATTTATTCATATCCATATTTCTCTCTGCCATGATTAATTTTCCCCTTTCTTGAGTAGATTGCAATATTCATCGCGGGCGTGTGTCTCAAATTCTTTGTACATCGTTCCACGGTGCATTGCTTCATCGAAATCAACGAGGTGTCCATCGAAATCCGGACCGTCTACGCAGGCAAATTTGGTTTCACCGCCAACTGTCAGACGACAGCCGCCGCACATACCGGTTCCGTCAATCATAATCGGGTTCATGCTGACGACGGTTTTGACGTCATATTTTTTCGTTGTCAGGCATACAAATTTCATCATAATCAATGGTCCGATGGCAATGACTTCATCGTATTCATTTCCATCCTGAATTAATTTTTCCAATGCGTCTGTTACCAGACCTTTTTCGCCATAACTTCCATCATCGGTCATCATGACGAGTTTGTCACTGGCTGCTTTGAATTCGTCTTCGAGAATTACTAAGTCTTGATTACGGAATCCAACGATGGCGTGAACTTCAGCACCCATCTGGTGCAGTTTCTTTGTAATTGGGTAAGCAATGGCACAGCCAACACCACCGCCGACAACTGCTACTTTTTTCAATCCTTCTGTGTGTGTAGGAACACCAAGCGGGCCTACAAAGTCGTGAATGTATTCACCTTCTTTTAAGGTGTCTAATTCCATTGTACCGGCACCAACAATTTGATAAATAATGGTGACCGTTCCTGCCTCACGGTCAAAATCTGCGATTGTCAAAGGAATTCTCTCGCTATCTTCTTTTGCGCGGAAGATAATAAACTGTCCCGGCTCTGCCTTTTTTGCAATCAAAGGAGCCTCTACTGTGATTTTACTGACAGTAGGATTCAGGGACTTTTTTTCAACAATTTTGAACATAAACAAAATCCTCCATTCATCTGTGTACATAAGTCAACACAATTCTATCATATTATAAGGGTAAATTCAAACGGATTCTTCTGGAAGTGTAAAAAATATATTAAATATCACGATTTTACGTTGTTTTTCTTGACAATAGAGAAAGCGTGATGTATTGTTTACAATATGATGTGGTTTTGAAAACTACATGGAACATAAAAATAATTTGCAGGATATGATATAGGAGGAACGCAAATGGCATTTTCAAAAGGCGATATTGCAGCACCATTTATTCAGGTTAAGGAAGATGAAAACGGTGTTTTGCAGGACATTAAATTTGTAAATGATGATAATTTTAACTTTGCTTATGATGTGGTAGATAAGATGGCAAAGAAAGATCCGGACAAAGTAGCAATGCTTCACATTTCAAAGGATGGAAAGGAACGCTCCTTTACCTTTTATGATATGGCACGTTATTCTTCTAAGGTAGCAAACTATCTTCAGTTTTTAGGAATTAAAAAAGGCGACCGCGTAATGCTCGTTTTAAAACGTCACTACCAGTTCTGGTTTGCGATTTTGGCACTGCACAAGATTGGTGCAGTAGCAATTCCGGCAACAAATCTTTTACTGAAATCCGATTTTGAATACCGTTTTAAAGCCGGTAATGTAGATGCGATTCTTTGTACGGCAGACGGCCCGGTTTCCCGTGAGGTTGATAAAGCGTGCCGCAGTTACAAAAATCTGAAAGTAAAAATCATGGTTGGTGCCAGCCGCAAAGGATGGCGCAGCTTTAACAAGGAAGTAAAATATTTTTCAAGTCATTTCCGCAGACCACATGGTGAGAATGCAATCCATGGTGATGACCCATCGATTATGTTCTTTACTTCCGGTACGACTTCGTATCCGAAAATTACAACCCATAACTTTAAGTATCCTTTGGGACACTATGTGACAGCGAAATATTGGCATCAGGTTGACCCGGACGGCATCCATTTTGCTATTTCCGATACCGGCTGGGGAAAAGCTTTGTGGGGTAAAATTTATGGTCAGTGGCTGTGCGAGGCATGTATTTTTACCTATGATTTTGATAATTTCGATGCAAAAGAAATTCTTCATATGATTGAGAAATACAAAATTACAACATTCTGTGCACCGCCAACGGTTTACCGTGTAATGGTACATTTGAAATTAGACCAGTACGATTTGTCTTCTTTGCAGAATGTAACAACAGCAGGCGAAGCACTGAATCCGGAAATCTTTGAGAAATTTAAGGCAAAAACCGGACTTACACTGATGGAGGGATTTGGACAGACCGAGACAACATTGACAATTGGTAACCTTGTTGGTACAACACCGAAACCGGGTTCCATGGGTGTGCCGACACCACAGTATGATGTACAGATTATGCTGCCGGATGGAACACTTGCCGGTCCGGAAGAAGAGGGTGAAATTGTTATCTGCACAGAAGATGGTGCGCCAAATGGTTTGTTTATGGAATATTACGGTGACGAAGAAAAGACACAGAATGCATGGCATGATGGTTATTATCACACAGGTGACACTGCCTACTTTGATGAGGATGGTTATCTGTGGTATGTCGGCCGTACCGATGATGTAATTAAGTCCAGCGGCTATCGTATCGGACCATTTGAAATTGAGAATGAAATTATGAAACTTCCATACGTTTTGGAGTGTGCCGTTACTTCCGTGCCGGACCCAATCCGCGGTCAGGCAATCAAGGCAAGTATCGTTCTTGCCAACGGTGAAGAGGGAACGGATAAACTGCGGAGTGAGATTATGAAATCCTTGAAAAAGAATATTGCGTCATATAAATGGCCAAAAATACTTGACTTTACGAAGGAATTGCCTAAAACTATAAGTGGTAAGATTCGTAGAAAAGAAATCAAGGAGAATGACTGGAATGAAAATGAAGACAACGAATAGTCGGCTTGTCATCACCGGAATGGGTGCTGTGACGCCGATTGGAATTGGCGTAGAGAATTATTGGAAAAATCTTGTGGCCGGAAAATGCGGCGTGGAAGCGATTACCCGCTTTGACACCGAGGAGCTGCCGGTAAAAATTGCGGCTGAAGTCAAAGATTTTAATGCGGAAGACTTTATGCCAAAGAAACTGACGCGTGAAATGGACGTGTTTATGCAGTATGGTTATGCAGCAGCGATGGAAGCAATCGCGGATGCCGGAGAGGAAATTACTGTACCGGAGCGCATGGGTATCGTCGTTGGTACGGCGCTTGGCGGTATTTCACCGATTGCAGAAGTGCAGGATGGATTAAGCAAGGGAGAGCATAAAAAAGTCAGCCCGCGCTTTGTGCCGAAAATTATCGGCAATGAGGCAGCAGCCCAGGTGGCAATTGCAAAAGGCTATCGTGGTCCAAGTCTGACGGTGAGCACAGCATGTTCTTCCGGCGGTGACGCAATCAGTACCGCCTGCATGTTAATCATGTCCGGACAGGCAGATGCTGTTCTTGCGATGGGAACGGAATCCGCATTATCCCCATTGTTTATTCAGGGACTGGCTTCAGCACATGCTTTGTCCACCAATAATGAAAATCCGCAGCAGGCGAGCCGCCCGTTTGATAAAGACCGTGATGGTTTTGTCATTGGCGAAGGCGGTGGCGCACTGATTATTGAAACCGAAGAAAATGCGAAAAAACGTGGTGCTAAAATTTATGCGGAACTCGCAGGATTTTCCAACTGCACCGACGGCTACCATGTAACAAGCCCGCATCCGGAAGGAATTGGTGCGGTATTCTGCATGGAAAAAGCAATCGAGCATGCAGGTATTACAAAAGAATCCGTAGATTATATTAATACACATGGAACTTCTACCGGTATGGGTGACCCAATTGAAACGAATGCGATTGCAGAACTTTTTTCAGAGCATGCTGGCGAAATGGCTGTGACTTCGACAAAGGGCGCAACCGGACATATGATGGGTGCCGGCGGTATCACCGAGGCAATTACTTGTATCCAGTGTATTCGCACCGGTGTTGTTCCACCAACATTAAATCTGGATGAATTGGATGAAAAATGTGCATCCTTGAATTATGTTCCACATAAGGCAATTGAAAAAGAGGTTCGTGTGGCAATGAGTAATTCGTTTGGATTTGGCGGACAGAATTCAAGTGTGATTTTTTGCCGCTACGAGTGATGAATAATTATGATGTAATAGTTAATAAAAAGAGATGGTTAATTTCCCATTCGGAATCGCTTCCGCTGAGAGAACACACGCAGCGGTGCGTGAGGGCAGACTACGCCCTCTGCGCACCGGCGGTGTTCAACATTCCTCATGGTGAAATTAACCGTCTCTTTTTTCTCATTACATCATGATTAGTTTTGACAAAAGAGGAATTCCTTATGCGGGCGAGCTGGTCAATGCCCCTGCTGTTACGCAGCTCAATGAGTGAAAACGCCCATGATGCGCAAAAGATTCCGCTTGATTATTGCAATTAAAAAACATTGTAACAGATAAAAAAACAACTGAAATTTTTGCATATTTTTCAAAAAATCGGAAATCCTATAAGAAAGTCACAAGTGGATGACTTTGGAAAGGATGATTTTATTTGGGTAAGAAGAAATTTTTTGCAGCGGCTTTTGCGGCATTTGTTCTGTGGGCTATTGTGATTTTGCAGACTGTATTAACCAGATGGTATGTTTCGCAGACTGCGTTTGAACAGGCATTTGCAAAAAGTGATATTATGAAAGCATCAACTCAGGAGGCGGCTGCTGATACAAGAAATATAAATAGTGACAATCGTGTGATGGAAGGTGTGGTAAATGGCAGGCTGAATGCATCGGAGCAGCAAACAATGGCGGACAAACTTTTTCGTCAGTTTGGCGGTGGAGAAGTAATGAACAGCAATTCCGATAGCAGTTCGGATTACTATGTCGCATACGGCTATACAAGCGGATTTGAAAGTTCCAAAAAGGTAAATGGCAGACGCATAAATATGATGGCTGCATTTTCGTATGATGAAAACAAGGATGTTACAAAAGTTGTGTTTGGAACACCGCTGATTAACAGTGATTTTTGATTTTTTGGGAATGTTTATTTTCCTGCCGCATACAATAAAAGAAAAAGGCGTGTGCGTATGCTCAATAAACTTTGGGGATTTATGATTCTCATTGGGATTTTGTTTGCGGCGGCAACCGGCAAAATCGGAGAAATCGGAACAGCAGCACTGGATTCGTCAAAAGAAGCAGTGACTTTATGTATTACAATGCTTGGCATCATGTCCATGTGGACAGGACTTATGAATATTGCAAAAAAGGCAGGAATTATCGATGCGCTTACAAAAGCACTTCGACCGGTTCTTGCCTTTTTATTTCCGGGCGTGCCAAAAGAGCATAAGGCAAATGAATATATGGCCGCCAATATGATTAGTAATGTTCTTGGACTTGGATGGGCGGCTACGCCGGTTGGCTTAAAGGCAATGGAAGAATTGAAAAAATTAAATCATGGAAGCCACATTGCCAGTGCGGATATGTGTACCTTTTTGATTATCAATATTTCTTCTCTGCAATTGATTCCGGTTAATATTATAGCGTATCGAAGCCAGTATGGTTCAGCCTCGCCTGCTTCAATTCTTGGCATGGGGCTGGTGGCTACAATTGTGTCGACGGCAGCCGGTGTTATTTTTTCTGTAATAGCAAGAAAAGTATCAAAGAAAAAGGGGGAGCGGTAAATGGAAGTCCTTTATTATATTTCAGATTGCATGATACCATTTGTGATTCTCTATCTTGTCGGCTATGGCATGTGCAAAAAAGTGGATATTTTTGATTCGTTTATTGAGGGAGCCAAAGATGGATTTTTGACGGTCTATAAAATTCTGCCGACGTTAATTGGTTTGATGATTGGTGTAGGAATTTTGCGGCAGTCCGGTTTTATGGAGTGGCTCGCCGGTATGTTTGCACCGGTTGTAAATATCCTTCATTTCCCGGGCGAGCTGCTTCCGCTTTTTATCGTGAAAATGTTCTCATCATCGGCGGCAACCGGTCTTTTGCTTGATATATATAAAACATATGGGACCGATTCGTATCTTGGTACATTAGCGTCAGTTCTTATGAGTTGTTCGGAAACCATTTTCTATACCATGAGCGTTTATTTTATGACGGCGCGCGTGACAAAAACGCGTTATACACTTACCGGTGCATTGGTGGCAACTTTTGCCGGGGCGATGGTGGCGGTTTTGCTGGTGGGAATGTCGTAAAAAAATTCCTTACTTTTGCAACATTTTCCAGTTATCATTCGTTATATAAGTACAAGGTACATGATTAATGGACGTGTAAATGAAAGTAAGGAGAGTGATTTTATGAAAATGAAAAAGATTTTGGTGTCGATGTTTTTGCTGTTTTTTGCATTGTGCTTGAAAGCAAATGTTTCAAATGCAGCGGAGATTTCTGCGATGGAGCGGTTGGATTACTGGGATGTTTCTAAGGAATATACGATTACCAATCAGGATGCAACCTATCACGCATATTTATCGAAAGATAAAAAAGAGAGCTGGATTTTTACGGCGGATTTATTGGACAAAAAGAAAATGCTAGATATCATAATTCCTCAAAAAATTGAAAATGCGCCGGTTGTGAGATTGGGATATAGTGCAGATTTATATCAGGGGGAAGAAGCTGCGTGGCCACAAAACTTATTTGGTGTGACAATGTTTGATTATTGTGATGCCGACAGCCGACCGACTTTGGAAATACTTAATGTTAAATCCGTTGTGATGCCTGATACAATTCGCGAGATGGGATCTTGTACTTTTGGTGCAATGGGAAACTTAAAATATATTCATTTGTCAGACAAACTTACAAGTTTGAAAAATGGAACATTTTTCGGAAGCAAAGATATTAAGAAAATTGATTTTCCGGCAAAATTTAAAGTGGAGGCTGCGAATGTTTTTGGCTACTGTGATGGGCTGCCGGGGCTTGCACATGAAACTAAATATTTAAAAAATGACACACTTACATTTTCTGGCAATATGGTTATCAATCAAACCGAAAAAACTTTGATTCAGGTAATGCCGGATACAAAGAAAATTACAATACCAAAGAGCGTGAAATGGATTGAGCCGACGGCGTTAAAAAACACCAGCCTAAAAACGGTAAAAGTGTCGAAGAAAAACAAGTATTTTGCGGTTCATAAAAGATGTTTGTATCGGAAGGCAGAAAAAGAACTTGTTTATGTGTTTGGCAAGGGAAGCACGTTGACATTGTCGAAAAAAATAAAACAGATTAGTGAAGACGTGGTTGTAACCAAAGCTAAACTGAAAAAGCTAATCATTTCGCATAAAGTAAAACGGTATAACAATTGGAAAAAGCCATTTGTTAAAAACAATAAGAAGATAAAAATTTATTATCGTGGGAAAAGAGTGAAATATGGTGTGACAGTTTGAACGGAATTTCATACAGTCAAATATTTTTAAGGAGGAAAAGCGTATGAGAAAATTTATATTATCAATGACAATGTTGGTTTTGGTGCTGTGCTTGAAAGCAAATGTTTCAAATGCAGCGGAGATTTCTGCGATGGAGCGGTTGGATTACTGGGATGTTTCTAAGGAATATACGATTACCAATCAGGATGCAACCTATCATGCCTATTTATCGAAAGATAAAAAAGAAAGCTGGATTTTTAAAGCAGATGTTGCAAAGGACAAGAAAAATGTTAAGGTGGTAATTCCGGATAAAATTGAAAATGCACCGGTTGTTATAGTTGGAGCAACCAGTGGATATGATGAAATTTTGGCGAAACAAAATCTTGGAAGTGTTGGCATACAGGCACCGGATGGCTTTTATTATCTGGATGCGGAAGTGACATTATGGGGAGAACTTTTGGAACCATGGCATTACTCGGGTCCATATAAAAAGAATATTAAATCAATTACAATGCCGGACACAGTGAGGTATCTTGGTGCGGCGGCGTTTGCTTACACAACATCCGTAGAAACGATTTATTTGTCAAATCAACTCGTGTCACTGCGAGAGTACACTTTTTTGGAATGTAAAAATCTTAAGAAGATAGATACTTTTGCAAAAGTAAAAGTAGAAGCAAAAGAAGCATTTACCGGCTGCAGCAAACTGACAGGACTTGCTTATATTACAAAGCATTTAGACGGAGATACATTATCATTTTCTAATAACATGGTAATTGATTTGACGGAAAAAGATTTGGTTCAGGTAATGCCGGGTGCAAAGAAAATCACAATACCAAAAAGCGTGAAATGGATTGAGGCGACGGCATTTAAAAACACGAGTATTAAAACGCTAAAAGTGTCAAAGAAAAACAAATATTTTGCGGTTCATAAAAGGTGTTTGTATCGGAAGGCGGAAAAAGAACTTGTTTATGTGTTTGGCAAGGGAAGCACGTTGACATTGTCGAAAAAAATAAAACAGATTAGTGAAGACGTGGTTGTAACCAAAGCTAAACTGAAAAAGCTAATCATTTCGCATAAAGTAAAACGGTATAACAATTGGAAAAAGCCATTTGTTAAAAATAATAAAAAGATAAAGATTTATTACCGTGGGAAAAGAGTGAAGTAGGGAGGTTTTGCTTATGAGAAAAGAAATTTTGCTGGCGTGTGCGTGTGTACTTTGTTTATCAGCATGTGGGACTGGCACAAAGGAACAGTCAAAAAATCCGCAGAAGGCGTTGGAGGTAGGAGCAGAAACAACGCCAAAAAGTGTTGAAGCAACGAGCAGTCCTATGGTACAAAAAATAAAAAACACAAGCGGGAAAAGGGAAAATCCAAAAGATTTGAAACAAATAAAATTATCCGTTGAGCGCTGGGATACGAAGCAAAAAGATTTTTCTATTCAGGCAGTCAGATTTGGCACTGGCAGTGGCTGTGTTTCGGAATTTGGCCAGAATTGGGAGTTTATTTCTTATAAAGAAAATCTCAAAACGGTCCAAAAGAAAAATCCGTCGTATTTTGTGGGATTAACTGATTATCTGGATGAAAATCACAAAAAATATAAGGCGGCGCATTATTTTAAGAATAACAATTCTTATGTCCTTTATGAAAGAAGTGAGAAAGGGAAGAAACATAAGTATTTGTGTCTGGAAAACCAAATGCTTACTTTGGAGTATCCGAAATATATGAATGAGAATCAAAAGTATATTTCTTTTCCTTATCCGTCATGTAAGAGTCTTTCTGATTTTAAAATTGAAGAGTCTTGGGAGAAAAATGAAGACTTTTACGAAAAGGAATTTTGGCAGTTATATTCATATGCGGATTTAAAAGTATTTTATCAGAATTTTGAAAAAGGTACTGCCGAATGTTCTGATAAAACGCAGACTATTCTTGTGAAAGCAATGGAACACGATTATGATAATAAAACAAGTGATGCAAGTGTTTTGCTTGATTTTAAAAATCATAATTTTATTGTGAAGAACCCGCAGGGTAAAAAGATTTTTGATAAAAATGACGTATGGAAAGCGTATGAAAAGCAGTATACAAGTGCCGGAAAATTTGGCAGTAAAGAGTTTTTCTATAATAAAAGCAGTGTGAATATTTTATGTGTGGAAAAAGGAAAAAGAACGGTATGCATTGAGAATCAGGATGAGAGAGATACCCTGTTTGAGGATTTGGGCTGGAACTGTGTAGGAACAAGTATGGATATGAAAGTTTCGCCAAAATCAAATTCTAAAAATATATATTTAGATGTCACGCTCCATATGGAGGAGGATGGCAAGTGGGATAATCATGCGGTGCTTAAACTTGACAAAGATGGAAAATTTGCAGAAAATTTGTGGAATGTAAATAAAGGTTGACAATTCCGATTTTCAAATGTATACTATGACAAGATAAAAGGTTTACATTTGAAAAAACGGAGGATGAACAATGAAAGAAAAAAACTTTTTTAACCTGAAAGATATGGTGTTAATGGCGTTATTTGCAGCGCTTACCTGTGTACTTGCACCGCTTGCTGTGCCGATTGGTCCGGTGCCGATTTCGCTGACAAACTTAGTGATTTACTTTAGTTTATATGTACTTGGCTGGCAGCGGGCAACCATCACATATATTGTATACCTGCTGCTTGGTCTGGTTGGACTTCCGGTATTCTCCGGATTTGAAGGCGGGGTTGGTAAAGTTGCCGGTCCTACTGGCGGTTACTTAATTGGATTTATTTTCATGGCAATTGTATGTGGTCTTTTGATGCAGGTTAAGAAGGATAAGAAGATTGTAAATATTGTTTTCTGCGTTGTCGGAATGCTTATTGGTACCGCGATTGCATATGCATTTGGTACGATGTGGTTCTGCTATTCGACAGGAACAGGACTTGGCGCAGCAATGGCGCTTTGTGTAATTCCATTTATTCCGGGCGATTTGATTAAAATTGCGATTGCAGCAGTTGTTGCACCGACAGTTGCAAACCAGATAAAACGAATTTAAGAAATAAGAAAAGATTCAAAATAAAAAGGAGCAGCTCTCCATGTAACACCGTGTTTACACGTAAGAGACATGGATAACTGCTCCTTTTGTTTTATTCGTTATGCAGGAAACATTAATCAAAGTAATCAATTTTCATTGCATGTTTTACTTCGCTCAAAGTACCCGCGGCAACTTCTTTTGCCTTAATACTTCCTTTGTGCAAAATTTCCATAACGGCTGGAATATCTTTTTCAAGCTCTTTTCTTCTTGCCTGAATTGGAGAAAGTTCCTCCATAATAACAGAGTACAAGAATTTCTTAACCTTCACGTCACCCAGACCTCCACGAGTGTAGTGGTCTTTCAATTCCTGTAAACAACTGTAATCTGGCAGGTATTCTGCAAACAATTCATCCTTGCAGAAAGCATCCAAATAAGTAAATACCGTGTTTCCCTCCAATTTTCCCGGATCTTCAATGCGGATGTGGTCCGGATCGGTGTACATACTCATGATTTTTTTGCGGATATCTTCCGGCTCATCGGACAGATAAATACAGTTGCCAAGGGATTTGCTCATTTTTGCCTTGCCGTCGGTACCCGGCAGACGGCTGCAAATTTCATTTTCCGGCAAAAGTGCTTTCGGCTCAACCAAAACCTCATCGTAAGTAGTGTTAAAACTGCGGACGATTTCACGTGCCTGCTCAAGCATTGGCAGCTGATCCTCGCCAACCGGTACGGTCGTTGCTTTAAATGCAGTGATGTCAGCGGCCTGACTGATTGGGTAAGTAAAGAAACCAACCGGAATACTTGCATTAAAGCCACGCATCTGAATTTCTGATTTGACCGTAGGATTTCGTTTCAATCTTGAAACTGTAACTAAGTTGCTGTAATAAAAAGTAAGTTCCGTAAGTTCGGAGACATACGACTGAACGAAAAGGTTCGATTTCTCCGGGTCAAGTCCACAGGATAAATAATCCAGAGCAACTTCCGAAATGTTTTTACGAACTTTTTCCGGGTTATCTGCATTATCCGTTAAAGCCTGTGCATCTGCAATCATAATGTAAATATCATCATATTCGCCGGAATTCTGTAATTCTACACGGCGTTTCAAGGAGCCTACATAGTGACCGACGTGAAGTTTGCCGGTAGGACGGTCTCCTGTCAAAATAGTCTTCTTCATTTCTTCCTCCAATCCGGAGCCTTGCATGTTATCAAATCTCCGTTGCAATTTTCATAAGAACAATTTTAATAGGTATTGTATCAAAAGTCAATGTTGGGATAGAAACAGTTTTGGGGGAAGTGTTCGTTGGTACTTTTTGGGGCTTTCCGTAATTCAGCGGAAATGCTTGTGTCTCGTGGGTGCTCCCGCTCGTTGAGTGCGTAGCGGTATGGGCACTGAAACTACCAGTGCCTCATACCGACGTACTCAAAACCCACGAGCCACAAAGCATTTCTGCTGAATTACTGGATACCAAAAAGATACGAGCACTTGATGTCAACTAGCAAGAAACGAGCAGCTTCTTGTGTTTTCAAAACAACTCTTTTCCCTTAATTTGCTTTATAGGGTTGCCTTTTTGCGTCGCATACAAATCTAATCAAGAAGATTTATGAAGAAATTGCAACCTAAAAGGCGGAAGCGGATCGAAAGAGTTGCCTTTGACGGCTAATTTCTTCAGATGAAACTTGATAAATGCAACCCTATGGGACAAATCAAGGGAAAAGAGTTGCAACGGAACCGCAGGTCTATTTTACAAAAGCTGCTCTCAATTATTTGGTGAATTGAAAAATTATACCCCTACGCGTTTGTTTAGCGAAAGCGCCCACTCTTCGCAAACTATTCTTGCTTATTTACGGAAACTCAAAAAACTTCAACGAACATTTGACACAGCCCCCAATCTAAAATATAATTTTCATATTAAGTAAGTAGGGTGCGGTAAAAGGATTTTATTATAGCAAAGCAGCAAAGAAAGGAAAAGCAGGATGAAAAAAGCAGGCAGATTAGCAGCGGCAGTGTTCGCGGCTATGTTACTGGTAACCGGTTGTGGTGCTCCGGCGGAGAAAAAAGCCGTGGAGACAACACCGGAACAAAGTTCAAAAATTGAACAGAAAGAAGAGGCAAAAAATTTGAAGGACGCATTTAAAAAGGATTTTAAAGTTGGGGTTGCAATTAATCCGTATCAGTTGAAGGACGAGGAAACAAAGAAAATCATTCTTGAAAATTTCAACAGTATTACGATGGAAAATGGCATGAAGCCGGAGGCAATTTTAGACCAGCGGGCGTCGGAAAACAGCAAAGACGGCATGCCGGCGATTAATGAGGAAAATTTGGCAGAGTGTCTTTCGCTTGCAAAAGATAACGGGCTTGTGCTTCGTGGTCACTGCCTTGTCTGGCACAATCAGACGCCGGAATGGTTTTTCTGTGAAAAATACGATGCAGGAAATGCCAAAGTGAATAAAGAAACGATGAAAAAAAGAATGGAAAGTTACATCAAAAAAGTCCTGAGTTTCTGCCAGGAAAAATATCCGGGCGTTGTCTATGCGTGGGATGTTGTGAATGAGGCGTGTGACGACGGCGGCGGATACCGCACTTCCAGTTTGTGGTATGAAATTTACGGCGATGAATCATACATTGAGGATGCGTTTACATTTGCTAGAAAATACGCAGATAAAGATGTGAAATTATTTTATAATGACTACAATGAGTATATGCCAAGCAAAGTAAGTACCATTGCAGAACTTGTGAAAAAATTGTATGATAAGAAATTGATTGACGGTGTGGGATTCCAGAGTCACTGGGATATGAATTATCCGGATACCGGCATGATTTCTGACGCGATGCAAAAGTACAGTGAGATTGGTGACTTGGAGATTCAATTTACCGAAGTGGATATGCATAATACCGATGATTCGGAGGAAGGTTTGAAGAAACTGGCAGACCGTTATAAAGAATTTTTTGAGATGATTGTGAAAGCGGACCGCGAAGGAAAGGCGAATGTGACGAGCGTTACATTCTGGGGGCTTTCGGATGATGTAACGTGGCTGACATCCTTTAAAGGCGAAGACAGTTACCCGCTTTTGTTCGATGAAAGTCACAAGAAAAAGGCGTGCTACGACAGTGTGTTAGCAGTCGGAAACGAAAAGTAATACGCATAATGAAACAAGCATATAGTGTAAAAAATGACTGGGAGGCAGTGATTATGTCGGACTATATGCGGAAAGTGTTTTATGTGAGAAAACGGGAAGAAAATCCGGATTGCTCTGTGACAGCCGGTTATGTAAAAGCAGAGCGGAGAAAACAGGTATTAACGCTGACGATTTTTTTGGACACACAGGATTTACCGGAGGAATGTCCAGTATGTGCCGTTTACTGCACAGGCAGAGAGTGGCAGTGTTTCTCCTGCGGATGGGTCACTTTTGACAAAAACGGAACTACCGTCTGTAACTTGTTTTTGCCGGACGATGAGACAATTGCCCACGCGGATGCTGTGGTAGGAATCGGAATTGGCAGAAATGGCGCTTACTGGGCAGGACAATTGCCGTGCTTTTATGAATGTCAGGCAGGGGAGCAGTGCAGGCGCATGACTGCACTTAGAAAATGCGGCGGTGCGATGTGCGGCTGCCAGTGTTAGAGGAAACTTTGCCGGGATCAGGAGGAATCACGATGACAAGCGATGAGTCGTTTATGAAACAGGCAGTGAAACAGGCGAAAAAGGCGTATGACAAACTGGAAACGCCGATTGGCTGTGTGATTGTGCATGAGGATAAAATCATTGCCAGAGGATATAATAAAAGAAATATGAAGAAAAATACGCTTGCTCATGCGGAAATTCTAGCCATTAATAAAGCGAGTAAGGTGCTTGGCGACTGGCGGCTTGAAGACTGTACGATGTATGTTACATTAGAGCCGTGTCCGATGTGTGCCGGAGCGATTGTGCAGGCACGGATTCCGCGCGTGGTGATTGGCAGCATGAATCCAAAAGCCGGATGTGCAGGTTCCGTTTTGAATCTTTTGCAGCAGGATGGATTGAACCATCAGGTGGAGATAACAAAAGGTGTACTTGCGGAGGAATGCAGTGGATTGATGACGAGTTTTTTCAGAGAACTGCGAAAAAAGAAAAAAGCGTAATGGTATTTGACATACCGTGAAAAAACAGATATAATTGTTATGATATTGTTTATAACGGATTTGTTTCCCCTATTGGGAGGCAGACCGTTTCAAATTTCCGTGCAGCCGGGGAGATAGCGGTGCCCTGTACCTGCAATCCGCTATAGCAGGGGTGTTGTCCCATCGAGGGTCTTTTGACGGAGAGCTGCCCAAAGTAAGTGGCGTTGACACTTGGGTCTTGCGCAACAGGAACTTGTGAACCGTGTCAGGTCAGGAATGAAGCAGCACTAAGCAATTCTTCCTGTGTGACGCGAGGGTGCCTGAGCCTAGCTAACTGCTTTGGTAACGTCTTCTGATTTTGATTCGACATGGGATGCACGGATTTTATATTATGCAGCTTTTTTGCGAGGAGTTGTTACATATGGCAGAGAGTTTGGTCTTGAATGGAAACAGTTCCATTACAAAAGGAACGGTTATATTTGAAAAGGGACAGCCGTTGCAGTCGACGGCATTAATACTTAAGGGACGAGTGATTGTACAGGGCGAGGGCGTCCGGATGACAATCGGCTCAGGAAATTTTTTGGGAATGTGCGATGTTTGGAAAAAGGAACATTCCTTTACTTATGTTGCACTTGATGATTTGGTTTTGTTTGGGTTGCCGATGGAAAATGAAAAGCAGGCAGCTCTTTTGCTGGAGCAGAAGCCACAGTACCGGGGACTTTTAGTGACTTCGCTGAATTTCTTTTATCATGATGTGTTCCGTGTGTTTGGAAAATTGAAAACTGAGACGGAGAAGGTGGCTGAGTTTGTGCATCAGACCTATTCACGTTATCAAAAACTTGCGGAAGGTGCGGGTCTGACGGCAGAAAAAATTGCGGCGATGGAACGTCTTTTAAACCAGCGGATGGAGAATTATTCGTTGTCGGAAAAAATCACGTATTTTATTCAGTGCAGTAAAATTCCAATTGAAGCACAGAAAAATTATTATGGCGCCAGTGCTTATGTGGCGCAGAAACAGTTTGAGGAACAGTGTGCGGTGCTTCCGCAGTTGGTAGCGGGATGCCGTTACTACAGCGATTGGCTGACACGATATTTCCGCATTATGATTATGGATGAAAAAAATCTGTTTTCGCTGGTAGGGCGTATGGCGCTCGGCGTAAGACGATCCGGACAAAATGACAGCGAATTAAGCGTTATGCTTGACCATATTTTGGAGCAGATTAATAATACTGAAACTTTGTTATTGGAGTACGCCGGTGTAAATCTTCATCTTGACAGACAGCGCATGGAAGAAACCTATTTTGCATTGTTGTCAGACGATACCGGAAGCTTAGATGCGTTTGACCAGGAAGATTTAAAAGTGTTAGACCATTCGGTACAGCAGATTCTCGATTACGCGGAAGTTTCCGATGAGACGGCTGAAAAATTTGCATCGGCTGTTGAAGCATTTTTGGCGTGTGTGGACAAGTTTGCAAGAACGCCGGAAGCAACGGCGCTTCGCAAAGAATTAGTGAAATATTTCTTTGAAATCTATGAGCGTGCCTGCAAAAAAAGTTTTCAGGATGCAAATCCGCCACTTGCAGTGAAATTATTTTTGCGATATGGCTATGTCAGCGAAGAACTTTTGACGGAGGAAGAACTCCGCACTCTTTTGACACTGCCGGATTCGAGAGAAGAAGAAACTACCTGCCGCGTTTATACAATGAGCGAGTGGCTGCGTGAAATTTATGAGGGAAGAAAAAATCCATCAAAAGATGAGTTTGATACGGATTATGAAGAGACAATCCGCAAGCAGGTGCATGAGAAAAAACTGACAAAAACCGAGGGCGATGATGCGTTTCATGACGCGGCCAAACGTCTTCATTTTGAAGTGGAAAATCTGCTTAGTTACGCCGACCGTATTCTGAGTGGAAATATTTCTACATTTGTACCGGTTATGTGTTCAGAGGGCATTTATACAAAATTGGAAAGTGCAGTAGTAACGTCTGCTATTATTAATAAAATTGTAAACCGCGTGGAAAAAATTGATTATTCCATTTTCTACCGCGAGCGTATGGTGGCATATGAAGAAGTTGGACTTAATCGTTTTACCGTGACGGGGCGTTACACGCCGGAATTTATCATATTCCCGGTATATGGGCGCAAAGGTTTGATGTGGCAGGATATTGAAGGACGTAAAAAAGAGACACACGGAAGAATTCTTCTGCCATCATTTATGGAGCAGAATTTAGAGGCAGAGCTTTTGAAAATGCTTGCTTATTTCCGTTGGGAAAAATGCCGTACGGAAATGGGAGCGCAGTGGAACAATTACCGCTATCCATCGCTTACCGCAGAGTATACGGATTATTTGCAGTTCTTCAAAAAGAACAATGACTTATCACCGGAAAAACGTGAAAAAGTAAAGGCGCAGCTTACACAGTGCGGAAACCGTCACAAGGATGTGTTTGCAAAAGATTATGCAGACTGGGTGCTGCGTGAGGCGACCGGCGCCATGAAACTGAATCGTGTGGCGCGTGAAATTCTATTTACCTATTGTCCGCTGGCTCCGCAGATTGCGGAGGGGCTGCTTGCACAGAATGCGTATCGGGATGCGGCACGCCGTTATATGATTGAAAAAGGAAAACGGGAAAAAGAGATTAATCAGGTACTGCACCGCTTTGAAAAAGCAGGTATGGATTTGCCGGAAGAAGTAGAGCAGACCAGACGTTTTGTGTTAGATTTACAAGGAGCATAAAAATGAGTAGAAAACGAGAGAATGTGCGTCAGTGCAAGGTAATACGCCAGTTGATTGATGACAATAAATACACAAAAGCACTCGAACTAATTGATGCGATTCCTTTAGAAGAAGTTGGCTCATTAGATGATTTGTATCGTTATGCCGAATTGTATGAGAAGGCAGAGCGGATGGATAAAAAGAAAGAAATTTTTTATCATATTTACCACCGTACCCATTCCCGTTATATGTTAAATCGTCTGCTGCGTTTGACAATTCGCATGGGGGACATGGAAGAAGCGAGAGAACTGTATTTTGCCTATGAAGTGGCAGGTCCGATTACGTTAGATACTTTTGAACTCCGTTATCTTTTGGCAAAAGCAGAGGGAGAGCCGCCGGAGCGTCTGATTCAGATTCTGGAGGAATTAAAGAAGGAAGAATATACCGAAGAGTGGGGCTTTCGACTTGCTTGTTTGTATGAAAAGACCGGGCAGATTGACAAATGTATTCAGGAATGTAAAGATTTGAAACTTTGGTTTGGCGAGGGTAAAATTGTGGACCGGGCAATGCAGTTATTGGAGCATTGTGAAAACCCGGCGGTTGCAGAACCGGAGGAACTGGAAGAGACGATTGAAAAGGAAATGCCGGAGCGAAGAGAAGAATATGAGTATTCGGAAACCGAAGAAATAGAAGAAGAGCCGCAGGAAAATGAAGATGTGGATGAGGCTTCGGAGTCTCATGGGGAAATTGTGCGGGAACCGGAGACTGAATCGGAGGAGGAAGAGGAAGTCTTGGATCCGGAGGCTCCTTTAATAGAATCTGTGGGTGAAGTTAAAGTTGTGGCAAAACGAAAAAAAGAAAAGCCACTTCAAAAACCGGAAAATGTAGAAGAACTGCTTGAGGAAAAAGAAGAAGATATTTCCGACCATGGAATTTTATACCGCACGCTGAAAAGTGCGATGAACCACGTCCGTTATGGAGATAAGATGCCTCATTTTGTGTTTGCTGGCGGCGAGGAGCGCATTGTGCTTGCGGTCGCAAAGCGCGTGGCGAAAGAACTGAACAAAGTAGGCTATGTTTCCGTGCGGAGCATTGTGAAAATTACGGCTGAAAAATTAAATCAGATTGATTTGTCGGAACAGGCAGGTAAAATTGCCGGTGGCTGTATGTTAGTGACGGACGCCGCTGAATTGACGAAAGAATCTGTAGAAAAATTAAAATCAGTGATGGAGCAGGAGGACGAAAAAGTCGTTGTCATGTTAGCCGGACCATTTGACGAGATGGACTGCTTTTTAGACATCTATCCGGATTTAGCAAAAAAGCTCGTATATAAAGTGCGTATGTGAGGAGGCACCGTTATGGACGAAGTCCATAATTAAAATCGGCGCCGACGACGTGCCGCCGAGCGGAGGCGAGGGGGCGAAACATTTGAGGAGGCGCCGTTATGGACGAAAAACAAGTATGGAAACCGGGCAACATGCTTTACCCGGTGCCGGCGGTGATGGTGAGCTGCGGCAATAAAAATGGAGAGAAAAATATTATTACGATTGCGTGGGCGGGCACAATCTGCTCCGACCCTGCGATGGTGTCGATTTCGGTGCGCCCGGAGAGATATTCTTATGCGATGATTCGGGAGACCGGTGAGTTTGTAATAAATCTTACGACAAAGGAACTTACTTATGCGACCGACTGGTGCGGTGTGAAGTCCGGACGGGATGTGGATAAGTTCAAAGAGATGAACTTGACGGCAATGCCCGGTGAAAAACTTACCTATGCACCGGTTATTGCCGAAAGCCCGGTGAATTTAGAGTGCCGTGTGCAGAAAGAGATTCCGCTTGGCAGCCACAATATGTTTTTGGCAAAAATAGAAGATGTCATGATTAGTGAGAAATACATGAACGAAAACGGAAAATTTGAACTCAATCAGACCGGACTTGTGACATATTCCCATGGCGAGTATTTTGTCCTTGGTGAGAAAATTGGGAAATTTGGCTATTCCGTAAAAAAATGATTTTCTGTTTTACAAATGTCAAAAGTGTGTTATACTAGTAAAATAAAATGTTTCAATCAGTGGAGGTTGCGATGAAACAGTACATTATAAAAGGTGGAACGCCACTTTCAGGGGAAGTTACCATTGGCGGTGCGAAAAATGCAGCGCTGGGTATTATCGTGGCGGCTATTATGGCGGATGAGCCAGTTACAATTGATAATTTACCGGACGTTGATGACGTCCGGGTTTTGCTGGATGCAATAGAAAGTATAGGTGCGATTGTGGAGCGTATAGATTCTCATACGGTCCGTATTAATGGTGCCTGTATTAATGATGTAAGTATTGATGAGGATGCAATTCGTAAAATTCGCGGTTCTTACTATTTAGTAGGAGCTTTGCTTGGAAAATATAAAAAAGCTTTAGTTGCGCTGCCGGGAGGATGCCAGATTGGTAGCCGCCCGATTGACCAGCATATTAAGGGCTTTGAGCAGCTTGGTGCTAAGGTAAGTATCCACCATGGTAAAATTGACGCTCAGGCGGAAAATCTTGTTGGTACGCATATTTACCTTGATTGTCCGAGTGTCGGTGCGACCATTAATATTATGATGGCGGCATGTATGGCAGAAGGAAAGACAATTATTGAGAATCCGGCGAAAGAACCACATATCGTTGATGTGGCAAACTTCTTAAATAGTATGGGAGCAAACATCAAAGGTGCCGGAACCGATGCTATCCGAATCCGTGGGGTAGAAGCATTGCACGGAGCGGAGTATTCGATTATTCCGGATCAAATTGAAGCCGGAACATATATGCTTGCCGTAGCGGCAACCGGCGGTGATGTGATGATTAAAAACGTCATTCCGAAGCATTTGGAAGCAATTACCGCAAAATTAGTTGAGATTGGTGCAATTGTTGAAGAGTTTGATGACTGTGTTCGTGTCTGTGCTGACCATCGTTTGTCTTATGCAAATGTTAAGACGATGCCGTATCCGGGATTCCCGACGGATATGCAGCCACAGATTACAACGCTGCTTGCTCTGTCTGAGGGAACCAGTATTGTCACAGAGACAATTTTTGAGACGCGGTTTAAGTATATCAGCGAACTGCGCCGTATGGGAGCGAATATTTCCGTAGAGGGAAATGCCGCTTTTGTAACCGGTGTGGAAGGATTTACCGGAGCGCGTGTGAGTGCACCGGATTTGCGTGCGGGTGCAGCACTTGTGATGGCAGGACTTGTTGCAGAAGGATATACTTATGTGGACGATATTCAATATATTGAGCGTGGGTATGAAAATTTTGCAGAAAAAATCCGTGGGCTTGGCGGTCACATGGAAAAAATAGATGCGGAAGATGAACGTGCCGTAAGGAAATTTAAAATGAAAGTTTCATAAGAAAGACGATAGAAGAGGGAACGCCGAGGGTATCCGGCGTTTTCTGCTATTATCCGATGAGTGAGAAAGGAGAATCATAAGTGAACGATAAAGTACAAGAGATTCTGAATGAGGTTGGTAAAGTAATTCGTGGTAAGGACGAAGCAATTGAGCTCGTGATGACAGCGATGTTAGCCAAGGGACATATTCTCGTAGAGGATGTTCCGGGGGTTGGTAAGACAACACTGGCGGTTGCTTTTTCCCGCGCGATGGAATTGACAGAGCGCCGTCTGCAGTTTACACCGGACGTACTTCCGAGTGATGTAGTCGGTTTTAATATGATTGGTGCCGATGGTGAGTTTCAGTACAAGCCGGGTGCGATTTTGTGTAACCTTCTGCTTGCGGATGAGATTAACCGTACCTCAACGAAAACACAGTCTGCTCTTTTGGAGGTCATGGAAGAGGGACAGGTAACGGTCGATGGTGTGACACGCCAGCTGCCAAATCCGTTTATCGTAGTGGCAACACAGAACCCGGTTGGTTCTGCCGGAACACAGATGCTGCCGGAATCCCAGCTTGACCGTTTTATGATTCGTATTTCGATGGGATATCCGACGATGGAAGAAGAAGTTCGTCTGATTAAAGAGCGTCAGGACATTAACCCACTTGATTTTATCCAGGAAATTATTTCAAAACGGGAACTGCTTGAGATGCAGGATCAGGTAAAACAGATTTATGTCGATGATAAAGTACTTACTTATTTATCGAAGATTGTGGATGCAACGAGAAACCACTCTATGATTACGCTCGGCGTGAGTCCACGTGGAACGCTTGCTCTTATGGATATGTCAAAGGCGCATGCGTTCGTTCAGGGACGTACCTTCGTTTTGCCGGAGGATATCAAACGTGTTTCTAAAGCAGTGCTTGCCCACCGCCTTTTGTTAAACGGTAAGGCGCGTATGAGCCACACGACAGAAGAAGATGTCGTTGAGGAAATTGTAGGGAAGATTCAGGTCCCTAAATTATAAGTAACAAGTGATACGATTCGGAAGGAGGAAATTATGACATTAGGAACTATCCTATACATTTTCCTTTTCTTTGTGAGTGTTTTCATTTCCATTATGTACTTGGAATTTGGTGCGATGGCACTGATGGGGCTGATGGTGACGATACCGGTCTGCATGTTTCTTTTTCTGCTTGTTTTGCGAAAGAGAGTCAGCGTGTCAGTCGATTCAAAAAATCCGCTGGCAGAAAAAGATGCCATTGATAAGCCGGCGAGAGCAGCCATTACGCTGTCGGTAGAAAACAAAAGCCATCTGCTTCCGGTGACGAAAGGAATTGCCAAGGTTCGTTATGAAAATCCGTTTTCCGGCGATAAAGGGAAGATGAAAATTCGTTTTTCCGTGGATACCGGGAAAAAGAGAGACCGTAGAATCCCGGTTGTTATGGACAACTGTGGAAATGTTTCCATCACGGTAGAGAAGGTACGAATCTATGATTATTTGAATATATTTGCGTGGACAATCGGGAAACATTTTGAGACGCAGGATGTTCTCGTCCTGCCGCCGACGAAAGAGATGTATCTTGGAAAAGACAAGTGGTACAACGAGACGAGTGCGGACAGTGACCGTTTTTCCACTTATAAAAAGGGAGATGATCCCTCTGAAATTTTTGACATCCGTGAGTATGCGGACGGAGATAAGATTCAGAGAATTCACTGGAAGTTAAGTAGTAAAACCGGTGATTTGATGGTGAAAGAGGGAAGCCTTCCTCTGATGAAAGAAATTCATATTTTTATTGATTTATGTGCGACCGGTACAAAGCAGGAAAGAAATGATAAAATCAACCGGTTGATTCAGGGTGTGTATTCCATTGCGATGTTTATGATTGAAAGTGGAATCCCACAGGCATATATTTGGTACGACAAGGTAAATGGTGTGATTCAGGAATATTCGGTAGAGCAGGAGGAAGAACTGTACTGGATGTTTCAGGAATTATTCCGCAGTAAAACAACGACCGAGGAGAGTGAGCTGATGGAGGCTTACGTCGACTGGGGCAAAGGCAGACTTTTAGAATCGGCACTGTATCTGACAGTGGCTGACCATGAATCCTTGGATTCCGGGAATCTGGTGCGCGACCGATTGGAAGTAATGGACTTACGAGGTGACGTAATTGAGGATCAGGAATAATAAACTGATTAATTTCATATTGGAATTCAGCCAGATTATGCTCGTATTTCTTGGTGTATATTCTGCGCTGATGTGTACGGCGTCGAGTCTGGATATGATTTATGACGGTAAATTGTGTTTACTCTTACTGTTTGCCGCCTCGATTGTATTTTATGGACTATTTACAGTGCTGGAGACATTCCGCAAGGGAAAACTTTACGGCTTAATCGGCATTACGATGTTCTTTTTGGCATTAGTGATTCGATTTAAGGGCGCACTGTTAAAGGGAATTGTGAGTGCGGCAAATAGTTTTTTGAAAGAATTTATGAACTATACCGGCACGAATGTATCTTTGTTGTCCTATGCGGATACGGAGAGTGCAAGCGCAAAATTCTGTACGACGCTTTTGTTGATTTTGATTGGTGTGTATTTTGTAGCACTGATTAGTGCATTTTTCTACCGCAGAAGACGTTCTGTGGTCTTTTTGGCAGGTACGATACCGTTTGTTGTTCTGCCGCTTGTGGCGGGAAGAATCGGACGTTATTTATATTTTTTCACCTATTTGGTTGTGGCGGTAACGATTATCGGAACGAGACATTTGCGAACCGATGCCACAGACCGAAGGATGCGCCAGAAACTGGCATTGATTTTGATGACAACCTGTTTGGTTTGCGGTGGCATTTTTTATTTATTTATTCCGCCTTCGAGATACGACAGGAATGTGGATAAGTTGTCTCAGGCAAAGAACAGTCTGGTGGCACTTTCGACATGGGACGGTGAGGATATAATGACCTGGCTGAAAGCATACTTTAACGGGGATGCGATTTCCTATGGTAAAATCGGAAAGAAAAGCGAAGTCAGTTATACCGGTGAAACAATGCTGAAAATATCCGGAGACATCAATTCCGACCATGGACTTTATCTCAAAGGCTATGTCGGTGATGTCTATGAGAATAACAAGTGGTCATCCATTCGCTCGGATGAAAACTTTAAAAAAGACTGGAAGGCGCTCGATGCGACCGGCGTCACAACAGAAAACTGGCATACGCAGTTAAGAAATGAACTGGGTGACGAGGAGCGGAGTGGCGAAGAAGAGGTTTGGAAGACTGGAACATTAAGGATTCGCAATCTTGCGTTTGGATATGGTAACTTTTTGGTGCCATGCCTTCCGACCGGGGCATATAAGAGCCTTACAAACGGACGCTCAACGGTGGATAAACCGGGAATTGATTACTCGGTAGAATATTATTTGCACTATCCTGCAATTTTGCGCACGGATGTTTTACTTGGTGAATCCCGTATGGCAACAGCCGACTTTTGGAGTTCAAATGAGGTTGAGCGGAGGAATTTAAGTGATTTTGCAAAAAAATATTATTTGCAGATTCCGGATTCCATGAAATCGGTTTGTGAAGATTTTAAAAAAGATTGCAAATCTGCCGGTTTGACGAAGACGTCTGACATTATTCTTGAAGCAAAGAGTTATATTACAAAAGATACGACGTATTCCCTATCGCCGGGCAAAACTCCTTCCGGTAAGGAATCCATTGAATACTTTTTAAAGGAAAATAAAAAAGGATATTGTACCTATTATGCGACGGCAGCCGTTATGCTGTTGCGCAGTATGGGAATCCCGGCACGTTACGTCGAGGGTATGTATGTCAGTAAAGATGAACTGGCAGCTGTCAAAAAAGGTAAAGAATTTGAAGTGCCGGATGAAGACGCTCATGCATGGGTTGAAGTCTTTGATGAAAAATATGGATTTGTAACCGTTGAAGTGACGCCGGGCAAAGGTGAGGATGATATGGCAGGAAGTGATTCTTCCAATGAAAACACCAATCCGAACCAGACTTCGAACGGAGCACAGACAGATTCCGAAAATCCATCACAGGAAGACGCTCCGAATGTTGCAACACCGACCCCTTCGGTGACACAGGAACCGGAAGAGAGCATGATATTTGATGATATCAAGCAAAACGACAAAAAATCCGGTGACAGTGGAAATGCAAACGGCACATCCAAAGGACGGATATGGTTTGTGATTTTAGATATTGTGATTGTGTTACTGCTCATTGCTGCGGCAATGGAAGCACAGCGGAGGATACGAGCTTACATGTTTAGAAAGAATATGAAGCAGAAGAAAGCAAAAAGGCGGATTCGTATGGTATATCTGCATTTGCTCCCGGTATTCCACCGCTACAAGCTTGCTTACCGCGGACAGTCGATGGCGCAGTTTAGCAGGGAAATCAGCAGGGAGATGGAACTTCCTTTTGAGGATGTGCTTGAATTTGTGACTTTGATTTTCCACGCAAGATTTGGTCCGGACACGATTACGGAAGACCAATTAAGAGAGTTCAAACGGGTTTATCACGAAATCCGCGCGAAAGCGTATCGTGATGCAAAGCCGATGCGAAAACTATATTATATGTATATCATGGTATTATAAGGAGGACAAGAACATGCTGAAAAAAACGTATGATAAAGTGTGTGAATTATTTGAGGAGGGAAATGGTTATCTGCCGACACGTACATTGCTTAACAACAAAATTACGACGATTCAGATTCGTACGATGCTGCAGGAAGGCAAGATTGAAAAAGTGTCTCACGGTAATTACTGGAACTTAATGAGTGGCAGAAAAAAACCAAAACATTACAAAATGTTAGAAGCCTGTATGACAAACAAAAAGGCAGTTATCTGCTCCTTGAGCGCATGCTATTATCACGGACTGATTAAGGAAGAGCCGGAAGCTTTGTATGTGGCAACAGCTCGTACCGACCGCGGAAATATGAAGTTAAACTTTCCGGTATCCCGTCACTATTTCTCTGTTACAACATTTGAAAATGATGTTTTGAATGTCAAAACAGGTGGCGGAAATATCCGCATTTACGATGTAGACCGCAGTGTATGTGACTGCATTCGTCTGGAGAAAGAAATCGGAAAAGAAACCGTAGAACTTGTAGTTGAAAACTACAAAAAGAGCAGTAAAAAGAGAGTAAACCATCTTTTACAGTATGCGGATCAGATGCGTTATGGCAAAATTGTCCGCGAATACCTCGGAACGGATGAGTGATGTAGATGGAAAAAGACGAAAAGAAAAAAGGTGCGATGCTCGACGAGGCTTTTCTGCAGAACTTAATGCAGAATGAGCAGGTTGAGCAGATTTTAGAAGAAGGCGAGGCGTTTCAGACATTGATGGCGTACTATCGGTGTGCCATTATGGAAGTAGAGACCAAATTTAAAGTGCTCAATACCGAATTTAGTCTCCGCTATGACAGAAACCCGATTGAGACGATAAAAACAAGACTCAAATCGCCGGAGAGTATCATTGAAAAACTTCACCGCAAAAAGATTCCGTTTTCTGCGGAAATGATTGAACAAAAATTGCATGATATAGCCGGAGTGCGCGTTATCTGTGCATTTCCGGAAGATATTTATGAGATTAGTGAATGTTTTTTGGCTCAGGATGATATTCGTTTGATTGAGAAAAAGGATTACATCAAAAACCCAAAACCAAACGGGTATAGGAGCCTTCATTTGATTGTGGAAATTCCTATCTTTTTGCATAACGAAAAACGAATGATGAAAGCGGAAGTACAGTTCCGTACAATTGCCATGGATTTCTGGGCAAGTTTAGAACACCGTATTTATTATAAAAAAGGACAGAATAACGAGACGCTGCGCAATGAGTTAAGGCAATGCGCGGAAGTGAGTGCCGCATTGGATTTACGTATGCAGAGTATCCGAAAGGAACTCGATGTGGACGATTGATCTCAAAAAATGCATAATTTCCTCTGTTTTCCACATACTACCCATACAGTATAAATATGGAAAAGCATGTAGAAAACAGGAGGAAAATTTTTTATGAAGGCAACAGGAATTGTACGAAGAATCGATGATTTAGGACGTGTGGTCGTGCCAAAAGAAATCCGGAGAACACTTAGAATTCGCGAGGGTGAACCGCTTGAAATATTTACAAACCGCGAAGGAGGCATTGTATTAAAGAAGTATTCACCCATAGGAGAACTTGCCGCATTTGCCAAAGAATATGTGGAGGCGGTTGCGCAGGTGGCGAAATGCACCGTGTGTGTGACAGACAGAGACCGGATTGTGGCGGTGGCAGGACCGGGAAAAAAGGACTATGCCGGAAAATCCATTCACCGTGAATTGTTGGAAGCAATTGAGGACAGACGGACGATTCTGGCAACGGATGCCGAACCGGACTTTAGCCAGGTAACAGAGGACGAGACAGAAGTATTTTCCGAAGCAGCGGCAACGATTTTAGCAGAAGGTGACGCTATCGGAATGGTGCTTTTACTGTCTCGCGACACAGAACGCATATTTGGCGACTTTGAGCAAAAAATGGCGATTTGCGGGGCAAACTTTTTAGGACGGCAGATGGAACCCTGATAGGCAAAATTTTAAGGTGATAACGCAGAAAAACCTTGACAATTACTACCAAAAAGGTTATATATAGATGTATAGGTTGTACAAATCTAGCAAATAATTTATTGAGGAGGATATAATCCATGAATAAGACTGAATTAGTAGCAGCTATGGCTGAGAAAGCAGAATTGTCTAAGAAAGACGCTGAGAGTGCATTGAAAGCATTCGTAGATGTTGTTACAGATGAATTGAAAAAAGGTGAAAAAGTACAGTTGGTTGGTTTCGGTTCTTTCGAAGTTGCTGAGAGAGCAGCAAGAGAAGGTATCAACCCATTGACAAAACAGCCGATGAGCATTCCTGCTTCTAAAGCTCCTAAATTCAAAGCCGGCAGAGGTTTGAAGGACGCTGTGAACGCATAATCTTGCGATTGTTATTATGGATTTTTGGAGCACTTTGCTATCGCATATAGCAGAGTGCTCTTTGTTATGCTTTGCCTAATGACGGATGAAACCGTGTGAGGCAGGACTTGACAGAAGAAGGGAGATTTTTTTATGAGACTGGATAAGTACTTAAAGGTATCCCGCCTGATTAAGCGCCGTACGGTGGCGAATGAGGCGTGCGACGCCGGACGAATTTTAGTGAATGATAAGGTGGCAAAAGCATCTTTAAATGTTAAGCCCGGTGACATCATCGAGATTCAGTTCGGAAACCGGAATACAAAAGTAGAAGTATTGAGCATAAACGAAACATACAAAAAGGATGAAGCCAAAGAACTTTACCGATACGTGTAATAAAACCCCCTGTGACAGCATATAGTGAGATAGATATGATGCCAGGGGGCTTTTATTATGTTGCAGGAATCTTCCCGGCCGGTGACGGCACATAAATTGGAGATGCAGAATCGTAACCACGTGGATTTGACCGGAATTACGGAAGTGGTTTCTTTTGACAATAAAGAAATTGAACTTGAGACCGTAGAAGGTGCTGTGCGCTTTGCGGGTGAGGATTTGCATGTAAAGCGTCTTACACTCGAAAAGGGCGAGGTGGAATTGGAAGGAAGGATTTGTGAGATTATCTATCATGAGTCGAGAAAGGAGAAGACGGCAGGGGGTGTTCTTAGCCGTTTGTTTGGCTGATGGAAATGATACAGGGGCAGCTTATGTATGTTGCCGCCTCCTTTGTGGAGGGTGTTTTCTTAATGTTTTTGTATGACTTTATACGAGCGTTCCGCATGAAAGTGAAACATGGCAGAGTGTGGATTCTGATTGAAGACTGGCTGTTCTGGTTATTGGCAGCTTTCTTTGTATTCCCCATGATTTTTACGCTCAATCACGGTTTGATCCGCAGTTTTTTTGTAATTGCTTTGACTTTGGGTGTTTTTTTATACCGAACCTTGGTAAAAACGCATGTACAAAGAGTAATTTATGAATTTTTTAGACTTATTTTTCGACCATATGTTTGGATTTTTAAAAAAATAAAAGGAATACAGAAAAAACACTTGAAATCGTGAAAGTCAGCGTCTATAATGGATTTATTAGTACTACAAGTATAGAAAATACAATTGTAGAATAATGTCGAGGGGATGGAGCCGTGAGAAGAAGAAAAAGAAGAAACCGCACCGGGATTTATCTGGTTATGCTGGTGGCAGCCTTGTTTGTTGGCACATTAGCGGTTCATGGTTATTCACTGCGTGCAAACTGTCAGAAACTTGCGACAGAGCAGCAGAACTTAAAAGATAAGAAAAAGAGTTTGAAAAAAGAACAGGAACAGATTAAAGAACAAAAAGAGTATCGTAAAACAGACCAGTATGTGGAAGATGTAGCGCGTGAAAAATTTGGACTGGTATATGATAATGAAATTGTGTTTAAGGCAGAATAAGAACGAAGACCATTGCTTAGGCAGTGGTCTTTTTTTGTCGAAAATTTCTTGAAAATACCCTTCCGATTTTGACATTTTTCTCTGTATGCTCTCTTTATACTGAGAGTGTTTAGAGAAAGACAAGGGGGCACGGATTTTGAAAGACAAGAAACAAAAAATATCTTTTGACAAACGATATTTGTTATTGTTAGTGGCAGGATTTTTGACCGGGCGCGTGTGGCTGTATGGAATTAATCCTTTTGGTGTGGCATTGTTTGCTGCGGTGGCAGCGGAGCGAAAGGGCAGGAAACTTTTGGCTCTTTTTGTTTTGGCAGGCATGTTTAGCAGCACAGAAGGACTTTCGCTTATTAAGTATCTCACGCTCTTTCTGCTTGTTCTGTCACTCGAAAAAATACAGGAAAAGTGGACAAGCCATACCGGACAGGCGGTGTATTTAGCACTTCTTACAGGCGGTTTAAATATGGCGGCAGGTATTTTAAACAGTATTCTTGCCGTAAATACATGGGAAGTATTCTGGCTCAGTATCCTTGAGAGTGTCATGGTATTTGCGCTTGCCAATGTGTATCAATGGGGTGTGCATTTTATTTTGTATGAAGAGTGGAATCAATTATTTAACAATGAGGAATTGATTAGCCTTCTTATCCTTGCGGTGACAGCACTGTATGGGCTGCCGAGGCAGGCGGATATGATTTTTTCCATTTCCGGAACACTTTCGTATTTCATGATTTTGTTTATGGGATACCGGTATGGGGCGTCGACCGGCGCCATTGCTGGGGCGGCGGGAGGAATTTTACTGGCACTTACCGGGGAAAATATGGTGGTTGTCGGCATATGCTGTCTGCTCGGTGTGTGCGCGGGGACGCTGCGTAAAATGGGACGTTTTGTAAGTGGCGGGCTGTATCTTCTTGTCGGTGTGCTGCTTGCTGTGTATTCATTAAAGGACTTGTATGGCATTATTGAACTGCGGGCAATGCTGTCGGCGGTTATTTTGTTCTTTGCCATTCCAAGGCGGGTCATTCACTGCGTGGAAGAAGACATACCCGAACGGGAAGAGGATTCTTTTGCCAAAGAGGATGTACGCGCACTTGCCAACCATCAGCTGGAAGACTTTTCAGATGCCTTTCGCCGGCTGTCCAAGAGTTTTGAAAATGAGATGGAAGAAAAAGGGTTGTCGGAAGAACGGCTAGAGGATATTTTTGCACAGTTATCTCGTGATACGTGCAACGAATGTATCAATTGCAAATATTGCTGGAACCGCCATTATGAGGAGACCAATGAAAGTCTGCGACAGATTTTGTGGCAGGTGGGGCAGGACGGAAGTGTAACGATGTCACAGATTAGTCCGGATTTTCAAAGACGCTGTATGCATCTAGATGAGTATGTGCATCAGGTCGAGGAGAGGATTGCCGGGGAAAATGTGAGACTTGGCTGGCATAACCGGATGTCAGAAAACCGCCGCGTGATGGCAGAGCAGATGAAAGAAATTGCAGTGGCGTTAAAATCGTTTACCATCAATTTGGGCGAGACAGAGGAACTTCCCAAAGAGCGAAAACGAAGAATTTTAGAAGAATTAAAAAAAGAGGGTATCAAGGTAGCACGTTTATCGGTGAAAAAAAGGGGCGGATATCTGGAAGTAATGTTTACCGGTGCCTGCCATGGCAATCATTGTTTGACAAAGACCGATGTTGCTCAGGCGCTGTACCGTGCGACAGGCATTATGATGTGTCCGGCAAGAGAGACAAGAAATGTGCTTTCTTCCACAACGGATACGATGTTTTTCAGACAGGACACGGTATATAAGGCGCTTACGGGGCTTGCCAGAGTTGCCAAAAGCGGTGAGAGTGTGTCTGGTGACAATTATTCGTTTTTGGAACTTTCGGGAACCGGTGAGCTTCTCATGGTTTTAACGGACGGCATGGGAAGTGGTGAAATGGCGGACCGCGACAGCAGCAATCTGATTGAGGCACTGGAATATCTGATGGAGGCGGGGTTTGAAAAAAAATCGGCACTCAGGCTTTTGAATACGCTGTTTGTTGCAAATTATGAGGGAAAATCATTTGCAACACTTGATATGGCGGCGATTAACCTTCATACCGGCATTTGTGAAATTATGAAAAATGGAGCGGCAACTACTTTTGTAAAGCGGGAAGGCGGAGTGGAGATGATTGCTTCCAGTGCGCTTCCGGTCGGTGTGGATTTGCAGGCGGAGCCGGATGTTGCCGTCGTACAATTGCAGGAAGGCGATATGGTTATTATGGTTTCGGACGGCGTGCTTGACAGTTTTTATGAGAGAAATATAGAGAGCGACAGTCAGGAGGAGATGGCGACACTCATTGACAGGCTTTACTGCAAAAATGCGAATGACATGGCAAACCAGATTTTGATGAACACACTGGCACACAGTACAAAAGAGGCGTCTGACGACATGAGCGTTTTGGTGGCCGGAATTTGGAATAAAGTTTGACGAAAAAAACGAAAACCGTTACAATAAATGCGGAGGATGAAGCCGTGAGAGAAGAAATGATTCGATATAGCGAAACGCACCACTTGTTTTCACCGGGCGACAAGATTATTGTGGGGGTGTCGGGTGGCGCTGATTCGGTATGCCTTTTGTATTTATTAAATAGTTTACGGAAAGAAATGAATTTGTCTCTATTCGTTCTGCATGTCAAACATGGCATCCGGGGAGACGATGCCGACCGGGACGCACAATTTGTGAGAGAGCTTTCAGACAAGTGGGAACTTCCGTGTTTTGAGGTTTTCGAAGATGTACCGGCGTATGCAAAAAAGTGGGGGATGAGTGAGGAGGAGGCTGGACGTGCATGCCGCTATGAGCAGTTTGAAAAATTGCGCAGGGAAAAAAATGCGGACTGTATTGCAGTGGCGCACCACAAAGAGGATCAGGCAGAGACATTTTTGTTTCGGCTGATACGTGGGAGTTCTGCCAGAGGCTTGGCGGCGATGTTGCCGAAAAGAGATTTTATTATACGACCGCTTCTGTTTGCCGAAAAGGGAGACATTCTTGCGTTTTTAGAGGAGAAAAAGATACCGTGGCGGGAGGATATTACGAATCAGGATACAGCGTATCAGAGAAACTGGATTCGGAAGGAGTTACTGCCACTGTTAAAAGAGAACTTAAATCCGGGTGCGGTAAGGCATATTGCGGATGCGGCGGATGACATTGGCAAGTGGCGTAAGTATATCCGCGAGCAGGCAGAGTGCGAGGCGGAACATGTAATTTTCCGTGAGGGAAAAGAAGTTCTGTTAAGGCGGGATGTGTGCCGGGGACTTCCGGAGGTTTTGCAAAAGGAGATTTTGTCGCTCTTTTTAGAGCAGGGAATCTCTGGCGTAAAAGATGTCACGAGAGCGCATTATGAGGCATTATATGAAAAAATTGCAGAGAAAGGAAACGGCACGTTTTCTCTGCCAGACGGCAATTTTGTCGTCTGTGATTATGAGCATTTCAGGCTTACGAAAAATAAGCAAAAAAAGCAGGAAAACGTTTGTGTGGAATGCGACATGGCATCCGGGAATATAGTGGAAATGGATGGTGTGTATTACCGCTTTCGTTTTGAGGTGGTGGCACGTGAAAAACTGGATTCAGAAATTCCACAAAAAGACTATACGAAATGGTTTGATTATGATAAGATAAATAGTAAACTGACGATTCGCAATCCGAGACCGGGAGATTTTTTTGTGCTTGATGACAAGGGGCATAAAAAGAAATTATCCCGCTACTATATGGACGAAAAGATTGCGAAAGAGCGTCGGGACAGGCAGCTTGTGCTGGCGGATGGCGCCCATGTGATATGGGCGATTCCAAATCGAATCAGTGCAGCCTGCAAAATAAATCAAAATACAAAATATGTTTTGGTTGTGACCAAAGAAAGGATACGTCATGAAAGAAGAAATCAACGTCTTGATTAAAGAAGATGAAATTGTAGCAAGAGTGAAGGAACTTGCTGAGCAGATTAACCGTGATTACGAAGGAAAAACACTTCATTTGATTTGCATTTTGAAAGGAAGTGTATTTTTTACCTGCGAACTGGCAAAATATATTACAGTGCCGGTTACGATTGATTTTATGAGTGTATCAAGTTATGGAAATGGTATGACCAGCAGCGGAAGTATTACGATTAGTCAGGATTTGATTATGAGTTTGGAAAACCGTGAAGTGCTGATTATTGAAGATATTGTGGACAGCGGACGCACACTTTCGTATCTTGCCCATATGTTAGAAAAACGTGGACCGAAAAGTTTGCGCATTTGTACGCTTTTAGATAAACCGGCATGTCGCGTATCAGAAGTGGATGTGGCGTATACCGGTTTTGAAATTGATGATTTATTTGTGGTTGGATTTGGACTTGATTATGCCCAGAAATACCGCAATTTGCCTTATATCGGAGAGCTGAAAATAAAGGAGGATTAATCCGATGAGAAAATGGAAAGGTTATGGCTTTTTTGTCGCGATGGCGGCAATAATTTTGATTGCCATGATTTCGAGCGATTTTATGTCCGGATGGACAGAGGAGAATTATACTTATACACAGTTTAAGGACGATTTGTCGAATCATAAAATACAGTCCGTTGTGGTGGGACAAAATGAGCAGGTTCCGACCGGTGAAATCCGTGTGACAATGAAAGACAGTAAAAAACATTCTTTCTATGCACCGGATGTGAATGTAGTTATTGAAAAATTAGACGATGCACATTTTACAAATGTAGTTGTCTCGGATGTTGAGACAACACCGTGGTATTTGGAGATTTTGCCATATGCAATAGGATTCGTCCTGATTTTTGTTTTGTTTACAATGATGACGAGCCAGGCGCAGGGCGGAGGCGGCGGAAATGCCAAAATGATGAATTTTGGAAAGAGCCGTGCGAGAATGACCGCACCGGATGAAAAATCAAAGACATTTGCAGATGTTGCCGGTCTGGTCGAGGAAAAAGAACAGTTAGAAGAAATTGTAGACTTTTTGGAGGCACCGCAGAAATATACGAATTTAGGTGCCAGAATCCCGAAAGGCGTGATTATGGTGGGCCCTCCGGGAACCGGTAAGACATTGCTTGCCAAAGCAGTTGCCGGTGAAGCGGGTGTTCCGTTCTTTAGTATTTCCGGTTCTGATTTTGTGGAAATGTTTGTCGGTGTCGGTGCTTCCCGTGTCCGTGACTTGTTTGCGGAAGCAAAGAAAAATGCACCGTGTATTGTTTTTATTGACGAGATTGATGCCGTGGCAAGAAGACGAGGAAGTGGTCTTGGCGGCGGACATGATGAGCGTGAGCAGACGTTAAATCAGATGCTTGTTGAAATGGACGGCTTTGGAATCAATGAGGGAATTATCGTGATGGCGGCAACCAACCGTGTAGATATTCTAGATCCGGCAATTCTCAGGCCGGGACGTTTTGACCGAAGAATCCACGTGGGTCTTCCGGATGTGAGAGGCCGTGAGGAAATTTTGAAAGTCCATGCGAAAAATAAACCGTTATCGGATGATGTAAATTTGGAAGAAATTGCACGTACAACGGCAGGATTTGCCGGTGCGGATTTGGAAAATCTTTTGAACGAGGCTGCCATTTGTGCCGCAAGAGAAAACCGCCCGTATTTGATGGACGAAGATATTCGCAAGTCCTTTATCAAAGTGGGAATTGGTGCAGAGAAAAAGAGCCGTATTATTTCTGAAAAGGATAAACGGGTTACGGCATATCACGAAGCCGGACACGCAATTTTGTTCCATGTTTTGCCGGATGTCGGACCGGTTTATACGGTTTCTGTAATTCCGACCGGACAGGGTGCCGGTGGTTATACGATGCCATTGCCGGAAAAAGATGAGATGTATCTGACCAAAGGTAAGATGTTGCAGGATATTGTTGTATGTCTTGGCGGGCGTATCGCAGAAAGTCTTGTCTTTGATGATGTGACAACGGGGGCTGTGCAGGATATCCGTCAGGCAACGGAGCGCGCTCGCGATATGGTTACAAAGTATGGTTTCTCGGATGAACTTGGTATGATTAACTACAGCACGTCAGATGATGAAGTCTTTATCGGCCGTGAGATTGGGCACGCAAAGAACTTCAGTGAAGGAACCGCTGCTGTGATTGACCAGGAAGTAAAACGAATTATCGAGAGCTGCCGTGAGAAGGCTACTAAGATTTTGAAAGAAAACCGCAAGGTTTTGGATAAATTGGCAGAGCTTCTGATTGAAAAAGAGAGAATCGGGCAGCAGGAGTTTGAAGCTCTCTTTGAGCAGAATGACGAGACAATCGAAGAAATGTAAAGATTCTTTGTGCAAATGTGCAAATGGGAGAAAAGTATTGGGCAAAACTAACAAAAGAATGGTGGAAAAAATGTAAACTTTGTGCACACTGTTTTTTGGTAACGTGTTATAGTAATACGCGTAAACCCCAATACATTATATAGTTTTTGCTACACCCCATAAGTAACAAAAATACCTTCTCCCAAAAGGACAGCATCGTAAGCTGTCCTTTTGACTTATCTAAAACAAGGATTCACGGCTTTTTAGCCGTGAATTTTTACAAATAGAAATAATTATGTTCGGAGGACAAAGCAATGGCTGACGGAACCCTTAATAAGAAAGCAATATTTAGTGATGGTACGGCTGATTTTGTTTCGCCATGTGAACCGCGTGTGTATGAGACCGTTACGATTCGGTGCCGCGTTGGGAAAGATGAGGCAGAATATGTGAAGGCAATGGTGGATGAAGTGCCTTATATTATGCATTTAGAAAAGTCAACGGAGTATTTTGATATTTATGCCGTATCATTTCTATTGGAAGATCATCCGATAAGTTATTACTTTAGGGTAGAAACGGCGAAAGAGACGTTGATTTGCAACCGTCAAGGAGTGGTTTCAGATGTCAATCCATATTTCAATTTCTGTCTGATTCCGGGATTTCATACACCGGACTGGGCAAAAGGTGCCGTGATGTACCAGATTTTTGTGGATCGTTTTTATAATGGGGATAAGACAAATGATGTTGTTGACGATGAATATACATATATTGATGAGCATGTGACGCAGGTGCGTGACTGGAATAAAATGCCGGCATCGATGGGCGTGCGTGAGTTTTATGGCGGCGATTTGCAGGGTGTCATGGATAAACTGGACTATTTGCAGGATCTTGGCGTGGAAGTTTTGTATTTGAATCCGATTTTTGTATCGCCTTCAAATCATAAATATGATACGCAGGACTATGATTATATTGATCCCCATTACGGCGTAATTGTCGAGGATGGCGGTGACGTGCTGGCGGCAGACGACAAGGAAAATGCACATGCTGAAAAATACATTAAGCGCGTTGTTAATATGAAAAATTTAGAGGCGAGTAATGCATTCTTTGCAAAATTTGTCGAAGAAGTACACCGTCGTGGCATGAAAGTGATTCTGGATGGTGTATTTAACCACTGCGGATCCTTTAACAAGTGGCTTGACCGCGAGAAGATTTACGATAAAGATGAGTCTTATGAAAAAGGTGCTTTTCTGCAGGAAGACAGTCCCTATCACGACTTCTTCTATTTTTACCCGGATGGAAGCTGGCCGGACAATACGCATTACGATTCGTGGTGGGGCAACGACACTCTGCCAAAACTAAATTATGAGGGATCGGAGCGCTTAGAACAATACATTCACGGAGTTGCGAGAAAATGGGTGGCTTCACCGTATTGCATTGATGGATGGCGTCTGGATGTGGCGGCTGATTTGGGACACACACCGGAGTACAATCACAAATTCTGGAAAGGATTCCGTGAGGCGGTCAAGAGAGAAAATCCGGAGGCAATTATTCTCGCGGAGCATTATGGAGACCCTTCTGCATGGTTAGATGGAACCCAGTGGGATACGGTGATGAACTATGATGCTTTTATGGAGCCAATCAGTTGGTTTTTGACCGGTATGGAGAAACACAGCGATGCGCGTCGCAGTGATTTGCGTGGGAATGCGGCGGCTTTCTTTGGCTCGATGACTGATTATGGGGCAAGATTTACGACGCCAAGTGCTTTGGTAGCGATGAATGAGCTGTCGAATCACGACCATTCCCGCTTTTTAACCCGTACGAATCATGTAGTTGGAAGAACCGCGTTTACCGGTCCTCAGGCAGCGAACTACGGCGTAAATCTGGCGGTTATGCGCCAGGCGGTACTGATGCAGATGACATGGGTCGGTGCTCCGACGATTTACTACGGTGATGAGGCTGGTGTGTGCGGCTGGACAGACCCGGATAACAGACGTTCTTATCCGTGGGGCAAAGAAGATCATGAGTTGATTCGTTTCCACAAGGAGATGATTCGAATTCATAAAGATTACGAAGTGTTTTCTACCGGAAGTTTGTTGTATCTTCATGCAGAGAATAATCTCATTGGATACGGAAGATTCAGTGAAAAGGAACAAGCTTTTGTTCTTGTTCAGGTGGAAGGCGAAGAACGCGAAGTGGAAGTAGATGTATGGCGTCTTGGTGTGGCGAATGGCAGCCGGATGGCGTGCATGATGTATACCTGTGAAGAAGGTTTTGACATGGCAGCGAGAATGTGCCGTGTTGAAAATGGAAAGGTAAAAGTTGAGATTGGTAAAAATGGAGCGGTGTTGTGGAAAACGCTCTCTATGTAGGGGGATTTGAAATGGAACAGAAAACAGCAATGAAAATATCGATGGTTAGTATTGTGGGCAATATTTTACTGTCACTGTTTAAGGCGTTGGCAGGAATTGTGGCGAATTCGGGTGCAATGATTAGTGATGCGATTCATTCAGCATCGGATGTGTTTAGTACAATTGTTGTGATTATTGGAATTCGGCTATCAGGAAAAGAGTCGGACAAAGAGCACCCATATGGACATGAACGCATGGAGTGCGTGGCGGCGATTCTTTTGGCAACGATTCTTGCAGCTACCGGTCTTTTTATCGGCTGGTCAGCGGTAGAAAAAATCACGGTACAGGATGATTCTGCACTTGCGGTTCCCGGTATACTTGCCCTTGTTGCGGCGGTTGTTTCGATTGCCGTAAAAGAGGCGATGTTCTGGTACACAAGAGCAGGGGCAAAAAAGATTGATTCCGGGGCACTTATGGCGGATGCATGGCACCACCGTTCAGATGCGCTGTCATCGATTGGCGCACTTGTCGGTATTGCGGGAGCGAGAATGGGTTATCCGATTTTGGATGCAATTGCGAGCCTTGTTATCTGTATTTTTATCGAAAAAGCGGCAATTGACATTTTCAAGGATGCGATAAATAAAATGGTAGATAAAGCGTGTGACGACGAGACGGAACACGAAATGTATGAGTGTGTTATGAAAAATGAAAGTGTTCGTGGTGTGGATTTGCTCAGGACGCGGACATTTGGTAATAAAATATATGTTGATATTGAAATCCGTGTGGATGGCAAACTGACTTTGTGGGAGGCACATGCGATTGCAGAATCCGTGCACGACTCGGTGGAAACAGAGTTTTCAAAGGTAAAACATATTATGGTTCATGTGAACCCGTGCTAGAATGACAAGAATCCGGTGAGCGGACTGGATGTGATTACTTACAGTGATGAAACGACAGACAAAACGGCGACAGTAAATGCGCTGGTTGAAAATAATACGGAAACTTTGGAAACGTCGTTCGACCAGATTGCTTTGTCTTCGAGAAAAATTATTATCACGGCAGGAAATGGTGTGCGCGTGTGCAAAGTGAAAGCGTATGTGGATGACATGACGAATCTGCAAAAACTATACGCACTTGCCAATTATATTAACAATACAACGCACTATCCGGGAGCCGGCTGCACCAAAAAGGATATTAACCCTACGTTCTATAATGACTTTTCCGTTGATGGCATTGGATTGTTTTACTATTTGTTCCCGATGCCGACATTAAACCGTGTGATGGATTTGCAGGGCGGAATAACCACATGTATCGGTGTGACAGTTGTGCAGAGAGCGGCAACGGAAGATTTGAAGCTGCCATATCTTTATGACTCATCGACCAAAACAGTTGCCGATGGAGAGGGCGTATGGCTTGCCGTTGGTTCAGCCAGCAGTAACCCAAGTGTCGGTTCCCATTATTCGGTTATTTACAAAGACGCAAACGAGCACAAATCTTTTGTCGGCTGTCAGGGCTTAATAGCGGACACAACCTGCGAGCAACATGGCTGCCGGGCAAAAGTGATTCAGTAAAAAATTTTTTGATGGTATTTCACGAAAATAAGTTTAATTGTGAAATAATGCAAACTAGGTTTTTGGTAATTGGAGAGTGATAAGTTATTGGAACAACTCTTTTTGCTTGATTTTGCCTAAAAGGTTGTATTTTCACCTTATTATCCAGCTTTATTCGGACAAATCACATGATAAATGCAACGTTTTCCGTTAATTTGATGCGTTTAAGTTGTTTTCGGCTGCGACTTCTTAAAATTCATGCAACTCTTTTTGATTTTTTTGAAGAATAAGGTTGCATATGTGTCTTATCCCAATTTGAAGAATTACTTTGTATCAAGGGTTTGGTGTAAATTTCATCGGATTCCAGTAAATCATCAAGAAAAGATTTGTGGAGAGTGGGTACAAACACGTGGGTATCAGGCATGCGTATTTTGCATGCCGATACCCTTACGCGTTTGTTTAGCGAGAGCGGCGCAAGAGGTTCGGGGAACCTCTGATCTGCGCGGACCGGAGTGGAACGTAGAACCACGAACCACAAACTTTTCTTGATGATTTACGGAAACCAAAAAATCTCCACCGCCCCCTTGACACATCCCCAAATATCTGCTAATATAAATCACGTTGAAAACTTCATAGCAACAGATGCGGGTGTAGTTCAATGGTAGAACACTAGCCTTCCAAGCTAGATACGTGGGTTCGATTCCCATCACCCGCTTCTTTTTTTACATTTTGCGAGGATTCACTCGCTTTTTTTTATATAGGAGAAGTCAGGAGGCTGTAAAATATGGTTTTATTAGTTGGAATCAATGCAAAATACATCCACACGACGCTGGCGGTCCGCTCACTGCAGGCAAATGCAGGGAAGTACCGGAAGGATGTAGAAATTGCGGAGTACACAATCAATCACAGAAGAGAGGAAATTTTTCAGGACATTTACCGCAGGAAACCGGAGGCGGTTGGATTTTCTTGTTATCTTTGGAACATTGAATATGTGATGGGGTTAGCCGGAGATTTGAAAAAAGTGCTGCCAAATCTGTTTTTATTCTTTGGCGGACCGGAAGTAAGTTATCATCCGGAGGAAGTGCTTGCAAAATACGAATACGCAGACCTTGTTATGGTTGGCGAGGGCGAGCGGACCTTTCAGGAATTTATGGCATACTTGGTGGATGGTGACAGAGAAATTTCATCTATAGACGGGATAGTATACCGAGACATCGGCGGATTACACCGTACTAAACCAAGACAGGGATTAGATATGGATGATTTAGTGTATCCTTATGATGACATGGAAACACTGAAAAACCGCATTATTTACTATGAAAGCATGAGAGGATGTCCGTTTTCGTGCAGTTATTGTTTATCCTCCATTGAGAAATCTGTGCGGATAAAAAGCCCGGAAAAGACAGAGAGAGAGCTTGATTTCTTTCTTGAAAACAAGGTGCCGCAGGTGAAATTTGTGGACCGCACCTTTAACTGCAACCACGCGTATGCCTACCGCATATGGAAGTATATTGGTGAGCATGATAATGGTGTGACAAATTTTCATTTTGAAATCGGGGGCGATTTGCTGCATGAAGAAGATTTTCTGCTCTTTGATACATTCCGCCCGGGACTTGTGCAGTTCGAGATTGGCGTGCAGTCGACAAATCCGGATACCTTAAAGGCAATCAGACGTACCGCTGACTGGGATTTGCTGCAAAAAAATGTAGCAAGAATTCATGTGCGCGGAAACATCCACCAGCATCTTGATTTAATTGCGGGACTGCCGTATGAGGATTTCAATACTTTTAAGAAATCGTTCTGCGATGTATATGCGATGAAACCGGACCAGTTCCAATTAGGATTTTTGAAAGTCTTAGATGGTTCCTTTATGAATGAAAAGCGGAACGATTACGAGATTCAGGCGAGCAGCCTGCCGCCGTATGAAATCTTTTCGACCAAATGGCTTTCCTATGAGGATGTTCTTTCTTTAAAAGGCGTAGAAGAAATGGTAGAGGTGTATTACAACAGTTTCCAGTTTACTGCATCGATGATTTATTTGGAACGCCTTTTTAAGGACGCATACTGTCTGTATGAGGAGTTGGCGAAGGAGTACGAAGAAAAGCATTTGTTTGAGCGTAAAATCAACCGGAGAGAGCGATATGAAGTGCTGTATGCCTTTGGAAAGAAACATGTGCCGGAAACAGACGCCGGAAACTGGCAGGAGATCATTACCTACGACTGGTACCGCAGAGATTTTGCAAAAGAAAAACCGACTTTTGTAAAGCCGGATTCAGAAACGCAAAAACGAGAGATTCGCGCCTTCTTTGACAGGGAGTGCGAAACACACCGTTATCTGCCCGGTTATGAGGGATATGTAACCAGACAGTTATATCATATGGTTTATTTAGGAGAATATACGGTAGATATTCAGAGACTTTTAAAAGATGGTACCCTGCAGAAAAAGGAACCTTATTATATTCTCTTTGACTATAAAAACCGAAATCCGCTCAACTATGCAGCAGCCGAACGGATTTTAACAATGGATGAATTTACCGGTACGCCATGAGTTTCTGCTCCAATGCCTGAATCAGTGCCTCTTTATGTGGCAGGGAGCCATCCTCGACATTGCGGATGAGTGCACTGATTTTTTCCGGTTCTTCCAAATGCAGATATATGTCGGCAAGACTAGTGTAATCGGTCATTTTTTGTGAGCCGTAGTGGAAGGCAAGCAAAAACGTCTGCTCCGCCTCCGAATAAAGACCGGCTTCGGTGCAGGCACGTGCCAGATTGGTCAATGCGAGGAGAAAATGATTAAAATTTTCATCATATTCGCATAAAACCTTGAAATTTCCTACGCCATATGCTAATTTTAAATCTGTATTCGAATATTCGGATAAATCGAGCATAGGACTCTTGATTATTTTCCGGATATGGTCGATATAATATAGTACGGACTCATTTTCTGTGGTAAACACAGGAAGTTCCGATTCTTCCACATGGAGAATGGGAAGATGGGAAATATCTTTTTTTCTTGTCTGGTTAGCCATGCGCTCCCGTTCCCAGAATGCGTCCGAAGCTTCTTTATCTTTGTTTTGGCTTTTGCGCTGTTCATAGAACATCCAAAGCACAAAAATGACAAAACATATTAAGAAAACAGGTATAAAATTCATAATCATTAGTTCCTTTCAGAAAGGGGGATATATATGTTAAATCGTAAAAAACAGCGTCTTGTTGCAGGTATTATCTGCGGTATCATCATATTTGCCATGTTAATTGGATTATTAGCCGGCATGTGATGATTACAGTGTAATACAAGTAAAAAAAAATCGCAAGTATTGTTAAAATTTTAGGTGAGGAGAGACAACATGAATAAAGCAAGAAAAGGTCCTGCCTTTTTAGTTATTTTTTTGATGCTGCTATTGATTGTGGCGTATATTTATGCGGCTTATCAGACGGTAAAGCCGGCGCGAGGTCTCATTTGCAATGGTGTATTCGTGGAAACCGTGAATGTGGGCGGTATGTCGGAAGATGAGGCAAGAACAGCTGTTGCGCAGTACCGGGATGAATATTTGCAGCGCACCGTGGAGGTGGATGTGAATGGAAAGACGGTCTCGGCAACGCTTGAACAGTTAGGCTACAACTGTGAAGTTGGTGATGTGATTGCGAAAGCAATGCAGGTTGGCAAGGACGGGAATCCGTTTACCAATTATGCAAAAATCCGGGAGATTGCTACAACTCCACTTGTATATAAACTGAAATATGATGCAAAAGAGAAAAAAATCCGCACCTTTGTTAATAAGAAGTGCAAAAAGAAATGTGCGAAAGCAAAAAATGCCAAAGTAAAACGGGAAAACGGTACGTTTGTTTACACCGATGCAAAAGAGGGTTCTACCATCGATGTTGACAGTACGGCGGCCCAGATTAAGAAGGCAGTGGAACAGGCAAAAAGCGGCGATGCCATACGTGTCAAAGCAGATGTTACGATTCAGGAACCGACGGTGACGAAAGATTTGGCGTCACGCTGTAAAGACAAAATCGGTTCTTTTCAGACGAATTTTAATGCCGGAAATGTAAGCCGTTCGAAAAATCTTTCCAATGCGGCAAGATTGATTAACGACCATGTTATTTACCCGGGAGAAACATTTTCCGTGCATGATACGATTTCTCCATTGACCGAGGAAAATGGATATTATGCGGCACCATCCTACAGTAATGGTGAAGTGGTAGATTCCATTGGCGGCGGTGTATGTCAGGTGTCAACAACACTTTATAACGCGGTGTTAAAGGCTGAATTGGAAGTCGTTGAGAGAAGCCCTCATTCGATGGTAGTCAGCTATGTAAAACCATCGATGGATGCGGCGATTGCCGGTGACTACAAAGATTTCAAATTTCGTAACGACACCGAAGTGCCGATTTATATTGAGGGTGGTGTGTATTCGGGAACCATTTATTTTAATATTTACGGGGAAGAAACCCGAAGTGATGACAGAGAGGTAACATTTGAGTCCGAGACGACCCAGACGATGCAGCCGGGGGCTGATAAAATCACATATGATAAGACGAAACCTGTTTCCTATACGAAAGTGACACAGGAGGCGCATGTTGGGTACAAGGCGGTGCTTTGGAAGATTGTCAAGGAAAATGGTAAAACGAAAAAGACACAGATAAATTCCAGTACCTATCAGGCGGTGCCGCGCTATGTAACCAAAGGGGCAGCAGAGGGTACACCTGCGGCATCGGGCAAACCACAGACAACAAAGAAAGCAACGAAAGAGCCGAAGGCAACGGCAAAACCAAAGAAGACAGCGAAACCAAAGGCAACGGTAAAACCGCAGGAAACAGCGGTGCCGGCAGCCGCAGAACCGACCACGGAGGCACAGTAGGGCTTTTCTTGTGGGGATAGGAGAGAACAATGGAAATAGGAAAAGTACCAGAAAACGTATTAAAGCGTTCAGTATTCAAAAAATTGACGGTGAAAAGACCGGAAGTTTTAGTTCATGCCGGTGTCGGTGAGGACTGTGCGGTATTGGCACCAACGGAGAATGCGCTTGTATTGTCGACGGATCCGATTACGGCGTCAGCAAAAGAGATTGGCACAATTGCATTTCATATTACGGCAAATGACATTGCAAGTTCCGGTGCGGAATTGGTAGGTATTTTACTTACAATTATTATGCCGCCAAATAGTGAAGAAGGCGAATTAAAGCAGATTATGGACGATGTGAGTCAATTAACTGCAGAATATGATGTGGAAATTTTAGGTGGACACACCGAGGTGTCGGCAGTTGTAAACCAGACACTTGTGTCGGTTACCGGCATTGGTCGAATTGCAAAGGATAAACTGGTTACGACCAAAGGATTAAAACCGGGACAGGATTTAGTTGTCACCAAATGGATTGGATTAGAGGGAACTTCCATTATTGCGACAGAATTTGAGAAGGAATTGAAAAAACGTCTGCCGGTTTCGATTGTGGATGAATCCAAAAAATTCGCTTCGCTTTTAAGCGTCGTAAAGGACAGTCGTGTTGCGATGCAGGTTGGTGTTTCAGCCATGCACGATGTGACGGAGGGCGGAATTTTTGGTGCCCTTTGGGAGATGGCAGAAGCATCCGGTGTGGGCCTGTGTGTCGATTTGAAGAAAATACCGATTCGTCAGGAGACAATTGAAATCTGTGAATTTTTTAATTTGAATCCGTATCAGTTGATTTCCAGCGGCTCGATGCTTATTGGCACCGACCACGGAAGCCAGCTTGTGGATGCTCTTGCGAAAGAAGGTATTCATGCGGCGGTCATTGGCAAGGCAGTAGAGGGAAATGACCGTGTTATTTTCAATGATGGTGAAAAACGTTTTTTAGAGCCGCCTAAGGCGGATGAATTATACCGCGCGTTTGATTGACCGCAGAATTGGAGGATATGATGCAGGAAGAAATGCAGGAAAAAATCTTACGAAACATTGCGAAAAACGGAAAACTTTCGACGGAAGATTTAGCAGCTATGTTAGCGGCATCTCCGGAAGAAATTGAAAAAGAAATGAATGCGATGGAAGAGCAGGGAATTATCTGCGGCTATCCGACTTTGATTAACTGGGACAAGACCGGCTGTGAGCATGTGACAGCGCTGATTGAAGTTACGGTTGCACCGGAGCGCGGCCGCGGATTTGATAAGGTCGCGGAGCGCATTTACCAGTTTGATGAGGTAGAAAGCCTATATCTGATGAGTGGAAGCGGATTTGATTTGACCGTTATTATCGTTGGAAAAACAATGAAAGAGGTTGCGTGGTTTGTCGCGACGAAGCTGGCACCGATGGAATCGGTTATGAGTACGGCAACACATTTTGTTTTGAAAAAATATAAAGAACACGGACTTTCTCTCGTAGCAGAGGAACGAGGTGATGAAAGGCAGTTGATTACTCCATGAGAAACCCATTGTCTAAAATGGTAACGGAGATGGAACCATCCGGAATCCGCCGGTTTTTTGATGTGGCAAGCACGATGGATAATGTCATATCGCTTGGCGTAGGAGAGCCGGATTTTGATACACCGTGGCATATTCGCGAGGAGGGTATTTACTCGCTGGAAAAGGGGCGCACGTTTTATACATCCAATGCAGGGCTTTTGCCTCTGCGCAAAGAAGTATGCACTTATTTGAAACGCCGTTTTGCACTTTCATATGATTCGGATGAGGTGATTATTACGGTTGGCGGCAGTGAGGCAATTGATATTGCTTTCCGCACGATGCTTGATCCGGGGGACGAGGTTATCGTTCCGGAGCCTTGTTTTGTGTCTTATGTGCCATGTATTACGATGGCAGGGGGCGTGCCGGTAAGACTTGCATTAGAAGAAAAGGATGAATTTAAACTGACAAAACAGAAATTGTTGTCAGCGATAACGGATAAAACAAAGATGGTTGTTCTGCCATTTCCAAACAACCCGACCGGTGCGATTATGACGCACGAGGAATTACAGATTGTTGCGGATGTAATTAAGGAACACGATTTGTTTGTTCTGTCCGATGAAATTTATTCGGAATTAAGCTATCAGGGCAACCATGTGTCGATTGCGGCAATTCCTGGGATGAAGGAAAGAAGTGTTGTAATTAACGGATTTTCGAAATCCTATGCGATGACCGGGTGGCGTCTTGGCTATGCGGTCGGACCAAAAGAAATTATAAAACAGATGATAAAGGTACATCAATATCTTATTATGAGTGCACCGACAACGAGTCAGTATGCAGCGATTGAAGCATTGCGAAATGGCGATGAAGATGTGGCGAAAATGCGTGAGAGCTACGATGAAAGACGCCGTTTTTTAGTGAAAGAACTGCGTGAAATGGGCATGCCGTGTTTTGAGCCGATGGGCGCATTTTATGTATTCCCAAACATCAGCCGTTTTGGTATGACGAGCGAGGAGTTTGCTAAAACACTTCTCGAAAAAGAACACGTTGCGGTAGTGCCGGGGTCTGCATTTGGCACATGCGGGGAAGGTTTTCTGCGAATTTCCTATGCATATTCCATTGAAGACTTAAAGAAGGCACTGGTTAAAATTCAGAATTTTATAGACACTATTTCGTAATTATGCTATTATTGAGATAAGATTGTGCAGAGGAGAGAGAATATGGCTACTTTAAATGCGGAACATATCAATCCTTTTTTGATGGCGGCGAAAAAGGTATTGCAGGACATGTGCTTTGTCGATGTTGCAATACAAAAGCCGATACTGAAGGAAGCAAAATTTGACCATGATAATTGGGTCATTATTATCGGCGTAACCGGGGAAATGCGTGGACAGGTACTGATTGGAATGACAGAAGAAACTGCATGTGCGATTGCTTCTAAGATGTGTATGATGGAAGTAAAGACGATTGATGATTTCGCGTCCAGTGCAATTGGTGAGTTGGGAAACATGATTATGGGAAATGCGGCAATCGTATTCTCATCAAACGGTGTTGGAATTGATATTACACCGCCGACATTATCTCACGGTGAAGTAAGTTTTACGAATAACTTTGCTAAGACTTTGTGCGTGCCGATGGTATTTGCAGACGGCAGTGGAAGTATTGATTTGTTCCTTGCACTCAGACAGGAAGATTAATATGTTAAATATTGTATTATTGGAACCGGAAATCCCTGCGAATACCGGGAATATAGGAAGAACCTGCGTGGCAGCCGGTGCCAGACTTCATCTGATTGAGCCGATGGGCTTTCAGATTAATGAAAAGCAGGTCAAAAGAGCAGGACTTGATTACTGGGATAAATTGGATTACACAATTTATGACAGTTATCCGGATTTTTTAGAGAAAAATCCGGGCGCCAAAATTTACATGGCAACGACAAAAGCAAAGCATATTTACAGCGATGTTTCATTTGAAGAAGACTGCTATATTATGTTTGGCAAAGAAAGTGCCGGAATCCCGGAGGAGATTCTGGTGGAGAATGAGGAAACAACGATTCGGATTCCGATGTATGGCGAGATTCGATCGCTCAATCTGGGTAATTCTGTTGCAATTGTTTTGTACGAAGCACTCAGGCAGCAGGGCTTTCCGGAACTCAATCCGATGGGGCATCTTCATCATTCTCATTGGCAAGATGGCACGGTATAGGAAACTGCAAAGGGAACTTTTTGAAAAAAGTTCTCTTTTTTTGCAACTTTTTCAAATGTTGAATCGTTATGTAGGTAGAAAGGGGAAAAACAATGATAGATGTGGCAGCCAATCCATCGGACGCGGTGGAAAAAGCCCTGGACTTATTTGGCAATGATATATTGCGGTTAGCCTATTCCTACATGAAAAGCAGGGAGGATGCGGAAGATATTGTTCAGGAGGTGCTGATTCGCCTTATGCAGTCAGCAGGAGTATTTGAAGATGAGAGTCATGAAAAAGCGTGGCTTCTAAAGGTAGCGTCGAATTTGTGCAAGGACAAGTTAAAATCGGCGTCCAGACAGAGGGAGGTGGCAATACCGGAAGGGTACGATGTGGCAGATGAGAAGCAGGAGCAAAAAGAAGAAAGCGATATTTTGCAAATCATATCACAATTGCCCGAAAAGTACCGGAGTGCCATCCATTTGTATTATTACGAAGAGTACTCCGTTAAGGAAATTGCAGAGATATTAGAGAAGAAAGAGACTACGATACGGTCTCTTTTGAAACGCGGGCGGGAGAAACTAGCGAGGATGCTTCCTCAGCAGATGAAAGGAGATGATGGTCATGCAGCAGGAATATAAAGAAGCAATGGAAAAAATTTCCCTTAGTGACAGCGATAAAAAGCGAATACTTGCCAATGTGAAAAAAGCCTGTGAAGAGTCGGAAGAAAAAGTGATTTCGATGGACGAATTTAAGAAAAGACCACGTTTCTCCGCTCGTCAAAAAGGAATGGCGGCTGCCGTTGCGGTACTTGTTGTTGCCATTACTGCCGTTGTATCAAAAGGATTTTTTGGAGGCAAATTAAAGAAACAGCCAAAGCAGGGTGAAATTGTAGCAAGCAGTGATGAAGAAGAGTGGCAGGAATTAGATTCCATTGAGGCAATTGCTAAAGAGACGGACTGCCGCACGTATAAACTTGGTAATGTTTCCAAATCATATCGTGTAAAAAAGGTTGAAGTCAAGAAAAAAGCAAAGCACGTAAAAATAACGTATCGGAATAAAAAGAAAAAAGACAAGATTCTCTTTGAGTACAAAGAGGAAGAAAATGCACCGGATGTAATTAGTCAGTTTACGGAGAAAAATGAACTGAAGAAGGAGACGGTGGATGATTCGGAAGTAACCATGTATGGTGATGAAAAATGTGATGCTATGACATGGCAGAAGGAATCCTGCACATTTGCTGTGAAGATGAGTACGGCGTGCAGTACCGATAAAGCAAAGAAAATTGTTTCGGGAACCAAAGAGGAAAACAAACCGGACAAAGATACCGATGCTAAGGTGAAAAAGGATGAAAAGCATATCGCAAGCAATGCGGTTGGCTGGAGTGGTAAGGAAAGCGAGTCCGATGATAAGGAGCGCAGACGTGTGCTCCGCAAGATTTATGATATGTACGGATTCCGCGTGACTGTTGAGGATCCGGCAAGAAAAGTGATTTACAAGGTAGTGGATGATTTTGAATCATTTAGTTTCCATTATGATGAACTTTCGGAGTTGGAAAATCAGCGGATTGTCGGATATGCCGGAGTTGATGGCTGTCCATCCGGTGTACTCGATGGCTTTGAAAAAATGCAGGACATTGAAGTGAATGGATTAACCATAACGTGGTATCAGAATAAGAAGGATGAATCCTTATTCTACTTTGTGAAACGCAAGGTTGCCATATCCCTTTTGATTAAAGACTGGTCCGGTGAAAATACGGAAAATATGCTCAGCGGACTCATTAGTGTAATCCGTATTTCCCTGGATGCTGCCCATGATGACAAGGGAGATAATAGTAGCTCGGATTCGGAAAATAATAGCGACAAGAATACAGATAATAATGACGCAGAGCCAACCGACAATGCTGACAACACAAGCAACAATGAAAGTGTAGAGGCATATCGTCAGGCAGCGCAGGATATTCAGTATGCGGTGGCAGACGGAAGTTTGAAAAAACTTTCTTCCTATATCCGCTTCCCATTAAGTATTAAAGGACTTGGTGTGACGGTTTCCAGTGCAAAAGAGTTTCAGGCATTGGATTCGTCAAAGATTTTCACCGGTGAATGGGTAGATGCGGTAGTATCGTATGATACCGGTAAGATTAAGAGCAGTACAAAATCCTTTACAATGGGAGATGGCAGCCGCAAACTTGTGTGCCAGATAAAAAATGACTCCGTTGTAATAACGGAGCTTCATGTAAACAGTGATGAGGTGCAGCCGGATACTGAGCCGACTGACTCCCCATCCGAGGAATAATCCCCTTTTATTATGCTTTTGGTAAAGTAAATACAAATTCAGAACCAACGCCTACAGTGCTGACAACGTCAATTGTCTGCTTGTGGGCGTTTATGATTTCCCGGCAGATGGCAAGCCCCAGTCCGGAGCCTAATTTGTCTTTGCCACGGGATAAATCGGTTTTGTAAAAACGGTCCCAAATCAGATTTAGGTCCTCACGCGGAATCCCGATGCCGGAATCCTTTATCGAAATAAAAACTTTTTCCCCTTTGGTAAAGGTATGCAGGCAGATTTCCGATTCTTCGTGGCTGAACTTAATTGCGTTATCACAGAGATTTCTAAGAACCTGTAAAATCTTTTGCTTATCGGCGTAAACGAGAAGTTCTTCCGGCTCACAGAAATCGTAAGTGAAGGTGATTTGCTTATTGGAAGCTGTTCCTTCCAGACTTTCGCAGGTCATTTTGACTGCTTTGTGAATGTCGAATGATTCCTGCTCAAGCATAATATTGTCGCGGTCGTAGTTGTTCATATCAATTAAATTTGACGTTAATTTTGTCAGCCGCTCGGTTTCATACAAAATAATATCTAAATATTTTTCCTGATTATCCGCCGGAATCACGCCATCTTTCATCGCCTGAACATAACCCTGAATACTTGTTAAAGGGGAGCGGAAATCGTGCGAAATGTTGGAAATAAATTTTCGCTGGTACTCATCAAATTTACTGAGTTCTGCTCCGATAACATTCAGTGTTTTTGCCAATTCGCCGTATTCGTCTTGAGATTTAATGAGAATCGGCGGATTTTCGTGGTTAATCGAGAACTGGCTGGCACCTTTACGCAGTTTGTGCAACGGGCGTACATTGAAAACGTAAATGAGCAGGAACACAAAACCGACAATTGCCATAATCAGATAGAAAAAGGTTGTTAATATATTGGTGTAATATATGGCACGATTGTTGATAAACTGGTTCGGCTGTGCGAGAACAAGGTAGCCGTTTAAGTAGGCACTCTGTTCCATTGGCAGAATGACACAGGTTGAATTCTCGGACAAGAGACCGCTGAGTGTCGTGTCTTTAATCACGTCTTCATGAAGGAAAGAGGAACTTCCCTGATAGATATTATACGTTTTTTCCGTGTCTGTGTTGAGAATTACATCGCCATCGCTGCACACAATTAAGATTTCTGCTTCAGCGGCTTCGGACGCCATTTTCAACTGGTCCCGTAACGATAAAATGGTCGTTTTTGTATAGCGCTGTTCATTGATGTGCGAGCCAAGCAGCGTGATTCCGACACTGCGGAGATTACTAATGCTTTCGGACTCAACACGCTCCGAAATATAGTCGCGTCCAACGGTTGTTATCAGGTAAAAAGTGATGGCAAACAGGACGAGATAAAATGCTAATAACTTTCGACCGAGGGTCGTCTTTAAGTATTTTTTCATACGAAGTCTCCTATGCGTTTACTTCAAATTTGTAGCCAATGCCCCATACAGTCGTAAGGGACCATACCGGGTTTTCAGTTAATTTCTCGCGGATTCGTTTGATATGAACATCCACGGTTCGGGTTTCGCCAATGTATTCATACCCCCAGATTTGGTCTAAAAGCTGCTCTCTTGTAAATACCTGATTCGGATGAGAAGCAAGGAAGTACAACAGCTCCAGCTCTTTTGGCGGCATTTCAATTGGTTTTTCGTGGTCTGTTACGGAATAGTTTGCAAGGCTGATAACAAGACCATTGTAAGTTACGACATCTTTCGGCTCGTCTTTGGCAGCGGAAGCCACTCTTGCCTGCTGGTTGTCGAACCGGCGTAAAACGGCTTTCACGCGTGCCACAACTTCTTTTGGCTCAAATGGTTTGATGATGTAGTCATCCGCGCCAAGTTCAAGTCCCAACACTTTATCGAAAGTTTCTCCCTTAGCAGACAGCATAATAACCGGTGTCGTATACTGCTTGCGAATCTCGCGCAGTACGTCATAGCCGTCAATACCGGGCAGCATGATGTCGAGTAAAATTAAGTCCGGCTGAAAACTTTGGTGCTTTTCCAAAGCGGTTTCGCCATCTTCTGCAATTTCACATTGAAAACATTCTTTTGTTAAATACAGTGCGATTAACTCTGCAATATTGGCATCGTCATCGACGATTAGAATTTTTCTTTTTTCCATAAATGATTCCTCTTTCTTCTGTTTGGATTTATGTGTCTTTTATCACTTAAATTCAACTACAGTTACACCATATCCGCCTTCCCCGTATTCTCCCATGCGGTAACTTTTGACGTACTTGCTTTTTTTGCAGTGGTTTTGGACAGCGTTTCGCAGGGCACCGGTGCCGACTCCGTGGATGATGGTTACCTGATGGAGTTTGGCAAGGTAGGCGTCATCTAAATATTTGTCAAGCAGAAAAAGGGCTTCGTCCACCGTTTTTCCGATTAAATTAATTTCCGGTGAAATAGTCATTGCCTTTGCCATTTTCATGTTTCTTGCATGGGTAATGGATGCTTCTTTTTTGGCAGCTTTGGTTTCCTGCTCCAAAAGTTCTAGGTCGCTTACGGAAACTTCCGAGCGCAAAATGCCCATTTGAACAAAACATTTTCCTTTGCTGTTTGGAAGCGTGCTCACGGTTCCTTTAATACCCATCGAATGAACCATAACAATGTCACCAATCTGCAATTTGTCCGGTGCTTTCTTTGGTGCCTTTTTGGTTCCCTCTATCGTCAGTTCGCTCTCAGTTTCGTTGAGCGCTTTGCGCAGGTTTGCACGCTCTTTTTCCATTTCTTTTGTCATGCCGGAACCTTTCATCCACTTGTTGTACTTGCGGATGGATTCGTCGGCGGTGTCCTTTGCCTTCTGGATAATCTCGTGGGCCTCTTCGTTTGCACGGCGTAAAATTTTATCCTTGGCGGCATCAATCCGCTCGTTTTTCGCCTTCATTTTATCACGGAAATGCTCTGCCTCTTCGCGGATTTTTTTCGCTTTCTCGCGCTCTTTTTCAGCGGCGGTTCTGGCATCTTCAAGTCCGGTGACAACGTCTTCAAAACTGCGGCTGTCGGAGTCGACAAGTTTGCCTGCTTCATCAATAATTTCTTTTGGAAGTCCTAATTTTCCGGATATTGCGAACGCATTACTTTTTCCCGGAACGCCGACTAACAGCCGGTATGTCGGCTGCAAAGATTCTACATCAAATTCACACGAAGCGTTTTCTACGCCATCGGTGGACAGGGCATAAATTTTTAATTCGCTGTAGTGCGTCGTAGCCATAGCGGTTACATTTCGGTTATGCAGATTATCTAAAATCGCAATCGCGAGTGCGGCACCTTCCGTTGGGTCGGTTCCGGCGCCAAGCTCATCAAAGAGTGCCAGTGTCTTTTTGTTCGCACGTTTCAAAATATAAACGGTGTTTACCATGTGGGAGGAGAATGTACTCAGACTCTGCTCAATACTCTGCTCATCGCCGATATCGGCGTAAACTTCTTCGTATACGCGCAGATGCGAGTGGTCATATGCCGGAATGTGCAGACCGGCCTGTCCCATCAGAGTAAATAATCCAACCGTTTTTAACGATACGGTTTTACCACCGGTATTTGGTCCGGTGATAATCAGTAAATCATAAGTTTTTCCAAGTGTCACATCAATCGGTACGACTTTATCTTTTGGAATCAGCGGGTGGCGTCCCTTTTTAATGTGGATGTAATCCTGGTCGAAAAGCGGTTCGCTTCCCTGCATTTTTTTGGAAAGTTTTGCCTTTGCAAAGATAAAGTCAAGTTCCGCAAGCAGTAACACGTTTCGCTGTAAGTCTTCAGCGTATGGCGCTGCAAGGGCGCTTAACGACGCCAGTATTTTTTCAATTTCTTCCTGCTCTTTCATACCCAGTTCCGCAAGCTCATTGTTTAACTGCACAATTGCCATCGGCTCAATGAAAAAGGTCGAGCCGGTCGAACTCTGGTCATGAATCATACCCGGAAAAGTGGATTTATATTCCTGCTTAACCGGCAGACAATACCTGCCGTTTCGCATGGTGACGATGTTGTCACGCAGCATGGAGCCGGATAGATTCATAGTTGCCGTCAATTGCTCGCGTACTTTATCGTTCGTAGTTTTCATGGCACGGCGAATTCGTTTCAATTCGGAACTCGCATCATCTGCCATTTCTTCCGGACTCAAAATGCAGCGGTTGATTTCCAGACGCAAATCCGGCAAATCCATAAGTGCACCAAAGCGTCCCGAAAGTGCATCTTTCAAATCTTCAAACTTGGCATTATAAGCGATGGCTTCTTTGGCAATCTCTAAACAGCGGGCGATGTCAAGAAGTTCACCCATGCCAAGTACGCCGCCCTTTTCCAGCGGCACCAGACTTGGGCGAATATCCGTTAGCCCGTGAAATGGCAGACGTCCCTGCTTCAAAAGACGCATGAGCGCGTGCGAAGTTTCAGTCTGCCAGCTAATGATTTCTTCCCTCCTTGACGAAGGCAAGAGGTGCCGTATGCTTTCCTTCGCAAGCGGTGTGTCTGCCTCCTCAAGAAGCATGTCAATGATTTTATAATATTCAAGTGTTTGTAATACTTTTTTGTTCACAATGGAAACTCCCTTCGTGTAGTGACGCAGGGGCTGTGTGGTTTGCTTTCCTGCATTGCTATTGTACAATATTTGGTTTCTGTTTGTAAAGGGAGCGTTGCGTTTTTTGGGGGCGTAATTCAGCAGAAAGCTTTGTGTTTCGTGGGCGCTTTCGCTAGACAAACGCATAAGGGTATCGGCATGTTAAAGACACATGCCAGATACCCATGTGTTTGTACCCACTCAACACAAAGTTTTCTGTTGATTTACAGACACCAAAAAACTTGGCAACGGTTCTGATGGATGAAGGGGAGGTTGTTTTGGGGATTGGTTTGCGGTGTGTGTTTGGGCGAGACGACGTGGCTTTATGGGGGCTAGGCAACTCTTTTTCTGTGATTTGCGCTATAGGGTTGCATTTTGATGCGTTTTTGCCCTGAAATTCGACCTTATCAAGGAAAATTACGAGGTAAATGCAACGTTTTCCGCAAATTTTTGCCTTAATGGTTGTTTTTGCTGGAAAAGCATGCAACTCTTTTTGTGCTTTTCGAGGGAAACGGTTGTTTATGGGGGGAGGGGCAGTGGCTTGGGTTAAGCGTTTGCTGCGGATTTTATTTGGATTGCAGTAATTTAGGAGAAAAACTTTGTGACGAGTGGGTTTTGAGTGCGTCGGTATGTGGCACTGGTAGTTTCAGTGCCCATACTGCTACGCACTCAATTAACGAGAGTGCCCACGAGACGCAAAGCTTTTCTCCTAAATCACGGAACCCAAATAAACCACCAAACTCCATCTTGAATAATTCCACCAGTTGTTTTACAATAGAGTCATGAATACACAAACACGAAGAAAAATGATTGCAAGTTTCATATTTGTCATTCTCGTATGCGGCGTCCTTTTTGACCATGTGCCTGACCGCACAGTCATTTCGCAGGGCTTTTCGAATACGATTTCTTCGGATGCGCGGATTGATGGCTCCGGGATTAAATATGCCATCCGCGGCGAGCGTTTTTCAGAGCAGACGCCAATTGTCTGTCTGCTTCGCAGCACTGCAAGAAATACCGGATATTTATCGAGAACACCGCTTGTTTTAACCGGTTTTGGTTCTCTTATATTTCTCGCTGTATTAACAGCACTCTTATTACATCTCTATGCGAAAGGGCACGACACAGGCAGCCGCCTGCGCATTTTACGATGGCTCTTTCGGACGGACGGAAAAAAACGCACCTTCCATATTGGATAATTGAATAAAGATGGTTTGTTCTTTTGCTGTAAATCTGCTATTTTTTCATGTCATGTCTTTGATTTTTGGCAAAAGGACGCGGGCTTGTTATGTCGAAAATTAAATATGGAGGAAAATGATTATGTTGGGAACAATTTTTTTGAATGTAGTTATTTTTATCGGAGGCGCTTGTGGTGTACTTAGTTGTTTATACATGGTACTGTCGCTGATTGCTGTCCTGTTTTACAAGGTTTTCAGACGAATCCGTTTTGGAATTTCATTGTTTGATTAACTGAACTTGGTGAAAAACACCTTGCTTGTTCCCTCCTTTTCTATTATTATGGTATCAGGGTCGAAAAGTTAGCAATCCGGATAACATAAGTTATAAGTTCTCAAAGTCAAAAGAGCTGAAGTTAAGGAGGGAACATTTTTGAAAAAATGGATGCGATTCGTGGGGGTGCCTTTTTTAGTGGCAGGAATTTTTGGAATGATGATAGGACCAAATGTAAACGTGTCCGCCGACGAGCCAACGGCGGCTTCGGGTTCTGGCGTGACAATTGAAACACCGGCAGAAACTCCGCTTGGTGCGGCGGTTATTACAGCGGCAAAAAAAGCGTCTTCATTAAAACAGGTTACGATTACATGGACGCAGAGCGGAGAGGCACAGGGTGCCGTCATTTTTAGAAAAAGCGAGAAAAGTGATTTTGCAGAAATTGCGCGGATTTCGGATGGTACGCCGGGAAATAAAACGTATGTGGACAAGTCGGTGAAAGCAGGAAAAACTTACATTTATCAGGTCTGCGTGTTCCGTACACGTGCGGATGGTACGACACAGGTGCAGACAGGGGCAAAAACGGCATCGGTAAAATTGGTGCCGGGGAAAATTAAAGGGCTTAAGGCGAAAAAAAGAGGAAGAAAAATTGTGGTAACCTGGAAGAAGACCAAAAGTGTTTCCGGTTATCAGGTTTATACGAAAGTGTTTGTAAAAGGCATTAAGACAAAGTACAGCAGAGCAAAAACGCAAAAAGGGCGCAGCTACAAGCGCGGCATGCTTGTTCACGGCATGAAATACGGCTTTATGGTGCGTGCTTATAAAAAGGTAAATGGCAAAAAAATCTACGGACCATTTACGGCTGTGAAAAAAAGATACTAATATGAAATGGAGATAAAAAAATGAATTATTTGAAGGATTACCGCGAGGGCGAAAAGTTTGTTGGCACGTATTTGTGTAAACAGAAACAGATTTTGAAAACAAAGGCAGGAAAAACGTATTATTCCCTGACCTTACAGGATAAAACGGGAACTGCAGACGGAAAAATCTGGGAGCTGAATAATGGCATTGCCAATTTTGAGCCAATGGATTATATTCACTGCGAAGGAATGGTAACGAGTTTTCAGGGAAATTTGCAGATGAACATTTCCCGCGTCCGCATCAGCGACGAGGGCGAATATGACCCGGCGGATTATGTGCCTTGCACGAACAAAGATGTCGGAGAAATGTTTAGCCGCATTTTGAAATATGTGGCAAGTGTGCAGAACAAATATCTGCGAAAAATTTTGGAAATGTATTTTGTGGAAAATAAAGAGTTTGTCGATGCATTTAAGAAACATTCGGCAGCGAAGAGTGTTCATCATGGATTCATGGGCGGACTTTTGGAGCATACGCTCAGCGTCACGGACATGTGCCAGTATTTTGCGGAGCATTACCCAATGATTCACAGAGATTTGCTTATCACAGCGGCGTTGTTCCACGATATGGGAAAAATTCAGGAAATTTCGGATTTTCCAATGAATGACTACACGGATGACGGCCAGCTTCTCGGGCACATTTACATTGGCGCACGCTGTATGGAAAATGCGGCAGCACAGATTCCTAATTTCCCGCCAAAATTGAAAAATGAACTCGTTCATTGTATTCTTGCGCATCATGGCAAGATGGAATTTGGTTCGCCGAAAGTACCGGCGATTATGGAGGCAATGGCGTTACATATGGCGGATAACGCCGACGCGAAATTGCAGACTTTGACGGAAGTATTTACTCAGGCAGGCGACAACATGGGATGGCTTGGTTTCAACCGCATGTTTGAGAGCAATTTGAGAAAAACTTCAGAGGAGTAATGGACTTGGAAAAGAAGAAATTGCAGTTTAAGAAAAATGATGAAATTGTCATTACGATTGAAGATTTAGGAAAAGACGGAGAGGGTATCGGTCATGTAGATGGCTATGCCCTTTTTGTAAAGGGTGCGCTTCCGGGCGAAAAGGTTTTGGTGCACCTGATGAAATTAAATAAAAATTATGGCTTTGCGCGCTTGGTTGAAATTTTGGAGCCGTCAAAGGAGCGCATGACGCCTTCGTGCCCTTCTGCATCCTTGTGTGGCGGCTGTACGCTGCAGCATTTTTCCTACGAAGGTCAGCTTGCCTTCAAAGAAAAGAAAGTAAAAGATTGTCTGGAAAGACTTGGCGGTGTGGATTTATCTTCTGTCACATGGCTTCCGATTTTAGGAATGACGGGCGAAAATGAATCCCCGTGGCATTACCGCAACAAAGCGCAGTTTCCGGTTCGTGAAGATGAAAATGGAATCCCGCAGACCGGCTTTTTTGCCGGACGGAGCCACCGCTTAATCCCTGCTTCGTCATGTGCCATTCAGCACCCGGTAATCAATGAAGTTGTCGAAACCGTAATGGATTTTCTGCGTGCGTATGGTATTTCTGCCTACCGTGAGGAAAGCCACAAGGGACTCGTGCGCCATATTTATGTGCGCCGCGGCTACCACACCGGACAGATTATGGTGTGCCTTGTTATAAATGGAAATGAGCTGCCGCACGCCGCAGAATTCATTGCACGTCTTCGAGAGGTTGAGGGAATGACAAGCATCTGCCTCAACCTCAACACAAAGAAAACGAATGTAATTCTTGGTCCTTCCACAAAACTTTTGTGGGGCAGCCCTGCCATCGAGGACAAAATCGGCGGCATCCGCTACCAGATTTCGCCACAGTCCTTTTATCAGGTCAATCCGGTTCAGACCGAAAAACTGTATCAGACAGCACTCGATTTCGCTGATTTGCAGGGGGATGAGTGTGTCTGGGACCTCTACTGTGGCATCGGAACCATTTCTCTATTTCTCGCCAAGGCTGTCCCAAACGGTCAGGTAACCGGCGTCGAAATCGTTCCGGAAGCCATCGAAAATGCCAAGAAAAACGCAGCGCTAAATAATATTTCCAATGCTTCTTTTTACTGTGGTGCGGCAGAAGAGGTTGTTGCGGATATGGTTGCAGAGCGCGCGGCGTCAGGAGAAGGTCAAAGTGGCTCGCTTGCCGACGTCGTTGTTGTTGACCCGCCGCGCAAGGGGTGCGATGCGAAACTTTTGGATACGATTGCTGTCATGAACCCGGAAAAGATTGTCTATGTCAGTTGCGATCCGGCGACACTCGCCCGTGATGTGAAGGTACTGGGGGAGAAGGGGTATGAGGTGAAGAAGGTTCGGGCTTGCGATATGTTTCCGCAGGGGGGACATGTGGAGACGGTTGTTCTTTTGTCCCAACTGAAACAAAAGCCGGATGATTACATTAATGTCACAATTGAACTTGATGATGTGGATATAACATCTGCAGAGACTAAGGCAACATATGATGAGATAAAGAAGTATGTGTTTGAACATAATGCCGGCATGAAGGTTTCCAATCTGTATATTTCACAGGTAAAGAGAAAATGTGGAATTGAGGTTGGAAAGAATTATAATTTACCTAAAAATGAAGATAGTAGGCAACCACAGTGCCCGGAGGATAAGGAGAGAGCAATTGTGGAGGCATTGGAGCATTTTAAGATGATTCAGCAGGAATAAAAGGAGTTTGATAAACTTGAATTTGTGGAGAATACTGACTTATGAAAATACATATTATTGGTTGCAGTGGTTCTGGAAAAACCTATTTAGCAAATGCACTTTCAAAAAAGTATAATATTTCCTATTTCGACTTAGATGATATTCAATGGGATAATAACGCCAAAGAATATGGCAAAAAGAGAACGCTTGATGAACGAAAAGCGATATTACAAGAAATATTATATAATAATGATGAGTGGATAATTGAGGGGGTATATTATGCCTGGGTACAGCAAAGTTTTGATGAAGCTGATAAAATATATGTTTTAGATATGCCTGGTTATTTATATAAAAGTAGAATTATTATGCGCTCTATAAAAAGAAAATTGGGAATACAAAAAGGAAAAAGAGAAACTTTGAAATCGGTCTATAACCTTTTGAAATGGACTGAAACTTTTCAGAATAAAAATCTGAAAGAAATAAGAAGTATTTTAGATAGATATGATGATAAAGTTATATGGCTATCAAGAAAAAAAGATGTAGAGAAAATAATAAAGGCGGTATGATAACTTCCAGATTTGTATGTATGGTAAATCTAAACTGTATTTTAGCAATATTTCCTGAGTGGGGGCAGAAAGCGCCACCAAAATGATAAAATGGGGGCAAAAAGCGCCCCCCACATATAATAAACAAAGGGTTCAAGGGAAAAATCCCTTGCTAGAACGGCATTTGGATGGAGACATCTCTAATGCGTATCTAGCCGTCGCTGGGGACTGATATATAAGAAGGAATATTGTTTAAGCAGGAAAAGACATAGAAGACTCTGACTATATCGCAGGATATGTGTCTTGAAAGAATTGATTTGTGATAGATAGAAATATTTGAAAACTACCATTCAGTAAAATCTATTCCATTTTAGTAAGTCTTGAGATAAAATATGTTCTGTGAATTATTCACAAGATAATATTTTAAGGAGGCTTGGCAATGAACAAGGATTTTGAACGCTGCTGTAGCTTTCTTACAGACATGATTATTAAATATGCACCAGAGATAAAAGAAGAAGTAGAGGTGTGTATGATGATCAAGGATTCAATTGATGACGAGAAAGTAAGCAGGCAGAAACAATTTGACCGGTTCTGTTATTACTTAGGTGAGATAAAACAGCTTCTGGACAAAAAGGCTGCATAGGCAGCTGGCATCCTGTAGATAATATGCTACGGGATGTATACATATATTACAGGACTTCATTCATAAGAGTGGAGTCTTTTTGTTTTATTCTTTCATCTTGGAAAAAGTTTTGGTTGAACAGAGGTTGGAATGATGATAAAATTCAGTTGGGACAATAGCGAACGCATGCGTTCACATTTCATAACTAAGAAGTAATGGATTGGAGAGGTGCTTATGGCAGATAAAATTGGAACCGATGAATATGGGGAAATACTTATATATCAGACTGATGATGGGCAGACAAATATAGAAGTTAAAATAGAAGATGATACAGTGTGGCTGACACAACAGCAGCTTACTGAATTATATCAATGCAGTAAATCAAATATAAGTGAACATATAAAGCATATATTCGAAGAAGGGGAGCTGGATAAGGATTCAGTTGTTCGGAAATTCCGAACAACTGCAGATGATGGAAAAACATATAATGTTACTTATTACAATTTAGATATGATTATCTCTCTTGGATACCGTATTAAATCAGTGATTGCAACAAGATTCAGGCAGTGGGCAACAAAGCGGTTAAAAGAATATATGATTAAGGGATTTACGATAGATGACGAGCGTTTGAAAGGAAATGGTGGAGGAAATTACTGGAAAGAGTTACTTGACAGAATCAGGGATATAAGATCTTCAGAAAAGGTCTTGTATCGTCAGGTTCTTGATTTGTATGCTACGAGTGTAGATTACAATCCTCATAGCGAAGAGTCTGTTAGATTCTTTAAAATTGTTCAGAATAAACTTCACTATGCAGCACATGGTCATACTGCGGCAGAGGTTATATATCAACGTGCTGATGCACAAAAACCATTTATGGGACTTACTTCATTTTCAGGTGAATTACCAGCATTAAAAGATATAGGAATTGCAAAAAATTATCTGGATGAGAGTGAACTAAAAGTATTAAATAATCTTGTATCTGGTTATTTTGATTTGGCAGAAATTAATGCAATTGAACATAAACCTATGTACATGGATGATTATGTAAAGCAATTGGATAGTGTTTTGTCATCAGGAAACAGAAAGCTTTTAACTGGTTCCGGTTCTGTAAGTCATAAACAGGCGTTGGAGAAAGCAAAGTCAGAATACAGAAAATATCAGGAGATTACTTTGACACCAGTCGAAAAAGCATATCTTGAAAGCATTAAAGAGGTTTCCAAGGAAGTAAAAAGGAGATAACATCTGATGAAAAAACAGCAGAAATGTTACATATATACAAGAGTTTCCACTTCCATGCAGGTAGATGGTTACAGTCTTGATGCACAGAAGGACAAGCTTAGAAAATACGCAGAGTATCAGGAAATGTCTATCGTCGGGGAATATTCTGATGAGGGTAAATCTGGCAAAAGTGTGGAAGGCAGACCACAGTTTAAGCAGATGCTTGCGGATGTAGAAAGTGGCAAAGACAATGTTGATTATGTGCTGGTATTTAAGCTGTCACGATTTGGAAGAAATGCTGCAGATGTTTTATCGTCATTGCAGAAAATGCAGGATTATGGAGTTAATCTTATCTGTGTAGAGGATGGGATTGACAGCTCTAAGGATGTCGGGAAGCTGATGATATCTGTGTTATCTGCGGTTGCAGAGATAGAACGTGAGAATATCCTTGTCCAGACAATGGAAGGCCGCAGACAGAAAGCGAGAGAAGGCAGATGGAACGGCGGATTTGCGCCATATGGCTATCAGCTGGTAAATGGTGAACTTATCATTGCAGAAGATGAAGCAGAGATTATCCGTATTATATATGATAAATTCGTCAATACAACGATGGGAATGGCTGCGATAGCTGCATTTTTAAATAACAGTGGTTATAAGAAAAAGCTTCGCCAGAATAACACAATTGAAGGTTTTTCTACATCATTCGTCAAGGGTGTGCTGGACAATCCGATATATTGCGGTAAGCTTGCATTTGGCAGAAGAAAAAATGAGAAGATTCCGGGAACAAGGAATGAATATCATATCGTAAAACAAAAGGATTACTTGCTAAGTGATGGAGTCCATGAGGCAATTATATCAGAAGAAATGTGGAACCAGGCACACAGAAAGCGGCAGGAGACAGGTGTTTTACAGGTAAAAACACATAGTCTTGAGCATGAACATATTTTATCAGGGATTATTAAGTGCCCTGTATGTGGAAGCGGTATGTATGGCAATGTGAATCGTAAGAAGCATCCGGACGGAGGCTATTACAAGGATTATTTCTATTATGCCTGCAAACACAGGAAGCTTGTGGACGGACACCGCTGTACTTATAAAAGACAGTGGAATGAGGACAGAATCAATGCGGCAGTTGAGGAAATTATCCGTAAATTTGTAAAGAACCCAAAGTTTGAGCAGGAAATCCGTAAGCAGATAGGAAGCAGCATTGATACTTCGGAGCTTGACAAGGAATATGATGGATTAAAAGATAGACTGAGCCAGACAACCGGGGCAAAAAACAGGCTTGCTGACCAGATGGATCATTTATCTGTATCCGATAAGAATTATGACAAAAAATATAATGACATGCAGGAACGTTTGGACAAGCTATATGATGAAATCACTGATATTGAGGATGCCATGGAAGAAGTCGAAACAAGACTATATAATATCAGGCAGGACAAAATCTCAGAAGATAATGTTTACCAGTTCCTTTTATTCTTTGATAAGCTGTATGATAAATTTACAGATCTGGAAAAGAAGACATTTTTGAAGAGCTTCCTGTCTGATGTGTTTATCTATGAGGAAGAGCAAAAGGATGGCAGAATATTAAAAGGTCTCCGGTTTAAATTTCCTATATATATGAATGGCAGAAATGTATTAGGCGTGGATTGGGACAACGAGAGTACAGATGAGACGGTAGTTTGTTTGCAGAAGGAAAAGGGGTAAAGGGCACAGCGATTTTTGGAGAAAATGGATGGGGGTTCTATTTCCGAAGAGCGATGATATAAGTGGAGATTTATCCTAGGGGATAAGCTTTGGAAATAGAAGATGTACGTTTTGGTGAAAGAGTTTTTATTATAGGAGTGCACGATGAATAATATAGAACAATTAGCAACTAAATTTCGGAAAGCGATTGATATGGCATTGGAAGTTGGGGAGTTCGCTTGCGACAGCATATATCGCAGATTTCCACGTGCTTGCTGCGGAGATACGAGTGATTTGTTGGCTCAGTATTTGCTGGATAAGGGTATCAAAACAGATTATGTCTGTGGAACGTATCGGGGCAAAATAGATGGGAATGGCCAATCCCATGCGTGGCTGATGGTAGACAAGTGTATTATTATAGATATAACTGGTGACCAATTCAGTAGCAGGTCTACATTCCTTAATTATAACAAATCAGTCCATGTTGGACAGGGAGATGATTTCCATAGACTATTTGAGGTGGAAGATAGAGATATTCATGTGCATCAAGGGTTGAGTGCATTGGGCGATTTTTGTGCGCCGAGGCTATGGGATTTGTATAGGAAAATTCTAAAATACATTTAATCATCCTTTTCTAGGGGATAAAACCGTCACCCAACTTTGAAAATATGATATCAATGGAAGTGATATGTAATTGGCTGGAGAAAGAATTTGAATCGAAAAAGAGAATGACGATAGTTAACTTTAGAAAGTATATACAAAATGCTGTTGAGTATTACGAAATATCATTTCTAGGTAACACATAGATGCAATAAAAAATAGCATATATATAGCAAAATAGGATTTATGACGTAATTACGACCATTATATTGAATTTTTTAGACTGATATGATATGATTTTTATACCGAAAATATTGGAGGTATTTATACATGTCAGAGTTTTTTGTAAATGATAAATATAGAGTTTTAGAGTGTATGGCAAATCGGCAAATTTCTGTGAATAACGAATTGATTGTCAAGTTATCACAACAAGAGATTGCTGATATATTACATTTTACGAAAACTAAAGTTAATATAATTATTGGCGAATTAAAAGATAATGGATATATCGTTCAACTTAGCACAAGAGGAAAATATTCCCTTACTGACAAAGCAAATATAGAAATTGATAAAATGAGTAATAAGGAGGTTATATAATGAATATTAACACAATGCCTTTAGAGGCTGAAAGCCGTGTACTCATTGATCGTAGTCTTGAAAATCTTGGTTGGAAATTGGATGGAAAAGACCAAAATGTATATTATGAGCAGCCGAAGACTGAAGCAGAAAAGAAAAAACTCAAGGGAAAAAGACCAGATTATGTCCTTTACTCTAAAGAAAGTGATAAACCGCTTATTGTAATTGAAGCAAAAAAGAAAGGAGCTCGAATTGATACTGCTTTGGAACAAGGCATAGATTATGCAAGAGCCATTGAAGCTCCTCTTGTATTTGCTACAGATGGTGTTTTTTGTAAGGCTTTCCACACTGTAGCAAATAGACCACCCATTTTAAATGGAGAAGAAATCGATGAATTTATTCGTGAGGCACTTGCGTTAAGATATTTGACTTCTTATGAGGTAAATACAGTCAGTCCAAAAGTTCAATATGACCGTAAAGAACTCATCAGAATATTTGATGAGGCAAATAACATGCTTCGTGGAGAAGGCTTGCGAGCCGGCATTGAGCGTTTTGGAGAGTTCGCTAATATTCTGTTTCTTAAACTTATCAGTGAGAGTGAACAAATCAAAAAAGAAAGTGGAATTCAAACCAAGTTTGATATTTCCTGCAGTTGGGATAGTATTAAAAAAATTCCATCTTCAGCAAGAATTGAATATATTAATAATACGGTCTATGATAGACTTAATACTCTTTATAGCACAGACATTTTTACTCCGCTACAAATCAGAGATGAGAGTATATTGAAAGAGATCATGGATAAACTTGATCCTCTTATGCTGACTGATGTGGATAGTGATGTTAAGGGAGATGCATTTGAATACTTTTTAAAAGCATCTACTTCTACAAAAAATGATTTAGGTGAATATTTTACGCCTCGTCATATTGTAAAAACAATGGTTCGTTTGGTGAATCCACAAATTGGTGAGACTATTTATGACCCATTTTGTGGAACGGGTGGCTTTTTAATTGAAAGCTTTCGTCATATTTATAATAACATGGCCCGTACTGAATCAAATCTTAAGACACTGCGTGAAAAAACAGTTTATGGGCATGAAATTACTAACACTGCGCGTATAACAAAAATGAATATGATTCTTGCAGGTGATGGACACAGTAATATTGAAATGAAAGATAGCCTTGCAAATCCAATAGACGGAACATCAACGTATACTGATGAAAACGGTGTAGTTCATCATAATGGATTTGATATTATTCTTGCGAATATGCCATATTCACAGAAAACCAAATATGGTAAACTTTATGATCTGCCAAGTACGAATGGTGATAGTATTTGCGTTCAGCATTGTATGAAAGCAATTAATAGTGCTTCTGCGAATGGACGTATGGCTCTTGTAGTTCCAGAGGGCTTTTTATTCCGAAAAGATTTGACGAAAACACGCGAATATCTATTAAAGAATTGTCAGTTGCAGAGTATTATTTCACTGCCGCAGGGAGTGTTTTTGCCTTATACAGGTGTGAAAACGGACATCATTTACGCCACGAAAGTAAATCAAAAAATTAAAGATTCAGAAAGAAACAAAAGCTTTTGGTATTTTGATGTTAAAAGTGATGGATATACACTTGACAATCATAGGCGCAAACTTGATACCCCAAGTGATTTGAGTAAATATGAGGAATATCGAAAATTTGATAAAGATCAGGTTGAGAATATGTTAAAAGTGGGATTTGAAATAATCCCGTTTGATAAAGTACATAGAAACTCAAATATTCTTGTAGGTAGTAGATATAGAGAACAAAAAGCCATTATTTCAAATTATGATATTGTTACGATAGGTGATGTAGCAACTTTAGTAAGTGGGTATGGTTTTCCGGTTGCTTTGCAGGGTCAAGCAGGCACAATCCCATTTTATAAAGTTGGAGATATGAATTTGTCAGGTAACGAAATAGAAATGCACGATAGTAGGAACTATGTTTCAATAGAAATAGCTCAAGAACGAAAATGGATTACTTCACCAAAAGGAACTGTGATTTTTCCTAAAATAGGAGCGGCTATTGCAACAAATAAAAAACGGATTCTTTCGGAACCTGCAATATTTGATAATAATGTTATGGGTATAATTTGTAATGAAAGAATTATGCCTAAATTTATGTGGTATGTCCTTAATTCGATAGATATATCTAATTGGGCAACTCGGGCTAATCCGCCTTCTATATCGAAAGATATTGTTTTAGAACAAAGAATTCCGTTGCCGCCGCTTGAAGTTCAGCGACAAATTGTTTTTGAACTTGATAGATATCAACGAATTATTGAGGGGGCTCAAAATGTTATAGATAATTATCAACCTAAGTTATTCTATAGAAGCAAGGAATTTAAGGCTTTAGAGGATATTGCTCTTTTTAAACCTTCAAAAGATGAAATTAAGTCATTGCCTGGAGACACTGAAGTATCATTTGTACCAATGGCAACTCTCAATACATTTGATGCATTTTTTGAGAGTAACGAAACTCGGAAGTTAGAAGAGGTTTCCAAAGGTTTCACATATTTTAAAAATAATGATATCTTATTGGCCAAAATAACACCTTGTTTCGAAAATGGAAAAGCTGGAATTGCTCGAAATTTAAAGAATGGAATCGGATTTGGGTCTACTGAATATATTGTCATTCGTGCTGATAATTCGGTTGTTTATCCAGAATGGATTTTTTATCATATCAATACATGTGAATTTATTGATGGAGGAAAAATGTTTATGACTGGCACAGCTGGACAACAGAGAGTTGATATCAATTATGTAAAGCAATATCAGATACCGGTTCCATCACTTGATGAACAAAAAAAACTTCTTGATGAAATACACAGAGAGCAAGCCTTAATCGAACCGTCAAAAGAAGTTATTCGAACTTTTAATGCTAAGATTAGAGCAAGAATTAGAGAAATTTGGGGTGAGTAGTTGTGGTGGATACAGTTGATTATACAGACGTGCCTTATTTGCAAGAAATATTAAATTTTTTGCCCATAAATCCTGATGATGAAGAAGATGTAATTAATTATGTCCAGAATATTACAAATGTTGTCGCCGTTAATTATAAATATAGCCAGTACCAATTTGCATATTTTGGTATTCATCTTATGTATATGACTTATATTTATTGCACTGCATGGAAAATTGGACAAATTGAGCCGGAGCGATACAAAGATGCTATTGTTTTTGCACGTCCGTATAGTGGAAGAGAAAAGGATTTGAAAATTGAGGATGCGGATTCTGTTTTTACTTATAGTATAATTCCTGAGAAAGATATTGCAAAATTATTCAAAATTATCGAATTGGATAAATCACAGATTTCAGTGGTTAGTGATTTGGTGGACACAAGAAATGATATGGCACATGCATCTGGTAAATTTGAAATTCTTACTGAGGAAAGTTTTGATGTAAAAGTAAGTAGCATTCTTACATCAATGAAAATGATTCATAGGTGTATGAATAAGCCAATTCGAAAGTGGTATGAACAAGTTCTACTAAGCTTTTGTGCAGGAGAATATGAGGAGTATGATGAACCGAAGGATATGATAGCAGAGCAGATGATTCAATCTTTTAAGCTTTCAACCAATGAATTACTCATTTGTAATGAAATGAGTGTTAATGGCTTAATAACAGCTCATCGAGGTTATCAGACAAAGCTAAAAGAATTTAAAAAAGTTGTAGCAGAGTATTGTCAAGAATTAGGCTACATATAATTAAACAGGTAGTCTGATAAATAGATGGGATGTTGTTAATTTGAAAAATGATGAACTTACCATCCGCTCCAGCGTAGCGGAATATTTAACCTATGTTGCCTCTGTTGGTAACGAACAGGACAGCATTGAGATGCGCTATGAAGATGAGAATATATGGCTGACACAGAAGATGATGGCGATACTATATGATGCTGGATTACCGACCATAAATGAACATATCAAAAATTTTATGCGGATAGTGAATTAGAAGAGGATGCAACTATTCGGAATTTCCGAATAGTTCAAAAGGAAGGTTCTCGTCAAGTGACTCGTAATACAAAGCACTACAATCTTCAAATGATTATCGCAGTTGGCTTTAAAGTGAATAATGAGCGAGCAGTGCAGTTTCACAAGTGGGCCAATGGTATCGTGAAGGACTACACCATCAAAGGCTGGGCCATGGATGATGAGCGTCTGAAAAATGGTGGCTCCGTGCTTACAGTAGAATACTTTGACCGTTTGCTTGAGCAGATTCGAGAAATCCGTTTATCTAAGCGAAGATTTTACCAGAAGATAACAGATATTTATGCGACAGCACTTGATTATGACCGAACCGCCAAAACAACTAAGCAGTTCTTTGCCAAGGTACAAAACAAGATGCATTATGCAGTTCACGGACATACAGCAGCAGAATTAATTTACGAACGTGCGGATGCGGAAAAACCACATATGGGACTCACAACATGGGCAGCAGCTCTGGAAGGTAAAGTAGTAAAAAGTGATGTAAATATTGCAAAAAATTATCTTTCAGAACATGAAATGCGGTCATTAGAACATATTGTATCAGCTTATTTGGATTTGGCAGAGGATCGTGCAGAACGCCATATTCCAATGACGATGGAGGATTGGTCAAAGCGTCTGGATTTATTTCTGATGGCAGATGACAGAGAAGTCCTTCAGGATGCAGGCAAAATCACAGCAGAGATTGCAAAGGCAAAAGCTGAGACCGAATTTGAAAAATACCGCGTCATTCAGGACAGATTATTTGTGTCGGACTTTGATAAGTATATGCTTGAATTAGAGGAAAGCACAAAGAAATGATGGTGCAAGAAGAATATGAGATGCTTACAATAGATGAACAGTTAAGAACGGTGATTCAGGACAATAATCAGGTATGGATATTGAAATTAATCAATATATTTTCGGATTATTTATAAAGGTATATAGAATTAAAGAGAATGAGAGGTGTTAGTTATGTTAAATGAAGAAAAAAGAATCTGGGGAATACATACTCAGGATGATAATCTGTTTCTTAAGAACGATGTAATTGCAATCGGATGGAGTGATATGGGTGACCTAGGCAATATCGATGCAAACAGAGATGCTTTTAAAGAAAAGTACACACAGATATATCCTGATGCGAAGAAAGGAAGCATTGCAACTGGGGCAGGAATGCTGTATCGCTTTTGTCACGAAATTCAGGTTGGTGATTATGTCGTATTTCCTTCAAAGAGTAATCGTGAAGTGAACATAGGTGTTATTGAAAGTGAATATATATATGATTCAAATCAGCCTGAATATGTACAAACCAGAAAAGTGAAGTGGTTGCAACATTTGCCTCGTATGGTGTTTTCACAGGGGGCTCTTTATGAGATTGGATCGGCGATGTCATTGTTTTCAGTAAAGAATTACGCTGATGAATTTTTGAGCGTGCTTGATAAGGATTTTATGAAGAACTATTCATCTGATTCTGAGGATGAGAGTGTTGGCGCAACAGCAGATGATATTATTGAGGGCACAAAGGACTTCATATTAAAAGAGTTAAGCCGTCAGCTTAAGGGTTATGACTTGGAAGGATTTGTCGCGGATCTTCTTCGGGCAATGGGATACAGAACAACCATATCACCACAAGGTGGGGATAGTGGGATAGACATTACTGCATATAAAGATGAGCTTCCACCTCGTATTCTTGTTCAAGTTAAAAGTCAAGATGGAGATATAAAGGAAACAACCATTCAGTCATTGAAAGGTGCAATGAGAGAAGGCGATTATGGTCTGTTTGTAACTCTTTCAAATTACACGAAGAATGCGCAGAAGTATCTTGATAGTACTCCAATTATTCGTGGTATCAATGGTACAGAACTGGTTGAACTTATTTTGAAATACTATGATGATTTGAGTGATAAATACAGGAAGATGATTCCACTTAAACAGGTCTATATTCCAATCGCAAAGGAGGAGCAATGATATGAGAAATGTAGAAAAAACCAATGTACCGAATCCGTGTCCTGATCAGGTTGAGCGTTATTTGCGTGCTTGGGATGAACTTGAAAATTATTATTTACAGGAAAATGCGCTGGATAAACTCTTTTTTAAACTCTGCCCTGAGAATACTGAAATGTCTGACATTCTTTTGAAGGTTGCAGTACTAAATGAATTTTACAGTACAAATATTTTTTCTGTATACTCAGTAGCAAAGCACATCTTATCATTGAATATTGACGCCCGTCTGGATTCTGGCGACGTTACGCTTGTTCAAGATTTGCAGAAGGTAACTATCAACGGAGTCGAGAAGAATTTCTATTCATTTTCAACGAAGTATTGTAGTCATCATAAACCGCTCGATTATCCAATTTATGATAGCTATGTAGAAAAGGTTCTGTGTTACTTTCGAGATAGAGATAAATTTTCTAATTTTAAAAAATGTGAACTTAAAAATTATGAAAAGTTCAAAGAAATACTGATTGAGTTCAGAACTTTTTATGCTTTAGAAGAGTATAACTTGAAAGAAATTGATAAGTATATATGGCAGCTAGGAAAGCGTTATTTTCCTAATAACTATGGAAAGAAAAAGTAGGCATGAGTGAAGGGAGAAATATAAATAATGGGCGTGCGATACAGTTGAGGAGTTTCTTCATTTTGTTAATCCTAAGATGCGAGCTTAGATATTTGGATTATTGGGGATTCTCTAAAAGAAGAGATACAGACTGCAAAGGATAGAAGAAGGGATTTCATAGAAAGGGTGATGAAAGATGAGAACATTTGATGATATGCTTTCTAAGCAGTTACAGGATGAAGAATTTAAAAAAGAATATGATGCAATCCAGCCAGAGATGGATGTTATAAGGGCTATCGTAGATGCTCGTACTTCTCAGAATATGACACAGAAGGAACTGGCTGAGCGTACTGGTATTAATCAAGCAGATATCAGCAAACTTGAGAATGGAACAAGGAATCCTTCTGTTAATTTGCTTAAAAGATTAGCAGATGGCATGGGGATGGCTCTCAAGATTGAGTTTGTGCCAAAACAGAAAGTGTAATTATATGACATCACTAGTTTGTTGGCTAGTGATGTTTTTTATAGGTTTTAAGTTAAGTGTGAAACGTATTAGAAGCATTAAACATGGGCAGCAGCTCCGGAAGGTAAAGTGGTAAAAAGTGATGTAAATATAGAGAAAAATTATCTTTCAGAACAGGAAATGCGGTCATTAGAACGTATTGTATCAGCTTATTTGGATTTGGCAGAGGATCGTGCAGAGCGTCATATCCCAATGACGATGGAGGACTGGTCAAAGCGTCTGGATTTATTTCTGATGGCAGATGACAGAGAAGTCCTTCAGGATGCAGGCAAAATTACAGCAGAGATTGCAAAGGCAAAAGCAGAGACTGAATTTGAAAAATACCGCGTCATTCAGGATAGATTGTTTGTATCTGACTTTGATAAATATATGCTAGAATTGGAAGAGAATGCAAAGAAGTAGCAATATTTTTTGTCAAGGTCCATATTGGTTCGTTTAGGTGCGTAATTTTGTTATGTCAATAAATTATATGTAAGTTGCGACATGGATTGGAGGATGTATATATGGAAGTTTCAAAGAAAGATTGGAAATTATTCAGGGCTTGTATTGGCGAATGGCAGGAAGCATATATGGATCGTTTGACTAAAGAATATATAGATTCATTAAGTGGAGATGAGAACGCTTCTGATAAGTTTTGGAAGCTGGAAGAGCGAATAAAAAAGGATAAGAAACATCCGGGGGTAATGCTTGAACTAAGTAAAGAAAATATGATTTTTGATATTGTGGCACTGATTAATAGAGATGTAATTACGGTTGCAGATTTGAAGGATTTTAGTGATGAATTAAAAGAATATGTGAATTACCTTTTGCATAGATAACGGAGGGTATTAAGCACATAAGAATTGCAGGTGATATTTGTGAATATAGAAGCATATGATGCGGAGTCTTTAAGAAAGCTTGTCCGAATTCTTGAATATGAAAATAGGATATTGAAAGACAAGCTAAAGAAAGAAAATATTCCATATGACGAGGTCAATCCTTTCGAAGAGACAATTGATAGCGTAGAAGAGTATGACCCTGACCAGGGTGGTCGTATTGTCAACCCATCGTTTATAACAGAGAAAATGGCAACACACTTCTTTTCTATGTTTTGGGGACGCGAGGATGTTTATGCAAAGCGTGGCAAGAATGGAGGCTATTTTCCGCAATGTGATAACAGATGGGATAACAGACAGTGTCCAAAACAGCGGGGTGAGAAGATATTCTGTGATGAATGTGAAAACACTAAGTGGACGCGGCTGGATGCTAAGAAAATTATTTCACATCTATTAGGGTACAAGGAAGATGGATCGGATGTAATAGGAGTATATCCGCTGTTGACAAATGGGATGTGCAGATTTATTGTATTTGATTTTGATAATCATGAAAAAGGCGCAGAGGCGACAGATTTTGCTAACACGGATAATGAATGGTATAAGGAAGTAGAAGCCCTTAGGAAAATGTGTGAGATAAATGGTATTAAGCCGTTGGTTGAGCGTTCTCGTTCGGGTAAAGGTGCTCATGTATGGATTTTCTTTAAGAAAGCAATACCGGCGTCGGTGGCAAGAAATTTTGGGTTTATGTTATTGGATAAGGGTTCGGCATCTATTAACTTAAAATCATTTCATTATTATGACAGAATGTACCCATCTCAGGATGTAGTAAGTAGTATTGGAAATCTGATTGCATTGCCATTGCAGGGACAGGCGCTTAAACATGGTAACAGTGCATTTGTGGATGAAAATTGGAATGCCTATCCAAATCAGTGGGATGTTTTGCTAAATAAAACAGAAAAACTGGGTATGGAGGATATCGAAAAATATATGTCGAGATGGCAGGCAGAGTTGGCAGAAAGCAGGGGAATGTTTGCCGGTACAGATATGAATTGCAGACCAAAACCATGGAAGAAAAAATGTAAGTTTTTTAAGGCGGATGTTGTAGGCAAGCTACATATGGTACTTAGCAATGGTGTCTATATCGACACACTAAATCTTATGCCGAGAATTCAAAATCAGATTCGTAGTCTGGCTGCTTTTGATAATCCGGAATTTTACAAAAATAAAAGATTGGGATATTCCAATTACTATAATTTTAGTGCCGTATATTTGGGCAAAGACGTTGATGGGTACATACAGGTTCCGAGAGGGTTAAAAGAACGGATTATCGAGGAATGTAATAAAGCTGAAATAGTTGTAGATATATCTGACCAGAAAGAAAAAGGTCGTCCAATCAGAGTTTCTTTTAAAGGAGATTTGAGGATGCAGCAAGAGTTGGCAGCAGAGAAGTTATTGGCATATTCGGATGGTGTATTAAGTGCAGCAACTGCATTTGGAAAAACAGTTGTTTGTAGTTACCTGATTGCGGAACGCAAAGTAAATACTCTTATTTTGTTACAGAGCAAGGATTTGCTGAATCAGTGGGTGGATGAGCTGAACAAATTCCTGGATATTAGGGAAGAGCCGCCAGAATATGAAACAAAAACTGGCAGGAAGAAAAAGAGAGATAGTGTTATAGGTATTTTGCATGGTAATAAAAAAGCTTTGACAGGTATTGTAGATGTTGCTATGGTTGGTTCTATGTATAGTAAAGGTAAGTTCAATGACTTAATTAATTCTTACGGAATGGTAATTATGGATGAATGTCATCATGCAGCATCCAATACCTCTATGGAACTGTTACAGAGAATTAATGCAAAATATGTATATGGTGTTTCTGCGACGCCGAAGCGTGGGGATAGTTTAGATAAAATTATCTATATGCTGCTTGGACCGCTTCGTCATAGATTTACAGCATTGGAGAGAGCACAGGAGCAGGGAATAGGACATTACTTTGTGCCAAGGTATACAAGGGTAGTAGACACAGTTGACAGCAAAGATGATATTAACAAAGCGTATAGTCTGATTAGTACTAGCAGGGTTCGTAATGAAATGATTATAGATGACGTAAAGAAGAGTGTTGCGCAGAAACAAACACCGGTTATATTAACCAGATTTAAAGAACATGCAAAACTTTTGTATGATGCGTTGAAAAATGAAGCTGACCATGTATTTCTTTTATATGGGGATAATTCAGATAAGGAAAATGCAGAGATACGTGTTAAGTTGAAGCAGATTCCTAAAAATGAAAGTCTTATTTTGGTTGCAACTGGACAAAAAATAGGAGAAGGATTTGACTTTCCAAGACTTGACGTATTGATGCTTGCTGCACCGGTATCTTTTGAGGGGCGTCTGGAACAGTATGTAGGAAGATTGAATCGTGACTATGAGGGTAAAGATTCTGTTTATGTATATGATTATATTGATGCCCATGTGAGATTCTTTAATAAAATGTATGGCAAAAGGTTGAAAACTTACAAGCGTACCGGATTTTCCATATGGACGGGCGATGTACGGTCTAAGCAGATAATTAATGCAATATATGATTCTGGTAATTATAAAGAAAAATTTGAGCAGGATATTGTGGAAGCAGAGAAATCAATTGTAATTTCCAGTCCGGACATACGACAGGTCGAGATTGACAGACTGTTATTACTGGTCAAAGATCGTCAGGAACAAGGGGTAAATGTGACGGTTATTACAACAGACCCAGAAGAAGTGATTTATGGTAGTGCGGATGTATGTTATCACTTGATTAAGTTGATGAAACAAGTGGGCATAAATGTAGTGGCCAAAACAGAAGTCGGAGAAAGATTTGCCGTTATAGATGATGAGTTGGTATGGCATGGCGGAATGAATCTGCTTGGCAAGGTAGATATATGGGATAATTTAATGCGAATTAAAAATCATCAAGTAGCGGCAGAATTGTTAGAAATTTCGCTTGGTACCACAAGAGAATTTAGAGGAGGCTAATAATTGTTATTCAAATTATCTCGGTTCGGGTGAATGCAGCAGACGTATTATATAATACAGGATTTTGGCGTTGAGTTTTCGAAAATATTTTTTCGTGTTCTTGACAAAAATACATGTAGCAACTATAATCTAATTACCTGATAGGTAATGTGGCGAAAGGAGGGAGGACTTGGAATTAGTTTATACAGATGCAAAAACTGAGAAACAATGTACGAGTTTAAAGGTAGCAAGAAAGTTGTTTGGTGGAAATGCTGCACTTGCAAATAGCCTTTTTGCAAGAATAAATGCTTTGAAGCAGGCAGAAACTATTAAAGATATTATAGTCCAACCAACCTTTCACTTTCATAAACTTGAAAATAAAGGTGGAAGAAATTTGGATGGATATTTTGCGATTGATGTGAAATCAAGAAAGGATCAGTGGCGTATAATAATAGAACCACTAAATGAAAATAAGGAACCATATGTTCCGTGTAATATTAATGAGATATCACAAAATGTGAGGATTGTTGAGATAACGGAGGTGAGCAAACATTATGAGTAATTACATTGAGTATAATGATACGATTGCATTTCACCCAGGATATTATATTAAAGAAATTGTGGAAGAAAGTGGATTGACTCAGGAAGATTTTGCAAAGAGATTAGATACTACGCCGAAGAATTTAAGTTTGTTGATTCGTGGGGAGCAGAGCTTATCTATTGATATTGCAATGAAGCTTTCTAGAATGCTTGGTACTAGCGTAAATTATTGGCTTAATTTGCAGAATTCTTATGATGCTTTGATTGCAGAATTTAAATCACAAGAAGAATTGCTGGAAGAAAGAAAAGTATTTGAATTATATGACTACAAATATTTTAGAGAGAATTATGGGCTTCCGGATTTGCCTAGAAAAAAGGATGAACAGATTAAAGCGGTTCGTGAATTTCTGAAGGTTGCAACATTAACAGTGTTTACCAAGAGAGATATGGCAGTAAACTTTAGAAGTTCAACAGAAGCATTAGAAGAAGCTAGTACAGTTAAGGCAAATACTATGGTTCAGATCGCAACTAATAAGGCATTGGCTGTAGATGCACCCAAATTTAATAAAAAGAAATTTGAAACTGCGGTACATTATGCGCTGACATTGACTAAAAATCATAGCGAATTTTATCCATTGATTCGAAAAGCTTTCGAGGAGGCTGGTGTTATCTTTGTAATACTTCCTAATATTGTTGGCTCAAAGATTAATGGAGCTACCAAAAAAATTGGTGATAATATAATGTTGATGGTTAATGATAGAAGACTTTATTCAGACTCATTTTGGTTTACATTGTTCCATGAGATTGGTCATATTATTAATGGTGATTATGGAATATCGTTTGAGAAAGAATCTGGGGAACAAGAGCATGCTGCTGACTTGTTTGCAGAGGATAGTCTCATTCCAAGAGAACAGTATAATAATTTTGTGGCAAGAGGAAGATTCGGATTAAAAGATATTATTTGTTTTGCAGAATCGATTAACAGAGATCCTGGCATTGTATTAGGAAGATTGCAGAATGATGGTTTGGTCGGATTTGATGATTGGACAATGAAGCCAATAAGACATAAGTATAGGGTTAAAATGGCGTAATATCATAGTAAAAGATTGAAGAACCGATTATGTGAGTTGGGTTCATGATGTGAAGCAGCGTTATGTGTCTGCACAGATAAAATCAGCGGTCAAAGTAAATACAGAGCAGCTCAGTCTTGATCTGCAGAATGAATTCCCCAAAGCGAAAGGATTTTCAGCAAGAAATCTTTGGAATATGAAAAAATGGTATCTATTCTATTCCGGAAATGAAAGTTTTTCAGAACTTACATATCGTATGGAGGAAAGTCTCGATATGAAAAGCCTAAAACTGCACCAACTTGGTGCAGAAATGGAATTTCCTTCTGTTTTTGGATTTGTTTCATTACCGGCAGGATATGATGAAAAAGAATTAGAGGATGCTTTGGAACAGAACATAACAAGATTTTTGCTGGAACTTGGATCTGGTTTTGCCTTTATAGGACGTCAGAAAGAGATTATTGTAGCAGGAAAAACCAGAAAGATTGATATGCTTTTTTATCATATAAAACTTCGATGCTATGTTGTCGTTGAGTTAAAAGCGGTATCGTTTGAACCGGAATTTGCCGGAAAACTGAATTTTTATGTGAATGCAGTAAATCAGTTAATGAAAACGGATGATGACAATCCGACAATAGGATTGCTTATATGCAAGGATAAGGATCAGACGGAGGTACAGTGGGCATTTCAGGGAATTGAAACTCCTATGGGAGTTGCAACCTATGATAACATTCGGATGAATGAGATTAAGTCTCAGCTGCCATCGGAGGAAGCTATTCAGAAACGCCTGGAACAGGCAGAAGAGGAATATCTGCTGAAATTGCAGGAAAAGTTTAAGTAGATTAGATACAACGGCATCGTTATAAAGGAGTCATTAAAGTCGCTAAGCAGTTCTTTGCCAAGGTACAAAATAAAATGCATTATGCAGTTCACGGACATACAGCAGCAGAATTAACTTACGAGCGTGCGGATGCGGAAAAACCACATATTTCAAAGGGATAAATCAACTATATCGAGTCATATGAAAAATATTCGAGGAAAGAGAATTAGATAGGTTATCGGTTGTTGCAAATTTTGCAACAACTGCTTCTGACGGGAAAACATATCAAGTTATTAGATAATTTGAAAGCATTAATACTGAAACCGTCTGCTTTACCCAAGAAACACCCGCTGATAGAGGAAGAACCATGGAAAAGCAGAGGCTTCATTTAATGAAAATTATACACTAACAAGATATTATTTTTAATATTAGCCCCCCCCACAAACTTGATAAAAACTCTCACCTTTACCTATTGATTTTCACCCCGAAATTCAGTAATATAAAAGAGGTTAGACAAGACTAACCAAAATGTGAATAAATCATGTGGACTCCTCGTATTAGGTTGTGAATCCTGAACGCATCCTATGCAGAATTGAATGAAATTCTTGCGGGGAGTACTATTATTTTGCGGAAAAGGAGATAGTGTTACGATGAATTTTTTGGAAATTGAAAAAGTAGTTGGACGTGAGATTTTGGATTCGAGAGGCAATCCGACGGTGGAAGCAGAGGTAACTTTGGTAGACGGAACCGTGGGAAGAGGTACTGCTCCAAGTGGTGCGTCTACAGGTGAGTTTGAGGCACTGGAACTGAGAGACGGAGACAAGGACCGTTATCTTGGCAAGGGTGTTGAAAAAGCTGTCAACAACATCAATACTGTGATTAATGAGGTCCTTACTGGTTTAGATGCGTCTGATATTTATGCTATTGACAAGGCGATGATTGATGTAGATGGTACGAAAGACAAATCAAAACTTGGTGCCAATGCGATTTTGGCGGTGTCAATTGCAACAGCAAGAGCGGCATCGATCGCGTTAGACATTCCGTTGTACCGCTTTTTAGGTGGCATTTCTGGCAACCGTCTTCCGGTACCTATGATGAATATTTTAAATGGTGGTGCTCACGCAGATTCAGCCGTTGATACGCAGGAATTTATGATTATGCCGGTTGGCGCACCATCGTTTAAAGAAGCGCTCCGCTGGTGTGCAGAGGCTTTCCATAAGTTGAAATCTCTGATTAAAGATATGGGAGATGTAACAGCGGTTGGTGATGAAGGTGGATTTGCACCAAACAAACTTACTTCCGATGAAGAAGCTATTGAGAAAATTCTGGAGGCTGTTAAGGCTGCCGGATTTGAACCGGGAAAAGATTTTATGATTGCTATGGATGCAGCTTCTTCCGAATGGAAATCGGAAAAAGGAATTGGTTACTATAAACAGCCAAAATCCGGCAAAGAATTTACTTCGGATGAGCTGATTGCACATTGGGAATCTCTCATTGACAAGTATCCGATTATTTCTATTGAAGATGGTTTGGATGAGGAAGATTGGGAAGGCTGGAAGAAGATGACTGAGAAGATTGGTCATAAGGTTCAGCTTGTAGGAGATGACCTTTTTGTTACAAATACAGAGAGACTTTCCAAGGGTATTAAAATGGGAGCGGGCAACTCCATTTTGATTAAATTAAACCAGATTGGTTCGGTGTCAGAAACATTGGAGGCTATTAAGATGGCGCACAATGCAGGATATACAGCCATTTCTTCCCACCGCTCCGGTGAGACAGCAGACACAACTATTGCAGACCTTGCGGTAGCACTGAATACATGTCAGATTAAGACAGGTGCTCCTTCGAGATCCGAGCGTGTAGCAAAATACAACCAGCTTCTCCGCATTGAAGAAGAATTAGGTGCCAGTGCAGTGTACCCGGGTATGGATGCATTTCATGTAGGTAAATAATAGAATTAAAAACAGACGATGAAAAGATTTCCGGTACATGAATATATGTGTGCCGGAAATTTTTGTACGTTGAAATTGAAAAGAAGGGCAGACGGTTTTGGTGCAAAGCTCGACGCAGGATATTGCGAAAACCATATTTTGGTGATATGATTATTGCAGTGTTGTGATAAATTGTCGACTAAGCGCTGTTAAAGTGCTAGATACTTATGGGTACGGACAAAATTATACAAGGAAGGTGAATCTATGTTATTCATATGCTATCCCAAATGCTCAACCTGCAAAAAGGCAAAAAAGTGGTTGGACGAGCATCATTTAAATTACACGGAGCGTCATATTGTAGAGGAAAATCCATCGTATGATGAACTAAAAGAATGGGTTTCTAAAAGTGGGCTTCCTCTAAAAAAATTCTTTAACACAAGCGGATTGTTGTACAAGGAGATGAAGTTGAAGGATAAACTTCCGACAATGAGCGAAGACGAGCAGCTTCAATTGCTGGCAACCAATGGAATGCTTGTCAAACGTCCGCTGGTTATTGGGGATGAAGCAATTCTTGTTGGTTTTAAGGAAAATGAGTGGAGTGAAAAAATGGGATGAGAATATAATGAGGGGGAATAGTATATGGAGAAAATATATATATGGATAATTGCATTAATGGTGCTTTCTGCGTTAGTAACCATTATTAAGCCGAGGATAAAAGGGAAAATGGGTGAAGCAACGGTAAGTATGTTGTTGAAAAAGTTGGACAAAAATAAGTATCAGGTAGTTAATGATGTTTTGTTGAGTGCAGAGGGTGGAAATACACGTACAACGCAGATTGATCATGTGGTTGTTTCAATTTACGGTATATTTTCAATTGAAACCAAGAATTATAAAGGACAGATTTATGGTTCGGAGTCTTCGGCAAAGTGGACACAGAACATTTACGGTCACAAATATTCATTTATGAATCCCATATATCAGAATTATGCGCATGTAAAGGCGTTAAATGCCTTGCTTCAAAGTCATGGTTATGAAAATATTCCGGTTTTCTCAATTGTGACTTTTCCCGGGGATGCTGTGCTAAAAATAAAGACAACAAAATCGCAGGTTGTGAAGTGGGGAGCAGTTACAAAGACGGTCAAAAAACTTTCTGTCCAATCGGTTCTTTCAAGAGAGGATATGGATAAGATTCTGGCAATACTTACAAATTATATGAGTACCAGGACAGATACGTGTAAACATGTGAATGAAATAAAAGAAGCAAAATATGTTAAGAAGCAGAAAGAGAAATCAGGAATGTGCTCGAAATGTGGGGGCGCGTTAGTTTTACGCAAGGGCAAATATGGCAAGTTTTATGGATGCAGTAATTACCCGAAATGCAGATATACGGCACCGGTAAAATAAGATACTTTTCAAAGCTAGATAAAACAAAGAGGACTTGACAAACAAAAATCTTTCTGATATGTTGTAATGATTTAGCAAAGATGTTAAATGGGAAGGTATGGGGATAAAAGGAGGAAAAAATATGTATCATTTTCAGTATGTAGCAAAAAGAGAGCTTGAACCGGTAAAAAAACAGCTTATGGAACTAATACACAAGGCACAGGATGAAGTTCGAGATAATTTTACCTTTCAGTATGAATTTGTTGGGAGTGTACAAAGAAATATGGTAACGTGTGATGTAAAGAGTAATGTTGGTTTTGACTTTGATGTAAATATCTGGGTAAATGACGATGGCGAGAAATTCGATGCAGAAAAAATTAAAAACATACTTATGTGTGCATTCAACAAGTATGCTAGAAAGTACGGATATGATTCCTGCGAGGATAGTACTAGAGTTTTTACAATTAAAGTGAAAGATAGAAAAAATTCTAGGATTCGTTATAGTTGTGATTTTGCAATTGTGAATGATTATGGTAACAATCAGCAGGAGTACATACGTTACAATAAGAAAAGAAATAATTATACGTGGGAAGAACAAACAAAAGGATTTTATTGCCTCCCTGAAAAGATAAAATTTTGTAAAGATAATCAATTATGGCAGGAAGTTAGAGCGATATATTTGGATAAGAAGAATTATAATACGGACAGTAACAAGAAATCTAGATCGATATTTGCGGAAACAATTCATGAAGTCTGCCATAGAAATGGATTTTACGATTAGCACAATAAAGGAGAGGAGAAAGTGATGAGAACGGAGACAGTAACATTAACGAATATGTGTATGGTTTACGATGATGCGGGAAATGTTTTGGTTCAGGACAAAGTGGATAAAAAGTGGTCAGGACTTACGTTTCCGGGCGGACATATTGAGAAGGGCGAATCTTTTGTAGATTCAGTTATTCGTGAGGTATATGAGGAGACCGGACTCACGATAGAAAAGCCAAGAATCTGTGGTACAAAAGACTGGCTACGGGATGACGGCTCAAGGTATCTTGTTGTTTTTTATAAGACGAATCAATTCAGCGGTGAACTCAAATCCTCGCATGAAGGGGAAGTAAAGTGGATGCCGTTAGAAGAGATGAAAAAGGGAAAGCTTGCAAACGGAATGGACGATATGCTTCGCGTATTTTTGGAAGAAGATATCAATGAATTTCATTACCGCAGAGAAGATGGTGTCTGGAAATATGCGCTGAAATAATGGAGGGTGTATTATGCAAATTGAGACGGAGCGTTTAATTCTTCGTGAGATGAACGAAGAAGATTTTGATGACTTATATTGTGTGCTTGCGGATTCGGATATTATGCAGCATTATCCGTATACTTTTGATGAAAAAAGAGTCCGTGGATGGATTGAAAAAAATCAGGAACGGTACCAGATTTTTGGTTTCGGATTGTGGGCTGTGTGCCTAAAAGAAAATGGAAAAATGATTGGTGACTGCGGGCTCACACTGCAACCGATTGGAAATACGATTAAGCCGGAAATTGGTTACCATATTCAAAAAATATATCAGAGAAAAGGATATGCAAAAGAAGCAGCAATTGCCGTAAGAGACTGGGCTTTTACACATACACCGTTTCAGTCGATTTATTCTTATATGAAAAGCACAAATCTCCCATCGATGCAGACGGCACAGGCGTATGGATGTCAACGGGTTGATGAATTTGTGGATGCGGAAAAAGAAAAAACGACAGTGTTTGCCCTCTCGAAAAAAACATGGCTTGAAAAGTATAAAATGAGGCAGGAAAAAGGGGCGCCTCTTTATCAGTATTTTCCATGTCAAAAAGAAAAAATGGCGATTGAACAAATTGAAAATCTTCGACAGGGAAACCTGCCTTTTCAGATAACGTCTGCAAAAAATACATTTGATGGTATTTGTGTGGAATATGATTTGCAGTCTGCGTATGCCGGATTTCCATGTGTGAAGTCGCTTACCTTTGGTGGAAAAACGGATGCTGTTTGCAAGCGAGTGCTCTGGAATCTTTGCAAAGAAAAGCAAATTGATTGTTATCAATTGATACCGCAGGCAGAACAGGAAAGAGTGCAGTTAAAGGATGCGGATTTTAAAATTAATGACGAGGAAGAAGTAGATTTGCTGATTCGGCTTGTTGAGCGAATTTGTTATAGTCAGGAGAAAATTGATGAGTGTTGTGAACGCTTTCAAGTTATGATTTCGATGGGAAATGTGGACGCCGGAATTATTGAGGAGATTCTTTCGGTTGTTGCTGACCAGCTGACAGATACTTATTTTTTGAAAATTTCGATGAATCAGTTGTGTAATAGAATGCAGAGAGAAGCGCAGAGAGTTTCACTTCCAAAACAGGTAGAGAAGTTGATTGAAGATGTGAGTCAGATGGTGGAACGCGTAAATCAATCGCTGCAGGAATTGACGGAGTCTGTGCCGGACGCTGCGAAAAAGGGCTGGATTCACAAAAATGATGTAGAGCGTATTACAAAATCAATTGAGAGTGCTAAAAAGATTTTACATATTGTCAATCATATTGAGTGGTATGCAGACAATACGCATTGTTAGAAGAAATCACATGAAAAATAACACACAAAAGATACTAAAAACTAATAGTAATTTTATAGAATGTTCGTTGTATAATTCCCACAAAGTATTAGAATGAAGTTAGAGAGTTTTGAGAGGAATGAAAGGAGTCATTCTATGAAGAGAAAAAGTCAAAAGGCGATGGCACTTCTCACGGTAACAGCACTTAGTATTTCGAGTGTTTTTACAATGCCTGCAAGTGCTAAATCAGCGAAACCAAAGTTAAGCAAGAAGCGTATTACCATGTGGGCTGGGACTAAGAAAAAAGTAACGATTAAAAATGCAAAAGCAGTAAAAAAAGTGGTGTGGAAAAGTAGCAAAAAATCGGTTGTTATCCTGAAGAAAAAGACGAAAAAGTCAGTTCAGTTAGTTGCCAAAAAAGCGGGGAAAGCTACGGTGACAGCGAAGGTAAAAGCAGGATGGAAAATGTATAAACTTTCGTGCAAAGTTACGGTTAAGAAAAAGACAGGAACTACCGTTGTTCCACCGGTGAATACACAAGAACCTGCGGTAGTAAATCCGGGGGATTCTTCCTCTGCGGTAAAAACTGCGGAGCCTGTGAAAGAGCCGACAGAAGAGCCAACAAGGAAACCGGCAGTGACAGCAACTGCAAGTCCAACGGCGAAACCGACAAAGGAACCAACGCAAAAGCCGACTGCGACCCCGACTGCGGTGCCAACGAAGAAGCCGACTGCGGTGCCAACGAAGAAGCCGACTGCGACCCCGACTGTGGTGCCAACGAAGAAGCCGACTGCGACCCCGACTGCGGTGCCAACGCAAAAGCCAACGGCGACCCCGACTGCGGTGCCAACGAAGAAGCCGACTGCGACCCCAACTGCGGTGCCAACGAAGAAGCCGACTGCGACCCCGACTACGGCACCAACAACGGTACCGACTCAGACACCAACGGCTGCACCGACCCAGAAGCCGGCGACGGAGAAAGTGACGCTTGCAATTGACAATACGTTTATTAATTCTCCTGCGTATTCGAGTGCGTGGAAAGGAACGGTATATAACCTGCTTCCACTGATTACGGCATCCGGACACAAAGTATCGGATTTTACACAGGTAAATGTTACAATCAACCTTTTGGATGCAAACAAAAATATTATTGAAAATACAGGTGGCGCATCGATTAAGTTGTCAGTTAAAAACAGCGACTGGGCTGGTTTTGTTGATGCCAATGGTATGCAGAGCGGTAAGGAGCAGGGCTTACAGTTAGATGCTTACCCGAGCGGACAGACGGCACTTTATTTGGTTGTTCAGAATTCTACAGAGGCGGTGAAATACATTCAGATTACATCTGTTGTTATGGAGAACAAAGGGAAAAAAGATGCGACGGAGGCAATTGGATCGTATCAATCGCTTGCGTCTCTCGGTGAGAAATATGGTTTCAAATTTGGAACAAATATCAATGAGGCGGCACTGAAAAATACTGAGCTTACCAAACTCATTAAGTATCATTTTAACAGTACGACGTTCAGTAATGAAATGAAGGCGTATTCGCTTTTGAGCCAGTCTGCTTCACAAAATGCATATGTGGATGAAAATTCACCGGCAGTTATGAACTTTACAAAGGCAGATTCGATGGTTGCGTATGCGGTTGAAAACGGATTATCCATTCGCGGTCATGTGCTGACCTGGGATGCCGATATGTGCGATTGGTTTTTCCGCGAAGGCTATAAGACGGATGGTGCTTATGTCAGCGCAGACGTCATGAAAAATCGTCTGAAGATGTATATTGATGAAGTAATGACGCATTTTGAAGAAAAATATCCGGGCGCGATTTACTGCTGGGATGTTGTTAATGAAGCGGTTGCCGACAATGCGGGTGAATTTGCGGATGATGATGTGCGTCATGTACGACAGGTTCGTGGTGGCAAGACGAATCTTTTCTACGATTATATTGGCAGTGATTATGTGGAACTTGCGTTCCGGTATGCATATGAGACAAGAGCAAAATTACAGGCGGCAAACAGTAAGACAAACATTAAACTGTTCTACAATGATTACAACACGTTTGCAACCTACGGCGCAAATAAGAGAGATGCCATTATTCAACTGGTAAAGAGCGTCAACAGTTTTGCATCCGATGGAAATGGCGGTTACCTGAAGCTCTGCGATGGCATTGGTATGCAGAGTTACATCGGTGGCTATGGACAGCAGAGTGGATGTATGAACGACAATGACATTACCTTAGTGAAAAATGCGATTGAGAAATTTGCAGAAAATAATGTTGAAGTTCACGTAACAGAACTTGCCGTCCGCAATTACGATAATGATGCAGAGCCGGAGCATGCAGCCTTTTACAAGAAACTCGTGCAGACATATGTGGATATTAACAAGGCGGCACAGGCAGCAGGAAAGACCGGACCGATTACGAGCCTTTCCATTTGGGGCTTGTTTGACGCACCGTATCTGTCAACGGCAGATTACAGCTACAAAATGAACGGACCATACTGTGGTTTGTTTACCGAATTGTATCAGCCGAAACAATCCTTTAAGGAAGTTTATGAGGTATTGGCGGCAGAGTAAAATACAAACGAAATCTTAGTACAGTTTGTGAAGAATAGTTGATGCCAGTGTATTTGGTATTCGAGTAATTCAGCAGAAAAGCTTTGCGTCTCGTGGGCACTCCCGTTTGGTGAGTGCGTAGCGGTATGGGCACTGATACCACCAGTGCCGCATACCGACGTACTCAAAACCCACGAGGCACAAAGCTTTTCTGTTGAATTACGGAAAACGAAAAGATGGCATTAACTATTTTACACAGGAACAAACAAGATTGGTGTTTAATTTTCATTGGCAAAAATAAGTGAGACTGTATAATGGAATTAATTGTAGACGAAAACTTAATATCTTTTAATGGGCTAGCGCAAAAAATATTTGATTATTTTTGTTGTCGCTTCATTTGGGTTCCAGTAATTTCGTAGAAAGATTTTGCGTCTCGTGGGTTTGAGTACGTCGGTATGCGGCACTGGTGGTATCAGTGCCCATACCGCTACGTACTCAACAAACGGGAGTGCCCACGAGACGCAAAATCTTTCTACAAAATTACGGAAAACAAATAAAGTGCCGGAGCATCGCAGTGGAAAATGCGAATTTCCGGCACTTTTTTCTTTATCATTTTGCAGCTTTTACGCTGACTTTAATTTTAGCATTTACACCATTTTGGGCAACGGCATAAATTGTCGCTTGCCCTGCTTTTTTTGCTCTGATTTTACCTTTTTTTGATACGGTCAGTACAGAGG